>ERZ1643246.25-NODE-25-length-221926-cov-278.895263_pt1 | contig 221926 bp, 188 predicted proteins | sample MGYA00579265_ERZ1643246 | MGnify/ENA primary metagenome ERZ1643246 (study PRJEB29033, sample SAMEA4952261) | chicken gut metagenome | biome: Broiler Chicken; feature: Gastrointestinal Tract; material: Caecum | place: Ireland | collected 2018 | study: Broiler... | reverse complement strand
TTTTTCGGACTGAAACGACACGCCACAATGGACTACCACAGCTTGACAAAAGACATCCTACCAGAAGATCATCGCCTGCTACGCCGAGCCCGACCGGCGCAAGGCGCGCAGCATGATGCGCGAGCTCGTCGACAGCATCAACGCCAGACCCGCCAACGCGCCCGGCGAGCTCATGACCCTGGCACGCACCCTCAAACGCCGCCTGGGCGACGTCCTGGCCTACTTCGACCACGACCACTCCGGCAACGGGCCCACCGAAGCCGTCAACGGCCGGCTCGAACACCTGCGCGGCATCGCCCTCGGCTTCACCAACCTCGGCAACTACATCACCCGAAGCCTCCTGCACGCCGGAGGATTCAGACAAACCATACGGGAACGAATCTCACAACCATGAACCCGACACACACGAAAACCGGAAGAGCCCTCATTCGTTCCTCTGTGTCAGTGGGAGGGGGGACAATAGTCGTCAAACAGAAAGGTGGCGACATGGGCGTTGCATTGAAGCTGAACGACGTTCTTCATCTTACCGATGAACAGGTGGGTAACAGCAAAATCGAGTTGAACATGAGATCCGGTGGGAACGGGGAGCGATTCATTGATTTATGGCTTAGCCTTGAGGAAAGCAAGAGAGCATCGGGTATGATCGACTTCCCCTATTGGGGTTGGTATGGCAACAAACAGAGAAACTTTCACGAAGGTCAGTGGGTGTTCAGCTTCATCAGACTCAACGCAGGCAATGAATGGCTGTTCGTATCGGCGGCGAAGATTCTGAGCGTGCCTGAGCAAAGCCATGCCGAAATTGAAATTCTTGAACAGTATGAGCCGCTGTTCGGGAGGATGATTGTCCACCTCGAAAAAGGGCAGACATACAGCCGTTATGTGTTCAATTTGAGTAAGTACCTGGATAGCGCAACCATCAAAGAGGTGTTGCCGACTCTGTACAGTGGTGATACTTTCCAAGGATATGACTGCGTGCATTTGCCCTACGCGAAGTTGGACCGGATATTCAGCCGTCAGATTCTTCCGACCTACTATGATGCTTTGGAACATGCGACGGGTGTCTACTGTCTGACGGATACACGTACCGGCAAGCTCTACATAGGTTCGGCAACAGGTGAAGGCGGCGTCGCTCAGCGTTGGGGCAACTATCTGGACAGCAAACATGGCGGCAACGTGAAGCTGCGCGAACTTTACGACCGCGAAGGTGAGGAATACTTCAAGAAGTACTTTGAATTCACACTTCTGGAATACTATGGCATGAGCTACGACCCGCAACGAATCCTGGACAGGGAAAGCTATTGGAAGGATTGTCTCGATACGCGACGGCACGGCTATAACGACAACTAATGGGCCAAGGATTGAAGGCTGTTGAGTCTCACACCGTATGGCCTAATCCGCAAGGATGAGCCCGGCCGGCGCCGTCACGCGGAATCGTCCGTCGGCCCGATGCCGTGCGCGTGGCCGCGGCCGTAGCCTCAAGGTATGAGAAGCAAGAACCCCACAGCATTCACCGCGAACCCCGATATCGAGCGGACCGGCGCCATGCGACCGGACTACGCGTCCGGCGCTCCCGCCTCCGCGATTCTGAACGCCTCCGACCTGGTCATGGACTACGGTGCCGCCAACGTCCGCGCCGCCGCCGACCACGGCACCGCCGGCACAGGCCCCGCATCCGTGCATACGCTCGCACTCAACCACGTCGACTTCACCCTGCGCGAGGGCGAATCGGTCGCCGTCATGGGCCCCTCGGGCTCCGGCAAATCCACCCTGCTGCACGCGCTGGCCGGCATCATCCGGCCGACCGCGGGCACCGTGACCTTCCGCGGCGCGAACCTGACCGCCATGCCGGACGCGGCGCGCACCAAGCTGCGCCGCAGCGCCTTCGGCTTCGTCTTCCAATCCGGCCAGCTGCTGCCCGAACTGCCGGCGGTCGAGAACATCGCGCTGCCGATGATGTTGGGCGGCGTGGATTACCGTAGCGCCACCGATGCAGCGATCCTGTGGCTGGAACGACTCGGCCTGCGCGCGCTCGCAGGCCAGCGTCCGGGGGAGATGAGCGGAGGGCAGATGCAGCGCGTGGCCATCGCCCGCGCCCTGTGCGTGCAGCCGGCCGTGGTGTTCGCCGACGAACCGACCGGTGCGCTCGATCAGACCACCGGGCGCGAGGTCATGTCGATCCTGATGGAGGCGAGCCGCGCGAACGGCGCCGCCGTGGTGGTGGTCACGCACGACCCGAACGTCGCCGCCTTTTGCGACCGCACCATCACCATGCAGGACGGGCGTCTGGCGGACCTGCCCGGCGCCGCCGGCGGGCATGACGAACGCGTGGTGTCGGCCCCCAGCTGGCAGGGACGAACCCCGGCCGCGGGAACCGAGGTGGCCCGATGAGCACCTTCGCACTCTGGCGTCTGTTCCACCGCCCCGGCCGCAGCGACACGACCGCGCACACCTCAGCGCTCGCCATCATCGCGTTTGCCGCCGCCACCGCGATCTTCCTGACCGTGCTCGGCGGCCTGCACGGCTTCGTCTGGCGCGCCTCCGCCGACCACACCATCGGCTGCCTATTCAGTCCCGACGCCTGCGCGCCCGGCACCTACGAGGCGTTCTCCCGCCGGCTCGCGGACGACCAGATGACGCAGATGACCTCGACCTACGTGGTGCTGGCCATCTTCGCCTGCGTCCTGCTGGTCGTGCCGTTCGCCGCGCTCGCCGGTTCGGCCGCGCGGTTGGCGGCCTCCCGCCGTGACGCCCGTCTGGCCGCGTTGCGTTTGGCGGGCGCCACCACCGGCCAGGTGGTGCGGCTGACCGCGCTCGACGCGGCCGGACAGGCGTTGGTCGGTTCGCTGATCGGCATCATCGGATACTTCGCGATTATGCCGCTGATCATGCTGCTGAACTTCCAGAATCAGCGGTTCACGTTCGAACAGCTGTGGGTGGGGTCGATCGCGCTGGTGGCCGTGGTGGCGGGCGTGACCGTGCTGGCGTTGGTCTCGGCGCTGATCACGCTGCGCCGCGTGGCGATCACCCCGCTGGGCGTGATGTCCCGCGCCGCCGAGCCGCTGCCCGCCAAGTGGCGTGTGCTGATTTTCCTGGTCGTGGTGGCCGCCGCATACCTGGTGTTCTCGAACCCGACCATGCTGACCGGTCTGGGCGATGCGATGATCTACGCGGTGGTCATCGGGTTCTTCTTCCTGGTGTTCGCGGTGGTGAACCTGGTGGGTGCATGGGTGGTGGCCGCCCGCGCCCGCGTCAAGGCCCGTCATCCGAAGGACGCCGCCACGATGATCGCGATGCGCCGCATCCTCGACAACCCGAAGCGCGCCTGGCGCAACGTCTCCGGTGTGGCGTTGGCGGTGTTCGTCGCCGGCATCACCTCGATCTGCGGATACCTGTCGACCAGCGCGTGGACCTCGGGCGGCGCCGTGCCGCCGGCCGACGACCCGGGCGTGACGATGATGCGCGACATCGGCACCGGCGGTCTGCTGACGCTGGGGTTCGCCGCCGTGCTGGCCGCGGTCAGCTGCGGCGTGATGCAGGCGGGGTCGGTGTACGACCAGGCGGCCGAATACCGGATGCTGATGTTGGAAGGCACCGACGTGAAGACGTTGAACCGTGCGCGGTTCAAGGAGGTGCTGACGCCGCTGACCGCCGTGGTTGTGGTGGCGGGCGGATGCTCGCTGCTGCTCATGTTCCCGCTGTTCGCGGCCTCGATGACGCAGCCGGCCACGATCCTGAGCTTCGTCGGCGGCGTGGCGCTGTGCTTCGCGCTGGTGTCGGTGGGCGCGTTCGCATCCAACCGCGTGGCCGCCAGCCTGAACCTGACCGACTACCGCGCCGACGACTGATCGGGTCGGGTATCAGCCCAGCAGCACGGCGACCAGGGCGATGACGACGGGGCTGGTCATCGTGCTCAGCAGGATGCCGTCGCGCGCGAAGGTGGTGCCGACGTTGTATCGCGCCGCGTAGTTGTACACGTTCTGCCCGGTCGGCAGGGCGGCGAGCACCACGCAGGCGTACAGCGTCGGCCCGCGGAATCCCATCACGAAGTAGGAGAGCAGGAACGCCACCAGCGGCATGACGAGGTTCTTGAGCACGGTGACGGCGATGGTGGCCTGGCGCGCGGTCTTGTCCTGCATTGGCCTGGTGCCGTGCAGGGACATGCCGAAGGCCATCAGGATCATCGGCACCGCGGCATCGCCGATCATGTCGATCGGGTCGTAGAGGAAATCGGGGATGACGAACCAGCCGGTCTGCGCCGAGACCACCGACACCGCGATGCCGAGCAGCGAGGCGATGAGCATCGGCTGATGGAAGGGCTGCTTCAGCACCTCCTTGGCCGACACGCGGCCGGTGGTGGCCATATCGAGCACGGTCAGCCCGACCGGTGTGAACAGCGCCTGCTGCATGACCAGGATCGGCGCCACCAGCGCCGGATCGCCGAGGATGTAGGTGGCAATCGGCAGGCCGATGTTGTTGGAGTTCAGATACAGCGAGTTCAACGCACCGATGGTGGCGTGCGCCGCATCCATATGGAAGTGCAGGCGGTTGACGATCAGGAAGATCACGCCCACCGCCATGGCGGAGGCGAACGCCACCACAATCGACGAATGGAAGATGTCGAAGATCGGCTCCTTGGAGAGGATGGCGAACATCAGGCAGGGGCTGCACACGAAGAAGCTGAAACGATTGAGCACCATCTGCGCGCTCGACCCGCCGATGCGCAGCCGGGCCGCGATGTATCCGGCGAGGATCACGATGCCGATGACGCAGAATCCCTGCAGCGCGTTCAGCAGTCCCATATCGTCTCCTTGCCTGTGCCATGATCACGCTCGTGCGTGGCGTTTCGGATATGGTTACCAGTGTGTCATCGGCGTGCGGCCGTCACCGTTCCCGTCTCACATCTCGCCGCACGACACTCCCGGCCTTGTTCGGACCGTGCGACATCGTGACTGTGGGAGGAGTTTGAATAATGGCGAAATATCAACGTTTTGGGGACTTGTGTCACAGTCACGATGTCGCAGAGTCCGTAATAGGCCGGGCGTGTCGATTATCGGGACGGGGGCGGGTAGGCTGGGGGACATGAGTGATGAGATGATGCAGGCCGCGGCGATCGAGACGTCGGCGGAGATCAGGTTCGCGCCGGATGCCACGATGGAAGAGGCGTTGGCCGCGCTGATGGAACAGATCATGGCCGTGTATTCGGTGAGCGACGATGAGGGGCCGTTGACCGACATGGTGGAGCGGTTCCTGCGCCGCCAGCCGCATCTGACGGTCCGCAGGCACGGCGATACGCTGGTGGCCTCGACCGATCTGGGTCGCGACCGCAGGGTGATCCTGTGCGGGCATCTGGATACGGTGCCGGTGATCGACAACTTCCCGTCGCGTTGGTTGGAGCCCGGCGATCCGGCGATCCGCGGGGAGATCGCCGCCGCGCATCCGGACGAGCGTGTGATGTGGGGGCGCGGCGCCACCGATATGAAGGCTTCCGACGCGGCGCTGCTGTATCTGGCGGCCACACTGACCGAACCGAAGGTCGATCTGACCTACGTGTTCTACGACCATGAGGAGGTCGTGGCCGAGAAGAACGGCCTGCGCAAGGTGGTTCAGGCACACCCCGAATGGATCCGGGGCGATTTCGCGATCATCGGCGAGCCGACGAACTGCGGCATCGAGGGCGGCTGCAACGGCACGATGCGCTTCGACGTGGTGTCTCACGGCGTGGCCGCACACTCGGCACGCGCGTGGATGGGGGAGAACGCCATCCACAAAGCCGGCGAGGCGCTCGCACGTCTCAACGCCTATGAGCCGCAGTCCATCACCGTGGACGGTCTGGAGTACCGCGAGGGTCTGAACGCCACGCTGATCTCCGGCGGCAACGGCACGAACGTGATTCCGGATGAGTGCCGCATCCACGTGAACTACCGTTTCGCCCCGGACAAGGACATCCGCCAGGCCAAGGCGCTGATGATGGGCGCGGACGCCGGCGCGGAGCTGAACAACGGCGAGCATGCGGCCACCGGCGGCGTGTTCGAGGGCTTCGGCATCGAGATGAAGGACGAATCGCCGTCCGCCCGCCCCGGCCTGGACGATCCACTGGCCCAGTCGCTGGTCGGCCTGGTCCGGGAACGTACCGGCCGCGAACCGGTGGCCAAGCTCGGTTGGACCGATGTGGCCCGTTTCGCCGCGCTCGGCATCCCCGCCGTCAACCTGGGCGCCGGCGACCCGCTGCTCGCGCACAAGCACGACGAGCAGGTGCCGGAAAGCGACCTGACGCTGATGGCCGGCATCCTGCGCGACTGGCTCGGCTGATCGCATCAGGCGCGTCGGATTGGGGGCCGACGCGCCTGAAAACCAATGCGGGGTAAACGGTCGGCAAAAAGTGTGTCATACTTATGGATGGTGGTTCTGCACACCACCACCGAAGCCTGGAGATGGCGTCGATCCCCTCGCGTGAGTGTTCCGCGAGCGCCGGTGTCCGCCATCGAGCAGCAGAGACTTTTGCAGGATGAGCCTGTGCGGTGCGCGATTGCGCGCGACCACGGTGAGAGCGTGGGGTGACAGCCGCGGCGGGCCGGACTAAGGCGACGTGGTGCAGCGCGTCGTGAGGAGCATTGTGCCCAGAGCGAACCGTGAGGGTTTCGACGAGAACGAAACCGTTGATCAGTCATTGTCGGAAACATCGGCATCCGAAGCGCCGTCCGAACCGGCGACCCCGCCGCGCCGCCGTCGCGGACGCCGCGTCACCCGTGAGGTGGGTGCGGCCGGCGCCACCGTGGCGCTGCAGGTGCAGGATCATTCGATGCCGCTGTTCGAGGAGCCGCATCTGCCGAGCCACCAGGAGTCCAAGCCGGAGCCTGCGCCGTCCCATGACGAGGAGGAGCAGGTGGCGCCGCGTCGTCGTTCGCGCCGTGCCGCCGGTACTGCCGAGCGCCGCGGGACCGAGCGCGTCTTCCAATCGCCGTTCGACGACCCGTCCGGCGACGCCCGTGCGCTCGACGCGGTCGAGTCGTTGCCGGAGGGCCATGAGTCGCGTCGCCATCCGCGTCCGATGACGTCGTTGCTGTTCCAGGAGCCGGTGCTGCCGGAGCTGCGCCCGCGCCCCGCCGAGCGCGACGATGAGGACCGTGAGGAGGACGATGACGAGCGTCCCGCCTCCCGCCGCACCCGTTCGCGCCGCGCCCGCAGCCGTGAGGATGAGCGTGACGCGCGTCGCGACGAGGCCGGGGAGCGTGAGGAGGATGAGCCGCGCCTGTCGCGTCGGCGTCGTTCCCGCAGCCGCGAGGAGGAGCCCGATACGCGCCGCGATCGCGAGGAGCCGCGTGCCGAGGAGCGGGAGGGCGCCGATGCCGCCGACGAGGAGCCGACGCGTTCGTCGCGCCGTTCGCGCCGTCTGAACGCCCAGGAGCGTCGCGCCGCGGCCGAGGTCGAGCAGATCGAGGAGGACCTCGAACTCGACGAGATCACGTATCTGCCGATCGACGAGGAGCGCCCCGCCAAATCCGACGACGAGGAGGAGGGGACGACGCGCCGTCGCCGTCGCCGTTCGCGCGGCGGCAACCGCGAGGATCGTGCGAACGACGAGCGGTCGCGCGAGGAGCATGAGGAGCATCCCCGTGAGTCCTCCCGCGAGGATGAGGATGACGAGGAGCAGACCGTCACGCGCCGTCGCCGCCGTCGCCGCGGGGCCAAGTCCCCGGACGAGCAGGAGCAGCCGCTGACCCGCCGTTCGCGCAAGCAGCAGTACATCGACGAGATCACCGATGTGGAGGGCTCGACCCGTCTGGAGGCCAAGAAGCAGCGCCGCCGCGACAACCGCCGCGAGCGCAGCCGCCAGAACCAGCTGATGGAGCAGGATTTCCTGGCCCGCCGCGAGAACGTGGAACGCCTGATGGTGGTGCGCGAGCGCGAGCGCCACACGCAGATCTCGGTGATCGAGGACAACGTGCTGGTCGAGCATTACGTCTCCGACATCCAGGAGGTGGCGACCGTCGGCAACATCTATCTCGGCCGCGTGCAGAACGTGCTGCCGAGCATGGAGGCCGCGTTCGTGGACATCGGCCAGGCCCGCAACGGCGTGCTGTACGCCGGCGAGGTCAACTGGGACTCGACCCGTCTGGAGGGCCAGCCGCGCCGCATCGAACTGGCGTTCAAGTCCGGCGACCCGGTGCTGGTGCAGGTCACCAAGGATCCGATCGGCCACAAGGGCGCGCGCCTGACCTCGCAGGTCACGCTGGCGGGCCGTTTCCTGGTGTTGGTGCCCTCCGGCGGCATGACCGGCGTGAGCCGCAAGCTGTCGGAGCGTGAGCGCAGCCGTCTCAAGGGCATCGTCTCGAAGATCGCGCCGAAGGATATGGGCGTGATCATCCGCACGGCCGCCGAGGGCGCCTCCGAGGAAGCGATCGTCAAGGATCTGGAGACGCTGGTGCACCAGTGGGAGCGCATCACCGCCAAGTGCGACGAGTTCCTGCACGGCAAGCGCCCCAAGCTCCTGCAGGGCGAGCCGGATGTGGCGATCCGCGTGGTGCGCGACATCTTCAACGACGACTTCGACAAGATGATCGTCGAGGGAGACAAGGTGTACGCCCGCATCGAGGAGTACCTGGACACGATGGCCCCCGACCTGAAGGGCAAGCTGGAGAAGTGGGACCCGGCCGAGCACGAGGGCAAGGACGTGTTCGACAAGTGGCAGATTGACTCCCAGCTGCGCAAGGGCATGGAGCGTCAGGTCTACCTGCCCTCGGGCGGTTCGATCGTCATCGACCGCACCGAGGCCATGACCACGATCGACGTGAACACCGGCCGGTTCATCGGCCGCGGCAAGAGCCTGGAGGAGACGGTCACCCGCTGCAACCTGGAGGCGTCCGAGGAGATCGCCCGCCAGCTGCGCCTGCGCGATATCGGCGGCATGGTCATGATCGACTATGTGGATATGGTCATGCCCGCGAACCGCGACCTGGTGCTGCGCCGGCTGGTCGAATGCCTGGCGCGCGACCGTACCAAGCACCAGGTGGCCGAGGTCACCTCGCTGGGTCTGGTGCAGATGACGCGCAAGCGCATTGGCCAGGGTCTGGTGGAGGCCTTCTCCGAGGAGTGCCCGACCTGCAAGGGCCGCGGCTTCATCCTGCACGACGAGCCGACCGTGTCCGCGGACTTCGACGACCCGTACGCCCTGAAGGGCGGCGATCCGTTCGTCAAGACGAACAAGCACGGCCAGGGTACGCAGGTGCAGATGCCGCAGGGTTCCTCGCCGGACGTCAAGGCCAAGCTCGCCCAGATCGCCGCGGCCGCCGTGGCGGCCAGCACGGAGGAGTGACGGCGTGTCGAGTTGACACGCACGACTCGTCTGCTTGCGCTCGTACATGGGTCGGTGTAGATTAGATAGTCGGTGTCTGGCTGAGACGCTTTGCCGTGCCGGACAGAACAGCTTCCAAAAAACTAGCAAGGAACGGATTATGTACGCGATTGTGAAGGCCGGTGGCCATCAGGAGAAGGTCGAGGTCGGTGACGTCATCGTGGTGAACCGTCTCGATGCGAAGGTCGGCGATACCGTGGAGTTCCCGGTCGCCCTCGTGGTTGACGGTGCCAAGGTCACCCTCGGTGCCAAGGATCTCGCCAAGATCTCCGTCAAGGCGGAAGTGGTCAACGACTCTGCCAAGGGTCCGAAGATCAACATCATGAAGTACAAGAACAAGACTGGCGTCACCCGTCGCAAGGGCCATCGTCAGCAGCAGACCATCGTCAAGATCACGGCTATCGCCTGATCCGCTGACAGGTCAGAACCGAAAGGAACAGACATGGCACATAAGAAGGGCGCTTCCAGCTCGCGCAACGGTCGCGACTCGAACCCGCAGTACCTCGGCGTCAAGAAGTTCGGCGGCGAGTCGGTTATCGCCGGCAACATCATCGTTCGCCAGCGTGGCACCAACTTCCACCCGGGCCAGAACGTCGGCATGGGCAAGGATCACACCCTGTTCGCCCTGACCGACGGCAACGTGCGCTTCGGCGTGCGTCGTGACCGCAAGGTCGTCGACGTGGTGTCCGCCTGAGATTCCAGGCGCGCTATTTCGTTTGAGGCCGCATCCCGCGTTCACGGGATGCGGTTTTTCGTATCCTCGGCCGCGGGCAGGGGCACACGGTAAGGTAGGCAGCTATGAGTGATTTTGTGGATCGTGTGGTCGTCCATGTCAAGGGCGGCGACGGCGGTAACGGTTCGGCCGGCATCCGCCGTGAGAAGTACAAGCCGTTGGCCGGCCCGAACGGCGGCAATGGCGGCGACGGCGGTTCCGTCGTCTTCGTGGCCGACCAGAACGCCAACAGCCTGTTGGACTACCGGTTCATGCCGCACCGCTCGGCGGGCAACGGCACGATGGGCATGGGGGATAACAAGGACGGGTCCAAGGGGGATGACCTGATCCTGCCGGTGCCGGTGGGCACGGTGATCTTCGAGGCGCGCGGGGCCCAGGGCTCGCCGAAGAGGCCCGGCGAACAACTGGCCGACCTGCGCCATGACGGCGACCGGTTCGTGGCCGCGGCGGGCGGCGCCGGCGGTCTGGGCAACATCGCCCTGGCCAACAAGACGCGCCGCGCCCCGGGCTTCGCGCTGCTCGGCGAACCGGGCGAGGAACGCGACGTGATCCTGGAACTCAAGTCCATCGCTGACGTGGCGTTGGTGGGGTTCCCGAGCGCCGGCAAGTCGAGCCTGGTGGCCGCGATGAGCGCCGCCAAGCCGAAGATCGCGGACTACCCGTTCACCACGCTGGTGCCGAACCTGGGCGTGGTCATGGCCGGCGACCGCCGCTACACGATCGCGGACGTGCCCGGCCTGATCCCGGGCGCCTCCGAGGGCAAGGGCCTGGGCCTGGAGTTCCTGCGCCACATCGAGCGCACCGAGATCATCGCCCACGTCATCGACTGCGCCACGCTGGAGCCGGACCGCGACCCGATCTCCGACTACGAGGCGCTTGAGCACGAGCTGGCCGAATACGCCGACAAGCTGGAGCTGCCGCTGGGCGCGATCCCGATCCCGGAACGCCCCCGCATCATCATCCTCAACAAGGTGGATGTGCCGGAGGCCAAGGAGCTCGCCGAGTTCGTCCGCCCGGAGTTCGAGGCGATGGGCCTGAAGGTGTTCCCGATCTCCACGGCCTCGCATGCGGGCTTGAAGGAGCTGAACTTCGCGCTGGCCGATATGGTGGCGCGGATGCGCGAGCAGGTCGCCGAACGCGAGCAGGCGCAGGAGGCCGAGCGCGTGGTCATCAGGCCGCTGGAACAGCCGGCCCGCCGCCGGCGCGGCCAGGACGCCTCCGGCCCCGGCATCGACTTCACCGTGGAACGCCAGGAGGACGCCAACGGCGACTTCTGGTACACGGTCAGCGGCGCCAAGCCGGAACGCTGGGTGACGCAGACGAACTTCGACAACGACGAGGCCGTCGGCTACCTGGCCGATCGTCTGGCCAAGCTGGGTGTGGAGGATGAGCTGCGCCGGCAGGGTGCCAAGCCGGGCGACGAGGTGCGCATCGGCCGCGGCAATCGGGCCGTGGCGTTCGACTGGGATCCGACCATCGCCGCCGGCGCGGAGATGCTCGACGGCGCCCAGCTGGGCGCGCGCGGCAAGGACCTGCGCCTGGAGGAGAACGACAACCGTACCCGCCGCCGCACGAACGCCGAACGCCGCCGCCAGTACCACGAGATGATGGACGCACGCCAGGCCGTGCGCGAGGCGATGATGGCGGAACGCGCCGCCGGACACTGGGCCGATCCGAGCGTCAATGACGATCCCCACGACGAGCAGAGCCTGTTCGGCCGTGGCGAGGATGTCGAGGACATCGACGAGTAGCCGCGTGAGCAACGCTAAGGAGTGATGGTGTCCACACCGAGTCAGGCACAGGTACGCCGGTCCGTCGCGCAGGCGCAGACGATGGTGGTCAAGGTCGGATCCAGTTCGCTGACGCGGCCGTCCGGCCATCTGGACGCCGCCAAGCTGGAGGCCCTGGTGGCGTCCGTGGCGGCCAACGTGCTGTCGGGCGCGCGCATCGTGCTGGTCTCCTCGGGCGCCATCGCGGCCGGATTCGGCCCGCTCGGCTTCGCCGAACGCCCGCGCGACGTGGCCACCCAGCAGGCCGCCGCCTCGGTGGGTCAGGGGCTGCTGATGGCGCGCTACGAGACCGCGTTCGCACGGTACGGCATCCGCGTGGGCCAGATCCTCATCACCGCGGAGGACACGATCCGCGCTGCGCAGTACCGCAACGCCCGGCGCACGCTCGAACGGTTGCTGGACCTCGGCGTCGTGCCGATCGTCAACGAGAACGACGCGCTGGCCAGCAACGAGATCCGGTTCGGCGACAACGACCGGCTCTCCGCGCTCGTGGCCAACATCGTGCGCGCCGACGCGCTTGTGCTGCTCACCGACGTGGACGCGCTGTATACCGCGCCGCCCAGCCGTCCGGACGCGCGACGCATCGGGTACGTGCCCGACGTGATCGCGGCCCTGCGGGACGTGACCGTGGGCGGCAGCACCTCCGGTGTCGGCACCGGCGGCATGGTCACCAAGCTGGAGGCGGCGCGGATCGCCGCGGTCTCCGGCGTGCCCGTCGTGCTGACCAGCGCCGCGAACGCGGGGCCGGCGATGATGGGCGACCCGGTTGGCACCGTCTTCGCCCCGGTGCACGACCGCGGCTCCTCGCGTCGGCTGTGGATTGGATTTGCGGCGGAACCCCGAGGGACGATCGTGGTCGACGACGGCGCCGCACGCGCCGTACGCGGCGGACGGGCCAGCCTACTGGCGGCCGGCGCATTGGAGGCGCGCGGGGAGTTCTCCGCCGGCGACCCGGTGTGGGTGGACGCCGAGGACGGCACGCATCTGGCGCGTGGATTGTCCGGATACGATTCCGAGGAGATTCCGCAGATGCTGGGGCGCAACACGGACCAGCTCAAGCGCTTCCTCGGCGAGGCGTACGCGCATCCGCTGATCCACCGCGACAATCTGGTGCTCGTATAGCGGCGGTTCTCTGCGCGTGGGGCTAGCATGGGAGCCATGACTATGGCAGACTGGCAGACCCTGAGCGATCGTATCAACAATGTGGCGCCGAGCGCCACGCTGGCCGTGGATTCCAAGGCCAAGGCCATGAAGGCGGCGGGCATCGACGTCATCGGCTTCGGCGCCGGCGAGCCGAACTTCCCGACCCCGGACTATGTGGTCGAGGCCGCCGCCGAGGCGTGCCGCGACCCGCGCAACCACCGGTACACGCCGACCCCGGGCCTGCCCGAGCTGCGTGAGGCCATCGCCCGCAAGATGCTGCGTGATTCCGGCTACGAGGTGACCCCCGAGCAGGTGGTGGTGACCAACGGCGGCAAGCAGGCCGTCTACGAGGCGTTCCAGATTCTGCTCAATGACGGCGACGAGGTGATCATCCCCACGCCGTACTGGACCAGCTACCCCGAGGCCGTCAAACTGGCCGGCGGCGTGCCGGTCGAGGTGTTCGCCGGCGCCGACCGCTCCTTCGAGCCGGATATCGACGCCATCGAGGCGGCCCGCACCGAACGGACCCGCGCCATCATCGTCACCTCCCCGTCGAATCCGACCGGCGCCGTGTGGAGCCGCGAGACCATCGAGGCGATCGGGCGCTGGGCCGTGGAACACCATGTGTGGGTGGTCTCCGACGAGATCTACGAGCACCTCAACTATGACGGTGCCCGGACCGCGTATATCGGCCAGGTGGTGCCCGAGGTGCGCGACCAGCTGATCGTGCTCAACGGCGTGGCCAAGACCTACGCTATGACCGGCTGGCGCGTCGGCTGGCTGGTGGCCCCCGAGCCGGTGGCCAAGGCCGCCGCCAAGCTGCAGGGGCATATGACCTCCAATGTGGCGAATGTGCCGCAGCGCGCCGCCATCGCCGCCGTGGGCGGTGATTTGGACGCCGTCTACGCCATGCGTGAGGCCTTCGACGTGCGCCGCAAGGCCATCGTGGCCGCATTGAACGCCATCGACGGCGTGCATTGCCCGACGCCGACCGGCGCGTTCTACGCGTTCGCCGATGTCTCCGGCCTGCTGAACCGGCCGCTCGGTGTCAACGGTTCGGTGGCCACGAGCTCGGCCGAGCTGGCCGCCATGCTGCTGGATGAGGCCCATGTGGCGGCGGTGCCCGGCGAGGCGTTCGGCGCCCCCGGCTACCTGCGCTTCTCCTACGCGCTGGCGGACGACCAGCTGGCCGAGGGCATGCGCCGGTTCCAGGCCTGGGTGGGCTGAGAGGACACACCGGAGCAAACGGCGGAAAATAGCGGTTTATCGACGAGCGAACACCGGTGGGTGGACGAAATCGACGGGAACCGCTATTATTGCGTTTTGGCGGTTTTGCCCGCTGGTCGGCAGGTATTTGCTACCATGGGCAGAGTTCACCTAGGGATGTGGCGCAATTGGTAGCGCAACGGTCTCCAAAACCGTAGGTTGTGGGTTCGAGTCCCGCCGTCCCTGCCAAGTTTTTCCACTGCAAGCCGAAGACGAAGGACGGATATGGCGAAGAAAAGCATCAGCGCACAAGCCAAGAAGCCGAATGTCTTCATGCGCATCGGCATGTTCATCAAGCAGATCGTCGATGAGATGCGCAAGGTGGTGACCCCGACCAGCAAGGAGCTGTTCTTCTGGGCTCTGGCCGTGCTGGTGTTCGTGCTCTTCCTGATGGCAATCGTGACCGGTATGGATCTCGGCCTGGGCAAGCTCATGCTGTGGATGTTCGGCTGATTGATCCCGATCTGAAGGTGAATGCATGACTGACGAAGTGAATCTCGACAATCTCGACGAGCTGCCCGACGTTCCCGAAACCGGCGAGGAGCCGGCCGAGGATGCCGAGCCACAGCCCGTGGAAGCGGCACCCGTTGAGGAGGCCGCCGAGGACGCCGGCGAATCCGCCGACGAGGAGCTTGACCCCGGTGTCAAGGCCGTTGAGGAGTTCTCCAAGAGCCTGCGCACGCTGGAAGGCAAGTGGTATGTGCTGCATACCTACTCCGGCTATGAGAAGCGCGTGAAGACCAATGTGGAGTCCCGCGTGGCCAGCTTCGGGCTGGAGGACAAGATCTTCCAGGTCGAGGTGCCGATGGAGGAGGTCGAGAAGCACACCGACAAGGGCAAGAAGGTCATCACCCGCGTGCGTGTGCCCGGATACGTGCTGATTCGCATGTGGCCGGATGAGGACGCCCGCCGCATCGTACGCGAGACCGAGGGTGTGACCGGCTTCGTCGGGCCGACCAAGGATCCGGCGCCGCTGAGCCGCAAGGAAGTCGTGGCGATGATGGCCCCGATGATCGCCTCCGAGGCGCTGAAGAAGGCTGGCGACAAGCCCGCCGCCGCCAAGAAGCGCACGGTCGAGGTCTCGTATGTCGTGGGCGACCAGGTCACCGTCACCGACGGCCCGTTCGCCACCATGGCCGCCGTGGTGTCCGACGTGGAGCCGACCACGCAGAAGCTCACCGTGCTCGTGTCCATCTTCGGGCGCGATACGCCGGTCGAGCTGGGCTTCGACCAGGTCGAGAAGCTCAACTGATCGGCGCCGACCACCAATCGTTTCAGGACCCCGCCTCACGGCGGGGTCTTTTTGCGTATATCCCGGAGAGAATGTCCGACAGGGGCGGCATAATGGGAAAGCTTGTGTCTGGAGGGGAGACCCGCTAGCACAGCACAGCAATACCCGTTGCGGGAGGAAGCGGCCATGAGGCCGTTGCCGTTTGCACCGCTTCACAGAAAGAAGAACCATTTATGGCTCCCAAGAAGAAGGTCTCAGCGCTGATCAAGCTCGAGATTCAGGCCGGCAAGGCCAACCCGGCCCCGCCGCTCGGCCCGGCCCTGGGCTCGCATGGCGTCAACATCATGGACTTCTGCAAGGCCTACAACGCGGCCACGCAGGACAAGATGGGCCAGATCGTCCCGGTTGAGATCACCGTCTATGAGGATCGCTCCTTCACCTTCGTTCTCAAGACCCCGCCGGCCGCGGCGCTGCTCAAGCAGGCCGCCGGTATCCAGAAGGGCACCGAGAACCCGCTGACCCACAAGGTCGGCTCCGTCACCAAGGCTCAGATCCGCGAGATCGCGGAGACCAAGATGCCTGATCTGTCCGCTCGCGACGTCGAGGCCGGCATGAAGATCATCGAGGGTACCGCCCGTTCCATGGGCATCACGGTGACCGACTGAGAGGAGAAGGACAGATGGCTAAGCATTCCAAGAAGTACCGCGAAGCGGCCGAGAAGATCGATCGCAACAACCTGTACACCGGCGCCGAGGCTATCGCTCTGCTCAAGAGCATGCCGTCGTACAAGTTCGACCAGACGGTCGAGGCTGTGCTGCGTCTGAACGTTGACCCGCGCAAGGCCGATCAGCTGGTCCGCGGCACCGTCAACCTGCCTCACGGCACCGGTAAGACCGCCAAGGTTCTGGTGTTCGCCCGCGGCCCGAAGGCCACCGAGGCCACCGAGGCCGGCGCCGACATCGTCGGCGATGACGAGCTCATCGAGAAGGTGGCCGGCGGTTTCCTCGACTTCGACGCCGTGGTCGCCACCCCGGACATGATGGGCAAGGTCGGCCGTCTGGGCCGTGTGCTCGGTCCGCGTGGCCTGATGCCGAACCCGAAGACCGGCACCGTGACCATGGATGTGGCCAAGGCCGTCGCCGACATCAAGGGCGGCAAGATCGAGTTCCGTGTCGACCGTCACGGCAACCTGAGCTTCCTGATCGGCAAGCTCTCGTTCGACGAGAACGCCCTGGTCGAGAACTTCAAGGCCGTGGCCGAAGAGGTCAAGCGTCTGAAGCCGTCCACCGTCAAGGGCCGTTACATCACGAAGGTGACGATCACCTCCACGATGGCCCCGGGTGTCCCGGTCGACCCGATGTCGCTGGTCTGATTCATCGGACATTCCCGCTGAGGAATCGATGAACCCCCGCATCCGCTTCGGCGGATCGCGGGGGTTTGTCATATCCGGGGCGTCCGGGAGCTGTGCGACCGTCGTTCAGCTCTGGGCGGCGTCCTTCATCAGGCCCAACGCGATGGCGGTCTGCAGTACGTAGCCCTCGCGCGGGTCGGTGGCGTCCCAGCCGGTGGTTTCGGCGGCCCGCTTGAGCCGGTACCGTACCGTGTTGGGGTGCACGTTCAGTTCCTTGGCCGTGGTCTCCAGCGAATTGCCGGATTTCAGGAAGGTCGAGACCGTGGTCAGTGTGGGGTCGTCGGCATTATCCCCCCGTAGGGAACGGTAGACCTCGTTCACCAACTCGTTGCGCGCGTCCTCGTCGCCCAGCAACGCCCGCTCGGGCAACACGTCGTCGGCCCGCATCGGCCGCGGCAGCGCGGGCACCGCGGCGGCCGCCGCCAGCGCCGCCAGCACGCTGCGCACGCTGCGCTGCGCCCCCTCCACCCGGTGACGCACCGGCCCCAGGCACAACGGCAGCTGCGCGTGGAACGCGTCGGCCATGGCGGTGCAGGCCACCTCCGGCGTGACCGCGCTCTGCATCTCCACCAAGGCCACGCACCAGGTGCCGCGTACGCCGATGATGCAGTTGCTCCCGCCGAGATTTCGGATGGCCTCACGGATCAGCCGGGAGGAATCGCCGATACCCTTGGCCGGCGTACCGGCCACGGTGAAGCAGGTGAAATCGTCTCGCCAACCCAGCACGCGCAGCAATGACATGACGCGGTCGTCGGCCAGGCCATCCGCCAGGCATTCGAACGCCACCGATTCCACACGCGCGTCGAGGGTGTCGCCCTCCCCGCCCCGCAGTAGCGCCAGCATATCGTCCGAGGCGCCCTGACGGTGTTCGGACGAACGGCGATGCTGCGATAACGGCCAGACGGAAGGAGTCATGCTTCCACTGTATCCGGGTTCGGCGAATTCGGCGGCACGCCGTCCGCCGTGTGGCGCGACGCCAGGGACTCCCGCCAGAACGTCAGACACAGGAATCCGAAGCAGAACGCCACGGGCAGCATATGCCGCTCGAAGTTGTTGGCCGGCGCGGTGATCATGACCCCCATCAGCAACGCCAGGGGAATATGCCAGGCGAGCGTGCGCCAACGCCGCAGCACCACTTCGGCCGCTCCGATCAGCAGCGTCAACGACACATACAGATTGCCGTGCGTCAGCCATCCGAGCACCGGCACGGCACCCCAATCCCGCGCGAACTGGGCGACCGACGCCCGCCAGTCGTGGCACCAGTCCTTGATCCACTCGGTCTGGTTCTGCACGTAGATGCTGTCCACGTAGTAGTCCATCGAGGTGTACGGGCTGGCGGTCGCATCGAAATAGCCGTAGCACTTGGCCAGCAACGCGTCGAGCGCGATCACCGGGTTGGCGGCCACGATCTGGGCCCACGCGGTGTTGAACTGCGCCATGTCCTCCTCGGTCACCGTGCGCCACTTATAGCTGACCTTCTTGGACTGGATGCCGGAGGACTTGACCGGGTCGGCGTCATCCTGACGGTATGCGTCCGCCATCTGGTCCAGGTTGAAGATCGGCTCCAGCAACTCCGCGGCGGAATCCGGGATGCCTTCGGGGTTGAGCTTGGCCACGCGCGCGATCTGCTGGAGCTGGATGCCTCGGCTCTCGATCGGATCGCCGTTGATGATCAGGCCGGATTGGATCATCAGCACCACGCCGCCGTGGATCAGCACGGTCGGCAGCAGCAGCGCGGTCACGTAGACATGCCAGCGGCGGCGGTCGGCGATCAGCGCCAGCAGGATCTGCAGCACGATGATGTACCAGGCGTACTTGGCGGAGATCAGCATCACGCAGGACGCCGCGGCGAACGCCATCCAGGATCGGGTGTTCAGCCGCCGCGCCTTGCCGTCCGGCATCAGCTCGCCACGGGTCATATGCAGCTCGTACCACACGCCGAACCACCAGACGAACGAGAACGCGAACAGCGGCGACTTGGTCAGCGAGATCGTGGCAAACACCGCCAACGGGCAGACCAGGAAGAACAGGAGGATTACGAACCGTTGGAGTGCGCCCGCCGGTCGCGCCAGTCCCGTTTCGCGCAGGGCGTCGATGCGTTCGCCGCCGTCGGCCGGCCGCAGGAACGGCAGGTTGAAGAACCGGTTGGCGGTGGCCGAGCAGCAGAACGCGGCGAACACGAACTGGATCGCCGACAGCGCCACGAACCCGGCGTCGTTCGACCCGGTGAGATACCGGGAGACGGCCGTGGCGGCACCGTAGCACACGGTGAGCACGATGTTGTGCTGGTCAGTCAGATACGTCGGATCCTCCGGCCACAGGTAATGCGCGGTCGGGTAGATGTCCATCGGCACGAACGAGAAGAACCCGATGTACGGCTGGTCCACGCCCAGCCACTGGTTCAACGCCCAGCTGAATTCGCGCGCCTGCGACCGCACGTCGGCGCCGAACGCGCTCAGCAGCGTCGTCGGCACCCACAGCCAGCCGATGAGCAGGATCAGGAACAGCTTCCACCAGCGGTCGGTGCCGCGCAGGATCATCCGCCGGCACCAGTCGCCGGCGTGCGCCACGGCTTGCATCGGCGCGGTCAGGGCCAGATGCACGAGCCGTCGTTTTGCGGTCGCGGGCAGCGGCGGCAGGATCCGCCGACGCCTGGCCCAGCGGACCAGCAGGATCACAATGCCCAGATACGCGGCGAAGGAGATGAGGAAATACGCGGTGTTGGCCCATGACCAGTCGGCGATCGACCCCTCGACCCAGTACAGCGGCCCCACGGCTGTGCACAGTGCCATCCACAGGCAGGCGAATCCGGCCAGCCCCCAACGGGCGCCGGCGGCGAGCCCGGCCAGCCGAACGCGGCGGGGATGTGCGGCGACGGCGTCGGTGTGAGCGTTCTCAGCTGCGGATACGGGGCGTCGTCCATCGGCGGCATGCATGATATCCACACTGGAAGGCTCGGTCATGGATGGCAATTGTACCGTGCGCGGATGATTGCCGTGTACGAGTCCGCCGTACCCGCGCAAAAGTTTCGACGCATGCGGGCCTGCCACGATGGGGAGCGGGCGATCGGGCCGGTGCGCCATCCTCATGAATGCGAGGAACGACCGGTGGGGCGCCGGGACGTCTTATGCGCGCCGCATCGGTTGGGGACCGGTGCGATAGGGTGGAATCATGAACGGGAACGATTCCAAGGCGATGCGGCGTCTGCCGTGCACCTGCCGCGCCGCCGAACAGGTGCTGTGGTTCGACGAGGTGGATTCGACGAATACGGTGGCACGCCGGCTGCTGACCGAGCTGACTGAAACGTGGCGACCGGCCGGCGGCGCGGATGCCGCCATCGCCGCGCCGCCCATCGCCGTGATCGTGGCCGACGCCCAGACCGCCGGCCACGGCAGGCTCGGACGTCGGTGGGTGAGCCTGCCGGGGGAGTCGTCGATGGTGTCGTTCACCACGGTGCTGCCGCAATCGCTGGCGACCGACCCCCACGTCAATGGCTGGCTGCAGATGATCGCAGGCCTGGCCGCGGCGGAGGCAATCGACGACGTATGCGCGCGGATAGGGGCTGCGTGCACACATACGCCGAGTGATGGAGACGCCTCGCCCGCCACGAGCGATGCGGATGGGGACGGGCCGTGCGCGTTGATGCTGAAATGGCCGAACGACATTGTTCTGCACGGCCGCAAGTTGGGCGGCATCCTGCTGGAGCTGGTGACGCCCCTTGGCGGTGCCGCAACAGCCGGGTCGGGTGCGATTCCTAGGGCCGACGTGCAATCGCGCCCGTCGGGTCCCGACGGCGGACGGATGGTCGGACTGGTGATCGGCGTCGGCATCAATCTGGCGATCCCCGCCGACCGGTTGCCGACGGAGCTGGCGACCTCGCTGCAGCTGCATCGTGCGCCGTTGCCCGATCCGGAACGCATGCGGGATCTGATCGCCGCCGGCATGGCCGCCTCCCTGCGGTCTCGCTTGCGTGAGTTTATCGCGGATCCCGTAGGGTATGCCGCCGCATTGCGCGACGAGATGACGTCGAAGTGCTGGACGATCGGCCGGCGGGTAGAGGCGCGTCTGGTCGATGGCGGGACGGTCCGGGGCACAGCGATGCGTTTGAACGTCGACGCGTCGTTGATGGTGCGTGACGCCGGCGGTTATGAGCACACGATTACCACCGGCGACGTGGGCGTGCTGTGATCGGCGGCGGGCCGGACGCGGCGTTGGCTGCGCTCCGCGGTGGTACGGTGCGGAACGGTAAACACGCGGTGTAGGGCGTTCCGCACCGTGGTGCGGTGTCGACGGACATTCGGGCTGACCGTGGTGATACCGGAAGCGCGGACGCGCCCGGGATGCTGGCGATCAGCGGCGATTAAGAGCCGCGGCGGTCAGGGAGGCGACGGCCGCCTTGACCAGATCGCCGACGATGAAGCCGGCGGATGCGACTGCGATGGCGGCGATCGGGACGCCGGTGAGCACCGACTGCATGACGATGCCGAACGCATAGACGGTCAGAATGCCGCCGGCCACCGAGGCCAGGGCGTAACGCGGCACCGTCCAAAGGGCGGAGCCGGCACGGCGTCGGCCCTTGAGCAGCGCGATGACCACCACGCCCGGCAGGAAGCCGAGCAGGAACCCGCCGGTCGGGCTGATCAACGCGGCGGTGGACATGCCGCCGGTGAATACCGGAAGACCCGCGGCCCCCGCGCCCAGATACATGGCCACGGACATGGCGGCCTGGCTCGGGGTGAGCATGAGTCCCGCCAGCATGACCACCATGGTCTGCAGCGTGATCGGCACCGGGGTGCCCGGGATCGGCACGGCGCCGGCGGCGGTCGACGCCCACATCAGTACGGCGAACAGCAGCGGCAGGGCCACGGGCTTGGCACGGTCGGCCGTGGTGCGGGCGATTGCGGCGACATGGTTGGACATGGGAACCTCCATTCCGGATGGTCGGATCCTCCCGCGGCGCATGCGGCCGATGGGCGGCCGGACCGGTTGCGGGAGGACTGCGGTGCTGCCATTGTAGGGAGGGCCGTCAGGCGTGGGGCGCTGTGGGAGCCCACAAAAAAGCGGGTGCGGCGTTGTACCGGGGGATACGGGCCCGTAGGTTACGGCGGCGTTTGTGGAACCGTACAAAAGCGGGCGCGATGTTTTGTAGATTCCTGGCTGACCGCGCGGGGCCGCACCGGCATAAGTTTGGATACCATGGGCAAACGTATCGAAAAAGTGTTGGTCGCCAATCGCGGCGAGATCGCCCTGCGGGTGGTGCGCACCCTCAAGGAGATGGGCATCGCGAGCGTGGCCGTCTACGCCGAACAGGACCGTGAATCGCAGTATGTGAGCATGGCCGACGAGGCGTACCTGCTCTCGGGTGACACCTACAAGGACACCTACCTCAACGAGGAGCTCATGCTGGAGATCCTCCGGCGGTCCGGCGCCGATGCCGTGCATCCGGGGTACGGGTTCCTCTCCGAAGTCGCCTCCTTCGCCGAGAAGGTCGCCGCAGCCGGTGCGGTCTGGATCGGCCCCTCCCCGAAGGCCCTGACTGACCTGGGCGACAAGATCACCGCCCGCCGCGTGGCCACCCGCGCCAAGGTCCCGCCGGTTCCGGGCCTGTCCGAATCGGCCACCGACATCCACGCGCTGTTCGACTTCGCGCACACGCATGGCTTCCCGATCATGATGAAGCGCACCGACGGTGGTGGCGGCCATGGCATCACGATCGTGCGCAACGACGACGAGCTGCGCGGCTTCTACCTGAACCACGATTCGCTGCAGGGCGGCGACCTGAAGGAATACTTCATCGAGCGTTTCATCGACAAGGCACGCCACGTGGAGACCCAGTGCGGCCGCGACAGCCACGGCAACTTCACCGTGTACTCCACGCGCGACTGCACGGTGCAGCGCCGCAACCAGAAGCTCATCGAGGAGGCCCCGGCGCCATTCCTGGACGAGTCCGTGATCCGCCAGCTCACCCAGTACTCCGGCAACCTGTTCCAGGCGGTCGACTACGTGGGCCTGGGCACCTGCGAGTTCATGGTCACCCCGCAGAACAAGGTGTACTTCCTGGAGGTCAACCCGCGTCTGCAGGTCGAGCATACGGTCAGCGAGGAGGTGTGCGGACTGGACCTGGTGCGCGAGCAGATCACCATCGCCGAAGGCGGCGAGCTGACCCAGGCCCCCGAACCGCGCGGCCACAGCTTCGAGCTGCGCATCACCTGCGAGGATCCGGCCACCAACCTGACCCCGAGCTCGGGCACGCTGACCCGCATCGCCTGGCCGTCCGGCGCCGGCATCCGCATCGACTCCGGCGTCAAGGAGGGCGACACCGTCTCCCCGAAGTTCGATTCGATGATGGGCAAGCTCATCGTCACCGCGCAGGACCGCGCCGCCGCCGTGGCACGCGTGCGCCGCGCGCTGGGCGAGCTGGTCATCGAGGGCGTGCCCACCCCGGCCAGCCTGTTCGAACAGATTTTCAACGATCCGGACTTCACCGCCGAGAACGGCCACGCCTTCGACATCTCCACCAAGTGGCTCGAACGCACCTACCTGAACCGCGAACCCGGCTCGCTGAGCGCCGGCCAGCCCGCCTCGCTGAGCGCGGGAGCCGCGGAGACGCCGAAGACCGCCACCGAGTCCTTCGTCATCGAGATCGACAACCGCCGCGTCACGCTCACCGTGCCGCAGGACATCGTCGACAACCTGACCGGTTCCGCCCGTGCCCGCGGCGCCAAACTGCCGACCCAGCCGCTGCGCGGCCAGGGCCTGCACAACGTGGCCGCCAAGGCCGCGGCCGACGAGGGGCAGTCCGGCGTCATCGCCTCCCCGATGCAGGCCGTCGTCACGCGCATCAACGTGGCCGAAGGCCAGCAGGTGTCCAAGGGCGACCTGCTCGTGGTGCTCGAGTCGATGAAGATGGAGAACTACGTGTACTCGCCTGTGGCGGGCACCGTCACCAAGATCTTCGTGGGACCGGCCGCCGGCGTGGAGGCCGGGGAGACGCTGGTCACGCTCGACATCAACGGCGCGACCAAGCCCGAGCAGAAGGAGGACGAGGCCAAGTGACCGACATCATGACAGCCCCCGCCGTCGTCAAGGCCATGGAGAACGGCGTCGCCTCGGACAAGCAGCCGATCCGCGCGGCCATCGTGCGCGCGGCCGAACTCGCCCGTGACGCCGAGGAGCACGCCCGCACACGCCAGCACGCCAAAGGCAAGCGCACCGCGCGCGAACGCCTGGACCTGCTGTTCGACACCGGCTCCTTCCAGGAGATCGGCCGCTTCGCCGGCGGCGACATCAACGGCGGCAAGGCCGGTTCGGCCGTCATCACCGGCTTCGGCGAGGTCTATGGGCGCAAGGTCGGCGTGTACGCGCAGGACTTCTCCGTGCAGGGCGGCACGCTCGGCGCGGCCGAAGGCGCGAAGATCTGCCACCTGATGGACATGGCCCTGGAACTCAAGGTGCCGGTCGTGGCCCTAATCGACTCGGGCGGCGCCCGCATCCAGGAAGGGGTGGCCGCGCTCACCCAGTACGGCCGCATCTTCCGCAAGACCTGCGAGGCCAGCGGCTTCATCCCCCAGATCTCGATCATCCTCGGCCCCTGCGCCGGCGGCGCCGTCTACTGCCCGGCTCTGACCGACCTGATCATCATGACCCGTGAGAACTCCAGCATGTTCGTCACCGGACCCGACGTGGTCAAGGCCGCCACCGGCGAGACGATCAGCATGGACGACCTCGGCGGCGGCCTGGTGCACAACGCCACCTCCGGCGTGGCCCACTACCTGGGCGAGGACGAGGCCGACGCCATCGACTACGCGCGCACCGTGCTGGCCTACCTGCCGTCCAGCTCGGACAGCAACCCGCCGACCTTCGCCTACGCGGCCACCCGCGGCGATCGCGCCGTGGCCGAGCGCCTCGGCACAATCGTGCCGGAGAACGACCGCCAGCCCTACGACGTGCTCGACGTGATCCGCTGCATCGTGGACTACGGCGAGTTCGTGCAGGTACAGGAGCTCTTCGCCCCCTCGGCGGTCGTCGGCCTGGCCTGCGTGGAGGGTCATCCGGTCGGCATCGTGGCCAACCAGCCGAACGTGAACGCCGGCGTGCTCGACGTGGACGCCTCCGAGAAGGTGGCCCGATTCGTGCGCCTGTGCGACGCGTTCAACCTGCCGGTGATCACCCTGGTGGACACCCCGGGCTACAAGCCGGGCGCCGAACAGGAGCATGCGGGCATCATCCGCCGCGGCGCCAAGGTCATCTACGCCTACGCCAACGCCCAGGTGCCGATGGTCACCGTCATCCTGCGCAAGGCCTTCGGCGGCGCGTACATCGTCATGGGCTCCAAGTCCATCGGCGCGGACATGAACTTCGCGTGGCCGTCCAGCCAGATCGCGGTGCTCGGCGCGAAGGGTGCCGTCAACATCATCCACCGCAAGGAGCTGCAGAAGGCCAAGGAGATGGGCAAGGACGTCGAGGCGCTGCGCACCAAGCTCGCCGACGACTACGAGGCCACCACCGTCAACGCGAACCTGTCCCTGGAGATGGGCGAGATCGACGCCATGATCGACCCCGAACAGACCCGCGAGGCCATCGCCGAATCGCTGCGCCTGCTGGCCGGCAAGAAGCGTGTCCGCCGCACCACCAAGCACCACGGCAACCAGCCGCTGTGACCGACGACCCGAACAGACTTGAACCAAACAGAAGAAAAGGAACAGCAATGACCGATACCATGTTCTTCCTCAACCGTCTGGCGGCCGAGCCCCACGCGCTCGCCTTCGGCGGGCAGTCCACGCCGTGGACTGTTGCCTTGGCCGACCAGACCACCGACCCGATGCTGGAGGCGTCGCTCAAGGAGCATATGGCCGCCGCCAACCGGCTGCTCACCCCGGTGAGCGCCGACCTGCTGGCCGCCAACGGCCGCCCGGTGGACCTGTTCGGCTTCGACGCGAATCCGGCCAAGCTCGGCCCCGCCGCCGACGCCGCGGCCTCCGTGCCCGGCATCGCGCTGGCGCAGCTGGGCGCGCTGCTGGACATGGCCGGCCTGGGCTATGACCCGGCCGCCGCCAAGCCCGCCGCCGTGCTCGGCCACTCCCAGGGCGTGCTCGCCGTGCACATGGTGCAGGCCGCCATGGCCGCCGGTTCGATTGAGGCCGCCGCCGAGCAGATCGACGAGATCCTGGCCATCGCCCAGCTCATCGGCGTGGCCGGCGCCCGCCAGACCAAGCTCATCGCGCTGAACGCCAAGGTCGGCGAGGCCACCCCGATGCTGTCGGTCAAGGGTGCCACCGTCAAGCAGGTCGAGGCGCTGATCGAGCGCGTCGCCATGCCGCGAGGCCCGATCTCCATCGCCGTCACCAACGCCGCCGACAACCAGGTGCTCTCCGGCTACCCGGAGGATCTGGCGTCGTTCGTCACCGAAGCCGAGAAGGAGCACAAGCACCAGGCCAAGCTGCGCGAGGAGAAGGTCCGCGGCGGCTCGGTGTTCAACCCGGTGCTCGAATACCTTGAGGTCACCCTGCCGTTCCACTCCCCGCTGATGGCCGACGCGGTCGAGCAGACCGTGGCCTGGGCGCAGGCCTGTGGCCTGGACGGCGACCGTGCCCGCGCGCTCGCCGACGAGGTGCTGGTCAACCATGTGGACTGGGCCGCCCGCGTCCACGACTTGATCGACGCCACCGACCCGACCAAGCTGTGGGTGGTGGATATGGGCCCCGGCGCGACCGCCGGCAAGCTGATCTCCGCCAACGTGCAGGGCACCGGCGTCGGCATCGTGGAGGCCACCACCGGCACCGAACGCGCCGCGCTGGCCACGCTGGACGGCGACCCGGAGCGCACCCAGAACTGGAAGGATTTCGCCCCGAGCGTCATCCACACGCCCGCCGGAGACAAGATCCGTACCAAGTTCAGCGAGCTGACCGGCAAGGCGCCGGTGCTGCTTGCCGGCATGACGCCGACCACCGTGGACCCGGAGATCGTGGCCGCGGCCGCGAACGCCGGCTACTGGGCGGAGATCGGCGGCGGCGGCCAGGTGACCGCCGACGTGTTCGACCGCAACGTGGCCAAGCTCGAGGAACAGCTCGAAGAGGGCCGTACCGTTGAGTTCAACGCCATGTTCATGGACCGCTACCTGTGGAACCTGCAGTTCGGCTCCCAGCGCATCGTGCCGAAGAAGCGCGCCTCGGGCACCCCGATCGACGGCGTCGTCGTCTCCGCCGGCATCCCCGAGCTCGATGAGGCCAAGGCGCTGGTCGCCTCGCTGAACGCCGACGGCATCCCGTACGTGGCCTTCAAGCCGGGCACCGTGGACCAGATCCGCCAGGTGGTGCGCATCGCCAAGGCCGTGGCCCCGACCACGATCATCGTGGAGGTCGAGGGCGGCGTGGCCGGCGGCCACCACTCCTGGGAGTCGCTGGACGACCTGCTGCTCAACACCTACGCCGACGTGCGCGCCTGCCAGAACCTGGTGCTGGTGGCCGGCGGCGGCATCGGCACCCCGGAACGCGCCGCGGACTACATCTCCGGCCAGTGGGCGCGCGCCTACGACATGCCCGACATGCCGGTGGACGGCGTGCTCGTCGGCACCGCGGCCATGACCGCCAAGGAGGCCCACACCAGCCCGCAGGTCAAGAAGATGCTGGTCGAGACCCCGGGCATCACCGACTTCACCCCGGACCCGGACCCGTTCGCGCCGCGCGGCGAGAAGTGGGTGCCGTCCGGCAAGGCCGTCGGCGGCGTGACCTCCGGTCTGAGCCATCTGCATGCCGACATCTACGAGCTGGAGAACTCCTCCGCCCGCTGCGGCCGCCTGCTGGTGCGCGTCATGAAGCACCCGGAGGAGCTGGACGCCCGCCGCGACGAGATCATCGAGGCCCTGAACACCACCGCCAAGCCGTACTTCGGCGACCTCAAGGATATGACCTACCTCGAGTGGGCCGAGCGCTTCGCCGAGCTGTCGTTCCCGTGGGCCGACTGGACCTACGCCGAGCGCTTCCTGCACTTGCTGCAGCGCATCGAAGCCCGCGTCTGCTCGCAGGAGTCCGGCGAGCTGGATTCGCTGTTCGCCGACCGCGCCGCCGTGGAATCCGACCCGCAGGCCGCCATCGCCAAGCTGCGCGCCGCCTATCCGCAGGCCGCCGAGCTGAAGGTGACCGCCGCCGACGTGGCCTGGTTCCCGACCCTGGTGCGCGAGTTCCCCAAGCCGATGCCGTTCGTGCCAGTCATCGACAACGACCTGCTGCGCTGGTGGGGCCAGGATCAGCTGTGGCAGTCCGAGGACGCCCGCTACTCCGCCGATTCCGTGCGCATCATCCCCGGTCCGATCTCCGTGGCCGGCATCACCACGATGGACGAGCCGGTGGCTGACATCCTCGGCCGCTTCGAGCACGCCGCCATGGAGCGCGTCAAGGAGGCCAACAACGGCGAGACCACCGAGGCCTTCGCCGAGCTGGGCGCCTGCGCGGACGCCGAGGCGTTCATCCGCAGCTGCCCGAACATCTCCTGGGTCGGCCACCTGATGGCCAACCCCGCCTATGGCACCGCCAACGGCGACGCGAACTACGAGATCCGTCACGTCGGCACCGGCGAGGACGGCGAGCTGTTCGATCTGGACATCCATCTGGACACCTACTGGGACAACGATCCGGACGGCGGCCTGTCCAAGCACGCCGTGCGCGACATCGTCATCCCGCTGGTCGTCAACGGCGCCGAGTCCGGCCTGTTCCCGGTCGTGGACCGCAACCGCCTGCCCGAGCACGTCTACGCGATGCTCGCCGCCACCGCCGGCATCGGCAACACCGCCATCACCGGCGACGAGCTGACCGCCATGCCGGTCATCGAGGCCAGCGACGACAAGACCGCCCGCCCGTTCGGCGAGGCGCACGCCACCTACACCCTGTCCGCCAACCTCGGATTCGACCACGAGGCCGCCACCGCCGGCACCCTGCCGCAGAACCTCAAGGCCTCGCGCATCGCCCCCGACGCGCTGGTCGGCCCGGCCTGGCCCGCCATCTACGCGGCGCTCGGCTCCGTGTACGTCAACGGCTTCCCGGTCATCGAAGGCCTGCTCAACGCCGTGCACCTCGACCACCTCATCGAGCTCGAGGTCACCGAGGAGGAGCTGCTCGCCCACACCGGCGAGACCATCAGCATGACCAGCTGGGCCGAGGACTACTTCGAGTCCGCCTCCGGCCGCGTGGTGACCATCCATGTGGACCACGCCGCCGCCGACGGCACCGTGCTCGCCCACGAGACCGAACGCTTCGCGATCCGCGGCCGCGCCTATTCCGACGCGCTGCCCGCCGAGGCCCCCGACTACGGCGACTACCTGAACTTCCACCGCGGCGAGCTCGCCGCCAAGGAGACGATGTTCGCCCTCGACGGCATGGACGCGAACGAGTCGCTCACCGATTCGACCCCGCGTCGCCTGCTGCGCCGCGTCAAGGTCACCGCCCCGCACGAGATGACCGCGTTCGCGCGCACCTCGGGCGACTTCAACCCGATCCATACCTCGCACCGCGGCGCCGCCATCTCCGGACTGAGCGCCCCGCTCGTGCACGGCATGTGGCTGTCCGCCACCGCCCAGCACGTGGCCCAGGCCACCGACGACAAGGGCGCCCACTATGAGATCGCCGGCTGGACCTACAACATGTACGGCATGGTGCAGCTGGACGACGAGGTGGAGATCTCCGTCGAGCGCGTCGGCAAGGTGCGCCACGGCGGCATGCTGCTCGAGGTGACCTGCCGCATCGACGGCGCGATCGTCTCGCGCGGCACCGCGGTCACCCGCGCCCCGAAGGCCGCGTTCGTGTACCCCGGCCAGGGCATCCAGCAGCAGGGCATGGAACTCGACGCCCGCGCCAAGTCCCCGGCCGCGCGTGAGGTCTGGGAGCGCGCCGACCGGATCACCCGCGAGCAGCTCGGCTTCTCGATCATCGCCGTCGTGCGCGATAACCCGAAGGAGCTCGTGGCCAACGGCGTGCGCTACTACCATCCGGACGGCCTGCTCAACCTGACCCAGTTCACCCAGGTGGCGCTCGCCACCGTGGCGTTCGTGCAGACCGCGCGCCTGCGCGAATCCGGCAGCGACATCTGGCCCGCCTACTTCGCCGGCCACTCGCTGGGCGAGTACAACGCGCTGAGCTCGTTCGCCGGCATCATCCCGCTGGAGACGGTGCTCGTGCTCGTGTTCCACCGCGGTTCCGCCATGGACAGCCTGGTCGACCGTGATGAGAACGGCCGCACGAACTACCGCATGGGCGCGCTGCGCTCCAACCAGTTCGGCATCGGCGACGACGGCGTGAACGAGTACGTGCAGTCCATCTCCGAACAGACCGGCGAGTTCCTGCAGATCGTCAACTACAACCTCTCCGGTTCGCAGTACGTGGTCGCCGGCACGGTGGCTGGCCTGAAGGCCCTGGGTGCCGACGCCGCGCGCCGCGCCGCCGAGTATGGCGGACGCAAGCCGTTCATGGTGCTGCCCGGCATTGACGTGCCGTTCCATTCGCGCATGCTGCGCAATGGCGTGCCGGACTTCCGCGACAAGCTCGACGCGCTGCTGCCGCAGTACATCGACTACAGCCGCCTGGTCGGCCGCTACATCCCGAACCTGGTGGCCTGCCCGTTCGAGATGACCAAGGAATTCGCCGCCAAGATCCTTGAGGTCGTGCCCTCCGAGCGCATCAAGGCCGCGCTGGACGACCCGGCCGTGTGGGACTCCTACGCCGCCGACGACCAGAAGCTCGGCCGCCTGCTGCTCACCGAACTGCTCTCGTGGCAGTTCGCCTCCCCGGTGCGCTGGATCGAGACGCAGAACCTGATGTTCGGCGCCCGCGGCATCGGCGGCCTGGGCGTGGAGCAGCTCGTGGAGGTCGGCCTCGGCAACTCGCCGACGCTGGCGAACATGGCCGCCAAGACCCTGAAGCTGCCCGAGTTCTCCGGCCGCGACGTGACCGTGTACAACGTGGGCCGCGACGAGGCCCGCGTCACGATGGCCGACTCCGATTCGCTGGTCGTCGAGGAGGAGCCGGAGGAGACCGCGGTCGAGTCCGCTCCGGTCGCCCCCGCGGCTGCGCCGGCGGCCCCGGCAGCCGCGGCCCCGGCCCCGGTCGAGTCCGCTCCTGCGGCCCCCGCCGGCGCGCCGTCCGGTGCCGCCGTGGCGGACATCCCGTTCAAGGCCTCCGACGCGATCGCGACCCTGCTGGCCTACTCGGCCAAGGTCCGCCCCGATCAGATCGGCGACAACGACACCACCGATACACTGACCAACGGCGTCTCCTCGCGTCGCAACCAGCTGCTCATGGACATCAGCTCCGAGCTGGGCGTCGCGAGCGTGGACGGCGCCGCCGAGGCCTCGATCTCCGCGCTGAGCGCCCTGGTGGACAAGGTGGCCCCGAACTACAAGGCCTTCGGCCCGGTGCTCTCCGACATCGTGCGCGACCGCGTGCGCGGCATGTTCGGCGCGGCCGGACTCAAGGTGGCCGGCATCGAGAAGCGCGTGACCGACACCTGGCAGCTCGGCGCCGGCTGGGCCTCCAACGTGGTGGCCACGCTGGTGCTGGAGACCCGCGAGGGCGCCTCCGCCCGCGGCGGCGATCTGGCCGGCATCGGCAGCGAGCCCGCGTCCAACGCGGCCGCCGCCAACGCCATGATCGACGCGGCCGTGCAGAAGGTCGCCGCTAACCACGGCGTCTCCGTGGCCATGCCGTCCGCGGGCGGCGCGGCCGGCGGCGGCGTGGTCGACTCGGCCGCGCTGGACGCCTATGCCGCCCAGGTCACCGGTGCCGACGGCGTGCTCGCCTCCACCGCCCGCTTCGTGCTGAACCAGCTGGGCCTGAACGCACCCGCCGCCGTCGACGAATCCGACGACAACGCCGCGGTCGTGGCCGCCGTCGAGGCCGAGCTCGGCTCCGACTGGCCCAAGCAGGTCGAGCCGCGCTTCGACGCGAACAAGGCCATCCTGTTCGACGACCGCTGGGCCTCCGCCCGTGAGGACCTGGCCCGCGCGTTCTACAACGGCGACGACTCCGTGCTCGACTCCAGCTTCAAGGGCCTGGGCAAGACCATCGCCGACGAGGCCGCCTGGTTCGCCGCCAAGGCCAAGGAAGCCGGCAAGGACGCGTCCGCGTACGAGCGGATCGCGCAGGAGGCCATGGAATCCGTGGCCGATGACGCCGCCGCGTCCCGCTTTGCGGGCGACGTGGCCGTGGTCACCGGCGTGGCCCCGAACTCGATCGCCGCTCAGGTGGTCAACGGCCTGCTCGCCGGCGGCGCGACCGTCATCGCCACCTCGCACAGCTTCCGCGCCTCCGTCAAGGCGTGGGCCAAGCAGACCTACCGCGAGCACGCCACGGGCGAGGCCAAGCTGTGGCTCGTGCCCGCCAACCTGTCCAGCTACCGTGATGTGGACGCCCTGGTGGAATGGATCGGCAACGTCCAGAAGAAGACCACCGGCGCCACCACCACCATCCTCAAGCCTGCCTACCAGCCCGACCTGTTCTTCCCGTTCGCGGCCCCGCCGGTCCACGGATCGCTGGCCGATGCGGGCGAACTGTTCGAGTCCCAGGCCCGCCTGATGCTGTGGGGCGTGGAGCGCGCGATCGCCGGCCTGTCCGCCATCGGCGCGGATACCGACGTGGCGCACAAGCTGCACGTCATCCTGCCGGGCTCGCCGAACCGCGGCATCTTCGGCGGCGACGGCGCGTACGGCGAGGTCAAGAGCGCCTTTGACGCCATCGTCAACCGCGCCCGTGCCGAGAAGGTGTGGTCCAGCCATGTGACCTTCGCTCACCCGAAGATCGGCTGGGTGCGCGGCACCGGCCTGATGGGCGGCAACGACCCGCTGGTCGAGGTCGTCGAGCGCCATGGCCTGAAGACCTACTCCACTGCCGAGATCGCCGTCAAGCTGCTCGAACTGTCCGACAAGTCCGCCCGCGAGCAGGCCGTCCAGGCCCCGCTCGACGTGGACCTGACCGGCGGCCTGGGCTCCGAGCCGATCGACATCAAGGCGCTGCGCGCCGAGGCGATGGCCGACGCCGCAGCCAAGGCCGAGGCCGAGACGCCGGCGGACGAGCCGGCCGAACCGGTCACCACGATCAAGGCCCTGCCGACGCCGCACGTGCCGCGTCAGGCCGAGGTCGACCTGGACGATTGGCAGGGCGTGACCGCCCGCCCGGAGGACGAGATCGTCATCGTCTCGATCGGCGAGCTGGGCCCGTGGGGCTCCGGCCGCACCCGCTTCGAGGCCGAGCTGGGCATCCACTCGGACGGCACCGTGGACCTGTCCGCCGGCGCCGTGCTCGAGCTGGCCTGGAATATGGGCCTGCTGACCTGGCAGGATTCCCCGAAGCCGGGCTGGTACGACGCGGACGGCAACCTGGTGCCCGAGGAGGACATCGCCGAGCGCTACCACGACGAGGTCGTGGCCCGCTCCGGCATCCGTCCGTTCGACGAGGGCATGGGCAACGACTACAAGGACGGCGCCGACGAGGAGGAGGCCGAGGTGTTCCTCGACCACGACGTCGAGTTCTCGGTGCCGACCCGCGACATCGCCGAGGAGTACGTCAAGCTCGACGAGGCCCACACCTCGGTGCGCGCCGACGAGGAGTCCGGCGAGTGGATCGTGACCCGTCACGCCGGATCGATGATCCGCGTGCCGCGCCGCGCCACGATGACCCGCACCGTCGGCGGCCAGTTCCCGAAGGGCTTCGACCCGCTCAAGTGGGGCATCCCGGCCTCGATGGTCGGCGCGGTCGACCCGATCGCGCAGTGGAACATCGTCACCACCGTGGACGCCTACCTGAACGCCGGCTTCACCCCGGCCGAGATCCTGCAGGCCGTGCACCCCTCCAAGGTGGCGAGCACGCAGGGCACCGGCTTCGGCGGCATGCAGTCGATGCGCAAGCTGTACCTCGACCGGTTCCTCAACCACGAGATCCCGACCGACATCCTGCAGGAGGCGCTGCCGAACGTGGTCGCCGCGCATGTGATGCAGTCCTACATCGGCGGCTACGGCAACATGATCCAGCCGGTCTCCGCCTGCGCCACCGCCGCGGTGTCGCTGGAGGAGGGCTTCGACAAGATCGCCCTGGGCAAGGCCGACTTCGTGGTCACCGGCGCGATCGACGACATCGGCGTGGAATCCGTGATCGGCTTCGGCAACATGAACGCCACCGCGAACTCGCAGGAGATGTACGCCAAGGGCATCGACGCGCGCTTCTTCTCGCGCGCCAACGATCGCCGTCGTGGCGGCTTCCTCGAGTCCCAGGGCGGCGGCACGATCCTGCTGACCCGCGGCGACATCGCCCTGAAGCTCGGTCTGCCGGTCGCCGGCGTGGTGGGCTACATCCACTCCTTCGCCGACGGCGCGCACACCTCCATCCCGGCCCCGGGCCTCGGCGCCCTGGCCGCGGGCCTCGGCGGGCGCGACTCCAAGCTGGCCAAGGACCTGGCCGCGCTCGGCGTGACCGCGGACGACATCGCCGTGGTCTCCAAGCACGACACCTCCACCAACGCGAACGACCCGAACGAGTCCGAGCTGCACAACACGCTGGCCCACGCCATCGGCCGTGCGGACGGCAACCCGCTGTTCGTCATCAGCCAGAAGACCGTGACCGGCCACGCGAAGGGCGGCGCCTGCATCTTCCAGGTCAACGGCCTGACGCAGCTGTTCAAGTCCGGCGTGATCCCGGCGAACGCGGCGCTCGACTGCGTGGACCCGAAGCTGGAACGCGACGACCACATGGTGTGGCTGACCAAGCCGCTGCACGTCGGCAAGGTCAAGGCCGGCCTGGTGACCTCGCTGGGCTTCGGTCACGTCTCGGGCTTCGGCGCGATCGTCAACCCGGGTGCCTTCGAGGCCGCCGTCGCCCATACGGCCGGCATCGAGGCGCTGGAGGAGTGGCGTCGCCGCGCCAACGAGCGTCTGGCCGCCGGCCAGCGCCGCCTCGAGGAGGGCATGATGGGTCATGAGGCGCTCTACGAGCCGATCGACAACCGTCGCTTCCACGAGACCGGCCGCGGCTATGACGCGCACGAGGTCGAGAAGGCCATGCTGCTCGACCCGAACGCCCGACTGGGCGAGTCCGGCTACTACGAGGTCTGACCGGACCGCTGAACGGTCCGTCGGCGCACCCGACCGGACCGTGAGCGCATGACGATGTCCCCGCCACCTTCACGATGGCGGGGGCATCGTCGTCTTCGGGGAGGCCTGGTGCGGTGCGTGGCGCGGCACTGTGCGTCGAACCGGTTTGATATTGTGATGCCTGGCGATACACCCCGATGGACGAAGGAGTTTCATAATGGTTTCCGCCGCAATCGACAATACGTTCGGCAACCGTCTGGCCCGGCATCACGACGAACTGGACCAGCTGTTCATGAGCCTGTACGACGACCGTGCCGCGCTCGAGGACCTTGAACAGGCCATGGCCGCCGCCTACGAGGCCCGCCCCGACGACCTGAAGAAGCTCGACAAGCAGCGCGAGGCCGACCCCGACTGGTACAAGCGCGGCACGATGTTCGGCATGACCATGTACACCGACCTGTTCGCCGGCAGCCTGCGCAAGCTCGCCAACCGCATCCCCTACCTGGAGGAGCAGCATCTGACCTACCTGCACCTGATGCCGCTGCTCAAGATGCCGCACCCGCAGAACGACGGCGGCTACGCGGTCGAGGACTTCAACACCGTGGACCCATCTCTTGGCACCAACGCCGACCTGGCCTCCCTGACCAAGAAACTGCGCAAGGCCGGCATCAGCCTGTGCCTCGACTTCGTGATGAACCATACCGCCTCCACCCATGAATGGGCCATGAAGGCCAAGGCCGGCGACCCCGAATACCAGGACTACTACTTCTGCTACGACGACCGCACGATCCCCGACGAATACGAGAGGACCACCCCGCAGGTCTTCCCGAACACCGCGCCCGGCAACTTCAGCTGGTGCGACGAGATGCACAAGTGGGTGCTGACCTCCTTCTACCCGTTCCAGTGGGACCTCAACTACCGCAACCCCAAGGTGCTGGTGGCCATGCTGACCAGCGCGCTGAACCTGGCGAACCTGGGCGTGGAGGTGCTGCGCATCGACGCCGTGCCCTACATCTGGAAGCAGTTGGGCACCACCAGCCGCAACCTGCCGCAGGTGCACACTATCGTCCGCATGCTGCGCATCGCCCTCGAATGCGTCTGCCCGGCCGTGGTCCTCAAAGGCGAGGTGGTGATGGCCCCCAAGGAGCTCGCTGCCTATTTCGGCACCCCGGAGCACCCCGAATGCCACATGCTGTACAACGTCTCCACGATGGTCAACCTGTGGAGCGCGCTCGCCAACGGCGACACCCGCCTGCTCAAGGCGCAGATCGACGCGTTGGACGCCCTGCCCGAGAACTGCTGGTTCGTCAACTACCTGCGCTGCCACGACGACATCGGCTGGGGCCTGGACGAGCCGCAGGAGTGGAGGCTCGGCATCGACCCGTTCCGCCACAAGGAGTTCCTGTACCACTTCTACGAGGGTTCGGTCCCCGGCAGCTGGTCGATGGGCGAGCTGTACAACTACGACGCGGCCAGCGGCGACGCCCGCAGCTGCGGCACCACCGCCAGCCTGTGCGGCATCGAGAAGGCGCTGTACACGCATGACAAGCCCTCGCTGGAGCGCGGCATCGACCGCGACTTGCTCATGCACAAGGCCATGGCCTTCCTCCGTGGCTTCCCGATGCTCAACTGCGGCGACGAGATCGCCCAGCTCAACGGGTGGAACTACAAGGAGGACCCGGACCGCGTGGAGGACAGCCGCAACCTGCACCGCAGCAAGTTCAACTGGCGCGCCGCCGAGAAGCGCAACGAGCCGGGGACGCTGCAGAACCGCCTGTGGGAGGGCATGGCAGAACTGCGCCGGATGCGCGACGACCCGTGCTTCGCGCCGGACGCGTGGGTGACGACCTGGGACACGCACAACCAGTCGGTGCTGGCCATCGTGCGCAAGGCAGGCGACGCGGTGCTGCTGGGCCTGTTCAACTTCTCGCAGGCCGACCAGACCGCCTACCTCGACAGCATCGAGGGCATGGCCCTGCCCGGCAGCGAAACCCTCAAGCCGTACGAGGCCAGAATCATCCACTGCTGATGCGGCAGATGGACGGCATGCGGTAGCGTGGCGGTATGGATATCGGACGGATCGCCGACGCCCTGCCCTCACAGGCCGCGGTGGCGGGGCTGGGATACGACGTGGTGGACGTGGACGCGTTCGCCGCACAGTTGGCCGAGCCCGGCTCCCGGATGAGACTGTTGTTCTCCGCGCGCGAGCGACGGCAGTGCGCCATGCGTGCGCAGACGAAGAATGACGGCGAGGCCGTGCACTACGCGGCCCGCTGGGCGGGGAAGGAAGCGGTGCTCAAGGCTTGGTGCGATGCGCTGGGTGGTCGTCCGGCGCCGTATACGCTGGACGACTACCCGTGGTCCCGCATCGAGATCCTCAATGATGCGTTGGGCTGCCCGCGCATCGTTCTCTCGCCTGATGTGCATGAACGGCTGGTCGCCTCGTTGGGGGAGCGCGATGTGACGTGGCACGTCTCCCTGAGCCACGACGGGCCGATCGCCGCAGCCGTCGTCATACTTGCCAAAGACGCATAGTCATGTATAATGGCTCACGTTGTCTCGAAAGAGGCGGCACGCGGACGTAGCTCAATGGTAGAGCCTCAGTCTTCCAAACTGATTACGCGGGTTCGATTCCCGTCGTCCGCTCCACTCGAAAGGCCGCGGAATAGTCCGCGGCCTTTTGCATTGACCGCCCCGGCTCTGCCGATACGTCGCGGTATGGTGGGACGCAGTGACTGCATACCGTCGAACCGGCAAGGGTGGGATATGAGCGAGGATGTCAGCATGCGGGAGAGCTCGGAGCGTGCGATGGAGGGATCTGCGCGCGGCGACGGCGGGCAGCCCGTCGACCCGGCGGCCAACGGCGTGTCCAAGCATCCCGTCGCGTCCATCCCCACAACCGACCTGTCCTTCGCGGATATCGAGCGCAGCCGGTCCCATCCGGTACGTTGGGCGTGCTACATCGTTGCCGTGCTGGCCGCCATCATCGCCCCGTACTGGCTGGGGCGCATGATAGCGGTCGAGCATACCGCGTGGCTGGTCGGTCATCTGAGCGCCTTCGAGCCGCGTGGCGTGGCGCTGGTGTCCTGGGCGGTCACGGTGCTGGCGTTGGCCGGATTGGGCATGATCATCGTGGAGTCGCATAACTGGCTCGGGCGGATCATCTTCTTCCTGGGGCTGGTGGCCGAACAGTTCATTGCGGGGTTGTGCCTGCTGCGGTTTGATTTCTGGTATGCCACCTATGTGGTGTATGGCGATGACGCGGCCGTGCCGAACGCCGCGAACCTGGGCATCATTGCGGCCGGCGTGGCGGTGGCCGTGTACGCCGTGCTGTTCGTGGGGCTGCTGGTGATGATTCGCAAGGATTCGCCGTTGAATGTGCTGACGCGCAGCTGGGCTTCGTTCATCCTGTTCTTCGCGATCGAGGCGATCGCGCTGCTGGTGGTGCTGTTCGGCGGTCTGCTGACGGCGGTGTGAGTTGGTCGCACCCTCCTGTATACTGGTCATTTGGCGTGTTTCGCCCGCGGATTGAGAGCGCCGCGACATCGGGTCGCAGGCACCGCGCAACGGGATATATAAGGAGGATGCCGTGGCACTTACGGCTGAACAGAAGCAGCAGATCATCACCGAGTACGCGACGCACGAGGGTGACACGGGCTCCCCGGAGGTCCAGGTCGCGCTGCTGAGCAAGCGCATCGCCGACCTGACCGAGCACCTGAAGCAGCACAAGCATGATCACCACTCCCGTCGTGGTCTGCTGCTGATGGTCGGCGACCGTCGCCGTCTGCTCGATTACCTGAAGCGTGTGGACATCAACCGTTACCGCTCGCTGATCGAGCGGCTGGGTCTGCGCCGATAATTGAATTCTTCCGCCCGGGCACGTGTGCTCGGGCGTTTTGCATGTCGGCTTTCTGACGAGGGATGAACGGCAACTGAGGCCCGGAACGGGCATGGATGATGAGGAAATCTGACACGAGGAACGCGCGGCCAGGTATGCCGCGCACGGCATGCACATGTGAAGGCAAGAACCAAGAAGCAAGTAGGAATTAGAACACAAAGGAGAAACCCTTGGAGGGTCCCGAAATCAAGGCCGTTGAGGCCGTAATCGACAATGGTTCGTTTGGCAAGCGCACGCTGCGCTTCGAGACCGGCCGCCTCGCCCAGCAGGCCGACGGCGCCGTGGCCGCGTATCTGGATGATGATTCGATGGTGCTGTCCACCACCACCGCCGGTTCCAGCCCGAAGGAGAACTACGACTTCTTCCCGCTGACCGTGGACGTTGAAGAGAAGATGTATGCCGCCGGCAAGATCCCGGGTTCGTTCTTCCGCCGTGAAGGCCGCCCGAGCTCCGAGGCGATCCTGGCCTGCCGTATCATCGACCGCCCGCTGCGCCCGCTGTTCCCGCACACGCTGCGCAACGAGGTGCAGGTTGTGGAGACGATCCTGGCCGTCAACCCGGATGACGCGTACGACGTCATCGCGCTGAACGCCGCCTCCGCCTCCACGATGATCTCCGGTCTGCCGTTCGAGGGCCCGGTCTCCGGCGTCCGTCTGGCGCTGATCGATGGCCAGTGGGTTGCGTTCCCGCGTTGGAGCGAGCGTGAGCGCGCCGTGTTCGAGATCGTGGTCGCCGGCCGCGTGGTGGACAATGGCGACGTCGCGATCGCGATGATCGAGGCCGGCGCCGGCAAGAACGCGTGGACCCTGATCTACGACGAGGGCCAGATCAAGCCGGACGAGGAGGTTGTGGCCGGTGGCCTGGAGGCCGCCAAGCCGTTCATCAAGGTCATCTGCGAGGCTCAGGCCGAGCTCAAGCGCATCGCCGCCAAGCAGACCAAGGAGTTCCAGCTCTTCCCGGAGTACACCGACGAGCTGTACGCCCGCATCGACGAGATCGCTCACGCCGATCTGGACGAGGCGCTGTCCATTGCGGAGAAGCTGCCGCGTCAGGACCGCATCGCCGAGATCAAGCAGCACGTCAAGGATGTGCTGGCGAACGAGTTCACCGACATGGACGAGGCCGAGAAGGAGAAGGAGCTCGGCAACGCGTTCAAGGAGCTGCAGCGCCAGATCGTGCGCCGCCGCATCCTGACCCAGGACTACCGCATCGACGGCCGTGGCCTGCGCGACATCCGCACGCTGTCCGCCGAGGTCGACATCGTCCCGCGTGTGCACGGCTCCGCCCTGTTCCAGCGCGGTGAGACCCAGATCCTGGGCGTCACCACGCTGAACATGCTCAAGATGGAGCAGCAGCTCGATTCGCTGTCCGGCCCGCAGTCCAAGCGTTACATGCACAACTACGAGATGCCGCCGTACTCCACCGGCGAGACCGGCCGCGTCGGCTCCCCGAAGCGCCGCGAGATCGGCCACGGCGCCCTTGCCGAGAAGGCGATCGTGCCGGTGCTGCCGAGCCGCGAGGAGTTCCCGTACGCCATTCGTCAGGTCTCCGAGGCCATCGGCTCCAACGGTTCGACCTCGATGGGCTCCGTGTGCGCCTCGACCCTGAGCCTGCTCGCCGCCGGTGTGCCGCTGAAGGCCCCGGTCGCCGGCATCGCGATGGGCCTGGTCTCCGGCGACGTGGATGGCCAGCACATCTTCAAGACCCTGACCGACATCCTGGGCGCCGAGGACGCGTTCGGCGACATGGACTTCAAGGTGGCCGGCACCTCCGAGTTCATCACCGCCCTGCAGCTGGACACCAAGCTCGACGGCATCCCCGCCGACATCCTGGCCGCCGCCCTGCAGCAGGCCAAGGAGGCCCGCACCACCATCCTCGAGGTCATCAACGAGTGCATCGACGGCCCGGCCGAGATGAGCCCGTACGCGCCGCGCATCATCACCACCACCGTTCCGGTGGACAAGATCGGCGAGGTCATCGGCCCGAAGGGCAAGATGATCAACCAGATCCAGGAGGACACCGGCGCCGAGATCTCCATCGAGGACGACGGCACCGTCTACATCGCCTCCGAGGGTGGCGAGGCCGCCGAGAAGGCCAAGCAGATCATCGACCAGATCGCCAACCCGCATGTGCCGGAAGCCGGTGAGACCTACAACGGCAAGGTCGTCAAGACCACCAGCTTCGGCGCGTTCGTGAACCTGACGCCGGGCACCGACGGCCTGCTGCACATCTCGCAGATCCGCAACCTGGCCAACGGCGAGCGCATCGACGCCGTCGAGGACGTGCTCAAGGAAGGCGACACCGTTGAGGTGATCGTGCAGGGCGTCGACGACCGCGGCAAGATCAGCCTGGCCATTCCGGGCTTCGAGGATCAGGAGTCCTCGGCTCCGCGCCGTGAGCGTGGCGACCGCGAGGATCGCCGTGGTGGCCGTGGCCGCCGTGACGACCGTCGTTCCGAGCGTGAGGACCGCGGCTACCGTTCGCGCCATGACTACGACGATGACCGCGATTACGATGATCGTCCGCGTCGCCGCCGCGATCGCGACGACCGCTACGATGACCGCGACTATGACGATCGTCCGCGTCGCCGCCGCGAATCCCGCGATTACGATCGCGACGATCGCCGCGATGACCGTCGTTCCGAGCGTGACGACCGCGGCTACCGTTCCCGCCGTGACGACCGCAACCCGCGGTACGCCGCCGACGAGAACTACGACGAGTACCGTTCCGAGCGCGAGGAGCGTTCCGAGCGTCCGCGTCGTCGCGTCCGCCGCGACTTCGACCTGTTCGAGGACTGATGCGGTCGATGGTCGGTCGGCGGATCGGACCGCTGACCTGACCCTATGACGTCGGGAGCCCGCTGACCATGAGTCGGCGGGCTCCCTTGCGTATGCGGGTGTTCGATGGGGAACGCCGCCGCTGGTGTGCGGATTTTGTATGCTCTCGGCGTGTTTTCTGCAGAAAACTGCAGATGAGCTTGACTCATGCCGAATGATTGCCGAATCTATAACAAGCTTGGGTAAGGGAAGGCTTGTTGATTGGACGGTCCGCGAGGGGAGGCGCGGGCCGGCGTGGAGGATTCACCGCTTCAGTCACCGGACGGCTTGAGCGGTAACGCTTCAGACGGCTATGCAGCAGATGTTATAGGACATGCAGCGCATGGCATTGCGCGATGACCTCATGCCATTCCCTGACGCCGAATTTGCGTTTGATGTTGCGCCGGTGCGAGAAGACCGTGGCGATGGATATGCCCAGTTCATCGGCTATCTGCCGCGACGTGCGGTGCCCCATGCTGAGCATGATGATGCGCTGCTCGGCCGAGGTCAGGTGGATGGCGGCGCTATGGGTGGTTTCCGTGGATTCCGATACGTTTGGGAATGCGCTGTCTTCCGGATAGTGCTTTCCCTCGGCGACTGCGGCGATGGCGTCGATCAGCGTGGAACGGAGCGTGCTTTTGTCGAGCAGGGCCTGCGCCCCGGCGTCGGCCAGGGCCTGTTCGTAGACCTCCGGTGTGTATGAGGTGATGCCGATGATGCCAGTATCCGGAGAGATCTTGCGGATTTCCGCGGCGACCTGCGCTCCGGTCAGACCGTTGAGCGCCATATCGATGATGAGGATATCGGTGTGCTGCCCGAACCGACATTCCTGCACTGCCTGCGCGGGTTTGGTATAGGCCCAGATATCGGCGATGTTGTTCTCCGATCCCATGGACTGTTTCAGCATGGCCACGATATATTCCAGCGCGCAGGAATCGTTGTCCAACACGCCGATGCGTAAACGGCGCGTTCTGCCGGTTGTCGATGATTCGCTCATCGTGTTTCCCTTCCGTTGACTCCGATTGTAATGCACACTGAAGGACGGCGTTGCACGAGTTCGGTATCATCTGCAGCTCGAGGGGGCATCCCTACCTGTTGAGAGAATGATGGTATCGGCTCGTCGAAAGGAATGCCATGATCGTCGGTATCGTCATCGCAGTCATCGTTGTCCTGCTCGTCCTGTGGGCGGTGGGCTCCTACAACTCCCTCGTGACGCTGCGCAACCGGGTGGCGAACGGCTGGGCGCAGATCGATGTGCAGCTCAAACAGCGCGCGGATCTGGTCCCGAATCTGGTGGAGACCGTCAAGGGGTACGCGGCGCATGAATCCGAGGTGTTCACGCAGGTCACCGAGGCCCGCGCCGGCGCGGTGGCCGCGGCCGCCGACCCCAAGGCCGGGGCTGTCGAACGTGCCGCCGCCGAGAACAAGCTCAGCCGTGCCCTGGTGAACCTGCAGGCCACCGCCGAGGCCTACCCGCAGTTGCAGGCGAACCAGAACTTCATGGATCTGCAGAACCAGCTGAGCCAGCTGGAGCAGAAGATCGCCTACGCACGCCAGTTCTACAACGACGTGGTGCTCAAGTTCAACACCGCCATCGAAACGGTGCCGTCCAACATCATCGCCGGACTGTTCCATTTCACCCAGGCCCAGTACTTCGAGGCGGACGAGCAGTCGCGCCAGGTGCCGCAGGTCAGCTTCTCCAAGTGAGTGGCCGGAGCCGGCGGCGTCGTACCGGCTGAAAGGGGATGACAATGTCCGGGAAGCATGCATTCGGTGCCGCCGCGGCCGCGGCGGTGATCACGGCGATTGCGGCCCTGCTCGCCACGTTCATCATCGTGTTCGGTGATGACGATGCCGCCATGAGCTACCGTTCGCTCGATTACGAGGTCACGGTGCAGCCCGACGGCGATCTGGAGATCACCCAGCACGTGGATCTGCGGCTCAACGAGCGTGAGGACGATGACGACAACACGGTGCCGTGGAAGCAGCTGTACCAGCAGTACCGTCTCAACCCCGACAACCTGACCGCCATCACCGGCGTCAGCGTCACCGACGCCTCCACCGGCGAAACCTACGCGCAGACCGACCCGCGCACCCCGTCCGGCATCGGCGACGACGAGTGGAACACATCGTACGCGCGGCACTGGTACATCGCCGACGTCACCGATGGCGCGGACGACCCGCAGCCCTATGCGCCGGGCGACGACATCGGCGAACAACGCATGGTGGAGATCGGCTGGAACATCCCCGTCACCGTGGAGGCTGACAGCATGCGCTTCGACATCACGATGACGTTCGAGGGCGTGACGACCGCGTACGACGACGTCGCCACGTTCCAGTGGGAGCCGTTCGGGCCGTCCAACCAGATGCCGATCGGCACCGTCACCGGCACGGTCCGGCTGCCCGACGGCGGCGACAGGAGCCTGAGCCGCGCATGGCTGCACTTCTCCGGCACGTCGGAAACCTCGCGCAGCAACAACGTGCTGCAGTTCACCGCATACGACGTGCGCGCCGGCCAACATCTCGACCTGGTCGCCATGGTCGACGTGAACGCCACCGACGGCGTCGTCCGCACCGCATCGGAGCGGGCCGCGGACCGCATCATCGACGACGAGAGCCGGCAGGAGCGCCAATGGCATGAGTCGCAGCAGGCTGCAGCCATCCGTCGGGTGGTGATCTGGGCGGTGCTGGCCGTGGTCGGCGTCGCGCTGATCATCTGGGGCGTGATCGCCTCGATCCGCAGCAACCGTGAGGCCGACTACCGTGGCGGCATCGAATACTGGAGGGATCCGCCCGAGATCAGCCCCGCTTCGGCGGCGAGGCTGCTGTCGATCGTGCAGCCCGATGCCGCGGGGGATCTGCAAACCCGGCAGATGTCCTCCAGCGTGCTGTCGCTGGCGGACAAACGCGTGATCGGCGTGCGTCCGGGCCCCGCCGACCTGTACGACGGCAGCGCCGCAGGCGACCGGTCGGCCGCGATATCCGCCGCGCAACGGTTCCCCGCGTTCTCGCAGACGGGCGGGAAACTCGACGACACCGCCACCATCACGCTCGATCCGGCGGTCGCATCCGGCGGAGTTCCGGCGGCGGATCTCAGCCAGTCCGAGGAGGCGGCGCTGAGCATGCTGCAGGCCGCATCCAAACGCTGCGGGTCCGCGACGTTCGACCTGGAACGGATGAACGCGGCGTTCGAGGACGATGAGGACGGCTACGAGCTGCAGGAGGCGTTCGACACGGCCTGCGCCAACGAGTTCGCGCTGCTGGGCGCCACGCGCGCCGTGGGCGGACAGGCGCTGACGGCGGGCATCCTCGGCGTTGCCGTGGCGTTGGCCACGTTCCTGTTCAGCGGCGCCGAACAGCAGCTGGCCGTGGCCCTGGTGCTGGGGTGCCCGCTGTTGTTCGGGTCGGCGTTCGTGCTGTGCAGCATGCGCCGCACTGGGCTGACCGAGGAGGGCCGACGGTTGGCCGGACAGGTGGTCGGTCTGAAACGGTATCTGGAGGATTTCAGCGACTTCTCCGACCGCGGTGTGGCCGATCTGACCCTGTGGGACCGTTATCTGGTCTATGCGGCCGCCTTCGGCATCAGCGACACGGTGCTGAAGCAGCTGGCCGAGGCCTATCCGGAACTCTGCGACCCGAGTTGGCTGGACTCGTACGCCACGGGGCATGTGGTGTACTGGGCCTATCGGCCCTACTGGTATGCGCACACATGGAGTGCGGGAGCCGTGGCCCCTGTGGCCGACATCGCCTCGTTCAGCGCCAATGTGGGGAACATCGGCGCCCATCTCGACGCCGGGTTCGCCGATATCGCGAGCACGTTCCAGGCCGCCGCGCCGGGGTCGTCCGGCGTCTCCGGAGGCTCGTTCTCCGGCGGTGGCTTCGGCGGGTCCGCCGGCGGTTCCGGCGGCGGCTCGTTCGGGGGCCGATGACCGCGGATCCCACGCCGGCAAGGGTAATCTGGACGAGGACGATCATCTTACGACGAAGGAGCAATCATTATGGTGATGCATCGCAATCTGGGGCCGTTCGACACCACGGCCATCGGTCTGGGCGAGATGCCCCTGACCATCGAGAACAACCTCGGCTGGGCCAAGGGCATCGAAACCATCCACGCCGCGCTGGATGCCGGCTGCCGTCATATCGACACCGCCTGGTCCTACTACTGCTCGGGCGGCGAGGAGCAGACCGGCGAGAAGCTGGTGCGCGAGGCGATGGACAGCTGGAAGGGCCCGAAGGACGAGGTGCTGATCGCCACCAAGGTCGGGCATTACCGCAACTTCACCGACGGCGTGCCCACCTGGGGCAAGGACGGCAAGCCCGAACACCTGATCCGCTACGCCAAGCAGTCCGCGCAGACGCTCGGCGTGGACACCATCGACCTGCTGTACTTCCACCGTCCCGACCCCGAAGTGCCGTACAACGAGTCCTGCGAGGCCATCAGGCAGCTGCTGGACGAGGGCGTGGCCCGCTGGGCGGGCATCTCGAACGCGTCGGTCGAGCAGATCGACATCGCCCGCGATGTCCTCGGCGACAGGCTCGTGGCCGTGCAGAACCAGTATTCCCCGATCTATCTGGATACGCAGGACACGCTCGAACACTGCGCGAAGCTCGGCATCGCCTTCGTGTGCTGGAGTCCGCTCGGCGGCTTCCGCAAGCCGAAGGACGAGAGCAAGTTCGACCCGTTCCGCGAGGTGGCCGCCGCCCACAGCGTCAGCTACCAGCAGGTGGTGCTCGCCTGGGAGCTCGCCAAGGGCGACCACATGTTCGTCATCCCCGGCGCGCACCGGCCCGAAACGATTCTCGACAGCCTCAACGCCGGCGACCTCGAACTGACCGACGAGGAGCTTGCCAAGCTCGGCTGACGGCAGGGAGAGCCCAACCCGTGGTACGCAACCGTATGGTTTAGGATTGCCTGCGGCATCGCCTACACTGGGATGCGCTATGAACGAAGAACACATGATGCGCACCCGCAACAAGCCTGAAGTGTTGGCCCCCGCAGGCAACCTGCGCGGCCTGAAAACCGCCGTGGACTACGGGGCGGACGCCGTGTACTGCGGCGGCAAGGCGTTCGGCATGCGTTCGGCGCCCAGGAACCTGAGCCTGGAGGACTTCGAGGAGGGCTCCAGGTACGCCCATGAGCGCGGCGCGCGCGTCTATGTGACCTGCAACGTGCTGCCTCGCAACGCCGAGGTCGAGGACCTGAAGGAGTACCTGGGCCAGCTCAAGGACACCGGCGTGGACGCGCTGATCGTCACCGACATCGGCGTGATGATGGCCGCCCGCCGCATCGCCCCGAACCTGGAGATCCATATCTCCACGCAGGCCGGCGTGACCAACTATCTGGCCGCCAACGCCCTGTACGAGCTGGGCGCCAAGCGCGTCGTGCTCGCCCGGGAGATGGACCTGCAGGCCGTGCGAGACATCCGCGCGAACATCCCCGAGGACATGGACATCGAATGCTTCGTGCACGGCGCGATGTGCATGGCGTTCTCCGGACGCTGCCTGTTCTCCAATTACCTGACCGGCCGCGACGGCAACCACGGCGAATGCGCCCAGCCCTGCCGCTGGAAGTACTCGATCGTGGAGGAGAAGCGCCCCGGCCGCTACTTCCCGATCGAACAGACCCAGGACGGCGCCTATCTGTTCAACTCGCAGGACATGAACATGCTGGAGCATCTGGACGACCTGATTGACGCGGGCGCCACCAGCCTGAAGATCGAGGGCCGTTCCAAGAGTGCCTACTACATCGCCGCCATGACGAACGCCTACAAGAGCGCCGTCAACGAATACATGGTCCAGCGCGGCTTCGAGGACGAGGACGGCACGCCCCTCGCCCCGTTCCACGACCGCGTGCACCGCACGGCGCCGGGGGAGAGCCCCCGCGTCGGCGAGGCGGCCATCGAGACGTCCACGCCGGCCCCCGCCCCGGTCAGCCTGCCGCAATGGCTGCGCGAGGAACCCTACAAGGTCGCCCATCGCGATTACAGCACCGGCTTCTACTATCCCGAACACCCGGTCACCCAGAACACCGACCGCAGTCACTACTTCCGCGAATGGCTCGTCGTCGGCGAGACGCTCGGCTGGTCCCCGGAGGAGGGCGGCCGCCTGACCATCATGAGCCGCAACAAGATCGAAGCCGGCCAGTTGGTGGAATTCGTGCTGCCCGGTCGCGCCCCCTACGCCTACACGGTGCCCGGCGACGGCTTCCGCGACGAGCACGGCACGTGGGTGCGTGAGATCAACAACCCCGCGCACGTGTTCTCGATGCCCTGCCCCGAACCGATCCCCGTGAACGCCGCGATGCGTTCGCGCACCAAACAGGCCACGATGAAGGCCGAGTAGGTTCCCCGGAACAGACCCAAGCAACGTATCAAGGAGCACACCGATGAGCACAGTCGACACCACCGACGGCATCCTGGACAGCAACGCCATCAGCCCCACCGACAAGAACGGCCGCCCGATCCCGGTGACCATCCCCGTCATGCTGGCCCCCGGCGTCAGGGTGGTGTACACCACGCGCCTGGGCGGCGTGAGCCAGGGCGACGCGGCCGGGCTCAACCTCGGCGGCAAGAACGGCGACGATCCGAAGCATGTGGCCGCCAACCGCGCCGCGCTCGCCGACGAGATCGACGCGCGGCTGTCCCTGGTCAGCCAGATCCACTCCGGCACCGCCATCGACATGGATGAAACGTATGCACCGAACCGCGACTACGGGTTCGACGCCACCGGCGGCGCACTGCCCGACGGCGGCGAGCCGGAGGCGACGGTGATCGAGGCCGACGCCCAGGTCACGACCCGGCGCGGCGTCGCCCTCGGCGTCTTCGCCGCCGACTGCCTGCCGGTGCTGCTGGCCGACGCCGAAGCCGGCGTGATCGGCGTGGCCCACTGCGGCCGCCGCGGCCTGCAGCAGGGCGTGATCGGCGAAACCGTGCGGATGATGGTCGGCAAGGGCGCCAGCGTTGAGCGCATCGTGGCCACACTCGGACCGTGCATCTGCGGTGACTGCTATGAGGTCGGCGAGTCGATCGCCGCCGAATTCGACGCGCGGTTCCCTGGCACGGCCACCACCACCCGTTTCGGCGGCCCCGGTATCGATATCGCCGCCGCCGCGCTGCAGGAGCTCGCCGCCGCCGGCATCACGGACGATCGCATCGTGGAATCCCGCCCGCGCGTGGCCGCCGCCACCCAGTACCTGTCCGAGGACGATGAGCTGGCTGCGCTGTGCCGCACGGACGGCGAGGGCGAACCCGAGCTGGCCGCCCGCATCGACGGCGTGCGCCATAGCCTGTGCACGCTGGAGAACCCGCTGTGGTACTCGCACCGCCGCGCCGCGTTGGCGGACAAGAGTGGCGAGGGCCGTATGCTGGCGCTTATCGTGCGCGAATAGCGCGAATAGCGCAAGTGGCGCAGGGCGACCGCATGCCGACGCATGTCGAGTCCGGTCGCTCTGTGAACGGGACGCGGTTCCGCCGTGCGGTCGGGCCGCATGGATTTGGTGCAGAAGCTGTCCGGCGATGTGACCGGGCGGCGGACAAGGCCTTACGGTGGTGGATATGAGTCAGAGAGAGCAGAGTGCGGTGCCCGTGGTGGCTGTGGTGCTGGCGGCCGGATTCGGCACGCGGTTCGACCCGAACAACCCCAAGCAGCTGGTGTCGGTCGGCGGCAAGCCGATCGTGTGCTGGAGCATCGAGGCGTTCGAGGCCAACCCGCAGGTCACCGACACCGTGGTGGTGGTCAATCCGCAGGTGCGCCACGCCGTGGAACGGCTGGTGGATCAGGCCGGCTATCCGAAGGTGCGGATGATCCTCAACGGCGGCGCCGAGCGTGTGGACAGCACTGCGGCCGCGCTGGATGCGCTCGCCGCGGCGGGCATCCCCGGCGACGCGAAGATCCTGATCCACGACGCGGTGCGTCCGTTCGTCGCCCAATCCTCGATCGACGGGTGCGTGGATGCGCTCGACCGGTTCACGGCGGCCACCGTGGCGTTCGCCTCCACCGACACGGTGCTGCTCACCCGCGACCTGGGCGACGTCAAGGTCGTCCAGTCGGTGCCGGACCGTCCCCAGACCTTCCGCGCCCAGACCCCGCAGGCCTTCCGGTTCTCCACCATCCGACGCGCCTACGCACTGGCCGCGCACGATCCCGACTTCCACCCGACCGACGACACCCGCGTCGTCGTCGACTACCTGCCGGACGAGCCGGTCGCCATCGTGGCCGGCAGCGAAACCAACCTGAAGGTCACCACGCTCGCCGACATGCCCACGGCCGAGCGCATCGCCGCCGATATTCTCACCCAACGCCGGTAGACTGGACGCTATGCAGCAGTTCAGCGTGGTGATCTCCGGCTTCGACCGGTACGACGGCATCGATGTCAACCCGTCATTCGAGGTGCCCCGGGCGCTGGCCGAACAGGGACTCGGGATCTCCACCGACATCGACGACCCGCTGTCCGACGTGTCGGTGACCATCCACACGGTCAGTCTGCCGATCAGCTTCACCGACTCATGGCCGGAGCTCAAACGGATGCTGGACGCGGTCCGGCCGGACATCGTCATCGCCACCGGCCTCAAGCGTTCCGCACGCGGCATCGCGCTGGAACGGTGCGCCACGAACCTCATGGACGCCGCCAACCCCGAGGACGCCGCGCCGCGCCGCACGCCGATTGACCCCGAAGGCCCGGCCGCCTACTGGACACGACTGCCGCTGCGCTCGATCCTGCGGGATTTCACCGTCGAGGACATCCCCGCCACACTGAGCTCGGACGCAGGCACCTACGTGTGCAACTCGCTGTTCTACCGGCTGATGCACTGGAACGCCTCGCAGGAGCGCGTGCTCTCCGGATTCGTCAGCTTCCCCAAGGTCGTCGAATCCGCCCACTCGCCGCAGGGCCTGCCGCTGGACCGGCAGATCGCCGCCTGCCGTGCCGTCGTGCGGGAGGCGATCCGGTATCACCTGCGACCGTCGTCCGAAGAGATTCTGCTGGACTGACCGGGGACGCGCCCGAAGGTTTTCTTGAGCGCCCTGTGAGAATGTGGACGATGCCGGGGCGCGCGCCCGCGCCGTCGGCTAGAGTACACAGCGGAACCCGTTCGAAGGGTGGGACGGGATGGTGCCGAAAGGAAACGGTGATGGCGGAACGATTCCCGATCGTGTTACGCGGATATGACAAGGACAGCGTCGACGAGGCAATCCGGTCGACCCAGCAGACCATCGTCCGGCTGCGTCAGCAGGTCGAGGCGAGCGACAAGACGATTCTGCAGTTGCAGGCCAAGTTACAGGAGGAACGCAGCAAGGCCGCCGGACAGGGGACGAGCTACGCCTCGCTGGGCGCCAACGCGCAGCAGATGCTCGCCTCGGCGGAACGCACCAGCACCGACCTGCTGGAACGCGCCAAGCGTGAGGCCGCGGCCATCAAGGCCGCCGCTCAGGAGCAGGCGGAGACCCTGGTCAACAACGCCAAGCTCGACGCCAAGCGTGTGCTGGGCGAGGCCAACGCCAAGGCCGATACGCTGCTGACCAACGCGCGGCATGAAGCGGAGAGCCTGACGGCTTCGGCCCAGGAGGACGCCGCCCAGTTGCGCGCCGAAACGGCGAAGGCCGTGGGCGAGCAGCGCCAGGCGATCGACATGGAACTGACGAACTCCCGAGAGGAGCATCTGAAGCGCCTGGCTTCGGAACGCGCCACGCAGGAACGCGAGATCGCCGACCTGCGCACCGAGGCCACCCAGCAGATCGCCGACCTGCGCAAGACGGCCAATGAGGAGATCTCGCGGCTGAAGAGCGAGAACAACGACCAGATCGAGGCGGCGCTCGCCGATGCGAACAAGAAGCTGGCCGACGTGCGCGAGCAGGTGTCCAAGCTGATCTCGGACGCGCAGCGCCAGGCCGCGGAGATCGTGGACGCGGCCAAGGCCAAGGCGCAGGAGATCAAGGACGAGGCCGAGGTGCACCGCACCCAGACCATGAGCCAGGTCACTGCCGAGGTGGAGCAGATCCGCGCCGACATCGCCAACCAGCAGGAGGAGGCCACCACCAAGGTCAACGAGCTGCTGGCCCATCTTGAGGAGCGCCGTGAGCAGACCAAGCGGGAAACCGATGAGCTGATCGACCAGGCGCGGTCCGTGCGCGATCAGGCCGATGCGTATGCGGCCTCCCGCCGTGAGGAGGCCGATGGACAGGCCACCGAGATCCTGCGCAAGGCGAACGAGGAGGCCGACGGGCAGGTTGAAGAGCGCCGCCGCGCCGCACAGGCCGAACTGGACGGCATGCAGGCGCGCATCGTCGAGATGCAGGCGCAGGAATCCACCATCGCCCAGCGGGTCAGCGAGCTGCGTGCGCTGTTCTCCAACGCGTTCAGCGGCTTCGACGGCAAGGCCGAAGCGCCGGATGTGCCGGTGGTCAACGCCGTCGCCGACCTTCCCGCACGCGGTGAGACGGCGTCCGACGCCATCGACGAGGACCCCCACCCCATCGACCAGGACTCCGCCACATCGGTCCTGGATGCCGTCGCCGGCGAACCGGAGGATACCGTCGCCATCGCGTCGGTCTCTTTGGTCTCTTCGGACTCCGATGCACCCGAACCGGACGACGGCACCGTGGTGATGCCGGCCGTGCGGAGCGAGGAACGCTCCGGGGATGCGGACGAGGACGATATGCCGACCGTGGGCATTCCGGTGGGTGATGGCGGCACGGACTCGGAGGATCAGCCCTCCGGGGAATGACCCCCACCGTTTTCGACCAGTGAGGATAGACTCGTAACGACTGTTGCTTCGCGGCGCCACGCTTCCTGGAAGCGGGTGCCGCGAAATCATGCTCCGGCCGGCCTGCCGCGCACGGAGCCTCGGATTGAAGAAAGGAACGATATGGCTGAACTCACGCCGCTGAGCGCCGAGACCCTCGGCACGCTGTGCGCCGATTTCGAATCCAATGCCGCGAACCGACTGGCGATGAACGCCGTTACCGCCGCGGGCATCGACAAGGTGGCCCGCAACTATGACCGCGCCCGTCTGCTGCAGCGCCGATTCTCCGTGACCGTGGACAACGGCACGGTGACCCATCAGGATCGTTCCGGCCGCTGCTGGCTGTTCAGCTCCCTGAACGTGGCCCGTTTCGTTGCCAAGAAGAACATGGGCCTCAAGGAGTTCGAGTTCTCGCAGAACTACGCGATGTACTTCGACAAGCTCGAGCGCATCAACTACTTCCTCAAGGACATGGCCGCGCTGGTCGAGGCCGGCGAGCCCGCCGACTCCCGTTTGGTGCAGCATCTGCTCGCCGACGTGATGGGCGACGGCGGCCAGTGGACGATGGCTATGAACGTCTACAAGAAGTACGGCGCCGTGCCCAAGGACCTGTTCCCGGAGACCGAGTCCTCCAAGAACACCGGTCCGATGAACACCCAGCTGCGCTCGATGCTGCACACCGAGGTGGCGCGTATGTTCGCCGATCCGTCGAAGATCGACGAGATCGTGGCCGAGGGCGTGGCAGCCGGCCACCGCATCCTGACGATCCACCTGGGCGAGCCGCCGAAGAGCTTCGACTGGGAGTGGACCGACGAGAAGGGAGAGTTCCACCGCGACGGCGAGATCACGCCGGTCGAGTTCTGGGACAAGTACGTGGACGCCGGTCTGGAGGATTACGTGTGCCTGGTCGACGACCCGCGCGCCGAGCACCCCAAGGGCAAGAAGATCGCCATCGAGCACCTGGGCAATGTGGCGGGTGGCGACCCGACCGAGTACCTCAACGTGCCGAACCGGTTCATGAAGGACTGCGTGCGCCGCATCCTGTCCGAACAGGGCATCCCGGTGTGGTTCGGCGCCGACTGCCATCCGATGATGGACCGTGAATCCGGCGCCTGGGCTGCCGACCTGTTCGAGTACGGCCGCGTCTACGGCTTCGACTTCGACCTGGACAAGGAGCAGCGCGTGCGCTTCGGCGATTCCGCGATGAACCACGCGATGGCCTTCGTCGGCGTGGACGTGGACGAGGACGGCACCACCACCCGCCGCTGGCGCGTGGAGAACTCCTGGGGCGACAAGATCGCCGACAAGGGCTACTTCACGATGAGTGACGACTGGTTCACCGAGTTCGTGTACGAGGTGGCCGTGCCCAAGAGCATGCTGCCCGAGGAGTACCGGAAGGCCCTCGAGGAGCCCGCCATCTCCCTGCCCGCCTGGGATCCGATGGGCGCACTCGCATAAGGAAGAGCCCGGTGGGCTCTTCCGCGAGTGCGCCTGAGCCGCGGCAGCGGCGAAGGTCGGATTGAGCCCGGCCGTAGGCCGGTCCGTAATTGCAGGGGCCGGAGGCCGCTCGCATAAGGAAGAGCCCGGTGGGCTCTTCCGCGAGCCCGCCCGAGCCGTATCGACCCGCCGGTTGCATCCCACGATGCAGTCGGCGGGTTTTCATATGCCGGTCCTATCTATTATGGTGGGGTGTTCAGTACGACCGTGGGCGGTGCACCGCATCGTCAAGATGAAGAGAGGTGAAGGATGGCGGGTCTGCGTGGTCCGGACAGTTCCGAGGACGAGCATCGTTTGGATGAGCGCGCCGTCTTTCCCGAGACGGTCGATGTCAACATCCGCCAGCTCGATCCGATTCCCGCGCCGCGTGCGTTCCTGCGCGAACTGCCGTTGACCGAGGAGATGAGCGATCTGGTGCTGCGCTCCCGGCAGGAGATCCGCGATGTGCTGCACGGCCGCGACGACCGTCTGCTGGTCATCGTCGGTCCCTGCTCGATCCACGATCCGAAGGCCGCACGCGAGTATGCCGAGCGTCTCGCCGCCGTGAACCGCGAGCTCAACGACCGTCTGGTCATCGTCATGCGCACCTATTTCGAGAAGCCGCGCACCACCATCGGCTGGAAGGGACTGATCAACGATCCGGATCTGGACGGCCGGTTCAACATCCGCAAGGGCATGTGGCTGGCGCGCAAGGTGCTCACCGACGTGCTGTCGCTGGGCCTGCCCACCGCCATCGAATGGCTGGATCCGATCACCCCGCAGTATCTGTGCGACCTGATCTGCTGGGGCGCGATCGGCGCGAGGAACACCGAGAGCCAGGTCCACCGTGAACTGGCCAGCGGCCTGTCGATGCCGATCGGCTTCAAGAACTCCACCGACGGCTCCATCAAGGCCGCGGCCGACTCCTGCTACACGTCCGCGTTCGAACACCATTTCCTGTCCATCAATCTGGACGGTCGCGTCATCTCCGCCGAAACCAAGGGCAACCCGGACTGCCATCTGGTGCTGCGCGGCTCCTCCCATGGCCCGAACTATGATCCGGAGTCGGTCGCCGCGGCCCTGGAGGCGCTGAAGGCGTCCAAGGCGTCCGGGCCGAGCGAGCACGGTCTGGTCATCGACGCCGCGCACGGCAACTGCGGCAAGGACGAGAACCGTGAGGCCGAGGTGATCGAGGAGATCGCCGCACGCATCGCCGACGGCGAGCAGGGCATCCTCGGCGTCATGATGGAGAGCTTCCTGAAGGGCGGCCACCAGAAGCCGGCGCCGTTGGACCAGCTGGTATACGGCCAGTCGATCACCGACGCCTGCGTGCCGTGGGACCGTACCGAACGGTTGCTGCACACCCTGGCTGACGCCGTCGCCACCCGTCGTTCCGCGCGCTGACTGCTATCCTTGTGCGCAGACACAAGGAGGAACGTGGAGTCATGCAGCCGGAACCGCAGCCGTTGAACAGTCCCGAGGATGTTGAGGCGATTCGCAGGGTCATCCGCCAGGGCGGCAACCCGCTGGTCGATACCGACGTGCCCCGCTGGGAGGATCAGGTCGGCGTCAGCCGCATCGTCAACCGCCGCGTCGTGGAGATCGAGCCGTTGCCGACGCCGGCGCAGGTGCTTGCCGACATGCCGCTGTCCGAAACGGCGCAGCGCGTGGTGGTCGAATCGCGTGACGCGATCCGCGGCGTGCTGCACGGCCGTGACGACCGTCTGCTGGTGATCGTCGGCCCCTGCTCGGTCCATGACCCGCGGGCCGCGCTCGACTATGCGCGCCGGCTGTCCGCGCTGAACGGCGAACTTAAGGACGAGCTGCTGATCGTCATGCGCGTGTATTTCGAGAAGCCGCGCACCACGGTTGGCTGGAAGGGGCTGATCAACGATCCGGATATCGACGGCAGCCACAACATCCGCAAGGGGTTGCTGCTGGCCCGCCGCGTGCTGCTGGGCGTGCTGGACGAGGGCGTGCCCGCCGCCACCGAGTTCCTGGAGCCCACCAGCCCGCAGTACATCGCCGATGCGGTCAGCTGGGGCGCGATCGGCGCCCGCAACACCGAGAGCCAGATCCACCGTCAGCTGGCCAGTGGCCTGTCGATGCCGATCGGCTTCAAGAACGCCACCGACGGTTCGGTCAAGGCCGCGATCAACGGCTGCTACGCCGCCGCCCAGCAGCATGGGTTCTTCGGCGTGGACCACCTGGGCCGTGCCTGTGTGGTCGAAACGCTGGGCAACCCCGATTGCCATGTGGTGCTGCGCGGGTCAAGCCACGGCCCGAATTACGACGCCGGTTCGATCGCGGCGGCGATGGCCGAGGCCCGCGCCGAGATGCCGGAGGGCTCGGCCGCCGTCTGCGGCCTGGTCGTCGACTGTTCGCATGGCAACTCCGGCAAGGACGAACGTCGGCAGGCCGATGTCGTGCGTGAGCTGGCCGCCCGCATCGCGGCGGGGGAGCCGGGCATCGCCGGTCTGATGATGGAGAGCTTCATCGAAGGCGGCAACCAGCCGGCCGGCCCGCTGGACACGCTGGTCTACGGCCGGTCGATCACCGACCGCTGCATCTCCTGGCCCGACACCGAAGCCCTGCTGCGCGACCTGGCCCGCGCGGTCGCGGCCCGTCGGTCCTGAGTGGGCCAGACACATCGAGGCCTGCGGGTTGCATCGATGGGAATGACCGTGGCGAGACCGCCGGCCGGTGTAGGCTGAACGCAACGCAACCCTACCGACCGAGAACAGGAGCCAGCATGACCACCATCGCCATCATCGGTGCCATGGACGAGGAGGTGGCGCATATCGCCGCCTCGCTCGACGCCGCGACCCACACCGCCGCAGCCAGCCTGGACGTGGTCCGCGGCACGCTGGCCGCCGCGGACGGCGGAACCATCGAGATCGCCGCCACCGTCGGCGGCATGGGACTGGTCAACGCGGCCGCCACCACGCAGTACCTCATCGACCTGTGCCATCCCGACGCCGTGATCTTCTCCGGCATCGCAGGCAACCTCAACAAGGCGCTGCACGTCAACGACATCGTCCTCGGCGGCACGCTGCGCTACCTGGACACCGACATGCGGCTCGTCGGCCAGTGGAAACCCGGCACCCCGGATCATCAGGCCACCGAGTTCCACTCCGATCCGCGCCTGCTCGAAGCGGCCGACGCGGCGCTGGACGAGATGGGCATCACCCATATCACCGGCACCATCGCCTCGGGCAACTACTTCGTGGACACCCCGGAGCAGGTCGAAGCCGTCATCGCGGCCACCGGCGCCGACGCGGTGGAGATGGAGGGCACCGCGGTGGCCCATGTGGCGGCCCGCAACGACGTGCCCGCACTGGTCATCCGCGCGCTGAGCGACAACGCCGACACCGACTACGAGGAGTTCCGCACCTTCGACATCACCGAATACGCGAACACCGCCGCCCGGCTGGCCGTCAACATCGTGCGGCGCCTGTAGGCGGATCCCCGCGCGTCATGCGCCGCGACGCGGCCGGGTGAACTTTCGGAGAACCGGCGGTGGACAGACGGTACGGCGTTCGCGGTCGAACGCAAGTGCCGCTACTGTGGTGTCCGGAACTACGTAGTGGACCTCGGAAAGGCGCGTCGACGATGGAGATCTGGCAGGTGGTGGTGCTGGTGGTGGCCGTGGCGGTCACGGCGGCGATCGGTGCGGCCGTGGCGTATGGCCGGGGCCGCGAGGCGGGCGAGGCCGAGTCCCGGCCCCGGCCCGCGGAGGGCGACCACAGCCTGTTCGGCGAGGACCTGCCGGTGCTGCCGACCGAACGTCGGTTCGTGGAGGTGATGCCGTACGCGCTGATCGTGGCCGATTCCGCCGGCGCGGTGGCCTACGCCAGCAAGGGCGCGGACCCGCTGAATCTGGTGCGCAACGGGCGGCTGGTCGCCGAGGACATCGGCGAGGTGCTGGCGCTGGTGGTGGCCGACGGCCAGGTGCGCGAGCGCGAGCTGAAGGTGACGCTGCCCCGGCCCGACCGCAGGCAGGACGGCCGCGGTGTGCGCGCGGGGGAGGCGGTGCCGACCGACACGTTGTATCTGCGGGTGCGCATCGGCGCGATCGCCGATGACCTGTTCGCGATCTTCCTGCGCGATATGAGCGAGCAGCGGCGGTTCGAGGCGATGCGTCGCGATTTCATCACGAATGTGTCCCACGAGCTGAAAACCCCGTCCGGCGCGATCTCGCTGCTGGCGGAGACGATTACCGACGCGGCCGACGACCCGGATGCGGTGCGGTATTTCGCGGGCCGCATCACCAAGGAATCGCAGCGGCTGACCGAGCTGGTGCACAAGCTGATCGAGCTGCAACGCGCGCAGGATGCGCCTGCGATGTCCGATGCCAAGCCGATGTCCGTGGTGGCGATGACGCGCGAGTCCATCGCCGCGAACGAGGTGCAGGCCGACGCCAAGCGGATCGGCATCGTGCTCTCGCTGAACGGCCGCGTGATCCCCGTGGAGGTGCCCGAGGGCGAGTCGGAGACGCTTGACGACGACGTGCTGGTGCGGGTCGGTCGCGAACCGTTCACCACCGCCGTCAAGAACCTGGTGGAGAACGCCATCCATTATTCGCCGGCCCACACCACCGTGAGCGTGGGCATCGGCGTGGTCGGCGATCGGGTGCGTATCCGTGTGGTCGATCAGGGCATCGGCATCCCCAAGGAGTCGCTGGGCCGTATCTTCGAACGGTTCTACCGGGTGGATCCGGCGCGCTCCCGTGAAACGGGCGGTTCGGGCCTCGGGTTGGCGATCACCAAGCACTGCGTGCAGGAGTGCGGCGGTACGATCTCCGTCTGGTCGCGCGAGGGCGAAGGGTCCACGTTCACCATCGAGCTGCCGGTCGCGTAGCCGTTGCCGAGTGCTACGTAGTTGATCCGTCGGAAGGCAGGAAGGCTGCCGAACCGGTACGATTACAGATAACGCATGTCGAATCCATCCCCGTTGAAAGGCAATCATGACGCGCATTCTTATCGTGGAAGACGAGGAATCCTACCGCGAGCCGCTGGTCTATCAGCTCACGCGTGAAGGATACGACGTCTCGTCCGCGGCCACCGGCGAGGAGGGGCTGGAGCTGTTCACCAAGGGCGGCATCGACCTGGTGCTGCTCGACCTCATGCTGCCCGGCATCGACGGCATCGCATTGTGCCGCCGCATTCGCGAGCAGAGCCGTGTGCCGATCATCATGCTCACCGCCAAGAGCGCGGAGATCGACAAGGTGGTCGGCCTGGAGATCGGCGCCGACGACTATGTGACCAAGCCGTACTCGTTCCGTGAGCTGCTGGCCCGCATTCGCGCCGTGCTGCGCCGCAACCAGCTGTCCGGCGAGGGTTCCGGCGCCGCTGACGACGATGTGCCGCTGGTGTGCGGCGACATCTCGATGCTGGTGGGGCAGCATCAGGTCACCGTGCGCGGCGAGAACGTGTTCTTCCCGCTCAAGGAGTTCGAGCTGCTCGAATACCTGATGCAGAACAAGGGACGTGTGATGACGCGCCATCAGCTCATCGACCGCATCTGGGGTTCGGATTACGTGGGCGACACCAAGACGCTCGACGTGCACGTCAAGCGCGTGCGCGCCAAGATCGAGGAGGATCCGGCGCACCCGAGGTACCTGACCACGGTGCGGGGACTCGGGTATAAGATCGCCGATCCCGAGTGAGGGAACCATCCGCCATGCCGCCCTTCGGGGCGGCATTGTCGTATCCGGAACGCTACGTAGCCGAGCTTGTCTAACTGTTCATCTTCCGTTCACCAATTTCGGTCATCGGCACTCCCAAACGCCCATAGGCTGGATAGTGCCATGAAGAAATAACCGCCGCGGCCGCGGGCCGCAGGCAAGAATCTGATAAGAGGGAAAACCATCATGCGCAAGAATCTTCTGACCCGTTCCATCGCCGTGCTCTCCGGCGTGGCCATGCTGACCGCCCTGGCCGCCTGCGGCGACAACACCGCCGCCCCGACCGGCGACAACACGGGCAACTCCAACACCTCCTCGGCCGAGGCTATCTCCGGCGAGTTCAAGGGTGCGGGCGCCTCTTCGCAGCAGGCCGCCGTTGAGGCCTGGGTCGCCGGCTTCCAGGGCACCAATCCGGATGCCAAGATCGGCTATGATCCGTCCGGCTCCGGCGCGGGCGTGAGCACCTTCCTGACCGGTGCCACCGCGTGGGCCGGCTCCGACGCCGCGTTGAGCGCCGACCAGATCGAGCAGTCCAAGAGCGTGTGCGCCAGTGGCACCGCGTTCGACATCCCGGTTTACATCTCCCCGATCGCCGTGGTGTTCAACCTGAAGGGTGTCTCGGACGAGGGCAAGCACGTGAACATGGACGCCGAGACGATCGCCAAGATCTTCGACGGCAAGATCACCACTTGGAACGATCCGGCCATCCAGGACCAGAACCCGGATCTCGAACTGCCGGCCACCCCGATCACCGTGGTGCACCGCTCCGACAAGTCCGGCACCACCCAGAACTTCGTCAGCTACTTCATCGACACCGTGCCGGACGCTTGGCCGTATGAGCTGAGCGAGAACTGGCCGAACGAGGTCGGTCAGGGCGCCAAGGGCACCTCGGGCGTGATCTCCACCGTGCAGCAGGCCGATGGCACCATCGGCTACGCCGATTTCTCCCAGGTCGGCGATCTGGGTACCGTGGCCGTCAAGGTCGGCGAGGAATATGTGGAGATCTCCGCCGAGGCCGGTTCCAAGGTCATCGACGACTCCGAGCTTGATTCCTCCGCCGAGGGCGAGAACCGCGTCGTGGTCAAGCTGAACCACAACACCTCCGCCGAAGGCGCCTACCCGATCGTGCTGGTCTCCTATGACATCGCTTGCCCGGCCTACAAGGATGCCGACACCGCCAAGTTCGTGAAGTCCTGGCTGACCTATGTGGTCAGCGAGGAAGGCCAGCAGACCGCCTCTCAGAACGCCGGCTCCGCGCCGCTGCCGGACTCGCTGCGCGAGACCGTGATGCAGTCCATCGACGCGATCGAAACCGAGTGACCCACGAATGGTCGCCGCTTCGGCTGAAACCGGACGGTGGCCATCCGCTTCAGACCAAGAGCCGCAGTCGCTTTCGGCGGCTGCGGCTCGAAGCGAGTAAAACCACAATGCGGCCTGGGCCCGCCATACGGTCGGGAACCGCCGCAGATTGAAGGAGAACCTGTGAGTTCACAAGTCAAATCGGCCGAACCGGTCGGAGGCAAGACCGCAGATAAGGTGTTCAAAGGCATCGCCTACGCCTGCGGCATCCTGATACTCGTAGTGCTCGCCGCCGTCGCCGTGTTCCTGCTGTTCCGCGCTTGGCCTCTGATCGGTGGTGACCAGCAGGCCAATAGCGAAACTATTTCCAACTTCACCGGCGGCAAGGCCAGCAACTTCTGGACCTATGTGGGTCCGCTGCTGTTCGGTACCGTGCTCGTCTCCGCGCTGTCGCTCGTCATCGCGTTCTTCATCTCGATCGGCATCGCGCTGTTCATTTCGCATTACGCCCCCAAGAACCTGGCCACCGTGCTGAGCTATGTGGTCGACCTGCTCGCCGCCATCCCTTCCGTCATCTACGGTCTGTGGGGTGGTCTGGTGCTGGTCCCCGCCATCTTCCCGTTCTGGAACTGGGTGGCCACCTATCTGGGGTGGATCCCGCTGTTCGCAGGTCCCGCCGCGAACCCGTCACGAACCGTGGCTACCGTATCGGTGGTGCTCGCCGTTATGATCCTGCCGATCATCACCTCGCTGTCGCGCGACATCTTCCTGCAGACCCCGCGTCTCCAGGAGGAGGCCGCCCTGGCCCTCGGCGCCACCCGCTGGGAGATGATCAAGCTCGCCGTCCTGCCGTTCGGCGCCTCCGGCATCGTCTCCGCCTCCATGCTCGGCCTGGGCCGCGCCCTCGGCGAGACCATGGCCGTGCTGATGATCCTGTCGCCGGGACTCAACTACTCGTTCAAGATCCTGCAGGCTTCGCAGAACCAGACGATCGCCGCCAACATCGCGGCCCAGTACCCCGAGGCCAACGACCTCGGCGTGTCCGTGCTGATCGGCACCGGCCTGGTGCTGTTCGTGATCACCTTCGTGGTCAACTACGTGGGCCGTAAGATTACCGAGAAAGCGAGCGCATGATGACCGCAGCACAGAACACCCCCATGGATAAGGCCCCCGTCATCGACTTCGACAAGTTCAAGCCGACGCGTTCGTTCATCGCCGCGCGCAAGCGCAAGGACATGGCGATGCGCGTGCTCATCGTGCTGGCCTTCGTCATCGCGCTGATTCCGCTGATCTCGGTGCTGTGGACCACGATCGCCAACGGCATTGAGCGGTTCAACCTCGACTTCCTGACCCACAACATGACCGGCGTGGTCGGCGGCAACCCGACCCCGTCCGGCGGCTACGGCGGCGTGCTCCACGCCATCATCGGCACGCTGGAGATCACGCTGGGCGCCATGGTCATCTCGATCCCGATCGGCCTGATGTGCGCCGTGTACCTGGTCGAGTACTCGAACCGCGGCAAGCTCGCCAAGTCCATCTCCCTGCTCGTCGACGTCATGAGCGGCATCCCGTCCATCGTGGCCGGTCTGTTCGCGTTCTCGATGTTCACGATCCTCGTCGGCCCCGGCTCCACCAGCGGCTTCCAGGGCTCCGTGGCCCTCTCGCTGCTGATGCTGCCGACCGTGGTCAAGTCCTGCGAGGAGATGCTCAAGATCGTCCCCGGCGATCTGCGCGAGGCCTCCTACGCGCTGGGCGTCACCAAGCAGCGCACGATCACCAAGATCGTGCTGCGCACCGCCCTGCCGGGCATCGTCTCCGGCGCCATCCTGGCCATCGCCCGCGTGGTCGGCGAGACCGCCCCGCTGCTGATGACCGCCGGCTACATCGTGAACACGAACTTCAACCTGTTCGGCGGGCAGATGACTACGCTGCCGGTGTACGTCTACCAGGAGTACAGCAAGCTCAACGCCAACTGCCCGGCCGGCGCCGACGCCAGCTGCGTGACCACCATCCCGATGGAACGCTCCTGGGCCGCCGCCCTGGCCCTGATCCTCATCGTCCTGATCTTGAACCTGATCGGACGCATCGTGGCGAAGGTCTTCGCCGTCAAGACGGAACGGTAAGCCGTAACAAGCTGCCCTATAGCAACTAAGGAACAACAATGGGACAACGCATTGATGTCAAGCATCTGAACATCTATTACGGCGACTTCCTGGCCGTCGAGGATGTCAACCTGAACATCGAGCCGAACAAGGTCACCGCCTTCATCGGCCCGTCCGGCTGCGGCAAGTCGACCGTGCTGCGCACGCTCGACCGCATGCACGAGATCATCCCCGGCGCCCACGTCAAGGGCGAGGTGCTGCTCGAAGGCCGCAACCTGTACGCCAAGGACGTCGACCCGGTCGAGGTCCGCCGCGACGTCGGCATGGTCTTCCAGCGCCCGAATCCGTTCCCGACGATGTCCATCCGTGAGAACGTGCTCGCCGGCGTACGCCTGAACAACCGCAAGATCTCCAAGTCCGACGCCGACGATCTGGTCGAGTGGGCCCTGCGCGGCGCCAACCTGTGGAACGAGGTCAAGGATCGTCTCGACAACCCGGGCATCGGCCTGTCCGGCGGTCAGCAGCAGCGTCTGTGCATCGCCCGTGCTGTGGCCGTGCACCCGCAGGTCCTGCTGATGGATGAGCCCTGCTCCGCTCTGGACCCGATCTCCACGCTGGCCGTGGAGGACCTGATCAACGAGCTGAAGAACGAGTACACGATCGTCATCGTGACCCACAACATGCAGCAGGCCGCCCGCATCGCCGATTACACTGGCTTCTTCAACCTGAAGGCCGTCGGCCAGCCGGGGCATCTGGAGTACTTCACCGACACCTCCACCATGTTCAACAACCCGCAGAACGAAGAGGCCGAGCGCTACGTCTCCGGCCGTTTCGGCTGATCGGCAGATCGGCCGAAACGGAGCGACGGTCCGGTGGACCGTCGCAAGCCGGCTTCAGTCGGCCAGCAGCTTGTGCGCCGCATTGCGGCGCTCCGCAGTTGCACGTTTCGGCTGATCGGCTGATCGGCAGATCGAACATCCCAACCGCCCTGTTCCCCGCAGGGCGGTTTTCTGTGTTGCGCGGCTGACTTAGGCCGGTGCTATGGTGAACCTCGTCCGGGATGCATCGTTGTTCCGGATGAGTCGCAGTAACCTCAATGCGGGTTGACCGCCCGCTCAAATCCAAGAAAACAAGAAGAAGAGAGCATAATGGAGAAGTTCTTCCATTTGAAGGAGAACGGCACGACGGTCTCGACCGAGATCCTGGCCGGCCTGACCACGTTCTTCGCGATGGCGTACATCATCGTCGTCAACCCCCAGATCCTGAGCCAGACCGGCATGCCGTGGGGCGGCGTGTTCCTCGCCACCATCATCGCGGCCATCGCGGGCACCCTGGTCATGGGCCTGTTCGCCAATGTGCCGTATGCGCAGGCCGCCGGCATGGGTCTGAACGCGTTCTTCACCTACACCGTGTGCTTCGGCCTCGGGTTCACCTGGCAGCAGACGCTGTGCATGGTGTTCCTGTGCGGCATCATCAACATCATCATCACGGTCACCAAGATCCGCAAGATGATCATCAAGTCCATCCCGCCGATGCTGCAGCACGCCATCGGTGGCGGCATCGGCCTGTTCGTGGCCTATGTCGGCATGCTCAACGTCGACCTCATCACCTTCACGCCGGATGCCGAGACCACCGCCGCGGTCGGCGCGACCCCGGGCCTGGCCACGTTCGACAAGCCGGTGCTGTGGGTGTTCCTCATCGGCCTGGTGCTGGCCATCGCCTTCACCGTGCTCAAGGTCAAGGGCGGCCTGCTGCTGGCCATCGCCATCACCACCGTGGTCGGCATCCCGTTCGGCGTGACCACCATGGCCGACTCCGTGTCCATCTCCGAGACCTTCTCCCAGCTGCCGCAGACCTTCGGCGCCATCTTCTCCGCCGAGGGCTTCCCCGCGCTGTTCTCCGATCCGGCCAAGCTGCCGTTGGTCATCGTGACGATCTTCGCGTTCTCGATGTCCGACACCTTCGACACCATCGGCACGTTCATCGGCACCGGACGCCGCACCGGCATCTTCTCCGAGGATGACGAGAAGTCCCTGGAATCCGGCCACGGCTTCAGCTCCAAGATGGACAAGGCCCTGTTCGCCGACTCCATCGCCACCTCCATCGGCGCGATCTGCGGCACCTCGAACACCACCACCTACGTCGAGTCCGCGGCCGGCATCGGCGCGGGCGGCCGCACCGGTCTGACCTCCGTGGTCGTGGCGGCCTGCTTCGCGGTCTCCGCGTTCCTGTCCCCGATCATCTCCGCCGTGCCGTCCGCCGCCACCGCCGGTGTGCTGGTCATCGTCGGCTGCATGATGGCCTCCAGCCTCAAGGAGATCGACTGGTCGGAGATCTCCGAGGCGATCCCGGCGTTCTTCGCCGCCGTGTTCATGGCCTTCTCCTACTCGATCAGCTACGGCATCGCCGGCGGCTTCATCACCTACTGCATCGTGATGAGCTGCAAGGGCAAGGCCAAGGACGTGCACCCGGTGATCTGGACGGTCGCCGCGCTGTTCATCCTGGACTTCATCTTGCAGGCCGTGCTCGTCTGAGCCTGGCCTGCGACACGCCCGGGTTGCGTGTTGTCTCGCAACCCGGGTACATTATCGATTCTGTAAACCACAGACCGTTGGTTGGAATACGCGCGAGCGGATTCCCGAAGTTTGGTTCGCCAAGCCAGCGCAGGTTGAGAGATATCGGCCCGCAAGGGTCACGCAAGTGAGCTTGCGGATAGTTGTTGCTCTGCCTGTGCGCAGGGCTTTTTTGTTGCCTGAACGGCACAAGCCCCGGCAATGCGTTCCGAACCGGACAAGTCAACGGCCGACTTAGGAAGGAACGCCATGAAGAGGCCCGAAAAGGAAGCGGTGGTCGCGCAGCTTACGGAACAGTTCCGTAACGCTGACGCCGTCTACCTGACCGAGTACCGCGGGCTTACCGTTCCGCAGATCTCCGATCTGCGTGAAAAGCTAGGCCGCGATACTTCCTACACCGTGGCTAAGAACACGCTGGCTCGCATCGCCGCCAAGGAAGCAGGCATCGAGGGCCTCGACGAGATTCTCGCCGGCCCGACCGCCATCACCTTCGTGAAGGGTGACTTCATTGAGGCTGCGAAGATCATCCGTGACTTCGCCAAGGAAAACAAGGCCCTGGTCATCAAGGGTGCCGCCGCTGACGGCACTGTCTACGATGCCGAGGGTGCCGTGAAGCTGGCGGATCTCAAGTCCCGCCCGCAGCTGCTCGCCGAGTTCGCCGGCGACGTCAAGGCTACGATGGCCAAGGCCGCGTACCTGTTCAACGCCCTGCCGACCAAGGCCGTGCGTACGATCGACGCGCTTCGCGAGAAGCAGGAGAAAGCTGCCTGATTCACTTGCGGCTCGCCGCATGAATCACCACGCTTCAATAACTGAAAACAACCAAGGTTTATTCGGTGGCGGGTTCCACTTCACCGCCGCCAAGTATTGAAAGGAAGCCATTATGGCTAAGTACACCAATGAAGAGCTGCTCGAGGCTTTCGGTGAGATGACCCTGGTCGAGCTCTCCGAGTTCGTCAAGGCCTTCGAGGAGAAGTTCGACGTCGAGGCCGCCGCTCCGGCCGCCGTCGCCGTTGCCGCCGCTCCGGGCGCCGCTGCCCCGGCCGAGGAGGAGAAGGATGAGTTCGACGTCATCCTGTCCGCCGTCGGCGACAAGAAGATCCAGGTCATCAAGGCCGTGCGCGCCATCACCTCCCTGGGTCTGGCCGAGGCCAAGGCCCTCGTGGACGGCGCTCCGAAGCCGGTTCTGGAGAAGGCCAAGAAGGAAGACGCCGAGAAGGCCAAGGCTCAGCTGGAAGAGGCTGGCGCCACCGTCGAGCTCAAGTGATCTGTGCGGTCTTGGACCGCATGATGCTTGCTGTGACCCCGTCCGCATGGTTTATGCGGGCGGGGTCCGCTCATATGCGGCGCAAGGAGGCGTTTTCGGGGGTATAGTGCCGTTGTACCCCTAGGGGTGGAGCGCGATGACGCGGACTATCCACTTTGGGCACCTACAATGGTCGGAAATTGTTGATTTCCGGCATGATAATCCGCCGCGTTGCGGGGAAGCATGACACAATGGCAGGTAGTGTGACTACCTGTGGCAGGGTGTGAAAGGAAGGCGATCCGGTGAACGAGGAAACGACGCTGCAATGGGTCATCAGGGCGAACGGCTCTGAGGTGGGGCGGGTCAGCCCGTCCCACAGCGTGGAGATCGGCCGTAAGCCGTTGCGCCCGCTGGCGGATGACGGCATGTCGCGGATCGATGTGCCGGATGAGACCCGTTCGATGTCCAAGCGTCACGCCGTGTTCAGCGTGAGCGAGAACGGCGCGGCCAATGTGCGTGACATGGCGTCCACCAACGGCACGTACGTGGTGCGTGACGATGGCGGTCTGATGCGCCTGCCGCAGAGCGTGGATTTCCTGCTGCCCACGTCGCCGGTGCGCATGCAGTTCGGCGATGTGCCGGTGGATTTCACCCGGGTGGAGCAGGAGGCGCCGGAGGAGCCGCAGCCCGCCGTGCCCGATCTGTTCGACTACGCCGTGGGGGAGGGCCGGCAGGAACCCGATGCCGCCGATATGTCAGTGGACGACATCCTGGATCTGCGCGCCGGGGAGCCGACCAGCATGTTCCAGGCCGATAGCGTGAAGCATCGCGCCCAGGAACTGGATGCCGCGCAACATCAGACATTCGAGCCGTTCCCGTTCGAGCAGGCTGCGGTGCCGCTGACGATCATGCCGGAGACCGAACAGGAGGGGGCCCCGCGCGATCTGTTCGAGGACGCGCAGTCCGCGGGGGTCGACGCCGAGAACCTGCATCTGGACGAGGAGCCCGTTGACGACAATCCGACCGCGCCCCAGAGGGTGGATTCGGTGTGGACGCTGGTTGCCGAACAGCAGGATGGTCAGGCGGAATCCGAGCCGGCTTCCGAACCGCAGTCCGCATCCGAGGAACAAGCCGTGCCGGATACGCAGCCGGCCGTCGAGGAGGCCCGGCCGTCCGAGGAACCTGCGGACGATCCGGCCGCAGGCGCCCCGCTGGTGTTCACTGCGATGACGGCCGACCAGCCCTCGTCCATGCCGGACCTGGACCGCGAACCGGCCGCGCGCGAGGAACCCGCATCCACGGAACCCACGCACGAGGAATCCGAGTCTGCGGAAATCGCGGAATCGTTCACGCCGGCGTTCGAACCGGGTTCGGTGTTCGAGCGGGTGTCCCAGGGTGGATTCGCCCCGCCCGAACCCGCCGTGCAGATCGACGGCATGACCTCCGACGATGCCAAGCGCACCACCGATTTCACCATGCAGTTCGAGATGGCGCGGCATCCGCAGCTGCTGCCGTTCCTGGCCATGAATCCCTCGCTGTATGACGATCTGTACGCGTGGCTGGCGGCGCAGGGCAACCAGGACATCGACGAGGCGTTGAGCCGTAACGAGGGCTATCAGGAGTACCGCCGAGCGGTAGGGAAGTGAGTGAAGCGATGAGTGAGAATATGCCGCATACCGGTACCGGTGTGGAGCGGTTGCGTCTCTGGCGCGAACGCTTCCGCGAAACGCTGGCGCCGTCGCCGCTGGAGGATGCCGAACAGCTTGCCGCCCGTCTCGACCTGACCCACGCGCATCCGTCCGGCATCGCCAAACTGTTCGCCAGCGGCCAGGTTTCGCTGGATTCGTTGTTCCGGGATAACGGGATGTTGCGTGCCGCGGGCCGCCGCATCGAACGGGTGCTGGACGACCGTGCGGCGAAGAGCCGCGTCAGCGGCATGGCGGAACTGTCGCTGGTGGTGGGCATCGCCACGTGGTCGGGCCGGCAGATGCCGGTGCTGCTGTACCCGGTGGACGTCGAACGCCGTGGCGATTCGGTGACCACGGGGACGACCATCCGGTTCACCGGCAGGGTGCATCTGAATTCGGCGTTCGTCAATGAGATGCGCAACGGCGGCGTCGAGCTGGACGAACGCGACCTGTTCGACGGCTCCCACTACGCCACGGGTTCCCCGGAGACGTCGACCGTATTCTCCGCCATCACGAATCTGGCGACGCAGGTGTTCGGTGATTTCGCGATCGAACGGCATATCGTGATCGGCTGCTTCTTCGACCCGTCCACGCAGATGCTGCTGGAGAGCCAGCGCATCATCGACGCACTGGCCCAGGGCCCGACGGGCAACACACTGCTGGATGCGCTGGCCGGGTACGGGAGCGCCGCGGATGCGCTGCGCAATGATGCGATCGCCGAGTTCAGCCCGTTCGATGGCGACCCGCACTCGGAATTCGAGGCCGGGGATGTGGATAATACGACGCGCTACGCGGCCTCGGTGGCCGCGGGCGGGCATTCGGTGGTGCTGGATTGCGCGGCCGGCGTGAACACCGCGGAACAGGCGGTGGCGTTGGCCTCGCGGTGTGTGATGAGCGGCCGCTCGGTGCTGTATGTGCCGTGCGTGTCCGATCAGAAGCGCCGGTTCATGCAGGCGATGCGCGCCAACGAACTGGGCGGCCTGGTGTTGGACTTGGCCGATCCGGATACCAACGGCGCCATCGACAAGCAGCTGATCACGGCGGTCGGCTTCCAGTCCGGGGTGGCGACCTCCCGTTTCGACCAGCTGTCGGATGAACTGGTCGGCGTGCGTTCGCGCCTGACCCGGTACCTGGGCGATCTGCATGGGGTGAACCAGGATTGGGACGTCTCCGCGTATCAGACGATCCAGCATCTGGCGAATATCGCGGAACTGCCGACCCATCCGGCCACCCGGGTGCGGCTGTCGAAGGAGTCTGCGCGTGCGTTGAAGGGGCGTCTGGACGAGTGGTCCGACCGGTTGCGCCGTGCCGGAGAACTGGGCGAGTTCGTGATCGGCCCCGCCGATACCGCCTGGTACAAGGCCTCGCTGTTCACCGAGGAGGAGGCCGTCGCCGCGTACCAGCGGGTCAGCGACGTGCTGCTGAAGATGCTGCCCGCCACCCGCGAGCAGGTGACGAGCGTGGTGCAGACCTGCGGGTTCCCCGTGCCGAACACCGCCAACGATTGGGCGCGTCAGGTAACGGTGCTCAAGAACCTGCGTCGTGTGCTGGATGTGTTCCAGCCGGAGATCTTCGAGCGCGACATCAACGCCATGATCGAGGCGAGCAAGTCCAAGGCCGCCCGTAAGGCCGAGGGCACCACGTTGGGCTTCTGGGAGCGGCACCGCCTGCTCAAGGAGGCCAAGAGCCTGCTGCGCGTGGGCGCGCAGGTGGAGAATCTGCACGATGCCCTGCAGGTGGTGGCCCGTCAGGCCGAGCAGTGGCGCGTGTTCGTGCCTCACGGCGGCTGGCCGGTGCTGCCGCCGCATCTGGACGACATCATCGACACCCAGGAGCAGCTTGCGGCCGATCTGACGGCGCTGGACACGGTCCTGGCCACCACGCCGTCCGGCGGCGATCTGCAGTCGTTGGATCTCAACCAGGTCGAGACCCGTCTCAAGGCGTTGTATGACGACCGTCTGGCGTTGGACACGCTGCCGGAACGCTGCCGCTTGGAACGCGATTTCCAGACGGTCGGACTCGGCGAGCTCGTCGGCGATCTGAACGCCCGCCGGGTGGATGTGGACGCCGTGGACGGCGAACTGCAGCTGGCCTGGTGGACCACGGTGTTCGAGGACATCGTCCGCTCGTCGGCGATCATCTCGAATCAGGACGGTCTGGCGATGCAGGCCGCCGCGGACCGGTTCGTGCAGGTCGATATCGAGCATGTGCGCTCCGCGGGGCCCATGGTGGCGCAGGAGACGACCCGTCGGCTGTGCGATATGCTGTTCGCCCGCACCCAGGAGGCGAATCTGCTGCACACCACGTTGGCGGGCAGCCACAAGGTGCCGTTGAGTCGCATCCGCCGCGACCATGCGGAGATCTTCGCGGCCGCCAAGCCGGTGCTGGTGGCCACGCCGGCTGCGTTGTCCGCCACCACGGATCCCGAACCGGTGGCCGATGTGGCGGTGATCGATGCGGGGGCCCATATGCAGCCTCTGGAACTGCTGACGATCGCGAGCCGTGCCCGGCAGGTCGTGGTGCTGGCCCACTGCGATACGACGAGCTGCGAGGGGCTGAAGATGTTGGCGGACATGCTGCCCCGCATCACGATGAAGCCGTCGTCCTCGCGCCGGTCGCCGCGGCTGACGGCGTTCCTGGAAGCCGAGGGGTACGGCGCGCTGTCCTATGATGTGGCCAAGGCCGGTGGCCAGGGGCATGTGCTGTTCCACCGCATCGAGGCCAACGGCGTGCCGGTGATGACGAGCGGACTGGTGGAGAGCAGCCAGCAGGAGATCGACGAGGTCGTCAGGCTGATCACCGAACGCGCCGCCGAATTCACCATCGTTCCGGCCGGTTATACGCTGACGGTGGTGGTGCTGACCGGCGTCTTCCGGTTGAGGCTGGGCGCCGAGCTCAAGTCGTTGGCGGCCAGGAACAAGTCCATGGACCGGTTCCTGCGCCATGTGCGGCTGGTCGACATCGACGAGGTCACCGGCGCGTACGCCACGGATGTCATCCTGTCGCTGAGCTACGCCAAGACGGCGCACGGCAGGCTGCTGCAGCAGTTCGGCGACGCCGGTTCCGCCGGCGGACGCGGCATGCTGCTGGATGCGCTGGCCCTGACCAGCCGCCATCTGGACATCGTCGCCGCCTTCGGTTCCGAGGACATGGAGGATGAGCGTCTGCACCAGCCCGGCGCCAAACTGCTCAAGTCCATACTCCAGTGGGCCGAGCAGCTGGACGATCAGCCCGTGCTCCCGCAGTCGCTGGACGCCGGCTCCAACGTGCTGTTCAACGACCTGGCCGAGCGCATCCGCAAGCGCGGGCTGGAAGTGGCCGTGGACTACGGGTTCGAGAAGGGTCTGCGCATCCCGATGGTGGTGGGTTTGAAGAACCGTCCGTTCGCGTTGGCGGTGATGACCGACGACACCGGGTTCATGGGCATCCAATCCACGCGCGAACGTCACCGTGTGCTGATGCAGCGGATGCAGACATTGGGCTGGTCGGTGATGACGGTATGGAGCGTGGGCGCGTTCGTCAACCCGGAGAAGGAAGTCGACCGTATCATCGCCCGGCTGGGCGAGCTGTACCGGGACGTGCAATGAGCGGGGAGTATTCGGCAACGCGCCGTACGCCGCGGCGCCATAAGCGCGTGGTACGCCAGGGCAACGAGCTGTTCGACGCCGACGGCGTGAAGCTGGAACCGGGCGATATGCGCACCGAACAGCAGCGCCAGGCCGATGACGACCGTCGGATCCTCGGCGAACTGCCGCCCCATTGGGCGGTGTTCGAGTCTCGTCAGTAGCGCTCCTCGGTGGCCACGGCCACGATCATCCCCTGATCCTGCAACGTCAGGATGCGCAGCGCCTCGTCGGAAGGCAGCGCGAATGGCACCAACGCGGTGCCGCTGCCCGCCTCCGGTTCGGCCGGCATCCCCATCGTCACCGCGCGGGCGGCGATGGCGCACGTCTCCCCGGTATTCGGGACGTCTGCCGGATACGCGGAGCAGATTCCCGAGGCGGTCAGCCCCACGGCATCGCCCGGCAGCAACCCCTCCCATCCTCCGGACAGCCGCACGTCGATAACCGTGTGCCCCGGCGGCGTCGCCGGACGTTCGCCGGCCAGCGTACCGAGTATCGGCATCCCCTCGGCGATGTCGACCCGCGCGATGAGTCCTTCGGCGTCGGCCACATGCCGCAGCGCGCCGGCGAAGGCATCGGAGGCGGGAACGCTGACCGCCTCCACGTCACCGGCGCGGATGGTCTGCCCGCGGTCGATGTCCGCCGCGGCCAGCAATACGGTCTGGGTCGCCACGGTGGATTCAAGGCATTGCAGGACGGCCAGCACCGCCAGCCCGGCCAGCACGGACGCCAACAGCCGCCGCCCCCGGTCGATGAGTCGCCGCCGCTCCAGACTGGTGCCGGTCCTCGGCGGGCGCATATGAAAACAGTCCATCATGCAAGCATGATGGACTGGCAGGCCGGTTGGGCGCAAGCCGTCGGCGGCAATGTGGTCGAACGGTTCCGGGTTATCCACACCGTCCGTGTCGTTCGGTCACTTGCCCGACGACTTGGACGCACCGTCGGTGCGGTAGAAGCCGCTGCCCTTGAACTCGATGGGCACGGCCGAATAGATCTTGCGCACCTGCTCCTGTCCGCATTCGGGGCAGACCGTGATCGGGTCGTCCTCGAACGACTGGTGCGCGGTGAAATCGTACGAGCAGTTCTTGCAACGGTAATGATAGGTAGGCAACGCTTATCCTCCACAGGTCATCCACGGGCGCGGCATACGGCCGACCCGTACATATCCTAGTCGTCGCCCTGACAGCGGTGCGCGTATGGCAGAATGGAGCCGTGTCCGTATTCCAACTCTTCCGTGGTGGCCTCCGGTCGTCCTCGAACGCCATCCGCATGCCCCATGAACTGAACGCGCCGGAAGGTTGCCCGCCCATTCGGCTGCGTCCGCTGACGGTGGAGGACTCCTCTGAGTGGAACGAGGTCCGGTGGCGCAACGACGACTGGCTCTCCCCATGGGAATCGGGCGATCCGATGCACGGCCCGGGCATGAGCTACAACGCGTGGATCGCCTGGCAGCGCCGCAGCGAGCAGGCGGGCACCGGCGTCATCTTCGCGATCGAATACCAGTGGCGGATCGTCGGTCAGATCTCGATCGGGGCGATCTGCTACGGGGCGATGCGCAGCGGCGTCATCGGATACTGGGTGGACGAATCGTATATCGGCAGGGGATTCGCCCCGACGGCGGTGGCGGTGCTCGCCGATTGGGCGCTGGCCGATGCCGCCGGTCCGCGGCTGCACCGCCTGGAGATCGCGGTCCTGCCGGAGAACGAGCGCTCGCTGGCCGTGGCGCGGAAGGTCGGGGCCCGGTACGAGGGTACGCGATCGCGCTATATGTATGTGCGTGGGCAATGGCGGGATCATGAGAGCTTCGCGTTGCTGGCGGAGGACGCGGGGGAGGGGTTCGCGAGGCGGCTTTCGTCCCGACACGCCCGGAGCGAATAGCGCGAGATTTGCCAAAGTCTCCTATTCTTAGGGGATATGGGTTACGAATCGCTGAGCACCGTCATCGTGCTGGTGATCGTCGTACTCATGTTGGCCGTATGGCTGCCCAGAAGGACGGTCAACGGTATGAAACATGTGATGGAGCATCGCGAGGACCGATATTCCTCGTCGCTGCATCTGGTGGACGCAGACAGCGGGACCAAGTTCTCGGATGTGCGCACGCCGCAGGCGAAAGGGGCAATCATGCAGCCAAGCCAGCCGCACAAGGCCATGTCGGCGGCGGAGCATATCGCACAGGTACGGCGTATGCGCCGCGAGGCCGCGCATCGCCGCGCCGTCATCGCTGGCGTGCTGGCAGCGGCCACGGTCGCGGTGGTCGTTCTGGCGGTGGTCCTGCATTTCAGCCCGCTGTTCGCGCTGATTCCCGGCGGACTGCTGCTGGTGGTGGTCGGGCTGGGCGTCAACGCCGCCCGCCACGCGCGCGCATGGGAGCGCAAGGTGGCGGAACGTCGTGCCAGGAGATCGCAGGCCAAGCCCGTCCAGCCGGCTGCCCAGACCCGTGAGCATGATGCGTCCGCGGCCCCGACCGAGGCGATGGAACAGCGGGAGATCCGCAGGGCGCTGCGGGAGTCGGAGGAGGAGAAGGCCCGCATCCAGGCGCGCCGTGAGGCCCGTCGTGCCGATGTCGTGGATGTCGAGTCGGTGGTGGTCGAGGAGCGCACCGACGACGACCGCATCGTCACGCAGCGGGATGACGTTCGGAGCGACGATACCCCGCATGCCGAGGCGCCTTACACCGAGAGCGAGCAGGCGGTGCCGGCCGATGCCACCACTGAACTCGACGAGGTCCGCCCCGCGCAAGCGTTGGACGCGTTCGAGGTCGCGGCGTCGCAGGATCTGATCTCCTTCACGCTGGGTGAGCCCCGGAATGGGTTCGATGTGCGCCCCGAGGCGCCCGAAAGCCTGGAGATCCGTTCGGCCCGTCAGGTGGCCAAGGCGGTGCCGGTGGAGGAGGAGCCCGCCGATGCCCAGCCTCAGCCCGCCGCGCAGGAAGAGCCGGCTGCACAGGATGCGCAGGACGACGTGGCCGATTCCGAGGGCGTGTCCTTCCATGATGCCGAGGTCTCGGCGCAGGTCGAGGCCCCGGTGGCGACCAGCGAGTCGCTCGGCACGGGCCTGGATACCATCCTGGCGCGCCGTGGGGCTTGATTTTCCAAGCTGTTCACTCTCAGCGTTAGCACTCAAGTTGGCAGAGTGCTAAAAATCGCGCTACGATGAGTCCTAGCGCGAAGGAACGGCAGCGCGGGTGTTCGTCAGCCTCCCGTCCTGCAGGACCGTCGCGGAAGACCATATCGTTACTCTTACTAGAAAGAGGAGGTCCACAGTGTCGATCTCACTCACACCGTTGGAAGACAAGATCATCGTCAAGCAGGCCGAGGCCGAGACCCAGACCGCGTCGGGTCTGTTCATTCCGGACAACGCCAAGGAGAAGCCGCAGCAGGGCGAAGTCCTGGCCGTCGGCCCGGGCCGTCGCGACGACAAGGGCGAGCGCATCCCGATGGACGTCAAGGTCGGCGACAAGGTGCTGTACTCCAAGTACGGCGGCACCGAGGTGCACTATGAGGGCGAGGACTACCTGATCGTCTCCTCGCGTGACCTGCTGGCCATCATCGGCTGAGTCGGTCCGAACAACCGTTGCAGTGGGCGCTCCGGAGGAATCCGGGGCGCCCACTGCCATATGCGCGGTGTGCATCCATCCATGCCTGTTTGGCATTGCACTGAATCAAGCATCATGCAGTACAGTGGGTGGCAACGGGACTGTTGAGGGGGGTGGCCATGGAACATTCCGAACCCGCGCCGACGGAGGAATCCACAACTCTGGCGAACGCGCTCATCGATGCGCTGGACGCGGTGCTGTCCTGCTCGCGCAGTGTGGTGGAGCTGGCCGTTGCCACCTTCATCGCCGGAGGGCACCTGCTGCTGGAGGACGTGCCCGGCGTTGGCAAGACCACGCTGGCCCGTGCGCTCGGCACCGCCATCGGCGGCGACACCCGCCGCATCCAATTCACGCCGGACATGTTGCCCGGCGATCTGACCGGCGTCAGCGTCTACAACCAACGCACCGGCAGCTTCGACTTCCACCCGGGGCCGCTGTTCGCCAACATCGTCATCGCCGACGAGGTCAACCGCGCGAACCCCAAGGCCCAATCGGCCATGCTGGAGGCCATGGGCGAAGGCCAGGTCAGCGCCGACGGCCGCACCTGGCCGCTACCCGATCCCTTCTTCGTGGTGGCCACGCAGAACCCCATCGAGCTGGAAGGCACCTACCCGCTGCCCGAGGCGCAGCTCGACCGGTTCATGGCCTGCACGGGCTTCGGATACCCCACGGCGGAGGCGGAATGCGCGATGCTGACCTCGCCGGATAGCGCGCAACCGCTGCGTTCGCTGCACGAGGTCTGCACCATCGAGCAGGCCCGAGCCATGCGCTCATCCGTGGCGCAGATCATGCTGTCAGCCCCGGTGGCGCGCTACATCGTGGACCTCGTCTCCGCCACGCGCTCGTATGCCGACATCCGGTACGGCGCCTCCCCCCGCGCCGGACTGCATCTGGCCGTCATGGCCAGGGCGAAGGCGCTGGTGGCGGGCCGCGGCTTCGTCATCCCCGAGGACGTGCGCGCCGTGGCCGTGCCGGTGCTCGGACACCGCCTGGTGCTGCAGGACGGCGGCTATGGTGTGGCCGTCATGGAACATGCCAAGCGTCTGGTGACGGAGATCCTCGACCAGGTGGCGGTGCCGCGCGCCGAACAGCGGACGGCCATCGACGGGTTCGTTCACCGCGCGAGGTGAGAAGATGGACATTCGGCACGGTGTGACAGGCGGCACGAGGCCCCGCCGCGCCCACTGGTGCCGATTTACGTTGATACGCCCGAGTATCGGCGGCTGGGTGCTGATACCGGTCGCCGTGGCGGTCTGGTACATGGCGTTGCTGCTGGACGAGCGCACGTTGGTGGCCGCTGCACTCACGCTCACCGCTGCATGGGGCTTGGACCTGGTGATGACGGTGGTGCAGGGCGTACTGATCGCCACATCGTCTCTCCCGCCGACGCATCCAACAACAACCGTGCAGATTGAACGGTTGGACGCGGACGGGCATCGCCTCGAACGGTATGTGGGGATGCCGCAGGATACGCGCGGCTGGTACCGGCGCGTGGCACGGGTCGTCCGATGGCGCTCGCCGATGCGACTGTTCGCCGGGCGTGTGCCGGTGCGCGACGGCGGCGAGTTCGTCATCCTGCCCGACGCCGCGGCCCCATCCGGGAGTCAACATGCCGCTGACGCCCGCCTGCAGGGGCAGGACCGCACCGAATCCACGGGCACGGTCCGCGCCTATACGCCCGGCGATTCGCCGAATCTCATCGCCTGGCGGCACAGCGCGCACCGCGGCATGCTGATGACCCGCGAAAGCGGACGCGACACGCGCGCTACGCTGATCATCGTCCTCGATACAACCGTGGATCGGGCCGCCGGCGATCGGGGATTCGACGGGCATGTCATCCGCGCGCAACAGTTGCTGCCGTCCATGCCGGCCACGGACCGCCTCGTCGTGACCGACGGCACCCATGTGGCGAACGACCACACCTCCGCCTTGCGATTGCTGGCCGCCGTCACACCCGACGGACAGCCCCGTCTCCAACCGGACGCCGATCGGTCGCCATCCGCCGCCAATCGGATGCCATCCGACCCCGCCGACGCCGCCGATCCGGCCACCCCTCAACGTGCGGCCGCGATCATTGCCGCGGCGGCCGCCGTACCGGGGCACGGGCCGGTCACCATCGCCGTTATCACCAGCCAGCCGCAAGGACCGCTGGTACAGGCCATCCGCACCGCGATTGCGGGAGCGCGGACCCTACCCGTGCAGCCTTGGCATGAGGCGGCGGAGCGCATGATTGCCACGTCGCTGCCGGAACGCCGCAGCAGTGCGCCAGCCGGCCATCGCCGTGACCGCAGCCCGGTCATCGACGCGCGCGATCGAACCCGCGGATCTCGCGCCCAAGGCAACCCGCCGTCGCCGACCATGGCCATGCGCCTGATCCGCGTCGGCGTACTGGCTGTATATGCCGCACTGACCATCATGGGCGCTGCCGGGCTGGCCGACGCTGGCGGATGGTGGCCTTGGACGGCTGGGCTGATGCTGGCGGCCGTCATCGTGGAATCCTCGGTTCTCAGCCGCACACCCCTGCGCGGCGCGCTGCGTGTGGTCGGCATGGCCGTGCTGTTGGCTGTGGCCGGACTGACGGCGGCGGGCGTGCGCATTGACGTCGGTTCCATGCTGGATACGGCGGGAACCGCGTCGGAAGCCTCGGCTGGCGGCGGGACACCGGGTATGTGGGACGTCATCCGGTTGGTGCCGGATATGGCGGCGGCCACTGTGCAGGGGGCGGCCACCGTCGGATTCGAGAGCCTGCGCAGGCAGCTGCCGCCGTTGACGGTGAATCCGGCCGGCGACGCATGCCTGATCATCATCTGCGCGATGGTCGCCATCGCGATCCGATGTCTGTTGTACTGGCGGGTCGGTGTGCCGCTGCTGGCGCTGCTGCCGCTGGCCGCGCTCGCCGCCGACTACAGCCTGGTCGGGCACGCGGCGGCTTGGCGGCAGGTGCTGCTGCTGGTCGTGGCATTCGTGCTCTCGCTGTTGACGGTGCGCGGCACCATCGGCGTGTCGCCGCCCACGTGTGCGGCGGCGCTGGCGGCGGTGACCGCGCTGGCGATGGCGTTGACGCCGGCCACGCTGTCGCTTGCCTACAACGTGCCGCTGTCCATCGGGGAGTCGACCGGCCTGTTCACCTCGAACACCGTCAACCCGATGGTTGATCTGCGCCGGACCCTGCAATCGCGGTCGCGGGCCGTGGTGCTCACCTATGAGTCGGGCACGCCGCTGACGCTGCGCATGGCCACGTTGGGCGATTTCGACGGCGACACCTGGAGCTATGAGGAGCAGTTCGCCAAGGACGGCAGCCTCTACGGCTCGGGCATCCAGCTCGGCCGTGACAGCAGCAACACGCTGAGCGACGAGGAACGTACGGCAGGCATGATGACGCCGTTGCCGCTGTATCTGATCGTCTCATACCTGACAAGGGGCGGCGAGACGCATGGCCTGCTCGGAGACGGCACCCCCTACTCCGAATTCGCGTTTTCCCCGCAGCACTTCGTCAACTATGCCACCATCACCATCGACCGGCTCAACTCCCGTTTCCTGCCCATGCCGGGCATCATCAACCCGAATTCATTGCAGTTCGGGTCGTCGACCCATACCGGATGGCTGTGCTACTCGGACGGCACGGTGTACAACCGCACAACGGTCGCCGCACAGGGTACGCGATATTACGCGGAGGGCCTGTATCCCGACCCCATCGGTGCCGACGACGGGTTCGCGCAGATCGACAGCCTCGATGATTGGCGCGAGCAGCTCCTGGACATGGAGCAGTCCCCGGACTGGCCGACCCGCACGGCGGCGCGACTGCGGTACATCGCGGCGGGCAACGCCCGGCAGGTCAACGGCTGGATGCTGATCCCCCTGACCGGGGACTTCGACAACCCGCAATCGGCGTTGATCTGGCGTGACGCGGCGGGCAATGAGGTGAGCCGAGACAACGAGGAATTCACCGACGCCGTTCAATTGAGTAGCGACGAATCGCTCATCGTGTTCCAGGGCAACGGCAACACGGCCACCGCCGCGCTGCCGTTGTACGATCCGTCCGAATACTACGGAGACGGTGCCGCTTCCGAGGATGGTGCCGTTGACGAGGACGGTACCGTGTCCGGGGACGGCGTCGTGTCCAGTGATCCCGTGCTGGATGAACTCCTCGGCATGACCGGGCGTTTCAACGCCGAAGGCGGTGAACGGCAACGTGCCGAGGAGGCGGCTTTCGCCGACCTGCAGGATATCAGCCAACGGGAGGGGCTGAGCGACAGCGGGGTGATGATTTATGACGGGCTTGCCCCGGTCGCCTCCCCGGCCGACTCGCCGTGGCTGCGCAAGGCGCTGTCCGAGGTGGAGCACAACCAGGAGCGCGTGCACGACCAGTACACGGCGTTGCCCGATGACCTGCCGCAATCCGTCCGCGCCGTGGTGGATCAGGCGCGATCCGATGGCGTGGCGGCTCCGGCGTCCGGCCATGACGAGCAGATCGCCGCCATGCGCTGGCTGGTCGACTACTTTACCGATCCGGCCAACGGCTTCGTCTACACCCTGGATGCGCCCGATGGCGACGGCCGCAACAACCTGGAGGTCGTCGGCGATTTCCTGGAACGCCGGTCCGGCTACTGCTCGCACTACGCCTCAGCGCTGGCTGTGCTCGGTCGCGCGCTGGGCGTGCCGACGCGCATGGTGCTCGGCTACAGCGCCAGCGGCGTTCAGGCCGAGGCCGATTTCACCTACGAGGTGAGCGCCGACCAGCTGCACGCCTGGGTGGAGGCCTACATCGACGACGTCGGCTGGGTGCCGTTCGACGTCACACCCGCCTCCACAGATGACGCCGACGCCGACGACACGGCTGATACCCCGGCGGCCCAGTCCGGGGATGACGCCGACGCCCCGGTACCGGGGGATGACGCCGATGCCGCTGATGGGGACGGCACCACCACGGACGACGACACGACGGATAGCGACGGGAACACGGGCGAGGACGGCGAGGCAACCTCCGAACAACAGGCCTTGGGCACCAGCGACACGTCACCGGCGACGTTGCTGGCATGGGCGGTTGGCGGCATCGGTGCGGTGCTGGCGGTCGTGGCGCTGTGCTGCCTGCCAGCGTTGGTGCGGCGGCGACGTCGGAGACGACGGCTGCACATCGCATCCGGAACCGGTGCCGACGGCGAACGGTGGATCGCCGCCTGGCGGGAGATTGCGGACAGCGCGTGGGACAACGGTGTGCGGTGGGGGGAGATCGAAACCGACCGCGACATCGCGCGACGTATCGTCGACTTGCTGGAATCCGGCTCGTCGGCGGGAGCGGAAACCGTCGAACAGATCAACCGCATCGCCGTCCAGGCAATGTCGGCGGCCTTCGGCGGGACGTCCGAACACGCCGGGGATCTCGCGCCCATCGTCGAGTCCGCAGTGGAGGAGATGCGGGCGGCCAACGCCGTGCCGCGGTATCGCCGCATCCTCGGCGTCCTGTGCCCCGCCTCCCTGTTCCGCGCACGCAAATAGTCCCGCTCTCATGCCGAGAACGCGGCGCTTCCGCGGCCGGCGGTGGGACTAGGATGGGGTTATGAGTTTCAAACATCGCAGCATTCTTGACACCATCCCCGGATACAAGCAGGGCAAGCCGGCGCCGGCCAAGCCCGGCCAGCGCACGTTCAAGCTGTCCAGCAACGAGAACGCCTTCGAGCCGCTGCCCAGCGTGGTCGAGGCCATCACCAGCCAGGCCACCGGCCGCATGAACCGCTACCCGGACATGCGCGGCTGGGCCGTGGTCGAACGGCTGGCCGAGCGCTACGGCGTGGAGGCGGAGAACGTCATGCTCGGCTGCGGATCCACCGAGGTCATCACGATGCTGGTGAACCTGGTGGCCGGTCCGGGCGACGAGATCGTCTACCCGTGGCGCAGCTTCGAGGCGTACCCGCTGATCGTGGCCGGCGCCGGCGCCACCAGCGTGCAGGTGCCGAACCTGCCGGACGGCTCGCATGACGTGGACGGTCTGATTGCCGCGGTCAACGACCGCACGCGCCTGGTCATCGTCAACAATCCGAACAACCCCACCTCCACGTCGATCTCGGACGCCGATGCGCGCCGCATCATGCAGGCCGTGCCCTCCGACGTGCTCGTGCTGTTCGACGAGGCCTACATCCAGTTCAACACCGCCGCCGACACGAGCGTGGCGATGGACCTGTTCCGCGAGTATCCGAATGTGGTGGTGGCTCACACGTTCTCCAAGGCCTACGGCCTGGCCGGCTTGCGCATCGGCTACGCGATCGCGCCCGCCGACGTGGTGGAGGGCATGAGCAAGGTGGCGCTGCCGTTCGGCGTGACCGAAACCGCGCAGGTGGCGGCCGTCGCCTCGCTGGACGCGCAGGAGGAGCTGGACGAGCGCGTGCGGGCGATCATCGCCGAACGCGACCGTGTGGTGACGGCGCTGCGCGAGCAGGGGTGGGAGTTCCCGACCCCGTACGCGAACTACTTCTGGCTGCCGCTGGGCGAGCGGACCGGGCAGGCCGCGGCCGCGTTCACGGAGCAGGGCCTGTCGACCCGCGTGTTCCCCGGCGAGGGCGTCCGCATCTCCGTCGGCGAGCCCGAGGCCAACGATCTGGTCATCAAGGTCTGCGCGGAGCTCAAGGCTCAAGGACTGTAATCCGACACGCCGAGGACGCCGTTCCGCATGCGCCGGTGGATGATCCGGGCCCTGGAATCCACCGGCGCGACACGCTGAATATGCAGGGTGCGACACGCTGAAATCAATGTCCTGAAAAGGGCATTATTCCAAGGGTTTCCATGTGGTGCGACCCGCGGGTTGGCGCGCGGGTGACTTGCGGATTTCCTCAGTCTGTGCCATGATAGCCAAGTTGCCGGTTGAGGCCACGGTCGCTTGCGGTAACAAGGCGGATTTCCCAAGCGGTCAAAGGGACCTGACTGTAAATCAGGCGCTTCGTGCTTCAGTGGTTCGAATCCACTATCCGCCACGCCTCGGTAGCTCAGTGGTAGAGCACTTCCTTGGTAAGGAAGAGGTCGTGAGTCCGATTCTCACCCGAGGCTCTCTGGCGGGGTAGCTCAGCTGGTTAGAGCGTACGACTCATAATCGTAAGGTCAAGAGTTCGAGTCTCTTCCTCGCTACAAGAGCCGGCGACCGTCGGCGGACAACGAACACAGAGGTGAATGACAATGGCAAGCAAGAGCGCCGACATCCGTCCGGGCATCACGCTGGCATGCACTGAGTGCAAGGAACGCAACTACATCACGACGAAGAACCGCCGTAACACGCCGGATCGTCTGGAGCTGAAGAAGTTCTGCTCCCGCTGCGGCAAGCAGACCGTGCATCGCGAGACCCGCTGAGCACATACAGGCTTTCAAACCCGACCCAACCGGTCGGGTTTTTTCGTATAGGATGACAGGCATGACGACTTTTGCGGAACTCACCACCATCGGCGTGGGCGGCCCCATCGCCCGTTTCATCGAACCCACCACGCGCGTCGGCGTCATCGAGGCCGTCGAGGAGGCCGACGCCAAGGGCCTGCCCCTGTGCGTGATCGGCGGCGGCTCCAACATGCTGGTGTCCGACGCGCCGTTCCCCGGCGTGGTGGTCCGCGACGCCCGCCGCGCCATCACCGTGCCCGACGAGGCGGCCCCGGTGGAGGGCGGCGACCGCACCGTGCACGTCAACGCCGAGGCCGGCTGCAACTGGGACGACTTCGTGGCGTTCACGGTCGAGCTGGGTCTGGAGGGTGTCGAGGGGCTCTCAGGCATCCCCGGCACCGTCGGCGCGTCCGTGGTGCAGAACATCGGCGCCTACGGTCAGGAGGTCGGCGCGTCCGTGGAATCGGTGGAGGTCTGGGACCGCCGGGACAAGCGCACCACCGATCTGACCGCCCAGGACCTGAAGTTCGGATACCGTTCGTCGGCGCTCAAATCCAGCATGTATGCGGCACCGGCCACCCCGGCCGGCGAGTTCTTCCCGACGCCGCGCTACGTGGTCCTCTCCGTCACGTTCGCGCTGCGGCACAGCGCCACCGGCACCGTCGGCTACGGCCAGCTCGCCAAGGCGCTCGGCGTTGAGGTCGGCGACCGCATGGAGACCCGCGCCATCCGCAACGCGGTGCTCAAGGTGCGTGCCTCCAAGGGCATGCTGGAGGACGCCGCCCGGTACCTGGGCCCGGCCATGGCCGGCACCAAGCGCGACGATCAGGTGCGGATCGCCCTGCACGCCCAGTATGGCGAGGCGGTCGCCGCGGCGGCATCCGATGCGGCCGGCGGCCCCTCTTCCCCCGTCGACATCACCCCTGATTTCGACCGTCACAGCTGCGGCAGCTTCTTCATGAACCCGATCCTGACCGCCGAGCAGGCCGCACGTCTGCCCGAGGACGCGCCGCGCTTCGATGCCGCGCTGCCCGACGGTACGCCCGGAGTCAAGACCTCCGCCGCCTGGCTGATCGACCACGCGGGCTTCCACAAGGGGTTCAAGACCGCCGAGGACGCCAAGGCGGGCCTGTCCACCATGCATACGCTCGCCCTGACCAATCGCGGCGGCGCGCAGGCATCGGACGTGGCCGACCTCGCCCGAGCCGTACAGGACGGCGTCGAGGCCGCGTTCGGCGTGCGTCTGGTCCCCGAACCGGTGGTCGTCGGCATGGACTTGCGCTAACGATACAGACTCTGATCTATCGTGACCGTGATCTATCTCCAAAAGTGGCGGAATAAAGCCGTTTGGGGAGATAGGTCAGAGTCACGATGCATCAGAGTCCGTAGAGGCCGGGCGTGTCGGGGCAACGGGGCAACGGGGCATCACGGGTCTATACTGTCTCCCAGCGAGAAGAAGGACGATCAAGGGGTGTCCCTGATGCTGCATCTATTCCGTACCAAATCCGTCGAGCAGACCATCGCCGAAACCGGCGAGGAAGGTCATGAGCTTAAACGTAATCTGAAATGGTGGGACCTGGCCATCATGGGCGTGGCCGTGGCGGTCGGCGCGGGCATCTTCTCCGTCGGTGCGCAGGCCGCGGCATTCCATGCCGGTCCGGCCGTCATCATCAGCTTCATCATCGCCGGAGTGGTCTGCGGTGCCGCCGTCATGTGCTACGCCGAGTTCGCCTCGATGATTCCGGTCGCCGGGTCCGCCTACACGTTCACCTACACCACCGTGGGCGAGATCGTGGCCTGGATCATCGGATGGGACCTGATCCTGGAGATGCTCATGGCCGGATCGGTGATCTCGAAATACTGGGGCGTGTACCTCAACGATTTTTTCGACCTGATGGGCTGGGATTTCGATACGCATCTGGCGATCGGACCGTTCACCATCGACGTGGCGCCGGCGGTCATCGTCGCGTTCTTCACCACGCTGCTGGTGTTCGGCACCAAGCTGGGCGCGCGTGTCGACGGGGCGATGACCGTGCTCAAGATCGCCATCGTGCTGTTCGTGGTCATCGTCGGTTTCTTCTACGTCAAGGCCGAGAACTTCACGCCATTCATCCCGCCGAGCGAACCGTCCACCTCATCCGAGGCCGTGATGAACCAACCCCTGTGGCAGTGGGTCACCGGCATGACCCCGTCGATCTACGGTGTGCCCGGCATCCTGTCCGGCGCGGCGCTCGTGTTCTTCGCGTTCCTGGGCTTCGACGTGGTCGCCACCGCATCCGAGGAGACTGAGAACCCGAAGCGCAACGTGCCGCTTGGCATCGGCGTGGGACTCGTGCTCGTGGTCGTGCTGTACATGCTTGTGGCCATCGTGACCACCGGCATGGTCTCCTACAAGGATCTGGCCGCGCAGCCGGACCCGTCGCTGGCCACCGCGTTCGAACTGGTCGGTGCCACCTGGGCGGCCAAGGTCATCAGCTTCGGCATCGTGCTGGGATTGGCCACCGTGATCATGGTGCTGCTGTTGGGTGTGACCCGCGTGGTGTTCGCCATGAGCCGCGATGGGCTGCTGCCGCGCGGCCTGAGCAACACCGGCAGGCACGGCACGCCGGTGGCCCTGCAGATCATCATGGGCGTGTTCATGGCCACCGTGGCCGCCTGCTTCGACATCTCGATGCTGTCCGACATGGTCAACATCGGCACGCTCTCCGCGTTCACGTTGGTGGCGATCTCCATCCCGATCATGCGTCGCCGCCGTCCGGACCTGCCGCGCGTGTTCCGCGTGCCGGGCAACCCGTGGGTGCCGATCCTCATCGCGCTCGCCAACCTGTGGCTGATGGTCAACCTGTCCGTGGTCACCTGGCTGCGCTTCGTGGTCTGGCTGGTGATCGGCTTCGCCATCTACTTCGGCTACGGCTACCGGCATGCGCTGCTCGGCACCGGCGAGCTGGCGGATGCCGACGCGCGCTGAGTCCCGCGTGGCCGCCGGCACGCCCCATCTTCCGGTGTCCGGCGTAAGCTGGTGGCAATGACCACTACCGGACTGTGACACATCGTGACGCTGGTGCAATCACCATGATGGCGGTTTTCCAAGGTTGTTCCGCACAGTGTCAGGGTCGCGAAACGCCACAGTCACATATCAGCTGGAGGTAAGCCATGCCGTACGTGATCGCGCAGCCCTGCGTGGATGTCAAGGACAAGGCCTGCGTGGATGAGTGCCCGGTCGACTGCATCTACGAGGGCGCCCGTTCCCTGTACATCAACCCGAACGAGTGCGTCGACTGCGGCGCCTGCGAGCCGGTGTGCCCCACCGAGGCGATCTTCTACGAGGACGATCTGCCGGAGGAATGGGCCTGGTACAAGGACGCCGCGGTGAGCTTCTTCGCCGAAGTGGGCGATTTGGGCGGTGCCAGCGCCGCCGGTCCGCTGGGCAAGGATCCCGAGCAGGTGGCCGCCCTGCCGCCGCAGAATGCCTGACATCGGCACGATCCGGCAGTCGATTCGCCCGGCTTGGCCCTCGACCCCGGCAGTCCCGTCGTTGAAGGCCGATGCCAAACGTCGATACCGATACCAGCCGTCTTGCATCGGCGTCGCCGCCGTTGTGTTGCCCTTTGGCCGTCGCGAGTGATCGCGGCGGCCTTCGTCGTATGCTGGAATGAGGGTTGTCGCCGTCCGCTGGCGTCGCCGCCGTCGAACAAAGGAGCGTCATGGGGTTCTACGAGTTTTCGTCGCCATACGATTGGTCCCGCATCGCCGAGTACAAGCGTACCGCGGCGTCCGTTCCGGGCGGCATGGTCGACCTGTCGGTCGGCTCGCCGGTCGATTCGGTGCCGCTGTCGGTCCGTGGCGCGCTGACGGCCGCCTCGGATGATCCGAATGCCTACGGGTACCCGGCGACGGCCGGCACCGCGGAGCTGCGTGCCGCGATCTCCGACTGGTTCCGTGACCGGCGCGGCGTCGACCTTGGTGCGATCAATGCCGGTGTCGTGCCGACGGTCGGCTCCAAGGAAGCGGTGGCGCTGATGGCGTCGCTACTGCGGCTGGGGCCGGGCGACGTGGTGGTGCAGCCGCGCGTCTCCTACCCGACGTATGAGATCGGCACGCAGCTGGCCGGTGCCACGGTGCTGAAGGTTGATGACGTCTCCGATGTGGAGCCGTGGCGTTCCGTGCCGAACGTGAAGGCCGTGTGGGTCAATTCGCCGTGCAACCCCACGGGGGAGACGCTGTCGCGCGAATGGTTGTATGAGATCGTGGCGGCCGCGCGCCAGATTGGCGCGGTGGTGCTGTCCGACGAATGCTATGCGATGCTGGACTGGCGCACCGGCCAAGGCGGGGTGGCGCCGTGCGCGTTGGACCCGCAGGTGTGCGAGGGGAGCGCAGACGGCGTGCTGGTGCTGTATTCGCTGAGCAAGCAGTCGAATATGGCCGGGTATCGGACCGCGTTCATCGCCGGCGACTATGCGCTGGTCGCCCGGATGACGGCCTACCGCAAACAGATCGGGCAGATCATTCCCGGCCCCGTGCAGGCCGCAATGGCGGAGGGGCTGCGCGACGGGGACGCCGTGCGTGAGCAGAAGGCACGGTATGAGCGGCGTCTGTCCGCTTTGGTCGGGGCGTTGCGGGCGTATGGGTATGACGCCGCGATGCCGCAGGGGGCGCTGTACGTGTGGGTGAAGGCCCGTTCCGGCGACTGCTGGCAGGATATGGCCGATCTGGCGCGGCTGGGCATTGTGCCGAGCCCCGGGGAGTTCTACGGCGCCCCGGATCATCTGCGGTTCTCCGCCACCGCCACCGATGGGGCGATCGCCGATGCCTGCCGACGGCTGGGCGCCTGACGTCGGTCCTACAATCCGATGCTCGCCGCTCCTTTGCCGTAACGTTGCCGGATGGCGTCGAGGGCCTGCTCCGCGTCGCGTAGCCGTGCGGAACGCGTCTGCCCGCTCGACGCGGTATCCTGCTCCAGCAGATCGTCGATGGACATCTGAACGGGTGTGCTCTCCCGTTCCGCCAAGCCACTGGCACTGACTCCCGCCAATCGCACCTGCCGTGGCAGCGGCGTGTCCTCGCCGGCATCCGGCGGCAGCCCCAGCATCGCCTTCAGCAACGCCGTCGATTGCGGGTACAGCACGCCCGCCGTATCGGTCGGACGGTCCATCGTATGCGCTTTGGTCCGGTAACTCAGGTCGTTGAAACGGAGCTTGACCGTTACGGTTCTGGCCATGAGTCCGCGCTTGCGTAACGTGGAGGCCACTTCGTCGCAACAGCGAAGGAGCAGGGTGTTCACGGTATGCATGTCGGTGGTGTCGGTGGCAAATGTGCGCTCCGAGCCGATTGATTTCTCCGGCGTGTATGGCGTGACCTCACGCTCATCGATGCCGTGGGACGCCAGCATCAGGCCGTGCGCCACCGTGGGCGAACCGGTCGCCTGGGCGAGCGTGGCCTCGGGCGTGGCCGCCAGATCGGCCACCGAATCGATGCCCCACGCGTTCAGCCGACGTTCCAGCGAGGGGCCGATGCCGGGGATGCCCCGCAGCGGCATGATCTGCACGAACTCGGCATGGCGGGCCTTCGGAATCAGCAGCATGCCGTCCGGCTTGGCGTTGGTGGAGGCCATCTTGGCCACCAGCTTGTTCGCGGCGATGCCCACCGAACAGGTCACATGGTAGCGGGCCGCCACCTGCCGGCGGACCCACGCGCCGATCGCGCTCGGCGACCCCCAGCGCAGCAGCGCACCGGAGACATCCATATAGCATTCATCCACCGACACCTGCTCGATGCGGTCGGTGATCTGGCTGAACACCTCGCTGAAGATGCGATGCGACATCATGCGGTAGTAGCGCATGTCCACCGGCAGGAACACGCCGTCCGGGCAGAGCTGACGGGCGCGGGCGCTCGCCATCGCCGAATTGATGCCGTAGCGGCGGGCCTCATAGCTGGCGGCCGAGACCACCGAACGTGGCCCGGTGCCGATGATGACCGGCTTGCCTTTGAGTTCCGGATGACGGGCGATCTCCAACGAGGCGTAGAAGGCGTCCATGTCGATATGCAGCACCGTGCAACCGGTCTCGTCATGACCCCAGTCGCGTTTCGCGGCCTCGACCCGTGGTGCTGTGCTCATGGTTCCATCCTACGGCGCGCGGAGCCGCGGGACCAGAGGCATCATGGTCGGGGCAAAACAAATTCGAGGCAAAACAAAAGGGTTCCGGGATGCTCCCGGAACCCTTGATGGCGGAGTCAGAGGGATTCGAACCCTCGAGCCGCAATCAGCGACTAACACCTTAGCAGGGTGCCCCTATCGGCCACTCAGGCATGACTCCTTTTATGTTATCGTGCTCCATCGGAGCAACAGCAATCTACCATATCACCCCGGATGGACTCAAGTCACCAAACCACGTTTCGTGTTTCCGTGGACGCCTGATGACCGCCGCATCCGCGCGGCGGATGCGGCGGTCTGGGCACCCGGATGGGTGCTTGCGGGGTGGTGCTCTCGGGCGGGTGCGACGGGTGCTTGTGGGTTAGTGCTTTGGGCTGGGGCTTGCGGGTTGGTGCTTGCGGGCGTTTGAAGCCGTCGGTGTGGTACGGAATCAATGGCAATCGATTGGGGTGGAGTTTGTACCTCGAGGCTGTGGTACGGAATCAATGGCAATCGGTTTGGGTGGGGTTTGTACCTCGAGGCTGTGGTACGGAATCAATGGCAAACGATTGGGGTAGGTTTTGTACCTCGTGGTTGTGGTACGGAGCCCCGATATGGGCGGATATGGTGTTCCGTACCGTACCACGGGGTGATGGCTGTTGTGGGAAGCTTGATGTTCCGCGGTTTCTGATTCGTCTGGCTGCCCGTAGTGCGGTACGGAACCACTCAAAGGCTCGTCCGAGCGCTGCGTACCGCTGCCACTACCGATGGTATGGAGAACGGTACTCGCTATATAGCATGGGTCGCTGAAATAACGGGGGGATATGAGGCGGGTGTGTTGCTGCGGTATATGAAGTAAAATATATACACATGAGGGGAAGAGGGTATAGGTGGGGGAGTAAAACGGGGGGTTCTGTTCATCTAGCATGGTCCTTGAAGTGCCGGAACTGTCGGCCGTTATGTAGATGTCGGGAAACGGCATTGGTGGAATCCCGTTAGGAGAGACAACACATGAGCGCGAACAATAAAACTCCGGGGGGGGGCTTCGGTATAAGCTGGTCGCCCTCGTCTCGGCCGCAGCCATGCTCGTCGCAGGATTGGGGGCGGGCGTTGCGCTCGCTGACGAGCCGGAGGCTGTGCAGCAGATTCAGAATGCAACGACGCCGCAGGAATCCGAAAGCCCGCAGCCTACGGAGGATACTGGTGACATCGTCGACGAGACCGGTGCGAATCGCGATGAGCAGCCGGATTCGTCCCAGGATGTTGAGAGTACCGAGACGGAACCGGACAATGGCGATTTGGAGGAAGCCGATCAGCACGCGGAATCGGATGCGGATGCAATCGATGGCGATCAGGGGCGGAATGCCATGGACAGCGGCCAGTCGGTCGAGAAGCAGTCCGTCGCCGTCCCCGCACCTTTGGCGGAGACCAACGCGCTCGAGTCCGATGCGGGAATTGAGACTTTGGACTTGTCCGATTACACCGTGGCGGGCGTATCGCCGCGTGGCACCACCATCGACCTGTTCGACTACTGGACCGATAGACGCGATGAGCCGGACGATAATAACCCCTCGAATTATCAGAATCTGGGCATCAACGCCGGTCACGTGCTCAAGTTCGGCAAGGGCATGGGGCAGAACACCGGTACCAGTCTGAACTCCACCACCGTCAACGCATGGACGATGAGTGCGGCGCCGCGCAGCGGCATCGTGGCCTCGCGGCTGGGCGGGGATGGGTATCCGGTGTTGAGCGGCACCGGTGGGATCGGTACGGAATCGCTCTCCTACCTGTTCGACGGGAGTTCGGGGGAGGGCAAGCAGGCGTTCACGGATGTGGGCGATCTGCTGCAGGTGGATGCTGCCGGTTATTACTACTACGACAGCACGGAGAACTTCGCCCAGTTCAACGAAGGGTCGAACGACTTCACCCTGTATAACACCTGGGGCGTCAGGAAGGGCGGCGAATCGCCGGACGGCCAGTTCTTCCCGTTCAACACCGGCAGCCAGGTGTTCGACGAAGATGCCGACGGTCTCCAGCAGAAAACGGGTGTCACGTCGAAGAACGCAGTCATCAACCATTATTTCGGCGTGCGCATGGGCACACGGTTCATCCAACAGGACGGCGGCTATACGGGTTCGGGCGGGAACCGGCAGGAGGTGACCTACAACTTCTCCGGCGACGACGACGTGTGGGTGTTTATTGATGATGTGTTGGTCGGCGATCTGGGTGGCATTCATGACAGGACGTCGCTTGAGATCAATTTCCATGACGGCCACGTGTACGTGTATGACGATACGAACGACAACAACCGGTGTGATCCGGGCGAGAGGCGCTACCAGGACACCACCATCGCGGCGCTGATGAGCCAGGCGGGTGCCGACGACGGTCTGGATGGCGATACGTTTGAGGATGGTACGTACCATACGCTCGATTTCTTCTATTTGGAGCGGGGTAATTCGGATTCGAACATGTCGTTGAAGTACAACCTGGTCGTTCCCCCGGAGACCGATATCGTCAAGATCGATCAGGACGGCGAGCGGGTTGCCGACGCCGGTTTTGCGGTGTACGTCGCGAATGTGGGTTACGAGATCCAGAACGGCGACAAGCCGGTGTGCACGGCGACGACCGACGCGAATGGCGAGGTCGTGTTGTTGGATGACAATGACAATCCGATCACGTTCGACCGGTTGTGGGATCTGTACGGCGGTCGCGGCGATGGTCTGACGCAGGACGTGCCCGCTGCGGATGGCGGCGGTCGTCGTGTCAATCTGGTGTTGCGCGAGACCGTGATCCCGCAGGGGTATCGTTCGCCCGGCGACATGCGCATGTACCTGTGGCACAAGGACGGCGGCGAAGTACAAGGGGGCGAGGCGGTGAACCTGCTGCTGGCCGACATGAGCACGGCGCAGGCGGAGGGCACCACGTGGCAGACCGGCGTTTATTCACAACCGACCGTCCTTGCCACCGCGCCCGATCAGTTGACCTTCGATGACGACATTCCCCCCGTGACGACACAGACAATGGATGGTCGCTTGTTCGCCATCGTGGAGAAGCGCACGGACAACGGTTGGGTGCCGGTGTATGGCTCCCATACCGGCGGGTGGAAGGTCGCCCCGGATGGTGGGTGGGCGTCGATCCGGGCGGCGGACGAGGCCACGGACGCGACCTTCCTGCTCGCCTCGTCCGGCTCGCACCAGACGCTGATCGACGGCCTGCCCGGCCGTATCCAGGACTACGTGTTCTTCAAACAGGACGGCGAATATCGTGGCGCGTACTATTACACCACCGCCGCCGGCACCGGTGCCATGGACGCGTCCAACACGCACAGGGTTTCCAACACCAATGATTTCGGTCGTCAGTTCGCGGCCTACCTGTACGTGCCCGATATCAAGAACCGTGTAATCGTGCAGAAGACCGACGAAAAGGACAATCCGGTAAACGGGGCTGTGTTCACGCTGTACCGTTCCAACCCGGATGGTACGGGCCCTGCCAATGGCAATGATGCGGTTGTTGACACCAAGAAGACCACGGATCTAACTCGGGATAAAGACAAGATCGACCTTAAAGGCGCTGCGGTGTTCACCCACCTGAACACAGGAACCTATTGGATTGTGGAGACTGCGGCTCCTGCCGGGTATGCGATCAACACGACCCCAGCCAAGGTGATCGTGACGGATAATGGAGTGTACGCTGATGCCGGCAAGACTAATGACGGTGTCAAGGTCACCCGTGGCGTCGGCCGCATCGTGCGCTCGATGCTCCAGTTCGCCACAGCCGATGACATCGACGCGACGCTCAACCAGATCATCGCGATCCCGCAGACCGGCGTTGTGAAGGATAATGGCACGGTAGGCGATTGGAAGGATGTGCCCGGTGCCAAGAGGCTGCACCTGAAGTACGGCGGTAATGAAACCGTGCTCGACTACGGCGTTGAATATCCTACTAAGAAAGAGGACCGCCGCTTCACCGTTGACGAGGGCATCCCGTACCTCAAGGTCCAGCAATGCAACGAGGACACCGTGGCGAATAAGGACAACGTCCATGTGACCGATCCGCGCGTCTTCAATCTCGGCAGCACCGACATCAGCGGCCTGTTCACCGGCGTGACCATCGTGCAGGTCACAGATCAGCGGGTGGGATCGCTTAAGATCTCGAAGACCGTGACTGGTGAGAGCGCGCCGCAGGATGCGACGTTCACGTTCGACATCACGTTGACGGACGGCGCAATACCGGTGTCCGGTACGTTTACCGCGGGTGTGTACGACGCCAGCGGCAACACCGATGCCATGACGGAGCTTACATTCAATGCAGACGGCACTGCCGCCATCAAACTTCAGCATGGCCAGTATGCGGTCATTGAGGGGTTGCCGGTTGGCACTTCATACACCGTGACCGAACGGAATCCGGGCACTGGCTACGAACCCTCGTGCACGGTGAACGACACTCCATGCACCGGTGCGACTGCGTCGGGCAGCATCGAGGGCCAGGATACAAACCCGGGCGAAATCGGCTCTCAGGTCGGCTCCCAGGGCTGGGCCCCGAACCAGACCGTGGGCTATACGAACGAGTACACGCCGTCCGTCGAGGCGTCCTTCACCATCGCCAAGGATCTTCACGGTCGCGACTGGCAAGACGATGACTCGTTCTCCTTCCTGGTCTCTTTGCAGCACGGCGACGGCAGTGCCGTGACCATGCCCACTGATTCCGACGGGAATGCATTGGGCACCGCAGCCCATCCCATCGAAATCAATTCCAGTACCGACGGACATGCCGTTGTGTACGGCGGAATCACATTCACCCAGAAGGGCACATATGTGTTCGAGGTCACGGAGGTTGAGGGAGAGGCGGAGAACATGTATTACTCCGCCGCCCGTTTCACCGTGACCGTCACTGTGGATGGATTCACCGCCAAGCCGACTGTGGCCGTCGACCTTACGGAAGGCGACACCGCGGAGGGTGCCTTCGACGATGGCACAGACACGGTGACGTTTGTCAACACATACGTCAAGCCCGTCTCCAGCCTTCCTCTGACCGGTGGCAATACCACGGCGCGTGCATTGGTGTTGATCGGTGGCGGCGTGCTGCTGACGGCGGCCGGGGCATGGCTACTGGCCCGACGACGCATGATGTGAACCTTCACTGACGACCGGTGCGGCGGCCGCGAAGAACGTCCGCCGCACCGGCCCCGACCATCACACAGAATTTCCCGCCTGTCCACTGCTTTCCCGGATGGGTTGGGATCCAACAGGGAAAGCGACCCAACGATTTCCGAACACAACTCCCTCAGGGAGAGATAGGAGAACACAATGAAGGGCATGTTCAAGCGGGCCCTCGCCGGCGTTGCGGCCGCCGCACTCGCGGCGACCGGACTGGCGCTGGGCGCGGGTGCGGCGAACGCCGCGGTGGTGACTGATGACGGAACAAACACCACGGTGACCCTGAACGCCGAATACGCTGCTCAGTTCACCGGACACACGTACAAGGCGATCAAGATCGCGGACTACGACGTGTACGGTACGGTCCCCAAGCAGGTCTTCACGCTGAAGACGGTTGATGGCATCAAGACTCAGGTCACGGCGGCCGTAAACGCTGCGATTACTCCTGAAACCGTTCCTGCCGGTATCGATCCGTTGGCTTGGGCGCAGCAGCAGGATAAACCCAAGCTCGACAAGTCGGTTGACTCCCCGTATCTGGGTAACGGCACCACCCGCAAGCTCGCCGACGCGTTGCGTGATTCGATCGGTAATCAGGCCAAGGAGGTGACTCCGTCTGTCGCAGGCACCCAGGCCACGTTCAAGTTCGACACCCCCGGTCTGTGGCTGATTCTGGATCAGAACAAGGTGGATGCAACAGACACTGCGACCGGTTCCTCCAAGGCTGTCCCCATGCTGGTGGGCACTCCGCTGACCATCAACAAGACTAATACCAGCGAAGGAACCGTAATCAGCAATGGTACGGCCAATGTGAAGAACCAGGTTGTGAGCATCGCCAAGACCGTCGACGACAACACCGTGCAGCAGGGAGAAAACGCGAAGTACACGCTGAGCACCAAGATCCCGAACTACGTGGGCTACAAGGTCCAGGGCTACTCGTTCACCGTCACCGATAAGTTCGATGACGGCGCCCCGATGGAGTATGCCGCGGGCACATTGAACGTGTATGTCAACTCAAACGATGACAAGAACAAGCTCACTATTGGTACTGACTATACGGTGACCGGCTTCGACCAGAGCAGCAAGACCTTCACCGTCGACCTGTCCAAGTACATCAAGCGACTGGGCTTCGGCGCCGACGAGCCCGACAAGAACGACACGTTCAAGGATGGCACGTTGGTCGGCACACCTGTGATCGTGACCTACGAAGCTACGGTCACCGGTTCCACCGGTCCCGACGGCGCGCTCAATACGCCGTCTCTCACCTATCCGAACGACCCGACCAGCAAGGAGTCGAAGGACACGGTTCCCGGCCCCGGCGTCAAGGTGTTCAACTTCGACTACACCATCGTCAAGAAGGACAAGACCACCGGCACTCCGCTTCAGGGCGCGACGTTCGTCATCTACGCCGATGGCGGCAGCGCGGACAATGCCCTGCAGACCGTGACGACCGACCAGGACGGCAAGGCGACGTTCACCGGCCTCGAGGACGACGTGAAGTACGTCATCGAGGAGACCGGCGCTCCCAACGGCTATCTGGATGTGGACCTGAAGTTCAACCTTGAGATCGATGCGACCATCGAGGGCGAGCACGAGGCTGCCAAGGTTAAGGAAGTGACCTACAACGTTACGGACGACGTGCTCGACCTGGTCGTGGACGGCAACACTTCCACCGTCACCGTGAACAACGTGAAGTCCATCACCGAGCTGCCGCTGACCGGTGCCGCGGGCACGATGCTGTTCACCGTGCTCGGCCTGCTGATCGCTGGTGCCGGCGCCCTGGTCTACATGAAGTCCCGCAGCGTCAAGCACGCCCTGCGCGGCTGACGTGGATTAGGGCTTGCCGCCAATGAATTCCAAGGGGCGGCGCGGTACTTATCAACCGCGCCGGCCCTTTAACGCTTGTATGAAGGGGACATTATGTCGGACGATATGCGGTTCAGCAGTCGTGAGATACGCTATCTGGAATCTCTGCCTGCGGTGGAGAAGGTTGTGGGGGATCGGATTATCTACCGGGATGGGTTCAAGCGTGACTGCGTACGTCGGTACGCGGCCGGCGAATCGCCATCCCTGATTTTCAGCAACGCGGGACTGGACTCGTCGCTCGTCGGATACAAGCGGATTGAACGTTGCATCGCCCGCTGGAAACACACCATACGATTCGACGAGTCGGATGCCGTTGGGGACATGGACTACACAGTCCCTCCCGAACAACGTTGGGTTCCTGGGCTTCGGCATATTCAGGCGCGTGCTGCGGATACGCAGGCGGATATCGTGCTGCCCGCCGGCGAGACCGACGTACACAGGCTGATCATCGCTCAACAGGCACGCCGCATCGACCATCTTGAGCGTGAGATCGAGGCATTGCGCGAGCAACTGCGTCAGGAGAGGTTCGCACTACCTCAAGGTTCCGATTCGGAGGGTTGATTTTCCGGGCCCTCGTTTTTCGAACCCCGAGGTAGTGCGAACCGCCCTTGCGCTATGCTGGCCGCATGGAGACTTCTGTCATCGAATGCAACGCCGACCGTCTTGACCTGCCGCTTGTCGTCATCCCCGTCAGCATCCCCTCGATGACCACGCTGCTGAAGGCCCGGTTCGAGGCATTCGCCGGGCTGGCCCGTGTCCGCCTGCACACGGACTGGACCGATGACGAGAACGTCCTCGCCAGCCGTATGGCCGGCGCCACGGTGGTCATGTCCACCGGCTTCCGCGCGCCCGCGTCCCTATTGGAGCGCATCGCGCCCGGCGTGCGTTGCATCACGTTCTGCGGCACCGGCGCCGTCAGCTTCATCGACCTGGAGGCGGCCCGCCGCCTCGGCATCACCATCTGCAACGCCGTGCATTATGGGGACAACGCGGTGGCCGAGCACGCCATCGCCCTCATGTTCGAACACACCCATCGCGTCGGCGAGCTCAACGCCCGCACCCATCAGGGCGGCTGGCCCGGCGCGGACATCACGGAACTGTCCGGCAGGACGCTCGGCATCATCGGCCTCGGCGGCATCGGACGCCGTGTGGCCCGACTCGCCCACGGGATCGGCCTGCACTTGCTGGTCTGGGACCGTCATCCCGACGCCGCGGCGCTCGCCGCCCTGAACGCCGAATCCGCCGCCACCATGGACGAGGTCTTCTCCCGCGCGGACATCGTCAGCCTGCACCTGGCCCTCAACGACGCCACGCGCGGCATCATCGGCCCCGACCAACTCGACCTGATGCGCCCCGGCACACTGCTGGTCAACACGGCGCGCGCCGAGCTGATCGAACCCGGCGCGATGTTGCGCCGTCTGAGTCGCGGGGACATCGCCGCCGCCGTCGACGTCACCGCCCCGGAACCCCTGCCGGGTGACGACCCGTTGCGCACGTTGCCGAACCTCATCATCACCCCGCATGTCGCCTGGCGATCCGACCGCGCGCTGGCCGCGCTGGTCGAGCAGAACGTCCGCTCCGCGGTGGAATTCCTGAAGGGTGGGACATACAACGTCATCGTCTGAGGGTCGCCCTTTGTCACGGCAGTCCGGCATCGCGCTGCGCTTCGTCGCGCCGCACCTCGACTCGGCTGCGGGAGGGAATATCGTCGGATATTCGGTGACACCCATGGCGGCAGTCGCGTAAGCGGAGCCGGAGGTACGCCATTGTCCATCCGTCTCCGTGACACATTGTAGTGTCGTCGGGATTGGCATGCCACCCGTCACGGTGTTTGACCGTATGCCGGAGGCCGGCGTGCGGTGTCCGGCGGGGTTTCGCCGCCGCGCTCGTCAACGGCGTGCAGTGACCGTCGCACACGGGTAAGCTGGGGATACGGGCCGTTTGGCTGGCTCGTCTCACGAGCGGCATCGGGAGGGAAGAATGATGCAGGAACGATATGGCCGGCATGTGCGCAGGGATCCGCACGCCGCCGCACGATGGATCGCGCCGTTGGGTTTGTTGGTGGCCTGCCTGGCCTGCATCGCCGCATGGTTCGTGTTCGCCCAACCCCACGGCGCCGAACCGGCAGACCAGGGGCCGTCCGCAGTGGCGCTGGAACGCGAGTCGGCCGTGCCAACCCCGGTGGTCAAGCACCCCGGCAATTCCCCCGACTGCCCGGACGACGACTGCATCGCCATGCTGGTCAACGGCGACCTGCTCTTCCATCCCGAACTGTGGGTGAACTTCGAAGGCCCGGACACCACCGCCACCGACGGCACCGCCTTCAACTTCGACCCGCTGTTCGAGCCGATGCGCCGGTACATCGAGAAATCGGACATCGCCGTATGCGAGTTCGAAACCCCCATCGCCCAACGCGGCGGCCCCTACACCGGCTACCCCGTCTTCAACATCCCGCCCGAGGTCGCCGATTCCGCGGCCCGCGTCGGCTACACGGCCTGCACACACGCCACCAACCACTCCTGGGATCAGGGCGCCGAGGGCATCCAGCGGCTCACCTCCACGCTGGACAGCCTGGGCATCGCCCACACCGGCTCCTACAACACGGAGGCCGAATCCTACGAGCCGCTGCTCATCGAATCGCCCACCGGCGGCGGCACGCTCGGCCTGGTCGCCGGCACCGTGTCCCTCAACGGCTTCACCGCCGACTACGACTGGCGTGTCGACCGTCTGCGCGACTTCGGCGACCCGAACCATGACGCGGACATCCAGAAGGCCGTGGACAAGGCGAACAAGGCGCGCGAACAGGGCGCCGACGTGGTGGCCATGGCCATGCACTCGGTGCAGGAGTACCTGACCGACGCGGACACCTGGCAGGTGGCCGAGGCCCACGCGCTCGCCGACACCGGCGCGTTCGACGTGATCTACGGCGCGGGCTGCCATTGCGCCCAGCCGATCGAGCAGTACAACGACACCTGGATCATCTATGGGCTGGGCAACGCGCTGACGGTGGACGCGCCGCCGGAGAACATCGTCAACAACCAGGGCGTCACCGCGCGCGTGCAGTTCGCCGGCAAGAAGGGCCAGCCGGGCACATGGCGCGTCAGCCGCATCGACTGGCTGCCGACCGCCAACAAGCGGCAGGGCGTATACCAGTGGTGCCCGTTGTCCGACGACCATCCCGACGGCGCCTGCTGGTCGGAGGAGTACGACGCGCAGGTGCGACAACGGATCTGGGATGTGATGTATTCCATGGGTGCGGACCAGACCGTGGTACGCGAATGGAGGATCACCGACGAGCTATGACCGAGATGTTCACCCTGCTCAACACCCCGGACGACCCCGCGCACGATGCGATGGTGGAGAAGAAATCGGAGTTCATCGGCGACGCCTGCCATGTGGATTCGCTGGATGAGGCGCTCGCGTTCGTGGAGGCGATCCGCGAACGGCACCCCAAGTCGCGCCATGTGGCGTATGCGGCGATCTGCGGCGGGGCGGACGGCCGCCTGTCCGAGCGGATGAGTGACGACGGTGAGCCCTCCGGCACGGCTGGCAAGCCGATCCTCGATGTGCTGCGTGCGAACGGCCTGACCGACTGCGCGGTGGCGGTCACCCGGTATTTCGGGGGGATCCTGCTGGGTTCCGGTGGTCTGATCCGCGCGTATTCGACCGGTGCGTCGCTGGCGGTCAAGGCGGCGAGACGGGCGCGCATCGTGCCGTGCCGGATGTACCGCGTGCGGTTGGAGTACGCGCAGATCGGGTCGTTCCAGCGGATTGTGTCGGCGGTCGACGGCGAACAGACCGGACAGGAGTTCACCGACCGGGTGACGGTGGGGGTGTCGGTGCCGATGGAACGTGCGGAGACGTTCGAGACCCGGCTGCGGGAGGCGTTCAACGCGGCGGTGGTGCCGGAGGCGATGGGCGCGGTCAACCGCGCCGTGCCGCTGGCGGAGTAGATATCCGGTAGATATGTACCGTCGTTCGAAGTCCCGGCTAAGCTGGAGGGCATGACAGAGGCACCACAGACCCAGCAGCCGAAATTCGAGGCGTTGACGACCGTGTACGAACGGTTGCGGCATTCCACCGATGCGGCGGAATTGAGCGAGTTCGCCCGTCGTCCGTTGCCGGATAAATCCGATCAGGCCGGCTACTCGCGTGCGACGGCGTTGCTGGAGGCCGTGGCGGGCAATCCGCATACGCCGTTGGAGGACCGCATCGCCTTGGCCCAGACCATGCCGTTCCCGAACATCCTCGTGAAGCTGGCCCAGGATGAGTCGGTCGAGGTGCGCAAGGCCGTGGCCGCGAATGAACAGGACAAGAACTGGCTGGTCGGTCGGCTGACCAAGGACGAGTCGGCGGAGGTCCGGGAGGTCGCGCTGCGCAATGCGCGTACATCGTGGAAGATGCGGCTTGAGGGGGCGCAGGATCCGCGGACCAGTCCCGAGACCCTGGCGTTCCTGGCGGGATTCGGCGTGGACAGGGAGCCGGGAGGCCCCGCGGTGCTCACGTCGATGATCCGCCGCGCGGTGGCGCTGAACCCCAATACACCGGACGAGGTGGTCTCGGCATTGGCGCAGGATGCGTCCGAGGAGGTGCGCAAGGCGGCCTCGCGCCGGCTGTCACAAGGCTGAAAACGTTGGCATTCTCGGCATGTCCGCCGCGTGGCGCGGTTTGTGGCGTTTTACACTGGGATTATGACTGACCAGAGAGAAAACGAAGAACGTCTGGCCCGACCGCTGATCCGTCTGGCAAAGATGCTGGGGATCGGAACAAGCTACGTCGGTCAGAGCAATGATTATCACGAGATCGAAGACGACGTGCTGATCGACGTGCTGGCGGCATTGGGGGTGGACGCTTCCGACGACGAAGCCATCGAACGATCCATCAACACCATCGTGCACGACCGGTACAGTCGCCTGGTGGCACCCACGGTGCTCCATACCGCGGGCACGACCGACCACATCCGGGTCAATACGAGTATCATGTCCGTGCCGACGGCCAGCATCACGCTGGAGAACGGCGAGCCGTACGAAGGCACGTTGGCCGTGGTGGGCGACGGCAGCCAGCAGGCGCATATCATCGACGGCAGGTTCATCGCCTCCGCGCTGGTGGAGATCCCCGACGATGTGCCGGTCGGCTACCACACGCTGCATGTGTCGGTGGATGGCCGCACCCAGGATGCCACGCTGATCAGTGCCCCCAGCCGCGTGGAGCTGCCCGAATCGCTGAAAAGCGGCCAGCTGTGGGGCTGGATGGCCCAGCTGTATTCGATTCGTTCCGCGGGCTCGTGGGGCGTGGGCGACTTCGAGGATCTGAAGACGCTGCTGGTGGACGCCAAGCGGCGCACCGGTGCCGATTTCGTGCTGATCAACCCGATGCATGCGGCCGAACCGGTCTCCCCGCTGACCCCGTCGCCGTATCTGCCGGTGTCCCGCAGGTTCGTGAACTTCACCTACATCCGGCCCGAGTCCATCGAGGAGTACCGCACCGCGGACGAATCGATCAAGGCCCAGATCAACGATCTGCACGACGGCGTGGCCGCGTTGAACGGCGACCCGCAGATCATCGATCGGGACACGATGTGGCGCGCCAAGATGCACGCCCTGTGGATTCTGTTCAAGGTCGGGCGCAACGAAGCCCGACAGGCCGAGTTCGAGGCGTTCAAGCAGTCCTGCGGCGAGGAGCTGGAGGCCTACGCCACATGGTGCCTGTGCTATGACAAGTGGGGCGCGCCGAGCGAGGACCTGAACAACTGGGAGCGTTCGCTGACCAAGGACTCCCCGCAGATCGCGGACTTGCGCAACCAGTTCCCGGATACGCTCGATTTCTACCGTTGGATGGAGTGGGTCGCCACCCAGCAGTTCCGCAGCGCCCAGGAAGCAGCCAAGGAAGCTGGCATGCAGATCGGCGTCATGGCCGATATGGCCGTGGGCGTCCATCCGCTCGGCTGCGACGTCTGGTGGAATCCGGAGCGTTTCGCCAAAGGGGCGACCGTCGGCGCGCCGCCGGACTTCTTCAACCAGCAGGGGCAGAACTGGAGCCAGCCGCCGCTGAGCCCGATCGACTTGGAGAACAACGGCTACCGCACCTACCGCGACATCGTGCACGGCATGTTCGCCCAGTCCGGCGCCGTGCGAATCGACCACATCCTCGGCCTGTTCCGCCTGTGGTGGATCCCGGAGGGCAAGTCCGCCACGGAGGGTGCCTACGTCTACTACGATTCAAACATCATGCTGGGCATCCTGGCCATCGAGGCCTCCCGCGTCGGCGGCGTGGTGGTCGGCGAGGACCTCGGCGTGGTGCCGGAGTACGTGGCCGATTCGCTGGCCGAACACGGGCTGCTGGGCTGCGCCGTCGAATGGTTCGAGCAGACCGACGGCGTGTTCCATGAGCCCAGGACCTGGCGTCCGTACGCGTTGGCGTCGGTGAACACCCACGACCTGCCGCCGTGCGCCGGATATCTGGATTACGAGCATGTGCGCATCCGCGAACGGCTTAACCTGCTGACCTGCTCCGCGCAGGAGTTCCAGGCGAGCGCCGTCAAGGAGCACAACGCCATGCTGATGATGCTGGTGGATAACGGCTACCTGGACCCGAAGCTGCTGGAGGATGAGCATGCCAACGAACAGCAGATCGTGGAATCGCTGTACCGTGCGCTCAAGGCCGCGCCGTCCAAGCTGCTGGCCGCCTCGCTGACCGACGCGGTCGGCGAGCATCGCGCGCAGAACCAGCCGGGCACCAACAACGAGTATCCGAACTGGCGTGTGCCGCTGGCCGATGCGCAGGGGAACGTGGTCCCGCTGGAGACGCTGTTCGACAACGCCCGACTGCAGTCCCTGACCGCCATCATGCAGTCCTGAGCCCGGTGGCCTCGAACCGTACGCGTCAAGCCCCTCCGCAAGGAGGGGCTTGCGCTGTTGACAGACCGGAACTATTCGGCAACACGACGGTTCCGCAAAGTCAAGGGCGCTGATATACTAGTCGATTGTTGTGTTTCCCTACGGGGTCCTTCAAAGCGCTTTCCCACTCGCCATCGAGGACTTTCAGGGAGCCCACGGATAATGAGGCCGATGGCAGGCGCGACTGCTTCACGTGACTGGCTGAGGCCCGGAACACAATATATAGAAAAGGTACATCGTGAAAACTTTCACACCGAAGCCAGCTGATCTGACTCATGACTGGTACATCGTGGACGCCACCGACGTGGTGCTCGGCCGTCTCGCCACCCATGTGGCGACCCTCCTGCGCGGCAAGAACAAGCCGACGTTCGCTCCGCATGCCGATTCCGGCAACCATGTGATCGTCATCAACGCTTCCAAGATCGCGCTGACCGGCAACAAGATGGGCAAGGAACTCTATTCTCACTCCGGTCGTCCCGGCGGTCTGCGCCGTGACAGCTACGCCGAGCTGATGCAGAATAAGCCCGAGCGCATCATCATGGCCGCGGTGAAGGGCATGATGCCGAAGAACCGTCTTTCCAAGGTGCAGCTGGATCGTTTGCACATCTTCGCCGGCGAGGAGCATCCTCACACGCCGCAGAAGCCGCAGACCTTCGAGATCACCCAGGTCTCGCAGCAGGGCAAGTGAACCGAAGGGAGATAGAACATCATGGCTGAGAACAACAACTCCGCGGTTCTTGAGACCGAAGAGCTCACCTCCTACACCACCGAGACCAACTCCGGCGCTGGCACCGGCACCTCCACCATCGCCCCGGGCTACGGCACGGGTCGTCGCAAGGAGGCCGTCGCTCGCGTGCGTCTCGTCCCCGGCACCGGCAAGTGGACCATCAACGGCCGCACCCTGGAGGAGTACTTCCCCTCCAAGCTGCTGCAGCGTGAGGTCAACTCCCCGATCGTGCTGCTGAAGCTCGAAGGCAAGTTCGACTGCATCGTCCTCGTCGACGGTGGCGGCACCACCGGCCAGGCCGGCGCCATCCGCCTCGGCGTGGCCCGTGCGCTCAACGCCATCGATCGTGATGCGAATCGCGCCGCCCTGAAGAAGGCCGGCTTCCTGACCCGCGACGCCCGCGTCGTGGAGCGCAAGAAGGCTGGTCTGCACAAGGCTCGTCGCGCTCCGCAGTTCTCGAAGCGCTAAGCCTTACCGGCTATACGAAGCAGGGGTCCAATCCTCACGGGTTGGACCCCTGCTTCGTATTCACGGACTGTGATACAAGTCGGTGCGTTACCAGTCGATCTGTTGGATCAGGCTGATGCTCAACGCGGGCACGCGCCACACGTTGTCTTCGGGCGCGGTCGGCACGGCGGCGGCTGCGGCGCCCGCCGTCTTGCGCGCACGAACGGTCTTGCGCTTCGGCTCATCACCGCTGGTCACTGCCGAACTCCACAGGCACTTCCACATGCTGTCCGCGGGAAGGCGGAAATCCATCGCCTTATCGATACCGTTGATCACAATCAGCACGTCCACTTCCTCGTTGGACGTCAGCCGCATCGTGAAACTGCGGATCGAGGTGTCGAACCAGTCGCCCTCCATCGGCGTGGTGCCGTCCGGCAGGAACCATTGCACCCGGCTGGACGGTTTGAGCAGTCCGAGCTGGGTCAGGCGCGTGAAGAAGTCCTCGTGGTGGAACAGCTCCAGCGATTTGCGGATGGCGATGAGCTCCGACACCGCCTCGATGCGCCGGCGTTCAGGGGAATCGCTGTTCTTGCGCATCCAATCCCAGTTCAGCCAGGTGATGGCGTTGTCCTGGCAGTAGGCGTTGTTGTTGCCCTCCTGCGTGTTGCGGAACTCGTCGCCGGCCAGCAGCATCGGCGTGCCGAGCGAAAGCAGCAGCATGCCGAACATGTTCATGGCCGCCCGCTCGCGTTTGGCCTCCACCCTGGCGTCCACGCTCGGGCCCTCCACGCCGAAGTTCGCCGAATGGTTCGTGTTCGAGCCGTCGATGTTGTTCTCCCCGTTGGCCTCGTTGTGCTTGACGGCGTACCGGGTCAGATCGGTGAGCGTGAACCCGTCGTGACAGGACACGAAGTTGATCGACGCCGTCGCGCCGCGGCCGGGGTCGGTGGCGAACAGGTCGGCCGAGCCGCATAGTCGCGTGGCGATCTCCTGCATGCCGATGCTGCCGGACTTGGTGCCGGCGGCCACGTCGGAGAGCCAGAACGTGCGCGTCGTATCGCGGAAGCGATCGTTCCACTCGCCGAACGGCAGTCCGAACTGGCCGGTGCGCCAGCCCTGATTGCCCAGATCCCACGGTTCCATAATGATCTTGAGGTTGCCGAGCAGCAGGTCGCTGCGCAGCGCGTACAGGAACGGATGGTGTTTGGTGAATTCGCCGTCCAGACGCGCCAGCGAGGCGGCTAGGTCGAATCGGAAGCCGTCGATGCCGATACGCTTGGCCCAGTACCGCAGCGAGTCGATGGCGAACGCTACCACCGGCGTATTCGTGAAGTCCAGCGTGTTGCCGCAGCCGGTCGTATCCTCCAGCCGGCCGGGATTGCCCTTCTGCTGTCGGTAGTAGGTGAGCGTGTCCAGTCCGCGCCAGCAGACGGTCGGCCCCTCCACGCCGCCCTCGCAGGTGTGGTTGTACACCACATCCATGATGACCTCGAAGCCCGCCTCGTGCAGGGCGCGCACCATGTCGATGACCTCCTTGCGCACGGCCGCCGCACCCTTGCGTTGCGCGTTGCGGGTGGCGTAGGAGGGCTCCGGTGCAAAATAGCTCAGCGTGGAGTAACCCCAGTAGTTGGTGCCGCCGCGCTCCTGCAGGAACAGCTCGTCCTGCTTGGCCTGGATCGGCAGCAGCTCGATGGACGTCACGCCCAGCCGTTGGAGATAGGAGAGCGTGGTGGGGTGCGCCAGACCGGCGTAGGTGCCGCGCAGCTCCGCCGGCAGCCACGGGGCGTCGGCGGTGAACCCCTTGACGTGCAGCTCGTAGATCACGGTTTTGCTCCACGGGACGTGCGGGTGGTCGGGCTCGCCCTCGTGCTTGGACTCGTCGCGGTCGTCGATCGCCACCGACATCGGCACCTTGCCCAGTGAGTCGATGGTGCTCATCGCGCCCCACGCCGATCCCTTGACCTTGCCGTCCACGATGTCGCACTGGTAGGAGAACGCCGCCGGATCCAGCTCCATGCGCCCGTCGATGCCCTTGCCGTGCGGGTCGATGAGGAACTTGTACGGGTTGAACCGCACGCCGTGCTTGGGATCCCAGGTGCCGTCCACACGGAAGCCGTAGCGCATGCCGTCCCATGCCTTGGGCAGGTGCACGTACCACAGACCGTAGTTCGGGCCGCTCATGCGGAACAGCGTCTCGCGCAGATTCAGGGATTCGATGATGCGCGTGGACACGGGGTAGTTGCGGATCTGCGCCACGAACGGCGTGCTCGGATCGTCCACCAGGCGGATCGCCTCATTGAAGAAGGCCGTGGGGCGTCCCAGTGGTTCGATGACGCTCATCCATACCTGATCGGCGTTTTCGGATCGGACCACAACGTCGGCTCCACCATCGTCGGTGAAGTAGAATCCCGGACGCGTGGCATAGCGGTGCAGTGTCGGGTTCTTCATACGACCATTGTACGGAGTGCCGCCCGGGGTTGCCGATGCCGGAGGATGAACTGGCGTTTCCGCTGCATTGACTGTTCTCCGGGGTGCCGTGGTCCGGCTGCGGCCGGCGCATGCCGTCTGTTCCACTTGATGAGGCCCCAGTGAACTGGTAGCGATAACATGAAACGAAAGAAACAACAGAGAACATTCAATGAGCGTTTCAGCGGGAAAGCAAACAAAAAACTACCGTAATCGAACGTTTCTGGTCAGTCTTCAATCATGACACGCTCAATTCGAACCACCCGGCAAAAAGTAGGGTTTATCGGCTAGATTGTGATGCAGGTCACAGATTTTCGTGACGGTTCCGCCTTGGCATTCGGGGCGGGAGAGAGACACCTTTGCATCTATCAAGATCGAGGAGGACCGAAGTGGCAGAAGCAAAGAAGAACGCGGCACCGGCCAAGCCGACCCCCGAGGAGAAGCTCGCGGCGGCCGAGGCCGAGGTCGACGCCCTGGTCAAGAAGGGTCTCAAGGCCCTTGAGGAGTTCGAGAAGCTCGACCAGAAGCAGATCGACCACATCGTCGCCAAGGCGTCCATCGCGGCGCTGAACAAGCACCTGGTGCTGGCCAAGATGGCCGTCGAGGAGACCGGCCGCGGTCTGGTGGAGGACAAGGCCACCAAGAACATCTTCGCCTGCGAGCATGTGACCAACTACCTGGCCGGTCAGCGCACCGTCGGCATCATCCGTGAGGATGACGTCATGGGCATCGACGAGGTCGCCGAGCCGGTCGGCGTCGTCGCTGGCGTGACCCCGGTCACCAACCCGACCTCTACCGCGATCTTCAAGTCGCTGATCGCGCTGAAGACCCGCTGCCCGATCGTCTTCGGCTTCCACCCGTTCGCCCAGAAGTGCTCCGCCGAAGCCGCCCGCATCGTGCGTGACGCCGCCATCGAGGCCGGCGCCCCGGAGAACTGCATCCAGTGGATCGAGCACCCGTCCATCGAGGCCACCGGCGCGCTGATGAAGCATCCCGGCATCGCCACGATCCTGGCCACCGGCGGCCCGGGCATGGTCACCGCCGCGTACTCCTCCGGCAAGCCCGCCCTCGGCGTGGGCGCCGGCAACGCCCCGGCCTATGTGGACAAGGACGTGGACATCGTCCGCGCCGCCAACGACCTGGTGCTCTCTAAGCACTTCGACTACGGCATGATCTGCGCCACCGAGCAGGCCATCATCGCCGACAAGGACGTGTACGACCCGCTGGTCCAGGAGCTCAAGCGCCGCAAGGCCTACTTCGTCACCGACGAGGAGAAGGCCAAGCTCGAGCAGTACATGTTCGGCTGCACCGCCTACTCGGGCCAGACCCCGAAGCTCAACAGCGTGGTTCCGGGCAAGTCCCCGCACTTCATCGCGAACGCCGCCGGCTTCTCGATCCCCGAGGACACCACCATCATCTGCGCCGAGTGCAAGGAAGTCGGCGAGAACGAGCCGCTGACCATGGAGAAGCTGTGCCCGGTCCAGGCCGTGCTCAAGTCCCCGGACAAGGAGACCGGCTTCAAGATGTGCGAGCAGATGCTCGTGCACGGCGCCGGCCACACCGCCGTCATCCACACCAACAACCAGGATCTCGTGCGTGAGTACGGCGTGCGCATGCATGCCTGCCGCGTGATCTGGAACTCCCCGAGCTCGCTCGGCGGCGTCGGCGACATCTACAACGCCATCGCCCCGTCGCTGACCCTGGGCTGCGGCTCCTACGGCGGCAACTCCGTCTCCGGCAACGTCCAGGCCGTGAACCTCATCAACATCAAGCGCATCGCTCGGAGGAACAACAACATGCAGTGGTTCAAGATCCCGGCCAAGACCTACTTCGAGCCGAACGCGATCAAGTACCTGCGTGACATGTACGGCATCGAGAAGGCCGTCATCGTCTGCGACAAGGTCATGGAGCAGCTGGGCATCGTGGACAAGGTCATCGACCAGCTGCGCGCCCGTTCCAACCGCGTCACCTTCCGCATCATCGACTACGTCGAGCCGGAGCCTTCGGTCGAGACCGTCGAGAAGGGCGCCGAGATGATGCGCGAGGAGTTCGAGCCCGACACCATCATCGCGGTCGGCGGCGGTTCCCCGATGGATGCGGCCAAGATCATGTGGCTGCTGTACGAGCACCCGGAAATCTCCTTCTCCGACGTGCGTGAGAAGTTCTTCGATATCCGCAAGCGCGCCTTCAAGATCCCGCCGCTGGGCAAGAAGGCCAAGCTCGTGTGCATCCCGACCTCGTCCGGCACCGGCTCCGAAGTCACGCCGTTCGCCGTGATCACCGATCACAAGACCGGCTACAAGTACCCGATCACCGATTACGCGCTGACCCCGTCGGTCGCCATCGTGGATCCGGTCCTGGCCCGCACCCAGCCGCGCAAGCTGGCCTGCGACGCCGGCTTCGACGCCCTGACCCACTCCTTCGAGGCCTACGCCTCCGTGTACGCCAACGACTTCACCGACGGCATGGCGCTGCACGCGGCCAAGCTGATCTGGGACAACCTGGCCACCTCGGTCAACGCCGAGCCCGGCGAGGAGAAGATCAAGGCCCAGGAGAAGATGCACAACGCCGCCACCATGGCCGGCATGGCCTTCGGCTCCGCCTTCCTCGGCATGTGCCACGCCATGGCCCACACCATCGGCGCGCTGTGCCACGTGGCCCATGGCCGCACCAACTCCATCCTGCTGCCGTATGTGATCCGCTACAACGGCCAGATCCCGCTGGAGCCCACCAGCTGGCCGAAGTACAACAAGTACATCGCGCCGGAGCGCTACCAGGAGATCGCGCGCAACCTCGGCATCAACCCGGGCAACACCCCGGCCGAGGGCGTCGAGAACCTGGCCCGCGCCGTGGAGGACTACCGCGACAACAAGCTGCAGATGAACAAGTCCTTCCAGGACTGCGGCGTTGACGAGGACTACTACTGGTCCATCATCGACGAGATCGGCATGCGCGCCTACGAGGACCAGTGCGCCCCCGCGAACCCGCGCATCCCGATGATCGAGGACATGAAGGACATCGCCATCGCCGCCTACTACGGCGTCTCCCAGGCCGAGGGCCATCGCCTGCGCGTCGAGCGCCAGGGCGAGGCCGCGACCGAGGAGGCTTCGGAGCGCGTCTGAGCGTAACCGCCGATCATTGATCGGCTGATATGTGGGCCCCGGACGGATACCAGTTATCCGTCCGGGGCTATGTATATGTGCGCAGTGTCCCCACACTCGTCGTACTTGTTGCTTGCACCAACCCTGATGGTTCTTCCGGTGCAGCCCCGTGGTGCTTGCACCGTTTGGACTAGAACGTTAAGGCCATCGAAATCCATGGCGCGCAGAACGGCGCGTACGCGCATACTGCCACACTGAGCACCATCTCCAGCATCCCGACAGCAATCGGCTTGATGCGGATCCTGCGCCCCAACAACGGCATCACAACCGCTCTGAGCAGAAGGATTGCGGCAATGATCATCATCGGCACCGTGCGGCCCGGAACCGCGCAGGCCAACGCCAGCAACGCCGCATGCCAGATCCATGACGCCGCAAGGTATCGATTGTTGCGACGTTCCCGGATCATCGTCTTGACATACAGCACCGATCCGAACTGCGTCAGCATGAAGATGCCGGCGAGCGCGAGCCCCATGCCGGTCCGCTCCAACAGATCGGGGGCGTCGAAGGCATATACCACGTATGCCATCATCGACGTGGCGATCACCGCCGCCGCATTGGCCCACAGTGACCTTTCCCTGCGCAGCCATGCGCACAGGAATGAAACGCCGGCGCATACCGCATACAGCGGTGCCCACACCAGAATCAGCGGATGCATCGCCAACAGCGGCACGCCCGCAACCGCTAACAGCGCGGCGTAGGTCAGCACCGGCGGCAGGTATCGACGCTGGAATCGTGACCGTAGCCATCTCGCCGCCGTGAACTGCACGCAGTAGCACAGCAGCCATGCGCCCGTCAGCCACAGTCGGCCGACGTCGAACCCTCCAATCACCATGCCGGCCAAGGCGGGTAGCAGCGCCAAGGCCCATGCTCCGGGCTGATCCGGAACCCAGTCCTTCGTGGACAATGGTCGGGACGGTTCGCTTCGCTTCACGTTCATGCTCTCCAGTTAAGCAGCGTGCTCCGCCCCTGTCCAGACTATTTTCCTGCGCACTTTTCCCGGACTCTGATCTATCGTGACTCTGATCCATCATGCTAACCCCGGAATCTCAGCGTTTCCGGGATAAGCGAACAGGCCGAATAGATCAGAGTCACGGTGGCTGCGGTAGAGTGTGCGAAGAAACTGCCGACGATGGAGGAACGCAATGCCGACGCGTGAGGGACGTTATGACCTGATCGACACGATCCGCGGGATTGCCATCATCAGCATGATGATCTTCCACTGCTGCTACGACGTGTTCATGGTCTACGGACAAGACCCCTCCTGGTACTCGCGGCCCGCCGTGCACATCTGGCAGCAGTCGATCTGCTGGACATTCATCCTGGTCTCCGGATTCGTGTGGTCGTGGGGGAGGAGCGGCAACCTCAAGCGCGGCATCATGCTGAACGTCTGGGGCCTGGTGATCAGCGGGGTGACGGTGCTGGCCATGCCCGCCGAGGCGGTGTGGTTTGGCATCCTCAACTGCATCGGCTGCGCTGTACTGTTGATGATCCCGATGGAGCCAGTGTTGCGGCGGATCCCCGCGGCGATCGGTCTGGTTGCGGCCTTTGCACTGTTCGTGATGTTCAAGGATGTGCAGCTGGGATATCTGGGCGTGCCGGGAGTGTTCCGATTGGATTTGCCCGATTGGCTGTACGACTGCCGCGTGCTGACTCCGTTCGGTTTCCCGTTCCCGGGATTCCGCTCCAGTGACTACTTCCCGATTCTGCCGTGGCTGTTCCTGTATATCTGCGGGTATTTCCTGAATCGGATCGTCATGGCGGCGGAGCCGCTGCGGTCGGCGGCGAGGCATGGCGTGGCGCCGCTGTCGACGGTCGGTAGGTACAGCATCTGGATCTATCTGGTGCATCAGCCCGTCTGCATGCTCATCTGCATGCTCGTGTTCGGCTACGTCTGACGCATAGGTGTGAGGGCGACACGCCTGCGGAGCCGTGAAGGCGGCAGTCCGGTGGACTGCCGGTAGGCGACGCCGAGGCGACACCAAGGAGCCGAGGAGATGTGACAGTGTGAGGGCGACACGCCTGCGGAGCCGTGAAGGCGGCAGTCCGGTGGACTGCCGGTAGGCGACGCCGAGGCGACACCAAGGAGCCGAGGGGATATGACAGTGTGAGGGCGACACGCCCGAACTCCTTAAGGCCACCCCAGGTGGTTTAATAAACAAGTTGCCTGTTTCGGGCTCGCAAATTGAATCAAAAAAAGCGAGCGCAGGACGAGCACCTTTCACCAGTGGGATGCTCGCGGGCCTGCGCACTGATGTGGACCGCCATGGGAGGCTCTGCCTTCCGCGGTGTGGCTGCCGGTGCCCTGGAACAGGATGGTAAACAGTAAACGAATCGCTAGAAAGGGCGGACGGCAATGGCGGGACAGAAAATCCGCATCAGGCTTAAGTCCTATGACCATGAGGTCATCGACCAATCGGCGAAGAAGATCGTCGAAACGGTGACGAACGCGGGTGCCACGGTGGTGGGCCCGGTTCCGCTCCCGACCGAGAAGAACGTGTTCTGTGTCATTCGTTCTCCTCACAAGTACAAGGATTCGCGCGAGCATTTCGAGATGCGCACTCATAAGCGTCTTATCGACATCGTGGACCCCACCCCGAAGGCTGTGGACTCCCTGATGCACATTGATCTGCCCGCCGATGTGAACATCGAGATCAAGCTGTAAGGGAGGAGGGAACCGTCATGTCGTATCAAGGTAATCGCACCGCGCTGCTGGGCAAGAAGCTCGGCATGTCGCAGGTCTGGGACGAAAACGGCTTCTTCGTGCCCGTGACGCTCGTGGATGTGTCCACCAACGTGGTCACCGCCGTGAAGACCGAGGAGACCGACGGCTACAAGGCCGTCCAGCTCGGCTACGGCCAGATCGACCCGACGAAGGTCACCAAGCCGCTGGCTGGTCACTTCGCCAAGGCCGGTGTGACCCCGCGCCGTCACCTCGTTGAGGTGCGCACGGACAATGTGGACGAATTCGAGCCCGGCCAGGAGCTGACCGCCGAGCTGTTCGCCGAGGGCGTGCAGGTCGACGTGACCGGCACCACCAAGGGCAAGGGCTTCGCCGGCACCATCAAGCGTTGGGGCTTCGCCTCCTACCGTCGTTCCCACGGCTCGCACAAGAACGAGCGTCGTCCGGGTTCGGTCGGTGCTTGCGCCACCCCGAGCCGCATTCTCAAGGGCAAGCGCATGGCCGGTCGTATGGGCCATGTGACCTCCACCGTGCAGAATCTCACCGTCGTCTCGTCGGATGTCGAGAACGGCATTCTCGCCATCAAGGGCGCCATCCCGGGCCCCAAGGGCAGCATCGTTCTCGTCCGTTCGGCAGTGAAGGGAGCCTGATAAATCATGGCAAACGTTACTCTGAACGTCACTGACGCCAAGGGCCAGGCCACCGGCACCGTCGAAGCGCCGGCCGAGCTGTTCGGCATCTCCAACGAGGAGATCATGGCCCACGTGCCGCTGGTGCACCAGGTCGTCGTCGCCCAGCTCGCCGCCGCCCGCCAGGGCACCCACGCCGTGAAGAACCGCGGCGCGGTCTCCGGTGGCGGCAAGAAGCCGTGGAAGCAGAAGGGCACCGGCCGCGCCCGTCAGGGCTCGATCCGCGCTCCGCAGTGGTACCACGGTGGCGTCGTCCACGGTCCGGTTCCGCGCAAGTATGACCAGCGCACCCCCAAGAAGATGAAGGCCGCCGCTCTGCGCTACGTGCTTTCCGATCGTGCGAACGCCGGCCGCGTCGCCGTCGTCGACTTCGGCATCGGCGAGACCCCGTCCACCAAGGCCGCGGTCGCCGCCCTGTCGCTGACCGAGAACAAGTTCACCACCGTCGTGCTCTCCCGCGACAACGTGAACGAGTGGCTCTCCGTCCGTAACATCCCCACCGTTCACCCGATCTTCGCCGATCAGCTGAACACGTACGATGTGGTCACCGCCCAGTACGTCGTCTTCTCGAAGGAAGGCTTCGAAGCGTTCCTCGAGGCGAAGGGCGAGTCCAAGGCTAAGGAGGCCTGATCACCATGGTCGCTATTCACAAGCCCGCCCACGACGTCATCCTCAAGCCCGTCGTCTCCGAGAAGAGCTATGCCCTGTCCGATCGCGGCCAGTACACCTTCGTGGTGGCCCCGAACGCGAACAAGGTGCAGATCAAGCAGGCTATCGAAGAGATCTTCAAGGTCAAGGTGACGAACGTCAACACCCTCAACCGCGCCGGCAAGCGTCAGCGCACCCGCACCGGTTTCGGCCAGCGCGTCAATGAGAAGCGCGCCGTCGTGACCGTGGCCGAGGGTCAGACGATCGACATCTTTGGTAACTGAAGGCTAGCCGACAAAGTCAAAGGAAGAACTACATTATGGCTATCCGCGTTTATAAGCCGACGACTGCGGGCCGCCGCAACGCTTCGGTCTCGGATTTCTCCGAGATCACGCGCTCGACGCCTGAGAAGTCGCTGGTTCGCAAGCTCAGCAAGACTGGCGGCCGCAACTCTTACGGCCGTATGACCTCCCGCCATCGCGGCGGCGGCCACAAGCGCCAGTACCGTCTCATCGACTTCCGTCGCTGGGACAAGGACGGCGTGCCGGCCAAGGTCGCGCACATCGAGTACGACCCGAACCGTTCCGCCCGCATCGCGCTGCTGCACTATGCCGACGGCGAGAAGCGCTACATCATCGCGCCGGAGGGCATCAAGCAGGGCGACGTCATCGAGACCGGCGCCCAGGCCGACATCAAGCCGGGCAACAACCTGCCGCTGCGCAACATCCCGACCGGTACCGTGGTGCATGCGATCGAGCTCCGCCCGCTGGGTGGCGCCAAGATCGCCCGCTCCGCCGGTGCCGCCGTCCAGCTCGTCGCCAAGGATGGCGCCTACGCCCAGCTGCGTATGCCGTCCGGCGAAATCCGCAACGTGGACGCCCGCTGCCGCGCCACCGTCGGTGAGGTCGGCAACTCCGACCACGCCAACATTCAGCTCGGCAAGGCCGGCCGCGCCCGCTGGATGGGCAAGCGCCCGATCACTCGTGGTGAGTCCATGAACCCGGTCGACCACCCGCACGGCGGTCGTACCCGCGGTGGCAAGCCGCCGGTTTCCCCGTGGGGCAAGGGCGAAGTTCGTACCCGTCGTCCGAAGAAGGCTTCGAACAAGATGATTGTTCGTCGTCGTCCGAATGGTAAGAACCGCAAGTAAGGGAGTGTCGAGAAGATGACTCGTAGCATCAAGAAGGGGCCCTTCGTCGACGCCCACCTGCAGAAGAAAGTCGACGAGCAGAACGAGAAGGGCACGCACAACGTCATCAAGACGTGGTCGCGCCGTTCGATGATCACCCCGGACTTCATCGGCCACACCTTCGCCGTGCATGACGGCCGCAAGCATGTGCCGGTGTTCGTCACTGAGGCGATGGTCGGTCACAAGCTCGGTGAGTTCGCCCCCACGAAGACCTTCAAGGGTCACGTGAAGGACGACAAGAAGGCCCGCCGCTAAAGGAGAGTAAAGACTTATGGAAGCTAAAGCAATCGCCCGTCACGTCCGCGTGACGCCGCGCAAGGCTCGCCGCATGGTCAACCTCATCCGAGGCAAGCAGGCGACCGAAGCCATCACCATCCTCAAGTTCGCCCCCCAGTCCGCCGCTCTGCCGGTGCTCAAGACGCTGGAGAGCGCCATCGCCAACGCTCGCGTGAAGGCCGACAAGGCCGGCGAGCCGTTCCGCGAGAACGATCTGGTCATCAAGGAGACCTACGTGGACGAAGGCGTGACGCTCAAGCGTTTCCGCGCCCGCGCCCAGGGTCGTGCCGCTCGTATCAACAAGCGCACGAGCCACATCACGGTCGTCGTCGCTAGCAAGGAAGGAGCCCGCTAAAGATGGGTCAGAAGATCAATCCCTTTGGCTATCGCCTGGGCATCACTGAGAACCATCGTTCGCGCTGGTTCTCCGACTCCAACAAGGTCGGCGAGCGCTACCGTGACTTCGTCCTCGAGGACGATCAGATCCGCAAGGCCATGAGCAAGGACCTCGAGCGTGCGGGCGTGTCCCGTATCGTCATCGAGCGCACCCGCGACCGTGTGCGTGTGGACATCCACACCGCCCGTCCGGGCATCGTGATCGGCCGTCGCGGCGCCGAGGCCGAGCGCGTGCGCGCCAAGCTCGAGAAGCTCACCGGCAAGCAGGTCCAGCTCAACATCTTCGAGGTGAAGAACGCTGCGCTGGACGCCCAGCTGGTGGCCCAGGGCATCGCCGAGCAGCTGAGCAACCGCGTGACCTTCCGTCGCGCGATGCGCAAGGCCCAGCAGGATGCGATGCGCGCCGGCGCCAAGGGCATCCGTATCAAGCTCTCCGGCCGCCTCGGCGGTGCGGAAATGAGCCGTTCCGAGTTCTACCGTGAGGGCCGCGTTCCGCTGCAGACCCTCCGCGCCCTGATCGATTACGGCTTCTTCGAGGCCAAGACCACCTACGGCCGCATCGGCGTGAAGGTGTGGATCTACAAGGGCGACATGACCGAGCGTGAGTTCGAAGAGCAGCAGGCGCAGCAGGGCAACAACCGCTCCGGCCGTCGCGGCGATCGCCGCCCGCGCCGTGGCAACCGTCCGGCCCAGCGTCAGAACGCCGCCGTCGAGGCCGCCCCCGCGGCTGAGGCTCCGGCCGCCGCCGAGGCACCTGCCGCAACGGAAACGAAGGAGTGAGCTGATGCTTATCCCGAAGAGGACCAAGTACCGCAAGCAGCACCGTCCTACCCGTAGTGGTATGTCCAAGGGCGGCAACGAGATCGCGTTCGGCGATTTCGGCATCCAGGCGCTGGCTCCGGCCTATGTGACCAACCGTCAGATCGAGGCCGCCCGTATCGCCATGACCCGTTACATCAAGCGTGGCGGTCGTGTGTGGATCACCGTGTTCCCGGATCGTCCGCTCACGAAGAAGCCGCTGGGCACCCGAATGGGTTCCGGTAAGGGTACGCCTGAGTTCTGGATCGCCAACATCCACCCCGGTCGCGTGATGTTCGAGATCGGTGGTGTCTCGGAGGAAGTCGCTCGCGAGGCCCTGCGCCGCGCCATCGACAAGCTCCCCATGAAGTGCCGTGTTATTGCTCGCGAAGGCGGTGACATCTGATGTCGGTCGGAACTGCAGACTACACCATCCAGAATCTCAACGAGAAGACCAATGCCGAGATCGAGGGCTTCCTGAAGAAGTCCAAGGAAGAGCTGTTCAACCTGCGCTTCCAGTCGGCCACCGGTCAGCTCGAGAACACCGCCCGCCTCAAGGCGGTCAAGCACGACATCGCCAGGATGTACACCGTCCTGCGCGAGCGTGAGCTCGGCATCAGCCAGGCGCCCGAGGCGACCGAAACGAAGACTGAGGAGAAGTAAGCATGGCTGAAGAGCGCAACTTCCGCAAGGTTCGTCGCGGTTACGTCGTGTCCGACGCGATGGACAAGACGATCACCGTCGAGCTCGAGCAGCGTTCGACCCACCCGCTGTACGGCAAGGTCGTCCGCTCCACCCGCAAGGTCAAGGCCCATGATGAACACGGCGAAGCCCACGTTGGCGACCTCGTGAGTATTATGGAGACTCGGCCCCTGAGCAAGACCAAGCGTTGGCGTCTCGTCTCGATCATCGAGCGCGCCAAGTAAATAAGTTCGGCAAGGCTCCGCGAGTCACCCCGCCCGCTTTTCGCGAGCGGGCGGGGTGCTCGGGGAGAACCAGCTCGGCTAAGGAGAATCAATGATTCAGCAGGAAACGCGGCTTCATGTCGCCGACAACACGGGTGCCAAGGAACTCTTGGCCATCCGAGTGCTCGGCGGATCGAAGCGACGCTATGCCGGCATCGGCGACGTGATCGTCGCCTCCGTCAAGGACGCGATCCCTGGCGGGTCGGTCAAGAAGGGCGACGTGGTCAAGGCCGTCGTCGTCCGCACCGTCAAGGAGCATCGCCGTGTCGATGGCTCTTACATCAAGTTCGACGAGAACGCCGCCGTCATTCTCGGCTCCGGCCGTGAACCGAAGGGCACTCGTATCTTCGGACCGGTCGGTCGTGAGCTGCGCGACAAGCGCTTCATGAAGATCGTGTCCCTCGCCCCGGAGGTGATCTGAGCATGGTAGCCAAGATCAAGACCGGCGACCTGGTCAAGGTCATCCGCGGCAAGGACCGCGGCAAGGAAGGCACCGTCACCCGCGTGCTGCCCAACGACCGCCTGATCGTCGAAGGCGTGCAGATTGTCAAGAAGCACGTTCGCGCCACCCAGCAGGGTCAGCAGTCCGGCATCGTCTCCGTCGAGGCCCCGATCCATCGCTCCAACGTGATGCTGATCGACCCGGAGACCAAGCAGCCGACCCGCGTGGGCGTGATCGTGAAGGAAGAGGCTCGCGACGGCAAGGTCAAGACCGTGCGCGTGCGTGTTGCCAAGAAGTCCGGAAAGGAGCTGGCATGACCGATACCACTATCGAAGCGCCGGCCACCCCGCGCCTGAAGCAGCAGTACAAGGACCAGATCGTGCCGGAGCTCGAGAAGGAGTTCAAGTACTCCAACCCGATGCAGGTGGCGCGTATCGAGAAGGTCGTCGTCTCCATGGGCGTCGGCGCCGCGGCTCGCGACTCCAAGCTCATCGAAGGCGCGGTCAAGGACCTCACCCTGATCACCGGCCAGAAGCCGAAGATCACCAAGGCCAAGAAGTCGGTCGCGCAGTTCCACCTGCGTGAGGGCCAGGCCATCGGTGCCTATGTGACGCTCCGCGGCGATCGCATGTGGGAGTTCCTCGACCGTCTGCTGACCCTGGCCCTGCCGCGTATCCGCGATTTCCGCGGCATCAACGGCAACCAGTTCGACGGCAACGGCAACTACAACTTCGGCCTCACGGAGCAGTCCATGTTCCACGAGATCGATCCGGATGCGATCGATCACCAGCGTGGTATGGACATCACCGTGGTGACCAGCACCAAGGACGACACCGAGGCCCGCGCGCTGCTCAAGCACCTGGGCTTCCCCTTCAAGGAGAACTGATATGGCAAAAACCGCTCTGAAGAACAAGGCGGCCGCCAAGCCGAAGTTCAAGGTGCGCGCGTACACGCGCTGCCAGGTGTGCGGTCGTCCCCACTCCGTCTACCGCAAGTTCGGCCTGTGCCGCGTCTGCCTTCGTGAGAAGGCCCACCGTGGCGAGCTGCCCGGAGTTACGAAGTCCAGTTGGTAAACATCGACGCTGAAGGTCCGCGGCCCGAATCCCCGGCATGGGGTAAGGGCGGCGGAAACCACGGCGAGAAAGGGCGCTAGCCCACATGACAATGACAGATCCGATCGCAGACATGCTTACGCGTCTGCGTAATGCGAGCGCGGCGAAGCACGAGACCGTGGATATGCCGTACTCGAAGTTCAAGGCGAACATCGCCGAGATCCTCAAGCGTGAAGGTTTCATCCAGGACTTCACCGCCAAGGAGGCCCGCGTCGGCCAGACTCTTGAGATCACGCTCAAGTACGGTCCGAACGGTGAGCGCTCGATCCAGGGCATCAAGCGCATCTCGAAGCCCGGCCTGCGTCGTTACGCGAAGTCCGACGCGCTGCCCATGCCGTTGGGCGGCCTCGGCATCGCGATCATCTCGACGAGCTCGGGACTGCTGACCCAGAAGGAATGCCTCGACCGGGGCATCGGCGGCGAGATCGTCGCCTATGTGTGGTGAGAAAGGAGAGCTGACACATGGCATCGCATATTGGTAAGCTCCCCGTCGCCATCCCGGCCGGCGTGGAAGTCACTATCGACGGTCAGAACTTCTCGGCCAAGGGCCCGAAGGGTTCCGACTCCTACGTTATCCCGCAGGGCATCTCCGCCGCCGTCGAAGGCAACGAGATCGTCCTCACCCCGGCTGATGACACCCGTCCGACCCGCGCCATGCATGGCCTGAGCCGTTCGATCATCGCCGGTATGGTCAAGGGTGTGCACGAAGGCTACGCCAAGACCCTGGAGATCATCGGCACCGGTTACCGTGCCGCGATGAAGGGCAAGGGCATCGAGTTCTCGCTCGGCTATTCGCACACCATCACCGTCGAACCGCCGGAAGGCATCGAGTTCGAGCTGCCGAACCCCAACCAGGTGATCGTCAAGGGCACCGACAAGCAGGCTGTGGGTCAGGTGGCCGCGAACATCCGTAAGCTGCGCGCTCCGGAACCCTACAAGGGCAAGGGCATCAAGTACGCCGACGAGCGTATCCTGCGCAAGGCTGGAAAGGCTGGTAAGTGATATGACCGTGCAGATTATCGGTAAGGGCAAGAAGGTCGCTCGTCTGCGCCGTCACGCCCGTCTTCGCAAGCGCATCACCGGCACCCCGGAGCGTCCGCGTCTGGTGGTCACCCGCTCGAACCGCCACATGGTCGCCCAGGTCGTCGACGACACCAAGGGCATCACCCTGGTCAGCGCTTCGACGATCGCCGACCTGGCCGATTTCCAGGGCACCAAGGTCGAGGCCGCCAAGCAGGTTGGCGCGCTCGTCGCCAAGAAGGCCCAGGACGCCGGCATCACCAAGGTGGTGTTCGATCGTGGTGGCAACAAGTATCATGGCCGCGTCGCAGCTGTTGCTGAAGGCGCCCGCGAGGGAGGTCTGGAGCTGTGAGCGACAACGAGAAGGAAACCCAAGTGGCTGAAGAAACTCAGAACACTCAGGCGCCCGCCGAGGAGCGCAACGACGATCGTCGTTCGCGTCGTGGCCAGCGTGGTGAGGGTCGTCGTGGTGAGCGCCGCAACCGTCGCGAGGAGAACCGCGGCGACGAGCTGCTCGACCGCGTGGTGACCATCAACCGCGTCTCCAAGACCCACAAGGGTGGCCGTACGTTCAGCTTCGCCGCCCTCGTGGTGGTCGGCGACGGCAACGGCACCGTCGGTGTCGGCTACGGCAAGTCCCGTGAGGTTCCGGCCGCTATCGCCAAGGGCCAGCTGGACGCCAAGAAGCACATGTTCACCGTGCCGCGCGTGCGTGGCACAGTCGTCCACCCGGTGATCGGCCATGACGCCGCGGGCACCGTCCTGCTGCGCCCGGCCGCCCCCGGTACCGGCGTTATCGCCGGCGGCGCCGTCCGCGCCGTCATGGAGTGCGCCGGCATCACCGACGTGTTGACCAAGTCGATGGGTTCCGCCACCGCGGTCAACGTCGTGCGTGCCACCGTGGACGCCCTGAAGCAGCTCGAAGAGCCGGAGGAGATCGCGGCCCGCCGTGGTCTGGCCCTCAACGAGGTCGCTCCGGATGCGCTGCTGCGCTCCCGCGCTCAGGGCATCGCCGAGGCTCGCAAGGCCCGTGAAGAGGCTCAGGCCGCCAACGCTAAGGATGGTGAGTGATGGCTAAGAACTTGAAGATCACTCTGGTGCACAGCACCATCGGTTCCAAGCCGGCCCATCGCGCCACCGTCCAGACCCTCGGCCTGCGTAAGATCGGCCAGAGCGTGGTCCGTGAGGACACCCCGGGCAACCGTGGTCTGGTCAACGCGGTGCGCCATCTGGTGACCGTCGAGGAGGTTGACTGATTATGGCTACTGAGAACACCGAGATCCTGCAGATGCATGACCTCAAGCCGGCTCCGGGTGCCAAGAAGGACCGCATCCGCGTCGGCCGTGGTGAAGGCTCCAAGGGTAAGACCTCGGGCCGTGGCGACAAGGGCACCAAGAAGCGTTACCAGGTTCGTCCTGGCTTCGAGGGTGGCCAGCTGCCGCTGTACATGCGCCTGCCGAAGCTTCGCGGCTTCAAGAGCCCCTTCAAGAAGGAGTTCCAGGTCGTGAACATCGCCGCTCTGAACGAGCTGTATCCCAACGGTGGCGAGATCACCGCCGAGGATCTGGCCGTCAAGGGCGCCGTGCGCAAGGGCTACCCGGTCAAGGTCCTGGGCGACGGCGAGGCGACCGCTGCCTTCACCCTCAAGGGCGTGAAGGTCTCCGCCTCCGCCAAGGCCAAGATCGAGGCCGCCGGTGGCTCCGTCTCCGAGGACTGATTCTTCGGGGAATAAAGCCGATGGCTTGATATGACGTGGCCCTCCCCGCATGACGCGGGGAGGGCCACGTTGTGTTCAGTGGACCGGCGCAGGCCCGGCAAAAGTCGAACACGGCCGGAACGGATGTCTGGTCGGTAGGTACTCTGCGCTAGACTCGACCGTTAGAGTCTGTTTTGCATGCGTGCGTGCGGCGCACGACAAGGGAAGGAATCCAAGGTGAGGACGTTAATCCAGGCCTTTCGAACGAAGGAATTGAGGAACAAGATCCTCTTCGTTCTCGGTATGATCATCATCTACCGCATCGGCTCGTTCATCCCGCTTCCGGGTGTGGACTACACCGTGGTGCAGCAGTGCGCCAACGACATGACGAACAATCAGGAGAACTTCATCGGCCTGGTGAACCTGTTCTCCGGCGGCGCCATGCTGCAGCTGTCGATCTTCGCGCTGGGCGTCATGCCGTACATCACCGCGTCGATCGTCATCCAGCTGCTGCGTGTGGTAATCCCGCGGTTCGAGGCCCTGCACAAGGAGGGGCAGTCCGGCGAGGCCAAGCTCACCCAGTACACCCGTTATCTGACCATCGGCCTGGCCGTCCTGCAGTCCACCACCATCGTGGTGACCGCCAACTCCGGCGCGCTGTTCAACTACCAGTGCTCGGACGTGATCCCGAACGACACGCCGTGGTCGCTGATCGTCATGGTGCTCGTGCTCACGGGCGGCACCGGCCTGATCATGTGGATGGCCGAGCTCATCACCGAGAAGGGCATCGGCCAGGGCATGTCCGTGCTCATCTTCATGTCCATCTGCTCCGGCTTCCTGCCGCAGCTGTGGGAGATCGGCTGGGGCACCAACGGCACCGACGGCGATTGGCTCAAGTTCGGCATCGTCGTGGGCGTGCTGCTCGTCATCCTGGTCTTCGTCGTCTTCGTCGAGCTCTCCCAGCGCCGCATCCCGGTGCAGTACACGCGCCGTATGATCGGCCGTAAGATGTACGGCGGATCGTCCACCTACCTGCCGCTGAAGATCAACATGTCGGGCGTGATCCCGCCGATCTTCGCCTCGTCGATCCTGGCCATCCCGACGCTGATCGCGCAGTTTGCCTCGGACACCGACTGGGCCCAGTGGATCAACGACAACCTGGCCGACACCACGTCGGTGTGGTACATCGCGCTGTACGCGCTCATGATCGTGTTCTTCTGCTTCTTCTACACCTCGATCACGTTCAACCCGGACGAGACCGCGGACAACATGAAGCAGTACGGCGGCTTCATCCCCGGCATCCGCGCCGGCAACGCCACCAGCCGCTATCTGAGCTATGTCATGAACCGCCTGAACACGGTGGGTGCCGTCTACCTGCTGTTCGTGGCGCTGATCCCGACCGTGCTCATCATGGCCCTGGACCTGAACACCCAGCTGCCGTTCGGCGGCACCACCATCCTGATCATCGCGGGCGTCGGCCTGGACTCCCTGCGTCAGGCCAAGGCGCAGACCGAACAGTTCCAGTACGCCGGCTTCCTGTTCGAGGACACCGACCACGTCGAGGGCAAGTAACCAGGCCGCCCGTAACCGCAACAACAAGGAGACAACATACCAATGCGACTGCTGATCATGGGACCGCAGGGCGTGGGCAAGGGCACCCAGGCCGCGCTGCTGAGCGAACACTACGGCATCCCGGCCATCTCGACCGGCGACATCTTCCGTTACAACCTCAAGAACCAGACCGAGCTCGGCAAGGAAGCCCAGGCCTATATGGACCGCGGCGAGCTGGTGCCGGACGAGCTGACCAACAAGATCGTCAAGGACCGTCTGGCCATGGACGACGCCAAGAACGGCTGGATCCTGGACGGCTACCCGCGCAACGCCGCTCAGGTGCAGGCCCTGGACGAGATGCTGGCCGATCTGGGCACCCCGCTGGACAACGCCGTGGCGCTGGAGGCTGCCCGCGACGTGCTGCTGGAGCGCATGGCCAAGCGCGCCGCCGAGCAGGGCCGTTCCGACGACACCCCGGAGGCCATCGCCAAGCGTCTGGAGACCTACGAGCGCGAGACCGCGCCGCTGTTGGACATCTACGAGAACCGCGGCATGCTGGTCGTGGTCAACGGCGTCGGCGAAATCGCCGAGATCAACGCCCGCATCATCGAACATCTCGGCGAGTGAAACGCTAGCTTGCCGGCATAGGCATCAGGAGGGAGTGGTACGACACGCCGTGTGTCGTACCACTCCCTTTTGCTGTATTATTGTAAGTTGGTGTGTCTTCGGATGCACTGCAAGTAATCAGCCAAGGAACGGAACGAGGCTCATGGCAAAAGACGGTGTGATCGAAGTCGAAGGTCGGGTGGTGGAAGCCCTCCCGAACGCGATGTTCCGCGTCGAGCTTGAGAACAAGCACGTCGTGCTGGCCACCATCTCCGGCAAGATGCGCAAGAACTACATCCGCATCCTGCCGCAGGATCGCGTGGTGCTCGAGATGAGCCCCTACGATCTGAACCGAGGCCGTATTACGTACCGTTACAAGTAAGGTACAAGCAAAGGAAAACCATGAAGGTCAGCCCTAGTGTGAAGAGGATCTGCGAGAACTGCCGCGTGATCCGTCGTCACGGCCGCGTCATGGTGATCTGCATCAACCCGCGCCACAAGCAGCGTCAGGGCTGAGTCGCAGATTCCAGCGGCATAACAGTAGAGGCGCTGAGTCACAGCGAACAGCTGAACCCCGGGTACGCAGGCCCGGGCCGGGAAACCGGACGACTCGGCGCAAGACCTGCGGAACATGAGAAGGAATCGCAATGGCACGTCTTGCCGGAGTCGACATCCCCAATGAGAAGCGCATCGAGATCGCCCTCACCTACATCTTCGGTGTGGGTCGCACTCGTGCGAAGGAAACGCTTGCCGCGACCGGTATCAATCCGGACACCCGCGTCAAGGATCTGACGGATGAGCAGCTGATCACGCTGCGTGACTATCTTGAAGGCAACTACAAGATCGAAGGCGATCTGCGTCGTGAGATCGACGCGGACATCCGTCGCAAGATCCAGATCAACTGCTACCAAGGCCAGCGTCACCGTAAGGGACTTCCCGTGCGCGGTCAGCGCACCAAGACCAACGCCCGTACCCGCAAGGGCCCGAAGCGCACGGTTGCCGGAAAGAAGAAGGCCACCAAGTAATCGGTGGCAGGTTCTAGGCCACGGGGCGCAGGCTCCATCGCCTGGAACGGACAAAACAATTCGTTATTAGGAAACGAGGGTCAATGGCAGCGAACAAGCAAGCTGCGCGCAAGCCGCGTCGCCGGGACCGCAAGTCGGTGCCGGTCGGGCAGGCGCACATCAAGTCCACTTTCAACAACACCATCATCTCGATCACCGACCCGTCCGGCGCTGTGCTGTCCTGGGCGTCCGGTGGCGATGTCGGCTTCAAGGGCTCCCGCAAGTCCACGCCGTACGCCGCTGGTATGGCCGCTGAATCCGCCGCCCGCAAGGCGATGGAGCACGGCCTGAAGAAGGTCGACGTGTTCGTCAAGGGCCCGGGTTCCGGTCGTGAGACCGCCATCCGCTCCCTGCAGTCCGCCGGACTCGAGGTCGGTTCCATCACCGACGTCACCCCGCAAGCGCATAACGGCGTTCGTCCTCCGAAGCGCCGCCGCGTCTGAGCACTACCACCAACCATCCATCCAACCCGCTTTGGCTGGCGAGTGCACCACCGGCCGAAAGCTGAAAGGATACCACAGTGCTTATCGCACAGCGTCCGACACTTACCGAGGAATCCCTCAACCCCCAGCGCTCCCGCTTCACCATCGAGCCGCTTGAACCGGGCTTCGGCTATACGCTTGGCAACTCGCTGCGCCGTACGCTCCTGAGCTCGATTCCGGGTGCGGCTGTGACGTCGGTGCGTATCTCCGGTGCCCTGCACGAGTTCACCACTCTGCCGGGCGTTGAGGAGGATGTCACCGAGATCCTGCTGAACATCAAGGGCATCGTGCTCACCAGCGAGTACGATGAGCCGGTTGTCATGTACCTGCGCAAGAGCGGCGAGGGCGAGGCGACCGCGGGCGACATCACCCCGCCGGCCGGTGTGACCATCGCCAACCCGGACAAGCACATCGCTACCCTGGCCGAGGACGGCGAGCTCGAGATCGAGTTCACCGTGGAGCGCGGCCGCGGCTATGTGCCTGCGCAGATGAACAAGCAGGAGAATGACGAGATCGGCCGTATCCCGGTCGACTCGATCTACTCCCCGGTGCTCAAGGTGAGCTACAAGGTCGAGGCCACCCGTGTGGAACAGCGCACGGACTTCGACAAGCTCATTCTGGACGTGGAGACCAAGCCCGCCATCTCGCCGCGCGACGCGGTGGCTTCCGCCGGTTCCACACTGGTCGAGCTGTTCGGCCTGTGCCGCGAACTCAATGTCCAGGCGGAAGGCGTCGAAGTCGGTCCGGCCCCTGTGGTCGAGGAGACCAACCCCGAGATGGCCGTGCCGATCGAGGATCTGAACCTGACCCAGCGCAGCTACAACTGCCTGAAGCGTGAGGGCATCCACACCATCGGCGAGCTCGTCTCCCACACTGAGCAGGACCTGCTCGACATCCGCAATTTCGGCATGAAGTCGATCGACGAGGTCAAGGAGAAGCTGCAGTCCCTCGGGTTGCAGCTGAAGGCCTCGCCGCTGGGCTTCGACGCCAACAACCTTGAAGGTGGCACGTTCTTCTCGCCCGACGACGAGTGAACCCACACCTTTGACCAACCGCTTCGGAGTCCGGATGCTCGGGCAGATGCCCACCTGGGCTCCGGGGCAATAAGGAGTAACTAACTATGCCTACCCCGAAGAAGGGCCCGCGCCTGGCGTCCAGCCCCGCGCATGAGCGCCTGATGCTCGCGAACATGGCCACCAGCCTGTTCCAGTACGGCCGCATCACCACCACCCTGCAGCGTGCCAAGCGTCTGCGCCCGCTCGCCGAGCGTCTGATCACGTTCGCCAAGCGTGGCGACCTGCACTCCCGTCGTCGCGTGATGCGCGTCATCCGCAACAAGTCGGTCGTGCACGTGCTGTTCACCCAGATCGCCGAGCAGATGGAGCAGCGTGAGGGCGGCTACACCCGCATCATCAAGATCGCTCCGCGCAAGGGCGACGCTTCGCCGGCCGCCATCATCGAGCTGGTCACCGAGCCGGTGAGCCCGAAGAAGGCCGTGGTGAAGGAAGCCGAGGCCGCCGCCAAGGTTGCCGCCGAGGAGGAGACCCCGGTTGTGGCCGAGGAGACCACCGAGGCTCCGGTCGAGCAGGCCGCTGAGACCGAGGCTCCGGCTGAGGAAGCCGCCGAGGCCGAGCAGGCCGAGTGATTGTAGCCTGATAGGCTGATGGGTCGGGAACCGCCTGGTTCCCGACCTTTTTCGTTGTATCGCCGGTATCGGCACCGGTACCGGACTCTGATACATTGTGACTGTGATCCAAGGCGGCAGAACGTCGGTATTCCGAGGTTCCGCGGTGATGGTTCACGGTCACGATGGATCAGAGTCCGTAAAGAGACCGGAACCGGAGCGGGCGGCGCGAAAGGATGGACATGGTGAGACTGCGACTCGATCTGGCCTACGACGGTGGGGCGTTCTACGGTTGGGCCAAACAGCCGACGCTGCGCACCGTGCAGGGCGAGCTGGAACAGGCGCTGCACACGATCCTGCGCGTGCCGGCTGACGACCCGGACGAACCGCTGCGCCTGACCGTGGCCGGTCGCACCGACACCGGCGTGCACGCCCTGCACCAGGTCTGCCATCTGGACGTGGGGGAGGCGACCCTGGAACGCTGCGTGGGCCATATGGGCGTCCCCGCGCCGGAGGCGCTGTTCCGGAGGCTGTCCCGCATGGTGCCGGATGACATCGCCATCCACGCGGTGAGTGTGGCGCCGGAGGGGTTCGACGCCCGGTTCTCGGCGCTGGAACGTACGTATGTGTACCGCATCTGCGACGATGCGCGTTCGGTGGATCCCCGGATGCGCGGCTTCGTGCTGGCCCTCGATGACCGGCTGGATCTGGATGCGATGAACGCGGCGGCGGCGATGACGATCGGACTGCACGATTTCGGCTCGTTCGCAACCCCCAATCCGGGCGGCACCACGATCCGCGAGGTCAAGCGGGCCCACTGGTTGCGCATCCCCGTATCCCCCCTGGTTCCGGGACTGTCCGACTGCGACCGTGCCGCCGGCGATACGGTGCACGGCCGGCAGGGGACCGCCGGCGGGTACACCGTCCCCGCGGCCGAATCCGGACTGGTGTGCTTCACAATCGTGGCCGACGCCTTCGCTCGCAACATGGTGCGTTCCCTGGTCAACGCCTGCGTCAAGGTGGGACAGGGCAGGAAGGACCTCGACTGGTTCGCGGAGAAGATGGCGACCCCGCTGCGTGAGGGGTCGACCGGGCCGATCGCGCCGCAGGGCCTGACCCTGGAACATGTGGCGTATCCTCCGGACGACCATCTGGCGGCGCGCGCCGAAGCGATCCGCGCCAAGCGGACGCTGTAAGGCGTGACATGGTTGTGAATCCGTAACGGAGGTTCAGATGCGAAAAAGCCCTTACCGATGATTCTCGGTAAGGGCGATGGCGGATGAGGCGAGATTCGAACTCGCGGAGGGGGTTGCCCTCACACGCTTTCGAGGCGTGCTCCTTAGACCGCTCGGACACTCATCCAGATGCTGCATCAAGCAACTTGTCTATTATGCCATAGCCTCACGACGCGTCAAATCGGCGTGGCGCATAACCGGGCCGCGTCTATCCGGAGAGATGTGGATTGACGGTTCAGGGGAGGGCACACCGAGGCGTATACGCCGGGCGTGTCACCCGGCGTTGCGATTGGTCGTGGCTTCGGCGTCAAACAGCGCCTCATCGATCATGGGATACCCCAGCCGGAACGCCTGCAGCGCATGGTTCGCGGCCTGCACGGCGTAGGCACGCCACGCCTCGTCGGTCGGCATCGGTTCTGCCTGGCTGGTCTGGTCGGCGCGGGCGTCATGGGCGGCGGCTATAAGCGAGCGGGCGCAATCCATCAGCACGACGGCCGTCGTCGGTGCGCTCAGTCCGGTGGCAGCATCCGTCATCCGGCCGGGATGGTCGAGCAGCGGGGTCGGATCGTACACACCCTGCCGGGCATCGTCCTGCCCCAGCGACGCCAGCATCTGCGCGGCGGCCTTGCACCGGTCGCTCTGGCTCAACGTGGCACCGGCGACCTGCCGTGCCGCCAGCACCTCGAACGCGAATCCCGCAGTATCCTCCGCGTCCGCGGCGGCGGCCGTGTCGACCAGATCGTCGAGCGCGGAGCGGTGACGGTCGATATCCAGGGAGGTTACGCCGGCCTCATCCCATCCCGCATCGTCCTGGGTAAGGCCGAAGTATGCGGCCATCGTGTCGGCTCGGGCCGCGGATTGCGCTGCGCGCATAACGCCCTCGCCGAATCGCGCCGGACAGGAGACCGCCGCATCCAGCCAGGAGTCCCGGGCGGTTCGGGCCGCGTCATACCGCATCGGCAGCGGCAGCGGGGAACGCATCGTCTCATCGGCATCCATGGCGGTATACAGGGCCTGTTCGCATGCGCTGGGCTCGTATTCGGACTCGGCCCGGCCCTGGATGCGAGGCATCGTGCAGGCACCCGCCGTCAGGGTCAGCGCCAGCACAGCCGCAGCCGAAGCCCAGCGGCGGATATGCGTGAAGACCCGATGATTCTCGACGCGAAGTGTCTGCATAAACCACTAGACTAACGTTTGACTGTGACCAGTGGGCCAAGCGCTCGGATGATAACTTCATAGGAGGTCTTGAAGATGGAACTGGACCTGAATGCCATGCATCGGCTCGCCGCCGAACAGGGCATTGACGCTGAAACGTTGGACAACGCACTGACCGAGGCGCTGCGGCTCGCATATATGAAAACCCCGCATGCCGCCAAGCATGCGCGCATCGAACTGGACGACCGCGCCGGCACCTTCACCGTGTGGGCGCAGGACGAGATCCCCGTGGAACCCACCGAGGACGATCCGCACCCCGCCCCGAAGCTGGGCGAGGAGTACGACGATACCCCGCGCGACTTCGGCCGCCTGGCCGCGGCCACCGCGCGCCAGGTGATCTCCCAGCTGTTCCGCAAGGCCGAGGACGACAAGATCTTCGGCGCGTTCTCCGGACAGCGCGGCAAGCTGATCACCGGCGTGGTGCAGCAGGACGCCAAGGACACCGCGAACGTGCATATCGCGGTGGGTGATGTGGAGGCCATCCTGCCGCGCCGCGAGCAGGTGCCCGGGGAGCGCTACCGCCACGGCGAGCGTCTGCGCGTGTACGTGGTCAACGTGGCGCGCGGGCTGAAGGGACCGGAGATCATCGTCTCCCGCTCCCACCCGGAGCTGGTGCGCCGCCTGTTCGAACGCGAGGTGCCGGAGCTCAACTCCGGAGCCGTGTCGATCATGGCGATCGCCCGTGAGGCGGGCGCCCGCACGAAGATCGCGGTGCGCGCCAACACCGAGGGCGTCAACCCGAAGGGCGCGCTGATCGGCCCCGGCGGCGCCCGTGTGCGCGCCGTCATGGAGAACCTCGGCCCGGAGAAGATCGACATCGTGGACTGGTCGAACGACCCGGCCAAGTTCGTGGCCGCGGCGCTGTCCCCGGCGGTCGCCACCGGCGTCAAGGTCATCAGCGAGAAGAACAAGACCGCCATCGCGTTCATCCACGACGACCAACTCTCGCTGGCCATCGGCAAGGAGGGGCAGAACGCGCGTCTGGCCGCCAAGCTCACCGGTTGGAAGATCGGCATCGAATCCGCCGAGGCCCATCAGGGCGCACCGGCGGAACACGAATCCTGACCCGGGATTCCCCGCGCTCGCCACGCCCGGATTCTCCACAGCCACGAGTATGCTTGGGCTGCGGTAATCCGGGCGTTGAACTGCGGTTCGGCGAGCGGTACGAAAACGAGGTATAACGACCATGGTTGCACGATGAGACAGGGTAAGCTCGCCGTCATCGAAGCGTGACCGCCGGCATACGCGCGGTCGCAGAATAGGAGAATTGAGTGCCGAAAGCACGCGTGTATGATTTGGCCAAGGAACTTGGCGTCGACAGCAAGACCGTCCTTGAGAAACTCAAGGAGATGGGTGAATTCGTCAAGTCCGCATCATCGACCGTGGAGCCGCCGGTCGTCCGTCGCCTGAAGGCGGCGTTCCCCAAGGACGGCGGCGCACCCCAGCAGAACGCAGGTGCCAAGGATCATAAGCCCGCGGCCCCGAAGCCGGCCGCGGCCAAACCCATGCCTGCCGCCAAGCCGATGCCGGCGGCCAAGCCCGCGGCCCCCGCCGCCCATGCGGAGAAGCTGCATGCGGCCCCGAAGCCGGCCGCGCCCGGCCCGAAGCCCGCTCCCGCCGCCAAACAGTCCGGCGAGTCGGGGCATCATGGTCCGGCCCCGAAGCCCGGCCAGCGCCAGGGCGGGCATCAGCAGTCCCGCCAGCAGAACAACGGTCGTCCCTCCGCGCAGGGCAACCGCCAGCAGTCGCAGGACGGCGCCCGCCAGAGCGGTCCCCGTCCCGGCAACAATCCGTTCAGCCGCAAGCAGGGGATGCATACCCCCACGCCGAGCGACATCCCGCGTCCTCATCCGATGGCTCGCCCGTCCGTCGAGAACGGCCGTGGCGGCCGCGGCAATGGCCGTCCGGGTCAGGGCGGCGGCCGTGGAGGCTTCCGTGGCCGTCCGGGCCAGGGCTCGCAGGCCAAGCCTGGGCAGTGGGGTCAGCATCGTCCCGGTCAGGGCGGTGCCGGCAACCGTCCGGCCGGCGGCAACCGTTTCGGCGGCAATACGGCCGGTGGCCATCAGGGCAGTGCTCCGAACAACGGTCCCGCACGCGGCGGCGGTCGCGGTCGCGGTGGCGCGGCCGGCGCATTCGGCCGTCAGGGCGGCAAGTCCTCGAAGGCGCGTAAGAACAGGCTCGCGAAACGCCAGGAGTTCCAGGAGCTGAAGGCCCCGACCATCGGCGGCGTGCGCATCCCCGCCGGCAACGGCCAGACCATCCGTCTGCGCCAGGGCGCCTCGCTGGCCGACCTGGCCGAGAAGATCAACGTCAACCCGGCCGCGCTGGTCACCGTGCTGTTCCATCTCGGCGAGATGGCCACGGCCACGCAGTCCCTGGACGAGTCGACGTTCCAGATCCTCGGCGAGGAGATCGGCTGGAACATCAAGATCGTGTCCGCCGAGGAGGAGGACAAGGAGCTGTTGCAGCAGTTCGACATCGACCTGGACGAGGAGGAGCTGCAGGAGGACGAGGATCTGAAGCCGCGTCCGCCGGTGGTCACCGTCATGGGCCATGTCGATCACGGCAAGACCCGACTGCTCGACACCATCCGCCGCACCAACGTCATCGCGGGCGAGGCCGGCGGCATCACCCAGCGCATCGGCGCCTATCAGGTCACCGTGTCGTTGGAGGGCGAGCAGCGCAAGATCACGTTCCTCGACACCCCTGGCCACGAGGCGTTCACCGCCATGCGTGCCCGCGGCGCCGAGCTGACCGACGTCGCGATCCTGGTGGTCGCCGCCGACGACGGCGTCATGCCGCAGACCGTCGAGGCCATCAACCACGCCCAGGCGGCGCATGTGCCGATCGTCGTGGCCGTGAACAAGATCGATGTGCCCGGCGCGAACCCGGAGAAGGTCCGCGGCCAGCTCACCGAGTTCGGCCTGGTGCCGGAGGAGTACGGCGGCGACACGATGTTCGTCGACATCTCCGCCAAGCAGGGCACGAATGTGGACAAGCTGCTGGAGGCCGTGCTGCTGACGGCCGACGCCGAGCTCGACCTGCGCGCCAACCCCGACATGGACGCCCGCGGCGCCACCGTCGAGGCCCGACTGGACAAGGGCCGCGGCGCCGTGGCCACCGTGCTGGTGCAGCAGGGCACCCTGCATGTCGGCGACGCCATCGTGGCCGGCACCTCGTACGGCCGCGTCCGCGCGATGCTCGACGAGAACGGCAACCAGATGAAGGAGGCCGTGCCCTCCACCCCGGTGCAGGTGCTCGGTCTGACCTCGGTGCCGACCGCCGGCGACCTGTTCCTGGTGGCCCCGGACGACCGTACCGCCCGCCAGATCGCCGAGAAGCGTCAGGCCACCGAGCGCGCCGCGCAGCTGGCCAAGCGCCGCAAGATCGTCTCGCTTGAGAGTCTCAAGGAGCAGTTCGCCAAGTCCGAGGTGGATATGCTCAACATCGTCATCAAGGGCGATTCGTCCGGCTCGGTCGAGGCGCTTGAGGATTCGCTGATGAAGATCGAGGTCTCCGACGAGGTCGGGATCCAGGTCATCCACCGCGGCGTCGGCGCGATCACGCAGAACGACGTCAACCTGGCCACGGTCGACAAGGCCGTCATCATCGGCTTCAACGTGCGCCCGAACCGTCAGGTGGCGGAGCTCGCCGAGCGCGAAGGCGTGGAGATCAAGTACTACTCGATCATCTACAAGGCCATCGAGGACATCGAGGCGTCGCTCAAGGGCATGCTCAAGCCCGAGTACGAGGAGGTCGTCACCTCCCACTCGGAGATCCGCGAGATCTTCCGTTCCTCCAAGTTCGGCAACATCGCCGGCGTCATGGTGCAGGACGGCGAGGTCAAGCGCGGCACCAAGTGCCGTATCCTGCGCAACGGCGTGGCCACGGTCAACGACCTGGAGATCTCCTCGCTGCGCCGGTTCAAGGACGACGTCACCTCCGTCAAGGAAGGCTACGAGGCTGGTATCAACCTCGGCTCCTTCAACGACATCGAGATCGGCGACATCATCGAGACCTTCGAGATGCAGGAGGTCGAACGCAAGTAGCCGTTCGCACCAACGCATATGTTGACGGGCGTCCGCAGGCCGGTTTCCGGCGGCGGGCGCCCGCCGCGTTTTCCCCGGGCGTACGGGCCGCCGTGGGCGGGGCCAATGACCGTGGGATGTGCGACGATGGAACATCGGAACACACGACCGGCCACGGGACGACGCCGGCCGGGCCGGATTGACGGACGAGAACAACGAGGAACACCATGCCTTCAGGAACCAACCCCCGCGCCGCACGCATCGCGGCGCTGATCCAGCGCGTCATCGCCTCCTCGATGGAGGCCCAGCTGCATGACAAGCGTCTGGCGAACGTGACGATCACCGAGGTCCGCGTGACCAACGATCTGCAGCTGGCCAAGGTCTACTGGACCCAGCTCGGCCACGCCGGCAGGGAACAGGGCGAGCGCAAACGCGCCCAGGAGGCGCTGAACCAGGCCAAGGGCCGCCTGCGCTCGCTGGTCGGCACCAAGGCCGGCCTGCGCCTGACCCCGCAGCTGCAGTTCATCTTCGACGAGGTGCCGGGCGAGGCCCACGAGATCGAGGACATCCTGGCTATGGCCCGCAAGCGCGACGAGGAGCTGGCCAAGGCCCGCGAGACCGCCCAGTACGCCGGCGACGCCGACCCGTACAAGCACCCCGAACCCCGTGACGAGGACGCCGATCCGGATGAGGATGCGGACTGGGACGACGAGTCCGAGGACGACGACTGGGACGATCTCGACGACATCGACCTGGGCGGCGCGGTGTCCGGCGACTCCGACGTATCGGACGAGGCGTGACCTTGACGGATTCGGGTCTGCTGATCGTCGACAAACCGCAGGGCGTCACCAGCCATGACATCGTGGCCGCCGTGCGCGGCGCCCTGCATATGAAACGTGTCGGGCATGCCGGCACGCTCGACCCGATGGCCACCGGCGTGCTCGTTGTCGGATTCGGCAACGCCACGCGGCTGCTGAACGTCATCGTCGAGCATGACAAGACCTACGAGGCCACAATCCGGCTCGGCCAGCGCACCACTACCGATGACGCCGACGGCGAGATCGTCTCGACGCGCCCGGCTCCGGCCATGTCCCGTGAGGCGCTGCAGGCGGTGGTCGACGCGCGATTCACCGGAACGATCGAACAGGTGCCGAACGCGTATTCGGCCATCAAGATCAACGGCCAGCGCGCCTACGACCTGGCCCGCGACGGCCAGGAGGTGCGGCTCAAGGCCCGTCCGGTCACCATCCACGAGTTCGCGGTGCTCGATGCCCGGCCGGTGCTGGTAGCGACTGCGGCCGGCGAACAATCCGGCGGTTCGCCGGAGGGACGTACGCCGGGGGATGACGAATCCCGCGACGGTTCGGTGCCCGCGTTGGATGTGGATGTGCGCGTCGCCTGCTCGGCCGGCACCTACATCCGCGCCCTCGCCCGCGATCTGGGCGAGGCGCTGGGCGTCGGCGGACACCTGACCCGTCTGCGCCGCACCCGCGTCGGACGGTATCGTGCCGAGGACCCGCGCACGGTGACGGCGCACACCGAACAGCGCACGTTCACCACCCGCGACGGCGAGACCGTGACCCGCAGCCGAGCCGTGCTCGATGCCTCCGGGGACGAACTGGCCGCCCGTGCGCTGCCGATGGTCGAGGCGGCCTCCGCTGCGATGCCGGTGATCGAGGTGTCTGACGTTGAGGCCGCCGACCTGCGGTTCGGACGCCGCATCCGTGTTGCGGGGACGACGCCCCGTGGCGGGCGGCTGGCCGCGGTGATGCCGGAGCGCCACGACCTCGTGGCCATTGTGGAGCCGTGCGGCCGAGGCATGGCCAAACCCGTCACCGTATTCCCGGTAGAGTAGGGTGCCGAGCCGGTACCGCGCTTGAACAGCAAAGGACGATTATGGACATCAAGACGTTGACCCCCGATGACAACGGGCAGGTCGATTGGCCCGCACTCAGCCCCGACCGCAAGGCCGTGGTGACCGTCGGCGTGTTCGACGGCATGCACCAGGGGCATTGCGCGGTGATCGGCAAGGTGGTGGAACTGGCGCGGCAGACCGATTCGTTTGCCGTGGTGGTGCTGTTCGATCCGCGCCCCGGACTGGTGCATCGCTATGCGGCCGAGCACGATGGCGCCGAGCTGCCGGCGGACGCCGTGGATGTGGAGGCGCTGACCGGCACGGATCAGCGGCTGCGCATCATGCGGGACCTGGGCGTGGACGTGGTGCTGCAGGTCCGGTATTCGCTGGCGTTCGCGGCGAAGTCCTACCGGTTCTTCCTGGGGCAGATGGTCGGCCGCGTGGGCATGCGCACGCTGGTGCTGGGCGCCGACGCCGCGATGGGCAACAACCGCGAGGGCACGATCAAGGCGATCGACACGCTGGCGCAGGCCACCGGCGTCTTCGAGCTGGTGGTGGTGGACGACCGCGGGCCCGGCGAGGTGCGCATCCCGGCCGATGCGCGACCGGAGGCGCCCACGGAGCCGGGGGAGCCGCAGGACCCGACCGCCGGCATGACCAAGGCGCAGCTGCGCGCGTGGAGCAAGCGGCATCAGGGGCGCAGGACCCGCGCCTGGAGCTCCACGAATGTGCGGTATCTGCTCGGGCACGGCCGCATCAAGGATGCGAATGCGATCCTGGGGCGTCCGCATGCCGTCGAGGGCGTGGTGGTGCACGGCGAGGAGCGGGGCCGTATGCTCGGATTCCCGACCGCGAATCTGGGGGAGCGGCTGGACGGCTACCTGCCGGTGGATGGCGTGTATGCCGGATGGCTGGTCGATCTGGGACCGGAGGAATCCTTCGGATCGGCATCGGAGCAGGCTGGCCCGGATGCCGCGGGCGCTGAGGAGCCCGCGGCCAAGCTGCACCCGTATGACGACCGTGGCGTGAGCGCGCGATGCGCCGCCGATTCCCCGTACCGTTGGCCCGCGGCGATCTCGATCGGCACCAAGCCGACGTTCAGCGAGCAGACCGGCCTGCACGAGCGTGTGGCCGAGGCCTATGCGATCACCGAGGACGGTTCCTGGCTGGACCTGTATGGGCACCGCGTGCGCGTCGAATTCGCGGGGTTCCTGCACCCGATGGTCCGCTACGACGGCGTCGACCAGCTGATCGACGCCCTGAACTCCTACGTGGACCAGACCAGGCGTCTGACCGCGTAGGAGTTCAGCTGCGGAAGTGGCTGAAGAACTCCCGGGTTTCCGGATTCCGGGATTCGTCCATAACCTCCCGCGGGGTGCCGTTCTCGGCGATCACGCCGCGGCGCAGCAACACGATGCGGTCCGCCGCATCATGGGCGAAGCTCATCTCGTGCGTGGCCATCAGGATGGTGGTGCCCTGCTCCTTCAACTCGGAGACCATGTCCAGCACCTCGCCGACCAGCATCGGGTCCAGCGCGGAGGTGATCTCGTCCAGCAGCAGCAGCTCGGGATTGGTCATCAGCGCACGGGCGATGGCCACACGCTGCTGCTGGCCGCCGGAGAGCTGGTCGGGGTAGGCGCCGGCCTTGGCCCGCATGCCGATGCGGTCGAGCAGTTCCAACGCGCGCGCCTCGGCGCGGTCCTTGCTCCAATGGTGCACCTTGCGGGCGGCCAGGGTCACGTTCCTGATCACCGACATGTGGGGAAACAGGTTGAACTGCTGGAACACCACGCCGATACGGGCGCGGATGGCATCCTGGTCCGCGCGGGGATCGGTGATGTCGGTGCCGTTCAGCCAGATCTGCCCGTCATCCACCTGTTCGAGCAGGTTCACGCACTTCATCAGCGTGGACTTGCCGGAACCGGACGGGCCCAGCAGCGCCACCACCTCATGCTGATGGATGTCGAAGGAGATGCCGTTCAGCACATGGGCGTCGCCGAAGGATTTGCGGATGTTCTCCAGCCGCAGCACCACCGGCGCCTCGTCGAAGGCCTGCCTGGTTTCGGAAACGGTAGCCGTCATGCTCACACCACACCTCCGCTCTGTTCGCGCCTGCGCAGACGCTCGGAATACCAGTCGCTCAGCAGGATGAACGGCACGCTCATCAGGATGAACAGCAGGCTGGCCACCACATACGGGGTGAAGTTGTACGAGCTGGCCACCTCGATCTGCGCGGCGCGTACGGCGTCCACCGCGCCCAGCACGGAGATCAGGCCCACATCCTTCTGCATCGAGATGAAATCGTTCATCAGCGCCGGCGTCACCTTGCGCAGCGCCTGCGGGATCACCACCAGCCAGGTGGTCTGCCCGGCGGTCAGGCCCAGGGAGCGGGCGGAGGCGCGCTGCGAGGGATGCACGTCGTTGAAGCCGGCGCGCAGCACCTCGGCCACATAGGCCGCATACCCGAGCACGATCGCGATCGTGCCCAGGATCGCCGGGTCGATACGCCCGAACAATCCCAGGCCGGGGATGCCGAAACCGATCAGATACAGCAGCACGATCATCGGGATGCCGCGCATCACGGTGGTGTAGACGGCGGCGATGACGCGCAACGGGAACATCACCGGGTTGCGGCTGGTGCGGATCAGCGCAATCAGCGTGGCCAGAATCGCCACACCGATTACGGCCACGATCAGGATCCGCAGATTCAGCCACAGGCCGTCCAGCACTTCGGGAAAGCATTTGGCGAAGTATTCGGCGGAGAAGAACGTCTCCTTGACATGCGGCCATCCGGGGGACATCTGCAGACCCACCACAACCACCAGGGCCAACACCACCGTGCTGAGCATGCTGATCGCCACGGACCGCAACTGCCGTTTGCGCCGCCAAGCGCGGCGGTCCAGTTCGACGTCGCTGACCGACGCCGCCCCGGCAACGGGGGAAGGGGAGGGAAGACTCATGGTTCCTACTCTAATTCGTTGGCGTAACAAGTATGCGGGGGGACGATACGCAACGGCCGGGCGCACCGAAGGCGTCCGGCCGGAGTCGTCAGATCATGTTCGCCGGGCCGTCAGGCGAGCTCGGGCAGGTCGGAGGTGTACTCGGCGAGCCACTGGTCCTGCAGCTTCTGCAGCGTGCCGTCGGCCTCCAGATCGTCCACGGCCTTGGTGGCGGCCTCGGTCAGCGGCGAATCCTTCGGCAGCACGATGCCCATGCCGTCCTTGTCCTCGGAGCCGGCGATGCGGCCGATCACCACGCCGTCCGCCACCTGGCCGGACTGCACCATGTACACGCACACGGTGGTGTCGGCCACCAGCGCGTCGATCTGTCCGGCGTCCAGCGCCTGGGCCAGCGAGGCGTCGTCGTTGAAGGTCTGCACGTTGTCGTTGATCTTCTCCTTGGCGTAGGTGTAGCCCTGCGTGCCCACGGTGGCGCCGACCACGGCATCCTTCAGGTCGGCGAGCGAGGTCGCGTCGGCGAACTTGCCGTCCTTCTTGACGATCACGGCGCGGGTGTCCTTGTAGTAGCCGGAGGAGAAGTCGACGGCCTGCTTGCGCTCGTCGGTGATGCCGAACTGCTGGATGTTCATATCCCAGTCCTTCGGGCCGGGGGCGATGGCCGCGTCGAAGGTCGTGCGGGTCCACACCACGTCGTCGGCGTCGAAGCCGAGCTGCTCGGCCACCGCGTACGCCACGGCCGCCTCATAGCCTTCGCCGGACTCCGGATCGTCGTTGAGCACCCACGGCTCATACGCCGGATCGCCGGTGGCGATGGTCAGCTTGCCCGGGGTCACGGTCTGCTGCGTCAGATCGCCGCTGTTCGCCTGGGTGTTGTCGGCGGCGTCCTGCGCGGTGTCGGAGCCGCACGCGGCGGTCAGCGCGAGCGCGGCGATGCTGAGCGTCGCGGCGGCGCCGCGGATGAACTGCTTGCCGGAAATGGTCATGTCACTCTCCTGAACTCGATATGGTTGTGAACTCGATATGGTTGGCAATGCCTGCGTCCTTACGTATACTAGGACGCCGTTTGGCCAGAGGGAACCGTCCGGTCATCGGTTTTGCCGATAGCCGGTTATCAGCGCGATGTCTGCGGCTACTGCAGGGTGAACCCGGCGAATTCGAAACCGGGGCTGACCACGCAGGAGACGAGCGCGTCGCCGGCACCCGGCACGGTGCGCTGCCAGACGCCCGCGGGGATGACCAGATGGCCGACGGGTGCGGCGTCGCCGTCCTCGGACGCGGCGATGCCGGTGCCGAGCACGACGGTGCGGACGGCGGTCTCGTCCGGGGCCTCGCCGCTGCCGGCCATCTCGATGGTGACCGGCGCGGGGCCGTGCCACAGCCAGATCTCGTCGGCGTCGACCTTGTGCCAGGCGCTGGCGTCGCCTTCGGCCAGCAGGAAGTAGATCAGCGACGACAGCGGCCTGCGACCGGACTGGTCGTTGATCGGCGACTGCCAGTCGCGCACGTACCAGCCGCCTTCGGGATGGGGTTCGAGGCCGAGTCGTTCGACGACGGACCGGGCATAGGAGCTCATGTCAGTGAGGGATACGCTCATCGGGATGTCCTTTTGTGCTGTGGGTGGGGGCGCGCCGGCATTATGTCAGGCGCGTGGGTCGGCCGTCTCGTCGTCGGGCGCGTTGAAGGCGCCGTGGTTGTAGACGAGGCGACCGGAGATGACGGTGGCCCGGTTGGTGCCGGCACCGTGCCGGACCAGGGTTTCGATGGTGGTTTCGATGTCGGCCGGGGAGGCGATGTCGACGGGGATGTCGAAGAACGCCAGGTCGGCGGTGGCGCCGGCGTTGACCTGGCCGATGCGGCCGGCGCCCACGTGCATGCCCATCTCCTGCGCGCCGCCGATGGTGAGCATGCGGATGATGCGGTGGGACAGGTCGTTGGCCCGGTAGCCCTGCGCCCGCGCCAGGTCGTAGAGCATGGCCGCGTCATCGAGCACATCCAGGCTGGGGGAGCTGGACAGCGAGTCGGTGCCGATGGCCAGCAGGTTGCCCTCCTCCAGGTAGGCGCGCACGGGCGCATCCTTGCCGGTGACCGTGATGCGGTTCGACCGGGGGCACAACGCCACGCCGACCCCGCGCTGGCGCAGGATCCGCCGGTCCTCGGCGCTCGCCCACACGCCGTGGGCGATGTGCACGTCGGGGCCCAGGGATCCGAGCTGGTCGAGGAACTGGATGGCGGAGGCGTTGAGTCCCTCGCGTTTGAGTTCGGTGTAGCTGGTCCAATGCCGGTCGCGCCAGGCCGCGGCCGAATAGATGGTCAGGTCGTCGGTGTCCGCGCCGGCCTCCATCGGCGTTTCGGCCAGGTGGATGTGCAGGCGCATGTCCAGCTGGCGGGCGATGTCGGGCAGGTCCACGAACGGCGCGGTCTCCAGGGTGTACGGGGCGTGCGGGCTGATGCCGATGCTGGGCAGGCCCTCCTGCCGCATCGTGCCCAGATGGCCGACCAGTTCGCTGATGCCGGCGGTTTTCCAATCGCTGTTGCGCCAGTTCATCACCTCCCAGTAGGCCACTCCGTGCATGCCCTGCGAGGCGAGCGCGTCGGCCGCCTCCGGGTCGGTCACGATGTCGGCGGCCGCCGTGGTGCCGGCCTGAACCATCATGCGCGCGCCGGCTCGGGCCGAATCTCGCCACACGTTGCCGTCCAGCCCGTCGTAGACGTCGTCGAACGCGCGCTCCCAATCGTGGAAGCCGCCGTACGATCCGCGCCCCACCTCGGCCATCACCGTGTACTGCAGATGGGTGTGCGCGTTGACCAGGCCGGGGGTGATGACGCCGTGCCAGTGGCGTTCCTCCACGCGGGCGCCGGCGGCCAGTTCGGATTCGAGGGTGTCCCACACCCAACGACGGGTGCCGACGTGCACCACCCTGCTGCCGGACACGGCGATGGCGCCGTTGAGGATGACCGGTCCGGTGACCGGGATGATCAGGGGCGCCGAATACAGCGTGACCTGTGTGAGCGGCTCGGGATGTGCCGCGGCGTACAACGGGTCGTGGATGTTCACTGCCCCTCCTGTGTCTGCGATCGGCGTTCGGTTTCCGCGAACCGGGTCATCGTCCAGTCGTATCCGTTCTCCGCCACGGCATGGCTGGCGTGGAACCCGCGCACGGACAGGGCGACGGCGGCGATGCGGCGGTCCGCGTCGGCGTCCAGTCGGTGCAGTCCGGGGCGGAGGGTGCCCCTCGTGCGCCACAGGTGCGTGACGGCCGACACCTGCACGGCGAAGCTCAGGTCCATGATCTCGATCGGGTTGCCGCCGCCGGCCGTGTAGTTGACGCCGTCGCCCTCGGCCAGCAGCCGGATGACCGGACCATCGGGTACGGCCAGGTCGCGGATGCGGCATCCGGTCTCGCTGCGGAAGTCCGGGATGTCGTCCAGGGCGATCTCGTTGGCGATGCCGCCGATGACGGCCAGCGCCGCCCCCTGCCGCATGCGCTGGAGGTGTTCCAACGCGATGGTGTGCCGCACGCCGGTGGCCGAGACGACGATGTCCGCGTCGGCCAGTGCCTCGTCGATATCCGTTGCGGCGAATCCGTCGAATACGGCTTGCAGAGCGGCCACGGGGTCGGTGTCGCAGACGGCGACCCGTGCACCGAGCGCGCGGACGCGCAGGGCGAAGCCGCGGCCGACCGGCCCGTAGCCGACCACCGCCACCCGCGCCCCCTCGAACGCGTGGGCACCGAGGATGTCCTGCATGGTGGTCACACAGGTCTCGCCGGTACCGTGCGTGTTGTCGAATCCGGTTTTCAGGATGCTGTCGTTGACCGCGATGACCGGGAACGTCAGCGCCTCGGCATCCTGCATGGCCTGGAACGCGCGGACGCCGCTGGTGGTCTCCTCGGATACGCCGATCAGGCCGTCCAGCAGCTCCGGCCGTTCAAGCGCGGCGAGTCGAGCGAAGCTCGCGCCGTCGTCGATGATGATCTGCGGGCGGATCTCATCCAGCAGCCGCAGCGCCCCCTGATGCGCCTGTTCGGCGGTCCACCCTGCATCGGCCTGGACTGTGATCCCCTCCCGACGCAGCTGATCGGCCACACGCTGATCGGTGGATTCCGGCTCGCAGAATACGCCCACTGTGGCGCCCGCGGCCTTCATCAGCCGCAGCAGCACGGCCGTCTTCGGTTCCAGGATCAGGCAGACCGCAATGCGTACGCCATGCAGGTCCGTTTCGCGGGTCAGCTCGTCCAGCAGCGCGGCGGTCACCGGCATATGCGCCTGCGCGGCGTCCATCGCCTCCACGCCGTCGGCATGACGGGAATCGAACAGCCCCCCAACGGGTCGACGGGGGTCCAAGGGCGCATCGGCATCCGCTCGGCCGCACGGGTCGGCATCGTCGACCATGCCCCACTGCGCCGCCTGCAGCCGGAACAGGGGATCGCGGACGCCGGTGATCCGCCGTCCGGCCAACGAACGGTTCGTGCGCTGGGACACGGCGGCCGCCCACGCCGCAAAATCGGACTCAGAAGCCATCGTCATGTCAGCCATCATAACCGCACCGAATCACCGGCCCGTCAGACTCAGCGCCTCCAACGCCTCACGCAGCGCATCCACCTCGACCAGCCGCAGCCCGGGAATCGACGGACGCCTGCGGAGCCTGGGCACCACGACCGTCGTGAAGCCGAGCCGAGCCGCCTCGCGCAGCCGCTGCTCCAACCGCGGCGCGGGCCGTACCTGCCCGGTCAGGCTGATTTCGCCGATCGCGCAAGTCGTGCGCGGAATCGGACGGGAACGCGCCGCGCTCGCCAACGCCGCCACAATCGCCAGATCGCAGGCGGGCTCCTTCGCCACCCCGCCGGCGATCGTGGACACATACAGGTCATTGCCCAGCAGATTGATCCGGCCATGCCGGTACAGCACGGCCACCAGCATCGCGATGCGATTCGTGTCCACGCCGTTGACCGCACGTCGCGGCGTTGGCAGCACCGAATTCGTCACCAGCGCCTGCACCTCGATCGGCAGCGAACGATGCCCGTCCAGCGTGAACGTCACGCAGGTGCCCTCCACCGGCGTCTCGGCATCGGACAGGAACAACCCGGAGGGGTCGGCCACCTCCGCCACGCCCTCGCCGCTCATATCGAAGCAGCCTACCTCGTCGGTCGGGCCGAAGCGGTTCTTCACCGCACGCAGCATGCGCAGGGCGGTCTGGGCGTCGCCCTCGAACTGGCAGACCACATCCACCAGATGCTCCAGCGTGCGCGGCCCGGCGATCGACCCGTCCTTGGTCACATGCCCGACCAGCAGCACTGGCACGTCCAGGCTTTTGGCCGTGTCGATCAGGGCGCTGGCCACCTCGCGCACCTGCGTGGAGCCGCCGGAGATGCCATCGACCTCCTGGGAGACGATGGTCTGCGCCGAATCGACGATGGCCAGCGCCGGGTGCTCCCGCTCGATCAGCCCCAGCACGGTCGCCAGGTCGGTGGTGGAGGCCAGCAGCAGATTCGGGGTCACCGCGTCGATGCGGGCGGCGCGCATGCGCACCTGCGCCTGGGACTCCTCGCCGGACAGATACAGCACGGTGCGATCCGGGTGCCGCCTGGCCACGGCGCCGGCGGTCTGCAGCAGCAGGGTGGATTTGCCGATGCCGGGCTCTCCTGCGACGAGCGTGACCGATCCGGGCACGATGCCGCCACCGAGGACCCGATCGAATTCACCGAACCCGGTGGGCAGTCGATGGATGGATTCGGTGCCGACCTCGGTGATCGGCGTGGCGGTGCCGTCCCCGACATGAAGCGCCGTGGTGCGCGAGGTGCGTCCGGGCGTGGCCGTGCGCGTGCCGGCGGCGGGCCTCGACTCGCGGAATTCCTCCACCGTGCCCCACTGGCCGCATTCGGGGCAGCGGCCATACCATTTGGGGCCGTTCCATCCGCATTCGGAGCATACGTACTGCGTCGAGGTCTTCGCCATATCTCGACGCTATCGGTGTTCGCAGACAAGGTGTGCGACCGGTTGTGCCGTTCCGGGGCAAAACCGTGGAACTCCCCGGCGGCGCGTCATGCCGCTGTGAGAGAATCGGGAGCATGTCGAATACTCAAGGTTCCTCTTCTCATGGCAAGTTGATCGCCGTGGTCGTGGCCGCGGCGGTGGTGATCATCCTGGCGGTGCTCTCGGCGTTCGTATGGCCGGGCTGGGCTATTCGTCACGATGGCGGTCAGTCGGACGCGCAGACGCAGCAGACCGCTCCGGAGCGTCCGAAGACGCCGAGTATCGATGCCGTCGCGTTGCCGGAGGACGCCACCGAGCTGCTCAAGGCGATGCCCGACAGCGTGCTGAATTTCGCGCGTACCGCGGCCGCCGCCAGCACCAGCTGGGGATCCTCCACGCCGCTGGAGGAGTACACGATGACGTACTCCACCGGCCAGACTGCCGAGGACGTCACGCTGATCGCGGCGCAGTGGTCCACGGCCGATGCGGCCAAGACGCAGTATGACGCGCTGGCCGGCGCCCTGACCGGCGAGGAGCTGGGCTCCGGCGAGGTCAAGGTGTCCGGGGAGACCAAGGGCAGCTATGTGGCCAAGCTGGATGCCGCCGATGACACCAAGGCGGTGGCGGTGTGGCAGAACGATACGGTGGTGTTCCAAGCGACCGGCGCCAAGGATTCGGTCGTCGATTTCTACATGGAGTTCCCGCTGTAATCCCGCCGCAATTGATGATGCGACGCGGGTGCCGTTAGGCAAAGTCCCCGAAGCAGTGTACTATTGGGCAAGTTGCAATCTTTACGATAACTAGGAACGGAGGCTCACGATGGGTTCGGTCATCAAGAAGCGCCGCAAGCGGATGAGCAAGAAGAAGCACCGCAAACTGCTGCGTAAGACTCGTCACCAGCGCAAGTAGTCTTGAGCTGAGCTCGATGAGCATCAGAAAACCCCGCAGAATCCTGCGGGGTTTTTCCGTATCTGTGCCCGAGCCGTCCTTCTCGGACTCTGATCCATCGTGACTGTGATGCAAGTCGTCAACCGTTGGCATTCCGCCCAATGTACGGATGTCTCACGGCTGCGATGGATCAGAGTCCGGGGCGCTGGGCCTTACTTGTTGGAGTTGGTCAGCACGCGCGGGCCGTTCGGGTCACCCACGATCACCGTATCGACCATGTTGAGGAACAGGCCGTGCTCCACCACGCCCACGGTGGTGATCAGGTCCTCGGCGAGCTCCTTCGGGTGGTCGATGCGCTCCAGGTGCAGGTCCACTACATAGTTGTTCTCGTCGGTGCGCACCGGCTGGCCGTCGGCGTCCAGGCGCAGCACCGGCTTGTAGCCGCGGGCCTCGAACTTCTTGACCACCTGGCCGGCGCCGAACGGGATGACCTCGACCGGCAGCGGGAACTTGCCGATGGTGTCCACGATCTTGGATTCGTCCACGATCCAGACGATCTTGTTGGAGTTGACGGCCACGATCTTCTCCCACAGCAGCGCGGCACCGCCGCCCTTGATGCCGTTGAAGTTGTTGTCCACCTCGTCGGCGCCGTCAATGGTCACATCGATGTGGTCCACATCGTCGATGTCCACGATCTTGATGCCGTAGCTCTCGGCCTGCTCCTGGGTGCGGCGGGAAGTCGTGACGCCAGTGAACTGCAGGCCCTCTTCCTGCACGCGGCGACCGAGCTCGTCAACCAGGAACCGAACGGTGGAACCCGTGCCCAGGCCGGCGATCATGCCGTTCTCGATCAGCTTGGCGGCTTCGATGCCGGCCGCCTTCTTCAGCGCATCCTGCTGTGCCTTATCCATAATCTGCTCCTTCGGCGGATACTCTCCCCCGGACCCCGACACGGTCCGAAGCTCAGTACCCCATAGTATCGGATGTTGCGCCGCGATGCATACGTTTGCGATGATTCGTCCGATCGGCTGCATGAATGGTCGTGCGTCAGCCGCGGCGTACCGTGAATGGGATGTCGTCGAGCGCGAACGTGCCGTCGCCCTGCACGTAGCCTTCGACCTCGATGATGCCTCGGATGAACCGCGGTGAACCGTTGTAGGTGGGGGAGGATTCCGGCGGCGGCGAGAACCGCAGCGTGCCGGAGACCGTGAGTCCAGAACGGGAGCGGCGCGCGGTAGTGTCGGTCGCGTCATCCGTATTGGCGGCGAACGGGTAGTCCGGCACCCCCTCAGGTTCGGTCAGCATCTCGGCCAGCGACGGGCGTCGGTCGTGGTTCGTCGCATGCCGGGACTCGCCGTCATCATCCTGCGAGCCGCGGCCCAGATGGTAGTCGGCGTCGCTGATGGCCCCGTCGAGCAGCATCTGCGCGTCGCCGGGGACGTCGAGTCCATCCGCGTACTCGGAGGACATCAGCGACTGCCATCCCTCCTTCGGCAGGTAGCCGTCCCTGGCCTTGCTGCGGCAGTCCGCGGCGTACGTGCGGGCCAGCTCGTCGACCTTCTCGTTGCCGGCGTTGCCGGCGTGTCCCTTGACCCACACGAACTTGACCGAACCGGCACGCTTGGACAGTTCGGCATCGATGGCCTTGATGAGCGCGGCGTTCTTGACCGGCTTCTTCTGGCTGTTCTTCCAGCCGTTCCGCTTCCAGCCGTGCACCCACTTGGTCGAGCAGTTGATTGCGTACTGCGAATCGGTTTCGATGACCAGCGGTTCGCTGCCCGGGTGCGCGCGCAACGCCTCCAGCACGGCGCACAGCTCGCCGATCTGGTTGGTGCCGTTCGTGGCGCCGCCCGCGTCGCAGTCGCCGGGGTGCTCATGCCCGGGCTGGCCGCCGGCGTGCGGCGTATGATCGGCCCATGCCCAGCCCATCGGTCCATTGGGATTGCCGAGCGCCGAACCGTCCGTGGAAACCGTAATCGTCATGCGTCCCACCCTAAGGCAAGGTGCGGAGCGACCTCTTGATGTTGTAGCACGGGCCATTCAAGACGCGTTCTGGGTGGTGCGTACCTCATGGCTGTGGTACACAATCAATAAATGTGGCTTTTTGGTGTTTCGTACCGTACCACAAGCTCAATTCGTTTCAGAGAACGTTGGAATTCCAAGGATTCTTCCCTTGAGAATCTTGTGTGGTATGGTACGGAATTCCTCAAGCGGGATATTGGTGGTTTTGTACCACGGCGGTGCGGTACGGAAGCCCCGGGGCAAGGGATTGAGGATTCCGTACCACACTGGGCATGTCCGCCATATCATGTGAGGACCGGCGACCATAGATAAAGGGGCGCTCCCTGCCGGGAACGCCCCTCCTTCACGGTTTTGTCGAGAGGGCGGTTACTCGCCGAGCGCCTTGTCGACCACCTCGGTGGCCTCCTCAAGCACCTTGTCCAGCGCCTCGGGGGAGACGAAGGACTCGGCGTACACCTTGTAGATGTTCTCGGTGCCGGACGGGCGGGCTGCGAACCAGTTGTCCTTGGTCACCACCTTCAGGCCGCCGATCTTCGCGCCGTTGCCCGGCGCCTCGGTCAGCTTGGCCTCGATGTCCTCGCCTGCCAGCTGGGTGGCGGTCACGTCCTCGCCGGACAGGGCCGCGAACTTGGCCTTCTGCTCAAGCGTGGTCGGGGTGTCGACGCGCTTGTACCAGCTCTCGCCGAAACGCTCGACCTGCTCCTGATGCAGCTGGGCCGGGTTCTTGCCGGTCTTGGCGGTGATCTCGGCGGCCAGCAGGTCGGGGATCAGTCCGTCCTTGTCGGTGGTCCACACGCGGCCGTCCATGCGCAGGAAGCTCATGCCGGAGCTCTCCTCACCGCCGAAGGCCACCTCGCCCTTGAACAGCGGGTCCACGAACCACTTGAAGCCGACCGGCACCTCGACCAGCTTGGCACCGATGGAAGCGGCCACACGGTCGATCAGCGAGGAGGAGACCAGCGTCTTGCCGATGCCGGCACCCTCCGGCCAGCCCGGACGGTTGCCGCCGAACAGGTACTCCACGCACACGGCGATGTAGTGGTTCGGGTTCATCACGCCCCAGTTCGGGCACACGATGCCGTGGCGGTCGGCATCCGGATCGGTGCCGCCGACTAGGTCGTACTTCTCCCACGCGCCGGCGTTGAGCTCGTCGACCAGGCCCTTCATGGCGTAGGTTGAGCTCGGGTCCATGCGGATCTTGCCGTCGTGGTCGATGGTCATGAAGCTCCAGGTCGGATCGACCTCGGGGCGCACCACGTCGATCGTCAGGCCGTACTTCTCGTTCATCAGCGGCCAGTAGTTCACCGACGCGCCGCCGAGCGGGTCGATGCCCAGACGCACGCCCGAGGAGCGGATCACGTCGAAATCGATGACGTTGCCCAGATCGGAGACGTAGTGGTCGCGGTAGTCGAAACGTTCGACCAGATCGGACTTGACGGCCTGCTCGAACGGGACGCGCTTGACGTTCTTGTAATCGCCGAGCAGTTCGTTGGCGCGCGCGGCGATGGCGTTGGTCGCCTCGGCCGGGGCCGGGCCGCCGGTCGGCGGGTCGTACTTGAAGCCGCCGTCGGTGGGCGGGTTGTGCGACGGGGTGACCACGATGCCGTCGGCCAAATCCTCGCCGGAGAACCGCTGTGTGCCGTCGGCCGCGCGGTTGTGGGTCAGGATGGCCTGGGAGACGACCGGGGTGGGGGTGTAGTCGTCGCGCGAATCGATGCGCACGCGCACGCCGTTGGCGACGAGCACCTCGATGGCGGTCTTCCACGCCGGCTCGGACAGGGCGTGGGTGTCGCGGCCGATGTACAGCGGACCGGTGACGCCCTGGGTCTTGCGGTATTCGGCGATGGCCTGGGAGATGGCCACGATGTGGGCCTCGTTGAACGAGGTCTTCAGGGACGATCCGCGGTGGCCGGAGGTGCCGAAGGAGACGCGCTGCTCGGCGACGGACGGATCGGGGACAAGGTCATAGTACTTGCCAATGACTTCGTCGACATTGATCAGATCTGCTGGGGTGGCGGGCATACCCGCATTATTTGCTACCATGACCCCATTGTGCCACGTTTTGGTGGGTTGTCGGGGCACCGTTGTCGCAAATTGTGCGTTTCGTCTGACGAATGGTATGGAATTTCACGCGTCGTTCATGCCGATGTCGCCCGGAGGTCAAGCGGAGAGGGGCGTATCCGCCTCGACTGCGGCGGCCGTGGCGTCATCGGATGCGTCCGCTCCGGGAGCGGCATCGGCATCAGGGACGCGGTCGTTCGGCGTCGACGGTGTGCCCTCCGGCACGCGCACGGTGAGCGCCCGCCGTTCCACGGTGAACCGGATATGGCTGGTCTCGCGCAGGATGTCGCCGTCCACTTCCGCCAGGGCGGGCTTCTCCAGACGTACCTCGGCGCTGACGCCCTGGATCTGGTCCACGGTGGAATTGGTGGACAGCGGGCTCTGCTGGGCCTTGCCGGTCACCGTCTGGTGGAGCACGTCGCCGAACAGGTTGGCCCAGCCGATCAGACCGCCCGTGGTGTCGATGATCTCGAAATCGAGGATGCCGTCGTCCCACTTGGCTTCGGGCATCAGCGAGAACCCGGGGATCTGGCCGCAGTTGCCGGCCATCAGGGTGCGGAAGGTGAGCTTGGTGCGCGTGTGGGTGGAGCCGTCCGCGCTGGTGATGGAGACGCTGCCGCGGTATTTCGGGGCGAACAGGTGCTTGAACGCGCCCACGAAGTAGGCCAGCCAGCTGATGTTCTTCTTGAGTTCGGGATCGGTGTCGTCGATCATCTGCGCGTCGAAGCCCAGACCGGCAATGATCAGGAACGCGTGGCCGTGATCCTCCTCCTCGTTGTCCAGGATCGTCAGACGGCCCATATCCACCAGCTTCGAGCCGTGCGACGTGGCCACGGTCAGCGCCGCATCCACATCATCCACGGGGATGCCCATATTGCGGGCGAACAGATTGCCGGTGCCGATCGGCACGATGCCCAGCGCGTGCCCGGTGCCGGACAGCGCGCTCGCCACCGTGCGCACCGTGCCGTCGCCGCCCACGGCCACCACCACGTCGGCGCCGCCCTCCAGCGCCTCCTGCGCGCAGACGCGTCCGCTCTTGTCCAGCTGGGTGTCGATGAACTGCACCTCATGCAGGTTGTGCGCCTCGCAGAACGCCTTGATGTGTTCGCGGTACTGGTCGGCCTGCGGTTTGGAGGGGTTGATGATGAATGCGTAATGCACCTCGTCCTCGCGGCGCTCCACCAGGGTTTCGGCCAATTTGCGCCGCCTGCGGTCCTTGAGCATGGTCAGGACGGCGGTGATGGTCAGCGCGACCGCCGCGATGACGGCGACGACGATGGCGGTGGTGAGGACTGGTTCAGGCATGGTTCCCATTCTTCATACCGCCGCGACCGCGGCACAGGGAAAACGGTGTTCGTCAACGATACCTGCACGCATGGCGGACGGCCGGGGGCCAGTGTCGGCTTGCGGCACTAGTCTTGGAGCCATGCTTGATATCCAATTCATCCGTGAACATGCCGATGTGGTGCGCGAATCCCAGCGCAAGCGCGGCGAGTCCGTCGAACTCGTGGACGAGGTGCTGCGCTCCGACGAGGTGCGCCGCTCCTCGCTCAAGGAGTTCGAGGCCGCCCGCGCCCAGCAGAAGGAGATCGGCAAGAAGGTCGCCGCCGCGCCGGCGGACGAGAAGGCCGCGCTGATCGCCCAGACCAAGGAGCTCAGCCAGAAGGTCGCCGAGTTCAAGGCCGCGGCCGACGCCGCGTCCGAGGAATACACTACGGCCATGTGGAAGCTGTCGAATATCGTCGAGCCCGAGGCGCCGGAGGGCGGCGAGGACGACTACGTGGTCGTCAAGAAGGTCGGCGCCCCGCGCGACTTCGCGGCGGAGGGCTTCGAGCCGAAGGACCATATGACGCTGGGCACGCTGGTGGCCGGCATCGACACCCGCCGCGGCGCCAAGGTCTCCGGCTCCCGCTTCTACTTCCTGCGTGGCGCCGTGGCGCGCATGCAGATCGCCATGCTGACCATGGCCGTCGACCAGGCCGAGGCCAACGGCTTCACGCTGGCCATCACCCCCACGCTGGTGCGCCCCGAGGTCATGCGCGGCACCGGCTTCCTCAACTCCCACGCCGATGAGATCTACCGCCTGCGCGAGCCGGACGACCAGTACCTGGTCGGCACCTCCGAGGTGGCGCTCGCCGGCATGCACGAGGACGAGATCCTGGACCTGTCCAACGGCCCGCTGCGCTACTGCGGCTGGAGCTCCTGCTACCGCCGCGAGGCCGGCGCCGCCGGCAAGGACACGACAGGCATCATCCGCGTTCACCAGTTCGACAAGGTGGAGATGTTCGTCTACGCCCGTCAGGAGGACTCCTACAAGGAGCACGAGCGCCTGCTGGCCATGGAGGAGGAGATGCTCGCCAAGGTGGAGGTGCCGTACCGCGTGATCGACACCGCCGCCGGCGATCTGGGCTCCTCCGCCGCCCGCAAGTTCGACTGCGAGGCCTGGGTTCCGACCCAGGGCAAGTATCGCGAGCTGACCTCCACGTCGAACTGCACCGAGTACCAGGCCCGCCGCCTGAACATCCGTGAGCGCGTGGCCGACGGCGGCACCCGCCCCGTCTCCACGCTCAACGGCACGCTGGCCACCACGCGCTGGCTCGTGGCCATCCTGGAGAATCATCAGAACCCGGACGGCTCCATCGAGATCCCGCAGGCCATGCGCCCCTACATGGGCGGCCGCGAGGTCATCGAACCGAGTAAGTGGGAGGCCTGACCTCCGTCAGGCCTGCTGTGTTCTGCGGCGTGCGCCTGTGTGCGGCGCACTGCTACGAACGGTTCACCGGACCGTTCGTCACGTGGGAGGCCTGACCTCCGTCAGGCCTGCTGTGTTCTGCGGCGTGCGCCTGTGTGCGGCGCACTGCTACGAACGGTTCACCGGACCGTTCGTCACGTGGGAGGCCTGATTCCACGGGTCGTTGTACACTAGCGACTCGTCGCGCCGTTTCGGCGCCCATGGGCAGATGTCCGAGCGGTCTAAGGAGACGGTCTTGAAAACCGTTGAGGTGCAAGCCTCCGCGAGTTCGAATCTCGCTCTGCCCGCTTCAGAACGGCTCCCGTATGGGAGCCGTTCCCGTATTCGTACGTGGGCCGCCCGGCGGACGACGCGTTTCCCGCAGCCACGGCCCGCGAACCCGTTGGAGGCCCCATGAGCGCAACGATCACCGACGTCATCTTCGACTACTGCGATGTGCTGCTGGACTGGCGTCCCCGCATCCCGCTGGAGGGTCAGTATCCGCCCGGCGTCATCGACATGTTCTTCAGCGCCGACGACCCGCACGGCTTCCGATACTATGACCGGCTCTCGGACTCGGGTTGGGACGAGGAGCGCATCCTGGCCGATTACGAGATCGAGCACGGGCCGGCCGTGGCCTGGGTGTTCCGCATCTACTTCGAGCGGCAACGGCTTGCGCTCGCCGGACTGCAGCCGGGCATGGGGGAGCTGCTGCGGGAGCTGGACGCCTCGGGTGTCCGCCTGTGGGGGCTGACGAACTTCACCACCAAGTACGTTCGTGCGGCGCATGAGCTGTTCCCCGAACTGAACCTGCTGCGGGACACGGTCGTCTCCTCCGAGGAGGGCATCCTGAAGCCCGATCCCGAGATCTACCGCCGTGCCATCGCCCGGTTCGGCGTCAACCCCGCGCATACGCTGTTCGTGGATGACAAGCCGGCCAATGTGGCCGCCGCCCGGGAGCTGGGGCTGAATGGTGAGGTGTTCGCAGGGGCGGACCTGCTGAGGCGTTCGCACTACCTCGATCTCTCCTGACCGACCCAAGGTTTTGCAAGGGTCCAATCGTCGAACGTCGAGGTAGTGCGAAGCCCCTACTGCGGCTGGTCGGTGAAATTCACGAACAGGTTGTCCCGCCACGTCACGCGTGAGCCCTCCGGATGCCATGTGGTGGCCTTGGGCCGTTCGGTGTCGGATACGAACACGTTGTGCTCCACCACCGCCACGCCGTCGGCGCGGTCCAGCCGCAGCGGGTCGCAGTCCGGCCCCAGCACGAACACGTTGTCATGCACCCAGGCGTCCGGGTTGCGCGGGATGTCGATCGCGCCCATCCGGTCATGATGGGCCACGTTGTGGCAGAATTCCGTGTTGACCGCCATCTCGTTGCAGATCATCACGGTGCCGCCGCTGTTGCCGGATGAATAGTTGTACCGGTACACCGTGCCGTCGCCGTAATCGGCGTCCCAGGCCTGCCCGTCGCCGTTGCCGTTGTCCGCGTTCAGCGTGTCATAGGCCTGGTTGTGCTCGAACAGCGCGTTCTTGCACCGCCAGGGCCAGATCGCGGCGGCCACGCGCCCGTCGTCGGTGGCCGTGTACACGTCGGTGCGGATCTGACGGGCGGCGCGGCGGGAGATGTTGCGGCGGATGACCGGTCGGTCGCAGTACATCGTGGTGATGGCATCGCCGCCGGCGTCCTCGACCACGTTGTCCTCGACCACCACGTTCGTGGCGCCGTACCGTGCGATCAGCGCGTCGTCGATGGTACCGTCGCCGTAGTCGAAGGTGTTGTTCCACCGGCCGTCGGCGTCCTTGCCGCCGTGGTCGATCATGTTGAGGTACGCGGTGTAGCCGACGGCGATGCCCCAGCGGCTGGTCCGGCGCACGGTGTTGCCGCTGATGCGCACGTCGTCGAAACGGGCGATGTCGGTGTCGATGCGGGAAGGGTCCTCGGGGAAGTGGGCGATGACGTAGATGCCGCCGTTGGCCATGTGCTTGTCGTACACGTTGCCGTCCACGTCGTGGATGTACAGGTTCTTCAGAACCGTGTGGGTGATGGTGCCGCGGTTCTCCGCGATGACGGCCACGCCGGTGCGATCCATGACATCGCGGTCGTTGTACGCCATGCAGTCGGAGTCGTCGATGCGGCGGTTGGTGATCTCCAGGTCGGATACCTCGACGTACGGCATGTCGCGGAGCAATACCGCGGTGGACACCTCGCCGCGGTTGCGGTGCGGGGCGCCGCCGATCGGCGCCCGGTAGTCCTCGAACCAGACGCCCGTACCGTCGGCGTGGATGGCCGGCAGCGGACCCTGTCCGTAGGCACCGATAATGATCGGCCGTCCGAGGACGCCGGCGCCGGCGGGATGCAGATACTGCCCCTGGAACACCGAACCGCGTTCGAGCCGTACCTCGTCCGCCGGTTCGAGCGTGAGCGCGTTGATCGATTCGAGCGTGGCGAACGGATGCTCGGCGGACGTGCCGGCATTCGCATCGTTGCCGCGGATGGTGGAGACATAGTAGACGGTCATGGAACGCTCCCTTGCTGAACATGCCGAATAATCGGATTGTTAGGAAAGTTTACACGAAGTGAGGGGTGTCAAGGGGGCTTGATGCCGGCGGATTCGGCCTGAATCATAGGGACTCGCCTAATTTGTAAGGTTAGTTGCTGATTTGACGTAATCGAGGTATCCTGAGTCCTGTCACATAGGTGTGGCATCCACATGGAAGTGGAGTCATTTTCGGAAAGGAAGCGGAGAATGGCATTCAACAAGCGTGTTATGGCTGGACTGGCCGCAGTGGCCGTCCTGGGCGTCGCATTGTCCGGCTGCGGTGGCGATACCGCGGACGGCGGTTCCGGCGGCGGGGACGCCAGCGGTGAGCCGATCGAGATCACCTACCTGCACCGTCTGCCGGATTCGGACGGCATGGTTCAGGTCAATGACATCGTGGCCAGGTGGAACGAGGAGCATCCCGACATCCACGTCACCGCCACCAAGTTCGACGGCAACGCCTCGGACATGATCAAGAAGCTGGAGACGGACGTCAAGGCGGATAACGCCCCGGACCTGGCCCAGGTCGGCCTGGCCGAGGTGCCCGAGGTGTTCACCAAGGGCCTGCTGATGGACGTGACCGAGGAGGCCGCCAAGTACGAGGACCACTTCGCCGCCGGCCCGTTCTCGCTGATGCAGGTGGGCGGCAAGACCTACGGCCTGCCGCAGGACACCGGCCCGCTGGTCTACTTCTACAACGAGGCCGAATTCCAGAAGCTGGGCATCACCGAGGTCCCGCAAACCAAGGACGAGCTGATCGCAGCCGCCAAGACCGCCGCCGCGCAGGGCAAGTACATCATGTCCTACCAGGCCGATGAGGCCGGCAACATGCTCTCCGGCCTGGCTGGCGCCTCCGAGCCCTGGTACAAGGTGGAGGGCGACTCCTGGGTCGTCAATACCGAGACCAACGGCTCCGCCGAGGTCGCCGACGTGTTCCAGCAGCTGCTGGATGCCGGCGCCGCCACCACCAACCCGCGTTGGGATCCGTCCTTCGACGCCTCGCTGCAGGACGGTTCGCTGATCGGCACCGTGGCCGCCGCCTGGGAGGCCCCGCTGTTCATCGATTCCTCCGGCGGCACCGGTGCGGGCGACTGGCGCGTGGCGCAGCTGGGCGACTGGTTCGGCAATGACGGCAAGACCGGCCCCGACGGCGGCTCCGGTGTGGCCGTGCTCAAGGGCTGCGAGCATCCGGCCGAGGCGATGGAGTTCCTCGACTGGTTCAACACGCAGGTCGCCGACCTGGTCTCGCAGGGTCTGGTCGTGGCGGCCACCACCGAGGCGGCCGAGACCCCGTCCGATTGGGACGAGTTCTTCGGCGGTCAGGACGTGATGGCCGAGTTCGCCACCGCCAATGAGAACATGGGCGATTTCACCTACATGCCGGGCTTCTCCGCGGTCGGCGCCGCGATGAAGGAGACCGCCGCCAAGGCCGTGGACGGTTCCGGCAAGGTCGCCGACGTCTTCTCCGTGGCGCAGACCACCTCGATTGATACGCTGAAGAACCTCAACCTGTCCGTGGCTGAGTGACGGCGGACGGTCCCGCCGCCACGGCGGCGGGACGGATTCCGCCCCCGTACCATGTCGGGAAAGAGGCCGGGGTCCCTGGGGCTCCGGCCTCTTTCGGGTAGAGCAGGGCCAATGATGTCCTCTTCTCTTTGAAAGCAGGTTTTAGATATGACTGCAACCACACACGCGCCAAAGGCGGCGCGGCGGTCCTCCAAACCGAAGCGGTCCAACGCCGCCAAACGCGAGAACCGCACCGGATGGGCGTTCATGGCCCCCTTCGCCCTCCTGTTCGCCTTCGTGTTCATCCTCCCCATCGGCTGGGCCATCTACTCCAGCTTCTTCCGGCAGGTCGTCTCCGGCGGCGGCGCCTACGGCGGCGGCGAACTGGTGAACCAGTTCGTGGGCCTGGAGAACTTCCGCTACGTCATCACCTCCGGCGACTTCTGGGCCGGCGTCGGCCGCGTGGTCATCTACACGCTGATCCAGGTGCCGATTATGATCATCGCGGCGCTGGCGCTGGCCATGATCATCGACTCCTTCGTCGTCAAGCACATCTCAGGCTTCCGCCTGGGCTACTTCCTGCCGTACGCCATCCCCGGCGTGGTGGCCTCGATCATCTGGGTGTACCTGTACAACGGCCAGATCTCGCCGCTGGTCAAGGGCCTGGCGGCGCTCGGCATCAACGTGGACTTCTTCGCTGACAACATCGTGCTCGCCTCGATGGCGAACATCACCACCTGGACCTTCACCGGCTACAACATGCTGATCTTCCTGGCGGCGTTGCAGGCCATCCCGCACGATCTGTACGAGGCGGCCCGTATCGACGGTGCCAACGGCTGGCAGATCGCCATGAAGATCAAGCTGCCGAACGTGCGCTCCGCCGCGCTGCTGGCCATGCTGCTGTCGATCGTCGGCACCATCCAGCTGTTCAACGAACCCCAGATCATGCAGACCGCCGACCCGGGCATCTCCAAGTCGTTCACGCCGATGATGATGGCCATGAACACCTCGCAGGGCACGCTGACCCCGAGCGGTGACGGCCCGGCCTCGGCCGTGGCCATCATGATGGCGCTGATCGCAGGCGTGCTGGCCATGGCCTACGCCCTGGTGGAAAGGAAGGTGAACGAGGAATGAGCATGTCCATGAGCAAGGAGGCGCGCGCACGCCGCCGCGCCGACCGCATCCGCGACAAGCACGCGAACGACCTGCCCCGCTCGATGCGTCCGAACGCGTTCGTCAAGACGCTGACCATCGTCGTGCTCGTGCTGGTCTTGATCTACTTCCTGTTCCCGATCTACTGGGCCATCATCGCCTCCACCAAAACCCCCTCGCAGCTCACCGGCAGCAACGGCCTGTGGTTCGCGGTACCGCTGAACGAACTGCCCGCCGCCATCGCCGACAACTACGCCACGCTGCTGGGATGGACGCGCGGCCAGTTCTGGCGCTGGGTCGGCAACTCGCTGCTGTACTCCTGCACCTCCGCGCTGATCGGCACCATCGTGTCGGTGATGGCCGGGTACGCCACCGCCAAGTTTAACTTCCGCGGCAAGGGCGTGGCCATCGGCATCGTTATGGCCTGCATGCTCATGCCCGCGGCCCTGCTGACGATCCCGCAGTACTCGATCTTCCACACACTGCACCTGACCAACACGGTGGCCTCGATCATCATCCCGTGCTCGGTTTCGCCGTTCGGCTTCTTCCTGGGCCGCGTGTACGCGCAGACCTCGGTGCCGAACGAGCTGCTGGAGGCGGCCCGCATCGACGGCGCCGGCGAGGCCAGGATCTTCTTCACCATCGTGCTGCGCATCCTGGCGCCGGCCATGGTGACGATCTTCCTGTTCCTGTTCGTGGCGACCTGGAACAACTTCCTGCTGCCGTTGATGATGGTCTCCAGCGACGAGCTCAAACCCGTCACGCTGGGCCTGTACGGCATGGTCTCGCTGGCCACGTTCAACGACCGCGGCGCCCTGATGATGGGCGCGCTGCTCGGCGTGCTGCCGGTGATCGTACTGTTCCTGGGCCTCCAGCGCTACTGGCAGGCCGGTCTGGCCGCCGGCGCCGTCAAGGGCTGACGGCGGCGGCAAACCCCAAGGAGGGACGGCACCGCCGCCGTCCCTCCCGCCCAGTGCGCCCTTCCGCCGGGAGGGCCTGACCCCAAAATTCCCCAAAGGAGCATAAGTCCCATGTCTACCGGACGTTTCACCATCCCCAGCGAGGAGAACTTCGCCGAACAAACCAAGGAACTCGCCGAGCTGTGGGGCGCCGACGCCATCCGCAACTCCGACGGCACCCACCTGGACGAGGCCGTCCTGGCGTTGGGCAAGAAGGTGTACAGCGCCTACTTCCCGACCCGCGCCCACAACGAGTGGATCACCCTGCATATGGACGAGACCCCGCAGGTCTACCTGCTCACCGACCGGATCCTGGCCGAAACCGGCATCGTCACGATCCCGCTGATGGACGGCTTCTACGAGGAGCAGCTGCAGCCCAACCGCGACGCCGACCCCCACCGGTACTGGGAGGTCGTCGACCGCACAACCGGCGAGGTCGTCGACACCGCCGACTGGACCTACGATCCGGCCGCCGACACGGTCACCGTCTCCGGCGCAACCCCGATGCACGAATACACGGCCTCGTTCCTGGCCTACATCATCTGGGATCCGGTGGAGATGTACAACCACCTGACCAACGACTGGGGAGACAAGGAACACGAGATCCCGTTCGACATCTACCACGAGCAGACCCGGGACTTCGTATTCGACACGTTCTCCCGGTGGCTCAAGGACAGCCCCCAAACCGACGTGGTGCGCTTCACCACGTTCTTCTACCAGTTCACGCTGCTGTTCGACGCCAAACATCGCGAGAAGGTGGTCGACTGGTTCGGCTGCGCCTGCACCGTCTCCCCGAAGGCGCTCGACGACTTCGAGGCCCGGTACGGCTACCGGCTGCGCCCCGAGGACTTCGTGGACGCGGGCTGCTATAACTCGGCCTGGCGCGTACCGCGCAAGGCACAGCGCGACTGGATCGACTTCCTTTCCGACTTCGTGCGCGCGAACGTCAAGCGCCTGGTCGACGAAACCCACGCCGCCGGCAAGGAGGCCATGATGTTCCTCGGCGACCAGTGGATCGGCACCGAACCCTATAAGGACGGCTTCGGCGACCTGGGGCTGGACGCCGTGGTCGGCTCGATCGGCGACGGCACCACCACCCGCATGATCGCCGACATCCCCGGCGTGAAGTACACCGAGGGCCGGTTCCTGCCCTACTTCTTCCCCGACACCTTCTACGAGGGCAACGACCCGAGCATCGAAGGCCTGGACAACTGGCGCAAGGCCCGCCGCGCGATCCTGCGCTCGCCGATCTCCCGCATGGGCTACGGCGGGTACCTCTCGTTGGCCGCCAAATTCCCCAAGTTCGTGGACACGGTGGCGCATATCGCCGACGAGTTCCGCGACATTCACGACCGCACCGGCGGCAAACCGGCCGAGGGCGAGCTGAACGTGGCGATCCTCAACAGCTGGGGGCGGATGCGCTCCTGGATGGCGTTCACCGTGGCGCACGCCCTGCCGAACAAGCAGACCTACTCGTATTACGGCATCCTGGAGGCGCTCTCCGGCATGCGCGTCAACGTGCGGTTCATCAGCTTCGACGACGTGCTCGACCACGGCGTGGACCCGGACATCGACGTGATCATCAACGGCGGCCCGGTCGACACCGCGTTCTCCGGCGGCGACGCCTGGCGCGACCCGAGGCTGCTGGAGACCATCCGCGCCTGGGTGCGCGGCGGCGGCGCGTTCGTGGGCGTCGGCGAACCGACCGCGGTGCCGCGCTTCCAGGGCGGCCGCTTCTTCCAGCTGGCCGACGTGCTCGGCGTGGATGAGGAGCGGTTCCAGACCCTGTCGGTGGACAAGTACTTCCCCGAGGTCACGCCGGAACACTTCATCACCGCCGACGTGCAGCTGGCCGATGGCGTGCTCGACGCCTGGCGCGCGGCCGGCCGCACCCGTGACATCAGCGGCTGCGGCGGCGGCATCGGCGCCACGATCGGCGGCATCGACTTCGGTGAGCCGATCGCGAACACATACCCGGTCAACGAGGACGTGACCCTGATCCGCGCCGACGACGGCCAGGTGCAGCTCGCGGTCAACGACTACGGCAAGGGCCGAGGCGTGTATGTGTCCGGTCTGCCGTACTCGGCCGCGAACGCACGCCTGCTGGAACGCATCCTGTTCTACGCCAGCCACCACGAGGACCGGTACGATGCGTGGAGCTCGACCAACCCCGAGTGCGAGGTCGCGTACTTCCCCGATTCGCATCAGTACTGCGTGATCAACAACACCGACCGCCCCCAGTCCACCACGGTCCGTCACGCCGACGGCACCGAAGCGGTCTACGACCTGGACGGCAGCGGCATCGCCTGGCACGAGGTCTGAGCCGGAGGCATTATCCCCGCGGCCGCCCGCGAATCAACCGCGGGCGGCCGCGGACCACTCCCACATTCGAGAAGGGACAACCATGACGGGCAATGACGCCAGACTGGCCGCGGCGGCGGCCAACTTCGCCACGGACGGCACCGTGGAATCGATCACACGGTATGGCGACGGCCATATCAACGCCACCTACCTGGTCACCACTGACACCAACCGGTACATCCTGCAGCGGATGAACGCCGACGTCTTCCCGGACACGGCGGGCCTGATGCGCAACATCGAGCTGGTGACCGAATTCCTCGCCCAACGCGGGCAGGAGACGCTCACCATCATCCGCACGCATGACGGCGCGACCTACGCCGACACCGATTCCGGCGCCTACCGGATGTACGCGTTCATCGAGGACACGATCTCCTACAATCTGGTGACCGACGCCGCGGTGTTCCGCGAGGCCGGCGCCGCGTTCGGCGACTTCCAGAACCAGCTCGCCGACTTCGACGCCTCGCAGCTGACCGAAACCATCGCGCATTTCCACGACACCCCGCACCGGTTCGAGGACTTCAAGGCGGCCGTGGCCGCCGACCCGCTGGGCCGTGCGGACCGCTGCCGGGAGGAGATCGCGTTCTTCATGGACCGCGCGGACCGGTACCCGCTCATCGTCGACGACCTGGAGCAGGGCCGCATCCCGCTGCGCGTGACCCACAACGACACCAAACTCAACAACATCCTGATGGACGCCACCACGCACAAGGCCCGGGCGATCATCGACCTGGACACGGTCATGCCCGGCTCGATGCTCTACGACTTCGGCGATTCCATCCGTTTCGGCGCCTCCACGGCGCTGGAGGACGAACGCGACCTGCACAAGGTCCATTTCAGCACCGACCTGTTCCGCGCCTACGCCGAAGGGTTCGTGGGCCGGATGCGTCCGAGCATCACCGACCGCGAGGGCGAGCTGCTGGCGTTCGCCGGCAACATGATGACCATGGAATGCGGCATGCGGTTCCTGGCCGATTACCTCGTCGGCGACACCTACTTCGCCATCCGATACCCCGAGCACAACCTGGTGCGCGCCCGCACGCAGATCAAACTGGTGCGGGAGATGGAGGAAAAGGCCAGCGAGATCCGGGCCATCGTGGACGACGTGATGTCCGGGGGTGCGCGATGACCGGCGCCAACGGGGATCCGGCGCTCGACCGGCTCTATGCGGCGCTCGACGCGCTGGTCGACCACGCCCGGAACCATCTGGGACTGGACCCGCGTGACGGGGACTGGGCGCGCAACGGCATCCTGGGACGCTATGGCCTGGCCTCCTACCGTCCGACCGGCGCCGTCTGCGGCGGCAGGGGCGTCGACGAACTGGTGGGCGACCTGCTCTCGTGCGGCGTGGAGGCGGGCCTGTTCGGTCCGGAGGAGGCTGCCGGCGAGGCGGACGCGGTCATGGGCGTGCTGTCGGCCCGTCCCTCGGTGCTGCAGGACCGGTTCCTGGCCGTGGAGCGCGAGCGGGGCGGCATGGCCGCCATGCGCTGGTTCTACCGGTATTGCGTGGACAACACGTACGTCAAACGCGCCCAGCTGGACGCCAACCCGCGGTTCGACTCGCACGGGCTGGTGGTGACGATCAACCTGGCCAAACCCGAGTTCAAGAACATGGCCAAGGCCGCGGCCGGCAACGCCGTGGCCGGAGGCTATCCGCAATGCACGATCTGCCATGCCAACGAGGGCTTCGCCGGCCGCAACAAGCGCACGCTGCGCACCATGCCGGTCACGCTGGGCGGCGAACCATGGTTCTGGCAGTTCTCCCCGTACGGGTACTTCACCGAGCACGGCATCTGCGTGAACACCGAACACACCCCGATGCATGTGGACCGCGACACCTTCGTGCAGCTGCTCGACTTCGTCGACCGGTTCCCCGGCTACTTCCTCGGATGCAACGCCGCGCTCCCGCGCATCGGCGGCTCGGTGCTCGCCCACGACCATTTCCAAGGCGGCGGCGAACTGCTGCCGATGCACAAGGCCCCGGCGTGGGCCACGCTGCGGCTGCCCGCATACCCCGATGCGCTCGTCGAGATCCTGGACTGGCCCGGAACGGCCGTGCGCGTCGTCTCCGACTCCCGCACGGCGATCGTCGAGATCAGCGACCTGATCCGCCGGGCCTGGATCGCATACGACGACCCGGCGGCGGACATCGCCAGCCATGATGCGGACGGCAACCGGCAATCGGCGCTTTCGCCGAGCGCCATCGTCACCGACCGCGGCTATGAGATGAGCCTGATCTTCCGCAACAACGCGGTCAGCGAGGCGTACCCCGACGGCATCTTCCACGCGCATCCGGAATACTATCCGGTCAAGCAGGAACCCATCGGCCTGATCGAGGCGCAGGGGCTGTTCATCCTGCCCGGGCGACTGGTCGAACAGCTGCGGACGATCGAGGATGCGCTGGCCGACGGGCATGATCTGCCGGAATCCGTGAGCGAGTTCTCGCTGATATGGGAGGAGCTCAACGCGGCGTTGCAGGGCGGGAACAGCCGCGAGGCGATCCGCGCGGCCATCCGTGACGAGCTCGGGAGCGTATGCGAGCGGATCCTCGGCAACACCGCCGTGTTCAAAACCAAGGAACAGACCCTGAAGTTTATGAAAGGTTTGGGGTTTGGTCGGTAAGGGGCGTTCGCACTACCTCGGGGTTTGATTTCGGATTCGGCGGAATTCCTGCCTTCGGATTCGTAACCTTGAGGTAGTGCGAAGCCCATCCTCAGACAATCCGCCGATCCGCCGCCCAACGGGTCAACTCGGTGCGGTTGGACAGCTGCAGCTTGCGCAGCACCGAACTCATATGCGTCTCCACCGTCTTGATGGAGATGAACAGCTCGGAGGCTACCTCCTTGTAGGTGTAGCCGCGGGCGATCAGCCGCATGACCTCCTGCTCGCGCGCCGACAGGCGGTCCAGCTCGTCGTCGTGTACGGGTGCGCCGCCCATCGGCGCCCCCTGGAACGCCGAGAGCACGAACCCGGCCAGCTTGGGGGAGAAGACCGCATACCCCTCATGCACCTGACGGATCGAGGACACCAGGTCGTTCGCGGTGATCGTCTTGGTCACGTAGCCGCGTGCCCCGGCGCGAATCACCGCACCCACATCCTGCGGCGAATCGGACACCGACAGCGCCAGGAACGCCGACCGCGGGGACAACGGCAGCGACTTCGTCAGGATCTCGGCGCCGCCACCGCCCTCGCCGCCCGGCACATGCACGTCGAGCAGCACCACGTCCGGCTGCGTGTCGGCGATCATGGCGATCGAGCCCTCCACATCCGGCGCCTGCCCGACAATGCTGAGATACGGCTGCAACGTGGCGATCACGCCGGCACGGAACATCTCATGGTCATCGACCACGGCCACCCTGATCGACTGATCGGCGACGGGGGCGTGCCCCTCGTTGGTCGGGTTTCCTACATCACTCATGGCTGCCATCCGTTTCGTTGCTGTCCGTTGCGTCGTTGTCCGTCGTGTCGTTGCCGTTGGCCCGGTTCTCCGCGATATCGGCCACCGGCATATGCATCCGCACCTCGGTGCCCCAATGCGGCCGCGACACGATCTCCACCGTACCGCCACGGCGTTTGATCCGGCCGACGATCGACTCGCGGATGCCCAACCGATCCTCGGGGATGGTGTGCACATCGAATCCATTGCCGTGGTCGCGGACGAACACCTCCACGGTACCGCCCGAAGCCTCGCAATACACGGAGATCGGCTCGCCGCCGTGCGTGGCCGCGTTGACCAGCGCCTGCCGAGCGGCGTCCAGCAACGCGTCGGTCTGGGCGCTGGGCCGGGCGTCGCCCACCGTCACCACCTCGATCGGCTTGCCGTGCTCGTCCTCCACCTCGGCGGCGATCTGCTTCAACCCGGCGTTGACCGAGCGCTCCGAGGGGGTACGATCCTGGTACAGCCAGTCGCGCAGCTCCCGCTCCTGCTGCCGGGCCAGGGAGAACACGGTCTGCGGCTCGTCGGCGTGCATCTGGATCAACGCCAATGTCTGCAACACGCCGTCATGCAGATGGGCGGTCATATCGGCACGCTCCTCCTCGCGCTCCTTCAGCGCGCGCTCGGTGGCGAGCCCGCGGACCAGCGAGTTGACCCACGGCACGATCGCCAGCATCACGCCCACCATGGTGGACAGCCCCCCTGCGATCAGCACGCGCGGCGACGCCCCGTCGTATCCGGCCGCATTGCCCACGAACACCATGTACGCCAGCACGATCAGCGCGATGCCGCCGAGCATGGCCTTGAACTGGCCGTCCTCCTGGTTGAACCACAGCCAGGCGACGGCCAGGCCGCCCAGACCCAGGATGACCGGCAGGATATACAGCGAATCGATGCCGGTGGCCGCCATCAGCGCACTGACCGTCAGCAGCACCAAGCCGGCCATGGCCACCAGCGCCGGCTTCGGTGCGCGGGCGAGGGCGGCTGCCAGGCTCTCCGATGTACTGTCGCGCTCGCCGGCCGCTTCGGCGTCGGCGTCATCCGCCGATGCCGTGCCATACCCGGCGTTGCCGCGGGACAAGGGGGACTCGCGCACGGCATTGAGTCGGGCGGCCGCGGCGGCGACCGGATCGCCCACCGGCATCGTCAGCCATAGGAACACATAGACCACAATTCCCGCCCCGAAGACGAACGCGGCGGCGGTGAACAGCAGCCGGACCAGCGCCACCGACACCTGCAGATGCAGGCTGATGCCACGGCATACACCGCACAGCCAGCGCCCCTGCTTCGGGCGCATCAACGGCAGCGCGGCGGGGCGCAACGGTCGCGGGTCCGCGAGTGTCCGCGGATCATAGGGAATCGAGGAATCGGTCATGCTTCCATTGTGCCCGCGGCGGTGCCGACGCCGAGCGGATTCGGACGATGTTCAGGGAAGGTTCAGGGTGTTCCCGGATACGGTTCGGCTGTTCGGCTTGCTGTAATGGAACCATGAGCGATAATCATGAATCATGGCAGGGCGCGGCATCCGAGCATGCCGGTCGCGAACGGCGCCAGGGCCGTTTCTTCCCGTGGGTGCGCGAAAGCGGATTGGTCCGCAGCGCCGAGGAACGATGGATCGGCGGCGTCTGCGGCGGCCTGGGACGGTACCTGGGGTGGAGCCCGCTGCTGGTGCGGGCGCTGATGATCGGCGCCGCATTCGTGGCCGGCATCGGTGTGGTGTTCTATGCGCTCGCGTGGTTCCTGCTGCCGGATGAACGCGATGGTCGGATTCTGTGCGAGGAGCTTTTGGCCGGACACTGGGATTGGACCTGCCTGGGGGTGCTGCTGGGACTGGTGTGCATGATGTTCTGGCCGCCGGTCTGGCTGTTCGGACTCGCCGCGGGCGCGTTCGCGCTGTGGCTGGTCATCGAACAGGCCGGGCGTCGCAACCTGAGATACGCCGTGGCGCAATGGGCGAACCCGTCATCTCGTCCGCAGCCCGCGTCGGCCCCGCGGCAATCCGCGCCATTCGTACAGCCGCAGCCCGCGCCCTCCACACGGCCGGAGGCGACCGTATGGCCGCAGGCGTCTGCGCGGCCGGAAGCGACCGTATGGACGCAGGCGTCGGCGCGGCAGGATCATCCGGGTCAGTCCGAGACACCCGCGTCGGTCGGGGTGAAGCCTTCCGTCACGCCTTCGACTATGGGGTCGGGCGATGGTATGCCCACGGGCGGCGTGGCGACCGGTACGGGGCCGGCTGGTACGGGGTCGACCGGCGGCATGCCCATGGCTGACGCTTCGGCCGACGTTCCGGCAGGCGCGCCGACCGGGGCTGCCCCGGTCTCATCGGCGGCGGTGCCGCTGATGATGACCTCGCCCTATCGCGCCCCGCAGCCGGCCCCCAAGCCGCGTGTCGCCCGTCGCAAGCCGGCGGGGCCGCTGCTGGTGCTGATCGTGACCGGACTGATCTTCCTGTCGTTCGCCTGCATGTTGTTCTCGTGGGCCGATACGCGCGCGGATCTGGAGACGCTGCTCGGCGGGGGCATGATCTGGATTGGCGGCGTCTGCGTGGCGATCGGCCTGATCATCGTGATCCTCGGCTGCATCGGACGGCGGGCCGGCGGCCTGCATCCGTTCGTCTGGCTGGCTGGGTTCTTGGCGGTCACTCTGGCGTTCGGCGGACTGGCCTATTCGGTGATGTTCCAGCGGATGATGCGCACGCGCACGGAATACGCCTACGCCGACGGTTCCGGGATGGATCCGTACATCCAGGTGCACGGCTTCGATGCCATCGGCTCCGACAAGGCCACCATGCAGCGCCTTGAGGACGGCCTGTGGATGGAGGGTGACAACATCAACGACGTCCTGCACATCGACCTGAGCAACTACGCCGAGGACAACGGCGGCCATGAGGTCACGCTCAACGACGGCACCACCGCCACCTCAAGCTGCCCCGTGGGCACCATCCGGGTGATGCCATACCGCGCCAGCGTGGTGGTCACGATCCCGGACGGCTGCTCCTGGCAGCTGACCGGCGAGTCGTTCTGGTATGACGGCAATGATTCCTTCGGCAGCCTGTGGGCGGCCGCGACATCGCCGTGGAATATGGTCGGGATATACCTGCCGAGCACCGTGAACGGGCAGTGGACAGGCGCCGCCAGCATGAGCCCGCCCTGGCTGAACGCGGATTATGACGGCGAAGCCCTGTACTGGCCATTCGACCAGGGCAACCCCAAGGCGGTGGCGTCCCCGGAACTGCGTATCGACGTCGACGCGGCCGTGATGGGACAGGTCGTGGTGCAGTACGACTACCAGAACACCCTGCCCACCTATCAGGAGTGGGCGGACAAGACCACGGAGGACGACCATGAGTGACGAGACCCGCAACGAACCCGAAACCCAGGTCATCCCGCAGACGGATGACGCGGTCACCCAGGCCATGCCGATGGCGGAGACCCGCGAACTGCCGGAAACTGCCGCCCCCACGCAGGCGATGCCGGTGGATTCCGCATCCACGCAGGCGATGCCGCAAGCCGAACCAACGCAGAACGGAACAGCCGACGCGCCGAAATCTGGGCAGACTCCGGAACCGGAGCCTGCCACGATGCCGCAGCAGGTGCCGCTGTACAGCACCGCGCCGCCATCGCAGACCACCGCCGGCGGCGTCCCGACCGCGCCCGCCTACGTGCAGGTGCCGGTGGAGGCCCGCCACGAGCGTCCGGTGATTCGCAAAACCGGTCCCAGCGCGGCCACCATCGTACTCGGCGTGCTGCTGGTCCTGATCGGCGCGATGGTCCTGGCGTTCGGCATCGGCTTCCCGATGACGGCGCTGCCCGGTCTCGGCGCGGATCCGCGCGCCATCGTGGCGATCGTCTGCGGCATCGTCGGCGGCGTCCTGATCGTCGTCGCCATCATATGGGCGGTGGCGCGGATCATCGGCTCGATGCGGCACAAGGACGACGAGCCGCGGGAATAACCCCTACGCGGCCTGGGCGGCTTCGGCCTCCTCAAGATCGGCGAACCCGCCCAGGCGCACGGTATTGGCCACCGTCTGCTCGGTCAGGTTGCGGCCGGCGGCTTGCAGATCCTCCACCATCGCCTCGTACAGGGCCATCGTGCGGTCGGAGTACGTACCCAGTTCCCCGCGCAGATAGGTTTCGAACGACGTATCCTCCGGCGTGTCCTCGGCCGTGGTCAGCACCCGCATCGCCGCGCCCAGTTTCGGGTAGCGCCCGCGGAAATCGCGCGCCCACGCCACCTGCACGGCGATCACCCGCTCCTGCCGGGCAACGCGCTCATCGGACAGGCGGGGGATGAACGGCTCGATGCGCTCGCGGTACTCGTCGGGCGCGGTGGAGGCCATCATCCGGGCGTATTTCTCCGTCACCAGATTGCGGCCCACCCGGTTCGCCTCATCCAGATCGTCGAGATAGCTGCGCAGCAGATCCTCGGGCCAGGTCATGAACTGGCTGGCCCGCATCTGATGGAACATCGGCCAATTGCCTTGGCAGGAGGCGCGGCCGCCCTCGTTCTCGGTGCGTTGGAACTGGTCCCATTCGCGGCGGATGACCTCTTCGACAAGATCCATGACTGCTCCTTTCCGTACGGATTCCACTGCTGGTGCGCCGCAGGTCGCGGCTGATCTGCTGCAGGGCTTACAGACTCATCAGGCAGGCGTCCCGGTGCTCGATATGCTCCTCCACATAGGGGCGTTGCCATTCCAGGAACGTCTCATCGGAGTCGGTCAGCCCCTCGCGCCCGAGCTCGGCCACGATCTCGGCGCAGATCGATTCCACAATAGAGACGACCTGCTTTGCGGCCGGTGCGGCACCCTTACCGCCCTCGCCGAACCCGACGCCGCCGAAACACGCCGCCGACGCCAGTCGCAGGACATCCTCCAGCTGCGCGCACGCGTCCGGCAGGCGGGCGGCCATGCGGCGCGAGAGGCGGCGCAGCGCGGCGAACCGCCACTTGTAGTACGGCATGTATCCGGCGGAAACCGGCGTGTTGATCAGGAACACCAAGGATGCCACAGCTTCGGCGAACTCGTTGATTGCGCACCAAGCGGCCGCGCCATCGCCCCGCTGCAGCATCCGCGGCAGGTTGTACTGGCCCGCCTGCGCGATCATCCCTAGACGCCGGGAGATCAGCGAGAGGCGCACATCCTCCGGCATGAGCTTGAAGCCCTGACGGGTTTTGGAGAACGTGCCCAACGGATCGGCGAACACCTCGCCGTTCGTGGCCGCGGCCAATGTGGGTTCGTCCAGCATCAGCCACTCGTGCGGCCGGTCGGCGGGCGGGGCCTGACGGTAGCCGGTGATCGACTCGAAGAAAGCGCCGACGCGGAACACGCCGACACGGCGGCCGGTGCCCTGCGCGCGGGCGGTCTGGGATTTCGGCCCGAAACCCATGAACGTGTCCGGCAGCGACTCGTAATCGGCCTGCAACCGCTCGCCGATCGCCGCATAATCCTCGTCGGTCAGCCACAGGCAGAAGCCGGGGCCGAAGTCGTGATCGTGGGAGAGTTCGTCGTCGAATCCGTAGCATTCCGAACCGTGCCCCACCAGGCCGGCGGCGATGCGGCCCTGATACTCGGGATAGCGTTCGGCGATCAGCGGTTTGCCATACTCGTTCCAGTAGGCGCGGGCCAGCTTGAGTCCGGGGATGGTGTGCGTCGGCGTGGTGTCTGACGGCACGGTGCCTGAAGACGCGGCGGCATCGGGTGTGGCGGTGCCGGGCGTGGCGATAACGCCGGAGAGTTCGCTTTCGGCGGTCTGCTCCTGCGCCTGGACCAGATTGGCCGCGGTGATGCGGTAGTAGTCGTTGTCCCGGCCGTAGTTCTCCTCAATCACCGTCAGGGCCTGACGGTAGCGCCGGACGGCCTCATCGGCGTGTCCGGCGGCCAGACACACCTGGGCGTAGCCGGCCAGAGCCGAAGCGTAATGGCCGGCGTGCTCCTGGCCGGCGGTGCGGTAGATGTCCAGGGATCGCCGGGCGTGGCGCATCGCCTCGTCAAGACGCGCGGCGGCGGGGGTGCTGTGGTCGGTCGGGGAGCCCGGGGACGTGGCAGGCGTCGTCATGCGATTGGACGGTGCCCCGGCATGCTCGGTCTCGCCGGAAGGCCCTGTGTGTCGTTCGTCCGCGGGCAGTTCGAGCAGGATCAGCGCGATGTTCGTATGCGTGGCGGCGATGTCGATGTCGTTCGACGGGTCCACGCTGGCGGCTTCCAGCACCCGAAGCGCCGCCTCCAGTTCATGCAGGGCCTGTTCGGGGCGGCCGGTCTCGCTGTAGAGCATGGACAGGTTGTTGTGCAGGGCCGCCATGCGCCGGTCGGTGGGGGAGAGCGTGGCCTTGGCCGAGTCGATGGCCTGATGGTATAGGTCCTCGGCCTGGTCGTATCTGCCCGCGGCCCGCATGCTGGTGGCCGCGTTAATCAACGTGGTGGTCCAGGCCTCGGTGCCTTCCAATCGCATGCGTAGCGCCAGTTCGATGGAGCGCTGCACAATCCACTGGTTATCCTCATGCCGGCCCTGCGAGCGGTAGAACCCCATCGTCTCGTTGAGCACGGTGAGCAGACCGGCGTCATCCCCCGCGTTCTCCGCATCATCCATGGCCTGCAGCAGATAGGGCTCGGCCTTGGTCGCGCCTTCGTGCGCCTCGAAGATCGCGTCCAGCCCCTTGAGGAAGGCCTCGGCGTCAAACGTGGCGGCGGCGGAACGAGGGATCAAGTTGTCCGAATCGGCCGATTCGTGTGAATCGGTAGCTTGTGCATCGTTGTAGTCGGACGATTCCCCCGATTCGAGCAGCTCGGGCGTGGCGGAGACACCCGCGTCGTTATGTTCGCCTGCGGCCCACGCGGCCAACGCCGCCTGCAACGTGTCGTTATCCATCATCGCTCCTTGCCCGATATGGGTACTGACACCAGTGTACGGTCGGCGGCGGCTTCAGTGGGCGGATTTCGCGTTCAGTGGGCGGGCGGCTGCCGGGCATGCCGCCGGATAACGGCGATATATCAAGGCGGCCTGTGACGGAGGTCCGCCACAGGCCGCCCACTGAAGGTCTAACCCGCCCACTGAATCATCGTGATTGCTGAGCGGAGGCTACGTTGCCTTCATACCGGCGCGAGAACAGCACCAACAGCGCCACGGCGATCACCGCCAGCGGCAGACCGCCGAGCGCGGGGTAGTGGTAGTTCATACCGGAGACGGTCAGCATGGCGCCGCCGATAATCGAGCCGACCGCATTGCCGAAGTTGAACGCCACCTGCACGGTGGCGCCGCCGAGCAGCTCGCCGCCGCCCTTGCCGGCCTCCGCCATCAGCAGCTGCTGCGGCGAGGAGACGAAGAACAACCCGAACGCGATCCAGAAGGTCAGGATGGCGCAGATCGCCGGGGAGCCCGGAACAAAGAACACGAACAGCAAGCCGACGCCGGAGATCGCCTGCCCGAGCGCGGCGGTGCCCGCATGGCGCCAACGGTCGCAGATGCGGCCGCCGACCAGACCGCCGACCACCATGCCGAAGCCTGCGAGCATCATCAGCAGCGGCACCACGCCCGATGCGTAGCCGCCCACCTCGGTCAGCCACGGGGACACATAGCTCCACCAGCAGAAGATGCCGGCGTTGCCGGTGAACACGGCGATCAGCACCATCCACGGGCCGGGCTTCCTGAGGAAACGGAACTGGCCGGCCAGGCCCGCATCCTTGATCGGCTCGACGCGCGGCACCCACGCCAGCACCAGCACAACCGTCATGGCGGCCCATGCCGCCAGAATGCCGAAGGCCAGACGCCAGGACATGAACTCGGCCATCATCGTGCCCGCCGGCACACCGAGCATATTCGCCACGGTCTGACCGGTCACCATCATCGAGACGGCCTGCGCCTCCTTGCCCTTGTCGGCCAAGGTCTTGGCGATCAGCGTGGCGGTGCCGAAGAACGCGCCATGCGGCAGCCCGGAGATGAAGCGCCCCACGATGAGCATCGGCGAGTTCAGCGCCACGGCGCTCAGCAGGTTGCCGACCAGCGTGATCGCCATGAACAGCAGGATGAGCTTCTTCGGCGGCACGCGGCGGCCGAAGACCAGCATCAGCGTGCCGACGCACACGCCGATGGCATAGGAAGAGATGTAGTTGCCCGCGGTCGGGATGTCGACGCCCATTGCCGCGGCAGCCTGGGGCAGGATGCCCATCATCACGAATTCCGCGGCGCCGAGCACGAACGCGCCCGAGGCCAGGGCCAGGATGCTTCTTTTCATGGTGGTTCCCTTGATATTGCCGTAGTCATGGAAAAAGGGAATCACTGTAACCAGTGATTCCCTTTGAGTTGTCGGGCTGGCGGGATTTGAACCCGCGGCCTCTTCGTCCCGAACGAAGCGCGCTACCAAGCTGCGCTACAGCCCGTTTTGGCAACGCAGAAGATAATACAACGAAACCGGGGACAAATGCAACCGGCGTGTCTTACGGCGTGTATCGGCGTCTCGGTACACTGGACGCTTATGTGTGACATGACTGAAAACGTTGAGAATCAGAACGAGGAAGAGGCCGTTGCTCCCGCAATGACCACCATTGAGCGTGCCGAGATGCTGATGGCGCAGGACGCCGCCATCGCCGCGCGCGTGGATGAGGGCGCGACGCTGGACGAGGCCGTGGACCCGGGCAACAAGGAGTTCGGCCCGCTGGCGCACCCCGAGCAGGTGCAGATGCGTGTGGCCAAGCGCGCGATGATGATCAAGGACGGCATCAACCCGTACCCGGTTGAGGTGGGCGTGACCCACACCATCGAACAGGTGCGCGCCGACTATGACGGCAAGCTTGAGGCCGGCCAGGAGACCGAGGACGTGGTCGGGATCGCCGGTCGTGTGCTGTTCCTGCGCAACGCGGGCGGCCTGTGCTTCGTGCAGCTGTCCGCAGGCGACGGCACCACCATCCAGGGCATGATCTCCAAGAAGGAGATCGGCGCGGATTCGCTGAAGCAGTTCAAGCAGCTGGTGGATCTGGGCGACCACCTGTTCATCAAGGGCCGCGTCATCGCCTCCAAGACCGGCGAGCTGTCCGTGTTCGCCTCCGAGTGGGCCATCGCCGCCAAGGCGCTGCAGCCGCTGCCCGCCCTGCACAAGGAGCTCAACGACGACACGCGTACGCGCAAGCCGTACCTCGGCATGATCGCCGACGAGCGCATCCGCAACATGGTGCGCAACCGTTCCAAGGCCGTGGCCTCGCTGCGCCGCACCTTCGACAACCATGACTTCATCGAGGTCGAGACCCCGATGCTGCAGACCGTGCACGGCGGTGCCGCGGCCCGTCCGTTCACCACGCATATGAACGCATTCGACATCGACCTGTTCATGCGCATCGCCCCGGAGCTGTTCCTCAAGCGCTGCCTGGTCGGCGGCATCGACCGCGTCTTCGAGATTAACCGCGACTTCCGCAACGAGGGCGTCGACGCCACGCACGCCCCCGAGTTCACGATGGTGGAGGCTTACCAGGCCTACGGCAACTACGACACCATCGGCCAGCTGACCAAGGAGCTTGTGCAGCAGACCGCCATGGACGTGTTCGGCTCGCTGAAGGTCACGTTGCTGGACGGCACCGAATACGACTTCGGCGGCGAATGGAAGACCATCAGCATGTACGAGTCGCTCTCCGAGGCCCTCGGCGAGGAGATCATCCCGAACGGCGGCCCGGACGCCCCCGGCACCAGCGTGGAGCATCTGGGCGCGATCGCCGACAAGCTCGGCGTGGAGCGCGACGACGTGGAGAACCACGGCAAGCTCGTCGAGCACCTGTGGGAGCACTTCTACGAGGACAAGCTCTACGAGCCGGTGTTCGTACGCGACTTCCCGGTCGAGACCTCGCCGCTGGTCAAGTCGCACCGCACCAAGCCCGGCGTGGTGGAGAAGTGGGATCTGTACGTGCGCGGCTTCGAGCTGGCCACCGGATACTCCGAGCTCAACGATCCGGTCGTGCAGCGCGAACGCTTCGTGGCCCAGGCCAAGGATGCGCTCGCCGGCGACGCCGAGGCGATGGACATCGACGAGGACTTCCTTGAGGCCCTGGGCGTGGGCATGCCCCCGGCCGGTGGCATGGGCATGGGCATCGACCGTCTGCTCATCGCCCTGACCGGTGCCACGATCCGCGAGACCATCACCTTCCCGCTGGTCAAGCCGCTCAACCTGCAGTAGGAACGGCGGGAATCGCGGCCGCATCGCCGTGATGGTGCTCTCAACCCCTGCGGTCGTGCCATAGACATTGATTCGGGCCTTCCCGTCCCATGCGGACGGGGAGGCCTTGTTGTTGCCGCGGACTCATGCCGCGGACAGACTCTTACGTTCCATGCCGCCAGCCATCGCCGCGGGTGCATATGGGTCGCAGCGGTCCGACGCCGGCGATATCCATCCTCTGCGAGACCATGGCGGTATGGGAATCGCAATCTGGTTGAAGGGGATGCGGCCGCAGACGTTGCCGGCCAGTGTGGCGCCGGTGGTCATCGGCGCGGCCGCGGCATGGACTTCCATCCGACAGCTCGGCGTATGCGCACTGACCTACCCCGCGCCGGAATCCTGCGCAATCAATCGTGCCACGCAAACCACGCTGGAATCGCGGTTCTGGCCGCTGGCGATCCTGTGCACGCTGGTCGCCCTGTTCCTGCAGATCGCCGTCAACTTTGCCAACGACTACTCCGACGGCGTCCGCGGCGTGGACGAGGGACGCGCGGCGTCGCCCGCGTTGCCCGCGTCGCCGGCATCATCCTCGTCGGCCGTACCGACCGGCACCCCACCCGTGGCGGTCGTCCTCTCGGGCCGGCGCGACGGCATCGCGGCGACCTCCATCCATGCACCCGCGCGTCTGGTCGCCTCCGGCGTGCCGCCGAAACGGGTGTTGACGTCGGCCGGCACGGCGGCGGCGCTCGCCTGCCTGTGCGGTCTGGCAATCGTCGTGATCACCGGCCACTGGTGGCTGCTCGCGGTCGGCGTGTGCTGCCTGCTGGCCGGCTGGTGCTATACCGGTGGTCGGCATCCGTACGGATACACCGGTCTGGGCGAGTTGTTCGTGTTCGTGTTCTTCGGCCTGGTGGCGGTGTTGGGGACCCAGTTCGTGCTGTGCGGAACTGTTACCGCGACGGGGGTGCTGGGCGCGGTGCAGGCCGGCCTGCTCTCCTGCGTGCTGCTGATGGTTAATAATCTGCGTGATGTCGATTCGGACCGCGTGCATGGCAAACGTACGTTGGCGGTGCGGCTGGGGGAGCAGCGCGCACGCATCCTGACAGTGGCGTCGTACGCCATCGCGTTCGTTCCTGTGGCGGTGATGGCGTTGGTGCTGTTGGTGTTGTCCGTGGTGGGTTCGGCGGGGTCTCAGTACAGGTGGGCGATCGCGGCGTACGGCGTTATCTGTCTGGCGATCGCGGCCCTGACCATTCGTGCGATGCTGCGGCGCGACCATGCCCACGCGCTGCCGTTGGTCGGCTTGTCGCTGCTGGTGTGCGCCGTGGGATACGTCGGCCTGGCGGCGATCTGAGTCCTCGCCCCGCGATTCTGCGTCATCCTCCGGCCTATAATCGGTGGTATCGAGGGAAGGGGGATTCCATGCGGCGTTCGTATACGGTGTGGCCGTGGCTGTCCGCATCTGCCGTCATCGCGGTGCTGATCGGTGCCGGTACGTCGTTCGCACCGTTGTATCTGGACAATTGGGGAGGGGATGCCCGCCACTACATGTGCCCGATGATTGGCGGTCATAATGTCGATGATCCCCGTGTGGACGCGGGGCGGTGCGTCACCCCTCCGGCATGGTTCGTCATCGTCACGGCGCTGTGTCTGCTGCTGGCCGTGGTGTTCGCCGTGTATTGCGAGATGGCGGCGTATTTGGACGCCGCCGGTGGACTACGTGCGGGCGGTGTGATGACGCGTTCGGCGCGTCGGACGCGGAATGCGATGCTGTGGACGCTGCCGGCGTTCCTGGTGGTGGGGCTCGCTTTGGGGATATTGACCGCGGCGGCGTGGTTGCCGCTGGTATGGCTCGTGGCGTTCTTTGCGGTGTGGCTGCAGGCGGGATGGCATGTCTGCGACCGAATCGGGCTGCGGTTGACGACGCGGACGGCGAACGACACGTTGGCCGCAATCTGGGGGTTCGGCGTCGCACTGACCACCCATGCGCTGGTCTGTTATCACGTGACGTTCATCGGCGGCATACGCGGCGCGGCGTTGTCCGCCTGCTGCTCGTGGGCGATCGCCTCGGTATCCTATAACGGTGACGCCGTGGGGGAGGCGGCTGCCGCGGACCGTCGCATCGCCACGGCGCGGGGCGTCATCGCATCCATCATTCAATGGGTGATGGTGTACAACGCGGTCCGCGCCGGCGAATCCGCCTCAGACCAGACGACGGCCACTTGGTTGTGCCCCCATTTCTCGGTGACCGCCTCCGGCGCGCGTGTCGGCAGCTGCTCGCCCGAGGGATTGAGACCGCTGCTGTCGTCGGTGGGATTGGTATTGATGGTTGCGACGCTGCTGGCGAGCGTCTGCGCGGCGATGGCCTGCCATTTCGGGAGGCGATCGGTGTCCCGGGGGCTGTACGCCGCGGCGGGGTTATGCGCGGCTTCGGCATTCGTCATCGGCACCGTTGTGGCCTGATCGTCGGTCCAGCTGCGGCGCAACGCCGAACCGGTTCCATAATCCGGTTCGAGATGCACCGTATCGTCGGGTTTGTCGCGTAAACTGGGTGCATGTCTTACAAACTAGTACTGCTCCGTCATGGACAGAGCGCATGGAACAAAACCAATCAGTTCACCGGCTGGGTCGACGTCCCGCTGACCGAGCAGGGTGTCGAGGAAGCCAAGCGTGGCGGCCAGCTGCTCAAGGAGAAGAACGTCCTGCCGGACATCGTCTTCACCTCGCTGCTGCGTCGTGCCATCAACACCGCCAACATCGCCCTTGACGAGGCCGATCGTCTGTGGATTCCCGTCAAGCGCAACTGGCGTCTCAACGAGCGTCACTACGGCGCTCTGCAGGGCAAGAACAAGACCGAGATCCGCGAGGAGTACGGCGACGAGAAGTTCATGATCTGGCGCCGCTCCTATGCCACCCCGCCGCCGGAGATCGATCCGAACGATCAGTACGCCCAGAACAACGATCCGCGTTACGCCGGCGACCCGGTCCCGGAGACCGAGGCCCTGGCCAACGTGGTCGAGCGTGTGACCCCGTACTGGGAGTCGGAGATCATCCCGGAGCTCAAGGCCGGCAAGACCGTCCTGATCGCCGCCCACGGCAACTCGCTGCGTGCCATCGTCAAGATGCTCGACGGCCTGTCGGAGGAGGAGATCGCCAAGGTCAACATCCCGACCGCCATCCCGCTGCTGTACGAGCTGGATGAGAACTTCAAGCCGATCAAGCCGCGTGGCGAGTACCTGGATCCGGAGGCCGCCGCCGCCGGTGCCGCCGCCGTCGCCGCCCAGGGCCAGAAGTGATGATCTAAGCCTCACTGCTGCTTGATTAGGGGTTGCACGAAATCTCGTGCAACCCCTTTGTTGTATTCCGTACTGTCCCCTCCCTGTTCCCTACACTCCGCAGCCCTGGCCCCGATCTCAACAACACGCCCGGCCTCTGCGGACTCTGACACTTTTGTGACTGTGATGCAAGTTCAAAACCTTGATGTTTCAACGTTTTGTGGAATGTATCACGGTCACGATGTGTCAGAGTCCGCAGAGGCCGGGCGTGTTGCGGAATGACAGTGGGAACTACGTAGTGCATTGAAAAACCGCCGGGTGGATAACCACTCGGCGGTTGCGCTATGACTCGCGTTCGGCAACGCGTTGGCGACTAATGATTAATAGACGCTGCCGTCCTCGTCGCGGGACGGCTCCTTGGACGGATCGAAGCCGGAGACGATGAAGACCACGCGGCGGGCGGCCGACACGGCATGGTCGCCGAGGCGCTCCATGTAGCGGCCCAGCAGCACCAGGTCGATGAGCTGCTGCTTGGTGCCCTGCCACTCGTCGGAGAGCATCAGATCGAAGGTCTTCTGGTGCAGCGCATCGAGCTTGTCGTCATCCACGATCACCTGCTCGGCGATGGCGGTGTTGCGGTCCTGCAGCATGGCGACCATGCGATCGGCGGTCATGGTCAGGAATTCCTGCATCTCGGTGAACAGCTGCTTGGCGTCGTCGGTCAGCGGGGACTGCGGGTAGGTGCGGCGTGCGGTTTCCGCGATATGGCGGGCCAGGTCACCCATGCGCTCGAACGTGGCGGCCAGTCGCAGCGTGGAGACGACCACGCGCAGATCGGTGGCCACCGGGTTCTGCTTGGCCAGCAGCTTCACGCACTGGTCGATGACGCTCGACTCGAGCGCATCGATCTCGATATCGCCGTCGATGACGGCCTGGGCGGCTTCAAGATCCGAGTTCAGTAGCGCGTTGCCCGCGCCGTTGATCGCCTTGCGCACATCCTGCACCATGCGATCGAGGTCATCGGCAACGGCCTTGAGCTCCTCGTCGAAAATAACGCGCATTGTTCATGCCTTTCGTGGGTAGTGCTGTACAACCTCAACCAGTGTAATATTTTTGGCGGTGTTTTGCAGGCAACGTAGTCAATGGCTACCCGTTGTTGGCTGAGAATTCACCGGATGGTTCACCTGTCATTCATCTTGCCGCGGTTGTGCGAGAATGACCCTATGCCTGAATTCATCGATCCCAGCATCCTCATCTTCGTCGCGTTCGGCATTGTGGGCGTGGCCGTGGCCGTCACGGTCGGGTTCTTCGTGGTGGACCGGATCACCCCGGTGGTGACCAAACTGTTCGGGGGAGCGTCACCGGTGAGCCGATTGGAGGCGGAGGTGCAGCGTGTCCTGCCGCACCGTCGGCAAGCGGAGGAGAACGAGGACGATGATCTGGACGATTCCACGGCATCGCTGCTGTCGGTGCTGCCGGGGGCGTCGATTGTGGTGGATGACGACGACGAGGTCGTCCGGGCCAGTCCCGCGGCATATACCCTGGGTGTGGTGATCGACGACGCGATCGCCGACGAACGTGTGCTGGAGCAGATCCATGAGGTTCGCGAACATGGCGGACGCGCGCAGTTCAACGTGGAGACCCGCACGCCGTGGCAGTATGAGCATGCCTTCGACGATCTGGGCGCCGAAGCCAAGGAGCGTCGCCGCCGCAGGTCGGTGACCCGCCCGAATTGGCTGAAGATCACCGTGGGGCGCATCAGTGACCGGTTCGTGGTGGTGATGATCGAGGATCTGAGCGACGTCATCCGGTTCGCCCAGACGCGCGACTCGTTCATCACGAACGTCTCCGAACAGCTGCTGAAGCCCACCGAGGCGCTGATGAATCTGGCGGATTCCCTGGAACAGGGCGGGGGCGACCGGGAGCGTATCGCGCGGGATGCACGGCAGGTGCGGACGACCTGCGGCCATCTGAACCGGATGGTGTCGGATCTGCTCCTGCTGATTAAGGCGCAGGAGCCCATCACCCCGTCGGCCGCGAATGTCATTGCGTTGCGCGAACCGCTGGAGGCCGTCGTCGCGGCCGCGGAGGCGAGCGCTGCGGACCGCGGCGTTCACCTCTCGCTGACCGGGGACGTCGATATACGTGTTCACGGGGATACCGAGCAGATCCGCATCGCCGTTGCCAAGCTGGTGGACAACGCCGTGGCGTACTCCCCGGACGGTGGGTCCGTCACCATCGCGGTCCGCGCGGCCCAGGATGGCGGCACGGTGGAGATCCGGGTCATCGACTGCGGATGCGGCATCCCGCAGCAGGAGCAGACGCATGTGTTCGAACGGTTCTACCGGGGCAGCAACCAGAACGAGCGCACGCAGGACGGCATCGGCCTGGGCCTCGCCATCGTCAAGCATGTGGCGCTGACCCACCATGGTTCCGCATCGGTGTGGAGCCGTGTGGGGCAGGGTAGCACGTTCACGTTGTCATTGCCCGTCGCCCGGTAGGCGGCGGGCGTGATGCGGCCCGGGGCTATTCTCCCAGTCGGCGGTAGTCCCAGCGGTCGAAATGCTCCCAGACGAGCATCATCAGGCCGATGACCACGCCGATGCCGCATACCAGCGTCACCCTGATCGACACCAGCCCGAAGTGCTGCAGAATCAGGCAGATGATGACGGCGACGATCCACAGCATGGTGCCGATGGTGAATGCCTTGCGCAAATCGACGCGCACGGGCTTCGGTGCCGGTTTGCGCGCGTTGGGATCAATGATCGGGGCGAACTTCATGACAGTACTCTATCTCGGAACCGACACGGCCGGCAATCACTCCCACAGCTGACCGACAACGTAATCGACGCAGTTCGTCAGCGCCGCCACGTCCGCGGGCTCCACCGACGGGAACACGCCGACGCGGAGCTGGTTGCGCCCGAGCTTGCGGTAGCCGGAGGTGTCCAGGATACCGTTCTCCCGGAGCGCCGCGGTGACCTGCTTGGCGTTGATCCGGTCGTCGAGGTCGATGGTGACCACCGCGTTCGAGCGCAGTGCGGGGTCTGCAACGAACGGATGCGCGTAATCGGATTGCTCCGCCCACTGGTACAGCAATGACGCGTTCTTGGCGCACCGTGCGGTGGCCCATGCCATGCCGCCGTTGTTGTTCAGCCACTGCAGCTGCTCGTTGAGCATGATCAGCGTGGCGATGGCGGGCGTGTTGAGCGTCTGGTCCTTGCGGGAGTTCTCGATGGCGGATTTCAGCGACAGGAACGGCGGAATCCAGCGCAGCACGCCTTCCAGCGAGGTGCTCTGCGCGATGCCGTAGGCGCGGTCGATCGCCGCGGGGGAGAGCGCCGCGATCCACAGTCCGCCGTCGGAGCCGAACGCCTTCTGCGGGGAGAAGTAGTAGGCGTCGGTCTGGCTGATGTCCACCGGCAGCGCGCCGGCGGCGCTGGTGGCGTCCACGATGGTCAGCGCGCCCTGCTCCAGGCTGCCTGCGATGCGATGCACCGGGGCCGCGACTCCGGTGGAGGTCTCGTTATGGGCCCAGCAGTAGGCATCCACGTATTCGGTGTATTCGGGCAGTCGGCAGTCGCCGGGTTCGCACCGGTAGACGACCGGATCCTCCAGGAACGGGGCGGAGGCCGCGGAGTCGGCGAATTTGGCGCTGAACGACCCGTAGACGCCGAACGCTGCCCGCCGGGTGATCAGTGAGGCGCAGGCCATGTCCCAGAACGCCGTGGCGCCGCCGTTGCCCAGCACGATCTCGTAGTCATCGGGAATGCGGAGGAATTCGGCCAGCCCCGCGCGAATCGACCCGACGATCTGCTTGATGGTGGATTGACGGTGCGACGTGCCCAGAACCGTGGTGGCGCCGGCGTCCAACGCCTGCACCTGTTCGGGGCGAATCTTGCTCGGTCCCGAACCGAAGCGTCCGTCCTCGGGCAACATGGATGGGGGAATCGTGATGGTGGCCATGCGAACCAGCCTAGCCCTGTGGGCGGATTGCGCCATATTCTGACCGTTTGCTGGACACATGCTGTGCTGCGGGACGGCGGGTCCGAGGTGACACGCCCGGAATGCTCACAGGGGTCGGCACACGGCGGCCGGACCATGCCTGAATGGGACAAACGCCGCGATTGCAACGGTTTCGCCGCGATGGGCCGGTGTGGTTTCGGGGGATGTGCGTCGATGAGGCGACTGGTTTGGGCGGGGCTTGTTGTACGGTAAACAACCGTGACGGCAGGACGTCTCCATGGTGAGACGCCAGGAATCCGGCAAGGAGCAATTGAGATATGAGGCATGCAGCCCATCAGGCGGCCAATAACTCGCGCCAGTATATCCGCACGTCCCGTTCCCTGTTCTCGAGCGGCAGCGGTGCGCACAGCGCCAAGGCGATGCGCATGGCACAGATGACGCAGTCCAACGGTGCCGTCCTTGGGCTGGATCAGGCGGTTGTCGAACGTCTCAACGAGGTGGCTCCCCAGACCCGCCGCGCACTGCGTGAGGCGGCACGGGCCGCCGAGCGTCGTTCCCACATCCTTACCTCGGCCTCGCTCGCCGCGCTTGTCGGCACGGCGGCCACCGCCGTGGCATTGGCCGGGCCTGATGACATCAAGGGCAGCATCCTGGCCGATACCGCCACCACCACTACCCAGCTCAAGCGCATCACCACCGATGTGGTGTCCCGTTCCGAGGATCGTGCGCCGTTGAGCGCCCTGTCCGATGGCGCCGTTGCCGATACGGTTGCCGCGTCGCAGGAGACCGCGGCGTCCGCCGACACCGCCCAGATCTCCAGCGAAGGCGAATGGCAGGCCACCGGCGACGCCTCGCAGCTGGATGTGAATCAGATGTCGCGCTCCCTGGCGAACAACCCGCAGGTGGCGGCTCTGATGGATCAGGACTACAACGTGCTGCCCGCCGGGTTCAATCCGAACCACGCCACCGGCGACAGCGGCAACGCCTACTCGTTCAGCCAGTGCACGTGGTGGGTGTATGTGCGCCGCCATGAGCTGGGTCTGCCGGTCGGCTCGTATATGGGCAACGGCAACATGTGGGCGAATTCCGCTCGCGCCCTGGGCTACTGGGTGGACAACACCCCGCGTCATGTGGGCGACATCATGGTGTTCGCCGCCGGCCAGGCCGGCGCCGACGGCTACTACGGCCATGTGGCGATCGTCGAGCAGATCAACCCGGACGGTTCGATCGTCACCTCCGAGTGCGGCGCGTCGATGAACGGCAAGACCTACTCCAAGACGTACACCAATCCGAGCGACTTCCAGTTCATCCATTACTGACACGTATTGCGGATGGACGAGGGCCGTGGCGGCATCGCTGCGGCGTGTCGTTATGTCCCGCAATCCTTTCCCGCTCGCCGCACGCCCGATGTGATAGAGCTGTGATGATACGCTAAGGCGGTGATGACAAGCTTTACCCGATCCTGTGTCGCCGCCGCTGCAGTGATTGCCCTTGGCGTGGTTGGCGTTGTATCGTTGCCGTCCATGGCCGCGGCCGAGGAGGCTTCCCCGGTCACGTCCGTGCGCTCGTTCCGCGGCATGAACGAAGGCCGCACCCAATTGTTCGCCGAATCGTCCTCCGTGGCGGTGGACGAGAGCACCGACTGGGGCGGCGTGGAGACGTTGGACGTTCCCCAGACCAAGTCCCAGGCGGAGAAGGATGCCGAGGCCGCACAGCAGCGCGCCGAGGAGGAGGCCCGTCGCCAGGCCGCACAGCAGGCCGCTGCCGCCGCGTCGTCCACGGTGTCCCGTTCCCAGGTCCGCACCAGCACGGATTCCGGTCTGGCGAGCTACACGAACATCGATTACAGCATCGCGCCGGCGGGATTCAACCCGAACCATGAGATCGGCGATGTCGGCAACCGTTACGCCGCCAACAACTGCACGTGGTGGGCGTACGAGCGCCGCCACCAGCTGGGGCTGCCGGTCGGCTCGTTCTTCGGCAACGGCGCCCAGTGGGCGGCATCCGCGGCCGCGATGGGCTACTGGGTGGATAATACGCCGCGCATGATCGGCGACATCATGGTCTTCCAGGGTGGTCAGGCCGGTTCCTCGTGGGGCTACGGCCATGTGGCGATCGTGGAGGAGATCTATCCCGACGGCAGCGTGCGTGTCTCGGAGATGGGCTCCGGATTCCCCGGCTACTTCTCCAGCACCCGCGTATTCTCCGATACGGCCAATTACCAGTACATCCACTTCTGACCGCGGTCGCCGGATACGGCGTACGGACGGTTATGCCGGCGTGATTCCTTGGAATCGCGCCGGTTTTGTATGCCGGGGCCGGTGCGTTGGAATGTACACGGCGTGGGGTAGCTTAGTGAAACTGATGAGTATTGCACGTAAGACCGTTTCGTTCATGACCGCGCTCGTTGCCGCAGGTACGCTGTTCGTGGCAACGGCTCCCGTCGCCTCCGCCGAGGATGCGGAGGTCACCACCTCCTCTCGTTCATTCCCCAAGGTGACCACGGTTCGCAAGGATCTGTTCGCCGAATCCACCTCCACCTCCGTCGATCAGGATGCCGATTGGGGCGGCATCGAAGCGCTGGATGTGCCGCAGACCAAGTCCCAGGCGGAGAAGGATGCCGAGGCCGCCGAACAGGCCGCGGCCGAGGCCGCTGCTGCGCAGGCCGCCAGCCGTTCCGCCGCGCGTGAATCGCTGAGCGCCACCAGCTCCGCCGCGGCGTCCGTGCCGACTCCGCCGGCCAGCGCCACCGGCGCCGCCATCGCGGAGTATTCGCTGAATTTCATCGGTTATCCGTATCTGTACGGCGGCACCAGCCCGTCCGGCTGGGATTGCTCCGGATTCGTGCAGTACGTGTTCGCCCAGTTCGGCGTCTCGTTGCCGCGCACCTCGGGCGCGATGATGAGCGTCGGCTCGCCGGTGGGCAGTCTGGCTGAAGCCCAGCCCGGCGACATCATCGCCAGCGCCGGCCATGCGGCCATCTACATCGGCAACGGCATGGTGATGAACGCCATGGATTACGGTGCCGGCACCAACACCGCGGCGGTCGCCTGGGTGTTCCCGGGCGGCGGCTACGCCATCCGCCGTGTGGTCTGAGCCGTAAACCGTCTTCACACGAATGTCTCGACGCGCCTCGCCTGCGGGGCGCGTCGAGACGTTTGTGGAGGGTTTTCTCACAGCGTTACCGGAACTTCCCGGAATCCCGCGGTATTGTAGTGCTAAGGCGATGCGGAGCGGCGTCGCCAGTATTGCAAGGGAGGTCGTCATGATTAACGACAAAGCGATCCTCGTTGGCGTGGATGGCTCGCACGCCAGCTACAAGGCCACGTGGTGGGCCGCGAATTACGCCAAGCACGCCGGATTGACGTTGCAGATCGTCTGTGCGTATTCGTTGCCGAGCTACGCCGCGGTCTCATTCGACGCCACGTACACCGCCATGGGGGATGACAACGCGGCGCATAGCGATGCCCAGGAGATTCTGTCCAAGGCCAAAGCCATTGCCGACGAACAGGGCGTCGAGGCCGCCACACTGATCGTCACCGGAGACCCGGCCTCCGTATTCGTGGAACTGTCTCGCAACTACAACCTGATCGTCATCGGCAACCGCGGCAAGGGTGGTCTGGCCGAGCGTCTGCTGGGCACCACCAGCTCCAGCCTGCCGGCGTACGCGTACTGCCCGATCGTGGTGGTGCCGTATACCGATGATGAAGGCAACCCGATGCACCTGAACAACACGATCACCAAGGTGGCCGTCGGTTCCGACGAATCGAAGTGGGGCATCAAGGCGTTGGAGATCGCCGCCGACTTCGCCGCGACCTGGGATGCCGAACTCGACGTGATCTCCGCCGTGCCGAAGATGCAGGGCGTGGACGGCGACCAGGGCGTGATGGACGCCTTCAAGGAGGACTTGGACGTCCGTGTCTCGCCGATTCTTGAGAAGTACCCCAACCTCAAGCTGAACAAGTCCGTGGTGCCGGGTTCCGCCGTGGACGCGCTGACCAAGGCCAGCCATACCCATGATGTGGTGGTTGTGGGCTCCCGCGGCCGTGGAGGCTTCACCGGACTGCTGTTCGGCTCCACCAGCCAGGGATTGCTGCAGCACGCCGTCAATCCGGTGTACGTCGTGCCGCGCAAGTATGTGGAGGCCGCGGAGACGCGGCTGGACACGGTGCCCAGCTCGCCGGCGGAGGTGCCGACCAAGCCCATCGACGACATCAGCGGCGTCGAGGAGGTCTCGGTGCCCACGGCCGATATCGAGCAGGCTCACGACATCGAGTCCGCCATCGATCCGCTCCACAAGCGCTGAGCCGCACCTATCGGGGGCGGTCGATACCGACGCATAACGGTCGGTCGTCCCGTATATTCAATGGCGGTCGCACCGATCCTACGAACCGGTGCGACCGCCATTCATATACGGGTATACGGGGCGTCTCCCGGCGTGCGGGCCAGTACCCCGTGGACGTCCGTCAGTGACGCACGGTCACATCCAGACGCACCGGCGTGTCGTGCACGTAGGTGCGCGACACCGTGCAGCCCTTGTCGATATGACGGGTGATGCGCTCCTTGAGCTTGTCGGCGTCCGCGTCGCTCAGGCCGGCATCCACCGCGTCCACCACCAGCTGCTCGCTGAAGTTGATATAGGAGTTGTCGGCGTCATCGTAGGTGCCGTCGACCACGATGCGCGCGCCCTTGCCCTCGCCCAGCGTGTGCTCGATGGCGAACTGGCTGGAGAGCGCCGCGCAGCCGGCCAGGGCGATCTTCATCAGATCCCCCGGGGAGAACTGCCCCTTGCCCTTGCCGAACTTGATATGCGCGCCGTCATCGCTGAACGCGTCCCAGGAACCATCCTTGTTGCGTTCCACCCACAGTCGCTTGCCCATGCCTAAACCTCCTTGGTCGTTGTACGCAGGTACATATCCAATGTATCCGAATCGGCGCGCATCCATGGTGAGCCGTCCGCGAACAGCAGCGCCGTCGGTTGCGCCGTGGACGGACGGGCCCGTGTTCAGGCATGCGTCCCGCTAGACTGAGGTGCATGGCTTTGACACCCGAACAGCTCGCAGACATCCGCACCCGCATCCCCGCCCGTCCTCGCACGGACATCCCCATGCCGTATGAGGATCTGGTCAGGAGGATCCTGACCGAAGGCACGCTCAAATCCGATCGCACCGGCACCGGCACGATCTCCCTGTTCGGGCAGCAGATGCGGTTCGATCTGTCCGAATCGTTCCCGTTGCTGACCACCAAGCGGGTGTTCTTCAAAGGCCTGGCCTATGAGCTGCTGTGGTTCCTGCGAGGCTCGGACGGCGGCAACATCAACTGGCTGCTGGAGCACAACGTGCACATCTGGGACGAATGGGCCGACGAGAACGGCGACCTGGGTCCGGTATACGGCGTGCAGTGGCGCAGCTGGCCCGCGCCGACCCCCGAGGACCCGAACCGCACCATCGACCAGATCGCCAACGTGCTGGACCTGATCCGCAATCACCCCGATTCGCGCCGCATGGTGGTCAGCGCCTGGAACCCCGCCGAGGTCGAGCAGATGGCGCTGCCGCCGTGCCACGCCCTGTTCCAGTTCTACGTGGCGGACGGCAGACTGTCCTGCCAGCTGTATCAGCGCAGCTGCGACATGTTCCTGGGCGTGCCGTTCAACATCGCGTCCTACTCGCTGCTCACGCTGATGATGGCGCAGCAGGCGGGGCTGGAGCCGGGGGAGTTCGTCTGGACCGGCGGCGACTGCCACGTGTATGACAACCATATCGACCAGGTGCTCGAACAGCTGGGCCGCGACCCGTATCCGTACCCGCAGATCCGCATCCGCAAGGCCGATTCCCTGTTCGACTACGAGTATGACGACTTCGAGATCGTCAACTACCGGTACCACCCCACCATCAAGGCTCCGGTCGCGGTCTGAGCCGCCTTATACACTGAGTGCCAGTTCCACGTACCCAAGGAGTGAATGAAATGGAGCACGATAGTAGCCTCAGTGGCTATCACGAACCCGAGCCCGGGGCAGCCGGGCTTGAGGAAGAGGAGGATTGGGGAGACGATTTCCCCAAGACGTTCTCGGTGAATCTGATTTGGGCCGAGGCGCATGACAAGGAAGGTCATGCCGGCGCCATCGGCGTCAACGGCGGCATGCCGTGGCATCTGCCCGAGGACCTGAAGCATTTCACGGAGCTGACGATCTCCCATCCGGTCATCATGGGCCGGCGCACGTGGGAGTCGCTCAGCGCCAAGTACCGTCCGTTGCCGAATCGCGACAATATCGTGATCTCCCGCAACCCGAACTATGCGGCGCCGGGGGCCACGGTGGTGGGCGATCTGGAGGCCGCGTTGGATCTGGCGCGTCAGGAGGCGATTCCGGACGATGGCATGGACCGCAGCGAGATCTGGATCATCGGCGGCGCGCAGCTGTTCAACGAGGCGCTGCCGCAGGCGGATAAGGCGTATGTGACGCAGATTCGCGCCGATGTGGAGGCCGACACGTACGCGCCCGATATGGATGCATTGCTGGAGTCCGGGCTGTGGCGCGTGGCCGACACCTCGCCGTGGCTGATGCCGGCCAAGTCCGAGGGCGGCATCCGCGGCTTCCGCTACGTCACCTACCGCAAGACCCGTTGATTCGTACGGAGGATAGTACCGATATGAGCGTTCACCCGTATACCGTGATGACCGTGTGCACCGGCAACATCTGCCGTTCCCCGATGGCCGAGATCATCCTGCGCGCCGAATTCGAGCGCCGTGGTCTGGGCGACCGCGTGCGCGTGATGTCCAGCGGCGTCAGCGATGAGGAGTACGGCAACCCGATCGACCGCCGTGCCGTGCGCGTGCTGAAGGCGCGTGGCTACGAGCTGCCGGCCCGTCATTTCGCGCACCGCATCGAGGCCGACGAGATCGAGGAGACCGATCTGTTCCTGCCGATGACGGCCTCGCACATGCGGGCGCTGAAGCGTCAGCTGCCGGCCGACAAGCAGGCCGAGGTGCATATGTACCGCAGCTTCGATCCGGATCTGAAGCAGCCCGCTGCGGGCCGTGAGGACGAGATCGATCTGGTTGATCCCTGGTACGGCGGTTCGCATGAATTCGAGGTCGCCATCGACCAGATCGAGCACGTCGCCCCGTACATCGTGGATTGGGTGGAGCGTCAGCTCGCCTGACGATGTGAAAACGACGACGTATCAGTGATGGCCGGTCGCAGAAATGCGACCGGCCATCATGTATGGAGGGCGTGCGTACGGATATGTGCAGATGCTGAGCCACGCGCTCCACACGATGCCGGTGAGGTGTTGCGTTGTGTGCGGTATGAAAAAGCCCCGCACGGTGGCGGGGCGACGGTGGTGGCTCCGAGCGGCATCGATCCGCTGACCTAACGATTTTCAGTCGTTCGCTCTACCAACTGAGCTACAGAGCCATGAGCGACCCCGACCGGACTTGAACCGGCGACCTCCGCCGTGACAGGGCGGCGCTCTAACCAACTGAGCTACGGGGCCATGGCGTTCTTTCGGAAAAGAAGCCAAGAAGAGATATTACAGGGTTCTGCGTATTATGCAAATCGTGTCGTCGGCGTGTCGGAAACAAAAAGCCCCGCACGGTGGCGGGGCTGCGGTGGTGGCTCCGAGCGGCATCGATCCGCTGACCTAACGATTTTCAGTCGTTCGCTCTACCAACTGAGCTACAGAGCCATGAACAGTTGAAAAAACCCGGTAAAAACCGGGTTTCCACTATTCGCGACCCCGACCGGACTTGAACCGGCGACCTCCGCCGTGACAGGGCGGCGCTCTAACCAACTGAGCTACGGGGCCGTGGCGTTCTCTGAACGAGAAGCCGAATAGAAATATTACTCAGAATGACGAAGTATGCAAGTCTCCGCGTGTCTCGTTGGAATTCCGCGGTTTTGCGCCCATGTCATCCGGCTCGCGGGCGTCCGTTCAGTCCACGAGTTCCATGGTGATCGGAGCCGATCCCTGCGCGGTCTGCCAGGTGTCGACCCAATCGCCCTGCGTGGAGCGGACGAATTCGTCAAGGTACTCCGGCAGGCTGAAATCGTCGGACAGGTCGCGCGTATCCATGCAGGTGCCGTCTTCGAAGCAGATCTGCCCGTCGTACTGGGAGAGACTGTCGTCGTCCCACACTTCGGGGTGCTCGTCGATGTAGTCGAAGGTGAAGCCGATCACCCAAACCGCGAACGCGATGCAGGCCATCAGGAACAACGTGCCCAGCGCGCTGATCGCAATGCCCGCAATGGACATGCCCTTGCTCTTCTCATGGGATTTGTTGATTTGGACCAGGGCGACGATCGAGAGGATCAGGCCGATCGGCGGGATGATGAATGCGCATACGAATCCGGCGATGCACAGGCCGTTCCATTTATCGGTCTGTGCGGGCTGCCCGTAGTAGTAGCCCTGGGCGTACGGGGCCGTATACGGGGCGTTGTAGGAGGCTCCGTACTGTGCGTTGTACGGTTGCTGGGTGTATGGGGCGCCGTATGCGGGCTGTTCGGGCGGCGTCTGGCCGCCGTCCGTGTACGGCTGGCCCTGGTACTGCCCGTAGGTCTGCTGCGCCTGCTGGGGCTGCTCAGGTGAGCCGTACTGCGTGGAGGTGTGCTGGTCGTCCGGTTGCGGGATGTATGGATTGGTTGCCGTCATGGTTCCAGTCTACCCGCAGGACCTGCATATACGGGGCGAGGTGCGGCCCGCGATGGGTCGCACCCCGCCCGAATCGCCACGCTCCGCTCAGGGCGCGGCGGGAGCCGATCAGTCGGCCTGCTTCCAGGTCTCGACGTCGATGTGATGCTCCGGGTTGGCCTGCCAGGCCTCCCACGCGGACTTGACGATGTCCTCCACGTTGTACTTGGCGTGCCAGCCCATCTCCTCGTTGATGCGCTTCGGGGAGCCGATCAGGTGCGGCGGGTCGCCGGCGCGGCGCGGCATGACGGTTTCGGTGAACGGCAGGCCGGTCACCTTCTTGACCTCGTCCACGATCTGGCGCACCGAGGTGCCCTCGCCGGTGCCGACGTTGAACACGTCGTACTTGCGCTCGTCGCGGTCCAGGTACTCCAGGGCCGCCACATGCGCGTCGGCCAGGTCGGAGACGTGGATGTAGTCGCGCACGCAGGTGCCGTCGTCGGTCGGGTAGTCGTCGCCGAAGATCGCGGGGGCCTTGCCCTGCTTGAGGCGGTTGAACAGCATCGGGATGAGGTTGAGGATGGCCGGATCCTCAAGCTCCACCGGGCCGCATCCGGCCACGTTGAAGTAGCGCAGGCCGCAGAAGCGGATGTCGTAGGCGGTTTCGCAGGCGCGGGCCATCCACTCGCCGAACAGCTTGGTCTGGCCGTACGGGTTGATCGGCAGCATCGGCACCACGTCCTCGGGCACCACGTCCACCGGCGGCTCGCCGTAGGTGGCGGCGGAGGAGGAGAAGACGAGCTTCTTGACGCCGGAATCGCGCATGCCGATCAGCACGTTGAGCATGCCGTTGATGTTCTGCTGGTAGTACCACAGCGGCTTCTCCACCGATTCGCCGACCTGCTTGCGGGCGGCGAAGTGGATGACGGCGTCCACTTCCTCGGCCTTCATGATCTCGGCCAGGCGCTCGCCGGCGCCGGCGGCGGAGACGTCCATGCCGTACAGTCGGGAACCTTCGATGCGGGTGGGCTTGCCGTAGCTGAGGTCGTCCACAACGACGACCCGCTGGCCGGCCTGATGGAGAGCGTGAACGACGTGGGCGCCGATGTAGCCGCACCCACCGGTGACGAGAACAGTCATGTTCCGACCTTTCACTCATCGGAGTTCGGTGTGCGGATGCCGTGTGAACACCCGCTGTTCACTTTTGCTCCGGTTTTGTTATTTTTTGAACAGTTTCAGTATAGCATGCAAACACGAACGCACAAAGGTGTGTTCATTCGTGTTGTCATGATCAATGGTTGTACTACGACGTGCGTATGCTGGGTGGCATCAAGCACGGGAGCCGCGCAAGCGAGCTGAGAGGGTTGACCCGACCGTTGAACGTGATCCGGTTAGTACCGGCGAACGGAGCCTTTGATGTCGTCGAAGACGATTCCCCGCTTGGTGTACGACCGATCAGGAAAGCGAGGATGATATATATGGTGGAATCCACACAAACCGCTCAGTCGGGCTTACTCAGGTGGCGCGTTGTGGACGTCACAGTGACGGCGGTTATCGCGGTGGCCTCAGGCGTGGTGTTTTGGGGATTGGGCATGGTTACGGTGCCGCTGTCTACGTTGATGCAGGTGGTGCCGGGGCTACAGGCACTCACCTGGGGTCTGTTTTACTTCGCCGGACCCTTGGCTGCTCTAGTAGTGCGCAAACCGGGAGCTGCGATCTTTGCTGAACTGATTGCCGCCCTTGTGGAAGCGGTGCTGGGTAGTCACTGGGGAGGTCTCGGCACAATCATCCCGGGTTTAGTGCAGGGGCTCGGGGCTGAAATCGCCTTCGCCATCGTGGCATACAAAATCTGGAACTTGGGCGTCGCCACGCTGTCCGGGGCTATGGCCGGACTGGCGGGCATGATCATCTCATGGATTATGTATTACCAGGGGTACGGCATGGACTTCATCGTTATTGGGTTCGTGTGCTCGGTAATCTCTGGCGCGGTGTTTGCAGGCGCATTGATGTGGGCGTTGTACAAGGCCATCGCCGCGACCGGCGCATTGGGACATTTTGCCAGTGGTCGCGACACGCGCCGCTGATCAAGACAGCAACGGAATGGGAACGCCGATATGGAGAATGTCACTGGAGATCCTCAACTTGACATCGTTGCACAGCGTTGGCCCGACATTACACTGGCCGAAGCCGCGGACGTGCTGTCACGGTTGCGGCATCCGCTGCGCGCCCTAGAATTATTGACCCGCAGCGGCAGGCCGACCGCAGCCGGCGTGATGATTCGTACGAACGAAGGGGACGTGTTTATCAAACGGTACGCCCTCTCGGTACGCGACGCTGCTTCGATTCTGCCGTATCACGGATTCGTCCATCATCTGGCTAAGCGGGGTATATCCACGCCGACGTTCATGCCGTTCGCCGACGACTTGGGCGGTTCTGCGCCAGGTGGTCCGATCTGGGCGACGGATAGCGCGTTGACGATTGGTGGCGCGGTGTACGAGGTGTGCGCTAAGTCTGAAGGCGACGACCGGTACATCGATGCGTTGTCTTGGGATCCTCCGCGTACGGTGTCCGAAGCGGAACAACTCGGCGCATTCATGGCGCGCATGTCCATGGCGGCGGAGGGATATGACGCGCCGAGACCTGCGGCGCCGAACCCGTTCCAGAACCGGTTCGGCCTGTTTGCGACCGCGGATTTCGACGCGGCGGTAAAGGCCTGGCTGGAGGAGCGCCCCGTGGTGCGCGACTACCTGAAGTCCACTGATCGCCATCTCATGCAGGATCTGGATCTGCACCGGTGTTACGTAGAGAAGGTGAGCGGCCCCTACGGGGCATTGCCGTCGTGCTGGACACACGGTGACCCTCACATTTCGAATTTCCTGTGGCAGGGCGACCGGCCGTCCAGCATCTTCGACTTCGGCTTGGCCGACCGCAACACGGCGCTGTTCGACCTAGTGGAGACGCTGGAACGCAACACCATCCGGTTCGTATCCATCATGAACGGCGATGATGATGCCTACTGCGCCGACACGGCCGCGGCGATTATTCGCGGCTACAACGGCGTGATACCGCTGTCGTCGTCGGATTTGGCGCTGGTTGCGGACATGCTGCCGGTCTGTCAGTCTGAGGCGGCACTGAACTGGATTGCCTACTACGTGGAAGGCACCCATCGACCTCAGGACGCAGCATGGTGCTACGACATCTCACTGATGGGCCACACCGCATGGTTCGCCCGACCATCCGGGCAACGATACCTGGACGCCATCCGCATGGCGGCCTAACCTACAGCAAGGAGAAACATATGCTCAACATTCGTTTTGAATACATCCACTCATGGACCAACCATGCAGGCTTCTACCTAGCCCGAGCCAACGGTGACTACGCACGTCACCACATGGACGTCGAATTCCACAACGGCGACTCCTTCCGTGGCTCGCCGGCCGCGCTGTTGTCCCGCGGCGAATGTGACGTGGCATTGGTACGACATAAGGACCTGTTCTCGCATCAGGGTGGAGAAACCGGCCTGGTGGCTGTCGCCGCACTGAACCAGTGCCAGGTTGGTGGTGTGGTGACCAAGGCAGGTAGCGGCATTACCCGTTTCCGCGATCTTGAAGGGCGCACGCTGGGGTTCCCCGCCGCCGCATATCGTCTGTTCGCTGAGCTCAAGGAAGCGATGGGAGCGGACGGTGGCGACATCGAGAAGGTCAACGTCGTGTCGACCGGAGGATGGGAACCTGACTTCCGCTCGATTGAGAACGGCATGTTTGATGCGTTCGTCAACGTGGTGTGGTGGGAGCCGTTCCAGGGGTCCGGCCCGCTCGACCAGGTAGTGACGATTCCGTTCGACTCTCTGAACATCGCCCCTCATTACTCGTACTACGTGTGTGTGCGCAGGGAATTTCTAGACCGCAATACGCAACTCGTCCGCGACTTTCTGGCGGACACGGCTGCGGGCTACCGTATGGCTGCGGACGATCGTGCCGCCGCGATGGCCGCCCTACAGGACCCTCTTGCCAACGTTAGCCCCGCGGTGCTGAACAAGACCCTGGATGTCGTATCCCCGACCTGGTTCGATGCTGCCGGACATTGGGGACCGTTGGACGTGGACTTCGTGCGTCGGTACAACCATTGGATGACCGAACAGGGGTTCATGACCGTTCCGGAGGAGGAGTCGCTGGCGGCCATCGAAGCGGGCGCTGTGACAAACGCCTACCTGCCTTGGTGACGGGCTTCATGACGGATGCAGGGGCGTGTTCGAGGCTCATCGGTATAAATGGGTGCTATGCAGGAGAGCAATACCGAACAGCTGAGGAACCGCCCCGTACTGTCCTTCGTGCGCAGGTCGGGCCGTCTGGACGCACGGCTGCAGCGCGCATGGGACCGTTACGCGGGCGAGTATCTGCTGGACGTGAACGCGGGGGAGGGGTCGCTGGACGTACGCCCCGGCGTGACGATCGACGGCGGATATGTGTGTCGGACGTGGGGCAACGACAACCCGCTGATCGTGGAGATCGGTACCGGGCAGGGCGAGAACATCGTCGCCGCAGCCGCCGCGCACCCTGACATGAACTTCCTGGCGCTGGAGGTGTACGACCCCGGCGTGGCCCACACCATGCTGCTCGCCGGTAAGCAGGGGCTGGGCAACCTGCGCATCGCGCAGGTCAACGCCCCCGAACTGTTCAAGGTCATGGCCGACGGCGTGGTGGCCGAGGTGTGGACGTACTTCCCCGATCCGTGGCCCAAGATGCGGCATCACAAGCGCCGCATCGTGCAGCCCGCGCTCGCCGGGGAGATCCGTCGCGCGCTGGTGCCCGGAGGCCTGTGGCGCATCGCCACCGACATCGAGGACTATGCGTTGCATGTGCACGAGGTGATGGACGCCATGCCCGGCTTCGAGAATGTGGGCGGATTGGCCGTCAGCCTGCCGACCGAGCACGTCGGCAAGGGCAACGCCGATGAGGCGGCGGGCCTGCCTCATGCCGACTTCGTCGAGTCGCCGCGCTTCGAGGGACGCGTGCTGACCAATTTCGAGCGCAAGGGTCTTCAGGCCGGCCGTGTGATCCACGACTTCGCCTACCGGGCCGTGTGAGGTGTCCGGCGTGCCGCCCCGCCCTCAGGTTCGGCGGGCGTGGGCGACACGCCGTGTTGCACCCGTTTATGGTCTCGCCTATAATTTCTAATTCGTTGCCCCCATCGTCTAACGGTTAGGACACCAGACTTTCAATCTGACAACGAGAGTTCGACTCTCTCTGGGGGTACCAACCAGAAAGCCCGCCGAAGCGGGCTTTCTTCGTATCGGGCGTGGGTTGCCCTCCCATGTAGGCTGGCGGCAACCCGGGCCTATAGGCCGCAACCCACGCAACAGCGGAGACGGCCGCGTCACGCGGTCAGCAGGGCCGCGTACTGGCGGGCGGCCTCGTCCAACTCCTCATCGGTGACCTTCATCGTGCTGTGGATGGTGAACGGCTCAAGCCAGGTCATGCCGATATGCTTGGCCGTGGCCTCAAGCGGCCTGAGCAGTTCGGGCACGATCACCCCGAACTCGCCGTCATGGCGGTACTTGTCGGACGAGCCTCCGACGCTGACGGCCGCCATCAGCTCCTTGCCGTGCAGCTTGTCGCCGCCGGTGCCATAGGCCCAGCCGTGCCGGAGCGTCGTGTCCTCCCACTGCTTGAGCAGGGCGGGGGAGCTGTACCAGTACATCGGGAACTGCCAGACCACGCGGTCCGCGGCGAGCAGCGCCTCCTGCTCGGCCTCGGCGTCGATGTGGAAGTCGGGGTAGAGCGCGTACTCGTCGCGCACGGTCACGCCCGGGGTGGCGGCGGCCGTTTCCGCCAGCGTCCGGTTGATGCGCGAACCGTCATGCAGATGCGGATGGAAGACCAAAACCAGAGTGTTCATTCGTATCTCCTTACCATTGTGGCCGCATGGTCGGCGCAACGCTGACGAGCACGGACGTGCGGCCGATGCCTCCAGAGTAGATGGTCGGTCCGCCTCGCGCTAATATGCCCACGGCATACCGCGGCATGCATCCACGGTGTTCGCGGCGTTGTGCCGTTCAGTCCCGATTTTGCCGGTTACGCTTCGCACCGGTACCGGTCCGGGACCCGCGCCGTTCCGCTTCGGGCGAACAAGTCGCCTCCGTTCGGGCGACATTGGCCGATTACACTGGAAATCAGAGCGTCGGGCGTGCGGTCCGGTCGGAGTGGAGAAGGTCGGAGGGTGGATATGGATATGAACGCATCGTCGTCCGGTGTTGAGAACGCGCCGGATTTCCCGGAGCTGCCCTCGTACGCGGATGGCCGCGGCGTCCGTTCGGGTGTGGACCTGCGCGTGCTGCGGTATTTCCTGGCGGTGGCCGATGAAGGCAACATCACCTGGGCGGCCGAGCTGTTGCAGATCTCGCAGCCCACGCTGTCGCGTCAGCTCAAGGGCTTGGAGGATGCGCTGGGCGTGACGCTGTTCCACCGGGGTCCACATCAGATCTCGCTGACCCCGGAAGGGCGGCTGCTGCGTGAGCGCGCCCAGGAACTGGTGCAGCTGGCGGGCAAGATGGAACGCGAGGTGCGCGAGCTGCACGGTTCGCTGTCCGGCACGATTGCAATCAGCTGCGCGGAGACGCACAGCATGGATTGGCTGGCCCGGTGTATCGCGGCATTCCGGCAACGGTACCCGGAAGTGGAGTTCGAGATGCGCACCTGCACCGCCGATGTGACGGGCGACCGTCTGGAACAAGGCCTGACCGATCTGGGACTGGTCACCGAGCCATTGGACGTGAGCAGATACGATTACCTGCGTACGCATATCGATGACAGGTGGGGAATCCTGATGCGACCCGATGATCCGCTGTCGACGCTGAACGAGATTCGGCCCGAGGACTTGGCTGGTAGGGCGCTGATTCTGCCGTTCCGTGAAGAGGTGCGTGGCGAGCTTGTCAGCTGGATGGGTGGATCGCTACGGGCGGTGTCAACCGCCGGCCTATGCGATTTGAGTATCAACGTGATGGCGATGGTACGCGGCGGGGTCGGTCTGGCCATGTCGTTCGGACTGGGAGTCCCTGATGACCTGTGCTTCAAACCGTTAAGCCCCGTGCTGGAATCCGGTGGCGCCGTCATCTGGAAGCGGGGGCGGACGTTGACCCCGGCTGCGGCCGCCTTTGTGGAATTCCTGCGCACTGAAGGCCGGCGGATCGCACGTTGAACGGGGCGTGAACACGATGGTGCGGCCATGCCCGTCGGGCATGATCGCAATGATAACCGGACATTGGCGGTCCGGGTGTCACATCGGTATCGTCGGGAACGGAAACGTCGCAACGGCGTTCCTCGGACGGAGGGAAGGGGTATGTCCACGAAACAAGCGAGGAATCGAATGATAAGGAGTAGCAATGGATAGGGTCGAACGTACCGAAGCCACGATGCAGGAGCTGTTCCATCAGCCGGCCGTTACCACGGAAGGCACCGATCCGGAGTTCATGCGCATCCTGCAACGCTTCATCTTCGGCGATGTCTGCCACACCGGCAGCCTGGACAACCGCATGCGCGAACTGGTGACCGTCACCGTGCTGGCCACGCTCAACACGCTGCCGCAGCTGAAGGCGCATACGCAGGCGGCCCTGAACGTCGGCTGCACGCCGATCGAGATCCGCGAGGCCATCTACCAGTGCGCGCCGTTCATCGGCTTCCCGAAGACGCTGAACGTCATCGGCGCCATGAACGAGGCGTTCCAGGCCGCCGGCATCGAACTGCCGCTGCCCGAGCAGGGCACGGTGAGCGAGGAGAACCGCAATGAGCGCGGACTTCAGCTGCAGGCGCCGCTGTACGGCACGGAGATTAAGGACCGGTACACGTGGCTGCCCGGCGACTTCGCCGAGTTCGTGCCGCGCATGCTGACCGAGCTGTGCTTCGGTGATTACATGAGCCGCGACGGCATGGACGGCAAGACCCGCGAGCTGCTGACCGTGGTGCTGCTGGCCGCGCTGGGCGGTGCCGAGGTGCAGGTCAAGAGCCATGTGGAGGGCGCGTTGAAGGCCGGCAACTCCAAGGAGGAACTGGTCTGCGCGCTCGTGCACGCCGGCTGCTACATGGGCATCCCGCGTCTGTTCAACGCGTTGAACACCTGCAAGGACCTGCTCTCCCGCGACTGATTATCCCTATCGTCGCGTCATCCCGAGGCAGTCATGACCCGGCTGTCTGCCGCCGCCGACGGCATCATCCCCCGGTTTTCACCGAGGCACGCAGCCAGTCCTGTGTGACGCGTCCCAGGCAACGGGCGGCCTTATAGGCCATGTATGGCGTGAAAATCGTATTGGCTTCCATACGCACCGTGCCGCCGTTCCCGGCCTCGGCGCTTGATGTACGCACGCTCACCATCAGCACCGCATCCACAGGGCGGGACACCCCCTCGATCTGCAACGGCAACATGGGGGTCACCTCGTCAACGCGCGGATAATAGCCATACGCCACCTCGCCGCCGCGGCTGGCATCCGCCAACGCACGGTCGATGGCACGCGTCAGGCTTTCCGTCGCCTCACTCCAGCGGCTCGGTCTGGCGTCGAAGAACCTCCGGGCGTCCTCGAAGAACATCGCGCGCTCCTTCACCGGCGTCACGTCCCGGCCCCTTGACTCGCGCCCAAGCTGGGTCAACCGCGCGTCGGACGTCCATATGGCCGTGAAGTCCGGTTCGTCATCCAGCATCGTCCAGATATAGTGCACCGGATACCGTTTGATGTTCTTCTCTTCCACCATATGATTGAAGTTCGCGGCGAGAAGATCACCGTGATCGTGCACCGTCCTGAACACCGCGGGATCCGGACGTCCCTCGTAGACCGGCGGCGTCAGACGAGCCCAGTCCCCGCTGCGCCGGAGATGAAACAGTTTCGTCTGCAGTCTCCTGTCATCTTCGCCGAGTGCGCCGTCCTCGGTGCAGAACCCGCCGAACAGCCAGTTCTTCTTGTCACGCCCGAGTTGACGGCTGCGCCAGCAATAGCACATGACCGGCTTGCCGTCGTGACGGCTCAGACCCGTGTCGAACAACGCGATCGTGCGTTTGCCGTCCGTGACGATCTGGTCATGCGCTTTTGCGTGGACGAAGACGTTACGCATATAGTCCAGCAGCAGGTCATAGGCGCTGCCGCTTTCATTGTCCGCCGGATTCACGGGTGCCCATCCCTCCGCGCGTATGCTTCTGGCAAGCGTGGCAAGGTCTCCGTCGCGCCGCGGAACGTGTTTGTCCGGATCGTTCGGATCGCGATTCCACAACGGCCAGAACGCGAAGTTGTCGAGCTGGCCGTGGGGGCTCAGGAGCGACTTCTCCCGGCATATCCCGTCCTCCCGCACCAGCCATCCGCCGTCGGCTCCTCTGGCTATGACGATTTCGACGTCCTGTCCGGAGCGTACATAGGTGGACTCCACGCGCAGAATGACCGCTGATGCGTCGGCACCCTTACGGTACAGTCCATGGGCCGCGACGGCATACTTCCATTCGGAGGCCAAGACATCAGCGATGCTCTCATAGTTCACCAATAGCCCGCCCAGCAGCTCGAGCGCCCGCGATGGCACGTCCACGGCGGGGAAGAAATCGGCGGGAAGCTCGGCATAGTCGTCATCCCGCAACGGATCACGTCCCCTCTTGCCGATGATGTGCTGCGCCACCAGATCGAAGTAATACCGTCTCTTCGGTCCCCGCCTATACGCGGTGGCCAGGGTGTCGCACACGCAGTCCGGCGGCGTGAGGCCGGATTCGGATGTGGGTATGTCCTCGGGTGCGGATGCGGCATCGTTCCCGTCCTCCTCGTGACGACTCGTCGCACCCATATCCTCCGAACCCGATTCGGTGCCATGCCGCGGCCGAACGGCTTGCGAACAGGACTTGGCCGACAGCTGTTCGAGCGCGTCCGTGATCCGCCGCTCCACATCCTCCAATCGGACGTCCAACACCATCGCCGGGTCGCCGGTGAACCGAGCGAGACCATCGCATGCCATGACGTTGTCGATGACAATCGCCGCCTTGAGTCCCCGATGGAATGTCGTGTTGGCGTTCAGCCTCCCCAACGCATCGTCCAACGCGGATTCGGCGCAAACCGGGAGTCCGTCGGTGATGAGCAGGAACACCGGGGCGCACGACTGGTCCCGCTCGATATCCGCATTCCCGTCAAGGGAGTTCCCTCGCAGGTAGGTTTCGAGTTCGATGCAGGCACGGTCCAATCGGGTCAGCATGCCGGTCGTCAGCGCAGGGATCGTCACCGTTTCCACCGGCTGCGGACTGACCACCCATCGCGCGTCATCGTCGAACGCCAATACCGCCATATTCACGGCGACGTCGTGGGAGCGGACAATGTCATGAAACGATTCCGACGTCTTACGCAGCGCACGGCTCACCGCGTCGATGCCGGCGCAGTCACATCTCCGCATGCTGTTGGACGTGTCCACGATGACGAATATATCCAACACACGGTGGGCGGAGGCGGTTGCCGGTGAATCGGTCATAGTGCATTCCTTATATAGGCATGTAGTCGATGTCGTGCATGGATATCGATGCGCATGGCGGCACCCTGCCGACCTGCAACATCCCGAACGCTCTCGTCCGGTCGTCCGTGATCAGATCTCGACCAGCCGCCGGCACACGACTCCATGGTGTTCGTATCTCCATCCTATCCCGTCCCGCGTCGCCGCCGCGCGTCGTACCGGAACCCGTACTCCGACCGCGCACCGTACGGGTTCGCGGACGCGAGCCATACCTGTACTACGATGGAGTGCATATCGCTCAGAGAGGAGAGATCATGGACAAGGGCAATCCCATGCTGCGATGCACGATCTGCCGGGCGTTGGCGTATCCGGGCACGAATGCATGCCCGAAATGCGGCGGCATGGAGCTGGAACCGGCCGCGGCTTCGGACATCACGCTTACCAGCATCATCTCTCTGGTCGCGTTGACCGACCCTGATGCGATCTGGGAAAGCAGGATCATCTCGTACGCCGACGACATCAGCGCCGGCGCGCTGACGCCGCTCATCCGGCAGCTCGCCGTCGCGTTCGATTCTCATGCCATCGACGCCATCCGAGTGGACGATTCGTCGGGCGCGAAGGACATCATGCGCCGGTGGCATCTCGCCGACGGCGTCATCGATGCCATCATCGACGCCTACGCGGCCGCCACTGGTCGACAGGCGATGTCTTCCCCGACGGAATCCGAACCCCAACATTCCACCTATCCGAGCAGCGCCGTTGAGCAGTACGAGCTCGCCGAAGCATACTGGTTCGGCCAAGGTGTCCGAAGGGACGACCGACAGGCCGCGTACTGGTTCGAGAAGGCTGCGGAACAGGGCCATCGGGGCGCGCAGTACAGCGCCGGATGGATGCATCAGCATGGGCGCGGCGTCCCCCAGGACTACGCAAAGGCCGCCTCGTGGTACCGCAAGGCCGCGGAGCAGGACCAGGCGTTCGCGCAGCGCAATCTTGGAATGCTCTACGAACAGGGGCGAGGCGTCGAACAGGATTATCGGCAGGCCGCATATTGGTTCGAGCGGTCCCTGCACTGGAACGATCCGGTCTCCCAGTGTCATCTCGGCACGCTGTATCATAACGGCCAAGGCGTTCCGCAGGACGACCGGCAGGCCGTCGAGCTATACCGCAAAGCCGCCGAACGCAATTTCGCTGATGCTCAAAGCAATCTGGGTGCCATGTACGAGCACGGATGGGGTGTCGAGCGGAACCTTAGTCGGGCGACCTACTGGTATGGCAAGGCCCTTGATCTGTACCGCAAGTCGGCGGAACGAGGCATCCCAAGCGCACAACGTGGTCTCGGCAGGATGTATCAGGAGGGGCGTGGCGTTCCGCAGGATATACGGCAAGCCGTCATGTGGTACCGCAAGGCCGCGGAACAAGGCGATGAGGAGGCGAAGCAGCAGCTGAAGCGGATCGAAGCCGACCAATGAAGGCTATAGGTTCGCCGGCGGGTACGGTGATGCGGACCCGCCGGCCGCTGCGGTCAGCAGGTCGTAGGCCGCGCGGTATTTCGCGACGCGTGCGCGATCCGTATCGGTGACGGTCGGCAGCCGGTCGAGGTTCATATTGTCCCGCAGGTCGCTCATCTTGACCTCACGGGCGATGCGGCCCGCGCGGGCGACGGCCGGGTCCTGTGAATCGCAGGCGTCCACGATGCGTTGGATGTAGTCCATATACGATTCGTCGACTCGCCGTGTATCCAGCTGCACCGCGGCCACCACGTCGGGTGGGAATCCGAGCGTCAGCAGCTCCTCGGCGGTGGTGCCGGTGTCCTCGATCAGGTCGTGCAGCCAGCCGGCGATACGGGCCTCATCGCTGGTGCACCCCTGCGAGACCCGCTGCGGATGCGTCCAATACGCGGCTCCCGCCTTATCCGTCTGGCCGGCATGACGTTCCCTGGCCAGCTGCTCGGCCACAGCCAGCAGATCGGCGGTGTGATGTTCCATACCGTTCAGTGTAGTGCGGTCGCAAACCGGTCGTCGTGGCGCGCTGTGGGGCACGGCGCCTCCCCATTCGGCGTGAGATGATTGCGGTAACGCAACCATCGTTGCGGCGACACGTGATTCGTACTGGGCGAACTCCCGGCATCGCCGCTAAGATTGGAAACCGTCGGTCGCCCTCAACGATGAGCGATCCACAACGAATGAACCAGGACTCAAAGGAGGTCTTGTATGGTCTATCGCATGATTTTCAACCAGGAGGCGTACTTCGGCCGCGGTGCGATCAAGCAGATTCCGGACGTGGCCAAGGCGCACGGCTTCACCAAGGCGTTCATCGTCACCGATCCGGTGCTGATCGAAACCGGCACCGTCAAGAAGGTCACCGACGTGCTCGACGAGGCGGGCATGCCGTATGAGGTCTTCAGCAACGTCCAGCCGAACCCGCCGGTCGAATGCATCAAGGACGGCGTGGCCAAGTTCGCCGACGCCGGCGCCGACTTCCTGATCGGCCTGGGCGGCGGCTCCCCGCAGGACACCTGCAAGGGCATCGGCATCGTCACCGCCAACCCCGAATTCGCCGACGTGCTCTCGCTGGAGGGCGTGGCCGCCACCAAGAACCCGTCCGTGCCGATCTTCGGCGTGCCGACCACCGCCGGCACCGCCTCGGAGACCACCATCAACTACGTGATCACCGATACGGCGAACAAGCGCAAGTTCGTGGCCGTCGACCCGCATGACATCCCGATCGTCGCGTTCGTGGACCCGGATCTGACCGACACCCAGCCGCGCTCGCTCAAGGTGGCCACCGGCCTGGACGCGCTGACCCACGCCATCGAGGGCTATATCACCCCGGGTGCGTGGAGCCTGTCCGACTGCCTGTCGATGCAGACCATCCGCATGATCGCCAAGAACCTGGCCAAGTCCGCCGAGGGAGACATCCCCGCCGGCGAGCAGATGGCGTACGCCTCCTACATCACCGGCATGGCCTACTCGAACGTCGGCCTGGGCCTGGTGCACGGCATGGCGCACCCGCTGGGCGGCCGCCTCGGCGTGGCCCACGGCGTGGCCAACGGCATCCTGCTGGCGCCGGTCATGGAATACAACAAGGAGTACACCGGCGAGAAGTACCGTGACATCGCCGACGCGTTCGGCGTTCAGGACGCCTACACCGGCGATCTCGACCACGTGCGTGACGAGGCGGTTGAGGCGGTGCGCAATCTCACCAAGGAGCTCGGCAACCCGACCACCATCTCCGAGGTCGGCGCCACCGAGGCCGACCTGGAGGGACTGGCCCATGACGCGTTCAACGACGTGTGCACGCCGGGCAACCCGCGTCAGGCCACCGAGGAGGACATCTACGCGATCTACAAGTCGCTGATGTAATCTGATCGACACGATAGCGCCGTAGCGTCCGGGCCTGTTCCGTTTCTTCGGAGCGGCCCGGACGCCGCATATGGTGCCTCCTGCTGGACTCTGACACATCGTGACTCTGATTCATACCGCAAAACGTTGATTTTCCAAGGCTTTGTGCTATGGATCACGGCCACGATAGATCAGAGTCACGAAAGGGGGCGGGGAATCTTCGCCATTGGCACAGCGGAGGTTCCCGCCCGCACCCCGCCGTACAATAGGGCCTCATGAGCAATGATCAGGATGACCTGAAGATCGATTTCGCTTCGGTGTTTCCGGCGAAGGGGGATGCGCGCCGACCTCCGGAATGGTACGGCCGCGCCCTGCTATACACCGCCATAGCCGTGTTCCTGGCGTATTTCGTGTGGCGGTCATGGGGCAAGGTGTCCGGCGTGGTGCTGGATGTGGTCATCTCACTGTTCCTGGCGCTCGCCATCGAACCGGTGGTGCTGCTGCTGGTACGGCATGGCTGGAAGCGCGGCGTGGCCTCGGCCGTCAGCCTGATCGGCCTGGGCGCGGTGATCGTCGCGCTGCTGGCGCTGTTCGGCAACATGTTCGTGCAGCAGGCCATCTCGATGGTCAAGGGACTGCCGGGCGTCTATGACGAGATCTCCCGCACCGTGGAACAGTACACGTCGTTCAAACTGCCGGAGATCCAGAACCTGGGCAGTGAGATCTTCAACAACATCCAGACCTCCTGGGTCACGGACTTCGCCGGTCAGGCCCTGAGCACCACCATGGGGCTGTTCGGGTTCCTGCTCGACTTGCTGACCGTGGTCATGGTGACCTACTACCTGTCCGCCGCCGGCCCCAAGCTGCGCCGCAGCCTGTGCCAGTGGCTTGGCCCGGTCACGCAGCGTCGGTTCCTGCTCGGCTGGACCATCGTGCAGGACCAGATCTCCAACTTCCTGTTCTCCCGCACCATCCTGGCGGCCATCAACGCCGTGTGCACGGCCATATTCCTGGACCTGATCCGTGTGCCCTACTGGCTGCCGCTGGCCCTGTTCTGCGGCATCGTCTCCCAGTTCATCCCGACCGTCGGCACCTATATCGGCGGCGCGCTGCCGGTGCTGTTCGCCTGGGGGTCGAACGGCATCATGTATGCGGTGGGCGTGCTCGTGTACATCGTGGTCTACCAGCAGATCGAGAACCTGATCCTCTCGCCGAAGATCTCCCAGCGCACCATGGACCTGAACCCGGCGGTCGCGTTCCTGGCCGTGCTGGTGTTCGGCGGCGTGTTCGGCGCGTTGGGCGCATTCCTGGCGCTGCCGATCACCGCCAGCCTGCAGGCCATCTTCAAGGTGTACACCATCCGGTACGAACTGGTCGACTCCCCGCTGATGAACGATCCGAAGCCGGTGAAGAAGTCGAAGATCGTGGCCGGCGCCGAGGCGTTCAGCGACCACGTCATCAAGCCGATGAGCGACCATATGCCCCGTGCGGCCAGGGGGTCCAGCGCCCGCGTGCCGTCCGACGACAACTTCGAACGGCTGCGTGAGCTGTATCAGATGCCCACGGCCGAGGACCTCGACGGGTCTCAGACCGTGGCCATCCCCAAGCGTGTGCCCCCCGCGACCGGCGGCAAGCCCGTGCTTGCGGGTGCGGAACCGGACAACGGGGATATCCCCGAGCCCGACGACGGTCCCGAGGCCGCCACGGCCGCCGCGGCAGCAGACCGCGGCGCGGAAACGGACGGGACGGATGTCGTCGCGCCGAAGCCGAACATCGACAATCCCAGAAGCGGGTGGCGCTGATGGTGCTGCTGAGTGTACTGGACGTCCTGCTGGCCATCGTCGGCGCCGCCGGACTGCTGTATCAGGGCGTATGCATCCTGGTCTCCCTGTTCAGCAAGCCGGTGCGGTTCCCGGATGCGCCGATGGACAAGCGGTTCGCGGTGCTGATCTCCGCGCGCAACGAATCGAACGTCATCAGCAACCTCATTGATTCGATCCACGGGCAGACCTATCCGACCGACCTCATCGACATCTGGCTGGTGGCGGACAACTGCACCGATGACACCGCCGACGTGGCCCGCAGCCTCGGCTGTCACGTCATCGAACGGTTCAACCAGGAGCAGATCGGCAAGGGCTACGCGCTGACCTATCTGCTGGACCGCATGCAATCCACCGGCGAGGCGCAGCGGTATGACGCGTTCTTCGTCTTCGACGCCGACAACCGGCTCGACCCGCACTATATCGCCGAGATGAACAAGGCGTTCCAATCCGGGTTCCGCATCCTGACCAGTTACCGAAACTCCGTGAACCTGTCCGACAACTGGGTGTCCTCCGGCTCGGCGTTGTGGTTCATCAGGGAATCCCGGTTCCTGAACTCCTCGCGCATGCGCCTGGGCACCAGCTGCCATGTGGGCGGCACCGGGTTCATGTTCTCCCGGGAGATCATGAACCGCAACAAGGGCTGGAAGTTCCACCTGCTGACCGAGGACCTGGAATTCACGATGGACTCGGTGCTGCACGGCGACCGTGTGGGCTACTGCGGCACGGCCATCCTGTACGACGAGCAGCCGGTCACGTTCCGCCAGAGCTGGCGGCAGCGTCTGCGCTGGAGCAAGGGGTTCCTGCAGGTGTTCCGCTATTACGGGCCCGCGCTGATCAAACGTGCGGTCAGGGAGCGCGACTTCTCCGCCGTGGACCTGACGCTGCTGATCTGCCCGTTTATGGTGCTTGGCGTCATCCGCCTGGTGCTGGGACTGCTGTTCGCCGCATTCGGTTTCGTGACCTGGCCCAGTCAGCTGGCGTCTCTGACCAACTGGTCCTCCGTGATCGTCACCAGCATACTGTCGCTGATGGCGCTCGCGGCGTTGACGATCATCGTGGAACGCGACCAGATCGGCGCCACGAACAAGGAGCTGTTCGCCTACGTGCTGAGCTTCCCGATCTATATGCTGAGCTATGTGCCGATCTCCTTCCAGGCCATCTTCTCCAAGGCCGAATGGAAGCCGATCGTACATAAGGGGTCCTGATTCCGCCACTGCCGCGACAGGCCGCGCGATGCGGCCGTTTTTCCCGATTTGCCGCGGGGGGGGGGTAAGCCATTTGCCGTAATGAGCACCCGGTATGCTGGAGCCTATGACGATAGACACATCCCAGTCATCCGTCGGTTTTGACCCGACGCCGAACGCGCCGGCGGCACCGGCCCCCACGCCCGTGGTCCCCGCGAACCCGTCGGCGGCCATGTCGATCCGAGGCCTATTCAAGCGCTTCGGAGACAAGGTGGCCGTCAACGGCCTGTCCCTGGACATCCCGATCGGCTCGTTCTACGGGCTTGTCGGCCCCAATGGTGCCGGCAAGACGACCACGCTGAACATGGTGACCGGGTTGCTGGTGCCGGATGCCGGCACGGCCATGATCCTGGGCCATGACGTGTGGAGCGACGTGAACCGTGCCAAGCGTTCGATCGGCGTCATGCCGCAGTCGGACCAGATCTTCGACCGGCTGACCGGCCTGCAACTGCTCGTGTATTCCGGCATGCTGCGGGGCATGGGGCGTGCGGAGACCGTCAGACGCGCCCATGACCTGCTGGGCGCCTTCGACCTGGAGCAGGCCGCCAACAAGATGGTCGTCGACTATTCGGCCGGCATGACCAAGAAGATCTGTCTGGCCGCCGCCATGATCCACAGCCCGCGCGTGCTGGTACTCGACGAGCCGTTCGAATCGGTCGATCCGGTGTCCAGCGCCAACCTCAAGGATATCCTCATCGAATACGCGCGCACCGGCGGCACGGTGATCATCTCCTCGCATGTCATGGCGCTGGTCGAGAAGATGTGCACGCATGTGGCGGTCATCAACCAGGGCCAGGTGTGCGCGGCGGGCACGGTTGAGGAGGTGGCCGCCGGCGAGGACCTGGAGGACCGGTTCCTGCAGCTGGTCGGCGGGCGTCACGCCGCCGCGCACCTGTCGTGGCTGGATGGCGGCGCGGACGAACCGTCCGCCGCTCCGGCGATCGGTTCGGAGGCATGATGGACACCGTACTGACGATCGTCCGTCTGCGCTGGGCCCTGACGTGGGCGGCGCTGCGCAAATCGGTGTGGCAGACCATCGGGTATGTGATCTCGCTGTTGATGGGCGTCGCCGTGGTCGTCGGCACCGGCCTGCTGGCCTGGTTCCTGGGCGATCCCGCGGGAGTGAACAACGCGTCGGGATTCGCGCAGGGCCTGGAGGTGATCGTGGTGCTGCTGGGCGCGTTCATCACCCTCATGACCGCCTTCGCCCAGCTCATGCTGATCGGCGAGAGCTCCACCATGAGCCCGCGCAAGCTCGAACTCTACGGCATACCGGATCGCACGCTGCAGGCGGGACTGCTGGCCGCCGGACTGTCCGGCATCCCGGCCATCTGCGCCATCATCGCACTGATGCTCTGGTCCCTGGCCTACCGGTGGATGGGCGTCGGTGTGGTCGTTGCCGCGGTCGTTTCGGCCCCGCTGACCGTCATCACCGTCGTGAGCTTCTCGAAGATGGTCATCAACGCCGCCACCACGCTGGTCCGTTCGAATCGCGGCAAGAACCTGTTCTATATCATCGTCATGATCACATTCGTGGCGATCTGCTATGTGCCGAGCATCACGCTGAACGCCTCGATGGAGGCCGTCACGTTCAGCATCGAGACCTTCGCCGCGCCCGCTGCCGTGTTCGCGTGGACGCCGTTCGGCGCCGCATTCCAGCTGCCGTTCGACGTGCTGCATGGGGCTTGGGGGCCGTTCATCGGCCGACTGGCCGTGCTGGTGGCCAGCTGGGTGCTCTGCTTCATGGCCTCCACCTGGTGCCTGCGGCATGAGCGCCTGGTGTCGGGCAGCCAGAGCGAGGCGGTGTCGGTCAAGGGCATCGGCGCGTTCTCGTGGATGCCCGACAGCGTCTCCGGCGCGGTGTCGGCCCGCCTGTTCACCTATCTCAAGCGCGACCCGCGGCAGGGCCTGATGTTCGCGTTCCCGGTGATCTTCCTGATCCTGATGGCCTTCCAGTCGCATGGCATCACGCCGGTTGTCTGGTCGGCGCTGCCGATGAGCGCCATGTTCTTCTCCATCACCGAATCCAACGGTCTGGCCTATGACGGCCGCGGCCTGACCATGCAGGTCATCAGCGGCGTCAGCGGCGTGGCGGATCGCTTGGGGCGCGTACGCATCTACGTGGGCGTGATCCTGACGTACCTGGTGGCGCTGACGATCGCCTGCTTTGTGGTGACCGGCGACTGGCGGACCCCGGACGGCATCCTGATGGGCATGACGTTCGCCGCGGGCGCGGCGTGCCTAGCCTTCTGCGGACTCGGCCTGGCCGAGGTGGTCTCCTGCGTGCTCATGTACCCGGTGCCCTCGATGGAGAAACCGTTCGCCACGCCGCAGGGCCGTGCGGTGGCGCAGGGGTTCTTCCCGCTGGTCTACCTGCTCGGCATGTTCGTGCTGGCCGTGCCGTCCGGATTGGTGGCGGTCGTGCTGGCGGTGGCCGGCCAATGGGATATGTACTGGGTGCTGATTCCCGTGTTCCTGCTCAATGGCGTGGGCTTCCTGGCGTTGGGTTCGTGGCTTGGCGGTAAGCTGATGGATGCTCGGATGCTGTCGATCGTCTCCACGCTCGATTCGTTCGCATCCCTGCAGAAGTAACCGTCAGTCGCGACAGGGAGGACCCGTGGCACGCAGGGCGTCACGTCACCGGCACCGCAGGGCCGTTGCGGCATCACGCCGCATTGTCACCGTCGCCGTATCCGCGGCGGCCACGGTGGCGCTCGGCATTGGGTATGTGGCCGGCGACCTGACCGACGTGGTGCCCGGTGTGCTGACCCTGCAGCCGATGCGGATTCCGACGGTGCCCTCCGCCCGCACCGCGCGTGCGGCGGACCCAGTGCTTGCGGACGCCGACCGGTCCATCCCGGTCGATGCCGCCGCCGCTGACGCGCTGATCGACACGTTCCTCGGCAGCGAGGGCGTCGGCTCGGACGTCTCGATCGCCATCGCCGGTGCCGACGGCACCGTGGTGGCGGAACGCAACGCCGACATCGTCCGCGAACCCGCCTCGACGATGAAAACGTTAACCGCATTGGCGGCGGCCACCGTGCTGGACCTGTCGGACACGCTGGATACCGAGACCTACCTGATTCAGCAGGAGGGGCAGACGCCCACGCTGGTGCTTAAGGGCAACGGCGACATGCTGCTCGGCGCCGGCGTCAGCGACCCGGACCATGTCAACGGCCGCGCCGGATTGGGCACGTTGGCCGCGCAGTCCGCGGCGGCGCTGCGGCAGCGCGGCATCGACCGGATCCGGCTCGTCTACGACGACACGTTGTTCGGCGAGCAGCGTTACCCCTCCCGCATCGAGGAGAACAACCCCGACAACCTGTATTACGCGCCGGTCTCCGCCCTGGCGGTCGACGGCGGGCGCAACTGGAACGGCGATCCGCCGGACGATCCCGACCTGTACACCGGGTATGCCGAACTGTCGACGCAGCCCGCGGCCGATGCCGCCGCGACGTTCGCGACGCGATTGGCCGAGAACGGCATCGCGGTCGATGGCGAAGTGACCTCGGGCGCCGCGCCGCAGGGGCAGTCGCCGCTGACGTCGGTCAGCTCGGCCCAGTTGAACGAGATCATGGCGTTCATGATGCGGCATTCGGACAACACGTTGGCCGAGGAATTCGGCCGGTTGACGGCGTTGGCGGCCGGACGGGAGAACTCGCCGCACGGCGCCACGCAGGCGGTCGCCGCCACGCTGCAGGAACTCGGCGTCGATACCGCCCAGCTGACGATGGCCGACTGCTCGGGGCTGGCTCCGGGCTCAAGCCTGAGCGTGCGCACGCTGATCGGCGTGCAGTCCCGGATACTGGCCGGGGGCGCCGGCTCGGTGGTGGCGGGGGCGCTTTCGGTGCCCGGACTGATCGGCACGGCCGCCGGCCGGCTCGATGACGAAGCCGTTGCGGGGCTGCTGCGGGTGAAAACCGGCACCTTGGGCACGGTGACCTCGATGGCCGGCAACGTGTCACGGTTGAACGGCGGCGTGCTCTGCTTCGCCGTGGTGGTCAACAATCCGGAGAACGCGTGGGAGGCGGCCCACGCCGTCGACGTGTTCATGGCCGATTTGCCGGGGCTGTGAGATGGCGTACAGCAGTCAGATCCGTGCGGCCGTGGGGGCGGTACGCGAATCCCTGGCCGGCGTCGGCGTGGGGGTGCAGGATCGACGGTTCACCCAACACGGCGAACATGATCCGTTGCCGGATGCGCCGCTGGTATTGGTGGCGTGTTCGGGAGGACGCGATTCGATGGCGTTGGCGGCCGTGGCGCGGACCGTATGCGCCTCGCTGGGCGTGCGTTGCGGTGCGGTCGTCGTCGATCACGGTCTGCAAGCGGGCTCGGGACGGGTGGCGCGGGAGACGGCGGACCGTTGCGAACGGCTGGGGCTTGCCCCGGTGACGCTGCGCGCGGTGCAGGTGCGGGAAAGCGGCAGCGGTGTGGAGGCCGCGGCGCGTGACGCCCGCTACCGGGCGTTGGCGGCTGCGGCACGAGAATACGATGCGTCGGCGGTACTGCTGGCCCACACCCGTGACGACCAGGCCGAGACGGTGCTGCTGGGACTGCTGCGCTCCGGCGGCATCGATGCGATCGCCGGCATGCCGCCCACGTTCGACCGCGACGGGGTGCTGTTCGCGCGGCCGTTCCTGGAACTGGGGCGTGCCGACACGACGGCGATCTGCGAGCAGCTGCGCGTGGCGTGGTGGGACGACCCCACCAACGGGGAGGCCGCGGAGGGGCCGCTGGATGCGCGGTATCCGCTGCGCTCCCGCATCCGGCACGATCTGATGCCCGCATTGGCCCGCTTCATGGGGGGCGACGTATCGGCGGTGCTGGCGCGTGGCGCCCGAAGCGCGCGGCATGACAAGGAGTATCTGGACGCCGAGGCGGAACGCGCGCTGGCCGACGTGGCATGCTTCGCCGGCACGGCCGATGCCGTCGACGGTAGCGACACGGCGGGTGCTGCGGGCGCTGCGGAGCCTGCGGGCGCGAACGCCGTGCGGGCGGGGGAGCGCCGGGAACGGAGGGCGGCGCTGCTGTTCGATGCGCGGAAACTCGGCGCATTGCATCCGGCGATTCGGCGGCGCGTCATCGCCCATGGGCTGGCGTCCGTAGGCGTGGCGGGCAACCAGCGGCAGGTTGAGGCCATCGAGCGGCTGGCCGTGGATTGGCATGGTCAGGGAGCTGTGAACCTTTCCGGCGGCTATTCATCAAATCGCCAGAAACACGTCATTCGCGTGTGCCAAGATGGGATGCATGAAAATCGCGGATGTTCAGGATCAGATTGACCATGAGCTGATCAGCAAGGCTCAGATCGACAGTAAAATCGCGGAGTTGGCCGCGCAGGTCAGTGAGGATTACCGGGGACGGGACCTCCTGCTGGTGGCGGTGCTCAAGGGGGCGGTGAACACGTTGGTCGCCTTCTCCCAGGCGCTCAGCATCCCCGTGCAGATGGATTTCATGAGCCTGTCCAGCTACGGAGACGGCACGGTCAGCAGCGGCACGGTAACGGTACGGCAGGATTTGTCGGTTGATGTTCGCGGGCGGCACATTCTGATTGTGGAGGATATCGTTGATTCGGGACGTACGCTGGCATGGCTGGTCGACGAGCTGAAACGCCGCGGCGCCGCCTCCGTGGAGGTCATGGCCCTACTGCAGAAGCCGTCCCGCCGAGAGGTGGATGTGGACGTGAAGTACAGCGGCTATGAGATCCCCGACGAGTTCGTGGTCGGTTTCGGCCTGGATTACGCCGAACGGTACCGCAACCTCGATTCGATCGCCGTGCTGAAGCCGGCAGTATACCAAGGAGCGTGATATGAGCTATCCCCAGGGGCCTCAACAGCCGTCGGGCAATGGCGGCAACAATAACGGCAACGGCAACTGGCCGCCCAACCCGTTCAACCGCGATGGGGGCAACCGCGGTGGCAACGATCCCAAGCCGGTATGGCGTTCGCCCTGGCTGTGGGGCGTGGCCATTGTGGTGCTGGCCATCCTGATGTTCCAGCTGTTCGCCGGCACCGGCCGTCAGACCATCGATACCAAGGACGGCATGCAGCTGCTGAAGGGCGGCGGCGTGACCTATGCGAACATCATCGACAACCGGCAGCTCGTCCAGCTGGACCTGGGCCAGGACTTCACCAAGCAGGACCCGGACACCGGCCGTGAACGCAACTACGGCAAGGAGGTGCAGTTCTACTACACCTTCGCGCAGGGCGGCGACGTCATCGACAGCGTGGAGAAGGCCAACCCGTCCAAGGGCTGGACCTCCAGCATGCAGCAGACCAGCGTCTGGAGCTACCTGATCAGCTCGATTCTGCCGTTCATCATCATCTTCGGCATCTTCTGGTTCGCCATGAGCCGCATGGGCGGCGCGGGCGGCATGTTCGGCATGGGCGGCAAGAAGAACAACGGCAAGCTGCTGGAAGGCCAGACGCCCAAGACCAAGTTCGCCGACGTGGCGGGCGAGGATGCCGCCGTGCAGGAGGTCGAGGAGATCAAGGACTTTCTCAAGGACCCGTCCAAGTACAAGGCGCTCGGCGCCCGCATCCCGCGCGGCGTGCTGCTGTACGGCCCTCCGGGCACCGGTAAGACGCTGCTGGCGCGCGCCATCGCCGGCGAGGCGGGCGTGCCGTTCTACTCGATGGCCGGCTCGGACTTCGTCGAGATGTTCGTGGGTCTCGGCGCCTCCCGTGTGCGCGACCTGTTCGACGAGGCGAAGAAGAACGCCCCCGCCATCATCTTCATCGACGAGATCGACGCCGTCGGACGCCGCCGTGGCTCCGGCATGGGCGGCGGCCATGACGAACGCGAGCAGACCCTGAACCAGCTGCTCGTGGAGATGGACGGCTTCGACAACGACACGAACCTGATCATCATCGCGGCCACCAACCGCCCGGACGTGCTCGACCCCGCGCTGCTGCGCCCCGGTCGTTTCGACCGCCAGGTGGCCGTGGAGGCCCCGGACCTGGAAGGCCGTGAGGCCATCCTCAAGGTGCACGCCAAGGGCAAGCCGTTCGTGCCGGATGTGGATCTGCACGCCATCGCCGTGCGCACGCCGGGCTTCACCGGCGCCGATCTGGCCAACGTGCTCAACGAGGCCGCGCTGCTGTGCGCCCGTGCCGGCGCCCAGCTGATCGACAACCGCGCCATCGACGAGGCCATCGATCGCGTGATGAGCGGCCCGAAGCGCAAGTCCAAGGGCATGGCCCTCGACGAGCTGCGCAACACCGCCTACCATGAGGGCGGTCACGCGCTGGTCGCCGCGGCGCTGCACCACACCGACCCGGTCACCAAGATCACCATCCTGCCGCGAGGCCGCGCGCTCGGTTACACGGCCGTCATGCCGACCGAGGACCGCTACTCGCAGTCGCGCAACCAGCTGCTCGACCAGATGGCGTATGCGATGGGCGGCCGCACCGCCGAGGAGATCGTCTTCCACGACCCGACCACCGGCGCCTCGAACGATATCGAGAAGGCCACGGCCATCGCCCGCAAGATGGTCGTCGAATACGGCTTCTCCTCGCAGCTCGGCGCGATTAAGTGGGCCGACGATGACGACCAGACCACGGTGATGGACGGTCTGCAACCGCGCAAGTACTCCGACCGTACGGCCGAGATCATCGACCAGGAGGTGCTGAAGCTCGTCGAGACCGCGCACACCGAGGCGTGGACGATCCTCAACGAGAACCGTGACATCCTCGACGAGCTGGTCCGTCAGCTGCTGGTCAAGCAGACGCTGAACGAGAAGGAGGTCGCCGCAATCTTCGCGAACATCCGGAAGGCCCCGGAACGCGAGGTGTGGCTCTCCAACGAGCACCGCCCGGACTCCGATCTGCCGCCGGTGCCGATTCCCGAATCACTCAAGCGCTCGGTGGGCATGGGCGCCGGCGAGTGATCCGGCTCCGAACGGACAGCGAACCATAGAGGCGAGGGGCATGCCGTCTGACGATGGCACGCCCCTCGTTGCAGAAAGGAAGGGGAACCAACGATGACCGACAATCGTGAACCAGCCCGCATCGGCGTCACGGTGCAATTGACCGAGGAACAGACGCGGGCGCTCGCCGCCGGGCAGGCCGTGGACATCGTGGTGCGGCTCGTGCCGGACGGCTCCGCAACCTGCAGCGGGTCCCCTGCGGGCATGGGAGCCGCCGCGATGGAACCCTCCTCGGACGACGGCATGTCGTATGAGCATCAGGAGGGCGCGCGGGAGTCATCGCCCATGGTGGGGGACTTGCCTGGCACGGCGTGGCATCGGGCCGTCGTGTCCCTGGACAGCACCCTGCCGGAGGCGGAGACGCTGTTCCGGTCGGCCATTGTCTCGCTGGACGCCATCCCCGGCAACGAGATCGAAGGCATCTCACCGCTGTACCACGTCTCCAACTTCGACGGACCGGATGCCATGGCTGCCGTCGTGCAGCTGCATACCAGACTCGACGCGCGCAGCCTGATCGGCGCGCTCGGCACCATCGAAGCGGCCCACGCCGACCAACTCGATTTGGATCTGGTTGATATGGAGGGCGTCGTCAGCGATGAACCGGACTGTCGGGTGCCTTGGCCGTCCGCGGCTCAGCGGGCGCAGGTGCTGGCGCCGTGGTTCGACATGGACCCGGATGCCCGGCTGGGCGGGGACCCGGTATCGTTCCTGCTGGCCATGGCGCCGGACGCCGGCAGGGTGGGTGTCCTGTCCGACGATTGGATCCTTGGGGGTGAACGATGAAGGTGCGTCGAACCCCATGGTGGTATTACCTGGTGGCGCTGATCATCGGCCTTGCGGGCGGCGTCGGCCTGGCCATGCTCGATGAGCGCATGGCCACGTCATTGCTCGGTGCGCCATGGTTCGTGGATGTGGTACTGATGGCGATGGGCATTGCGGTGCTGGCCCTGGCCCTGCAGGTGCACGCCTACGCCAACACCGACCCGGCCAAGCGCCCGCACGCGTTCATCAACCCGCAGCGGGCCATGATCACGCTGGTGCTGGCCAAGGCGCTGGGGTTGGCCGGTGCCGCGCTCGCCGGCTGGTACGGCGGGCAGGCCCTGATGTGTCTGACGCATCTGGAGGCCTCGTACTATCACGATGCCGCCGTGGAGTGCGCCATCGCGCTGGTGATCTGCATCATCGACATGGTCATCGGCATTGTTTCGGAAGGGCTGTGCCAGCTGCCGCCGGACGAGGGTGCGGAGAATCCCAAGCTCAAGCGCGCCGAACGTCGTCGCCGACTCCAGCAGGCCGCCGCCAAAACCGCGAAATGAAATGTGGCGTGCCCTTCCGCGGGGAAGGCGCACGCCACACTTCGAAGCGGAGAAAACCGTCTCAGCGTTCCTCGGGGACGCGGATCATCGCCTCCTGCGCCATCACGGCCACCAGCGAACCATCCTGCGTGTAGACCTTCGCGGCACCCAGGCCGCGGCCGTGACCGGCGGTGGGGGTGTCCTGCACGTACAGGTGCCACTGGTTGATGTCGATGTCGCGGTACCACCACATCGAATGGTCGATCGAGGCATAGGAGATGCCCGGCGTCATCAGGCTCAGCCCCGCACGGCGCAGAATCGGCTCCAGCATGATCTGATCGCACCCCAGCGCCAGCATCGCCCGGTGCATGATCTGCGGCGCCTCCACCTGACCGGCCGCACGCATCCACACCATCTGCTTGCCGGAATCGTTCGCCGCGCTCTTCTTATCCGCACCCAGCATCACCGTGCGGGTCACATGGCGGATGTCGAACGGCGACTTCTCCGCGTAGTACCGCGCGAACGGCGACTGGTCGGCGAACGGCTGCATCAGCTCGCGCGCGCTGGTCAGCGTCTCCGGGGCGGGCACGTCCTCCGGCATCGGATCGGAGAACTCCACGCCATGCTGGCCATGCTCCTGGAAGCTGGCGATGGCGGTGAGGATCGCGCCGTCGGACTGCGTCACGTTGACCCGGCGGGCCGAGAACGAACGGCCGTCGCGCAGCGATTCCACGTCGAACAGCAGATCCTGGTGGATGTCGCCGGCCTTGATGAAATAGCCGTGGATGGAATGCGGCAGACGGGTGGGGGAGACGGTCTTCGAGGCCGCGACCACGGACTGCGCGATGACCTGGCCGCCGTAGACGCGACCGGTGGGGAAGTACAGCGCCTCACCCTGGATATAGGTGTGGCCGCGGTCCTCGGACGGGTCCCCCAGTCCCAGCACCTTGAGGAGACGCTCCATGGCGGTGGTTTCGTCGGTCATCGATTGCTCCCTCCGATTGCTTACACTGTGAATCAAGTACTGTGATGCAGTCTAGTCGCTGATGGTAACGGCGTACGACCACGCATGTCGGAGGCTCGTATGGGCTGGAGCCGTGTACCGTCCCTTTCCCGTGCGAGGTGCTGCGCTCCCACGTCCGTGTTGTCGCCGGTATATGACGAAACGCCGCTGAGCGGGTCTGGGCGGACACCGTTCAGCGGCGTTTCATTCGTATGGGTGTCTGGCGTCAGCGGGTCAGCTTGCGGTGCAGGCGGTGCGGACGGGCCGCATCCTCACCCAAGCGGGCCACCTTGTTCTCCTGGTAGGCTTGGAAGTTGCCCTCGAACCAGTACCAGCGGGCCGGATTCTCGTCATCGCCCTCCCATGCCAAGATATGCGTGGCGATGCGGTCCAGGAACCAACGGTCGTGGCTGATGACCACGGCGCAGCCGGGGAACTCGATCAACGCGTTCTCCAACGATTCGAGCGTCTCGACGTCCAGATCGTTGGTGGGCTCGTCGAGCAGCAGCAGGTTGCCGCCCTGCTTCAGGGTCAGCGCCAGGTTCAGGCGGTTGCGCTCGCCGCCGGAGAGTACGCCGGTCAGCTTCTGCTGGTCGGAACCCTTGAAGCCGAAGCTGGCCACGTAGGCGCGGGTCGGCACCTCCACGCCGCCGACCTCGATGAAGTCGAGACCGTCGGAGACCGCCTCCCACAGGTTCTTCTTCGGGTCGAGTCCCGCACGGTTCTGGTCCACATAGCTGATCTTGACGGTGTCGCCCACGGTCAGTTCGCCCGAGGTGAGCGGCTCCAGACCGACGATGGTCTTGAACAGCGTGGACTTGCCCACGCCGTTCGGTCCGATTACGCCGACGATGCCGTTGCGCGGCAGCGTGAAGCTCAGATCGTCGATGAGCACGCGGTCGCCGAAGGCCTTGTGGATATGCTTGGCCTCCAGCACCTGCGAGCCCAGACGCGGCCCCGGCGGAATCTGGATCTCGGAGAAATCGAGCTTCTTGGAGTTGCGCGCCTCCTGCTCCATCTGGTCGTAGCGTTCCAGACGGGCCTTGTTCTTGGCCTGGCGGGCCTTAGGCGAGGAACGCACCCACTCGAGCTCGGACTTCAGACGCTTGGCCAGCTTGGCGTCCTTGGCGCCCTGGATCTCCATACGCTTGGCCTTGGTCTCCAGATAGGTGGTGTAGTTGCCCTTGTACGGGTACAGGTGGCCGCGGTCCACCTCGCAGATCCACTCCGCCACGTTGTCCATGAAGTAGCGGTCGTGGGTCACGGCGATGACGGCGCCCTGATACTGGTGCAGGAACTGCTCCAGCCACAGGATCGACTCGGCGTCCAGGTGGTTGGTGGGCTCGTCGAGCAGCAGCAGGTCCGGCGCCTCAAGCAGCAGCTTGCACAGCGCCACGCGGCGGCGCTCGCCACCGGAGCACACGGAGACCGGGGTGTCCGGATCCGGGCACTGCAGCGCGTCCATCGCCTGTTCGAGCTGCGAGTCCAGATCCCAGCCGTTCGCGGCGTCGATCTCGGTCTGCAGCGCGCCCATCTCCTCCATCAGCGCATCGAAGTCCGCGTCCGGATTCGCCATCTCCTCGCCGATCTGGTTGAAGCGGGCGACCTTCTCGGCGATCTCGCCGAACGCCATCTTGATGTTCTCGCCGACGGTCTTGGTGTCGTCCAGCGGCGGCTCCTGCTGCAGGATGCCGACCGTGAAGCCAGGGGTGAGGTACGCCTCGCCGTTCGAGACGTTCTCGATGCCGGCCATGATCTTGAGTAGCGTGGACTTGCCCATGCCGTTCGGGCCCACCACGCCGATCTTGGCGCCGGGCAGGAAGCTCAGCGTCACGTCGTCAAGGATCACGCGGTCGCCGTAGGACTTGCGCGCCTTGATCATCTGATAAATGAATTCAGCCATATAAGTGTCTTATCCTGTCTTTTCGTTGCAATTTCAACGTTTTGCGGGAGTCGGATTCCGTAATGACACAAATATAAATGACACAACCGGTTTCGGGGGCGTCCCGAACGGCCGTCATTCGTGTCATCCGCCAGGCCGTTTTTCGTGTCGCCACGGCCGTTCCGATCCACGCAAAAGCACCTTGTGGATTATCCCATATCCCGTCTACACGCCACAGCATCGGACGGTGAGGCAGATAGTCAAATTCCTAAAATCTGGCGTTTTTTCGCGTTGAACTCTTCCTGTGAGAGGATTCCGGCATCGAGCAAATCCTTGAGTTTCTTGATGCCTTCCATCTGTTCATCAAGAGAGGATTTGGGCGTGGACATTTGATGAGAATCGGGAATATCCTCTTGATGAGTGTCCGCATCCTCGTGCTTCGACAGTTTGCCAAGTACTGTTGAAGCGAGTTGACCCATTGGAGTGCTGGCGGCTCCATTGCCGACGGCCGCGCCTACGAGCGGAGCGATGGGCGCAGCCAAATCGGCTACGTCCTGCACAATTGGCTGAGCGGTGTGCAAGGCATGCGAAACGAGCTTACCCATGTCCATATCGCCGATGTCTGCGGCTTCGAAACCTGTGCGGTGTCCAACGATTAGTTCGTTGATGCTTTCAACCCAGTCTTTGAGTTTCCTCTTGAGTTCTTGGGGAAACAGAAATAGCGATGTTCCGTCTTCTGCATACACCGTCAGACGATAGTCCATGCTTCCTGTCTTGGGCTTTGAAGCCTTTATCTGGGCGGTGCCGTTGAAGACTTTGACGGCTTCCAACGGTATACGTTGTTCATGAATTTGCTTCTTCAGCATTCCCGTCGCATAGGCAAAGATAATGTTGTGGTTGGTGAGAATAAGCTCACCTTTATTGGAGAAGCCGATCCTTGTGTCATTGGGATCCTTCGAATACTTGACCCCTTCCTCGCGCAATACGACTGCCTCATCGGGTTCAAGATGAATATCAACCATGTCTGTTCTTGTCCTTTCAGCAAAGGTATTGTTCACTCCTGTCCATTATCGCTCAAAGTACAGCGGGTGGTGAAAGTGTTGCCAAGGACTTACCAGCGAAAAGGGGCATTATATGTGTACTTGTGCTGAGAATGCTGATTCTTTGAAGAAGAGTGCCAGTGGCGTGGGCCGGTTCACTGGATAGAGCCATTCGGCAGCTTCGGGACAAAGCTGACGGAATAAGTGCAGGATGATTTCATCGACTTTCGTCGGCAGAAGACTGGTATCGCCGGGGTTGAACAGGTGTTCGTGATGGGCGACCCGGTTACGCAACGTGTTGATGGTTTGAATCTTACGATGTAGCTCGACACGGTTGGTGCCTTTCGGCCAGACATGATGGATACAGGGAATCCATAGGTCGCGTTCGTGTGTACGGTCTGTCATGTGCGTCCAGAATCCCAGTGTCATGGATGACAGCACCTGATCCGCCGCGGCTTTGCTTCCCAAGGTATTCTTTGCTTGGTCGATTTGCTTGCGGTTGATATGATTCGAGTCTAGTAGCTGTCCTCCTCTGCTCTTACGCATAATTGGTCTACGGACTGGCGAAGATTCGTCGAATAGCCAATGACTGCTGCCGTTCCAATGATTGGTGATGGCCGCGTCGTAGGCGTTCCTCATGCCTATTTCGAAGTGGGAGAGGTCCCGAAGAAGGATCTGCCCAAGAGTGATATTCCATTCATAGAGCGCAAGCGCATCCTCAAGATTGCCGTCGCATGCGGTGGCGTAGACGTCAAAGCGGGAGGGCGATAGCCAGCTGTCTATCCGGGTTAAGTAAAGGAATGTGGGTCTTAAGTTCCGGGTGAGGCCTGCTGGCGTCTTGCGTGTCGTGGGGTGTTGTTCGCCGTGTCGGTTGTCCTCCGTGGCTGCTTGACATCGCTGGTTGGCTTGTTCCATGAGCAGGAGCAGGTCATTCAGGGCGATGCGCTGCCCGTTGTGCGGGGAGCGCATGCGCAAGAAGGGTTTCACGAGCGCGGGCAGGCAGCGGTGGCTGTGCCCGGACTGCCGGTTCAGCGGCGTTCGGGACCGGCAGTCGAGACGTCGGATGGCGGAGTTCCGCGCGTTCCTGGACTGGGTCACCGGCACGAGGACGATGCGCGAGTCGGCGGCGTCGATCGGGATCTCCCGGCAGGCGTTCGCATCGCGCGTGGCGTGGTGCTGGAACGTCAGGCCCTCGATCGCGCCGGACGGCGTCGTGCATCATTACCTGGAGGCGGACGGCACGTACGTGCCCTATGGATGGTGCCTGCTGGTCGCCACCGGCGAGGACGGCAGGCCCCTGGCCTGGCAGTGGTGCGACAAGGAGAACGCGGCCGCGTACCGCGGGCTGTTCGGTGGGATCGCGCGTCCGGACGTGCTGGTCACGGACGGGGGCGCGGGATGCGTCGCCGCCGCCGGCGGCCTGTGGGAGGGCGTGCGCGTCCAGCGCTGTCTGGTGCACGTGCTGCGCAACACCAGGAGGGACCTGACCGGGCGTCCCAGGAGCGAGGCCGGCCGCGAGCTGCTCCGTCTCGCCAGGCGGATCACCAAGGTCGCGGACGCGGACGGGGCCGCGGCGTGGCTGGCCTCGTTGAACGCATGGCACGCCGAGTACGGGAGTCTCGTCAGGCAGCGGACCCGGGCGCGCGAGGACCCGGGCAACCCCAAGGCCAGGGCCGGCAGGAAGTGGTGGTACACGCACGAGAGGCTGCGCCGCGCCTATTTCCGATTCGTCGGGCTCAACTGAATATTCGTAGCTTTTGGGGCCACTGGTTATTGTGTTTGGAGGCCGGGGTTATGGTGCGGGGAGGCCGGTGGC
>ERZ1643246.24-NODE-24-length-224774-cov-11.199841_pt1 | contig 224774 bp, 221 predicted proteins | sample MGYA00579265_ERZ1643246 | MGnify/ENA primary metagenome ERZ1643246 (study PRJEB29033, sample SAMEA4952261) | chicken gut metagenome | biome: Broiler Chicken; feature: Gastrointestinal Tract; material: Caecum | place: Ireland | collected 2018 | study: Broiler... | reverse complement strand
TTTAGTTTAGTTAGCTTTAGGGGTTCCCAGCAATTCGAGTAGTATTGGATAGGCTTACCCTATCTCTACATACAAGTTTCCCTGTATGCTGACTATATTTAACTACTAACTCACGACTAAAGTCACAAGTTTATGTAGCTATTTTTAATCAAAAATAATTGCTTTATACATAATTACCTCCAACTATTCTTCAGTACCTTTTTTATAAAAATATTGTAACTTCTTCATAGCTTTAAAATGTATACTATCTTTTGTAAATGTATTATTTTTATTTTTCTTACCAGCTTTTTCACCCATTAAAACATTTATACCCTCATCTATACTTTTTATAGGATATATATGAAATACACCATTTTTTACAGCTTCTACAACTTCATCTTTAAGACATAAATCTTTAACATTTTGTATTGGTATTACAACACCTTGTTCACCAGTTAAACCTCTTCTATTACATATATCAAAAAATCCTTCTATTTTTTCATTAACTCCACCTATTGGCTGAATTTCACCCATTTGATTAACACTACCTGTAACAGCAATATTTTGTTTAATAGGTGTTTCAGAAAGACTTGAAATTATAGCATAAAGTTCTGTACTAGATGCACTATCACCATCTACACCATTATAATTTTGTTCAAAACATATTCTACAAGATAAACTAAGAGGAAATGTATTTGCATAAGTTTTTCCAAGATAACCACATATTACTTGAACACCTTTATTGTGTATATTACCACTCATTTCAGCTTCTTTTTCTATATTCACAATACCAGCTTTACCAACATAAGTTGTAGCTGTTATTCTTGTAGGTTTACCAAAACTATAACTACCATAATCTAAAACGGCAAGCCCATTTATTTGACCTATTTCAGCTCCATCTGTTTTTATCATTATATCATCTTCTATAATCATATCTTCATATTTTTTTTCATAAAGATTAATAAAGTCTATTTTTTTATCAATAGCTTTTTTTACATACTTTTCACAAACAATACTTGCATTATCAAGATTTGCCCAAGTATTAGCTTCTATTAAAATTTCTGTTATAGCATTAAATTTTGTACTAAGTTTATCTTTTCTACCAGATAAACGTATAATATATTCAATTAAAGTTTTAATAGCAGTTTTGTCAAATTTTAAACTATTTTCTTCTTTTTCAAAATTTCTTATAAATTTAATTATATTACTTATATTTTCTTCATTATTATCCATTTCATAATCAAATATAGAATGAATTTTGAAAAATTTCAGAAAATCTTCTTCATATTCTGATAAAATTTCATAATAATAACTAGAACCTATAATAATTATTTTAACATTAACATTTGTAGGTTCTGGCTTTATAGTTGTAATAGCTATACCACCTAATTGATATTCTTTTAAAGGTTCAATATGAATTTCACCAGTTTTTAAAGTTCTTATAAGAGTTTCTAAAGAATATGCATTTTTTAAAATATCATCTATATGTAAAATTAAATAACCACCATTTGCTTTATGCAATAATCCACCTTTTATTTTCATATAGTCTGTAGTAAAATTACCAAGTTCGTTTTCAAATTCAACTTCACCTACAAGATTAGTATAACTAGGGTTATAATTTACTATAACAGGTGCTCCCTTTAATTGACTATTATCAACTATGAGATTTACTTTATATTTTACAAAAAGTTCTTCATCATTTTTCTTATTTAAAAGTGGTAATATAGGCATACCCTCTTCTTCTATTTCTTCATCTAAAAAGTCATCAATATTTTCTATAATGTCTTCTTTAAGTTCTTTTAAATATTCTGTAACTTTTTCATTATCTTTATATTTAGATTGTATACTATTAATATAATGACCAACTGTAAATAAACTTAAATTGTATTCTATATTTTCAATATCTTTTTTAGTATCTTTTTCTATTTCCATTATAAGTTTCATTGCATTTGTAGCATCTTCTTGCAATTCTTCAGATTTTTTATTTATAATTTCTTTTTCTTCTTCATCTAAATCTTCATATTCTTCTTCAGATATAGTTTCACCATCTATAATAGGCATAAAATATATACCAGTATTAGAATTTTTTATTCCAAAATCTTTTTCTCTAGCAAGTTCTGTTATTTGTTTTATAATTTCATCTCTTTTTTTATTATATTTTTTAACAATTCTATTTTTTTCTTCTTCATGTTCTTTAGAAGAAAATGCTTTTGGTATTTCAACACTAAGGGTATATATTAAATCATCTATTTCTTCTTTAAATTCTTTACCAAGACCAGCTTCTAAAAATAAAGCTTTAGGACATTTAGGATTTTCAAAATTATATACATAAACTAAATCATCTGGCGTTTTTTCATTTATTGCATATTTTTCTGCATATTTTTTAGAAAATGTAGCTTTACCAGCACCAACAGGACCACTAACATATATATTATAACCTTTATTTTTTATATTAAGCCCAAATTCTAATGCCTCTATAGCTTTGCATTGACCTATCACATTATTATCAGCCTCTATATTTTCAAGTTTTTCTATAAGTTTTATATCACAAACACCTTTTAAATCTTTATATTTAAGCTCTTTAACCATACTAGCACCTCCTGTTTATTTTATGGTTATAAATGTTTCCACATTAAAATAGCATCTTCTTTGTTATCATCATAATATTCTTTTCTTATACCCTCAATAATAAAACCTTTTTTCTTATATAAGTTTTGAGCTATATTATTACTTGTTCTAACTTCTAAAGTTATACCTATCATTTCTTTTTCTTTAGCTATATTTATAAGCTCATCTATTATTTTACTACCTATACCTTTTCTTCTATATTCATTTTTAACAGCTATATTAGTAATATGACCTTCATTTATAACATGCCACATACCACCATAACCTATTATTTCATTATTTTCTTTAACTACTATATAAATAGCCATTTTATTTTTAGTAAGTTCATCATAAAAAGATTTTTCACTCCAAGGAATAGAAAAACAATCCTCCTCTATTTTATGAACATCTTTTATATGTTCTGTTGTCATTTTCAAAACTTCCATTATTATTTGTTTTTCCTTTCTTCAAGTTCTCTTTCAGCTTGAGCTTTTCTAAGGTATTCTATTTCTACATTATTGTAATCTACATACTTTTGTTGCTTTTCATATAAAAAAGCAAGACTTGCAACAGAACTAGCTTTTTGCATATTTAAAGAAATAGGAGCAAAATTTTCGTCTTTAAAATGTTGTTTTATAATATTTTTGTAAGCTATCGAACCATCTCCTAAAAAAATAGGCTCTATATCATTATCTAATATATAGCTTAAAAGTTCTTTTATAGTAGTTGCTTGTTCTTCTAAAATAGGCTCTAATATACCATTTTCATTTTTGTAAATACCAGCAAAAACTCTTTCAGCCTTTGCATCTATAATAGGTACAATAAACCTACCAATATCTATTATATTATAAGCCATTACTTCTAATGTTGAAATTGGTATTATTTTTTTATTTAGTGTATGTGCCATAGCTTTAACAGTAGCAGCACCTATTCTTAATCCTGTAAATGAGCCTGGTCCTTTTGAAAAAGCAAAATAATTTATATCTTCCAAATCCATTTCCAACATTTTTAAAAGATTATCTATAATAGGCATAATTGTTACAGAATGATTTTGTTTATAATTTAAATTTATTTCTCCTAATATTTTATTCTCATTAGCAATAGCAACAGATGCAACTATCCCACTTGTATCAACTGCAAGTATATTCATTTTTTTCCACCTCTATAATTCTATAATCTTCACCTTTTTCTAAATCTTTATATATTTTTATCCAAGTAGCATTTTTAGGTATAATATCTTTTATCATTTCTGCCCATTCTATAAGGCAAACACCATTACTAAAAAAATATTCTTCATAACCTATATCATAAAGCTCTTCTATATCATTTATTCTATAAACGTCAAAATGATAAAAAGGAAGTCTACCTCCATCATATTGATTAACAATAGTAAAAGTAGGGCTTGTAATATCTTCATCTATTAAAAGCCCTTTAGAAAAACCTTTGCTAAATTGAGTTTTACCTGTACCCAAATCACCACAAAGACAATATATATCACCAGCTTTTGCATTTTTAGCTATATTATATGCTATTTCTTTTGTTTCTTTTTCTGAAAAAACTTCTATTCTCATAAATAAACCAACCTAATATAAAATATTAAAAATATCTTTTTATAAATATAAGATATTTTATATTATTTTATCATATTTTTAACAAGTTAACAATATTTGTCTAAAAATAATGATATTCTTCTCCAATATATTTTTCTTTCTACCATTTCTGAAACAATATGACCTGCATTATTTACAATCATTAATTCTTTATCACAATTAGCCTCTTTATATAAATCAAAAACCATATATGTTGGCACAAAATCATCTGTTGCCCCATGAATAAAAAATATAGGTAATTTATTTTTCTTAATTTGTTTTATAGTAGAAGCTTTTTTTAAAGAATAACCATTTTTAAACTTACATATTATATTCATAATAAATAAGAAAGGTAAAACAGGTACTTTTTTAGATTTTTTTAATTGATGTTTAAAAACTTCATAAGCAGAAGTAAAAGCACAATCTGATATAATACATTTTACATTTTTAGGTAATTTTTCACCAGAAGCCATTAAAATTGTACTTGCTCCCATAGATACACCATATAAAACTATTTCAGCTTTTTTATTAATCTTTCTTATTTTTTTAATCCATTCTATTAAGTCTAATCTATCATGCCAACCCATACCAACATAATTTCCACCACTAATTCCATGTCCTCTTAAATCTGGTAACAATACATTATAACCCTTTTTATAAAATTTTCTAGCTACACAATACATAAGTCTACCATTTGCACCATATCCGTGTAATATAATTACCCACTTATTACTATCATTTATAAACCATTCACCAAACAATATAGTTTTATCAAAACTTTTTACTTTTAATCCCTTTACTAAAGTAGTTTTTACCCATTGTTTTATTTTACCTTTTTCTTCTTCAAAATCTTTTAATATAATTTTAGTTTCATCTATGACATCTAATAACTTCATCATAGCAAATTTATTTGTTCTACTTAAACATATATTATAAAGATACATAATAGCAAAATATAATTCTCTTAAAAATATAAAAATAAATCCTATAAAAAAAAATAAGCTAAATTTATATTTTATATTTTTCATAAAAATCACCTCTATTTTATTATGTCCATAACCATTTTTTAAATTCTAAATTTATATAATAACTAATATTATAAACTAATTATTACATTTTAATTGCTATTTCTTACATTTTAGTTGACAAAAAAATCAAAAATATATATACTTAATTAGAACCTATTTTTAACTATTTTATATGTTAAACAATAGCCACTATTTTCAATTTTTAAGAATAAAAATAAAATATGCCTAATTATTTTTATTCTTAAAAATACTAAATTAATTTTATAGGCTAGGAGAATAAAGTCATGAAAAAATTTTCAAAAATAATTACTGTAATATTAATGTTTTCTATGTTAGTATTAAGTCTTACTGGTTGTGGTAGCGACCCTACAAAAGATGCTGAAGCTGCGGTGTCAAAAAATTTAGATGAAGTAAAAAATGTAAGTGATGAAACTTATAATGAATATATGCAACTTCTAGGATTAGCTTCTTTAGAAATACCTGAAGAAAGTACAGAACAATTAAAAACATTTGTCAAAACTATTCTTGATAATATTGATTATAAAATAGTTTCATCTGAAAAAGTTGATGACAATAATGTTACTGTAAAAACTGATATAACATCAATAAATATGAAAGCCATTATGGAAAAATTTCAACAAGAGGTAGCTAATTTAAGTTCAAGTGAAGATATTAAAAACCTTTCTCAAGAAGAACTTACTAAAAAAGCGTTTGAATTATTAGCAAATACTGTAAATCAATCTGATTTAGAAAAAGTTACAACTACAGTTGATATATCTGTTACTAAAGTTGATAAAGAATGGCAACCTACAATGGATTCTGAAATAATAAATGCTATTTATGGTGATATGCTTAATTCTGAAGAATAAAAATAATGAGTATAGATTTTTTCTATACTCTTATTTTTTTAATTTTAGCTCCAATATTTTTAAGTTTTTCTTCTATATTATAATAACCTCTTTCTATATGGTATATATCACTTATTTCAGTTACTCCTTCTGCGCACAACCCTGCAATTATAAGTGCTGCTCCTGCTCTTAAATCTGTAGCTTTTACTTTAGAACCTGTTATTTTTTCTACTCCACTTATAATAGCACTACTCCCCTCCACTTTTATATTAGCTCCCATAAGACTTAACTCTGATGCGTGCATAAATCTATTTTCAAATATAGTTTCATTTATAATACTTGTACCATTTACAATAGACATAAGACTCATAAATTGAGGTTGCATATCTGTTGGAAACCCAGGATAAGGCATAGTTTTTATATCAACATTTTTAAATATATTTTTACTATAAACTTTTATTAAATTGTCTTTTTCTTCTATATCAACATTTATTTCTTTAAGTTTAGAAGTAATAGCTTTTAAATGCTCACAATTTATATTAAATATATTTATTTCACCTTTTGTAGCTGCTCCTAAAACTAAAAAAGTACCTGCTTCTATTCTATCTGGTATTATTGTATGTGTACAGTTATTAAGACTATCTACTCCTTTTATTTTTATAGTTTCTGTACCTCCTCCTTCTATTTTAGCCCCCATTTTATTTAAAAATTCTATTAAATCAACTATTTCTGGTTCTGTTGCACAATTAGACACTATTGTTTCACCTTTTGCTAACACACTTGCCATTATTATATTTTCAGTAGCTCCAACACTTGGAAAATCTAAATATATTTCTGTTCCTATTAAACCATTTTTAGCATTAATTTCAATTACTCCATGCTCTTGTATAATTTCTGCACCTAAAGCCTTAAAGCCTTTTAAATGTAAATCAATAGGTCTAACACCTATTGCACAACCTCCTGGCATTTGTATAGAAACTTTCCCAAATCTAGCAAGTAAAGGTCCTGCTAATAAAAATGATGCTCTTATTTTTTTTACTAATTCATAACTAACTTGTTTATTAAAAATATTTTTTGTATTTATATTTAAAGTTTTATTTATTAAATCTTTATTAACAGTTATACCTATTTCTTTTAATAAATTACACATTATATTTATATCTGATAAAAAAGGAACTCTTTTAATTATTACATTTCCATTTGACAATATACAAGCAGCAAGTATTGGTAAACAAGAATTTTTTGCTCCCTCTATATAAATATCACCTTTTAAATTTAAACTTTGTTCTATTAAAAATTTATCCATTATATTCTCCTTTACTTTTACTCTATAAAACATATAAATTATTTTACCCCTTTTTTTAAATTAAAAACTTAATATTTGACATATTTTAAATAAAGTTTTAAAATATGTTTATATAACTATAAAAATATAATTATAGATAGGTGGAATAATATGAAATGTTTTAATATAACTTTAGATACAGTTGAAAAAGTAAAAGAGTTTTCTAATTTAATAAACAAATTTGATGGTGAATTTGATTTAATATCTGATAACTATATTATAGATGCTAAATCTATTATGGGTATTTTTAGTTTAGATTTAAAAAAACCTTTAAAATTAGAAGTAAATAATGTAGTTAATTTAGATGAATTAGAAATTTTATTAAAAAATTTTATGTAAATTATTTAATATATCTATTGATATTTTTATTATTAGGTATAAATCTATAAACTTTATATAATAATTTTGTATAATAATTTATATATTTATTAGGAATAAATTATTGATTTTTGGATAAAAATATATTATAATGTTTATAGATTATTTTTCTGGAATGTTCGTTTACCCTTTATTTTGAACCTACATTTCTCATAAGGGATTCCTACATCTAAAAGAATATGTCAGGCCTCAAGCTAATTCCCTTTGGGCAGAGGAAGACAAATGTCTTTTATGCGGAAACCCACCTAGCCTAAGCTAGGTGTCAAAAGAGGGCACCGGCATTCTGGTATAAAAGGCTTTTATAGCCTTTTTTATTTTGTATATTTTCCCACTTAATTTAATCTTATATTTTATATTATATTTTTATATTTTTTCTATATATAAAATTAATTTATCCTAAAAAATAATCCAGCTTAAATTTTTATTTTTCTAAGCAAAATACTATTAATGAGGTGAAAAGAAAAAATGAATAGAGAACTATTTGAAGAATATCCTATACCAAAAGCTATAGGTAAATTAGCATTGCCCACTATTTTAGGTATGCTAGTAAATATTATTTATAATATGGCTGATACATTTTTTGTTGCTCAAACACAAGACCAAAATCAAGTTGCAGCAGTTACACTATCTATGCCTATATTTATGTTACTTATGTCATTTGGCAATATATTCGCAATAGGTGGTGGCTCTTATGTATCAAGATTACTAGGTGAAAAAGATATGCAAAAAATTAAAAATGTTACTTCTTTTAGTTTTTATGCTTGTATTCTTGTTGGTATAGTTTGTGGTGCTACACTTATTATATTTATGGAACCTATTTTAAAATTTATAGGTACAAGTTCTAATACATATAATTTTACAAAATCATATTTGTTAATAATAGCTCTTGGTGCTCCTTTTGTATGTTTACAAACTTCTTTTGGTGGTATAGTTCGAGCAGAAGGTGCTTCAAAACAAGCTATGATAGGTATGATGATAGGTACTATATTAAATATAGTTTTAGACCCTATTATGATTTTAAATATGAATATGGGGGTAAAAGGTGCTGCATTAGCTACTATAATTGGTAATATTGCAAGTTGTATATACTATATTTATTATTTCTTATTTAGAAAAACTTGTCTTTCTATAAATATAAAAGATTTTGTATTAAAATCTGATATTATAAAAAATATTTTAATGATTGGTATACCTGTTTCATTAAATACTATATTAATAAGTGGTGCTAATATTATATTAAATAACTTTGCTGCATCTTATAGTGATACAGTTGTTACTGCTCTTGGTATTTCAGGTAGAGTTAATATGATTGCTATTATGTTATTACTTGGTTTATCTCAAGGTTCTCAACCTTTTATTGGTTATAACTTTGCTTCTAAAAATTATAATAGAATGCATCAAGCTATAAAATTTAGTATGATTTGTTCTATTATTATTGGTGTTACAACATTTGTAATTACATTTATATTTGCAGAACCTATTGTTAAAATATTCTTATCTGAACCACCCGAAGTTGTTTCTTATGGTAAATATTTTATTAGAGCTAATATGTCTGCTTGTACTATTTTAGGTGTTCAATTTATACTTATGTCAACTTTTCAAGCAATGGGTAAAGGTGGTTCTGCACTTATAGTTTCATTATGTAGACAAGGTTTTGCCTTTGTACCTGCTATAATTATTGGTAATATGTTATTTGGTTTAAATGGTATTGTTTGGGCTCAACCTTTTGCTGATGTTTCTTCTGTAGTAATATCTTCAACTATGTATTTCTTTATAAATAGGAATATTAAAAATAAAGAATAAATAAACAAATAATAAAAATATTAAAAACTAGATAATTAAATCTAGTTTTTAATATTTTTTTCACAAAAGTTATAAAAATTTTTATATGTTATTTTTTCTAAAATATCTTTACCATATATTTTTTCTATTTTATCAAATAAATTTTCATATTTAGATACATCTTCTAAATTTTTTGGTGTTTCTTCTATTCCATCAAAATCTCCACCTAAACAAATTTTATCATACCCTATTAAATTACCTATATATTCTATATGTTTAAAAATATCTTCTTCTGTTGCAATATTATTATTAGTTAAAAATTTAGGATATAAATTTATACCAACTATTCCTTCACATTCTTTTATAGCTTTTAATTGTTCATCTTTTAAATTTCTATAGTGATTACAAATGGTATATGAATTAGAATGTGTAGCTATAAAAGGCTTTTTAGCCATTTTATATAAATCCCAAAAACCAGCTTCATTTAAATGTGATACATCTATAACCATATTTATATCATTCATTATTTTTATTGCTTCTCTTCCAAAAGGTTTTAACCCTTCTGTTGATTTTGTAAAAGCTCCAAAACCAATATTGTTTTCATAATTCCAACATAAAGTAAAAATTCTAACACCTTTATTGTAAAAGTGTTGTATATTATCTAAATTATCCTCTATACTTTCTCCACCTTCTATAGATAACATAGCATTTATTTTACTATTTGAATTTATATCATTAAAACATTTAACCTTTTTAATAAATTGATTATTTTTATTCACTTGTTCTTCAAAAAAATCAATCATTTTATTAGTAATATTAAATGCATCTTTATAATATTTTTTAGCTAACCATATAGCAAATATTTGTGTTGGTTTATTATATTTATTTAATCTTTCTATGTCTATATGTAAATTATTTTTAAAAAATTCTTGTTTTCTCTCATAAGTTGCTGTAATAGTATCACAATGTAAATCTACAAAATTATACATATATTTTACCTCTAAATTTCTTTTTTATTTTAATTTTTTGAGAATATTTTTTTTAATATTGATAATACTATAATTGGAGGTGATAATATGGCTACTAATAGTTGTATTAAATGTACAATATCTAATTGTAAACATTTTGATAAATCTAATTATTGTAAATTAAACACAATTTCTGTTGGTGGTAATTGTAGTTGTACAGACTGCAAAGGTACAGAATGTAGAAGTTTTGAATTAGGTAATTAGAATACTTTAGGCTTTATATGGTGTGTATTATATAGACCATATAAAGCCTTTTAATTATTTTAATATAACAGGTATAAGTCCTATTACAAAACCTAAAACACCACCTATTATAGTAATAGCATTAAGTTCTTTTTTAGTTACAGAAACTATTAAATTTTCTATTGTATCCATATCAAAACTATTTATTTTATTTTCTATCATTTTAGATATAGGTATACTAGCTAATATTTTATCTCCTTCTTTATCTATAAACTTTTCTATAATATTAAAGATTTTATCTTTAAAATTTATTATATTTATCTTATTTAATATAAAATTTATATTAATATTTAAAATTTTATTACTATTATTTTTAATATAACTTTCTATATAATTATAAATTGTATTAATTATTTTATTATTTATTAAATTTTCAATAATTTTTCTAATATTTTGTTTTAGATCTTCTTTATTTATAATATTGTTTATATTATCCAATAGTTTTGTTTTATCAATATATTTTTTAATATTTTCATTATTAGATTTATCTTTTATAAAAAGTCTTGTATTTTCAGGCAATTTTTCGTATATTTCTAAAATAGTTTTATTTTGATATAAAGATATAAATTCAAATATTTTTAATCCTATAATATTTTGATTTTCACTATTATTTAAGTAGGAAATAATATTTTCTTTTATACTGTTATATACTTTATCTGTATTTAAAAATAGACCAGCAAAAGTACCTATATTTTCTTCTATTATATTTTTTACAAAAGAACTTAATTTTTCATTTAAGTTTTCATCTGTTTTTAGTTTTTCAGATATAATAGTACAAATTTTAGGTATATTTTCAAATATATTAATTTTTATATCAGATATACTTTCATCATCTATTATATCACATAATTTTAAATTATAAATATTATTTTTAATATTTTCATTATTGATCAAGTTTATAATAACATTTTCTATTTTTTCCTTTAAATAATCATTTTTATCTACATCATCTATATAAGTATAAACTTTTTCACAAATGATATTACATAAAACTTCTTTATTTTTTTCACTATTTAAAAATTGTTTTATATAATTTAATAATTTATCTTCTATATTATTTATAATATTATCTTTTTTATCTTTATATAATATATTTAATATTTCTTCTATTGTATAATCTTTTTCTTTTAACTTATTAAAATTTTTTTCTATTAATAAATATATTTTTTCTTTATTTTCTTCACAAAATAAATTTTCTTCTATTGTATCTTTATTTAATATCTTTTCTTCTGTTACAACTGCTATTTTTTTTGCTAACTTTTCACGCTCTTTAGGTATAAGACCTGGTGTAAAAGGCAACTTAAATTTACCTATATATTTAGCTTCATAAGGTAAAAATAACATTTTAATAGCTAACCAATTTGTAAAATAACCTATTAATGCACCTAAAATAGGTGATAATATATTATTAAGCATATATATCCTCCTTTGTATAACTAACTATAAAATAATACGTTATTATTATTATTTTGTTTAAAATTTTAAATTTATTAAATATATTTAAAAAGATTGACTTTTAATATATAAACTAAAAATCAACCTTTTAATTATTTTATATACTATTTATTTAATTTTAAATGTTTAGGTAACCCATCTACCATTATAGGATAAACCTCACCTTGTATAAGTGGTTTAATATAATCAACAAGTTCTTGAGAAACTGTTCCTTCTTCACTATTTATCCATTCTAAAGGTACTTTCTTTTCAACATTAGCTATATCATAAACGTTATGAGCTTTCATAACTATATTATAAGGTCTATTACTAGTTCTTTCAAAAACAACAACTTTACCAGTTTCACCATTTAAAGCAATATTAACAGCATAAGAACCAGCTAAAAAGCTTTCATTAATATCTACTTCAGACATAAAATGACTAGCACATCTTTGAGTTGTGTTAAGCTCAATAGCTCTAGTTTTACAACCTAAGTTTCTATGTAATATTTTAGCTAAATTATTAGCAGTACCACTTAAAGATTTATGACCAAAACAGTCTAAAACAGTATTTTCTTCTTCAATTTCACAAATATTAATACCATTTTTATTTTTAATACCTTCAGATATTGCAATAACTAAACTTTTTTTATTTTTTTGAAGTTTTTTAACTTTTTTAACAAATTTTTCAATATCAAAAACTACTTCTGGTAAATAAATTAAATCTACACCATTACAGTCCTCTGATTTTGTAATAGCAGCTGCACCTGTAAGCCAACCAGCATTTCTCCCCATAATTTCTATTATAGTAACATTTTTAGCATCATAAACTGTTGCATCTTTTATAATTTCTTTAATTGTAGTAGCAATATATTTACAAGCACTACCAAATCCTGGCGTATGGTCTGTAACAGCTAAATCATTATCAATCGTTTTAGGAACACCTATAAATTGTATTTTTTTATTTTTAGCACTACCATATGTATGCAGTTTTTTTATAGTGTCCATAGAATCATTACCACCTATATAAAAAAACTTGTCTACATTTATTTTATCTAATATAGAAAAAATTTTTTCATAAATTTCTGTATCTTCTTCCATATTAGGTAACTTAAATCTACAAGACCCTAAATAAGCTGAAGGTGTTCTTTTTAATAACTCTAAATCTAAATCTGTTTTTATTTCTTGGTTTAATTCTACATATTTTTCTTCTAAAAGTCCTTGTATACCATTTACCATACCATAAACTTTTAAATTATTATCTTTACCACATTTAAAAACACCCGCTAAACTAGCATTAATAACAGCTGTTGGACCTCCTGACTGCCCTACTATGATATTTCCCATTTTTTTAAAAGTCCTCCTAAAAAGTTTTTTATTTAATTATAGCAAATTTCGCCATTATTTACAATAACTTTTTATTTATGTATTTTATATTTGAACTAAAACAATTGGTATTTGTTTTGCAGTTATTTTGTCCATATTTAAAAAATTGTAAGCACTTAAAACTTTTTCATAATCTAAATCATATATATAAGATAAATCTTTAGCATTATAAAAATAAGGTGCTCCACATTCAATTTCTCTTTTTAATATTTTACAAATAAGACTTGTACCATTTAACATTATAGATAAAAAATTTTTTTGATTTATTTCTTTTTGATTTATTTTAACTAAAATATTTTCTAATTCTTCTTTACTAATTTCTAATATTTCAGAAACTTGATTTAAAGACATATTTTCATTAGTTTTCAAAAATATATCTAACTCTTTTAATTTTGGTGTTATTATGTTATTATATATATCTATTGGTTTTTGTTCTTCCATATGTAAATACCTTTCTCTTAATTTTATATATATAAAATTATATCATTTATAAAAATTTATGCTATATTAAAATGATGGTATATATAGTAATAATTAGTATATACTATTATAATATTTTATGATATAATAATTATTATTTGCAAATTAGTAAAATTCTTCTATAAATAATTATAATACTATAAGGAGGAAAAGTATGAAAAAGAATAAAGCCTTAACTACATCTATTATAGCCACATCTTTAGCTACAATAGGTTTTGTATCATATAAAATTATAAAAGATAAATACCCTGATAAAATAGATAATTTTAATGAATATATAAAAAATAATATATTAAATAAAAATAGTGATTTAGAAGAAAAATCATTAAATATAAGTGTTAGTGAATATAATAAAAAAAATAATATTGAAAATAAAAATAATATTATAGATAATTCTAAAAAAGTTTTAGATAATAATAATAGTGATAATTCAAAAACATTTTTAATACAAAATAATATTGAAAATATTGATAATTCCAATAATAATATTTCGGATAATATTAAAAATGATAATATTGAAAATAATATTTCAGATAATATCAAAAATGATGATATTGAAAATAATATTATTGATACTATATTAAATAATATTGTTGAAAATAATATTGATACTATTCAAACTAACATTATGGAAAATATGGAAGAATATGAAACAAAAGAAAATGAGCAAAATTCTTTAGATAAAATAATAGAAAATGATACTATTCTATTACCAGATAATTATATAGAAGATGAAATACGTTATCAATTATGTTTAAGAAATAAAGAACCTATAACAAAAAATATTTTAAAAAAACTTGAAAGAATAGATTTTTTTGAAATAAATGATATAGATATAGAAATATATTGTGATTTTTTAAGTGAATATACAAATATTAAATCAATTGTAATAGATTCTCTAAATCCATTAAAAGCTGAAGGAAAAGCAGAATATAGCACACCTTATAACTCTTTAAAAGATATATCACCATTAAATAAACTTACTAGTTTAGAAGAACTCTGTTTTAACTGGGGTATAGAAAATATAGATTTTTCTGTTTTAACAGACCTAGAAAACTTAAAAAAATTAGAACTAAAATTTGGTATGTTAAAAGATATAACTTTTATTGAAAACTTTAAAAATTTAGAACATCTTGAAATTATGATATCAAATAGTGTAAAAGATTTAAGCTCTTTAACAAAGTTAAATAAATTAAACAAATTATATTTATATACAAATAAAAAGTTTGACACAGAAATATTAAAAGAAATTAAAAGTCTAAAATACATTTATATAAATGGCGAAAGTATTACTCTTTAAAAAATAGAAAAGCTACCTAAAATTAGGTAGCCTTTTTATATCTATTACTCTGTAATTTTAGCGTGGTTAACTTTTACACCAGGTCCCATAGTTGTAGAAAGAACAACACTTCTTAAATATTGACCTTTAGTAGCGGCTGGTTTAGCTTTAATTACAGCACCAATAAGAGTTTGGAAGTTATCATATAATTTTTCTGGACCAAAAGAAACTTTTCCAAGTGGTACATGGATAATGTTAGTTTTATCAAGACGGTATTCAATTTTACCAGCTTTGATATCTTCGATAGCTTTAGCAACGTCCATAGTAACAGTACCAGCTTTAGGGTTAGGCATAAGACCTTTAGGACCTAAAACACGACCGATACGACCTACAAGACCCATCATATCAGGTGTAGCAACAATTATATCAAAATCAAACCAGTTTTCATTTTGAATTTTTGCTACCATATCTTCAGCACCAACATAATCTGCACCAGCTTTTTCAGCTTCTTCAGCTTTAGGGCCTTTAGCAAAAACTAAAACACGAGCTTTTTTACCAGTACCATGAGGTAATACAACAGCACCACGAACTTGTTGGTCAGCGTGTCTGCTGTCAACACCTAAACGAATATGTGCTTCAACTGTTTCATCAAATTTAGCAGTAGAAGTTTTTACAACTAATTCAACTGCTTCATTTGTATCATAAAGCATAGATTTATCAACTAATTTTTCTTTTTCGAGATATTTTTTTCCTCTTTTCACAATAGTTCCTCCTTATGTGGTAATAGCGGGATTTTCCCTCCCACTTGATTTAAACTGAATTATTAATCTTCTACAACAATACCCATACTTCTAGCTGTACCACTAATCATACTCATAGCAGCTTCGATAGATGCAGCATTTAAGTCTGGCATTTTTAATTCAGCAATTTTTCTAACTTCTTCTTTAGATATTTTTGCAACTTTTGTTTTATTAGGAACACCAGAACCAGATTCTAATTTACAAGCTTTCTTTAAAAGAACAGCAGCTGGTGGAGTTTTAGTAACAAATGTAAAACTTTTATCTTGATATACAGTAATAACAACAGGTATAACAAGACCAGCATCTTTAGCTGTTCTTTCATTAAATTCTTTACAGAAGCCCATAATATTTACACCGTGTTGACCAAGAGCAGGACCAACAGGTGGTGCTGGAGTAGCTTTTCCAGCAGGAATTTGTAATTTAATATAACCAGATATTTTTTTTGCCATTTTTAAGGCACCTCCTAAGTAATGTGGTAATTAGCGGGATTTTCCCTCCCACGGTATAAATCTATACCAGTAACAGTTGTAACAGGGACATTATCCCATTTGTTGAATTTGATGAAAATCTAACTCAACAGGAGTTTCTCTCCCAAAGAAATTAACATTAACCATAACAGTTTTTTTACTAACATTAATTTCTTTAACGACACCACTAGATTTAGCAAAAGGACCTTCTTTAATAAGAACAACATCCCCTAATTCTATATCACAAGTGTCTAAAAAGCTTTCAATACCCATAGATATAACTTCATCATCAGTTAAAGGTACAGGTTTAGAACCAGGACCAACAAAACTAGTTACACCACGAGTATTGCGAACAACATACCAAGTGTCATCATTCATAATCATCTTAAGAAAAACATATCCTGGAAAGATTTTTCTTTGTACTTCTTTTTGTTTACCAGATTTTGTTGTTTCATAGTCTACTTGAACAGGAACAACAACTTCTGTTATAACATCATACATATCTCTATTTTCAATAATCTTTTCAATACTAGCTTTAACATTATTTTCATAGCCAGAATATGTGTGAATAACATACCACCTAGGTTTTTCAGTAGGTGTAGTCTTAGATGAAAATTCTTCTTCTAAAATATTTTTATTTTCTTTAGAATTAGTTTCATTAACTAAATCTTCTTCAAAATTTTGAATTAAATCGTCATTTTTATCCATATTTATCATATCCTTTTAACTTATGCCACTAACTTAATTAAATTTTGTAATATAAAGTCTATCCCTAAATCGTAACCAAAAATAATTACACCTACAATTAAAGATATAAAAATAACTGTAATTGTTTGTTTAGTTAAAACTTTTCTATTAGGCCAAGTTATTTTTTTAAATTCTGATTTATGTTCTGAAAAAAAGCTACCTTTTTTTTCTTTTTTATCAGACTTTTTATTTTTAGAAGAATCACTTGACACATTTTTAGATTGTTCATTATTCTCTTGCATACTTTATCAAACTCCTTTCGATAAACTAGAGAGAATTATTTAGTTTCTCTGTGTAAAGTATGTTTACCACAGAATTTGCAATATTTTTTAGTTTCCATTCTGTCTGGATGTACTTTTTTGTCTTTCATTGTGTTATAGTTTCTTTGTTTGCAATCAGTACATGCTAAAGTAATTTTTGTTCTCAAGACTTCCACCTCTCTTGTATTTTATTTATGCAAAAAAAGACGCATATCACGTCAAATTTATATTAACATAAATATTATATATTGTCAACACTTTTAATAAATTTTATTCATATATTAACAAAATAATTGACAGTATATTTTTTTAGTAGTATACTTATATTATAAAAAGGAGTAATTTTTTCAGTTGCTCCCCTTATAATTGTATTCTTGATTACAACCTAAAGTGCCCAACTTGATAGGTTGTAATTTTTTATCTATAAATTAAAGATTAATATACTTTAATTGTAGATAATACTACGAAAATTATTGTTAATAATATTATCATTACTATTTTTTTCATAGTATCACCCCCTTTTATTAGGGGAACAACCTATTATAATTACTCCTTACTTTTGCATTATATCATATTTTGTTATTTTTTGTCTACTATCTTGACACTTTAAATTTAATTAATTATAAACAATCAAAAATGTTATAAATTTTTATATCTTTTTTAATAGCTCTATTTATTGTATAAAATGTACCACCTCTTTTTATATGTTCTCTAAAAAAGGTTACACAATATAAACTATTTTCAATTAATTTATCATTTCTTTTAAGCATACAGTCTTTTGTATATTTTTCTTGTAAATAAATAACTTCATCTGCATTTTCTAAAATTTTATAATATAATTCATTGTCTTTTTTACACCAATTTAAGTTTTGGTCTTTACAAGGTAAAACTAAAATTAGTTTTATATGTGGGTATATATTTTTTAATTCAAGTAATACTAAAAAAACAATAGAGTCAAATCCCCTTGCCCCACCTATTTTAAAATTAGTTACCCCCTTTTGTTGTATTAGCATTTCAACAATAACTTTAGTTAAATAACAAATTCTTTCATAATCTTTTTTTACTATATTTCTATGCCCAGTAAAAAAACAAGTTTTTTCTTCCATATATTTACCTCTTAATTAAATTTTTTTGCACTTTCTAATATATAATAAAATAAATCTAAAGTTCTTTTTCTTTCTACTTCTGAAAGTTCTTCTAGTTCTTTAATAATTTCTTTAACTTTTAATTCATCTTTCAACTCTAAAGAGTTCATTAAAATAGTATCAGATGATACATTTAAAGTATTTATAATTTTTATAAATGTTTTAAGGGTTGGCATCTTTTTACCACGCTCAATATTACCAATATGAGTTGTACTTAGTTCCAAAAGCTCTGCAAATTCTTCTATAGTTAAATTACATTTTTTTCTACATTCTCTTATTTTTTCACCAATATTATTACACACCTTAAATCTCCTTAATTATAATATTAATAAGTATATAATAATTAGATATAAATTAAAATAAACTAAAAGAATAAAAAATTCCTTTAGTTTATTTTTTGTTGAAAAATGTCAAATTAATAAAAAATATAATTTTAAACTTTAAAAAGGTGTAGATTTTATCTACACCCTAAATTATGATAATCTATTTTTAAAATCTTCATAACCAAAACGTCTTATTAATTTTGCTCCATCTTTTTCTGTGTTAAAATATATAGAAGGTAAATTTATACCATTAAAAGTATTATTTTTTACCATAGAATAAATAGCCATATCACAAAAAACTAATCTATCCCCTTCTTTTAATGGTTCTTTAAATGAATAATCCCCTATAACGTCCCCAGATAAACAAGTAGGGCAACCTAATCTATAAGTATATTTATATTCGTTTGGTTCTCCTGCCCCTATTATTCGTGGTCTATAAGGCATTTCTAAAACGTCTGGCATATGACAAGTTGCTGAAGTATCTAATATAGCAATATCCATTCCATTTTTCATAGTATCTAAAACAGTTGCTACTAAAAACCCTGTATTTAATGCTATTGCCTCTCCTGGTTCTAAATATACATCTATATTATACTTATTTTTTATAAACATAATACATTCTATAAGTGTGTCTATATCATAATCTTCTCTAGTGATATGATGCCCACCACCAAAATTTAACCATTTCATATTTTTAATGTATTTGCCAAATTTTTTATCTACTACTTCTAATGTACGTTTTAATGTATCAGAATTTTGTTCACACATAGTGTGAAAATGTAAACCATCTAAACCTTCAATATAATCTTTTTCAAAATTTTCTAATGTTGTACCCATTCTTGAATTTTTAAAACAAGGGTTATATATATCTGTTTCTATTTCAGAATATTCAGGATTAATTCTAATCCCTACTTCTACTTTTTTACCACAATTTTTTATTTTATCTTTATATTTTTTATATTGATTAAAATTATTAAAAACTATATGGTCGCTATATTTTAATATTTCATCAAAATCTTTGTCCATATATGCAGGAACATAAATATGCACTTCTTTTCCCATTTCTTCATAACCAAGTCTTGCTTCAAATAATGAACTTGATGTTACACCTTTTAAATATTCACCTACAATATTAAATGTAGAAAACATTGAAAATGCTTTTGTCGCAAGTAAAATTTTAGCTCCAGTTTTATCTTGTACATATTTTAAAGTTTCTAAATTTTTTCTAAGTAATTTTTCATCTACTATATAACAAGGTGTTTCTAAACTATTAAAATCTATATTCATTTTTTGTCCTCCTTAAAATTTTTAACCATAACTAATTCACCATTAATATCTTTTTCACCATTAAATTTAAAACCTAATTTTTGATAAAAGTTAATAGCTATATTATTATTTTCATATACACTTAAATAAATTTTACTATAGTTGTATTCATTTTTTATTTTTTCTAAAAGAAGTGGTACTACTATTTTAGCATATCCTTTATTTTGGTATTTTCTATCTATTAAAAATCTATCAAACCATACTCTACCATTTTTACCTTCTCTTATCCATAAACCATACATAGCAAAACCTACATAATTATTATCTATCTTTATAATTGTAGGTTTCCAACATTTATAATATCTAGCCTCTTTTATACATTTATATACTGTTTCTATATAATGCTTTTGATTTTTAAATACTTTTAATTTATATGTTTTTCTTCTATTCTTTTTATTAACTCTTTCAAATTCTATTTTCAAAATTTCACCTTTACTTATTAACTATAAATATTAAAAATATAACCACTTCTTAAGAAGTGGTTATAAATAAAAATTAGTCTACCATATCTGGATTAAAACTTTCTTTCCAAGGAAGTCCCCATTTATTAAGTTCTTCCATAAATGGATCTGGGTCAAATTCTTCTATATTATACACACCAGCTTTATCCCATTTTTTAGTCATAATCATCATAGCACCAATCATAGCTGGTACACCTGTTGTATAAGAAATAGCTTGAGAACCTACTTCTTTATAACATTCTTCATGGTCACAAACATTGTAAAGATAATAAGTTTTTTCTTTACCATCTTTTACACCTTTAAATATACAACCAATATTAGTTTTACCTTTTGTTCTAGGTCCTAAACTTGCTGGGTCTGGTAAAATAGCTTTTAAAAATTGAATAGGTACAATTTCTTTACCTTCAAAGTTAATAGGTTCAATACTTGTCATACCTACATTTTCTAAAACTCTAAGATGAGTTAAATATTTTTCAGAAAATGTCATAAAAAATCTTATTCTTTTAATACCAGTTATATTTAAAGCTAAAGACTCTAATTCTTCATGATATAAAAGATACATATCTTTTTCACCTATTTCTGGGAAATTATATACTCTTTTAATTTCCATAGGTTCAGTTTCTACAAATTCACCATTTTCAAAATATCTTCCTTTAGAAGTAATTTCACGAATATTTATTTCTGGGTTGAAATTTGTAGCAAAATGATGACCGTGGTCACCTGCATTAGCATCTAAAATATCTATATAATGTATTTCATCAAAATGGTGTTTTAAAGCATATGCTGAAAATACTCCTGTAACACCAGGGTCAAAACCACTACCTAAAAGGGCAGTTATACCAGCCTCTTTAAATTTTTCTCTATAAGCCCATTGCCATTTATATTCAAATTTAGCAGTATCTAATGGCTCATAGTTAGCAGTATCAACATAATGTACTTTTGTAGCAAGACAAGCGTCCATTATAGTTAAGTCTTGATAAGGTAATGCAAGATTTATAACAACATCTGGCTTAAACTCATTAATTAAAGCAATAATTTCATCAACATTGTCTGCATCAAGCTGAGCAGTTGATATTTTAGTGCGTCCTCCATCAAGCTTTTCTTTTAAAGCATCACATTTAGATTTTGTACGGCTAGCAATACAAATTTCTTCAAAAACGTCTGGATTTTGGCAGCATTTATGAACTGTAACACTAGCAACTCCACCAGCACCAATAATTAAGGCTTTTCCCATTTCTTCTTTGTCCTCCAAAATAATTATTTTTTATATTAAAACTATAAAATTGTTTGTTTAAGATTTATTATACAAAATAAAACTTAATTAATCAAGATTTTTAAAAAAATAATTAAAAAAAATTTTTTAATAGTAAATAATAATTGAAATATACATTTTATTATGATACAATAAGCAATATTTAAAATTAGTATATTAGTTTACTTTTATAATAGACTTTAATATTACACTAATTATATTGAGTTATACTAACTATCTAGTTTTTATAGTTAGTAATAGTAAAAAATAAGAATTATATCATCAAATAAACTTAATAAAATTTTAAATAATATTAAAGAAATAGATAAAATAATATCACAATTAAAAATTTATTAAATATAAGGAGTAAATATATGTTAAAAAGAAAATGCGTTGTAATAGGTGTTACTGGTGGTATAGCTTGTTATAAAGTGGCAAATCTTGTTAGTATGCTAAAAAAATCTGGAGCAAATGTAAATGTTATAATGACAAAAAATGCAACAGAATTTATATCGCCTTTAACTTTTGAAACTTTAAGTGGTAATAAATGTGTTGTAGATACTTTTGAAAAAAAAGCTAACTATGATGTTGAACATATATCTTTAGCAAAAAAAGCTGATGTTATAATGGTTGCTCCTGCTACTGCTAATGTTATTGCTAAAATGGCAAATGGAATTGCTGATGATATGCTTACAACTACTATTTTAGCATCTAAATGTAAAAAAATAGTTGCTCCTGCTATGAATACTAATATGTATGAAAATAAAATAACTCAAGACAATATACAAAAATTAAAATATTATGATTTTGAAGTTATAGAACCTGCTGTTGGTCTTTTAGCTTGTAATGATACAGGTGTTGGAAAAATGCCTGAACCTTCTGTTTTATTTGAATATATATTAAAAGAATTAGCATTTGAAAAAACTATGCAAGGCAAAAATGTTTTAGTATCTGCTGGAGCTACTTGTGAATATATAGACCCTATTAGATATATTACTAATCCATCTAGTGGTAAAATGGGCTTTGCTCTTGCAAAAGTTTGTATGTTAAAAGGTGCTAATGTTACTTTAGTTTGTGGAAAAACAACTGCTGAACCACCTATGTTTACTAATATTATTAATGTTGTATCTGCTGAAGATATGTTTAACACTTTTAAAGATATACATAAAAATTTTGATATAATCTTTATGACTGCTGCTGTATCTGATTTTACTCCAGTAACTGTACATTCTGAAAAAGTAAAAAAACATATGGTTAATGACAATAACTTAGAGTTAAAACAAACTAAAGATATTTTAAAATATTTAGGTGAAAATAAACCTAATAATCAAATTTTATGTGGTTTTTCTATGGAAACTGAAAACCTTTTAGAAAATTCTAAAATTAAACTTACTAATAAAAATTTAGATTATATTGTAGCTAATAACTTAAAACAAGAAGGAGCTGGATTTAATGTTGATACAAATATAGCTACTCTTATATCAAAAAATAAATCTATTTCTTTTGATAAATTGACAAAATTTGAACTTGCTAATAAAATTGTAAATAATATTTTAAATTAAAAAGAGGTATAAATTATGATTTCAAAACTTTTAGTAGATGATATTGATACAGTTATGGATATATGGTTAAAAGCTAATATAGAGTGTCATAGCTTTATAGATAAACATTATTGGATTGAGCACTTTGAACATATAAAAGAAATAATATATGAAAGTGATAATATTTATATTTATGAAGAAGATGACAAAATTGTTGGTTTTATTGGTTTAGATGGAAACTGTATAGAAGGACTATTTGTAAAAAAAGAATATAGAAATAAAGGTATTGGAAGAAAATTATTAAATAATATAAAATTAAAACATGACTATTTAACTTTAAAAGTATATAAAAAAAATACATTATCATACAATTTCTATTTAAAAAATAATTTTGAAATTGTAGATGAAAAAATAAATGAAGATACTAATGAAATAGAAGTAACAATGGAGTATAAAAGAGCGGAATAAACCTCTCTTTTATACTTATAAGAATTCTTTATATTTTTCTAAAATTGGATTATTGGGTTGAATATTCTCTATTATATTTAGAGAAATTTTTAAAGCAAAATAGTGATACTTTAAAAAAATATAAACAAAAGCTATACCAAATAAAAATCCCGTAATTACTCTTTTTAAATTATTACTTTCATATGTAGTTAAAAGTTGTATAAACCCGTCTAATATAAGAGGTAAACTTAAAATTATAATATAAAACCAATTTAAGTCTTTTATTATAAAAGTCATAGGTATTGCTGTTAATATTCCAATTAATTCACCTGTACATCTAGCACATATAGGAAATTTTTTACCTTTATAAAAAAATGACCTATCTGCTCTACAATGACACATAAAAAATATTTGTAAAAATTTCTCTATCTTTTTATACATAAATATACCTTTTACAATCTATTAAATTTATATATAAAAATTATATAGAACCTGCTAAAATACTTAAAATAACTAAAATAATTGAAATTCCAAGATTTACAAAGAAACCCTATTATACATTTTTTTGCTGTTTTTGGCTTTTGGTCTTTCCATACAAAATATAATATAAGTCCAGCCATAGGTATACAACACCCTAATAAACACCAACCTAGACTACCAGTGTCCTCTACATTTCCTGTTGGTGCTCCACAATTTGTACAAGCTATACTATTATCTGGTATTTCTTTTCCACAATTTTTGCAAAACATATGTTCCTCTCCTTAAAAAATAAATATTAAAAGAAAATATATATTTAAGATAAATCATATTATATCATTTTTATTTTAATATTTCAATAAAAATGTCGTTTTTAACAATATTTTTGTAATAATTTGAAAAAGACTTATAAAATAAAAGTTTCTTCTTTTAGCCAACTCTTTAATATATTTTAAAATAAAGAAGCAACCCACATTAAAATAAATGTGGGTTACTTTTCTTCATTAGTTAGTAAAGATTTAATAAATGATAAATAATATTTAGATGCATCTTTTTTCCAATTATCACAAATAGTATTAGCATACTTTTTAGATGCTACTTTTAGGCTTAATTCCATAAGTGGTGTTTTATTTTCATATACAGCACATTTTACTGTATATTCATTGTTATTTTCTGTAAAATTTGCTACTATATCTAAATCTTTTTTTATTTGATTTTTATTAATTGCTACATATTTATTTATTTTTTCTTTTGTTGTAGATGGTATAAGATTTTCAAAAAGATGTAAAGTTTTATAACCTTTTTTAGATATAGTATAAGTAGTTTTATTATGCTCTATATTTTTTATAATATATTCACTTTCTGCCAATTCACTAAGATAATTTGAAAGTGAAAAATAATCCATATATTCAGAAGCTAAAGCAAACTCTTGTATATAAGATAAAGACATAGGTAAATTTACTTTATATAACATATACATTATTATAAGTTTGCTTTCTGCTAATTGTGAAGAGTTTTTCATTTACAACACCTCTTAAATTTTTATTTATAATCATTATACAATAAAATTTTTATTGTGTCGATAATAATTAAACATTATTTATAATATTTTATTAAATAGATTTTTTACCTTGAAAAGTATCTCTTTCTATTAATTGCTTATTTATACTATTAATAACAACCTTTTTGTTTAAACTCCATTTAGGCTCAACTAATGTATTTTTATCTCCATCACCAGTTATTCTATGTATAACTATATTAGGTGGTAATATTTCTATACAAGAAACAACTATATCTACATATTCTTCTAATGTTAATATTTTAAAGTTATTTTTTAAATACAATTTATGTAAATTTGTATCTTTTATAATATGTAAAAGTTGAAGTTTTATACCATTAATATTAAATTTTGATACATATTTTATAGTTTCTAACATATCATTTTTTGTTTCATAAGGTAACCCCAAAATTGTATGTACTATAATATCTAAATTGTAATTATTTAACATTTTTACGCAATTTTCAAAAACAATATTATCATAGCATCTATTTATTAATTTTATACTTTCAGCTTTAGAAGTTTGAAAACCTAGTTCTATACAAACATATATTTTTTTATTCAATTCATACAAAAATTTAGCTATTTCTTCTGTTATACAATCTGGTCTTGTAGCTATAAATATACCTACTACATCTGGTAAATTAGATGCTTTTATAAAAAGTTCTTTTAAATATTCTAAAGGTGCATAAGTATTAGTAAAAGCCTGAAAATAGGCTATATATTTTCCATCTTTCCATTTTTTACTCATTTTAACTTTATTTATTTCAAATTGCTTTTCTATATCTAATTTTCTATCACCAGCAAAATCACCAGAGCCCTTTTCACTACAAAATATACAACCACCATAAGATAATGTACCATCTCTATTAGGACAAGTAAATCCACCATCTAAAGAAATTTTTATTATTTTAGTTCCAAATTTTTCTCTAAAAAAACTATTTGCATTATTATATCTCATTTAATTTATTCAACCCCTATATATAGTTTTTAAACTTTTTTATCTACATTATTATCATTTTAAAATAAGCTATTAAATAACTATATATATTTTTTTCAACATTTCTAATATTTTTATATTACTATATATAGTATTTTTATTTTAAATTTACTTTTTTAATTTTAATTTGTTGATAACTTTTTTATAAATTTATATATTTTTTATGTACTACTTTTGCTAATGTAAAATAGCATATAATATTTGCATTTGCCTTTTTAAGTTCTTTAGCACAATAGTTTAATGTATTACCTGTTGTATAAATATCATCTATAAGTAAAATATTTTTATTTTCAAATTTTTGTGGATTTAAAACTTTAAAAACATCTTTTACATTTTTTTCTCTATCTTTAAATGCAACTTTACTTTGTGGTAAAGTATTTTTTATTCTTATAAGATTATCTTTTTCTATTGGTATATTACTTAATTTTGCTAATTCATCAGCTATTAATTCTGCTTGGTCATAGCCTCTTTTCTTTTTCTTCTTTTTATGCATAGGTACATAAACTATATAGTCATAATGTTGAATATTTATTTTTCTTAACTTATTATACATCATTTTACCAAATATTTTAGCATAATATTTTTTATTATAATATTTTAATCTAAGTATAGAAAATCTTGTTATATCATCATATGAAAATACAGATAATCTAGGTTCATTATCATTAATTATAAAGTCTATTTCCATATAACAATATTTGCAAATACCATCTTTTTCATTTATTGGCATAACTTCTTCACAAAATATACATCTATTAGGATAAATAAAATCTAATAGATTATTTAAAAATTTTTTAATCATAAATCACCTTTTATATAAATTGAGCTAAATTAATTATTCTATCTTTTAAATATGTATATCTATTAACTTGTCTATTGTTATCTACCATTTTATTTAATGTTTCTTGCATACCAACTATAACAGCTAATTCTTTTGCTCTTGTAACACCTGTATATAATAGATTTCTTGTAAGCAACATAGATGCTCCACTATGTATAGGCATTATAATAGCTTTATATTCACTACCTTGAGACTTATGAATAGTAATAGCATAAGATAAATTTAATTCATCTAATTGAGTAAAATCGTACTTTACATATTTACAATCATCAAATATAACTTCAATATAAGCATTTATATCATCTATTTTATTTATAATACCCTCATCACCATTAAATATTCCTGTTCCTTCATCTTTGCAACGACCATTTTCTACTATTTGCCAAGACATATTATAATTATTTTTCATTTGCATAACTTTATCGCCTTCTCTAAAAATGATATTTCTAAATTGTTTTTCATTTTTATTTTCAGATTTAGGATTTAATGCATTTTGTAAAATATTATTTAAATTTTCAACACCTATTAATGACTTTTTCATAGGTGCTAATACTTGTATCATTTTAGGGTCAGAAATATTTAAAAATTTTGGTAAACGGGTTGTTATAAGTTCAACAATTGTTTTATTTAATTCTTCCATATTATGACGTTTTAAAAAGAAAAAATCTTTATTAACATCATTTAATATTGGATATTGACCATTATTTATTTTATGCGCATTTGTAATAATAGCACTTTCTTTTGCTTGTCTAAATATTTCATTTAATTTTACTACTGTTATACAATTACTATTTATTATATCTCTTAACACATTACCAGCACCAACAGAAGGTAACTGGTCAACATCTCCTACTAATATAAGTCTTGTACCTTGAGCAATAGCATTTAAAAGCCCTCTCATTAAAATTATATCTATCATAGAGCATTCATCTACTATTATAACATCTGCCTCTATTGGCATATCTTCATCTTTTTGAAAAAATTTCATTTTTGTATTTTCACCTGAAAATCCCATACCTAAAAGTCTATGTATTGTTTGCGCTTCTAAACCTGTTGCTTCAGACATTCTTTTAGCTGCCCTACCAGTAGGTGCACATAATTCTATTTCATAACCTTCATTTTGAAACATTTTTATAATTGAATTTATAGTAGTTGTCTTACCTGTTCCTGGTCCACCTGTTATAACTAATACACCATTAATCATAGCTTGTTTTATAGCCTCTTTTTGATTATTTGCAAGATATATACCATTTTCATTTTCTACATTTTTTATTAATAAATCATAACTTTTATCATATTCTACTTTATTTTTAGAAAGCTCTAATATTTTTTTAGCTACATAATTTTCAGCATAATAATAAGAATTCAAAAATATTCTATTGCCATTTTCATCTTTTTCCATACAAATTTGTCTTTCCATTTGTAAATCTGCTAAATTAACTTCTATTATATCTTTATCTATATTTAAAAGTTGTTCAGTTAAATTTAATAACATATTTTCTGGCATATAAACATTACCATTTATATTAGCACTTTCATTTAATATATATTTTATACCAGCTTTTATTCTATATTTAGAATTTTTTTCTATACCTATTTTTTCTGCTATATTGTCTGCTATTTTAAATCCTACGCCAAACATTTCATCTGCTAACCTATATGGATTTGTTTCTACTACTCTTATAGTATGTTCTTTAAATTGATTATAAATTTTCATAGTAAAAATAGGTTGTATATCATATTGTTGTAAATATATTATAGCTTTTCTAAGTCCTTCTTGTTCTATAAAAAGTTGTCCTATTTCCATAGCCTTTCTTTCACTTATACCTTTAATTTGTGCTAACTTTTCTGGACTTTTTTCTATTATTTCTAAAGAATCTACACCAAATTTTTCAACTATTCTTTCTGCTATTTTTTTACCTATCCCCTTTATAGCTCCTGAACATAAATATTTTTCAATACCTCTTTCTGTTCTGGGTATAACTTTTTCATATGTTTCCACTTTAAACTGCTTTCCATATGTTGAATGATTTATAATATTACCTAATAATATTACATTTTCACCTACATTTAAAGATGGTATATAACCAACACAAACTATTTCAGCTTCAGAAAAAAATTCTCCATAATCTTCTGAATATATAGAAAAAACTATATATCCATTTTCATCATTTTTATATATAATACTTTCAACTGGTCCTTCTATTTTTATAAAATCTATCATAATTATATCACCAATTTTTTTCTTTTAATTTTATCACAAAATAATAATTTAGTAAATTAAAACAAAAAGGTATATTGAAAAATTTTCAATATACCTTAAATATTAAGTACTAAATAAAATTAATTTTATTAATTAAATTTATTTTCTTGGCTCTTTTTCTGGAACATCTTTTCCTTGCCATTTATCAAAAGTTTCCATAACTCTATCATAAGTTTGTTGAGAAATTTCTGGTAACTTATCTCCCCACATTTTTTCTGCTTGTTCAAAACCTTTTTCTACAGCATTACGCATTTCCTCTAATTTTTTAGGGTCATCTCCAGCAACTGCTTTTGCAAAACTTAATATTCTATCAGAAGTTTGTTTTACACCATAGTAACCATCTTCTGAAATATCTTCTTTAGCTTTTGCTATTGTTTTAGCATCTACAGTTAAGTTTTTATAGAAATTTTTTAAATTTCCATTTTGAGCCATATTAATAAGACCTGCTTTATTAGACTGTTTAGAAAAAATACTTGAAACTAATCTTTCAAAATTTTTTGTTTGTAATTCTGCTTGATTAGACATATAAGCAATTTGCATTTTTCTTTCAGCATTAGTCATTGGCTTATCATACTTGTCATTAACATTTTCTGTCTTATTAGTTTGGTCATTTTTTGATGTTTGTTTAACTTCCTTGTTGTCATTAATTTTTCTTGAATTAGTGTTTGTAGAAACATAATTAATTGAAGATTTAAAAATATCATTAATCATAAATATACCTCCTTGTATCTTATATATTATATATCGTCAAATTTAGTAAAATATTAACATATGTTTTAAAAAATTTCTTCTGTATTTATTATATTTGTTTCATATTCAAAAATATTTGTATAAGCATTTACATAAAAAGGTGTTTCATTACCTTTTATATAAAATCTATAATAAGGTAAAAATAAGAAATTTATATTATCACTATCCATTTTTAAATAATATCCTAAATCTATATTTCGTATATATATTTCCTTATCTGGTATAAGATTTTTTATTCCTTTTGAAAATGTATATAAGGCTTCATCAACTGAGTATATATTTAATTTTGTACTAACTACATCTGGTTTTTGATAATTATTAGAATATAGTTCAATTTTTCCATCTTTATAAACTTTAATGGTTACTATATTATTAAAAATTTTATAGTTATCTACTTTTTGTATATAAGATATATTAAAATAGTTTTGTTCTTCTACAACTCTATCTAAATACATTTTACCATATATTTTTTCTAAAATTTTTTTATATTGTTCTGCAATTTTTAAACTGGTTTCTCTACTATATTTAAAGTTATTTTTTTCTTCTAAATCTCTAAAATATATAAACAAATTATTTATAGTTAATGTTTTATTTCCTTCTTTAAATATAGTATTTTCAAATTTTTCTGTTCTAATAAGATTACTACTATTATCAAAAAAAATTTTTTGTAAACTTAAATCATCATTTTTTGTTTTCTTCATACTAATTTGTGGCATAGGTTCATAATTTTTAGGTATATCTGTATAAATTTTTATATTTTCTTTTTCTAAATAGGATATAATTGTATTTTGTTGTTCTTTAGTTATTTTATATTTTTCTTCTAACAAAAACCCAATTATAAATAAAATTAAGTTTAATATTACTAAAAATATAATAGTATAATTTTTAGCTAATTTTGTATCCATATTTATCCTCCATATGTTACATCTTCAAAATAACTTTTATCATCTATACTTACAAACCATTGTATGTTCAAAAACTCATTTTGATTTTCAAATTTATAAACTAATTTCATTTCATCTATAAAAGTATCTTTATTATTTGTATTTACTAAAATAGTATCTATAGTGTCTATAAAATTTTTCTCTACAGTTGTATAATCTTCTTCTATATAAAAATCATATATTAGTCTTTTATATTTAGAAACTCTATTGTCTTCAACTGTAACTTCTATTATACTTTGCATTTCTAATTCTTCCATTTTAGCCTGTGATAAAGTTATAGGAAAATTGTTTATTTTATAATCAAAATAAAATACAGTCTTATTATCTTCAACTTTAAAATCTTTTAAATAATATTCATTTTTTATATTAGTATCTTTAGCTAAAAATTGTATAGCTATATTATATGGACTTTCTTCATTAGTAACACCTATATTACTTTTATATTTTACATACTCTAGTACACCATTTGGGTAATATTTTACAATAACATTTTCATCATTATATGTATAAGTGTTATTTATAAAAGAACTAGATTTTGTAAGAGGACTATCAAAAAATACATCAACGTATTTTTCACTTTCTGATAATAAAATACCTCCATCTTTTTCTAAAGGATTTTTAACTGAAATATTATTAACATTAAAATTTTCATCTTTTGCTTTAGGTAAAAATTGATTATTACTAAATAATGAAATTCCACTTTCTTCACTTGATATATAATAAAAATCTTTTGGTTCTAATTTATCAAAATCATTTATTATATTAAATATATTTTGACTTAAAATTTCTTTAGATATTTTAAGCTCATATGCATTTAAAGTTTTAGAAGATAAAAATATAGTTTTTATATTATATTGTTCTTCTATTGTAGGTACTAAAATAATAGTATCAAATTCTTTCATTTTATTTATATGAGTAGTTTTAAAATTAAAAATTTTATTAGCTTCTTCACCTTTTATATTAAAATCATAAGTATATATAATAGACCTATTATTTAAAACTTCTCTTATATCAAATTTTTCTATATAAGAAAAGTCTCCATCTTTAAGGCATAAATATATAGCTTCATCAAATATTTTTTTATAATCTGCATTAGAAATATTATTGTATTTTCTAATAAATTTATTATTACCTGTATTTATCAATATACTTTCTGTTAAATATTTTATATCTTTTTGTATATTAGCTTCTTCAGAGTTATTTTTATTTAAGTAAAAAAAGCTATGGGTTGAAAAATTTTCAAACCATAGCCCAGTAGTCTGATAAATAGCTAAAAATATCAAAAAAGTTATAATAAAATTTTTACATCTACTTAAATACATATTATCACCTTTAAGTTATTAAGCTATTTTCTAGTTCTTGATAAGATAATAGCTTGTTCAAGTTCATTTTTTATTTCACTTTTTTTTCTTGTAATAGTAGTTGAAACACTAGAAGATTTATTATTTTTATCTTTAACTTCTATATCTACAATATTTTCTCCAACATTAAGATTTATATTTTGTGTAAAATATCCAGAAGCTCCAACAACTATTTTATATTTATCAACTTCTTTTAATTTTTCCTCTTTTTCAAGTAACTTTTCATAAACAATAATAGTAACAGTAGAGCCTTCATCAGCTTTACCTGTAACTGTTTTTACCTTATCAAATGTAGAATTTATTTCTTTAGATAAGTTTAAACCACCTGTTATAGAAAAATTACTTTTAACCTCGCTATCAGAAATAGAGGCTGCATAAGCAAAAACGCTATTAGAAAAGATTAAAAGAAACATTGTAGCTAATACTAGGATTAACTTTTTCATAACAGTCCCCCTTTCCCTTTTATATTACTATGTGATAATATTATATAAGACTAATATTACAATTGTGTTACAATAACCTTTCTTTTAATTTACATTATAATGAAATAATAAGTAATATTAGTACTTTAGGAAAGTTCTTATTATGAAAAAATTTTAGTTAAAAATTTTGGTTTTCATAATTAAATTCTAATTGATTTTCTATTTTTTTGTATTTTTTAAATACTACTTGCATAGTTGTACCTTCACCTATTTTACTATGTGCTTTTATATTACCTCCGTGTTCAATCATTATTTCTTTTGCAATAGATAAACCAAGACCATTTCCACCCATTGCTCTACTTCTAGCTTTATCTACACGATAAAACCTTTCAAATATTCTTGATAAGTCTTCTTTTGGTATACCTATTCCATTGTCTTTTATAATTACAATATAGTTTTCTTTTGTTTCTTTTATAGATATATTTATATCTTTATCTTCATAACTATATTTTATAGCATTAGATAAAATATTATTTAAAACTTGATTTATTCTTCCTGTATCTACATTAACAAGCATATCTTTATTATCAGGTTCATTTAATATAATTTCTTGATTTTTCTTATTTGCTATAATAATATTTTGTTTTACACAACCTAAAACTATATCATATAAATTAGTTACTTTAAAATTAAAACTAATTTTTCCACCATCTAAACGAGAAAGCTCTAAAAGGTCATCTGTTAAAAATTTCATTCTATCAGCTGCTTCATTTATAGTATTTAAAAAATCTATTGCTAAATCTTTTTCTTCTATTGCACCTTCTAAAAGAGTTTCTGTATAACTTTTTATAGTAGTTATAGGTGTTCTTATTTCATGAGAAACATTTGCTACAAACTCTTTTCTCATATCATCTAATTTTTTTTGTTTAGTTATATCTTTTAAAACTACCATTATACCTTCTATAAAATTATTTTTACCTGTATAAGGTATAAGTACAACTTGAATATATTTACCATCTTCATCTAATAAGATTTCTGTATTTTTATTTAGTTTAATTTGATTTTTTTTCAAATCTATTCTATATAAAAAATAATCTAAATTTATTTTATCTTGTTCTTCTTCATCTAAGCCCATAAGCTCATAAAATTCTTTATTTGCGTGTATAAGACTTCCTATTTCATCAAAAGCCACTACTCCATCTGTCATATTATGCAAAACTATTTCTAATTTATTATTTTCATTTTCCATTTCTGAAACAGTTTTTCTAAGCTCTCTAGCCATATGATTGAAACTTCTTGTAAGTTGTCCTATTTCATCTTCACCTCTAACTATTATATGCTGTTCAAGATGCCCTTTGGCCAATAAATTAGCTTTTCTAGTTAAAAGTGATATAGGTGCTGTTATAGTATTAGAAAACATACTTCCTAAAGTTATAGCTAATATCAAAGCTATTATAGATGCTATACCTATAGTATTTGTAGTTTGCTTTAATGTATCATTTATATTAGTTGCATCCATTTGAACATATATAACATATTTTACATTTTTATTTCCATCAAAAATAGGATAACCATAACTAAGCCATTCTTTTATTGTTGAATTTACATCTAAACTCTTTTTAGATTTATTAAAAATTTCTTTTCCAGATAAAGCTGATATTATTACAGAATTTTTATATTGATATGGTCCTTGTGTTTCTGAAAAATTTGTACCTGCAATAGTTTTCCCATCTTTATCTATTATAGCACCTTGTATATTTTGTGTAAAAACCCTTTTCATAAAAAGGTCTGTAAACCCATTTTGAAAATCACTTGGGTCTTCATATTGGTCTATTATTTGCTCTTTTATTGCCTTTGAGAAACTTTTAAGTTCTTCTTCTACTTTTGCAATTTCTTGCTTTTGTATAGTAAAAATAATAAAAGTTCCACTTATTATCATAACAATAAAAACTAATATAAAATATATAAAAATTAATTTAAAACGTACACTTTTCATTTTCCCTGCCCTTATCTAAGACATAAAATAATATCCTATGCCTCTTTTTGTTAATATATGTTTTGGCTTACTTGCATCATCTTCTATTTTTTCTCTAAGCCTTCTTATAGTAACATCTACTGCTCTAACATCTCCATAATATTCATAGCCCCAAACTTGTGATAATAAAACCTCTCTTGTAAATATTTGATTTTTTTTGAGTGCTAAAAATTTTAAAAGTTCAAATTCTCTTATAGTAAGATTTACAGGTTTATTTCTTTTAAAAACTTCATACCTATCAAAATCTATCATAAGGTCACCAAAATTACTTACATTACCTACATTTTCAACAACTTGTTTTTCTTCCTCTCTTACAGTTGCTTTTCTTCTAAGATTAGCTTTAACACGTGCCATAAGTTCACGATTACCAAAAGGTTTTGTTACATAATCATCTGCCCCTATTTCAAGCCCTAATACTTTATCTATTTCATCTGCTCTAGCAGTAAGCATAATAATAGGTATATCACTTTTATCCCTTATTCTTCTACAAACTCCATAACCATCTATTTTAGGCATCATTATATCTAAAAGTATTAAATCTGGATTTTCTTGTTCAAAAACTTTTATAGCCATTTCTCCATCTTTAGCACAAACAACTTGATAACCTTCTTTTCTAAGGTTAAAAGCAATTATATTCATTATACTTTGCTCATCATCAACTACTAAAATCTTACTAGACAAAAAAATCACTCCTTAAAATATTAATTTTTATAATAATCTTCTAAATAATCATAATATTCATTATAAAATTTATCTATATGTGAAAAATTATTTACATCTATTACAAAATCTTTAATACTAATTTAAACCACCACCTATAAACCCCTTTTTTAAATTTTAACGCAACTTTTGTTATTTTGTTCCAAAAAAATTTAAAAATTTTTCATTTTTTAAATTTAAAATTTTATAAACTATTATATTTAGGCTGTAGACAATGTCTACAGCCTAAATATAATAAATTTTAAAATTAATTTATTAATACCTTTTTATTGTTTTCATCTATACTTACCTTTATATTAGTAGTTTTTAATATGTTTTCTAAATTATAATACTTTTTTCCATCAATATCAATACTATTTTCTAAATATAAGTCATTTATTTGCAAATTATTTATATTAAAATAACTTTCATCTACAAAGAAATTATTATTTATTTTATATGCTAAACAGTTTAATTTATATTCTTGTATTATTTCTCTTTTATTGTTAGCAAATATTACAGAATCTGCAAAAAAATTATTATTTGAAACTTTCGTATAAAATTCTAATATTTTTTTATTATCTGTTACTAAATAATTTTGCTTATTAACACTTGCTGTTTTAAATGTATCATAATTTATATAGTTTATCATTTTTATCCTTTTATACTTACTTGGTATATCATTAAAATACCTATTAAGCTCTTTTATTTTATCATCTATATTGTAATTATATGAAGTATTTCCAAAATGAGATATAGCTATATTTAAAAATATAGGCTTTTTAATTGAATAATTTTTATAAAAGAAATCTAATTCTTTAAACATAATATCTAATTTATTATTTTCATTTATATCTTCATATATATCTAATCCTATCCAATCTACATAACTATCACCAGGGTAAAAATCTTTTACACTATATGCAAAATCTTTGTCTATACTCCAAACAATAACAACATTAGGTGCATAAAGATCAAAATATGTTTTTGCATCTTGAATAAATTTTATATAATCTTCATTCTTATTTTTAAAATAATTATTAGCTGGATATATACTAACAAACATAGGTATTTGTAAACTTCCAAAATCTTTTGCTACATTTTTCATAAGGCTTTTATTAAAAAGTTCTTTTTCATTTTCTGGTGGTAATATAGTTATAAAAGGTGTTTTCATATTAGAATAACAATTTAAAACCCAAGACAAAGGATAACTTTCATCTAACCTTTGACTATACATATATATATTAGGACTTGTACTAGTAAAATCTTCAAATTCTTCTATAAAATTTCCCTCTGTTTGTTCAATAAAAACACCTTTATAAATTTTTTCTTCTGGTTCATATTTTTTTAATATATATTTATCATTTTTATAAATATTATATAATTCTACATTATTATTACTATTTTGTACATTTACAGCTACTACATTATTTTTTTCTACATTTTCACTACAACCTACTAATATTATACTTATTATGAAATTTAATATAAAGATACATATTTTTTTCACAAACACACCTTCTTTTAACTATTTTCATTTAAGTATGTGTTTAATGCCTCTAAGTAATGTACATAAAATTTACCATTTTGTTTTATAATATAGTTTTTATTAAATGCACTATATGGTATAGACTTTCTACCACCATTTTTAGCATCTTCCCAAAACTTTAATATATTTTTAAAAGGTAAATAATAATATTCATCATAAATTTTAAAATATACTAACATAAAGGCAATACCTTCTTGTTTTTCAAAATCTTTCATAAAATCTACTTGGTGTTGATGTATATTTTGTAAAGGTAAAAAATTTTTACTTGTTTCTTTAGCATCAAAACATACTGGTATACCCTGTACTACTCCCATATAATCAACTGTACTTTTTTCATTAAAATAAGCAAGACTTATAGTTTTATTTTGATTATTAATTTTAACAGGAGTTATAGGAGTTGGTATCTTTTGGATTATTGCCAAATTTTTCTCCCTATATACATTATTAGTAAGATTTATAAATTCTTCTAAAGCACTACCTCTAAGCCCACGACTATTAAAATATGCCATTTTTTTCACCTTTTACTATTCAATTTTTCTATTGCCCATAAAGCATAATTTTTTATATCTTCTCTTGTATCTTTTTTTAAATTTTCTAATAAATCTATAGCTTCTTTACTATACTTATAATTGGCAAGTGATATAATAGCATTACGTTGTAAAACTTTTTTACCACGCCAACCACAAGCAGTTTTTTTATAAATATTTTCAAACTCTTTATTTGTCATATTTAAAATAAACTCTATATTTGGATAAAAAGTATCTAAATCATAAATTTCTTCTATATAAGTATCTTTATTATAAGGGCAAACTTTTTGACAAATATCACAGCCATATATTTGCCTATTAATAAGTGTCTTTTCCTTTTCTGTTTCTAATTCTTTTTTTTGTGTAAGATATGATATACACATTTTATAATTAAAACCATTTTCTAATATAGAATTACTAGGACAAGCCTTTATACATTTATCACAATTTTTACATAAATCTTCAACATATATATTTTTTGTAGGATTAAGTTCTATATTTGTTATAATATAGCCTATAAAAAATATAGAACCTAATTTTTTATTAATAATATTACCACTTTTACCTATTTGTCCAAGTCCACATCTTTTGGCTACTTCTCTGTCTACTAAAGGACCTGTATCTACAAATATATCACCCTCTATATTAAGACTATTTTTTATATATTCAAGTTTTTCTTTTATAAGTATATGATAATCTATACCCATAGCACCTATTGAAATTTTTCCTCTTATTTTATTGTCTAAATTTCCTTTAAATACTTTATTATAGCTAAGCCCTAAAGCTATTATACTTTTTGCATCTTCTCTTATAAGTTTAGGATTTATCCTTTTTTCTATATCTTTTTCTACAAAAGGTATTTCTGTATTTTGTAATATATTTTTTATATCATAAAAAGGATTTGCATTACCTATACCTATTATTGTATTTTCTTCTTCAAAAGAATATATTTTTTCTTCTAATGTCATAATTTATTCCTTTAACTTCATTTTTAATAATGGCCAAATTTCTTCTTTTTCTAAACCTCTTTTCCAACCACCAGCTCCTGCTATATCATATTCTAAAACAAGGTCTAATCTTTGTGCTATACTTTCTTCATCTTCAAGCCAAACTTTATAAGTTTTATTATCTTCTTTAGCTTCACCATAGTTTTGACCTGTTTCTTTATCAAAAGTAAATGTGCCACCTTTTTCTAATATAAAATCATAAGCACCATTCATACCATATGCTTTAGAACCAAGTTTTGTTTTTCCATTTTCTAAAGTTTCTGTCCACACTCTACAATAAAATGGTATTCCCAGTATAAGTTTTTCTTTAGGTACACCCTCTTCTAAAGTATCTTCTATTGCTATTTTAGACCAATTCATAGATGCAACAGAACCTGCATTTTCAGAACCTGCATAATGTTCATCATAACCCATAACTATAACATAATCTGCTATTTTACCTACATCATCTCTATTATAATGTGATGTCCAAGGTTTAGGAACAAATAAATCTACTGATAAAACTGCCCCTTCTTCTCTTAAAGGAGGTGCAAGTTCTCTTAAAAATTGTATAAAACTATCACCATCTTCTGTTGGTACACTTTCAAAATCTATATTTATACCATCTAAATCATATATAGAAACATAAGCTAAAATCTGTTTTATAACATATTCTCTAGTTTTTGTAGACGTTAAAACACTATGTGATATTTTTTTATCAAAATTATCTGTTAAAAGTCCCCAAACTTTATAACCATTACTATGTGCCCAGTCTACATAACCTTTATCAGCAATATTTAATATTTTACCACTTTCATCTTTAAAAGAAAACCAAGTAGGAACTAAAACATCTACTCCATCGTGATATGTTCTTCTACTTTCTGAACTATTAGCAACAACATTTTGCATTTGGTCAAAAATAAGATTTATTTTACCATTTTCTACATTCCAAGGAGCTTGTGTTACATAATCATTTTCATAATTATTTTCTACACTTACAATTTCAATATTTTTAATTGAATTTGCTGGTATAAAACCTTCAAAACCACTTTCAGATATTATTTTAATATATTCATTTTCTTCATTATCATAAAAATATACTGTATCACCCTTTTTAAGTTTTTCTACATAAGGAGCCTTTTTATCTGCACCTTTTCTAAGTTTAACATTTTTGGATAAAATTGCTTTTTCATAATCTTGTTTTATAATATTTAACATTTTTGTATTTTCTATATATTCAAATTTTAATTGATAAAAATCTTCTAAAAATGATTTTGGCATATAAGCTACATTATTCATATTATATATAGGTAAATCAAGCTCCAAAGGTTCATTGTTTATAAAATATTCTAATTCATCTGTTTTCATTCTTATAACATTATGTTCATTAGTTATAGTAAGTGTATTTTCCTGTTCGTCCCAATAAATATAATTATCTATATATTTTTTAACAAAATCTACAGGTAAATATATTTCTCCATTTTCAGATAAAGGTATATTTTTCATAGGTATATAATCTAATTGCATATTTATACCTATTTCATCTTTTGCTAATTTTACACTATCTCTATAATCTATTTTTTCAAAACTAGGTAAATAGAGTTTAGCTCCTAAAATTAAAGCTATAACTACCATAATTAAGAAAAATATTCTAAATATATTTCTTAAAAATTTTCGTTGCCTTTTCTTCATATTTTTTCCTCCCAAATTTAAGTCTTTATAAATTATACGACATTTTTTTCAAAAAGTATAGCATATTATTTAAAATAATGCAAAACATAAAGGGCTAATTTTAAAAATTAACCCTTTATATATTATTAACTTAAAAAATATTTTTCTTGTTTTATAGGTATTAAAGTTTTACCATCTGTAAAACCTTCTTCTCTATCTTTTAACTCTTCTATAAGATATTTTCTAAGTATATCTATTCTATCTTTATAATTTTCATTATGTATAAGGTCTTTTTCTTCCATAGTATCATTTTCTAAATCAAAATATTGTTCTTTTCCTGTTTTACAAAACCAAATATACTTATCTTTTTTAGTAACTATAAAGTGATTTGATTTATTTCCATAAGCGTGTTCACCGTGCAAATATTCTCTAATTTCTTTATTAGGGTCTTTTATTAAAGGTAATAAACTTTGTCCATCAATATTTTTAAGTATATCCCCACCTACATAATCAACTAATGTTGGTAAAATATCCCTAAGTTCTACTATACTATTACAAACACTATTACTTATACATTGTAAAGCATTATATCCACCAGATATAAAGAAAGGTATATGCGAAGAACCTTCATAAGCCATAGATTTTCTAAACATATTATGGTCCATTAAAAGTTCTCCGTGGTCTGATGCAAAAATAATAAGAGTATTATCATATAATTGACGTTCTATTAATTCTTGTATTAATCTACCTATTTGGTGGTCTAAATGAGTTATACAAGCATAATAACCTATTTTAGCTTGTCTTATAAGTTCTTTGTCATTTGGTGATATATCTGATGCAAAATATTTAGGAACATTTTGTATAATTTCTTCATCTACCCAATCACCAATAGTACTTTCTGGAATATCTACATTTTTATATAAATCAAAATAATATAAAGGTGCATCAAATGGTGGATGTGGTCTAACATAAGAAGACATTAAAAAAAATGGTTTATCCCTATCCCTCTTTCTTAAAAAATCAATACTTTTTGTAGTTACCCAGTTTGTAGGGTGATATTTTTCTTCATAAGGCCAAGGTCTAGCTACCCAAGAATTACAATCTATACCTGTATCAGTTGTGTCAGCTTCTATTCCAAGTTCATTTTTAAGCCAATAATAATAATCATCTGCAACTTTTTGATTTTCATAAGATGGTGTAGTTTCTTTTCTATAAAAATGTAAATAACCATCATGTAAGTCTACATTGTGAAATCCTAAATTATTTCTAAGAGGTGAAACATGCATTTTACCTACACATTGTGTATAATATCCTTGTTTAGCTAATAACTCTGGTAATGTATTTTCATATGTCCAATGTATACCATCGGCATAACCAACTCTTTTATGATTTTTTTGAGAAAGTCCCGTAAAAAGTGCTGCTCTTGCTGGTATACAACTAGGACAAGAAGAATAAGCTTTATTAAAAATTACCCCTTGTCCTGCTAAACTATCTATATGTGGTGTTTTTACTACTTTATGTCCCATAAATCCAAGTGTATCAAATCTTAATTGGTCAATCATTATTAATAGTATATTAGGTTTATTCATAAAATAACCCTCCATATCAATTTATCTTTATTTAAGTATATTACTTTTTTACAAAAAAATCAATATATTTATAATTTTTTAAATAATTTGTACTAAAAAATATTATAAATTATCTTATTGTAATATTAATAATTTATATGTAATAAAATAATTAATATAACTTTTTTGGAGGTATATTATGAAGATTTTTATAGACCCTGGTCATGGTGGTAAAAATCCTGGTGCAATAGGTCCAAATGGATTATATGAGGCTAATGTAAATTTAGATATTGCTTTAAAACTTGGAAGAATTTTATCAAATTGGGGTTATGAAATAAAATATTCAAGAAAAACTGATATTACTGTAACATTATCTGAAAGAGCAAGAATGGCTAATGAGTGGGGAGCAGATTATTTTGTAAGTATACATTGTAATTCAAATGTAAATCCTGAAGCTAATGGTACTTCTACTTATTTTTACAGAGTTGGAACAATAGCAGAAAATTTTGCAAGAATAGTAAACAATAATTTAGTTAGACAAATTGAAAGAAAAGATTTAGGGATATTCTCAGCAAATTTTGCTGTACTTCGTCTTACTAGAATGCCAGCAATTCTTGTAGAAACTGCATTTATTTCAAATCCTGTAGAAGCTAATTTATTAGCTACTAATACATTTAGACAAAATTGTGCTGTTGGCATTGCTAATGGTATTGCGCAATTTACAACATAAAGTTTGAAAGGTTATAGATTTTTTCTATAACCTTTTTTATATTAAAAAATAATATTGACATTAATACATTATTGTAGTACAATCACTTTATACTACAACAATGTAGTAATAAAATTAAGGAGGGCTTATTTATGACAAAATTTAAATTGAAAATAACTAATATTTTACCTGAATTTAAATTTAAAAAAATAATACAAGTTCTTATGATTATACAATATTTTTATATGGCACTTCTTTTAATATTTATTATAATAAAATAGAGTTGAATAAAACATTACATAAAGAATATAAATTATCTAAAAATTCAACTTTAAATGAAAACTTTTAACTATACAATACAAACTTACAAAATAAGGAGGATAAAAAATGAATTTTACAAAAAGTATGTCAGAAACAGAAAAGGAAATTATGGAATATATTTGGTCTTTAAATAAACCTCTTTCTTCAAGTGAACTTTTAAATTACTTCAATAGTAAGGGCAAAGATTGGAAAATACAAACACTATCTACATTTTTAAAAAGATTAGTAGAAAAAGGCATTTTACAATCTGAACAAAAAGGAAGAAGCCATTATTACACACATAAAATAACTTTTGAACAATATGAAAGTTTACAAGCAAAAAGTTTTTTAAATAATATGTATAATGGTTCTATAAAAAACTTTTTATCTGCCCTTTATAATGAAAAAATTGAAAAAGATGATATAGATGAACTTAAAGATTGGATAAATAAAATGTAGGGGGTATTTTATGTTAGCTATTACCTTATTAGGTTCTATATTTTATATTTTATTTAAAATATTAGAGAAATTTTTAAAAAATAATTTAACTTCTAATATTTATTATAAATTATCTAAAATTATTGCTTTAGCTTTTATAATACCTATAAGTTATATTTTATCTTTATATTTGCCTGATTTTAATAGTATAAACTTTAATAAATTTTATAAACAAAATGAACCTATACAACAAACTATTACAGAAAGTATAACTCCTACAAATAATAATACTTCTAGTAATATTATAAGTGAAAATACACTAACTAAATCTAATACTTTAAATGAAAATATTAATATAAATAATGAAAAAGAAATAAATAAAAATATAGATAATATAAAAGTAAATATAAATTACAATTTAATATTTAAAACTATATATATACTAGGCTTAATTTTATTTATATTTGTAAACTTTATATTTTTTATTAAATTTAAAATTACTATTAATAAAAGTAATATTATATTAGATGAAAATTATAATAATATTTTAAATAAAGTTAAACAAAATTTAAATATTAATAAAAGTATTTTGATTTTTGAAAATAAAACTATATTTTCTCCTATGCTTGTAGGTATATTAAATCCTAAAATAATATTACCTAAAAAAGATATACCTTTACAAGATTTAGAATTTATTTTAACTCATGAACTTATACATTTTAAAAGAAAAGATTTATTAACAAAATTAATCTTGCTATTAATAAATATATTAAATTTCTTTAACCCTTTAATATACTTATTAATAAAAGATATTGATAAATGGTGCGAATATTCTTGTGATGAAAAACTTATTAAAATATACAATAACAACGAAAAAAATTATTGTTTAGCTATTTTAAATTGTTTAAATCCTAGCAAAAAAACTAATATACACTTTTCTACAACATTTGCTTGTAATAAAAATAATTTAAAAAGGAGGCTTGAAAATATTATGTCAGAAAATAAGCCAAAAAATAAATTAAAAGTAACTTTTATAAGTATCTTTTTTACATTAATTTGTATTTCATTTATTTTAGTTTTTAGTACCTTTTATTCTAATAATAAAATAAATGTATTTGCTAATACTAACTTTGTTAGAAATTTTGATGAACCTGCTAATTTTTATAGTAAAGATTCTTTTCTTAGAACAGAAGAACCTTCACAAAAACAAAAAAAACTAAAAGTTAGATTAAAAGGTACTTTTATAAATGAAGAACCTACTTCAGTAGAACAACTAAAATTAAACTTCTATTTAAGTAACTTTGACCAAAGTGGAAGTATTAGTGATAACTATGTAAAAATTGAATTAGAAAATATAAGTAAACATAAAGATGACCCAAATGATACATATAACTTATATTGCAATATTTATGGGGAATATTCTGGATATAACTATGACCAAGATAAAAAAGTATATCTTGATACATTTTCTGTACCTAAAAAAGATAAAACTGTATATGTATTTGAAGTTATTAAGCCTTTTACTAGATATGAGTTGGAACTTCGTCATAAATATGGACACACTCCATCTTGTAATATAACAGTTACTACTGGAAATACTTTAAAAGATTTAGGCGTTGATAGTATTACAAATTTATCTAAAGAAGAAACTTTACCTATTAATGATAATAATCCAAATGTTGATAATATACTTGATACAAAAGGGTTTAGGCTTAATGTTGGTAATTACAACAATTTAGATTTGCAACTTAATAATACAACTAATGATGAATATAGTTTATTTTTATATGATATATCTGAAGATATTTTCTCATTTTCAAATATGTCTGTTGAAGAAAGTATATATAAAGAATATAAAATAGCTCCTAATACAACTTTTAATGAAACTTTAAAAACTGCAAGAGCAAAACGTTATGAAGCATATTTAGTACCTACTGAATTAAGAAATGATTATTTAAAACTTACAAAATTAAATATTAAATTTGAAAAGGAAAATAAAGAAAATAGTAAAACAGAAAAAGAACTTTATGATTTATATGAAGAATACATTAAAAAATATGGTAAAATTGTGAAAAAACAACAAGGTAATTTTTACTATAAATGTTATAATTAATGTTAAGGGTGTAGAAATTCTACACCCTTATTTTCTATCCCAATAATAATTTTATAATAAATAATACAGATAATATGTACATAACCCTACTAACTTCTTTACCTCTACCAGTTAAAAGTTTAAGAAATACATAACTTAAAAATCCAAATACTAAACCGTCAGCAATACTATAAGCAAAAGGCATCATTACTATTGTTATAAATGCTGGTAAACCTTCTGTATAATCACTAAAATCTATATTAACTACATTTTCTATCATAAATAAGCCTACAATAATGAGTGTTGGAGCTGTTGCAAAACCAGGTATAACAATAAATATAGGTGAAAATATTAAAGCTACTAAAAATAATAAACCTGTAACCATTGAAGTTAAACCTGTTCTACCACCCTCTGCAACACCTGATGCACTTTCAACAAATGTAGTTGTTGTTGAAGTACCAAGCATAGCACCTGCAGTTGTCGCTAAAGCATCTGCTAAAAGTGCTTGTTTTAATTTAGGTAACTTACCATTTTTATCTAAAAAATTAGCTTTTTCAGATACACCTATAAGAGTACCTATTGTATCAAACATATCAACAAATAAAAATGCAAATACTACAACAATAATATCTGTAACTTTAACAACATTAAAATCTATACTTTTAAATGCTGTAAAAAGATTAATATCTTTTATTGATGGTGGTAATGATATAAAACCACTTGGAATAAGATTAAATAAGCCTTTTTCTGTATTTACTTCATATATTCCTGTTATTTGACAAACCATACCAAGAACCCAAGTTACTAAAATTCCCCAAAATAATGCACCTTTAACTTTTTTGATTATAAAAACAGTTGTAATAATAATACCTATTAACGCTAAAAATGGTGCTACACTTTTAATATCCCCAAGTGCTACTGCTGTTGAAGGGTCTTTTACTATTATACCTGCATTTTGTAACCCTATAAAAGTTATAAAAAGTCCAAGACCTACACTAACAGAATTTTTTAAATTTTTAGGTACAGAATTAAAAATTGCTTCTCTAATATTAAAAAATGAAAATACTAAAAATACAATACCTTCAATAAATACAGCAAAAAGGGCTACTTGCCAACCATATTCACTAGCAACTGTATATGCAAAATAAGCATTAAGTCCCATACCTGGTGCTAAACCAAAAGGATAATTGGCTAAAAGTGCCATCATTATACAACCTAAAAATGCTGCTAATGCTGTTGCTGTAAATAGTGCCCCCTTGTCCATACCTGTTGCACTTAAAATGTTTGGGTTTACAACTAAAATATAAGCCATTGTCATAAATGTTGTAATACCAGCAAAAACTTCTGTTGAAATATCTGTTCCATTTTCTTTGAGCTTAAATAAGTTCATTTTTTTCTCTCCTATGATATATTATAATATTTAGTTATTACTATTTATAAATATACCAAATTTTATAATATTGTCAAGGTTTATGTAATATTTTGCATAAAATTTATTTTAATATTTTTTCATATGCTATTCTATTAGAAGAATATTCTGTTTTTATTATACCACAATATGTAAAATTATTTTTTTCTATAAGTTTAGTCATAGGTATATTTAACTTATGTGTATCTATTCTTAAACTATTAACATTATTATTTACACAATAATTTTCACTATATTGTATAATAATATTACCTATTCCTTTTCTTTTATAACTATTATCAATAGCTAATCTATGTATAGTACCATATATGTTATTAGTTAACCATTTACCCTCATATATATTTTTATAGCAACTATCCTCACCTATAATAAGTGCAAAAGTTGCTACTATTTTATTATTATCTACAACAACAAAACTTGTATTTTTATCTATATCATTTTTTATAGTATCATTATTTGGATATTCTTTACTCCATTGAAAAATTTCTTTATCAATAAAATATTGTTTTGCTTGATTTATTATTATCATTATGTTTTCTATATCTTCATATGTGGATTTTCTAATTTCCATAAGTATCTCCTTAAAATTAATATTATTATCTATAAAATAAGCTACCAAAAATGGTAGCTTATTTATATAATTATTGTGTTAAAAAATCTGCAAGTTCTTTTATGGCATCTTCTTCGTCGTGTCCTTCTGCTGAAATAGTAACATCTTTTCCGTCTAAACCACCAAGGGCAATAAGACCCATTATACTTTTTGCATTTACCTTTTTATCATCAAGCATAATTTTGATACTGCTTGCAAATTTACTAGCTGTTTGTACAATTAATGCAACTTCTCTTGCCTCTATGGATGCTGTTATTTTTAAATTTTGTTCTTTCATCTTATCTTCCCCCTTAGGTTTTCTGCTATACTATTTATTTTTTTAAGTCTATGGTTTACACCAGACTTAGTTATAACCGGGTTCGTCATTTGACTAAGCTCTTGAAGACTTCTATCAGGGTAGTTTAATCGTAATGTTGCTATTTCTTTAAGAGGTTTTGGCAAATAATCTAGCCCTACTGTTTTCTTAATAAATTCAATATTTTCTTTTTGCTTAATACTAGCTGAAACAACTTTATTTAAATTTGCTGTTTCACAGTTTACTATTCTATTAATATTATTTCTAACATCTTTAAAAACTCTTATATTTTCAAGTTCTAATAAAGCTTTATGAGCTTCAATAATATTTAATAATTCAACTATTTGTTCAGCTTCTTTTATATATACTATAAAATTTTCTTTCTTTTCTAAACATTTAGCATCTATGTCAAAAAAATTAATTAAATCTTTGAGATTTTGTGCTTGTATATATGAGTTACATATAAACTCTAAATGATAATTTTTTTCTGGTGAACAAATATATCCAACACCTAAAAATGCACCCCTTATATAAGCTCTTTTACAACATATACTTGTTACAATTAAAGAACTATATAATTCTTCTTCATACACATTTTTATTAATTATATTAAATATTTTTGTTATTAATTCTTTATTATCTATAAAAATTTTATAAGATTTACCATTATCACTATTTATTAAAATATCTATATCAAAAATAAACTTTATAAGACTTTTAAATTTATCTAAAATAAATTTATTTTCTGATGATATGCTAATAAATAATGGGTTATAACTTATATCTGAACAAAAATCAATAATAGAAGCTAATTCTGCAATAGCACAATGTCTATTATGAATAATTGTATAAATTTCTTTTTTCACATTTAAAGAAAAGGACATTTTTATCACCTTATTGTAATATACTACTTCTTACTGTCTTTGTCAATATCTCTATGAGTAATAATTGTACTATACTCTAATTTATTTAGTTCATTATAAAGTTCATTAGCTAATGTAACAGAACGGTGTTTACCCCCTGTACAACCAATAGCTATAACTAATTGATTTTTACCCTCTTTTATATAATTTGGTATTAAAAAGTTTATCATATCAAGTAATTTTTCTAAAAATATATTACTTTCTTCATATTTCATAACATAATCATGAACAGACATATCATTTCCAGTTAAATGTTTTAATTCCTCAATATAAAATGGATTAGGTAAAAATCTAACATCAAAAACTAAATCTGCATCACTAGGTGTTCCATATTTAAAACCAAAAGATAATATATTTATCATAAGACTATTAAATTCTTTATTTTCTATAAATATATCATTTATTTTTTGTTTTAACTGTCTTGATAAAATATGACTTGTATCTATAATATAATCAGACTTTCTTCTTATATCACTTAAAAGTTCTCTTTCTCTAACTATACCAGTTATAAGTCTTTCACCTTTAGCAAGTGGATGTCTTCTTCTAGTTTCTTTATATCTTTTTAAAAGAACCTCATCTGAACAATCTAAAAATAATATTTCAAAAGAATGATTTTCATTTTTCATTTCTGATAGATAAGTAAAAAAATCATCAAATAGTTTTCCACCTCTTATATCAATACCTATAGCTACTTTTTCAATTTCTGTACCTGGTTTATCACATAGTTCTATAAATTTAGGTATTAAAGATGGTGGCAAATTATCTACACAAAAGTAACCTATATCTTCAAAAAACTTTAAAACACTACTTTTACCTGCTCCAGACATACCTGTTAAAATAACATATTTCATTTTATCACCTAGCTTTCACCTATTACGCGTATTTCTTTTTCAAGATTTATATTAAATTTTTCTTTTACTTGTTTACAAGCAAAATCTGCTAATGTTAAAACATCATTACAAGTAGCATTACCATTATTTATTATAAATCCACAATGTTTTTTTGATATACAAGCTCCACCAATAGTTTTACCTGCAAGACCAGCTTCCATAATTAACTTTCCTGCAAAATTATTAGGTGGTCTTTTAAAAGTACTCCCTGCACTAGGATATTCTACAGGTTGTTTTTCATTTCTACTTTTGTTATTTTCTTTCATTTTTGCAAGTATATTTTCTTTTATTCCATTTTCAAGTTGTATAGTAACTTCTAATACTAATAATTTTTCTTTTAATATTTTACTATTTCTATATTCAAATTCACAATCTTTATTATTTAAAGTAATAATTTCATTATCTTTTAAAATAGTTACTTCTTTTATAACATCTTTAAGCTCTCCACCATAAGCTCCTGCATTCATACATACACCACCACCAATAGTTCCTGGTATACCTGATGCAAACTCTAACCCTTGTAGTGAATTGTCATAAGCTTTTTTAGCTATAGCACTTAAAGTAGCTCCCGATTGTGCTTTTATTATATTATTTTCTATTTGTATTTTATTAAAATTTTTAAATAGCTTTATTATAGCTCCTCTAAAGCCTTTGTCAGAAACTAAAAGGTTGCTTCCATTACCAACAATATAATAGTTTATATTATTGTCTTGACAAATTTTTATAATATTTTTTATTTCTTCTACTGTATTTGGTAATAGTAAAAAATCTGCATTACCACCTATTTTAAATGTTGTATGTTTTTTCATAGGTTCATTTATAAAAATTTGTTCTTTATTTAAAACTTTTTCAAATATATCCAATTAAAGCTCCTCCAAGTCTAACAATATAATTTTAATATATAATATTCTAAAATTTATTTATTATGCTTTACTAATCATAGCCGCACCAATAATACCTGCATCATTTCCTAAAATAGCTGGAACTATTTTTGTTTCAAACCCATTACCATAAATCATTTTTTGTGCTAATTCTTCAATAGGTTTAGTAAGTAACTCTCCTCTAGCTGAAGCACCACCACCAATAGATATAATAGCTGGTCTAAAAATATTAACAAAATTTACAATACCAATAGCCATATAAGTATTAAATCTTTCTATTACTTTTAAAGCTATTTCATCACCTAAATCATAGGCATCAAAAATATTTTTTGCATTTATTTCATCAAAACTATCTGCAAATTCTAAAACTTTACTATTTTTTTCATTTTCTAATAATTGTTTAGCGTATTTTATAATAGCATTTGCTGAACAAAATGTTTCTAAACAACCTTTTTGACCACAACCACAATAATCTCCACCTGTGTAATCTATAATAGTATGTCCAAGTTCACCTTCACCAAGATAACTACCTTTTGCTACTTTTCCATCTAATATAATGCCACCACCTACACCTGTACCTATAGTAAGCATTATACCATCTTTATAACCTTTCATACTCCCACAAACAAACTCTGCTATTGTAGCACAATTAGCATCATTTTCTAAATATATAGGTAAATCTATGTATTTTTTCATTTCTTCTTCAACTTTAGTATTATCAAAATTAATGTTGCTAGATGCTACTATAACTTTATTTTTACTATCTATAAGACCTGGGGCACCTATACCTACAGAATGTACATCTGATATATTAATTCCTTCTTCTTCTATAAGTTCTAATGCAAGCATAGCCATAGATTTTACTATTTCATTACCTTCTCTTTCTGGCAAAGTTGGTGATGATTTACTTTTAATTATTTTTCCATCTTCTGTAACAATTCCACCTTTTATAGTTGTTCCACCTAAATCAATACCTATATAATACATAAATTCCACTCCTAAAACATAATTAATTTCCCATATTTTTCATTATTCTATCGTTTAATGCTTGTGCTGCATTATAACCCATTTTTTTCTGTCTTCTGTTAACTGCTGCCGATTCACATATCATTGCAAGGTTACGCCCTGGTCTAACTGGTAAAGTTTGACATACTATTTCATTTCCTAATATATCCATATATTCTTCATTAAGGCCAAGTCTATCATATTGTTTACCCTTTTCCCAAGATTCTAATTTTATTATAAGATCTATAGCTTGAGTATCTTTAACAGATTGTACACCAAACATTTGTTTTACATTTATTATACCAATTCCTCTAAGTTCTATGAAATATCTTATAACTTCAGGACAACTACCTACTAAAGTATTATGTGATACTTTTTTGATTTCTACTGCATCATCTGCAACAAGTCTATGACCTCTTTTTATTAATTCAAGTGCTGTTTCACTTTTACCTACACCACTTTCACCAACTATAAGGACACCTTCACCATATATATCAACTAAAACTCCATGCATAGTAACTCTAGGTGCAAGTTGAACTCTAAGCCATCTTATAACTTCACTTTCAAATTCTGATGTAGAATCATTTGTTTGAAATATAGGTACATCATATTTAATAGCAGCATCTATTAATTCTTGTGGTGGTTCTAAACTTCGGCAAAGAATTATACCTGGAACTTTATAAGCACAAATTTTATCAAAAATTTGTTGTTTATTTTCTTTTGATAAAGTTTCTATATAAGAATGTTCTACTAAACCTATTATTTGTATTCTTTCTGAAGAAAAATATTCAAAAAATCCTGCTAATTGTAAGGCTGGTCTGTTTACTTCTGGATGACATAAAACTTTCTCTGAAAAATCTACATTAGGAGTTAGATTTTTCAATTCATATTCTTTAACTAATTGTTCTATTTTTACAGAATACATATTTTTTTCTCCTCAAATATTAACTTTGTTTTATAGTTTTTTTGATAAAAAACTCTCCATATTCTAATTCAATTTTTCTAGTACCACATTTATCATTAACAAATATTTCACATTCTTCAACTAAAGATATTCTAAGTTTTTTAGTAAAATTATTATTAAGTTGTTTTAAAATTTCTAAAATATCAAAATCTTTTAATTTTTCTTTAGATGTTATATTAATAACAAATTCATCTTTTACAACATTAATATTTATATGTACATTTTTAAAGTCTTTGTCCTCTTCATCAAAATATACATAATCTGTTACAAAATTATCCATAAATATCACCTCAAAAAAAGTTTATATTATAATAATATAATAAATTTTACTTTTTTTCAATATTAATATTGATTTATAATATATTTTTATATAAAAATATCAAATATATTATATACTTTATTTTTTAGTTTATAATTTATTTATAATATGTTATAAAATATTTTTATATAAAAATAATAATTTAAAAGTTGACTTTTTGTCATTAAGGTTATAAAATTGTATGATAGAGTAGTTTTTTATAACTATTTGTAAAAAAATAATTTTTATAGGAGGCTCAATATGTCCAACAAGGATAATGAAAGTAAAAACACCCAACAGCTTTTTAGCGAAGATATTACTAAAAGATTAGTAAAAAAAATATTAGATGATAACCCTGATGATGTTGAAATGGAAAAAGAAAAAAATGTCGAAAAAAAATCTGATTTTAATATAGAATATGAAGAATATGACCCTCAAGAATTTGACCAACAAAATGAGGATTTTGAAGAAGAAGAATACTATGAAGATAGCTATGAAGAGTTTGATGATTACAACGATTATGATGATTATGAAGACTATGAAGAAGATTATGAACCTAGAAGAAGTAGTAAAAAAAATCCTTCTAATGTAAGAGAATTTAAAAGAAGTCCTAGACCACAAAACACTCAAAATAATAGTAGAAATAATTATAGAAAAAATATAGAAAGATATGGTAAAGAATTTTTTGATGATGATTATGATGATTATGATGACAATCCACCTTCTTTAGTAGGTAGAGTTATATCTTTTTCTATTATTATAGTTTTAACTATTTCTACAGCATTTTTAACATTCAGTTTAATTGTAACAAAAAAAGATTTAAAAGAAGCTGATGCAAAAGTACAAGAATTATTAGACAATAAAGAAGCTACAGAAATTAAAATAACAGAAGATGCTTTAAAACAAGAAAATGAAAGTTTAAAACAGGAAAATCAAGATTTAAAAGCACAATTAAACCCAAATAGTCAAAATACTACTAATCAAAATAATAATAATCAAACAAATAAACCTTCAAGTAATTCTGGAAATAATAGTAATAGTTCTTCTAATTCTTCATATACTGTTAAAGAAGGCGACACTATATGGAAAATTAGCCAAACAGTATATGGTAATGGTGCTCATTTCCAAAAAATATTAGATGCTAATGGATTAAAAGAAAATAGTGTCTTAAAACCGGGACAAAAACTTACTATCCCAAAAATTAACTAGGAGGGTATATGGATTATAATAGTCTTACTTTAGCACAACTTAGAGAAATAGCTAAAGAAAATAACATAAAATCTATTACAACATATAAAAAAAATGAACTTATAAATATTTTAAATAATATAAATAATAGTAAAACTATTGAAAAAAATGATGAAATATTAAATAATAATATAGATGATAAATGTACTTTAAATAAAACTTGTGATAAATTAGAAATGGACAAACCTTGTGATAAATCTGATAAAGCAGCATATTTAAAAGAACTTGATAGTGGTATAGAGGCTTGTGGTATATTAGAAGTTTTAGCTGATGGATATGGGTTTTTAAGAAGTAATAATTATTTATCTGGTTCTAATGATGTATATGTTTCACCTGCACACATAAGAAGATTTAATTTAAAAACAGGTGATTATATAAAAGGAACTTTAAGAATACCTAAAGAAAACGAAAAATTTTCTGCACTTTTATTTATAAAAACTGTTAATGGTGATTCTCCTCTTTCTATTGTAAATAGACCTAATTTTGAAAAATTAACTCCTATTTATCCACAAGAAAAATTAAATTTAGAAACAAAACAAAATTCTTTAGCTGGTAGAGTTATAGATATTATTTGTCCAATAGGTAAAGGGCAAAGAGGTATGATTGTTGCACCACCAAAAACTGGTAAAACAACATTACTAAAATCAATTGCAAATTCTATAATTCAAAATCACCCTGAAGTACATTTGATTGTATTATTAATAGATGAAAGACCAGAAGAAGTTACTGATATGCAACGTTCTATTGTTGGTGATAATATAGAAGTTATATATTCTACTTTTGACGAACAACCAGACCACCATAGAAGAGTTGCCGAAATGGTTCTTGAACGTGCTAAAAGGCTTGCTGAACAGGGAAAAGATTTAGTGATATTATTAGACAGTATAACTAGATTATCTCGTGCTTATAACATTTTAACTCCATCTAGTGGAAGAACTTTATCTGGTGGTTTAGACCCTGCTACTTTATATATGCCTAAAAAATTTTTTGGTGCTGCTAGAAATATAGAAGAAGGTGGAAGCCTTACTATTCTTGCTACTGCTTTAGTAGATACTGGTAGTAAAATGGATGATGTTATTTTTGAAGAATTTAAAGGCACTGGTAATATGGAACTTGTTCTTGATAGAAAAGTAGCAGAAAGGAGAATTTTCCCAGCTGTTGATATATCTAAGTCTAGTACAAGAAAAGAAGAACTTTTATTAAACAAAGAATATTTAGATAGTTCATATTATATTAGAAAACTTTTAGGTAATAATCAAATTCAAAACATAGATATAACAGAAAAGTTACTATCAATATTAAAATCAACAAAAAATAATCAAGAATTTTTTAAAGTTTTACCAAAAATAGATATAAACTAATCTTTACTGTAGGTTTATAATACAGTTTTAATTAATAATTTTTATAGATAAAATAATGAAAATGAATAAAAACTACAAAGTCAAGGTTATTAAAAATATTATAAAAAATTATTGCAATATAAATAGTTGTATGCTATAATTATTTTGTTATGTAAATAGATAAGAGATGCCAAAATGTATCTCAATTTTTTAGAAAGAGGTGTTTTACAATGAGAGAAGGAATTCATCCAGAATACTTCCAAGCTAAAGTAAAATGTAACTGTGGTAATGAGTTTATAACTGGTTCTACTAATGAAGAAATTCGTGTTGAGGTATGTTCTAAATGTCACCCATATTATACTGGTAGTCAAAAACTTTTACTTGATGCTGGTGGTCGTGTTGACAAATTCAACAAAAAATATGGCAGAACTAACCAATAATTATGTTTTTAAGAGGCTTTATGCCTCTTTTTTTAATTATTAAGTAAATATTATTTTATATTACAAATATATTACAAATTTTAATAAATTGTAAAAAAATCTGTTTTTACCTTGAAAAAAAGGGTATATTTTGATATACTTTAATTCGATTAATAATTTAGGAGTTTATATTATGAGAAATTCAAAAACTAATTACAAGAGAAAATTTTTTGTAACATTTTTTAGTGTTTTTAGCGTATTATTAGTATGCTTATTATTTATTTTTTTTGGCTATAAATTTTTAGGTGCAGAAAAATCATACGACCCTACTAAACAAAGAGATGCTACACTTATTAGTGAAAAAGAATTAAAACAACAAACAGAACAAACTTCTAATGGTATATTTACCCCACCAATTAGAACAAATATTTTAATAACTGGTGTTGATAAAGAAGAAAGTCTTACAGATGTTTTAATGGTTGCAAGTTTTATTAGTACAACTGGTGAAATAAATCTACTTTCTATACCTAGAGATACATATATTTCATATAAAGGAGAAGATTTAACTGCTCTTAGAAAAGTAAACAGAGGTGCTCCAAGCTATATGAAAGCTAATTCAGTTTATGCTTATACAAAAAATGCTGGTATGGAACCTTTAAAAACTACTGTTGAAAATCTTTTAGGTATAAAAATTGATTATTATGTAAAAGTTGATTTAGATGCGTTTGTATCTATTGTTGATGCTGTTGGTGGTATATATTTTGATGTTCCAAAAGGTGGCCTTAAATATAGTGACCCTACTCAAGACTTATATATAAATCTTAAAGAAGGATACCAACTTTTAGATGGCAAAGCTGCTGAAGGTTTAGTTAGATTTAGAAAAGGTTATAATAGACAAGATTTACAGCGTGTTGAAGTTCAACAACAATTTATTAAAGAATTTATTACACAAGTTTTAAATAAAGATACTTTAGTTAGCAATTTAGGAGAAATAACTTTAAATCTTATAAAATATGTAGAAACTGATTTTAGTGCCTCTGATTTACCTAAATACTTAAATTGTATACCTAATATTGATACTAGTAAAATGAATACAGCCACTTTACCAGGTAATCCTCAAATGATAGATAATTTATCTTATTATGTACTAGATAATTCAGGTACTAAAGAAATTGTTGACCAATTCTTTTATGGAAATACTGACCCTGAAAAAGAAGAAACTACTGAACAAGTAGAAACTAGTTCTACTCCTGAAAAATAGCTTTAATAAAATAACTGGAGGTAAATATGAAAAGAAAATATTTAATATATACTTTAGCTTTAGCTTTAAGCTTATCTACATTTATACCTAAAAATGTATTAGCTGATTCTAACCTTTTATATGTAAATAAAGAAGTTCAAACTATAACAGATGGTCTTACTTATGAAAAAAGTGAACGACTTTATAAATCTGGTTGGAAAGATGTTTATGTTTTAGTAGCTGACTTAACAAACCCTAATATTGATATTGAGATATTAGATTCTGTAACAGAACATGGGCTTAAAAAAAATGTAGAAGCACTTACAAAAGAAAATAATGCTGTTGCTGGTATAAATGCTGATTTCTTTAGCTCTGGCAACCCTGCTTCTAGTATGGGACAGATTATTGTAGATGGTAAAGTTAATGAAGCACAAAATTATTATAACGTATCTTCTAATAAATATGCAGGTATTTTTTTAGATAAATATGGTAATGGTTTTGTTGATTATATAAAATCTAATTTAAGACTTTATAATGATAAAGTTTCTTTAGAACTACAAGCTAAAAATAAAATTACTGATTTTAAAAAACCTATTTATTTTGATAGAACTGTTATTAATAATACTCAAGATTTAGATAATAGAAGAAAAGACCTTTTTAAAATTGTTATACAAGATAAAAAAATAATTCATAAAGCTGGTGCTGGTGAAGTTGTTGATATTCCAGAAAATGGTTATATAATTGTTATGGACAAAACTACTGCTTCTGAAAAATTACCATTATTTAATGTTGGTGATAGTTTAACTTTTACTGAAAGTTATCAATTTGTTTTTAGAGAAGGTAAGGATATTTCTGAAGTTATGACTGGTATTTCTTCTGGTGGTGAAATTTTAAGAAATGGGAAGCTTATTTCTACTGGTATGTCTATTTCTCCAAAATCTCGCAACCCTCGCAGTGCTGTTGGTGTAAATCAAGAAAAAAATAAACTTATTCTTGTAGCTGTTGACGGGCGTGGGCAAAGTATAGGGGCTACTCATGACGAAATGGCAAATATTTTACTAGAATATGGTGCTTATGATGCAATACATCTTGATGGTGGTGGCTCTACTACTGTTGCTTTAAGAGAAGAAGGAGAAAGAAATGTTAAAATAGTAAATAATGTTTCTGAAAAATCTCCTAGACTTGTACCTAATGCAATAGGTATAAAATCTACTAATCAACCTGGAGAAGTTGCCTCTTTATTAGTTAGTATTGAAAAAGGAAAAGAAGAAGCTATACTTGCTGGTTTAACTTATAATTTAAAAGTTACTGGTATAGATGCTTTTAAAAATCCTGTTGACATAGACCCTAATCAAGTTGTATTTACTTTTACAAATGAATCTGATGGAACTATAAATGGTACCCACTTTTTATGTAATAATAAAGGCAACTTTACTATAAATGCATCATATCCTAATGGTGCTACTGGACAAATTACATTTAAAGCCGAAGAACCTTTATCTGCTATTACACCCAAAGCTAATAAAACTTCTTTACTTATTGGTGAAAATGCTACTCTCTCATTAGAAGTTACAAATAAAGACGGTTTTTCTAAATCTGTTGATAACTCTACTGTATCTTGGACAGTTGACAATCCAAATTTAGGATATATAGAAAATAATAATTTTTATGCAAAAGGTGAAGGTATTGCTACTTTAACTGCTACTTATAACAATATTAGTGCCTCTATAACTATTGCTATTGGTAGTACTCCTACTCCTGTTACTTCTTTTGAAGAAAATAGAAATTTATTTATGATGTACTTCCCTGCTGATAAAACTGTAACTGGTGGTGCTGGTATAACAAATTCTGTTGCCTATGATGGTGCTAATAGTCTTTTATTAAGTTATAATTTTAAAGAAAATGTCCCTACTCCTCAAGCTAGTTATGTTTGTTTTGAAAAACAACCTATAGTTTTAAATGGTACTCCTAATGCTATTCAAATGCAAATTAAAGGTGATGGTAGTGACAATATGGTAAAAGTAGTGCTCAAAGATAACAACAATAAAGAATATATTTTACCTATTTTAAATCAAATGACTTCTACTGATTGGATTACTGCAAATATTGATATACCTTCTAATGTTTCTTATCCTATTAGACTTGATAAAATATATGTTGCAACACAAAGTACAACTGACAAAGAAAGTGGTACTATATATATAGATGGTATAAATGCTATGAACAAAAGAACTGATGGTGGTACTCTTATAAATGCTTTTAAAGATGAGCTTAATCAATCTATAAGCCAAGTTGCTCCTACTGGTACAGAAGAAGATATTAATGTCTTTGGTCAAACTTCTGTTAAACCTCATTCAAATTCTAAAACAGTTTTACAAGATAGTATAAATATTATGCAAAATAATGCTAGAGCTATTGTTTTTGCTGGTGATACTAATTTAGATGGTATAACACCTAATACTACTACTGTTTCTTGGAATAATAAGTACAATACTACAAATACAAATAATTTATCTATTATAAACCTTGCTACAAAAAGTGGTATTATGAGAACAGAAAGCCCTGACCAATGGAGATGGTTACAAAGTTATTTAGAAAATCAAAGTAAACACAATATACTTATAAATATGGATAAAAATATTTGGGATAAAAATAATAGTCTTAAAGGTACTAAAGAAAACGAACTTTTACACAAAATTTTAAAAGATTTTGTAGCTGAAACAGGTAAAAATGTAATTGTTGTTTCTGCTGTTTCTGATAAAACAAATGTATCTGTTAAAGATGGTGTTAGATATATTACTTTAAATGGTTTAACTAATTCTGACCCTAACAACTTAAATAATTATAAATATTTAAAAATTCGTGCTACTGAAAATGACTTAAAATATGAAATTTGTAATGTTTATAATAATTAATTAAAAAGTTTATGAAAAAATTATTTTTTATATTATATGTAATATTTAGTATTCTTACACTTATATGTGCTATTTATAATATTTACTATATTTATAATAATAGTAATAGTAATAATAATATAAATACTAACTATGTTATTTCTTTTATGGCTTTTACTTTTTTATTTAAACTATTATATAAAAAATGTTAATTAATTTTAGGTGTACTTTTAAAGTACACCTATTTTTTTAAAAATATTAAACATAACCCACTTATAAATAAAGCAAGTGCTAATATAAATCTAAACCACGACCAAGGCAAAATAATTACTAATAACATACCTAAACCTATACAAGTCAATATTATACCTAATAGTGTGGTTAAAGACAGTATATATCTACAATTTTTCTTCAAATATATCAACTCCAATAATAAACTTAATAATACTATATTCTTATAAATATATTTGTTTACTATTGTATTAATACCTTTACACTATCTTTCAATACTATCTCATCAATATCAACAAAACAATCATAAGCTAAAATATGTATACCATTATTTTTAGCATTTTTTAAGGCTTCATAAAAAGCATAATGCATTTTTTTATTAGGTTCAAAGTATTTTACATTTTTTAATTGTATAACAAATATTATATATGTTTCATAACCTTCTTTTTTAGCCTCTATTAATTCATTTATATGTTTTATTGCTCTTTCTGAAGGTGCATCTGGAAATCTTACTATTCCATTTTCTTCTAAAGTTACTCCTTTTATTTCTATAAATCCTTTTATATTATTTTCTCTTTCAAAATAAATATCAAATCTAGAATTTTTATATTTTACCTCTTGTTTTATAAATGTTAAATCATTTAATTGTTTTATAACTTTATTTTCTAAAGCCTCTTTTACTACATAGTTTGGTATTTGACTATCTATATTTACAAGCATATTACCTTTTTTTACAGTTATTAAAGAATATTTAGTTTTTCTATTTTTATTATTATTTTCTTCAACAAAAATTTCTACACCTTCCACTAATAATTCTTTACATCTACCTGTATTTTTAACATGACAAAGTTCTATTTTATTATTTATTTCTATTTCTGCAATAAATCTATTTTTTCTATTTATAAATTTAGCCGATTTTATATTATTATATTTCATATATTCTCCTTAATAAATTTCTATATCAAAAATAAAGAGAAATTTATATAAACTTCCCTTTATTTTTATAAAATTTAATTTATCTAGTGGTTGAAGTTTGGCTATTACCAATTTTTGCATATAAAGTTACACAATATAAACCAGCAAGACCAATTAAAGCATAAACAATTCTACTTACAAGAGAGTCCATACCACCAAATAATGTTGCAACTAGGTCAAACTTAAAAAATCCTATAAGTCCCCAGTTTATAGCACCTATTACTACTAAGGTAAGCGCTGTCCAATCTAAAGGTCTGGTTTGCATAAAAAATACCTCCTTAAAAATAAAAATGTTTATATAAATATCATTTTTATTAATGATACTGTTCTTATTTTAACCACTTTTATTAAATTTATGTTACAAATTTTGAATTTTTATATCATCTACTTTACCAACTATAGATATACTCATTTTTTCTAAATCAAAAACTTTATCTATAAGATAATCTATATCTTCTTTTTGTATTAAATCAACTTCTTCTATTATTTCATCTGGTGTTTTTATTTTATCTAATAAAATTTTAGACCTACCTATACTAGACATTCTATTAGAAGTACTTTCTAAACCCATTATATAATTACTTTTTAGTTGTTCCTTTGTTTTTTCTATTTGTTCTTTACTTATTTTATTCTTTTTTAAATTATTTATTTCAGTAGTTATTATATTTATAGTTTTTTCTAATTGACTTTTATTAAGTCCAACATAAATATTAAATAAACCATTATTTACATAACTACTATTATATGAATATATAGAATATGCAAGTCCTTGTTCTTCTCTTACTTTTTGAAAAAGTATAGAACTCATACCACCACCAAATATAGCATTTAATAAACTCATACTATAATTATATTTATCTTTAATAGGTACACCATCAAAAGCAAGTGCTAAATGTAATTGTTCTATATCTTTATATATTTTTGTTCTAGCTGGTGTATAAATATATTTGTTATCTGCTTCTAAATTTTCTTTTCCTTTTGGTATAGTTAATAATTTGTCTTTTAAGCTATCAACTATTTTTTGTTTATCAAAATTACCAGCAATAGCAATAACTATATTTTCACCTACATATTTTTCTTTCATATAATCAAAAAAATCTTGTCTTTTAAAATTTGCTACATTTTCTTTACTACCTAATACACTATATCCTAAAGGTGAGTTTTTCCATATTTCTTTTTGTAGCTCTGTAAAAACTACATCATCTGGACTATCTTCATACATACTTATTTCTTCTAATATTACTTTAGACTCTTTTTCTATATCTATATCATTAAATTTAGAATTAAAAAGCATATCTGTTAAAACATCTATTGCTATATCTATATGTGTATCTAAAACTCTTGCATAATAACAAGTATATTCTTTAGATGTAAAAGCATTTAACTGTCCTCCTATATTGTCCATTTCTTCAGCTATATCTTTAGATGTCCTTTTCTCTGTTCCTTTAAAAAGCATATGTTCTATAAAATGTGATATGCCATTAGTTTTAGCTGTTTCATTTATAGAACCATTTTTTATAAAAATACCTAAAGCAATGGAACGTACAGAGGTCATTTGCTCCATAACAATAGATATACCATTTTGTAACTTTATTGTATCAAACATAATTTACTCCTTTTACTCAATATTTATATATATTTTAACCTATAATATATATTATTTATTCTAAAATTAAAAATATTTAATATTTAAAAATAGGTATTACTATTATTTTATTTATAAAATTAATGCAAAACCCTATCATATAATTTTAATAAAAAAAATAAAGTCATACCCTAATTATTTTAATAATAAAGCCTTACAGAAAACTATAAGGCCTATTTAATAGTTATTAAATTTTAATTTAAAGCATCTTTTATAGATAAGTTTATTCTACCTTGTTCATCTATTTCAATAACTTTAACTATAACTTCATCACCAACATTAACAACATCTTCAACTTTACCTACTCTTTCATTAGAAAGTTTTGAAATATGAACTAAACCTTCTTTTTCTGGAGCAATTTCTACAAAAGCACCAAAATTTAAAATTCTTGCAACTTTACCAGTATAAATTTCTCCAACTTCAACTTCTTTAGTTATAGCTTTTATAATAGATAATGCTTTATCTATTTTTTCTTGCTCATTAGAAGAAATAAATATTCTACCACTATCTTCTGTATCTATTTTACTAACACCTGTTTGTTCTAATATTTTATTAATAGTTTTACCTCTTGGTCCTATTACATCTGCCATTTTTTCTGGGTCAATTTGTAAGAAACCTATTTTTGGAGCATATTTACAAAGTTCTTTTCTTGGTTCTGAAATTGCTTTTAACATTACTTCATCTAATATATATTTTCTAGCTTCATTAGTTTTTTGTAAAGATTGTTTTATTATTTCTGGTGTTAAACCATCTATTTTTATATCCATTTGAATAGCTGTAATACCTTTATGACTACCTGCTACTTTAAAGTCCATATCACCAAAAAAGTCTTCTAAACCTTGTATATCTGTAAGTAAAACAAAATCATCATCTGTTTCACCTGTTACAAGCCCTACTGATATACCAGCTACTGGTCTTTTAATAGGTACACCTGCTGCCATAAGTGAAAGTGTAGAACCACAAACACTTGCTTGTGATGTAGAACCATTTGAACTTAATACCTCTGATACAAGTCTTATTGCATATGGAAAATCTTCTTCTGAAGGTATAACTGGCACTAATGCTCTTTCTGCTAAAGCACCATGTCCTATTTCTCTTCTTCCTGGTCCTCTTGATGGTCTTGTTTCGCCTACTGAATAACTTGGAAAATTATAGTGATGTATATATCTTTTTGTAACTTCAAGCTCATCTAAACCATCTAATTTTTGTGCTTCACCTATTGAACCTAATGTAGTAACTGTAAGTACTTGTGTTTGTCCTCTACTAAATATAGCTGAACCATGTGTTCTTGGTAAAATATCAATTTCTGCTGTAAGTTTTCTAATTTCTTCAAGTCCACGACCATCTGGTCTTTTATGGTCTTTTAAAATCATTCTTCTAACAGTTTCTTTTTCATATTTATATATAGCTTCATTTATTTGTGCTATATATTCATCTTCACTTTCGCCTTCATAGTTTTGTAAAAGTTTTTCTATAACTTCATCTTTAAGTGCTGTTACTTGTTCATCTCTAACTTGTTTTAAATCTGTAAAAACGGCGTTTTCCATTCTTTCATCTGTAATAATTTCTATTACATTTTTATATAATTCTTTATCTACATTATGTTCTTCATAGCTATGTTTTTCTTTACCTATTTCTTTAGCTATACCTTCTATAAATTCTGCTATTTTTATATTTTCTTCGTGTGCAAGCATAATAGCATTATACATAGTTTCATCATCTATTTCATTTGCACCTGCTTCAATCATCATTACTTTTTGTTTTGTAGATGCAACTGTTAAAGATAAATCACTTATTTCTCTTTGTTCTGCTGTTGGGTTTATTATAAATTCACCATTTATAAGCCCTACCATAACAGCACCTGTTGGTCCATTAAATGGTATGTCTGATATAGATAAAACAATAGAAGAACCTATCATAGCTACTACTTCTGGGCTACAATCTTGGTCTACTGATAAAACTGTAGCTACTAATCCTACATCATTTCTATAATCTTTAGGGAATAATGGTCTTATAGGTCTATCTATAAGACGTGCAGTTAAAACTGCTTTTTCTGTTGGTTTACCCTCTCTTTTTATAAATCCTCCAGGTATTTTACCAACTGAATATAATTTTTCTTCATAATCTATGCTAAGTGGAAAAAAGTCAATTCCATCTCTTGGTTTTTCTGATGCTGTAACGGCAACTAAAACAACAGTTTCACCATATCTTACTATTGCTGCTCCATTAGCTAGTTCTGCTACTCTGCCTATTTCTACTGAAAGCTCTCTTCCTGCTAATGTTGTAGAATATGTTTTATACATATGTTTCTCCTTTCGTACCTAATTTATATTTATTTAATTATTTTAATATAACTTAATATTTTCATAAATTATACATTAAGTATAATTATACCACCATTTATAAATTTTAACAATGTTTTTTAAATATTTTTAATATAAATATAAAGGGCAAAAACTAAAATAGTTTTTGCCCTTTATATTTATATTATTTATTTTCTTTATTTATCTTATTATTAATTTTTACAAATAACATATTTATAAAGTTTAATAAAAATGTTATTGTTATTAAAACTGTTATACAAAATAAAAGTGCACTATTTGTGTCATATAAGGCAGATAAATTATCTTTATATACTAAATAATCAATATATAAATACTGAATACTTATAACTAAAGCAGTTAATCCTAAACTTATAATAGCTAAATTTCTTACCATTTTATAATTTTTTATTTTTAAAAATTTTATTGCTATTATTGGCAATATCCAAGATACCATTCCTAAAAATAGACTTATTAAAAATAAATACAATAGTGCAATATTAAAATATTCCATTATCATAATTATCACCTCTTAAAGTTTATCTAGTTTCTTTATTTATTTTATTATTAATTTTTACAACTAACATATTTATAAAATTTAATCCAAATGTTACACTTGTTAAAACACCAACAGCAAATAAAACTCCATTATTTGTATCTTCTATAGCTATCCAGTCTCCTTTATACACTAAATAATTAGTATAAATAAATTGAAAATTTAAAGATATTATTGTTAAACCTAAACTTACAATTGCTAAATTTCTTACCATTTTATAGTCTTTATTTTTTAAAAACCAAATTGCTACTAAAGGTAATATCCAAGATATTATTCCCAAAACAAAACTACCTAAATTTAACCAACCCATACCTAAATTCATAAAAACAACTCCTTATTATTTTAAATTTTTTTCATATTATCATAAAAATATATTAAATTCAAGTACTAGCTAAAAAAATTGTATAAAATTTAAAATATTATTAAATTTTAAGAATTTTATACAAAAATATGTTTATATTAACCTTATATTACCTAATTAATTAAACATAGTTATACAAATTATTTAAAATTAAAAAAATATATTGACAAATAAATAACAATGGTATATAATGTAATTGTTAAATAAATATCAAATAAATTTAACAAATTATTTACCTTTATTGTTAGGTATTAAAATCTAAAGTTTTATAATTTTCTTAGTTTTTTTGTTAGATTATTTTTTGTATATTATTTAACTTTAGATTATTAAATATATTATATTCTTAGGAGGAAAATTTTTATGGCTACTAAAAAGCAACCTGTAACTATTGTTAATAGTGTAGAAACTTTAAAAGCTAGAATGAATGAGCTTAAAGAAGCTCAAAAAATCTTTGCTACTTATACTCAAGAACAAGTTGATAAAATCTTTGCTGCTGCTGCTTTAGCTGCTAACAATCAAAGAATTTATCTTGCTAAAATAGCTGTTAAAGAAACTGGTATGGGTATTGTAGAAGATAAAGTTATCAAAAATCATTATGCTTCTGAATATATCTATAATAAATATAAAAATGTTAAAACTTGTGGTGTTTTAGAAGAAGATACATCTTATGGTACAAAAGTTATTGCTGAACCTATTGGTACAATAGCTGCTGTTATCCCTACTACTAACCCTACTTCTACTGCAATCTTCAAAACATTACTTGCTTTAAAAACTAGAAATGCTATCATTATAAGCCCTCACCCTCGTGCTAAAGGTGCTACTATTGAAGCTGCTAAAATTGTTTTAGAAGCTGCTGTTAAAGCTGGTGCTCCTGAAGGTATTATTGGTTGGATTGATGAACCATCTTTAGAACTTACAAATCAAGTTATGGCAGATGCTGATATTATTTTAGCTACTGGTGGTCCTGGTATGGTTAAAGCTGCTTACTCTTCTGGTAAACCTGCTTTAGGTGTTGGTGCTGGTAATGTTCCTGCTATAATTGATGAAACAGCTAATGTTAAACTTGCTGTTAACTCTGTTATTCTTTCTAAAACTTTCGACAATGGTATGATTTGTGCTTCTGAACAATCTGTTATTGTTAGTGAAAAAATTTACAAAGAAGTTAAACAAGAATTTATTGATAGAGGTTGCTATGTATTAAAAGATAGTGAAGTTCAAAAAGTTAAAGATACTATCTTAATTAAAAAAGGTGATACTTGTGCATTAAATGCTGATATAGTTGGTCAACCAGCTTACAAAATAGCTGAAATGGCTGGTATTAAAGTACCTAAAGAAACTAAAATCTTAATTGGTGAAGTTACTTCTGTTGACCTTTCTGAACCTTTTGCTCACGAAAAATTATCTCCAGTTTTAGCTATGTATAAATTCAAAACATTTGATGAAGCTTTAGAAAAAGCTGATACATTAGTTAAAGATGGTGGTTATGGTCATACTTCTTCTATCTTTATTGATACATTAGTTGGTAAAGAAAGATTAGAAAAATTTGAACATATGATGAAAACTGGTCGTATTGTTGTAAATATTCCTTCTACTCATGGTGGTATTGGTGATTTATTCAACTTCAACGTTGCTCCTTCTTTAACTCTTGGTTGTGGTACTTGGGGTGGAAACTCTGTTTCTGAAAACGTTGGTGTTAAACACTTAATTAATACTAAAGTAGTTGCTGAAAGGAGAGAAAATATGCTTTGGTTTAGAGCTCCACAAAAAGTTTACTTCAAAAAAGGTTGTTTACCAGTTGCACTTAATGAACTTAGTCAAGTTATGGATAAAAAGAGAGCATTTATTGTTACTGACTCTTTCTTATTCAAATCTGGTGTAACAAAACAAATTACTAGCAGATTAGATGATATGGGTATTAAACATACTACATTCTTTGAAGTTGAGCCAGATCCAACTCTTGCTTGTGCTAAAGCTGGTGCTGAAGCTATGAGAGCTTTCGAACCTGATTGTATTATTGCTGTTGGTGGTGGTTCTGCAATGGATGCTGCTAAAATTATGTGGGTTATGTATGAACATCCAGAAGTTGACTTCTTAGATATGGCAATGAGATTTATGGATATTAGAAAACGTATCTATACATTCCCTAAAATGGGTGAAAAAGCATTCTTTATTGCTATTCCTACATCTTCTGGTACTGGTTCAGAGGTTACTCCTTTTGCAGTTATCACAGATGAAACTACTGGTACTAAATATCCTTTAGCTGATTATGAATTACTTCCTAATATGGCTATCGTTGATGCTGACTTAATGATGAGCCAACCAAAAGGCTTAACTGCTGCTTCTGGTATTGATGCTTTAACTCACGCTTTAGAAGCTTATGCTTCTCTTTTAGCTACTGATTATACTGATGGTCTTGCTCTTAAAGCTCTTAAAAACATCTTTGGTTTCTTACCAAGAGCTTATGAACAAGGTACAACAGATGTTGAAGCTAGAGTTAAAATGGCAGATGCTTCTACTTTAGCTGGTATGGCGTTTGCTAACTCATTCTTAGGTGTTTGTCACTCTATGGCACATAAATTAGGTAGTTACCATCATTTACCACATGGTGTTGCTAATGCATTATTAATAACTGAAGTTATGAAATTTAATGCTTCTGAAGCACCTACAAAAATGGGTACATTTGCTCAATATGAATACCCTAAAGCTATCGAAAGATATGCTGAAGTTGCTGACTTCTTAGGTATCAAAGGTAACTCTACTAAAGAAAAATTTGATAACCTTGTTAAAGCTGTTGAAGAATTAAAAGCTAAAGTTGGTATCAAAAAATGTATTAAAGACTATGGTATTGAAGAAAAAGTTTTCTTAGAAACTCTTGACCAAATGGTTGAAGATTCTTTCGATGACCAATGTACTGGTGCTAACCCAAGATACCCTCTTATGAGTGAAATAAAAGAAATGTTCTTAAAAGTTTACTATGGTAAATAATTTGACTTAATATAAAATAAGCCGTAAAGCATATGCTTTACGGCTTATTTTATACTGCCAGAACCTTTTATTTTAGTATTACATTGTATATCAAATTTTAAATAATCATAAATATCATTATTTTCTAAGTTATATTTATCATATAAATTATATTTATTTTTTCTTATAAGTTCTTTTAAACCTATTATATCAACATCTAATTGTTTTATAGTATTAATTGAATTTTGTATTTCAGTTTTTACATAATTTGAAACTTCATCTTCTATCATTTTATATTTTTCTGTATCTATCATTATATTTTTACCTAACATATATTCTGATATATTACCCTCTATATTTATAATAAATTGGCAAACTATTTTGTTATCTTGTTCATAAAACTTTTTATCTAATTTCTTTTTAAATATAGATGTAGATACATAACCATTTTCAAAAGGTATAGAAATTTCTCCTAAAGATTTTTTATCTATTATCCATAAAAGTCCTTTTGTTGTAGTATCATCTAAATAACCAATATATTTACTATCTTTTAAAGCTATTAAACCTGTTAATCTTACATCATCATCTGTAATTTGAATATTTGGTATAGCTGTATCACCTATTGATAATAATTGTTGTATAATATCTTCTAAATCTACACTATAAGTAAAAGCTGAATTTTTTTTATTATTTTTGTAATAATCATTTATATATATACCTAGCATTTTTTCATCTTTTGGTATAGTTTGTAATATATCTTGTGCTTTACCTTCTGTACCTAAAACTATAATTTTTCTACTGATTTCATTATTTCTTTCTAAAGCATTTATTGTTTCTTTTAGTAAATTTTTATCTTCTAATATTTCTTTACCTAAAACAACTACTTTTGTATGTCCATAATATAAATTTTTACTCATATATGTTCCTATTAAATCAATTGTAGATGCAACAGAAGAACCTTCAGCTATTTTTATAGCCTCATTTATACTTTTACTTTTTTCTTCATTCATAGGTTGTCCATTATCTTTATTATTTCCACTTTTTTCTCCTTCAGATACTTCTGGCATAGCCATAGATATAATAAATCTTTTTTCTTCTCCTGTTTTTTCTGTATTTGTATCATTTTCTTCTGTATATTTATCTATACCTATTGCTAATACTAATGCTCGTTCTTCTAGTTCTACTTTATCAAAACAACCTGTTAAAAAAATACTAAAACTCAAAAATAAAAATATAGTTTTAACTATCTTCACTTTTTAACCCCCTTACCTTAGCTACTATAAATAAAACTATTGGTAAGATAACTATATAAAAAATACCAAATGTAAAATAAAAAATATCCATTATTTTATAAACTATTGTTATATTAGCTGGTAAAAATGATATAAAATATATTATTGGAACACATATGCAAATAAATGTTGTATGAGTACCAACTTTTACTATATCTTTAAATATTAAAGCTGAAAAAAACATACCTGCATTAACCATCATAAAAATAGATATTATCCAAAATGTCATTATAAGTGCATCTTGTCTTTCTATAAAAGAACCTGGTAAATCTATTGTATCCATTATTTCCAATACTGGCCACATTTGATGCATTATATCATGTTTACCAAATCTAGCAATTGTTATAGTTGTAATAACTGTCATTATTAAACCTACTATTACTATTGCACTTATGGTAGTTTTTTGTATTTTTTCTTTTTCTTTAATATATGGATAAACTAAAAATATAAATTCTATTCCTGTAAAATAAAATATCATATACCCCCCACCTTTTAAAGCATCTATTGTACTAATTTCTTTAAAAAATGGTTTAAGATTAGAAAAGTCTATATCAAAAACAGATATAAAAAATACAAAAGCTAATGGTATAAATACAATAAAAATAAGTATTTCAGCTATATGGCCTCTAGCTTCATATCCTTTACTAGCCATATATGAACCTAAAATCAACATACTAAAAGATATTATCCAAAAAGGTGTATTAAAAAGCATTATTTCTTTTAATATTTCAGAAAAAATTCTTATTTCCATTGCTACACCTATGATAATTTTTATAATAAATCCAAAACTTATAAGTATGCCTAATGGTCTTCCTAATATTTTACAAGTATAGTCTACAAAACTATCATTAGGATATATTTTAGCTACCTGATTTATTAATATTAACAGTAATAGTGATAAAACTAACCCTATTAAAATAATTAACCAGCCATTTTGTCCTCCAAATTGTACTGCTTTTTGTGGTAAAATTGTTATACCCATACCAAAAATATCTAATATTAAAAGTAACCTTAATTGTCTTAAAGTTATAAAATTATTATCAGCAAACATAACTCCCCCTCCTTAATTAATATCTTCTTTTTTATTCTTTTTAAGACTTAATCTAGTTTTTTGACTATCATTTGCAAAAATTGGTCTTTTCCTAAGCATAAAAATAGGTAATTTTATTATTGTATCTTTAATGTCATTAAGTCCATACTGTTTAACTGAAACAAACGGATATAAATAAGGTATTCCAAAACTTTTTAATGTTACAAGATGTATAAGGCAAATTAATGTTGCTAACCAAAAACCAAAAAAACCAAGTAATGAAGATAAAAGTATTACAAAATATTTTGTAAGCCTATAACCTGCTGTTAAAGCTATATTAGGTATTGCAAAACTACAAATAGCTGTAAGTGCTATAACTATTACTACTATTGGACTAACTAACCCTGCTTCAACTGCTGCTTGCCCTATTATTATACCTCCTACTATACCAAGTGTACTTCCTATTGCTGAAGGTAATCTTATACCCGCCTCTCTTAAAGTTTCAAAGGCAATTTCCATTAAAACTATTTCCAAAACTGCTGGTATTGGTACTGTTTGCCTTGCCTCTGCCATTTTCAAAATAAGCTCCATAGGTATCATAGCTGGGTGATATACTGCTATTGCTATATATAGTCCTGGTAAAAAAACTGCTAATGCTCCTGCTATATATCTTATAACTCTTATAAAACTCATTATTTCCCAACGTTGATAATAATCTTCTGAAGATTGATAAAAACTAGCTAGTATAGTTGGCACAATTATAACAAAAGGTGTATTGTCTACTACAATAGCTATTCGTCCTTCTAAAAGTGCTGCTGCTACTTTATCTGGTCTTTCTGTCATTTGCATTTGAGGAAAAGGTGATTTATAATCATCTTCTATAAACTGTTCTATATAACCACTATCTAAAATACCATCTATATCTATCATATCAAGACGTCTTTCTACCTCTTTAAGTATTTCTGGTCTTGCTATATCCTCCATATACATTATACCTATATCTGTTTTACTTCTTTTACCTATCCTTAACTGTTTTAGCTTTAAATTTGTATCTCTTATTCTTCTTCTTATTAAAACAGTATTTACTCTAAAAGTTTCTGTAAAAGCCTCTTTTGAACCTTGCACAACTACTTCTATATCTGCTGTTGAAACACTTCTTCTTGGAAATCCTTTTGTTGATAAAATAATTGCTTTATCAAATCCATCTATTAATAATAATGTATTACCTGATAATATTTCATCTATTACTTTTTCAAAATCTGTTTCTTCAAAAAAATCTGCTGTAGCTATACCACCATTTTTTAAAGCATCAAATATATTTTCTTTAAGGTTATTTCTTGTTGGTTTAACTTGTCTTATATCTATCATAAGTATATCTATAAGCTCATCTATAAATGCTCTATCTGTCATTACATCAATATAACTTATATATATATTTGTTTCTCTATTTTCACCAACTGGAAATTTTCTTTTTACTATATCACCAAAATCTTTAAATCTAGTATCTAAATATTTTATATTTTCATCTATATCTTTATCTATATGCAATATTTTCCCTCCCAAAAAGTTATTTATAAAGTTAGCTTTTACCACTATTTTTTATTTATACATATTTTTATTAGACTTTTTTCATTTTTTATTATAAAATATAATTAAATATTTATTAGGAGGTTAATCTTATGAACTTTGATGAAATTTACAAAATATTGGAAAATTCTTTTGAACCTTTTTTACATAGAGGTTATGAAAGACAAAAAAAGCTTTTAAACCATGAAAAGTATAATGTAATTACATATGAAGAAAATGGTAAAATTTTAGGATTTTTAAGTTATTGGTACCTAGATGAAAATACTTTATTTGTAGAACATTTTGCTGTTAATCCAGAAAAAAGAGGCAGTGGAATAGGCAAAAGCTTATTTAATGACTTTTTAAAATTAGATGGTGATAAAATATTAGAAGTAGAACCACCTCATACAGAAATAGATAAAAAAAGAATAAAATTATATGAAAATTTTGGACTTATATTTCACGAAAATGAATATTATCAACCAATTTATAATGAAGGTGATTCAAAAACAAGATTACATATTATGTCTACTAAAAAATTAAATGAACAAGAATTTAATAATCTTACAAAAAAAATACATACTTTAGATGAAAGTATTAAAAATATTTAGGAGGCATTTATTTGAATATTGAGCGTATTATGACATATTGTAATTATGTTTTTTACTTTTTATGCATTAATATATTTTGTTTAATATTAAATATTCCTTTATTTTTATTTATGACATTTATTGGTGCAAAGGAAATTATTACATATATGCCATTATTTTTAATATGTTGTATACCTTTTCCTTGTGCTTTTTCTTCTTCTTTATATTGTATGGGTAAATTTATAAAAAATAAAGACTTAAATATTTTTAAAGATTTTTCTAAAGGTGTAAAAAATAGTTTTTTACAAAGTACAATTATTGGTATTATATATTTATTTATAATATTTGTTTTATGTAATAATATTATATATAGTGTAAATAACAACTTTAATATTACACTTATATTTTTCTTTATTTTACTTTTAGCATTTATATTACTATCTAGTATAAATTCTTTTTTGTTAATAAGTAAATTTTCTATAAAAACTTTTCAAATATTTAAATATTCTTTTATTATAACTTTTACTAAACCTACTTTAACTTTAGCAAATGGTTTTTGCTTTATTTTTGGACTATACTTATTTACTATTTATCCTCTACAAATGTTTTTCTTTATATTTAGCTTAATTTCTTTCTTTATTTACTTAATAAATAGATTTTTTTTAACTTATTTAGAAGAAAATAATTATAAAAAGTAAACTAATAAATAGTTTACTTTTTGTTTTATTTTAATTATTTAAATTTATTTTTTTGTTTATTTTGTATATTTTATTTATATTTTTTAGTATATTTTTACCAATCCATTTGTTATGCATATAAAAAAATATTACCAAAATTAATATTTTATATGTTAAAATAGTTGATTTTAATGTAAATTATACTTATAATATATATATATTTTAGAGTTAATTAAAAATTATAGTTATTAATAATTTAGTTATTTATTATATTTAGTATAAAAATATTATAAATTTAATAATTTTTAAAAGGGGGTTTTTCTATTGAATAAGAGGAAAAAAAAATTTTTATCAAGAGATGATATAGAATTAACTCTATTATCATTACCTACACTTATATGGTTTATTGTTTTTAGTTTTATTCCTATGATTGGTATACTAATAGCATTTAAAGATTTCAGAATTTTACCAGGTCAAAGTTTTATAGAAAGTCTTATTACTAGCCAAAATGTAGGCTTTTCAAATTTTGAATTCTTATTTAAAACACCAGATGCAGCTATAATAATAAGAAATACTTTACTTTATAACACTCTATTTATTATTATTGGTACAGTTATACCTGTTGTTTTAGCTATAGCTATTACACAACTTTATAGTAAAAAGTTAGCTAAAGTATGTCAAACGGCTATGTTTTTACCACATTTCTTATCTTGGGTTGTTGTTAGTTATTTTGTTTTTTCATTTTTAAGTTATGATAAAGGTATTTTTAATCAAATTATAACTAAATTTGGTGGTGAACCTGTTCAATGGTATATGGAAAATAAATATTGGCCTTACATAATAATTTTTATGAATACTTGGAAAGGTATGGGCTATGGTATGGTTGTTTATTTAGCTGCTATAACAGGTATTGATCAAAGCTATTATGAGGCTGCCTTAATAGATGGTGCTAAAAAATGGGAACAAATAAAATATATTACTATACCACTTATTAAACCTATTATAATTATTATGTTTATTATGGCTGTTGGTAATATATTTAAATCTGACTTTGGATTATTTTATCAAGTACCTAGAAATTCTGGTCTTTTATTCCCTACAACTGCTACAATAGATACTTATGTATATAAAGCTATTGAAGGTACTGGAAGTATGGCTATGAGTTCTGCAGCAAGTTTCTTACAATCTGTTATTGGTTGTATAACAATTATTATAGCTAATACTATTGTTAAAAAAATAGATGGTGAGAATGGTCTTTTCTAAGCGGAGGTGTATTTTATGAAAAATAAATTAGGTGGATTTGAAAAATTTAATCGTGTATCACCTTGTGCAAATACTATAATAGCGGCTATTTTCATTATTTTAGCAATTGTTTGTATTTTACCCGTTATATTAGTATTTATGGTTTCTATTAGTTCAGAAAAATCTATCCAAAATCTTGGTTATAGATTTTGGCCTGGCGAGTTTTCTTCTCAAGCATATTCTTACCTTGCTGATTCTAAAGATAGTATATTAAAATCTTTTGGTGTATCTATATTAGTTACTGTACTTGGTACAATTATAGGACTTATATTAAATACTACTATTGCATATGCTTTATCAAGAAAAAACTTTAAATTTAAATCATTTTTTACTTGGGTTATATTTATACCTATGTTATTTAATGGTGGTATGATATCATCTTATATAGTTGTTTCAACTATGTTAAATTTAAAAGATACAATTTGGGCATTAATTTTACCTATGGCTGTATCATCCTTTAATATTATTATATTAAGGACATTCTTTCAAACAACTATTCCTGATTCACTTATAGAATCAGCAAAATTAGATGGTGCAACACAACTTAGAATTTTTATAACAATTGTTTTACCTATATCACTTCCTGCTATTGCAACAATAGGACTTTTCCTTACTTTTGCATATTGGAATGATTGGTACAATGCATTATTATATATTGATAATAACTCTTTAATTCCTATACAAGCACTTTTAAATAGAATACAAGGTGATATTGAGTTTATGAACCAAAATGTATCATTATTAGGTGCTTCTGCTGCTGAAGTTTTAGAAAAATTACCTTCAGAATCTGTTAGAATGGCTATTGTTATAGTTGTTGTTTTACCTATAGCTTGCTCTTATCCATTCTTTCAAAAATATTTTATATCTGGCTTAACAATAGGAGCTGTTAAAGAGTAACTAGATTTTAAGCTATTTAAAATAGCTTAACATAAATTATATTTATTTAAAGAAAAGAGGTTTTAGTTATGTTAAAAAAAGTGATAAGAAAATCATTAGCATTAGCAGTAACTGGCACTTTATTAGCAACTAGTTTAGCTGGCTGTGGTGCTAAATCTGATACACCTTCTACAAATAGTGGAAATAATAAAAAATCTGAATCTAATTCAGAAGCACCTGTAGATTTAGTTTGGTGGACTATAGGTAATGAACCTAAAGATTTTGCTTTAGTTAGTGAAGAAATTAAAAAATATACTTTAGAAAAATTAAATGTTAATTTACAAATGAAATATGCTAGCTGGGGTGAATACAATACAAAAATGTCAAAAATAGTTCAAAGTGGTGAACAATTTGACATTGCATTCACTTCTGGTATAGAAAATTATCAAGACTTATTAAATAAAGGTTATTTTATGGATTTAACTGAACTTTTACCAACAACTACTCCAGCTTTATATGATTTTATACCTGAAGATTTATGGAAAGGTGTTACTATAAATGGTAAAATTTTAGGTGTTCCTGCTTATAAAGATTCTGCTCAAGCTCAATATTGGATTTGGGATAAAGCTACTGTTGAAGAACTTGGAATAGATTATGAAAGTGTTGAAACTCTTCAAGATTTAGAACCTGTTTTACAAAAAATTAAAGAAGCAAGACCTAATGAATACCCTTTAATACTTAATGCAAATGAAGGTATTAATGGTTTCAATGCTGCTATAAATGGATATGATGAAATCGTTGTTAAACCTGCTATTGGTGTATCTTATCAAGATTCATCTGCTAAAGTTGTTGGTATTTGGGAACAAGAAAATGTTATGGAAAATTTAAAAACTTTACACAGTTGGTTTAATAAAGGTTATATTAACCCAGATGCTGCTACATTATTAGAATTACCTAAAACTCGTGTAGTATCTTCTGCTCAATCTTTTGAAGGTGGTTGGAAAGATACTGAAGTAGGTCATAAATATTTTGGTCCTGCTTATTCTACTAGAACTATTCAAGGTTCTTTCCTTTCTATATCTGTTGGATGTACTAATCCTGAAAAAGCTTTACAAGTTATAGAATTAATTAATACTGATGAATACTTTAGAAACCTTTTAGCTTTTGGTATTGAAGGTACACATTATGAAAAAACTGGTGAAAATACTATTAAAAAATTAAACGATAAATATGAAGTTCCTGCTTATACACAAGGTACATTCTTTAATATGTATGTACAAGAACCTAATCCAGCTGACCAATGGACTAAATTAAAAGATTTACAAGAAACAGCTTTTGCTTCTCCTGTTTTAGGTTTTACATTTGATTCTAGTAAAGTACAAAATCAAATTTCTGCTTGTGCTAATATTGAAAGTAAATATGGTAGCTCTTTAATAACTGGTTCTGTTAACCCTGAAGAAGCTTTACCAAAAATGATTGCTGAATTAAATGCTGCTGGTTATCAAGATATTATTGCTGAAGCTCAAAGACAAGTTGATGAATTTTTAGTTAATAATAAATAATATTTAAATTATTGTATGAGCCAATATCTAATGATGTTGGCTTATACTAAATTTTTTAGTAATAAATGAAACACAAGGAGGGGTATTTATATGTTAAAAAAGTTTTTAACTTTTACTTTAACAACTACACTTTTAGTCAGTTCATTGACTGGGTGTACTGGTAAATCTATTTTTACTTTTAATAATAAAAATACACAAACTAAATTTAATGAAAAACCTATTGACTTAATTTGGTGGACTATAGGAGCTGAACCTAAAGACTATGCTTTAGTTAGTGAAGAAATAAGAAAATATACCTTAGAAAAACTAAATGTTAATTTACAAATTAAATACTCTGATTGGGGCGAATATGGTGAAAAATTATCAGATATGGTTAAAACTGGTGAACCATATGATATTCTTTTTACTTCTGGTATAGGAAATTATCAAGATTTATTAAATAATGGCTATTTTATGGATTTAACTGAACTTTTACCAAATGTTACTCCTGATTTATATAATTTTATACCTGAAGATTTATGGCAAGGTGTTACTATAAATAATAAAATTTTAGGTATTCCTGCTTATAAAGATTCATCTCAATCACAATATTGGATTTGGGATAAACAACTCGTTCAAGAATTTGGTATTGATTATCAAAATATTGAAACATTACAAGATTTAGAGCCAGTTTTAAAACAAATAAAAGATGCTAACCCTAATGAGTACCCTCTTGTTTTAAATTCTACAGATGGTATAAATGGTTTTATGACAACTATTTGTAATTATGATGAAATATTAGTTGAACCTACTATAGGTATAAACTTTAATGACCCTTCTGCTAAAGTTGTTGGTTTATGGGAGCAACCAGATGTTTTAGAAAATTTAAGAATTTTACATAGTTGGTATAATAAGGGTTATATTAATCCTGATGCTGCAACTTTAATACAAATACCTGATGACAGAAAACTTTCATCTGGCCAATCTTTTGAAGGTGGTTGGAAAGATACTGAAGTAGGTCATAAATATTTTGGTCCTGCTTATTCTACTAGAACTATTCAAGGTTCTTTCCTTTCTATATCTGTTGGATGTACTAATCCTGAAAAAGCTTTACAAGTTATAGAATTAATTAATACTGATGAATACTTTAGAAACCTTTTAGCTTTTGGTATTGAAGGTACACATTATGAAAAAACTGGTGAAAATACTATTAAAAAATTAAATGATAAATATGAAGTTCCTGCTTACTCTCAAGGTACTTTTTTTAATATGTATGTTCAAGAACCTAATCCAGCTAATCAATGGGATGAATTAAAACAAGTCCAAGCTAGTGCTGTTTCTTCTCCTATTTTAGGATTTGTATTTAATAATACTAAAGTACAAAGCTATATTTTAGCTTGTGAAAAAATAGAAGAAAAATATAGAGCCTCTTTAATGACTGGTACAGCAAATCCTGATGAAGTTTTACCAAAAATGATTGCTGAATTAAATGCAGCTGGCTATCAAAATATTATTGCTGAAGCTCAAAATCAAGTTGATAAATTTTTATATAAGAAATAATAAAAAAATAACACATTTTATTATAATAATAAAATGTGTTATTTTTTTATTATATTTCTAAAAAGTATTTAGGTAATAAACTATCAACTACCCAAACTTTATCATTACCATAATAAAATTTTATACCATCTTTTATTGCTTTTTCTGTATCTATCAAAATAACTATTATATTTTTACTATGTCTTTTTGCAACAAGTTTTGCTGTTTCTATATCTTGTGATAAATGTACATATTGTCTTGATTTAGGTAATAACCCTTCCTTTTCTATTATATTAAAAGCCTCTTTACTTGTTCCATGATATAAAATTTTAGGTGGTATTTTTTCTTCTTTTAAAATTTTTATAGGTACAGAATGACCATAAAAAGCTCTAATTTTATTATCTACTATTTCAAATCTTTTTTTGTCTGATTTATCAATCATAATAACTAAATCTTCTTTTTTAATATTTTTCCATTTATCAATATTATTTAAAGCTTTTAATAAATCTTCTATGTAAACAAAACCATATTCATCTAATTTAAGATTATATTTTTCTGGTGAATGTCTTAAAGCATATGATACCTCTTTACTAAGTTTATTTAACAATACTAACACTTCCTTTAAAAATATATAGGGTATAATATAAACTATACCCTATAATTAATTATATTTTATTAAATACAAACCCATCTGTATAATCTATACTTATATTATCTCCACTTTCAAAAGATTCATCAAGATATTTTTCAGCAAAAATATCTTCTATATTAGTTTGTATTGCTCTTCTTAATGGTCTAGCACCATAATTACTATCATAACCTATATCTGCTATTTTATCCATAGCTTTATCTGTAAAAGATATATTAATATTTAAGTTATCTTTTATTCTTTTTGTAAGTTCATCTAACATTATTTTAGATATTTCTTTAACTTCATCTTTATTTAATGTATGGAATACTATTATATCATCTATTCTGTTTAAAAATTCAGGTTTAAATGTTTTTCTTACTTGTTCCATAACATTCTTTTTCATATCTTCATATTTTCTTACTTCATCATCTGAAGTTGTAAAACCTAATTTTTTATTTTCTGTTATACTTCTAGCTCCTACATTTGAAGTCATTATTATAACAGTATTTTTAAAATCTATTTTTCTACCTTGAGAATCTGTAATATGTCCATCATCTAAAACTTGTAATAAAATATTAAATACATCTGGGTGAGCTTTTTCTATTTCATCAAATAATATAACTGAATATGGTTTTCTTCTTATTTTTTCACTTATTTGTCCACCATCATCATAACCAACATATCCTGGAGGTGAACCTATAAGTTTAGAAACACTATGTTTTTCCATAAATTCACTCATATCAATTCTAATCATAGAATCTTCATCACCAAATAAAACTTCACTTAAAGTTTTAGATAATTCTGTTTTACCTACACCAGTAGGACCTAAAAATAGAAATGAACCAATAGGTCTTTTAGGATTTTTTAACCCTACTCTACCCCTTCTTATAGCTTTAGCAACAGCTTTAATTGCTTCTTCTTGTCCAATTACTCTTTTATGAAGTATATCTTCCATATTTTTAAGTCTTTGACTTTCTTCTTCTTGCAGTTTTTTAACTGGTATACCTGTCCAACCAGAAATAATATCTGCTATTTCTTCAGGTGTTACTACTTGAGCTTCATTGCCATTTTTATCTTTCCAATTATTTTTTTCTTGGTCTAATTTAACTCGTATTTCTTGTTCTTTTATTTTTATTTGACTAGCTCTTTCATAATTTTCTGTTTTAATAGCTTCCTCTTTTTCTTTAGACAAATCAACTAATTGTTCTTCTAAACTTTTAATATCTGGTGGCATTGTAAAAGTAGTAAGCCTTACTTTAGAAGATGCTTCATCTAAAACATCTATTGCTTTATCTGGTAAAAATCTATCTGTTATATAACGATTAGACAATTTAACTGCTGCTATTATAGCATCATCTGTAATTTTTACACTATGATGTACTTCATATTTGTCTCTTAAACATTTTAACATTTTAATAGCATCTTCTTCAGCAGGCTCTTCAACTTTTACTGGTTGAAATCTTCTTTCTAAAGCTGCATCTTTTTCAATATGTTTTCTATACTCATTTAATGTAGTAGCACCTATTATTTGAATTTCACCTCTAGCAAGTGAAGGTTTTAATATGTTAGATGCATCTATTGCACCTTCTGCCCCACCAGCTCCTATAATAGTGTGTATTTCATCTATAAATAGTATAACGTTATTACTTTCTTTTACTTCTTTAATAATTTTTTTAATACGTTCTTCAAATTCTCCACGATATTTAGAACCAGCTACAACTGATGCAATATCTAAAGATACAACTCTTTTATCTTTTAATATTTCAGGTACATCACCTTTTGCTATTTTTTCAGCAAGCCCTTCAGCAATAGCTGTTTTACCTACTCCAGGCTCCCCTACAAGACAAGGATTATTTTTTGTTCTTCTAGATAATATTTGTATAACACGCTCTATTTCTGTATCCCTACCATCAATAGGGTCAAATTTATGCTCCATAGCAAGATTAGTAAAATCCCTACTATACTGGTCTAAAGTTTTTGTATTTGTATTTTTATTATTATTTTTTGAACTTCTATTTATAGGTGTACCATTAGAATTTTCTGCTTCTCCAAGCATAACTAATATATCTTCATATAAAGCTTGTGGATTTACATTAAGATTTTGTAATATTTTTATTGCAATACTATCACCATATAAGGCACTAGATTCTTTTATAAGTGCAATAAGTATATGTTCTGTTCCTATATAATTTGTACCCATACCTACTGCTTCATCACAACTTCTATTTAAAATTCTTTTCATTCTTGGTGTAAAAGAATCTGAAGATATATGTCCTTTTATATTAGATTCACCTACTAATTTTATTATTTCTTCTTTAATATTGTCAACATTTACATTTTTCATTTCTAATGCTTTAGCTGCAACACTATTTTTAACATATGCTAAACCAAGGAGTAAATGTTCTGTTCCTATATAATTATGCCCAAATTCTGAAGCACTTTTTCCTGCATAGTTTATTACATCTTCTGCTTTTTTTGTAAATTTTAATTGCATATTAAAACCTCCTATTTAGTAAAAATTTCATTAATATATTTTGCTCTATATAGCTCTATATTGTCTTTTTCTGTTATATTAAATCTATCTATAATATTAGCTGTTTGTATATTCATAATAATATTATAAATGCTTGTAGATAAATTATTATCTAATATATCCAAATCTAAACCTAACCAAACATTAGATAAATGATTAATAGCTTCTTCAAATTTTATTTTCTTACAATATTTTATTATACCATAAGAACGATATATTTTATCAATAATATCTAAATTTTTATCTTGTTTTAAAATTTGTCTTAATTCTTTTTCTTTTTCAACTATTTGCATAGTTATACTTTTTAAATCTTCTATTATTTCTTTTTCTGTTTTACCTAAAGTTATTTGATTAGATATTTGATATATACTACCAAAAGCTTTTGTACCTTCTCCATGCATACCTCTTAAAGTCATTCCAAATTTTGCAATACTTTCAGACATAGATTTTATATAACCAAATCTTTCAAGCATTGGTATATATAACATAAAAGAAGCTCTAAGTCCAGTACCAACATTTGTTATACAAGAAGTGAGATATCCATATTGGTTATCATAAGCATAAGACAAACTTTCTTCTAAAAGATTATCTATTCTATTTGCCTCCTCAAAACATTTTTCTATATTATAGCCACTATTTATAGATTGTATTCTTATATGGTCTTCTTCATTTATCATAATATTAATATTACTATTTTTTTCTAATATAATTGCTTTTGGTTTACTACTTTCTAAAAAATTATTACTTATAATATACTTTTCTAACATAGTATATTGTTTTATCTTATCAAGGTTTTCAAAATCTATTTTTTCAAAACAATTTTTACTACTTATTCTATCATTAAATATTGCATTTGTAACTTTATCTATCATTTCTTTAGATTTTTCATTATTTATAAAATTGTAAAAAGGATAATCTTTAAGATTTCTAGCAAGACGAACTCTACTTGATATTATAATATTATCACAGTTTTTTTCTTCATACCACAACATTATAAAGCACCCCTTTCAATTTCTTTAATTTTATCTCTAATTTTAATAGCTTCTTCATAATCTTCATTTTTTATAGCAATATTTAATTTTTCTTTTAATAAATCTATATTATCTAAATTAGGTTTATAAGTTTCTAAATTTTTAGGAACTTTACCTGTATGAATATTTTTTGCTTGCATACTATTAAATATAGGGTTTAATTTTTCTCTAAAGACTTTATAACAATTAGCACAACCTATTTTACCACTATTTTTAAAATGTTCAAAGGTATTTCCACAAATATTACATACATAATTTTTACTATAATTATCTACTAAATTACTACTCGGGAAAAAGTTATAAAAAAAGCTATTACTATAATTTATTTTATCAAAACAATTTTTACATAAATTATAATCAACTTTTAATCCATTAATAACTTGACTGTATTGAATATTAGCTTTATTTTTTTTACATTTATCACATAGCATAAAAACACCCCTTTTAATATTATACAACTTAACTCTTATATATAATAACACTATTAGCCACCTTTGTCAATGAGTGCTAATAAATATTTTAAGTTTTAGCTTACCTATAACCTTTTAGTTATATGTAAGCTATATTAAAATCTGACTTCAATTTTATAAATAAAGAGTCCATTATAACTTTCTAAAACATTTTATACATCTTTTAGCATCTTTACTATTACCAGTATTACAATATTTACATATTTTAAACTTTCTTATACCATCTTTATTTTTACATATTTTTAGAGAATAAGTAACATTTTTATTCATAACATTCTCCTATAACATTCTACCACATTTAAAACAAAATTTATCATTTACATTATTTTTTTGTCCACAAGACTGACATATCCTACATTCTTCTACAGTAGATGATTGTGGTCTTGTATCAATTAAATCTTGTTTATTGCTATAATTTTGTGGTTCAGTTTTTTTATTTTCAGCTATTTTTTCTTTTATTATGGCTATTTCTTTTTCTATTTCTATCATTTGCTTATACTTTTCTTCAAAAAATTCACCTATATTACCACCATAAGAATATATTTCATAAACTTTTTTTCCTACTTCAATATATATATTTTTTAGCTTTTCTTCTTCAGATGATAATTGCATAGAAAGTTTAGTATTTTTTATTATATCTTTAGATGTTTTTGTAATATTTTTGCCTATTTTATTAATCATAGACTTTATTTCTTCCATAAAATCACTCTTTCATAAATTAATTTGTTATTATACAATTTTTTGTACCCTTTTTACCCTTATATAAATTCATATCTGCTATTCGCAATACTTCTTCTATATCATTATTTTGAATATTAAACTCTGATATACCTATTGTCATAGTAATTTTTATATTATAATTTTCATATAATAAATTATAATTTCTTATATCATTTAATATTTTTTCACAAATATTTTCAGCATTTTTAATACTACAATTTTTTAATAGTATTAAAAATTCTTCTCCACCCCATCTACAAACTTCTATATTAAATATATTAGCATTTTCTTTAAGTATATTTGATATACCTTTTAATACTAAATCCCCACAATCATGACCATAAGTATCATTTATCTTTTTAAAATCATCTATATCACAAATTGCTATACAAAATGCAATTTTTAAACTATCAAATTTTTCTATTTGTAATTTTATCCTTTCATCCATACAACGTCTATTACTAATATTAGTAAGTGGGTCTATATTAGCCATATTTTTGAATATTTCATTCATCTTTTCTAAATTTTCTTGTATATGTCGCATTTCATTTAAAAAAGCATATACTAAAAAACCAAAGAAAACACTAGCACATATAGTATTAAAATTATATAAAACCTTATCTAAGTCTTTAAACCTTTCTTGATATAACGCTACTCTAGAATCTGAAAAACTTTTAAGTAATTGGTAACTTAATAGTGTAGTAATAACTATAATATGTCCATATATATCTTTTTTTAATACATTTATAGCCATAAAATAAGTTACAGGTATTAGACAAAGTGGATATACATAAAATCCACCTTGCCAACCTATCAAATATGTACATAATATACTATGCACAGAAACTTCCAAAAATGTTATAATTGAAGAAACTACCAAATGCTTTTTCATCAAATATTTAGCAATAATAATATATATAGAAACACTAAAAATATTAAAAACCATTAATAATTTTATACCTTCAACAAAAAATATAACAAAGAATATACTATGTAATATAATAGCAGCAAAAATACATATTTTAAATGAAGTCAAAAAATCTAAATTTATTTTTGATACTTTATTTTTTTTTAAAATATTCATTATTTATAATCCTTTTGTTAATTATTTTTTCCTGTACCTCTAACACCAACTTCAAAATTCATATTACTAAGGCTTTCTTTTAATGATATATCTGCTTTTGTTCTTTCTAAATTATAATAATCTAGAACACCTATATTACCATTTCTTAAAGCCTCCGCAATAGCTTCTGGCACCATAGATTCAGATTCTACAACTTTAGCTTTCATTTCTTCAACATGAGCTTTCATTTCTTGTTCCATAGCAATAGCTAAAGCTCTTCTTTCTTCTGCTTTTGCTTGAGCTATTTTTTTATCTGCATCTGCTTGTTCTATTTGTAAATGAGCTCCTATATTCCTACCTATATCAATATCTGCTATATCTATTGATAAAATTTCAAAAGCTGTTCCAGAATCTAAACCTTTACTTAAAACTACTTGTGAAATTCTATCTGGATTTTCTAAGACTTCTTTATGACTTTTTGAAGAACCAACAGTAGTAACTATCCCTTCACCTACACGAGCTACTATTGTTTCTTCACCAGCTCCCCCAACAAGTCTTGAAAGATTTGCTCTAACTGTTACACGAGCTACTACTTTGACTTCTATACCATCTATTGCTACTGCTGATATCCAAGGTGTTTCTATTATTTTAGGATTTACACTCATTCTTACAGCTTCAAAAACATCTCTACCAGCAAGGTCAATAGCTGCTGCTTTTTCAAAAGAAAGTTCAAGATTTGCTCTATGTGCTGCAATTAGTGCATCTACAACATTATCAACTCTACCACCAGATAATAAATGACTTTCTAGTTGATTAGTATTTATATCTAAACTAGCTTTTGTACCTTTTATAAGTGGTTTAATAATTCTATCTGGTCTTACTCTTCTAAGTCGCATACCTATTAAGGAAAATATACTAACTTTAACACCTGCCGCTGCTGCTGATATCCAAAGCCCGACTGGTATAAAACTAAATAAAATAGTTATTAAAATAATTACTAAAAAAATTAACCCTGAAAAAATAATAACTTCCATAATAAATTACCTCCTTTAATTACTATTTACTAATCTTACATAAAGCTTATTATCTTCAAACTTTATTATTTTTATTAAAGAATTTCTTTTGATATATCCATCATCTGATAAAACATCTAAAACTATACCATTAAATTCTGCACTTCCAAATGGTCTTAAGTCTGTTTTACAAATTCCTTCTCTACCTATAAATTCTTCCATATTACCAACTTGTTTTTTATCTTTTTCTACTACATCAGATAAAATAAATTTACCATATATTTGCATACGCTTAAATTTCTTTATAACTAAATATAAAGTAAATGGTATAACTACTATTTGAACTAAAACAAAAACTATACCAAGCGTTTTAAATGTAAATAAAGTTATTCCCCAAGATAAAATCAAAGATATAATACCAACTATACCAAAAATGCCAAAACCTGGCATTAATAATTCAACAACTAAACAAGTTATTCCTATCATTAATAATAATAAAATTAATATTACTAGTATTTCCATACAATCTCCCCCTTATTAAGTAAGATTTTGAAAAACACCTAAATTATAGTAAATGGTAATTATTTTATATAATTTATTAAACGTTAAATCTAAATAAAATAACATCTCCATCTTTAACTATATATTCTTTTCCTTCACTTCTTACTAAACCTTGCTCTTTAGCTTGTGTTAAAGAACCAAGTCTAACTAAATCTTCATAAGATACAACTTCAGCTCTAATAAAGCCTCTTTCAAAATCTGAATGTATTTTTCCAGCTGCTTGAGGTGCTTTTGTACCATTTGTTATAGTCCAAGCTCTAACCTCTTGAGGCCCTGCTGTTAAGTAACTTATAAGCCCAAGTAAAGAATAACTAGCACTTATAAGTCTATCAAGTCCACTTGTTTCACAACCTAAATCTGCTAAAAATTCTTTTTTCTCCTCATTGTCAAGTTCTGCTATTTCTTCTTCTATTTTAGCACAAACTACAAATACTTCTGAACCTTCTTCTTTAGCTAATTGTCTTACTTCATTTACAAATGGATTATTTTTTGCATCATCTGCTAATTCTTCTTCAGCAACATTTGTAGCATATAAAACAGGTTTAAAAGTAAGAAGATTTAATTCTTTTACAAAATTAATTTCTTCATCATCATTAAGCTCAATATTTCTAGCTACAACACCTTCTTCAAGACTAGCTTTTAATCTTTCTAAAACATTAAGTTCTTTTTGTAAAGATTTATCTGCTTTTGCTGCTTTTGCTGTTCTTGCTATTCTTCTATCAATAACTTCTATATCTGAAAAAATAAGCTCAAGATTTATAGTTTCTATGTCTCTAACAGGATTTACAGAAGCATCAACATGAACAATATTACCATCTTCAAAACATCTAACAACATGAACAATAGCATCTACTTCTCTAATATGTGATAAAAATTTATTGCCAAGTCCTTCACCTTTACTAGCACCTCTTACAAGTCCTGCTATATCAACAAATTCTATAACAGCTGGTAAAACTTTTTTAGAATCATAAATTTCTCTTAATTTTTCAAGTCTTTCATCTGGTACAGGTACAATACCAACATTAGGGTCTATTGTACAAAATGGATAATTTGCAGACTCTGCACCACCTTGTGTAAGAGAGTTAAATAACGTACTTTTACCTACATTAGGTAAACCTACTATACCAAGTTTCATAAATTTATCTTCCTTTCAATAACTAATCATTTTTCTATATTTATAGTATACTTTATATTAGCTTTTTCTTCAAGAAAAATATTAACTTTTAATATAATATTTACATTTCATTTTATTTACAAAAATAAATTTAAAGGGTATAATAATATAAAAATATGCTTATAAAAGGAGGATATTTTATGGCTTTAGATGGTTTTTCCATTTCAAATATAATTTATGAACTTAAAAATACTATAATGGGTGGTAGAGTTGATAAAATTTACCAACCAGAAAAAGATGAAATAATAATACAAATAAGAAATAAAGGTAATGCTTATAAACTTTTACTTACAGCTAATGCTTCTAGTCCTAGACTTAATTTTACTACTATACAAAAAGAAAATCCTATTAATGCTCCTTTATTTTGTATGGTACTTAGAAAACATCTTTCAAGTGGTAAAATAGTTGGTATTACTCAACCTAATTTTGAACGTATTGTAAATATACAAGTTGAATCTATAAATGAACTTGGTGATTACTCTATAAAAACATTAGTTTTTGAAATAATGGGTAAGCATAGTAATATTATATTAATAGATGATAAAAACAATATTTTAGAAAGTATTAAACATATATCTTTTGATAAAAGCTCTGTAAGAGAAGTTTTACCAGGTAGAACTTATACATTACCACCTTCACAAGATAAAAAAAGCCCACTTGATACAAATTTTGAAGAATTTTATAATATTATAAAAAATTGTATACCAACAAAAACTCAACAAATAATATATAAATCTTATAATGGTATAAGTCCTATTTTAGCATCTGAAATTTGTAATAATGGTAATATTGACCCATCTAAAAATACAGAAGAACTTTCAGATAATGAAATAAAAAGTTTATATAATTCATTTAATAATATAGTTACATTAAATAATAAAGAAAACTTTAAACCACAAATAATTTATAATGAAAATGAAACTGTTCTTGATTTTACTGTTTTTGATTTTAATATATTTAATCATTTAGATAAAAAATATTTTTCTTCTATATCTGAACTTTTAGAATTTTTCTATAAATCTAAAGATTTAACATATAGATTAAACCAAAAATCACAAGATTTAAAAAGACTTATATCACAAAATATAGAACGTTGTGCTAAAAAGAAAGAAATACAACAAAAAACTTTAAAAGATATAGAAAACAGAGATACTTTAAAATTATATGGTGAACTTATAACAGCCAATATATATGCTATTAAAAAAGGTATGACTAAAGTTATATTAAATAATTTTTATTCTGAAAATTTTGAGGAAATAGAAATTAGATTAGACCCAAATTTAACACCTGCAGAAAATGCTCAAAAATACTTTAAAAAATATAATAAAGAAAAAAGGACTTTTATAGCATTACAAGACCAAATTAAACAAAATGATGAAGAACTTTTATATTTAGAAAGTGTATTATCTTCTGTTAATGCTTGTACTGATGAATATGATATAAAAGAAATACGAACAGAACTAGCAGAACAAGGATTTTTAAAACGTCAAAAAAATAATAAAAACAATAAACAAAAAAATAATAAAAAAGCTAAACCACTTCACTATATATCAACTGATGGTTTTCATATATATGTTGGAAAAAATAATACTCAAAATGATGAACTTACACTTCGTTTTGCTAAACCTTTAGATATGTGGTTTCATACAAAAGATATAGCTGGCTCACATGTTATAGTTGTATCTGAAGGTAAAGAAATACCTAATTCTACATTAAATGAAGCTGCAAACCTTGCTGCTTATTATAGTAAGGCTTCAAATTCAAGTCTTGTACCAGTAGATTATACACCTAAAAAATTTGTTAAAAAACCTAATGGTGCTAAACCAGGTATGGTTATATATGAAACAAATAAAACTGCATATATAACACCTAATGAAAAACTTATTGAAAATTTAGAAAAAATAGATTAATTTTTAAGCTATGGACTTTTGTCTATAGCCTTTTTAAATTTTTATATTGTATTAATATAAAAATATTGGTATAATTATTATTAAAATATTTTACAAAGGATAATTTTATGGAGCAAATAAGAGAACTAATAACTCAATCACCATTTTTAGCCCTATTTATAGTAGCTATAATATATGCTTTTGGTGAAATGGTAAGTACAAAAACAAAGGCTTGGATTCCTTCTGTATTTGTTATAGCAATTTTATTTATTATAGGATATTGGACTATATTTCCTAAAAATATTGTAGACTTAGCTGGTCTTGGTATACCGCTTAGCACACCTATTGCAATAATTTTTTGTGTTATACATATGGGTTCATCAATTAGTTTTGACGAACTTAAAAAACAATGGAAAACTATTGTTATTTGTCTTTTTGGTATACTTGGTATGATTGTATTTTGTTTAACTATTGCAAGATTATTTGTAGATTCAGAATACATAATAGCAGGTCTTCCTCCTTTAGCTGGTGGTATAGTATCTGCTACAATGATGCAACAAGCTGCAATAGAAGCAGGATTTGAGAAAGCTGCTATTTTAGCTATTTGTATGTATGTTTGTCAAGGTTTTGCTGGTTATCCTCTTACTTCTATACTTTTAAAAATAGAAGGTAAAAGACTTTTGAAACAATACAAGAAAAATAATATAGTTAATAATAAAAACAATGATGCATTAAAAGTAGAAAATATAACTGAAAAAGAAAAAAGGCTTATTCCTAAAATATCAGATAAATATTATTCTACTTCATTATCACTTGCTATAATGGCTTTAATTGGTTTTATTTCTGTATATTTACAAGATTTTTCAGCTAAATTTTTAGGTGTATATAAAATAAATTCTGCTGTTATAGGTCTTATTTTAGGTATTATATTTGCTGAAATAGGTTTAATAGATAGAAATATTTTAAAAAGAAATAGTTGTTTTAATATTTTTATGTTTATAGTTATGTTATATATTTTTTCAGGGCTTAACAATGCAACACCTGAACTATTACTTGAAATATTAACTCCTATGATAATTATAATTATTGTTGGTGTTTTTGGTATGGCTGTTTTCTCAATAATTATAGCTAAATTATTAAAAGTTAGTATACCTATGGCTTTTGCATCTTCTTTAACTTCTTTATATGGTTTTCCACCTAATTATATTTTAACAGAAGAATGTGCAAAATCTTTAGCAACAACAGAAGAAGAAAAACAATATTTAATGGATAATATGCTCCCACAAATGATAGTTGGAGGTTTTGTAACTGTAACTATTACATCTGTTATAATAGCTAGTATATTTACTCCATTACTATTTACTATAAATTAATATGAGGTGATTTTATGAATATTAAAGAATTAGCAGAACAATATAAGGATTATATTGTAGAAAAAAGAAGGTTTTATCATACTTGTCCTGAAGTTTCTGGAGAAGAAACTAAAACAAAAGAAAACTTAATAAAAGATTTAAAAGAATTAGGTATTGAAGTATATCCTTGTGAAAATTGTAATGGTGTTGTAGGATTAATAAAAGGTGGTAAACCTGGTAAAACAGTTGCTTTACGTTCTGATACAGATGGTCTTAAAGTAGAAGAAAAAACAGATTTACCTTTTGCATCTAAAAATGGAAATATGCACGCTTGTGGACATGATGCACATATGGCAATGGTTTTAGGTGCTAGTAAAATTTTATCTTCTATAAAAGATGAACTTTGCGGAAATGTTAAATTAATTTTTCAACCTGCTGAAGAAATTGTTCAAGGTGCTAAAGATATGATTAATGAAGGTGTTATGGAAGATGTAGATGCTATTTATGGTGTTCATGTTTGGGGAGAATTTAATTCTGGCTTAATGGATTTTTCTTCTGGAAACCGTATGGCTGGTGCTTATTGTTTTAAAATAACTGTTGATGGTATAGCTACTCACGGAAGTTCTCCTCATATGGGTGTAGATGCTATTGTTACTTCTGCCTCTATAATACAAAATTTACAAACTTATGTTTCTCGTGAAAATAATCCACTTAATCCTTTAGTTTTAACAATAGGCACTATAAATGGTGGTAGTCGTTTTAATATTATTGCTAATAAAGTTGTTATGGAAGGTGCTATTAGAACATTTTCAACAAATGTAGATAAAATTTTAGAAGATTTAAAACGTATTGTAACTAATACTGCTAATTCTTTTAATGCTAAAGCTGATGTAGAAATAACTTTCTATACTTTGCCTGTTATAAATAAAAATGAAGATTTAAACAATATAGCTAAAAATGCTGTTAAAAAATTATATGGTGAGGAAAGTTTAAGTTCTTTACCAACTTTAATGGGTAGTGAAGACTTTTCATTCTTTATGGAAAAAGTTCCTGGTGTATATGGCTTTATTGGTATAAAAAATGAAGAAAAAGGTATTATTTATACTAACCACCACGAAAAATTTACAATTGATGAAAATGTTTTACATAAAGGTTCTGCTGTAGCTAGTCAATTTGTTGTTGATTTTTTAAATGATAATTAATCTAAAAGGTGTAGATTACTAAATTCTACACCTTTTTATTTTCAAATATATCTAATTTTAATGATAAAATAGAAAGTATTGCAGATATAACTAAAATATCTATACCTGTTGTTTTTATACTATCCATAAAATAGTCTACTATATTCATAACTAAAAAATATGCATTTATATAAAAAATAATATATAATAAATTGACTATTTTTTTATTAATATTTTGACTATTTATAATTTTATTTACTACAATTTTTAAAAATACCTCAAAAGGTAAAATTATAAATTCTACTATTGTAAAAAATTGTAATACACTTATTAAACTATCATATTTAAACCCTAATAAAGACATTATAAAAGTTAAAATACTAATTATTATTAAAATTAATAATAATATAACTAAAAATAATATTAATCTTAACATTTTATTTTACACTTTCAACAAGTTTTTTTACAAGTTCACTATTTACAACATCATATTTATTTTCATTATTTAAGTAAGCATAACATACATTTTCACTAGCTGTAGTATTATCTTTAATAAAATCTTTACAAGAACTATGTACTTGATTTATACCTGTTTTTTGTATTAAATCTTTAGCATTTTGATAATTTATACCACTACCTGCTAAAATTTCTATTTTATCACCATATTTTTCATTTAATTCTTTTATTAAATCTATCCCATCAAAAGCCTTATCTTTTAATCCACTTGTAAGAAGTCTATCTATACCTAAATCGATTAATTGTTCTATTGCTTTATAAGGATTTGAAACACAATCAAATGCTCTATGAAAAACAGCCTCTTTTTTTCTATCATAACTTTTTATTATATCTATCATTTTACTTGTGCTTTCTATATCAATAGTTTTATCTTCATTTAAAAATCCAAAAGCAATACCATCTGTATTAGCTCTTAAAAGTGCTTTTGCATCTCTAAACATAACTTTCTTATCCTCACTATTGTAATAGAACCCTGCACCTCTAGGTCTTACCATACATATAGTATTTAAATCAAATTCTTCTTTTATAAGCTCTAAAGATGCAATAGAAGGTGTAAGCCCACCTAAAAATAATGCACTATTAAGTTCTATTCTATCTGCTCCACCTAAAAAAGCCTGTTTAGCATCATAAAAACTACCACAACATATTTCAACTATATTTCTCATAAAAATACCTCCTTTGTATACTAATTGTAAAATTCTTTAAACATTTCTTCACTTTTTGGAGAAATAGTAAATTCTAAATAATCATTTTTTATAGGGTGATTAAAACACATTTTATAACAAAATAACCCTATATTTCCATTACCTAATTTTTTTCTTATATTTTTATTATATTTTATATCATTATATAAAGGCAAATTTACATTTGACATTTGTACTCTTATTTGGTGATGTCTACCTGTTTCTAAGTTTATATCTACTAGACTATATATTTGATTATCTATTTCTATTTGTTTCATTTTCTTATAAGACAATATAGCTTCTTTTGCACCACTACTATTTTTATTAACTATTTTTGATATATTTTGTCTTTGATTTTTCATAATAAAATTTATAAGCCTATCTTCATCTTTTGCAATTCCACAAACAATAGCTAAATAATTTTTTTCAAAATTATGATTTTTCATATATTCTGTTAAAATAGTAGTTGTTTTATTATTTTTTGAAAAAACAACAATTCCTCCTACTCCTCTATCTAATCTATTTATTATAGCTAATTCTTTGCAATTTGTATATTCTTCTATAATAGTATATAAATCTTTATCTATTTTCTTTTTATCTTGACAAGATAACATACCAAAAGGCTTATTAACTACAATAATACTACTATCTTCAAAAATAATATTAGATTTTTTACCAAAAATAATATTATTTTCTTTTAAATCAAAACTTTTTAACATACATTACCTCATTTATTATATTATTTACATTTATTATATATAAAATTTTTATTTTTTGTCAATTTATTTTTGTATATAAATACAGAGAAATGACAAAAGTTATATGAATAATATTTTATAATATAGCATATTAAAGGAGGTAAAGAAATGAAAAATATTATTTTTATTATTTTGTCATTATTAGGGTTTTTTATAGGTAGAGTTAGTATATTTCATATGTTGAATCCTATAGCTATTGCTTATTTAGGTTGTCTTTTATTAACGGGAAAAATATTTAACCTTGCTTTAGGTTTTACTTTTTTAGGTTTTTTTAGTAAAAATGATAGTTTTTATATAACAAAATATATTATATGTATAATTATATTATTTTTTATAAATATAATATTTTCTAAATATAAAAATAAAAAAAATATTATGTTTAAAACTTCATTGACAAGTTTTTCTATTTTTATATCTGGATTAATTATATCATTTTTAAATGGATTTTCTACTTACTATTTAGTTTTATCTATACTTGAAACTACATTAACATTTTGTATGTGTTTTATATTAAATAAAGGTATCGATTATATAAATAGAGAAAATAAAACTTTAATAACAAATGAGGAAATAATAAGTATAGGTGTACTTGTAGGCTCTATAATATGTGGTTCTTCTGATGTTTTTTTAGGTAATATATCTTTTACATACTTTTTTATTATAACATTACTTTTATTTGTATGTTACATATATGGTAGCTCTATTGGTGCTATTGTTTCAATATTATCTAGTTTTTTATTATTTATAACAAATTCTTTAAGTGGTGATATAATAATAATTTTAACAGTATCTTCAATTTTGGCAAGTCTTGTAAGAGAAAAAGGGAAATTTTTTATAGCTCTTACTTTTAACTTATGTGTATATGTATTAAGTCTCATAATAAATATAGCTTTAATAGACAATATTTTATTATTTTCTATTATAGGTAGTGATATATTATTTTTATCTATACCTTGTAAAATAAAAGCAAATATTAGCTTTAGTAACCATTTAAAAGGAGAAACTGCTATTACATATACTGAAAAATTACAAATATTAACAAGTGATAAACTCAATAAATATGCAAATTCTTTTGAAAAACTTTCAAAAACATTTTGTAGTTTATCTGAAAAAAAAGTAAATTTAGACCAACAAGATATATCTAATCTTATAGATGAAGTGGCTAGTAAAATGTGTAACAATTGTCAAATGAGAGTTTTTTGTTGGGAAAAAAATTTTTATAGTACATATCAAAATATATTTTCTATTTTAAATATATATGAAAAAAATGGACAAGTAGAAAAAAATTCTATATCTTCTGATTTTATAAATAATTGTATAAATATCAATCAATTTATAGATGTTTTAAATAAAACTCTTGAAATATATAAACTTAACTTATCTTGGAAAAATAAAGTTATTGAAAGTCGTGAACTAGTAGGTAAACAATTAACAGGAATTTCTAATATAATATATGATTTATCAAAAAATCTTTGTGAAGATGTATCTTTTAAAGAAAATTATGAAGCTAAAATTAAATATGCTTTAGAAAATAATGGTATACATACAAAAAATGTTATTATAACAGAAAATGATAAAGGTAAATTAGAAGTTTTATTAAAAGTTGAACCTTGTTATGTGCCTAATAAATGTGTTAAAACTATTTTACCTATAGTTAATGAAGCTTTAGATAAAAAAATGTGTAAACCCTGTTATGATTGTATTATAACAAAAGAAAATAATGAAAGCGTCTGTTCTTTAACTCTTGTTGAAGAACAAAAATTTAGGGTAAGTACTTATGCTGTTACTGCTTCAAAAGATGGTTCTACTGAATGTGGTGATAGTCATTCATTTCTATCTTTACCTAATGGAACTTACCTTTTAGCCTTGTCTGATGGTATGGGTTCTGGTAAAAATGCAAAAATAGAAAGTACAGCAACTATTGAACTATTGGAAGAATTTTTACAAGCTGGATTTTCTAAAGATTTAGCTATAAGTATGATAAATTCTGTTTTATTTTTAAAATCTTCTAAAGATAGTTTTGCCACTTTAGATATGTGTACAATAGATTTATACACTGGTTTTTGTGAATTATTAAAAATAGGTGCTGTTTCTACTCTTATATTACATAATAACAAAGTTGACATAGTTAAGTCTAATTCTTTACCTATTGGCATTTTAAATAATATAGAACCTGAAATTAGAAAGAAAAAACTAGCTGATGGTGATATTATAGTTATGTTTACAGATGGTGTTTTAGACTCTACTAAACAAATTATAGATAAAGAAAATTGGATAATTGATATTTTATTAAAAAATACTTCTACAAACCCTGAAGAAATAGCAAATACTATTTTTGAAAAAACTAAAGAAAATTATAAAAATAACATAAAAGATGATATAACTATCCTTGTAGCTAGAATATGGTGTTAAATTTTATATTATAAGTATATATTTCTAATTTTTGTTAATAATTAAAATATCTTATTTTTGGAGGTTTTTTATGAACGAAAAAAAGAAAGTTATACTTATAAATGGTACTAAAGCTAATTGGTATGAACAAGTGATTTTTATAGTAAAAGAAAATAATCAGCAAAATATACCTAAAAATTTAGTTTTAGAAGCTGAAAAAATTATAAATGAATATATTGCTAAAAAATATAATAGTACAAATATAGATAAACCTTTAAATAATAATAATATTAATGACAATATTAGTATAAATAAACCTAAAATAAAAAGAAACTTAAAATTTTATAATAATATTTTAAATGTATCTATATTTTGTACTATTGCTTTTATATGCTATCTTTTATATCAAATTTATATATAGTATTTAACTTTTCTAAAAATTGTACTATAATTATAATAAATAATTATATGAGGTGATAATTTGTTAGAAAAAATAGCTTTAAATACTATATATAAACATAATCTTATAGAAAAAAATGACCATATAATAGTTGGTGTATCTGGTGGTGCTGATTCTATATGTTTGCTCCATTTCTTATATAGTATAAAAGATAAATTTAATTTGAAAATGACTGCTGTGCATATAAATCATTGTATGCGTGGGGAAGAATCTGATGAAGATAATAAATTTGTTGTAGATTTTTGCAATAATATAAATATACCTATTAAAGTATTTTCTTTTGATATATATAAAAAATCTAAAGAAGAAAATATTTCTAATGAAGAAGCTGGTAGAAAATATAGATACTATGCCTTTAATAAAGTTTTACAAGATTACAATGCTACAAAAATAGCTGTAGCTCACAATAAAGATGACAATGCTGAAACTATTATTATGCGTTTTTTTAGGGGTACTGGTATAAAAGGTCTTTCTGGTATATCTTATAAAAGATATAATATAATAAGACCTATTTTAGACTGTTTAAGACTAGATATTGAAGAATATTGTAATAGACATAATTTACTATATAGAAATGACTCTACAAATAGTATGGACATTTATACAAGAAATAAAATAAGATTAAATGTTCTACCTAATATAAAAAAAGACTTTAACCCTAATATTATAGATACACTTTCTAATATGGCTTTAAATTTTTCTGAAGAAAATAAATTTTTAGACAATCTTACTAAAGATACTTTAAATAACTGTTTAATAGAAAAAACTAGTGATAAAATAATATTAAATATTGATAATTTAAAAGTCATTGATATAGTATTACAAAAAAGACTTTTAAGACTTTGTTTATCTTCTTTTAACAAACAATTATATAATATTTCTTATGAACATATAAATATGATTATTAATATATTAGAAAAACAAACAGGTAAAAAAATAACCCTTCCCAATAATTTATATGTATATAAACAATATAATAATTTAATAATTGGTAAAAATATAGTATCAGATAAAAAAGAAATTAATTATAATTATAAAATAGAATTAGAAAAACAACTTTATATTAAAGAATTGAACAAAAATATACTATTATCTAAAAATATTATAAATATTTCAACAAAAGGCTATACTATTTCGCTAAATTATGATAAAATAAAAAACAGCTTATTTATAAGGCAAAGAGTTGCAGGAGATAAAATTTATATAAATAATATGACAAAAAAAGTCAAAAATATTTTTATAGATTTAAAAATCCCTTCTAATGAAAGAAACTTATACCCTATCTTACTATGTGAAGATAAAGTTATAGGTATCTTAGGGCTTTGCCTATGTAATGAATATAAGCCTAAAAATCTTAATAATACTGTTTATTTATACATTTGGGAGGAAAATGAAAAATGAGTGAAAAAATCGAAGTATTAATTACTGAAGAACAATTAGACAAGAGAATAAGTGAAATTGCTGAAGAAATAAATAGAGATTTTGGTTCAGAAGACATTACTCTTGTATGTGTTTTAAAAGGTGGTGTAATGTTTATGACAGACATTGCTAAAAAATTAAAACAAAAAGTAGAATTTGAATTTATAGATGTATCTAGTTATGGAAATAGTACAGTTTCTAGTGGCAAACTTACTATAAATAAAGCATTAGAAACTTCTATTGAAGGAAAAAATGTTATTTTATTAGAAGATATTGTTGATACTGGGAGAACTTTAAGTTATCTTATAGAATATTTAAAAGAAAAAAATCCTAATAGCTTAAAACTTTGTACATTATTAGATAAACCTAGTAGAAGGGTTGTAGATGTTAAAGCTGACTACATAGGATTTACTATACAAGATGCATTTATAGTTGGTTATGGTCTTGATTATGCTCAAAAATATAGAAATTTACCTTATATAGGTATACTTCATTTAGATGAAGAATAATTATTTATTTTGTATCTTAATTTTTAATAAAAGGAGGTTTTGCCTTGAACAAAGATACTACATTTAAAACAATTTTAATGTATATATTAATATTTGTTTTTATACTTATATCTTTTACAATGTATAAAAATATAAATTTACACAATAATGGTAACTTTGATTATACATATAGTTCTTTAGTAAATGATATAAAATCGAATAACACTAATAATATAGACTATATTAGTATAAAAACAAGTGAAGATATTTATGATAAAGGTTCTGTTATTGTATACTTTATTAATGGAAGTAGAAAAGCTATTCCTATTCCTAGTATGAATGCCTTTATGGAAGTACTTCATAATTCAAATAGTTTACATTTGGTTGAAACTTTTCAGCCTACTAAACCTAGTATATTCTCTGCTACTTATTTACCTTTAATAATAATTATTATTGTTGTTTTTATTGTATTACTTATAATAACTCAACAAGCAAAAGGAAGTGGTGGTGGAGGTGGTCGTGTTTTATCTTTTGGTAAAAGTAAAGCTAAAGTTTTAACTGAAGGACAAAAAACTGCCTCTTTTAAAGATGTAGCAGGACTTAAAGAAGAAAAACACGATTTAGAAGAAGTTGTAGACTTTTTAAAAGACCCTAAAAAATATAAAGATATTGGTGCTAGAATACCTAAAGGTATATTATTAGTAGGACCTCCAGGTACTGGTAAAACATTACTTGCTCGTGCTATCGCTGGTGAAGCAGGTGTTCAATTTTTTAGTATTTCTGGTTCAGACTTTGTGGAAATGTTTGTTGGTGTTGGTGCATCTAGGGTGCGTGATATGTTTGAAGAAGCTAAAAAAAATAAGCCTTGTCTTATATTTATAGATGAAATAGATGCTGTAGGCAGAAGACGTGGCTCTGGTCTTGGTGGTGGTCACGACGAAAGAGAACAAACTCTTAATCAATTACTTGTTGAAATGGACGGCTTTTCTACTAATGAAAACATTATTATTATAGCTGCTACCAACCGTGTTGATATTTTAGACCCTGCTCTTTTAAGACCTGGTAGATTTGATAGACAAATTTACGTAGGTGCTCCTGATGTTAAAGGTAGAGAAGAAATATTAAATGTACACGCTAAAACTAAAAAACTTGCTCAAAATGTAAATCTTGAAGAAGTTGCTAAAACTACTTCTGGTTTTACTGGTGCTCAACTTGAAAATCTTTTAAATGAGGCTGCTATTATATCTGCTAGAAAAGGTAAACAAGAAATTTCTATGAAAGAAATAAGAAAAGCATTTATAAAAGTTGGTGTAGGTACAGAAAAGAAAAGCCGTGTAATAAGTCAAGAAGAAAGAGCTATTACAGCTTATCACGAAGCTGGACACGCTATTATTACAGAAATGCTTCCTCTTATGGATAAAGTTCATATTATATCAATAATACCTACTGGTGGTGCTGGTGGCTATACAATGCATTTACCTGTTGATAAAGGTTATTTCTCTAAAAACTATCTTACACAAGAAATAATGGTTTTATTTGGTGGTAGAATAGCTGAAGAAATTATTTTTGATGATATAACTACTGGTGCTTCTAGTGATATAGAAAGAGCTTCTAAAATAGCTAGGGGTATGGTTACAAAATATGGTATGAGTTCATTAGGTCCTATTGAGTTTATAGATGATGAAATAAGTCCTACTCTTGCATCTTCTATTGATGAAGAAATAAAAGGTATTATATCTTCTTGTTATGATAAAGCTAGAAAAATATTAACAGAAAATATTGATTATTTACATTCTACAGCTAATCTTCTTTTAGAAAAAGAAAAAATTACTGGTGATGAATTTAGAAATTTATTCCCTGAAAACTTTTTCCCTGAAAAAAAATTACCAACTTATCCAGAAAAAGATGAAGATGAAAAAGATACTAATAAAAATGAAAATATTGAAAGTGAATCTAAGGAAAATTAATCATTATGGAAATTACATTTAATGATTTTACATTTAACATTAAAGAAATAAATGATTTAAAAGTTGATAGTAAACTAGTAAAAATGATAGAAGAAGCTATTGAAAAAGATTTAAATAAATTATTTGAAGAACATAAAGAAACTTTCTATTGTTTTACTTTAAATACATCTGGTGAAGCCTTTAGTGTAAGTTTCACTGCTTATTCTAAAGAAGTGTTAGAAAAACTTGTTTCAAAAGAATTAAAAAGAAATCCTGAAATAGATATTGAAAAAGAAATGCACTGTTTAAAATGGTCTTATGCTGATTCACCTTATTCTCTTTATTGCTATGATGAATATTTTTCACATATTTCAGATTATATTTTTAATAAAAGAGAAAAACTTAAAACAGAAAGACAAATAGACAATCATATAGAAAAAGTATTAAATTCAATGGAAAAAGCAATGTATAATATTGATAGTAAAAGTAAATTTAGTAATGGTCAACAACGTTCAAATATTATTATTAATGTAGAATTTATACCACCTGACTATACAAATGTAGAAAGAGCTTTTAGATTAAATTCTATTGATACTATATTATCAACAAATTATATTGAAGCATTAGAATTTGAATATTTTCAAGAATATTTAGAAGAAATAAATAATTAAAAAAATGCTAGAGAAAAACTCTAGCATTTTTTATTTTTAATATCCACTATCTGCTAAAATAATATCTACCATATAAAGCATCTGTTCTATAGTCATTGTACCTTTTGGATTAGCACTTACTGCATCAGCATAGAAACCTATATCACCAGCTTTAATAAGATTAGTTTGATAATTTTTATTAGCATTTTTTATATCTTGATATGGTGTTGTATTAATATCACTTGTAGCTTCAAATTTAGATTTTGTTTTCATTTCATAAAGTTTAACTAAACTATTAATACCAGCTTCTCTACCCACTACAGAACCTTCTAATAACATACCCGAACGTTTTAAAGATTCATAATCTTTAGTAGATAAACCACCATTTATAGCTATTTCTTTTTTATTATTTGCTACACCTGCAACAATATTATTAAATTGCACAACAGATATAGGAGTTTTTATATTAATATTAGTCATATCTGTAAAAGCTATTTTACTATTTACATTAGTAAGTAAATTTACATCATTACTATTATTTACGTTTGTTTGATTCACACCATTAGATATAGTTGTATATTTACCTAATCTATTAGATTTAACTGTATGAATACCTGTTTCACTACTATAAGATGAAGGAACTATTTCCCAAAGGTTATTATTAACATTCCTATAAGAACCTACATTTTTATCTAATGTTAAACTTCTATTTTTAAGTTTAAGCATTACATTCATATCTGAACCTGTGTAAGTAAGAGGTTTATATACCACATTATTATCAATTCCTATTTTTATATTTTGTGGAGTAGTTCCATAAGATTGATTATGATTTAAAGTAGGTAATCCTTCTATATTTTGATTAATTTCTATAGTAGTAGTTGTACCTGTACCAAGTTTACCAATACTTTTTACCTCTGGAGTATTTAAAAATCCTGGGTTTAAAGTAAATCTTGTACCACCAACAGTTATACTAAGAGCTATTTTTCTTTGCTCAAATGCTGAAATTATAGAATATGGTATAATAACTTTTCTATTATCAATAGGATAACCATTATGACTTGTAAGGTCTAAATTATAGTTATATACTTTATTATTTACAAGTTTTGTTATAAATCTTTGGTCTACTAAATTATCATCATTACCATTAGCATCTTTTTGATTAGAACGAAATCTATATGTTAAAGTTTTTGTAATAGAATCATATAATATTTCAAAATCTTCTGTAGGTAATGGATATAAATCATCTATAATATTACCATCATAGTCTCCATCATCAGTAGAAAATTTAGTTCTATATCTAAAAGTTTCTGTCCAATCTGATTCAGCTGTTAAAACTCTATCACCTTCAGGTTTTACTGTTGGTATTTCTATAAATATAGAATCTTTAAAATCTTTATTTAATGATAATTCTATAATATAACTGTAAGCTTTTTCTACTTGACCATCTTTACCTTTATAAACATAAACTTTAGTTTTTGCTCTTGTATAGTAATATTTATTTGCCATTAACTCATTAAATTTTACCATATAAGTCTTTTTAAGATTTGGGTCTATTAAAGGTTCTGCTGTATCTTTTGCATCTGCTTTTGGCTCTTCTTCAAAATCTTCAGGGTCTCTAAGCCATTCTAAAACTAAATACTTATCTGTAATAGGTTTATAATCTGTATTATTATTAGTATTATATGTTGAAAGACTTTTTTCTGATGCTAAACCAAATCCACTTGGTGGGTTAGGTTTTCTTATAGGATCAGTTCTTATATAAAGAGGTGTTGACCAATCTGAAGTTTTTCCTGTTTCTTCTACAATTGCTCTAATCCAAATATAATATCCAGTGTCTGGGAAAAGTGGTTTAATATTATATTTTATAAATTCTCTACCATCTTCTTTATTATAAGGAAAACCATTATCTTTTATTTCTTGACTATTAATAATAAGCCCAGCTTGAGCAGGGTCTTCAAGACCATTTTCATCTATAGCTAATTCATAAACTATTTCATTAGCTTGTTTTTCCCATTCAACTTCAATAGATATATCTGTTTTACCTACTTCATATAATGTAGGTATAGTAGGTGTTATATCTACTTCTGTGTCTTCTGGTAATGTAGTAGCTAAAAGATATGTTGGATATGCTTCTTTTTTACCATCTGTAAGAACTCTATATGGTCTTAATAATATAGCATAAGTTGTATTTGCAGTTAATTGAGAAATTAAATATTCTGCATATTTAGGTTCTACAAATGTTGGATTTATTTGTTGCCATAATTCACTTTCAGATTGTAATAAATTTTCTATATAAGCTTCATATCCACCACTTGACTCTATTTCACTAGTTGGTAAAACTATCATTTCATATTGAATATCTTTAGCAGATATATCCATATGTCTAATTATTAAACTATTAGCTTCTGTATAACCTGCCTCTATAAAGGCTTTTCTAACTTCTTCTTCTGAATCTTTGTTATAAAATTCAATAATTTTATCTGTAGGTCTTACCTCTTTACCATAAACAAGTTCACCATCTCTAATAGCTACAAGTGTATGCCAAGTTCCCTTACCTGTTTCGGCATTTATATCTTCTCCATCATATACTTCAAACCATTTTGTATTCCATTCTACAGTAATTTCTGTTTGAGTAATTACATCATTACCATTTTCATCTTTTTTAACTCTAAAAGGTGGTTTTGATAATGCTTTAGGTCTTGATATATCACCTAATGCTGGAATATATATTTGACCAGTAGCTGGTGGTGCAGATAATCCTAAACCATCTGATGTTGGTTTTGTAGCCACTATTTTTATGTAATATGTTTTATTTTCATCTATAGGTCTTGTTACATAAGCTCCTGTAGCATCTTTTGTTACATACTCTGTTATTTGTTTATAAAATACTTTGTTTTTTACTTCAGGTATATTAGTAGTATCTATTTCTTCAGCCGGAACTTTAGTCATTATTTTAGGTAAATTAGGTTTACTAAGTTCTCCTAAAGAATCTGTTACCCAAACATCATAATATACATTTGTATCAAAATATAATCCATCTTCATTAACATTTTCTTCTTCATTTTCAGTATATGGTGGTCTCATAAATGTATCCCAATATAAATCTATAACAGATTTATTATTTACCACATTTTCTTTTGGATAAAGTTCAGGTTTATTTGGTGTTACATTTACTATAGAAGGGTCATACATAGCTATTTCAGTTTCTACATAACCTTCTACACCTGCTATTTTAAATTTTACTTTAAAATATGTACGTTGAGTTGGCTTTGGTAAACGGAAAGTATTAACATTATTAGCATCTGTTGGTCCACTAATTTTACCTATTTGTGTACTAATATCATCTTCACTTAAACCTGATAAAATTATTATTTCTTCAATATTACCTTGAACACTTCCCCATTGTAATTTAATATATTCTTTTCCATCTTCAAAAACATATAAAGGTATTTTTATATAAGCATCATCTGTTCTATATTCTTTGAATGTTTTTGAGTTATAACCAATTATTTTATTTTTATTATTTATAGTGATTTTTTTAAAGTTATTTGCTCTTATTTCTTTACCTTCATATAAAGGCTCTACTTTTACTGCATATATATTAGAAGGTTTAATATTTTGTTCATCTGTTATTTTTATTGTAAGCCTATCAACATTTCTTTCTGGGTCTTTAGATGGTATAAAATCTTCACTATCAATAGATCTTTCAACAAAATTTGTAAACTGCTCTGGTTTTACACTAGAACCACCTTGTTGATAATATATTTTATACCCTGAAAATATACTCTGACCTTCATATGTAGGATTATCAAAAGTAACTTCTAATGTATTGCCATAACCACTTGCTTCTACTTCTATATCTGTCATAAAAAGTGCTGCTTCTTCTGGTGTATTTGGGTCATAAGGAGCTTCTGTAGAAGTTTGATTATTTGTATGCATATGATACGGTAAAATTTTATATTCATATAAACTACCAGATACAAGATTTGTTTCATCTATTTGTTTATTAGAAACATCCTTACCAACTGTATCAATAATATCTACTTGTCCATTTAATGTTGCATTTCTTTTAGTAATTCTTATTTTCTCTGGCTCGTGACTTGGTATAAAATTAGGGTCATCTACCCAAGGATTAGGATTTTTCCATTTCACAAGAAACTTATATGCTGGTGAAACAACATTATTTTGAGATTCTACTGATTCTATTTTAACATGTTTTTGTGGTGTAGCTAGTATGCTTAAAGGCATATAGCCAATAAGCATAACTGTACACAATAAAAAACTAATAAATCTTTTTATTAGATTAACTCTCATAGAGTACCTCCTAAATACCTAACATAGTAGACATATTAGCAAGACTTTGTAAAAACTCTTGAACAGTTATTGTACCTTTTCCATTCATATTAGGGTTATTATAAATTCCTGTTTCAAATGCTACTTGTATAGATTTTTTATAATTATTATTAATATTTTTTATGTCTTTTGTTAAATTATAATTTCTAATTTTTACTGTTTCTAATTTTGTTCCACTTTTCATTTCATATACTTTAATAGTAAGGTGAATAGCTTCTTCAGATGTAATATTATTATTCATATTTCTATTAGATATAATAATACCTTTTGTTTTGAAAAATTCTATAGGGTCTTGTGTTTTACTAGCTCCACCAACTCTTGCTAATGAACCTATAGTAGCATTTCTTGTCATAGGTGCTCTTAAATTAATATTACCATCTTTACCTAAAAAGTCATCTAAACTATATTTAATAACTATATTTGTTATTTGGTTACTATTAGGTAAATTACCCACACCATTAATAATAACTTTTTTACCTGCAAAGATATATTCACCTGTTTCTTTAGTAAATATAGCTTTTTTACCTAAATAATCTTTTGCACCAACACTTACCCAATTACCATTAGATTTTTTATAACCATCAATAGCTATATCTGTTGGCACTTTATACGCAAAAACAATATCACCTGCTAAAAATTGTATATGCTCTGTTTTTCTTATTAACTTAGTTAAATCATTAGTTAAATTGTTTGCAAATTTTAATTTGAATTCTTCAAAAACTTTGCCTAATTCTTGAATCATTATTTTATTCTCTGTTTTATTTTTTATAAGTTTTTCTATTTTAGCTTTAAGGTCTTTTGAAAATTCTTCTGTTTCTAAAAGTTTATCTATATAATCAAGCATATCTTGGTCCCACTCAATTATTGGGTTTTTTGTAGAAACAATACTAACTTGTATAGTAGTTGCGGGGCTTAAACTATTAGAACTATTTACTACATATTTATTATTTTTAAAATCAACAGTAAGTTTGATAAAATAATCTTTTATATCTTCTTTTTTAGATTCTAATTCTTCAGCTATCTTTTTAATAATATCATTTTCATATGGGTCTATAGTTTTAGGATTAAATATTACATCTGCATCATTATAAGATATTTTAAATCCTTTATTTTGGTCAAATGCTGATATAACGGCACTTGCTGGTAAATAATATTCTTTATAACTTCCACCTTTGCCAACTGCTAAATCTATAATACTATTATTAGTAGTAGCTATTATTTTATCAAAATATTGTGGTCTATAATAAACTAATGTATCTGTAGTTGTATCTTTACCAAACCAATATGGTTGATTTTTTAATTCTTCAACTAAATCTTTAAAATATTTATTCCAATTGTTTACATCTTCATCATAATCAATATCACCACTATCAGAATCTGTTCTATGTTCTACTTCATTTGAGTATATAGATGGTGCATTTAAAGGTATATTTAACATTCTAACTCTTATAGTATATAAAGTACCAGATTTTAAACCTGTTATTTTATATGTTACCTTCATTGTTTTACCATCATCATTATCTGTAAAAGTAAGTTTATCTTTAGGCATTGTTTTATCTTCAGACCATTCACCTAAATCTTCTTTTAAAGAATATTGTAAATTATATTCAGTACCTATAAGGTCTAAATCCATTTTAGGTATATCAAAGCTAATAACTACTTCACTTTTTTTGTCATATTCAGCTCCATATTCTACTCTAAGATTTTTAGGACCTGTTGTATTTTTTGTAGTAAATGTTAAAGGTACCCAAACAGAATATGCTTCATCACCTTTTTCAGAAACTCTAACAGTTCTTATATAGTAGAAATATATTTGATTAGGTGATAAAGTTTTATCTTTTATTCTTCCATCTTCACCTTCCCAAGAAATATATTCATATCTTTCAGGGTCTGCTGGTGTAGTAGCAAATTTACCTGTTTCAGCATCAAATTCATATATTATACCTTTTTCACCATCTTTAGATGTTCTTAAACCAGCTTTATTTTTTACATTTGAAAGACTTTGCCAAGTTTTTTCATAACTTTCTCTAGATTTTAAGAAAGTATCTGGTAATTGCTCACCTTTTGTTTTTATAAATTGATACTCTAAAGTTGATTTTGGCTCTTGCCATTCAGGTATATTGTCTTTTACCAAATTCCAAACTAAATCTACTGAATTTAAAGTGATTTCTTCTGCTATAAATTTATTTGGTGCTGGTGGTATTTTTTCATTTTCTCCAGGTTCTCCATCATTTTTCTTAGTTGTAGCAGTTACTATATGTGAAAATTTAGAATAATCTATTTTTTCTGTTAATAAATCCCCTGCTAATTTATTGGTTAAATTAAATTTTTCTAATATATTTTTTTGTGATATTTTTGTAACCATTTCATATGGTGTTGCGCTAGTTCTACCTACAACATAATAAGTTTGGTTTTCATCTAATCCAAGGAAATTTAATTTTTGTTTATCTATACCCATATCTTGACCAATATTAGCTATTTGAACAATTTTTCCTTGTCTTAAAGTATCTAATAATAATCCATTACTACCTGTTAAAGTATTAACATCAATATTTATACCTTCTGCTGTCATAGCTTCTGTATTTTCATATTTATTTATATTGCTTTTTATGCTTTCTGGTATTTCTTCTTCTTTAGAATATTTAACAAGTTCATCAAATAAAGCTTTTTCTTGTGTAATATAAAAATCATATTTAATAGAGTCATCTTTTAATTCTCTACCAATAGTTTTTAACATAATTTCATTATATACATATAATAAATCTTCTTTTTCTTTATATCTTAATGTATCATAATCTACACTAAAATTAGTTCTATCTACTGTTTCTTCTATAACTCTTAAATTTTGTGGTGGTGGAACTGGTATTCTTTCAATTCCATTTAAAACAAGTGTAACAGGTAATGATAAACCTGTTGTATATGTATCTTCTGCTCCATTTTGTGGTTTTATAGTATAAGTACCTTTAGTAGCTAAAAAGTATATATTAGGATATTCTAATACTTTTTTGTCTGTAGCCCCTTTTTCTGATACAGGTATTTTAAATGTAACATTAGCTACAACTGTTGTAATTTGTTTATTACCTACTACCTCTTTTTTTGTACTTGTAAATGTTTTATCTTCTCCTTCTACTATAGATATTCCAACATTTTTATATTTATCAGGTAAAGTATATTTTATGTTAGTTATATCATTATCACCAAAATCTAAATTTACTCCTAAAAAATCTGTTTCTTCTAATTCTTCAGGTTTTAACCCTTTGTAAAATAAATAATCTATATTAAAATTTGGTGGTATTTGTTTATGTTGACTTTTTAAATTTTCTAAAACAGTTTTAGTATCTATATCCCACTTTAATGTTAAAAATAAATGTTCTTGTTCTTCATCTTTTCTAACAATATTAGAACTAACTATTTCTAAATTTTTAGGTGTACCTAATTTTATATCTGTATCAAATGGTTTATAATGTAAAATTTGAGAAGTAAATTCTAAATCTGATTCATCACCAGTAGGTAAAAGAAGTGTAAAATCTACTTTAAAATATTTCTCTATTTTAGAAACTAAGTCTAATGGAACAGGAACTAAAATTTTACTTTTACCTTCAGTTTTATCTTCATAAGTAAACCAATCTTGAATTGTTCCTACTTGTGCACCTTGTTTTACTATATATTTACCATTATAACCTTTATAAGGTTCTATTTCTAAATAGTATTCTGATTCACCTAAAGCAACTACTTTATATGCTGGGTATGTATAAATTCTACCTATTGGTAAAGTAGTTGGCATAGTTTCAAAATATGTTCTATCATCTGTTCTTTCTAATGATAAGAATATATCATTATATATTGTACTTGATTCTAAATTTCTTAATATAAGTGTACCTGTATGATTAGCATCATCATACTTATATTCAGCTTTAACAGTTCCCTGTCCTCCTGTAACAGTAGCACCATTATTTGCATAAATATTATCTATTTTTACTACTAATTTTTTTGTATTATCTGGGTGTCCTAAATTAAGAACAAGCTCTGTAGGTGTTTTTGTTGTATCTTGAATAAAATCATATTTACCATCTTTCCATGGGTTATTTGGGTCTAATCCATCTTTCCATTCTTTAGGTGTATTAAAAGTAATACTTACCCCTACCTCTTGACCACCAGGATATTCTGTTATAGGTCTATTTGTTTGGTCTATAATGTCTTTACCTAATGGAGTTTTATTAACTATACTTCCTTTTTCTGTCTCATTTGCATAAGGTTTAACTATAAAGCTTTCACCTGTATCTATACCTAAAAATATTCTTTTTGTTTCTTTTTCTTTTTGGTTATTATTTGTAGTATATTCTAAATCAAATGGATATATATTACCTCTTGTTAAACCATTTGTAACAAAATGCATTTTTCCATCTTTCCATAAAAACTTGATGCTTGTATTTCCATATTTAAATGCTGCACCACTATTTTCACTTATTTGAAAAGCAACATCTTTAGCATTACCATCTTGATATACATTTTTTAATGTAAAACTATCTGTATTTGGAAAATTATTTATATTAGCTGGTACATATGCTTTTTGTGCTTCACTATATACTAAAAGTTTTTTATTAGCATCTTGTCCTTTATTATTTACTTTATTATCCCCATTAATTTTATATGTAATAGTAGATTTATCATTTTCTCTTTTTATTTCAAATTCTATATATTTACCATCTGCTAAAGGATATTTTAATGTATAAGTTCCTGTGCTATTTTCAATACCGTTTAACTTATTAATATCCCATATTAATAATACTTCATCACTAAAAGTATCTCTTGATATTTCTTGTAAAATATCATTTAATGTTTTATCTTTGTTCCAAGTAAAATTTGTTTTACTTGTTGCTTTTGGATTGCTATATGCAAAAATACTTAATGTAAAATTAGATAACATTGCATTAAATATCATAACAAACAGCAAAACTTTGGCCGTAAGTTGTTTCATTTTTTACCCTCCTAATTATAATTATAAAAAATTAATTTTAAACATTATATATATTATATCGTAATTTTTATAAAAATAAAATAGTTTTTATAAAATTTTATTATTGTAATTTTTTGTATTTCATATAAAAATCAAAAGTTTGCTTTAAACTACTATATATGTTATAATTAAGTTCAATTTATTATTACCGAGGTGAAAAAATGTATATTTTTAAACAAGCAAAAAATGCTATATTAGATTTTGATAAATATGTAGAACTTTTAAAAACAAAGATTTCAAAAGTTATTGTTTATGCTTTATTTTTTATAATTTTATCAAGTTTTATATATTCTTCATATCCATTTATATCATATTATACTCAAACTAAAGGATTTGATAATTTTATAGAAGAATATATTCCTGATTTCAAAGTAGAAAATAATAAACTAATATTTGATAAATATACTAAAACAGATACTCCTTTAGGATTAACATTTATATTTGATACAAAAGAAAACAATAGTATAACAAAAGAAGATAAAAAAGATGTAAAAAGTCCTATATTAAAATTTACACCTACTCATATTATATCTTCAGAACTTAATTTTAATATGGAGTTAGAACCCTTTATTAAAGGTTTTAATATACAAAATAAAGATGATTTAGTTAATATAAAACTTATTATTACTATATCTAATTTTATAGCATTTGTTATAATTATGATATTGTTTATTTTAATTGATTTATTTTGGCTTATTATATCAACTTTATTAATAAATTTTATTTCAAAAATATATGGATTAAAATTTATACCTTCAGAAATTTTTAAACTTACTGTTTATGTTAGTACAATACCTTATATTTTAAAACTTATATTCTTCTGCTTTGGTATACCTATGCCTTCTTTTATATATATAGGAATTATATTAGCATACTTACATTTTATATTTAAAACTATTTTAATTAATAATAAAAATATTCAAAAAAACACATTATAAGGTGGTAAAAATATGTATCCTATAAACTTATTGATAAAACCTGCATCTGGTAGTTGTAATTTTAAATGTAAATATTGTTTTTATGAAGATATTGCAGAAAATAGAGAAATATCTTCATATGGATTTATGAAACTTGATACTTTAGAAACTATAGTAAAAAAAGCTCTTTCTTTTTCTGTTTCTTATTGTGGTTTTATGTTTCAAGGTGGCGAACCTACTCTAGTAGGATTAGACTTTTATAAAAAATTAATAGAATATGTAAAAAAATATAATACTAGAAATTTAAAAATATTTTATTCTTTACAAACTAATGGGTATTTATTAGATGAAGACTGGGCAAAATTTTTAGCTGAAAATAACTTTTTAGTAGGTATCTCATTAGATGGTATAAAAGATACTAATGATATAAATCGAATTACTAAAGACAATATAGGTACATATGATATAGTTTTAAATAGAATAAATTTATTAAAAAAATATAATGTAGAATTTAATATTTTAACTGTTATAACTTCTCAAGTAGCTAAAAATATTAATAAAATTTATAAGTTTTATAAAGAAAATAATCTTATATATCAACAATATATACCTTGTTTAAATCCTATTGGTGATACTAGAATTAAAGAATACTCTTTAACACCTAAATTATATGGTAATTTTTTATGTAATCTTTTTGATTTGTGGCATAAAGATATTACAAACAACAATTTTGTTTATAATAGATACTTTGAAAATCTTGTTGGTATATTAAAAGGTTATCGTCCTGAAGCCTGTGGTATGGCTGGTATGTGTAATATACAAAATGTTATTGAAGCTGATGGTAGTGTTTATCCTTGTGATTTTTATGTTTTAGATGAATATAAAATAGGTAACCTTTTACAAGATGACTTTATACAAATACATAAAAATAGAGAAAATATAAAATTTATAGAAAACTCTATGAAAATAGAAGATACCTGTAGAAAATGCAAATGGGTTAATTTATGTCGTGGTGGTTGTAGACGTGATAGAGATAGACTTTTAGATGGTAATATTGGTATAAATTATTATTGTGATTCTTATAAAAAATTTTTTAATTATTCAATAGATAGACTTTTAAAACTATAAAAAAATAAAGGCTAAAAGCCTTTATTTTTTTACCTTAAATTTTCTAAATTTATTTCTATTGTTTCAAATTCTCTATTGTTTAATTGTGCTATTTTTTCAATTGGTGTATATTCTATAGTTTCTGATGTTCCATCTTTATTTATTATAGCTTGCCCTCCATTTTTACCTACTGAATAATAAGGTGTAATATATAATTTTTTAGCATCTTCATTTAATTTATCTATTATTACAGTTCCTTTTATAAAATCTTTTGTTCCACGACTACTACCAGAAATATTATTATATTCATTTCCTAAATCATCTTTTATTTTTAATTCTACTGAAAATCTATGAAACTCATTTTTTAAAATTTCATATTCTTTTGAAATATCATTTAAACTATAGCTTATATCTATTTCAGATGTTACAGGGGATATTCTTATATTATCAAAATTAATTGTTAAATTAGTATCTTCTTCTTTAGATGTTTTATTTATATTGTATGATTTATTATCTAATGCTTTTGTCTCTAAATTAAATTTCCATTTTCCTTTTAATTTTTTTATAGTTGCGTGTTCAAAATTATAATCATAATCATTTTCTTTAAAATATTCTTTATCAAATAAAGCATATTCTAGATCTTTAAAAGTTAAATTTATGCCTATATTAGTAGCCTGTTCATCTAGTTGAAACTGTGCTGTACCTATAAATGTATTATTGTTTATTTTTTCATCTTGTTGACCTCTACCAAAACAACCTATATATTTATTTGTATCTTTATTTATAACTTGCATATCTGGCCAAAGGCTTAATATAGTATCCATATCTTCTTCAGTTTCTACTTTATAAGTTAAAAATATATTTTTACCATCAAATAAAACTTCTTCTATAGTTATACTTCCATTTTTATTTTCATCATATATATTTATAGTATTTGCATTTTCACTAAAACCTTTATTATATCCCAAAATATTAAATATATTTTTTATAATAGGTATATCTGATGCTAATATACTATCACTATTATAAACTACTGCTGATGATATTACTGTTATGCCTAAAATAGATGCAATAGCTATTCCTTTTTTTGTTTTTTTATTTTTATTACTTGATTTTATTTTTCCTTTTACATTATTTAAAACTTTCATTTTTTCAATATCGTTTGTTTCCATTTCTTCCACTTCCAAATCTTCTTCATTTATATCTATTTCATTTAATAAATCATATATATCTTTATCTTTCATAAAATTAACCCCCTATCACTTTATTTTTTAATAAATTCTTACCTCTATAAACTCTATTATCAATAGCATTAGGTGTTAAATTTAAAATTTTTGATATTTCTTCAGATTTCATACCTAAATAATATTTCATTATAAAAATTTTTCTATCAATATCTTTTAAACTATCTAACATTTTAAATACTTCTTTTTTTTCTTCTTTATTTATATAACTATTTTCTGGTGAAAAACTATCACATACTAAATTTTCATCTATTTCTAAACTATTCTGTTTATTATTTTTTCTATAATAATCTATTGCCTTATACCTAGATACTTTAAAAATCCATTTTTTAAAATCTAATTCACTATTTCCATAAAATTTATTTCTATTTTGCCACATTGAAAAAAATATATCATTTATACATTCTTCTACTTCATTTTGATTATTGTATAAAACTTTTGTAACAATAGATTTTACCATACCTAAATATTTATCTACTATATAGTTTAAAACTTTTTCATCTCCTTTTTTTAGATGTTTTATAAAATTTTGTTCATTTATCATATTGTTACCTCCTTCCTTTTATACTCTATATAACGAATAGTAAAATCAAATTCTCTCAAAAATTAATAAAATTATTTTAATAAAAATAAAACTAGACTTAATAAGCCTAGCTTTAATTTTTAACTATTATATTTTAAAAATTCTTCAAACACTTTTTTCCTTACTATGTTTGATGTAGAAATTAACTTATTTACTTTATCAATTATTTGAGGATTATTTTTTATAAACCCTCTAGTCTTTTCTGTTTTAAAAAATCTTAAAGAATCTATTACTAATTCAAATAATTCTTCATCATATGTATCAACTAATTTTAAAAGTGTTTCAAATTCATTTAAATTATTTTCATTACCTAAACAATATGCTAATCGTTGTTTCCAAAGTATTGATTTAAAATTTAACTCTTTATTTAATAATTTCCAATCTTCATCATCAAATAACTGTAATATTTCTTGTGCAATAATTACTCCATCATCATACCAAGCATCAGTTATATTTTCTTTTGCATAAATAGAAATAAAATCATCAAATTGATTAAAAATTTTTATACCTTTTTCTTTTATTTCTAAATAATGTATTGCTATACATAGCTTTTTAATATTTTCTTCTATTTTAGAAATAATTTTTTTAAATTCTTCATCACTTTTCCCTGTTGGGTCTTCTAATTGCCAATTATCATAAAATTTTTTATCTAAAACTGGACAAGATACATTACAACCCATTGATATTAAAATATCTGGTGTAGGTATATCTTTATATAATTTAGAATATTGTTCTTTTTCCATATCTATATTATATATTTCTTTCATAAGTCTAACAGCATCTTGATTTATTTCAGGTTTTGTTTCTGTTCCTGCTGAATAACTTTCAAAAATACCTTTTCCTAAATGTTTTCCTAAAGCCTCTGCTATCTGTGAACGGCAAGAATTATGAACACATATAAAAGCAACTTTTTTCATAAAAACTCTCCTTTAAACTAAAAATCTTTCAAAGATATTAAATATATACCCTGTTAATATTATACCAATAGAAACTATTCCAATAAATATAAATAATAACTTATTTTTTAAAACTCTTTTTTTAACATAATCATAGAAGGTAAAGATAAAGCTGTTATACTCATAATAAAATCTAAAACTGTTCCTATACCTACTCCTTTATTATATAAAGCCTCTGCTATAGGTAATGTCCCAAATGTGCTTGCATACATAGGTATACCTACAATAGTAGCTACAATAACCGAAAATATATTTTCTTCTCCTAATATTTTTTGTATAATATCTTCTGGTATCCAATTATGAATAAAAGCACCTACTAAAACACCTACTAATATATATAAATACAAACTTTTAAATGTATCTATTGTTTCTTTTTTAGCATTTAAAATACGTTGTTTTTTTGTATACATTGGTAATTCTTCTTCTTTTTTACAACTACACCCACAACTATTATTATTTAATATATCTTTTTGTATGTATTTATCTAATTTAAACTTTTCTATTATAGTACCACCTATTACAGCTAATATAATACCTAATATTACATAAATTATAGCTACTTTAAAACCAAATATACTTGCTAATAAAATAATTGAACCTAAATCTACTAATGGTGAAGATATTAAAAACGAAAATGTTACACCTGTAGATAAACCTGCATTAGTAAAACCAATAAAAATAGGTATTGATGAACAAGAACAAAAAGGAGTTACTGTTCCCAATATAGCAGAAATAGTATTTGCAAAAATTCGTTTAAATCCACCTAGTATTTTTTTAGTACGTTCTGGTGGAAAATAACTTTGTATATAAGACATAGTAAAAACTATAACACATAATAAAATCATTATTTTTAAAGTGTCATAAATAAAAAAATGTATACTTTGTCCTATTTTAGTTGTTATACTAATACCTAATATATTTAATAATTTGCCTATTAATATACTAAGCCATTCCATACCTAAAACTTGTTTTTCTAAAAAACTAAACATATAAATCACCTCTATTAATTAACTTTTAATTGATTTAACAAACTAATAGCATAATCTATATTTTCTTTATTAATACTATAATAAGACCATTTTCCTTCTTTTCTAGCATTAACTATTTTAGAATCTGTAAGTATTTTCATATGATGTGATAATGTAGACTGACTTATTTCCAATTTTTCTAATATATCATTACCACACATTTGACAACTACATTTTTCTCCTGTTAGTAATATTTCTAAAATTTTAAGTCTACTTTCATCACAAAAAGCTTTAAATAATTTAGAACTTTCTTTATAATCTTTAAACAAAAAATCACCTCATATCTATATATTTTAATTTATCAATATATAGAGTATACCATTCATATTGATAATTGTCAATATATTTTAATTATAAAAAGTGAACCTTAAAATTATAGAGGTTCACTTTTTATAATTAATTTCTATCTTCTTTATAAATATTAAAAAATTTAATCATAAGTGGTACATATGTTATTACAAATAATATCATACAAAAAGGTACTATTAAAAATCTAAATTTTTTAGGTAATATTATACCTATAATAACACCTAAACTAAATAAACATATTTTTAAAAGTGCTAATGTTTTCCAGTTTGATTTTTTAACATATTTATTTGCTAATTCTAACAACTTCATAAAAACACCTTCTTTTAAGTATTCCTATTTATCTCTAAGTTGTGCTTGTAATTTTTCTTCAAGTTCTTTTAAGATTTTTTTCATAGGTGCATTAACTTCTTCATCTGTTAAAGTTTTTTCATTAGACCTAAATAAAATACTATAAGCTACTGATTTATGTCCTTTTTCTATTTGTTCACCTTTATAAACGTCAAAAAGTTTAACACTTTCTAAAAGTTTACCACCTTTAGCTTTTATTATTTTTTCTATTTCTTTAACATTTATTTCATCTTTAACTAGCATAGCAATATCTCTTTGCATAGCAGGGAATTTTGGTAATTCTTTATAATTTATATCAAAATTGGCAAGTTCTACAAGCTTATCTATATAAACTACACCAAAATAAACTTTAGTTTCTATATTATAGTTAGATGCTATTTGTGGGTGTATTTCTCCTACATATCCTATTTCTTCATTTTTATTATCTGTTATAAGTGCTGTTCTACCTGGGTGCATATAATTTAAAGTTTCTAATGGATTATATTCTACTTTATCTATCATACCTAATTTTTCAAATAAGTTTTCAAATACACCTTTTGCATCATAAAAATCCACATTACCATACATTGCAATAGTTAAAACTTCTCTTTCTTTTGGTAATTCTTTAAGTGGTAATTCTTTAGGTAAATACACTTTACCTATTTCAAATAAATGTGCCTCTTTATTTCTTCTATTATAATTTATTGAAATAGAATTTAACATGCCATTTAAAGTTGTAGTTCTCATTATACTAAAGTCTTCACCTAGTGGATTTGATATAGTAACAGTATTTCTAAGGTTACTATTTTCTTCTATATTAAGTTTATCAAACACTTTTGGACTTTCAAAAGAATAAGTTAAAGCCTCACTAAGTCCACAAGAAACCATAGTATTAGTTATTTTTTCAATTATAGACTGTTTATAAGTCTTTTTACCTACTGTTGGTGTACCTGTTGATAAAGTAGCCTCTATATTATTATAGCCATAAAATCTTGCTACTTCTTCTGCTATATCTGCTTCTCTTTCTAAATCTGGTCTAAAAGTAGGTATTTTTGCAACTTTGCCATCTGCTTCAACTTCTACTAATGCAAGTAAATCAATAATTTCTTTTTCTGAAAGGTTAGTACCTAAAAGTTTATTTATCCTTTCACTATTATAAGATACTGTCCAGCTTTCCCTTTTATTTGGATAAAAATCTAAATGTCCTTTTAAAACTTTACCACATTTTAACATATTTATTAACTGACAAGCTCTATCTAATGCTAATATTGATAAATTAGGGTCTAAACCTTTTTCATATTTACTAGATGCATCTGTTCTAAGTCCAAGTTTTTTAGCTGTAAGTCTTATATGTGTACCATTAAAATTAGCACTTTCTAAAAGTATAGTTTTAGTGTCTTCAGTTATCATTGAGTTTTCTCCACCCATAATACCTGCTAAGTCTACTAATTTATTTTCATCTTGAATAACTAAAACAGTTTCATCAAATTCTCTTTCAATACCATCTAATGTAGTAAGTTTTTCACCTTTATTTGCATTTCTAACTATAAGTTTTTTACCTTCTATTTTATCATAATTGTAAGCGTGCATAGGTTGACCAAGTTCAAGCATAACATAGTTTGTTATATCAACAATATTATTTATAGGGCGTATACCTGCACTTGTTAATCTATGTCTTAACCATTGTGGAGAAGGTTCTATTTTTACATCTTCTATAATACGACAAGTATATCTTGGGCAAATATTATAATTTTTAATTTCTATATCTATCATATTATCCATAGATTTTTCTTCTTCTACTACTTCTATTTTAGGCATATTAAAAGATTTTCTAAAAGTAGCAGCTGCTTCTCTTGCAAGTCCTGTTATACTAAAACAATCTGGACGATTAGAAGTAATTTCAAATTCTACTACATCTTCATCTATTTGTAAAATTTCTTTAACACAACTACCAAGTGGGTATTCTTTATCAAAAATATAAATTCCGTGTTCTGGTGCTTCTGGATAATCACTTCTAGTATATCCTAATTCTTCAACAGAACAAAACATACCATTAGACTCTACACCTCTTAATTTACTTTTTTTAATTTTTAAACCCTCAGCAAGTGTAGCACCATCTAAAGCAGCTGGAACATAAGCACCAACAAAAAGATTAGTAGCACCTGTTACTATTTGAATTGGTTCTTCTTTTCCTATATTTGCTTTTACAACTACCAATTTATCAGCATCTGGGTGTTTTTCAATTTCTAAAACTTTAGCTACAACAACTTTTGTTATATCTTTACCTTTATTTTCTACACCTTCAACCTTAGAACCTAACAAAGTCATTTCATCACAAAAAGTGTTTACATCACAATCTAAATCAACATAATCTTTAATCCAAGACATTGGTAAATTCATTTTTCTATCCTCCTAAATTAAAATTGCTCTAAAAATTTAATATCATTTTCAAAAAGTAATCTTAAATCTGTAATTGCATATTTTTGCATTGTTACTCTTTCAAGTCCCATACCAAAAGCAAAACCACTATACTCTTTAGGGTCAATACCTGCCATTTCTAAAACTTTAGGGTGTACCATACCACAACCTAAAAGCTCTATCCAACCACTATTTTTACATACTCTACAACCTTTACCACCACAAGCAAAACAAGATGCATCCATTTCTGCACTAGGTTCTGTAAATGGAAAATGATGTGGTCTAAATCTTACTTTTGTATCTTCTCCTAAAAGTTCTTTAGCAAATACTGTTAATGCTCCTTTTAAATCACCCATAGTTATATTTTTATCTATAACAAGCCCTTCTAATTGATGAAAAACCGGAGAATGTGTAGCATCTACTTCATCAGAACGATATACTCTACCAGGTGCTACAATTTTTATAGGCATTTCTTTATTTTCCATAACACGAATTTGTACTGGTGAAGTTTGAGTTCTTAAAACAAAATCTCCAAGTCCATCTATATAAAAAGTATCTTGTTCATCTCTAGCAGGGTGATTTTTAGGTATATTTAAAGCTTCAAAGTTATAATATGCTGTTTCTACTTCAGGCCCTTCTGCTATTTCATATCCCATACCTATAAATATATTTTTAATATCATCTATAACTTGTGTCATAGGGTGTTTATTGCCTAATTTTTTAGTTTTACCAGGCATTGTAACATCTATTTTTTCAGCTTTTAATTTAATTTCTTGTTCTTTAGCTAATAAAGATTTTTTTATACTATCTATTTTTTCCTCAATGGCTGTTCTTACTTCATTAGCAAGCTGTCCTATTATTGGTCTTTCTTCTGATGATAAAGACCCCATACCTTTTAAAATACTTGTAAGTTCTCCTTTTTTACCAAGTATTTCAACTCTTATTTCTTCTAATACTTTTAAATCACTTGTTTTATTAAGTTTTTCAATAGCTAAATTTTTAATTTGAGATAATTTTTCTTTCATTGTTTATACTCCTTTCAATATTTTGTACCTTAAATATAAAAAAGCCTTCGTCCCAAAAGGGACGAAAGCATAATTTCCGCGGTACCACCCAAATTTATAAAGTTTAACTTTATACACTCATAGACGTAACGAGCCTTAAACGTATCTTTCTAATAAGAAAACTGTTCAAAAGATAAACTCCAGCGTGAACTTCTATATTATTTTATCTTAAAAATGCTTTCAGCCACGACATTTTCTCTCTAAAAGAACCATAATATATACTTTTCGCTTTCATAGTATTTCACTATTTAAAATATAAATAATTATATCATAATAGTAAATGTTGTCAAGAGTATTTATAATAAAAGATTATATTTCCCTTGATTTTCTAGCAAGATATTTCAGTTGGTACAACTACCCCAAACATAAATATACATATAATAACTAAAAAAATTTATATTATTTTTTTGTCATTTTTAAATTTCCTTACTAAATAATATTATTAGTAAAATTTAATCTTAAATATCTTACAAAATTAAATAATACAAAACCTATTATAGCAGTTGTAATATAAATTTGTACTCCCTCTAATTGCTTAAATATTTTAGCTATACTTTCGTATCTTGTATTATTTAAAAAGAATATCATTTTTTGTGTAGCTACTGTTCCTATTGCCATAGGGAAAGTAAGCCCTGCAAAAGCAGGTGTAAAAGCATAAGAGAAAAATTTAGGCAATCTAACTAATACATATATTAAAGATAATAAAACACAAATATATAATATCCATACTAAAACTATATTAGGATTTTTTATTATATTAATATATGATACTATACAAAGACTACAAGGCCCTAAAAGTATTGCTGTTCCATGTTGCATTGTATCTTTAATTTCAAATTTTACAAGACGCCATAACATAATAGGTAATAATAAAAAGTATATAAATATTCCATAGTAGACTATATACTTCAAAAAACCATTTCCACTTATATTTCCACCTACTACACAACTAACCATTATACCATTATAAGTAACAAACCAAGTAGGTAGAAACATATTTATATCACGTGACTTTATAAAATGTAAATAAGTAAATACTATAATATGAATAATATGAAAAATAATAGCTATTAACCATATTACTTTACCTAAAATATTAAAATAATCATATATATAAGCACCTATAAACATACATACCATACATATCCCTGGATATAAACTAGAAGTCATAGGATTTAAATATTCATCTTTTATAAGTTTTGGGTGTATTAAAATTTTTGTTAAATATGCAAATAGTACAACTATAGATAAAAATACTGTAAAATGTCGAATAAATGTAAAACCTAATCCGCTATATATATTGGATAATGTATATGCACCTAACATACAAGGTAAAAGTGGTATTGGTATATGTTTTGTTTTTTCAAATAAATTTCTAATTTTTATCACATTCCTTCCAAATTTATTTATTGGTAAATAATATTAATTATATTTTAATTGTTAAATATAATATTTTAAAGTTACATTTTGTATTATAAGTAAATAGTTATAGTTTAGTTTTATCATTATTTTATTTATTTATTACTAAAAAATTTTTTAATAAATTATATTTTATAAAAAACTTATTAAATAATACTAAATTTTTAAAGTTAAAAAAAAATAAACTAACAATGTTTATATAATGTTAGTTTATTTTCTCTAAATATTTATTATTTTGCTGTTAAAGCAGCCATAGTTATATAGTTATAAGGTTTATTAAAGTGTGGTAAGAAGAATATATCTAATAATTTTAATTTATCAATAGTTACTTCTTCTTGAATAGCTAATGAGAACATATGAATACCCATAGAAATATCTTCTCTTGAAGCCATTTGAGCACCTAAAATAACTCTTGTATTTTTATCATAAACAATTCTTAATTTAACTTTTTCATTGTTATGTTCAATAAATTCTGGTTTTTGTAAATCTTCATATTCTGTTGTAACAGCATCAAAACCATTAGCTTTAGCTTTTTCTAAAGTAAGACCAGTAGAAACCATATTAAGACCCCAAATACTAATACCATTAGAACCTTGTACACCTATACTTTGTATATCTGTACCACAAGCATTATGAGCAGCTACAACACCTGAACGTACTGCATTAGTAGCAAGTGCAATATAGTTAGTATCTTTAATAGAGTTATCATAAACAGTAGCACAGTCACCTATTGCATAAACATCTTTAATACTAGTTTCTTGTCTTTTATTAACAACATATGCACCATTTTTAAATAAAGCTAAATCATTTTTACCAAGTTCATTATTTGGTCTAAAACCAATGCAAAGAACAACCATATCTGTTTTATATTCATTTTTATCTGTAACAATAGCTTCAACTTTACCATTACCAGTAATTTTTTGAACCATTTCATTAAATACAACTTGTACACCATTAGCTTTTAAGTTTTCTGTCATCATATCAGTAAAGTCTCTATCATAATAACCAGAAAGACAAGTTTCTGCACAGTCAATCATTGTTATTTCTCTACCATTTCTTTTAAATGCTTCAGCAAGTTCTACACCTATATAACCAGCACCAACAACTGTAACATGTTTAATACTATCATCTTTTAATTTTTCTATAACTTCAGCAGCATTTTGATATAATTTAACAAATTGAACATTTTCAAGTTCCATACCTTCAATTCTTGGTGTGATAGGTAAAGAACCAGTAGCTAAAATAACTTTATCATAAGTTTCTTCAATTTTATTTCCATCTTTATCTGTTGCACAAACTTTTTTATTTGCATAATCTATACAATCAACTTTAGTTTCCATATAGATTTTAGCACCTTTTCCAGTTAATATATCTTTATTAGAATAGAATAAACCTTCAGAACCTGCAATTTGATTACCAATCCAAAGAGCCATACCACAACCTAAAAAGCTTATATTATTATTAGAATCAAAAACAACTACTTCTTTATCTTTGTAATTATCAAGAATTGTATTTATACAAGCAGTACCAGCATGATTAGCTCCAACTACAACTATTTTTTCCATAATAAAAATCCTCCAAAATAATTTTTGTACATATATGAATATATTATACTATATTACAAGGAATTATACAATAATTACTATTAATTAAAATTAAACAATTTTCAATAATAATTATTGTATAATTTTACTATTAAATACTAAGTTTTACTAATACAAAATTAATAAATTTATATACATAAATACTATTATAATAGTTTTTTTATGTATTTATTATTTTTATTAAATATTAAAAAATAATAAATTACTATTTTTTAGAATAAATACGTAAAATTTTGACTATATTATTAACAAAGTTATAATTTTACGTTTTAGATAAATTATGGAGGTATATATGGAGAATTTACTTTTGTTGAAAAAAGAAAAAAATTTTTTAAAAACCACAAATGCTTTGGACAGTGAAGCTACTGAAATTCTTTATTTTTTACAAGATACTAAACTAAAACTTGAATATGCTGAATTATGTTTAAATTTTGCTTGTGATGATACACTTATAGACAGTATTATATATGAAATATTATCATTGCAAAAAAAATATGATTATTTTTTAAAGCTTAGTAAACAAAAAGGCATAGTTATAAATTTTCCGCAAATATTGCAAAAATTCCCTGCTTCATAGGAGGTTTTTATGTCATCTAATAATTTTATTTATATAATGTTAGGTTTACTTTTTTTTGTTTTATTTTTATCTAGTAAATCTATATTAAAATTTATTTTTAACATATTAATAAGTATAGTAATTATTTATATTGCTAATATTTTTCTAAAATCTAACAACATTTACTTAAATATAAATTTATTTACAGGCTTATTTTCTGGTATTCTAGGTATACCAGGTATAATTTGCCTTTACATATTACAAATATTATTATAAAATACAAAATAAAAATAAACTTTAAGAGGAAATAAAAATGTTTTCAAAATTTTTAACAAACTTTCATAATTATCTATTAAATAATAACTTTTCAATAATAGAAAATAATACTAATAATAATATTTACTTTAAAAATATAGGTTCTAATGGTTATATAATATCACCTATTATAAAAGATAATATAGAATATGAAAATTATTTTAATATTATAGAACAAAATTGTAAATATATATTAGAAAAATTTAATTTATCTAAAATTTATTTAGTTAAAATTTTAATTGGAGAAAATTTTTCTGATAAAGATATAGACTTTTTAAACCTAGAATTAAACCTAGAAGAAAAAATTGTAAATATTATATGGGGTGTAGACTTAACAAATAATAAAATTTTAACAGAAGCTAACCAACCAACAAAATTTTTAGATTTAGAAAAATATATTAAAAACATTTTAAAAAATAAAAATGAAACAATAATTATAAAAAATAAAAATAATATAATATGTAAAAATCCTTATTTAACTTATAGTTTAATAATACTTATTTTATTAATACATATAGTAATATCTATGTCACCTGTATTAGATAAAAATGAAATTGTATATAAATATGGTATATCACCTAATTTATTTGTTGATAAACAGTATTATAGACTTATAACATTTTTATTTTTACATTCTGGTATAACACATTTATTATCTAATACTTTAAGTTTATATATATTTGGTACAAGAATAGAAAAATATTTGGGCAAAACTGCTTTTTTATTAATATTTTTAATAGGTGGTCTTTTTAGTGGTATTTTTAGCATATTATTTACTAGAAGTTACTCTATAGGTGCTAGTGGTGCTATATTTGCATTAGAAAGTGCTACACTATATTTTAGTATAAAAGAAAAAGTTAAACTAGATGGTTTAGATTACTATACAATAGGTATTTTTTCTATAATAGGTATATTAGGCAGTTTTTCAACTCCTAACATTGACAATGCTGGACATATAGGTGGCTTTTTAATTGGTATTATAGTTTGTTTTATATATTATCATATTTACTATAAAAAATTTATAAATAAGTAATATTTTATTGATAGTATAAATATCATTTATTGTGTGAATATTTTTAACATAGTAGGTGATTAAATATGGAAAAACAAATATTTAATATTTTATATAAACTTAACAATATAAAATATTTAGATAATAAAGATAAAAAAATATATATATCTTTTTACAACTTTTTTATTAATAATTATAAAAAATATAATAATGTTAATGACTTATTTAATATTTATTTAATTTATAATGGAAAAGAAAGTTTAAATGAAACTTTAAATTTTTTTGATAAAATTTTAAATATTAATATAACTTTAGATAAGATTTTTATTGTTAATGAAATAAAAAGATATGAAAATATAAAAAATTCTAATATTAAAAATAATATAATTTATTTTCATAATAAAAACAGTAACGTTATTGATGGTAAATTTTTAGTATATAGTAAATGGTTTGATAATTATTTAATAATAAAAAATTTATCTAATAATAAAATATTAAAATTATATGTTCAAGATAATATATTAAAATATATAAATATTAATGATATAATAAATTTAAAAATTATAAAAAATAATAAAAGTTTTTGGTCTATTATAAATATTATAGATTTTCTACCCAATGGTTTAAGAAATGATACATATAAAGAAATATACCAAAAATTATAGGGTGTAGAAATTCTACACCCTTTTATAGTTTCAAATAAAATTATATTTCATAACCTTCTTCTTTTGCTAATTTAATAAGTTCTTTAATAGATTCTAAAGAAACTTTTTTTCCTTTATATTCTACTAAATTCTCCATATCAGCATCAAAAATATCACCAGGTTGATATTTTCTTAAAATAATTTTTTCATCTTCAACAAAAATTTCTAAAGCATCTTTATAATTTAAATTAAAAGATTCTCTAATTTCTTTTGGTAAAACAATCCTTCCTAACTCATCTAAACTTCTTGTCATTCCTGTATGTCTCATATTTTTTCCTCCTATTCTAAACTTAAGGATATAAACTAATAAGTTATTTAAAAATTTTTGAATTTTACATATATTATCACATTTATATAATTCTGTCAATATTTTATATAAATTGTCAAATTTTAGCATATAGAGTTATTATTTATATAATTTGCAATAACTCTAACTTTATATTGTTTTTGAGCACATAAAAGACCATCTTCTTCTGGTAAAATAAACTTAATATTTTTAACTTTTATATCTTCACAAGACTTTCCACTATGTGCTGGTATAGAAATAATTTTCATACCCTTTTTATTCTCTTTTCCTAAGTTATCAACTTCATTTAATGTAATAGCTAATGCAACTTTTTTATTTGGACATATATTTTTAAGTGTTAAACTAAGTTCTAATATTCTTCCTAAATTATCTAAAACATAATTCCCTAAATCAAATTCTAAGTAGTCTTGACAAACATCAAATGTAACAGTTTGAGGGTCTGGACAAGGGTCAACAGAATATATACTTCCACAATTTATTGTTATTTTAGGATTTTGAAAATTAGCTATATTACCCTCATCATCACTATAAGTTATAGATTTATTAACTTCTGTAATTTTAGAGGAATTCCCTAAATATTTAACTTCAAAAGTTAAAGTTGCATTTTCACTAGCCCTTTTACCTAGTTCATTAATAGTCCATTTTAATGTAGTATTGTTAACTAAACTAGCGTTTCCCTTTGTAGGCATCATAATTTCTACTATACTAAAATCATCATTTAATACTTCATCTACTACAATGTTTGTTGCACCTGGTTTTGTAATATTATTTGCAAGTTCTTCAAATACATTTTCTAAATCATTAAGGTCTGGTGTAATTGAAACATGTGTACTATCTGGGTCTGAAGCCCATTGATTTAATGCATTAACATCTACACCATTTGCTCCAGTAAGACCTATACAATAAATAGTAATTCCTGCATCTTTTGCCTGTTGAGCTAATATATTAGGATTTGGTCCTATTGTAGTTGTTCCATCTGTAAACATAATAATAACTTTCTCATTTTGTGATAATGGATTAAAAGTTTCTATTGCTTTTTTAAATGCATCAGAATGATTTGTATTACCTCCAGCTACTAATATATCTATTGCTGTTTTAAGTTCTGCTACATTTGTTGTAAGAGGTACATTTTTAGTTGCTTCAGTAGCAAAACTTACCATACCAATATTACTTCCATTTCCTATTATGCCATTTGCTCCACCATCTGTAGCAGTATCAATTATATCTACAAAAATCTTTGCAGCCTTTTTTACCTCTGATAGAGGTAGTCCTGTCATACTTCCTGACCTATCTAATACTAAAACAATATCTACTGGATTCTCTTGTATATCTGGAGCTGCTGAAAGAGCAAGTGTAACAAAAAAATTTTCACCACATAATATTTCACTTTTATTTAATAATTTATTTGAAAGATTTAATCCCATAAAAAATTCTCCTTTATTTATATTTAATTATAATTAAGGACATTTATTGTTATAAATAACTCTTTTATATTTGTTTGTCCTAATAATATAATATTAATTAAATTAAATTTAGTTACAAAAACTTGTATCAATTTTATATCTTAAAAAATCTTATAAGTATTAAATATAAGCCTCATAAGTATATATAATAATTCTTATCAGCTATAATATATAAGTCTTATAAGTCATAACATATAACCCAAAAAATATTGTTCAATTTGCTAAAAAACCCCTGAAAAATATATAAAAAAATTTAACTAATTTAATTAATATGTATCTTGATTTATGAAATAATATATTATATAATGTTAGTTGAAAAGTAGATTAAATTAATATACTTTATTTTTAAGTTAATCTTTTAGGTATAAATATAAAATATCTAAAAATATATAAAAATTTAATATTGTTATTTAGGGGTGAATGATTAATGAACACTGAATGGAAAGATTTTATTGGTGGTAATTGGCAAAAAGAGGTTAATGTTAGAGACTTTATCCAAAAAAATTACACACCATATGAAGGTGATGATAGTTTCTTAGCTGGTCCTACTCAAAATACAACTGACCTTTGGGCTCAAGTTATGGACCTTACTAAACAAGAAAGAGAAGCTGGTGGAGTTTTAGATATGGATACAAAAGTTGTATCTACTATTACTTCTCATGGAGCTGGTTATTTAGATAAAGACAAAGAAACTATTGTTGGTTTCCAAACAGAAAAACCTTTTAAACGTTCTTTACAACCTTATGGTGGTATAAGAATGGCTGAAAGTTCTTGTGCTGCTTATGGTTATACTGTAGACCCAGAAATTAGTGAATTTTTCACTGTTCATAGAAAAACTCATAATGCTGGTGTTTTTGATGCTTATACAGATGAAATGAAAGCTTGTCGTTCAAGTAAAATTATTACTGGTCTTCCTGATGCTTATGGTCGTGGTCGTATAATTGGTGACTACAGAAGAGTTGCTTTATATGGTGTTGACAGACTTATTGAAGACAAACAAGCACAAAAACGTTCTACAGGTAGTGTAATGACTCCAGATATTATTCGTGATAGAGAAGAATTATCTGAACAAATCAGAGCACTTGGAGAACTTAAAAAATTAGGTGAAATTTATGGTTTTGATATTTCAAGACCTGCTAACGATGTTAAAGAAGCTATTCAATGGATGTACCTTGGTTATTTAGCTGCTATTAAAGAACAAAATGGTGCTGCTATGTCTCTTGGTCGTACATCTACATTTATTGATATATATGCAGAAAGAGATTTAAAAGCTGGTAAATATACTGAAGAACAAATTCAAGAATTTGTTGACCATTTCATTATGAAATTAAGACTTGTTAAATTTGCTCGTACTCCAGAATATAACCAATTATTCTCTGGTGACCCTACTTGGGTAACAGAATCTATTGGTGGTGTTGGTATTGATGGTAGACCTCTTGTTACAAAAATGTCTTTCAGATATTTACACACTCTTAACAACTTAGGTACTGCTCCAGAACCAAACTTAACTGTTTTATGGTCTGTAAGATTACCAGAAGGGTTCAAAAGATTCTGTGCTAAAACTTCTATAACTTCATCTTCTATTCAATATGAAAATGATGACCTTATGAGAGTTACTCATGGTGATGACTATGCTATCGCTTGTTGTGTATCTTCTATGAGAGTTGGTAAAGAAATGCAATTCTTTGGTGCTCGTGCCAACCTTGCTAAATGTTTACTTTACGCTATTAATGGTGGTGTTGATGAAGTTAAGAAAACACAAGTTGGTCCTAAATTTAGACCTATTACTGATGAATATTTAACTTATGATGAAGTTATGCCAAGATATAAAGATATGATGAAATGGCTTGCTGGTGTTTATGTAAACACTTTAAATGTTATTCATTATATGCATGATAAATATTGTTATGAAAAACTTCAAATGGCTTTACATGATAGACATGTAACTCGTTGGTTTGCAACTGGTATTGCTGGTCTTTCTGTTGTAGCTGACTCTTTATCTGCTATTAAATATGCTAAAGTTAAAACAATAAGAGATGAAAATGGTATTGTTGTTGATTATGAAGTTGAAGGTGATTTCCCTAAATATGGTAACAATGATGATAGAGTAGACAGTATTGCTGTTGAACTTGTTCATACATTTATGGAATATGTAAGAATGAACCAAACTTATAGAAATGGTATTCCTACTACTTCTATCTTAACAATTACTTCTAACGTTGTTTATGGTAAAGCTACAGGTTCTACTCCTTGTGGTAGAAAAGCTGGTGAACCTTTCGCTCCAGGTGCTAATCCAATGCACGGTCGTGATAGCAATGGTGCTGTTGCAAGTTTAGCTTCTGTTGCAAAATTACCATTTATGGATGCTCAAGATGGTATTTCTAATACATTCTCTATTATACCTGGTGCTCTTGGTAAAGAAGACCAAGTGTTCGTTGGTGATTTAGAAGTTGAATTAGACCTTGATAAATAATTAGCCTAAAAGGTGGTTATTATATGGATAATGATAAAAGAATTGATGATATAATTGCTATGCTTGATGGTTTTACTACTAAAAATGGTGGTCATATGAACATTGAAGTAAATAGTAATGATATCAATTCAAAAAAAGTTGATACAGCCAATAGCCTAGATTGTTCTACTGGTGATATGGCTTGTAAAGTACCTACATTATTTGAAGGTATTGAAGATAATAATTAGTTAATTTAGGGGCTATATAATAGCTTATAGCCCCCTTATATAATATATTAAATAAATAGGAGGAATTTTTTTATGTCAAATGTAAACAATCAACAAGTAGATAATTTAGTAGCAATGTTAGATGGGTATGCTGAACATGGTGGACACCACCTTAATGTAAATGTTTTCACTAAAGAAACTTTATTAGATGCTCAAGCTCACCCTGAAAAATATCCACAATTAACAATTCGTGTTTCTGGTTATGCTGTTAACTTCAATAAACTTACTAAAGAACAACAAGACGACGTAATCAGCAGAACATTCCACAAAGCAATGTAATTATGGAAGGCTATATTCACTCTACAGAAAGCTTTGGTACAGTAGATGGACCTGGTGTTAGATTTGTTGTATTTACACAAGGTTGCCCACTACGTTGCCTTTATTGTCATAACCCTGATACTTGGGAACTTAATAAAGGTACAAAAATGACTGCAGATGAAATATTAGCTAAATATGATTTAACAAAAAGTTACTATAAAGATGGAGGGCTTACCGTTACTGGCGGTGAGCCTCTTCTACAAATAGACTTTGTAATAGAACTTTTTGAAAAAGCTAAAGCTAAAAATATTCATACTTGCTTAGATACATCTGGTATTATTTTTGACAAAGCTAATGAAAAAATTATTGAAAAAATGGATAAACTTTTATCTGTTACTGATTTAATTTTACTAGATATAAAACATATAAATAATGATGAACATAAAAAATTATGTGCTGTACCTAACACTCATATTTTAGAATTTGCTAAATATTTAAGTGATAAAGGTCAACCTATTTGGGTTAGACATGTTGTGGTAGATGGTTACACATTTAATGAAAAATATTTATATGAATTAGGTCTTTTTATTGGTGAGCTTAAAAATGTTAAGGCTTTAGATGTTTTACCTTATCACGAAATGGGTGAAGTAAAATATAAAAACCTTGGTATAGAATATCCTTTAAAAGATATGCCTGCCCTCAAAAAAGAAGATGCTATTAAAGCTAGAGAAATTATATTAAAAGGTATAAAAGATAAAAGAATTGAGCTTAAAAATAGTTAAAAAGTAATATACTTTTTAACTATTAATTTTATTATGGAAAATAAAGAATATAATATTGAATATAAATGTCCTTGTTGTAATAAATATACTTTTTATGATTTATATGATATTTGCCCTTATTGTTTTTGGGAAAATGACCCTATACAATTAGATAATCCATATCGTAGTAGTGGTGCAAATAAAGTAAGTTTAATAGAAGCAAGGGAAAATTTTATTAAATATGGTACATCTGAAAAAAGATTTGTTAAATGTGTAAAAAAGTAAAGACATAAGTCTTTACTTTTTTATTTATAAAATTATTTTTTTAAACCTAAAGTAATAATTTCTTTTTTACCAAGTTTAATATTTTTATCTAATTGTCTAATTTCTTTTTCTTCTAATAAATCTAACTCAACAATATTCATATCTGTATTAATTTCAAGATTAGCATCTTCTGTTGCAAGATTAAACCATCTAGTAACAATATATTTACTATCATAACTTAATTTAAGTGCAGAATGAGCTACTTCTAAATGACTTGTATCTAATAATTGATAACCACTATTAAGGCTACCATCTTGTAAAGATACTTGTGTATAAGTCCAATCTATTTGATATTGATAAGCTAATTTATAAGATTTATAAACCTCTTTATCTTTTCCATGTGGAATAATAGCAAATTCAACTTGTCTTTGTCCTAAACATTGTGCCTCTGGTGTTAAGAATACACCCCAGTCACCAAGTTCTCTTGTACCTCTATGAATTGTAACAGCAATAGTATTTTTACCATCTCTTAATATTTCATATTCATTTAAACCTTTATTAGCAATAGTTAAACCACACTCATCTGTATGAACATTAACAAATGCTTGTTGATGCTGTGCATTACAAGGATTTTCCCAAGCTTTATCTGGTGTATTATCCCTTTTAGCTACTTCAAATATAGCATCTGCAAAATGATATGGTGTATCTAAATTAGTTTCAAATAAAGCTCTAATTCTATGGTCTAAAGCTTCATTATTAAAACTAGCTACTGCTTTAATAACTGGATTAGATTTTTCAAATGTATATTTTACATTAATAACTTGTTCTATTAATTCATCTACTCTTTGAGCTTTTCTATGTTTAAATTCTACAAGGTCTTGAATTTCTTTGTCTAAAGTTTCATTAGCTTTTTTAGGTACTTTCATAGTATGTGTAACACTTACAACAACTCTATAAGACTCATTTTCTATTATTTCAACTTTAGCATCTATACCTTTAGTAGTAATAGGAGTTTCACCCACTGGCATAAAGTAAATATATTCGTTACCTATATCACCACAATCTTCAAATACACCAAGATTATCCCAAGTTTTATTATTAGCTTTATCTAAAAGATTAAAGCTACCATCTTTATTAAAGTTTACTTCATAGAAAGGTGTATCTATTTTATTATTTTCTTTAACCATAAGTACATTATTAGATTTATTTACTTCATTAGGTATAAGAGCAAAACTTTCAAAACTAAATGATTTCATATCTACAACTTCTAAAGTTACTTTAACTCTTTTAGCAATATAAGGGTCTCTAAATTTATCTTTTGGTAAATCATAATTAAAATAGTTAGGTATAACTTCAACTTTAGCATTCACTTCTTCACCATTAGCATTTACTACTTTATAAGTAGGTAAAGCCATTTCATTTAATTCATTAACTATACCTCTAACAGTTCCTTCTTTAAAGTATTTTTTAAATACTTCAACATCTATTTCTACAACTCCAGAACGTTTATCTGCACTTGTATTAGTAACAATAAAAGGTATAGCATCTTTACTTATATTTTCAAAGTTTTTAGTATTAACTTTAGATTTTAAATAAGCAAGACTTTCATCTATTATATGTTTAGCTACATTTTCAGCTTTTTCAAATCTTGTTACCATTTCTCTATGAACATCATCTACACTACAACCACAAATACTATCGTGAGGATGATTTTCCATTAATAATTTCCAACCATATTTAAATAAATGATGTGGATATTCTTTACCATTTACATAAGCCATAGTAGCTAAAGGTTCTGCAACTTTTTCAAATAACATTTGACATCTAGCATTCATTTGTTTTATATAAATACGAGAAGAAGCTGTATTAGCAAGTGTATACCAACCATCTGTTTGTTGACTTCTAAGTTCACCTGTAATAGTTGTCATATCTTCTTTTAACTCTGTTTTTAATGCTTTAATATAATCTTCAAAATTAGAGTGTATAAACTCTACATCTGGATATACTTTTTTAGCAATTTCTATTGCTTTAGACAAATCTGTTTGTACTGGTTGATGGTCACAACCATTCATAAATAATAAATGAGAAGTACTTGCATATTTAGATGCATCATCTAATTTTTTAGCCCAATATTCTTTTGCTTCTTGTTCATCTGTTGGAATATGTATACCATTACTATACCAGTTAGCAAAAAGTATACCTAAAACAGAAGAACCATCTTCAGAATTCCAATACATTTCAGAATATGGTGATTCATATGTATCACTTTCACCAACTTGATTATTAAATCCAGTTGGTTTTACACCTCTACCAAAAACAGCTGTATCAATACCAGCCTTTTTTAACATTTGTGGAGCTTGTCCCATATTACCAAAAGAGTCTGGAAAATAACCAACTTTACATACTTCACCATATTCTCTAGCTAATTGATGTCCTATTTGTAAATTTCTAACATTAGCTTCACTACTTGTTAAAAATTCATCTTGTAAAATAAACCAAGGTCCAACATGTATTCTTTTTGCCTCTATTAACTTTTTAAGTCTTTCTTTATTTTCTGGTCTTACTTGTAAATAATCTTCTATTAATAAAGTTTGTCCATCTAAATGAAAACTTTTATAATCTTTATCATTTTCTAAAGTTTCAATTAATGTATCAAAAAATTCTATTAATAACATATGATGTTTCTCATATGGTAAATACCACTCTCTATCCCAATGACTATGTGAAATAATATGTGCTTTCTTCATTTAATTTACCTCCTATTTTTATACTATAATTTATTTATTAAAATATATTTTTTATATCTTTAAAGTATATTATATATAAATATTTTAACTATGTCAAATTAAAAAACTTATTTATTTAATTATAAATAAATAAGTTTTTTAATTAGGTATTAACTATATTTTTTAACTATATTTTTCATTTCTTCCCACTTACTTTCCATATCTGAAACAAGCTTAAATTGTGTCCTAGCTCTATCTAAATTATGTCCCTCTCTATGTATTTTAAAATAAGTATCCCCTTGTAAATAATCTGTTAAAAATCTTATTCCACATTCTAAAGTCATTAATTTAGCACCTAAAGGAAATAGTTCTTTTTCTTTACTTGTTAAACTACCTTTTGTACCCTCTATAAATCCTTTAGTATATGCTTCAAAAAGTTCCATACTACATTCAACTTTAGATAAATCTTTTTCATCTTCTAAAGCAGTACTAGCTCCAAATCTTATTGAATCTCCATAATCATATAAAACACTTCCTGGCATAACTGTATCTAAATCTATAACACATATAGCTTTTTTAGTTTCATCATCTATCATAATATTGTTAAGTTTAGTGTCATTATGTGTAACCCTTAAAGGTATTTCTTTATTATTTAATGCATCACAAATAATACGACAATCTTTTTCCCTATCTAAAACAAAATTTATTTCTTTTTCTACTTCTTTAACTCTACCAACTACATCATTTTTTATAGCTTCTTTTAAATTATTAAGTCTATCTATTGTATTATGAAAATTAGGAATAGTTTCATAAAGTGTATTAGCTGGGAAGTCTGCTAAAAGCATTTGAAAATTTCCAAAAGCTACTGCACTTTCATAAAAATCTTGTGCGTTTTCTACTAAATCATAAGTTGTAGCATTATCTATAAAATTATAAACTCTCCAACAATCACCATCTTTACCTTTATAATAATTTTTTTCATCTTTAGTTTTTATAACATTTAAAGTTTCTCTTTCTGGATTTCCTCCATTTTTCATAATAGTATCTTTAAGATATAATGTAATATTAACTATATTATACATTAATTCATCTGGATTTTTAAAAATATTTGTATTTATCTTTTGTAAAATATATTTTTTAATAGTATTATCTTCTAATCTACATTTAATACAAAATGTATCATTAATATGACCTTTTTCTAAAGGTTCTTTTTCTATTATTTCACCATTAAATTCAAAATTTTTTATAGCTAAATCAATTTGATTTTCTATATCCATATAACCCTCCATAGATATAATATTATTTTAATAACAAAATTTATCTAAAGTATAAAACTATATTAATAATATCATTATAACCTATAATTGTCAATTATATAGTTTTTATCCTAAATAAAAAATAATAATATTTAAATAAATCAATAAAAAAAAGCATTATTTTTAAATAAATAATATCTACTATAAATATAGATATAATTATCATAAATGAAGATAAAAACATTAAATATATTTTAGTTAGTGCTTTCATTTCTCTATTTAGTACAAAGTCTTTTAAATTATTTTTATATATATTAGTATTTATAAACCAATTATAAAATTTATTAGAACCTTTCGCAAAACAAATAGATGATATTAATAAAAAGGGTGTTGTTGGTAAAATTGGAACTACAATTCCAAAAATACTAATACTTAAAAATATAAAAGCTAAAATTAAATATATATATCTCATATATCCTCCTTTTCCAACTAGTTTACTAAAAATTATAAAATAATTTTATAGTTTTGTCAATATTTAGACTTTTATACTTTATCTTTCAGTATTATTAGTTTAATTAGTGTAAAAAATATTACTATAATAAATCATATTCTTAAGGAGGAATTTATTATGAAAATATTGCCTATTGCTATAACATTAGTTGGTTTATCTTTAACTGGCTGTGGAAATAACAATGAATCAAATAATACAACTATGGTAGAAAGTACAACTAAATCTTCAATATCAAATAATATAAATGGTGTTTTTGATGGGTATAGATATAATACAAATGATTACAATTTAGAATCTACAACTTATGATAAAAATTCTAATAGTCGATTTGGTGATGGCATGAAAGGTGCTGAAAATATAAAAGGAAATGAAAATAAATCTACAAAAAATAAAATAAAATCTGATATTAATAATATTTATAATAAAGAGAAAAATATGTATAATAATATAAAAAATGATATAAAAAATAGTATGAAAAATTAAAAGTAGGCTTAAAGCCTACTTTTATTAATACACCCCCAGTTGGAATCGAACCAGCAATTAGCCCTTAGGAGGGGCTTGTTATATCCATTTAACTATGAGGGCTAATATATTTAAATTATAATTTAAATATATCTAAATGTCAAATAGTTTTTTTACATCTTTTATATCTACATTTAATATTGCTTCTTTATTTTCATTAGTTATTTGTTCAAATACTTCTTTTCTATATATAGGTATATCTTTAGGTGCTTTTATACCTATTTTTACTTGTTCTTTACCTATATCAATTATAACTACTTCTATATTTTCATTTATAATTATAGAATCTCCCTTTTTTCTGCTTAATGCTAACATATTTATTCACCACCCTTTTTTTGAGAGTGTTTATTTAACATTTCTTTATAAATATAATATTTTATTGGATACTCTTCATTATTACATATTATTTGTTTAGCTTTATTATTAATAGTATTTATAATAATAGGTGCTTTTAAATTTACACTTATATTTTTTGTATCTTTAGGTATAGTAGCCATACAATAAATATACAAATCTTCTTCTTTATCATAATTTAAACTATTTAAACTTTCTATTTCTGCAATAGGGTTATATTCTGGTAAAAACTTAAATATATCAAAAAGTGTAAATACTATGTCTATATCTTCAATAGATTGTAACCAACAAAATGGACTATTTTCATCTTCATCTGTCATAAATAAAAACTTTTTCAAATTTTCAAATCCTGGCAATCCATCTTCAAAATTTATAACTTTTTCATTAAGTATTTCTATTTCTCCAAAAAACCTTGTTTTTAATTTCATATTACACCTCTTAAAAGTTAATTTATATAAGGATTTAATAATAATGATCTATCTCTATTAATTAATTTATTATATATTTCATCTTCATTAAGTAAATTATTTAAATATTCTCTTGCTACAATGTCATTAAAATCAATATTTTTAGTATATCTTATTTCCTTAGTCTTATCTTGCTTAATTGGTTTATAACCAAATATTTCTTTACTATATATTCTATCCACTAAAGAGTTTTGTGCAACTTCAACTGCTTTCATACCAAGTAAAAAAGGACTGATTTTCTCTGGCTTAGGCAAAGCATGGTATAACATATCACCAGAATCTAAACCTTTACCTAACATGTGAATAGTAGCTCCTATAAGCTCTGGATTATTATCATATGCTGCCCAAAAATTACAAGAACTACCTCTATAATAAGGACTAACTCCCATATGAATGTTAATAGCTTTTTTATCTATTAAAAAATCTACTAATGGTTCTTTTATAAAACTACTTCCAAAAATTATATAAATATCTGATTGTAAAGCTAACTGTAGATTTTCCATATTAACTTTATTTAAATCTCCTAATTTTAATGATAAACTTCTTACATTTTTATTTAAAAATTTTAAATCTCCAAAAACTTCTTTTTCTGCTTTTTTAACATTAGAAAAATACTTTTCCATTACCTCAGAGTTATTGAAAAAATCTTTGGTTATACCTGGAAATACTGTATTACATTCTTGAATAGCAAAAACTTCATCACTTATTTCAGATAACTTGTTAATTAATCTAATATGTCTAGGTTGATTACTTGTAAATATAGTTATTTTCATAATATTATCTCCTTAATTCATTAAAAATATTGATATGATCTTCTCTTAAAAATTCATAATTACTATTACCTTTTAAAGTCATATTACTTCTAAAACCTATTTTTATTCCTAAATCTTTTAATACTTCTAATGTATCATTATTGTAAATTCCACAAGGATGTGACATACATATAATTTTATCATTTATAATATTTTCTAATATGCTTTTATTAGTAAAATAATCTTTATATTGTTCTTCTTTATTTAAAGCAGTTATATTCATAGGATGAGTATGACTATGTAAACCTATTATATTGCCATTATTATACAAATCTTTTACCTCTTCTTTACTAATCCAAATTTTACTTTTACAATCCTCAATATTAAAATTATACTTAGTCATTATTTTATTCATAAAATAATCATATTTATCTACAATTATATTATCTCTTAAATATCTAAATAATCTATCATTATCTGTATAAAAATCATAACCTTTTAAATATTCTTTAGGATTAAAGGTATAAATAATATTTTTTATATTATTACCTATAACTTCATCTTCTACTAATAAATTAAAAAATTCATTATAAAAATCATCAATATCTTTATAAACTAAGTTTCTAAAATATCTATAAATTTCTAATTTACTAAAATTTTTAGTAAATATACTTGAATAAATAAAGTAAAAGACAGTTAAAGTATTATACCCCCCCAAAGTTCTTTTAGTATTTTATTAGAAATATCATATTGGCATTTTAAACCATCGTCAAAAGTAAGACAAACATCTTCTTTATCTAACTTATTTTTTAATGCTTTTTCTAACCATTCTCTAGCATCTATTATTTTATATTTTTCATTATAATAATCTAAAATATTAAGCAAATCATTTTCATTTATTGCACCTTGTTGATATATATGTTTTTTATTATCATAAAAATGATGAAACATTATAGCATGACCTAAATTTATCATTTTTCATATTCTCCTTATATATAATTACCCCTTTATCAATGATAAAAGGGTATTGTAATAAAATTATCTTAAATAATCCGCTAAAGTGATTTGTGTTACTTGCATACCAATATTTAATGAAGCCATATAAGCTGAATTAGCCGTATTGTAATTCATCATAACCTCAGCTATATTAGCATCTTCATTTTCACTCATAACAGTTTTATAGTTAAGTTTATCATCTTCTAATCTTGTTTGAACAAGCTCAACACGTTTAGAACGTACACCAATATCTGTTTCTAATGTAGATACTTTAGATTGAAAATCTTCTACATTTTTAATAGTTTGTTCCATTTGACCTCTAAGGTCATTATTTCTTTCCCAATTTAATAAATCTTGTGGTGTAGTTATTGCATCAAGTTCTTCTAAAATCTCTTGGAATGTTTTAGTAAATCCATTACTAATACCTCTTAATGCATCATAATCATCTTGATTATAAACATCTGGACCAAGTGAATTTATAGGTACAGTTATACCAGCACCTACTTGTACTTCTATATATTGACCATCTACTCCATTAGGATATATTTCAGGATTTAATATATTATCACCATTAGCATCTTTTATAATAGGCTTTTCATCAGTTTTAAAACCAGAAAATAAACTTCTTCCCATATAATCACTATTAAGCTCTTGTTCAAACTGTTCAACTAAAGATAAATATTCTTTTAATATTTTTTTCCTATCTTCAGTTGTATAAGTATCATTAGAACCTTGAGTCATAAGACCTTTCATATCTTCTAATATTTTATTCATATTGTTAAAAACAGTTTCTGTTGCATCTATCCAAGAAGTAGCATCAGATGCATTTTTAACATATTGTTCTGTTTCAGAAAGCATAGTTCTAAATTTTAAAGAACGACTAGCTATAATAGGGTCATCTGAAGGAACTTGTATTTTTTTACCTGTTGAACCTTGAGTATTATATCTATCTAATAAACCTAAATTTCTACTAATATTAGTTAACATTCTATTAGACATCATTGCATTTGTTACTCTCATATTTTAAAACCTCCTATACACCAAGTCCATTTATCGTAGTGTTATATATCTCATTTATAGTATTTATAAGTTTTGAAGAAACTTGATATAAATGTTGATACATAACCATATTAGCTATTTCTTCATTTATACTAACTGAAGAAACTTGTTTTCTTTGGTTATCCACAGATTCTGTAACATCTTTATAAAAACTTCTATAATTTTCAGCTTGTTTAGTATCTATACCAAGCGTTGCAGATATAGAGCTAACAAATTGATAAGCTCCACCTTCTTTAAATAAAGAAGTGTCATCTTTAAGTTTTAAGAAACCTAAAACAACTTTATTATTACTAACTTGTGTTGCATCATTTGTATCTGATATAGCAAGTTTTTTAGGGTCTGCTTTTATTGAATCTGAAATAGCAAAATTAAATGCATCTATCATATTATAATTAACTCTATTTTCTACTGTTTTACCATCAGGTCCTATCATAGTAAATAATAAACCACCTGGATCACCATTCATATCAAAACCGTCTTGATGACCTATTACACCATCTAATGGAGTATCATCAGATAATCTTTTACCCGTATTCATAGCATAAGCCATAGTTCTTACAAATTCGTTTAATTTATCTATATAATATGGTATACCTTTATATTTTCCACCAGGTCCACCACTATCACCATCACGAACATCTAAAATACCTTTTAATTCACCTGTAAGTGTATCTAAATTCAATTTATCTCCATTTTTCCATTGTATATCATAAAGTCCTGGTGGGTCATTTGGATGCAATAAATTTTCTCGTCTAACACACTCTAATTTTTGATTACTATTATGGTCAACAAATTCATGACCATTTAATAATACTACATATTTATTTCCAAGTTCTCTACCACTTCCATCAGAATATTCTTTAACCTCTACATTAGCATATTTTGATAATTCATCTATTAAAAGTGCTCTTCTGTCTCTAAGCTCATTTGCAGTATTACCATCTATTTCAAATTGATATATTTGTTCATTTAAATCTGCTATTTGTGTACCAATAGAATTTATACGCTCTACCATAGCATATGCATCATCATTTAAATCAATTTGCTGTTGTCTTAATTTAGTAGCATGATTTCTTATATTAGTAACTAATGTATCTGCTGTATTTATAACAGAATTTCTATACTCTAAACTATCTGATGTAAAACTTAAACCTGATAAAGATTTAAAAAAATCATTTACATTATTAGTTAAACTTGTTTTAGATAATTCACTAAGAGATACTTCCATAAGACTTAATTGACTATGTTTTTGTCCATATTCCCCAAGTGTACTAACTTGAGGCCAATATTTTTGATCTAAATAAATATCCCTATGTTGACCTATACCATATACCACAGTACCAGTACCAACTTGACCTACTCCACTATATCTATTTAAAGGAATTGCTGCTTTTTGTTTTATGTACTGTCTAGAATATCCTTTTGTAGCAACATTTGACACATTATGTGATGTTAATTCTAAACCTGCTCTAGCTGCAAAAAGCCCTGTTGTAGCTATATTAAATTCAAAAAAAGATGAACCCATAATTTAACCTCCTATTATATTCCTACTCTACCTGTACCATTTATTATTTTATCCATCATACCATCTATTACATTTACTACTTTAGCTGCTGAATTATAAGCATGTTGGAATTTAAGCATATTTGATAATTCTTCATCTAAAGATACACCAGAAATAGTTAATCTTTTATTTTGTGCAAGGTCAATTGTACCTACTTTAGACTCTAATTTTTCTCTATCTTCTTGTACCTTAACAGCATAGTCTGTTACTATTTTTTTATAGTATCCATCTATAGAAGCCCCTTCTAAATTAGCAATAGGCTCTTTCCAAGCTTTACTAAGTTCAACTAATATAGTATTATCATCTTTATCACCACTTTTAGAAAAACCAAGTTTATTATAACCATCTGCTTCTAAAAGTTTTGGATTTATTTGTATATTATCAATAGTAAATAATGTATTATAATCATTTGAGTTTTCACCTTGTATAATACCAGGCATAGTTCCTCCACCTACATTAGAATCATCTACACCTTTTCTTACAAATATAGGTATACCATAGTTACCATCTAACCCTTTACCAGACATTGAAGCAGTATTTAATTTAGTAACTATTTCATGCATAAGTGTATCTATTTTTTTCTGAATATTAGGTATAGAAAAATTACCTATTTCACTATCTGGCATAGTATAATTACCTACAACTTCACCACGAGCAACTAAAAGACCTTTTAATGAACCTTTTGTAGTAGTAGAAGTTGTTCCTAAATCTTCAGAAGCTAAATTAGGAAAAAGTGGTGTTGATGTATCACTAGCAGGTAATATTTCATCACTAGAAGAAAATACAGGTTCTACAAAAGGATATTCTCCATTACAATATTTAAGACCTATTTTTTGAGGTATATTACTAACTAATAATTCATTACCTTGAAATAAAATATCTACCCTAGTAGCTCCACTATTTCCTACAGCTGTTTCTTTTACTTCAATATCTATATATCCACTAAGTTCATCTAAAAGATTATTTCTCATATCTTTTAAATCATTAGCTTTACTACCATCTGCTTCTATTTCTTCTATTTTTTGATTTAATTCTCCTATTTGAGCTACTATATCATTTATATTTTTAACTTCTTTTTCTATTTGTTTATTTAAGTTTAACTGATATTCAAATAATTTTTTATTAATATCTTGCATTTTATCTAAAAGTGTAACACAACTTTGAATAAATAAAGACCTTGTTTCTATAGCACCCGGATTTTTGCTCATTTCATTTATAGCATCCCATACATCTGTTATAACTTCTTGAGCTCTATATTCACTTCCCATTTCACCTATAATAGTATTTATTTCTTCACCAGCAGTATACTTTCTAGCATAATATTCACCAAATCCATTTTCTTCACGATATGCTATATCATAAAATTTATTTCTTAATTGTCTTATTTGAGAAACTCCTGTACCAATACCCACTTGCATTTTTAAACTGCCTACAGGGCTTGAGCCTCTATTTAAATACGAAAAATCTTGTTGTATACCTTGTTGTCTTGTGTATCCTAAAACACCAGAGTTAGAAACATTATGACCTGTTACAGCCAAACCTGCTTGTGCTGCTCTAAGACCACTTAATGCAGTACTAATACTTGACATAGATGCCATAATCTTATCTCCTTTACTAATTTATTGTTTTGCATCAAACATTTTTCTGTCAGATGCATTTATTTCATTACCAGAAAAATCATAATAAGTAGGTGTACTACTACTTGATGACCTAATTACATTCATAGAAAAATCTATATATTCCATAGATAATTTTATAAGTTCTTGATTTTGGTCATTTAAAGCTTTTAATTTAGGTAAAATATCTAAAAGTTTTTCTCTTAAACTTGTAAGTTCTTTTTCTCCTTCTTGACCCTTAATAGTTTCTATAATATCTTTTAAAGACATATCACTATTTTTTCCTAATACCATAGATATATCATTAAAAATTTCTATTCTTTTCTTTTCAAGTCTCTGATTTCTACCTACAAGTACATTTTCTTCTTTTACAAATCCTTGTAATTTAGGTATATCATTTTCTATAATAGAAACTTTCTTTTTAGATGCAATGTCTAATAATGATTGATATATATTATTTTGTTCTGTAAGAGTATCTATAAGCTCTTTTATAAGACTTGCCAAAATATCACCTCTTTTATTTTGAAATAAGCTTGTTAACTATATCTTCTGTTGATATATTATAGCTTCCTTGCTCCATTCTTTGTAATATGTCATTAACTTTATCTTCTCTTATATCTGGACTATTAGATACTGCTTTTAAAACAGTTTGAAAATCTCTAGCTTTATCAGAGACTACAAAAGAATCATTTTGCTTTTTTTGTGGTTGTGTTTTTTTATTATCTATATTCTTTTTATTATATATATTTGTTGTATTAAATAAATTAGTTATTTTCATAAATAAGCCCTCCTTTTAATAATATATATCATCTTTTAAATTTCCCTATTTAATTATATATCGTAATTATTTTATGAAATATTAACATTATTTTTTAAATTTATACTAAAATAACCTTATTTATTATAACATAAAAAGACAGGTTTTATATATTCTATTTAAAACCTGCCTTTTATATTATAATGTTGATAATATGGATATTGCACCATTTTTTATAATAACTTCTCCATGTTCATCTAAATAATACTTGGAAATAATATTTGAAATATGTTTTTGACCATATTCACAAACAATAAAATCTAAATCATTTATAAATTTTATATCTTTTTGTAAAGATAAGAAATATCTATCTTGATACTTATATAGTGTATTAGTTCCCTCATAAATATTATATAATCTTTCAGATAAACTTATTACATTGTCTAAAGTTTTAAATGAGTATATATATATATCTTCATCTTCATTTATTATAGTAGTATCTTGAATTACATTTTCAAATTTTCTTATACTACTTTGTTTATATTTTCTATCTTCTAAACTTTTAGGGGTTAATGATACAACTTTATCTATATCCATTTCTTTTGTTACTTTTGATACAATAATCATAACTGTATCCATAGTAACTGGCATAGCTTCTATCATAAGTGGTGTATTTGTTGCATCAAAACCACAATCAAGCATAGCCTCTGTCATTATATCTCTAAAAAATGCTTGTGCTTTTTCAGAACCTTGAGCAAGTTCTGATAGTTTTATTTCTCTTTCTTGTAAATCTTCATTTGTAAGTAAAAACTTTATTTGATTATCATTAATTTTTTCTATCTTCACTTAATCACTTCCCTTAATATTAACAATAAAATATAATTTTGTGTAGATATAGTATACATAAAATTTTGTACATTGTAAAGAGGTATAATCTGTATTAATTAGTTGATAACTCAAAAGGCTTATCTGTTGTTATTTCTAAATTTAGATTAGATGAAAACTTCATTTCTTTTGTAGTAACTTCTGTTGTATCTTGTGTTTTTGGTTCTATAGTTATAACATTTGAACTTTCTTCAAATATTTCTGTTTCAACTGTAGTTGTTGTAATCATATTTATATTATTAACAGAATTAGTATTTAGTTTTAAAATATTATATGAAAAAAGAGAAATAATAGAAGTTATAACCAAACCTGTACCTAAACCCATAAAAAAAATGCTTTTTTCTTTCATAAATTATCATCTCCAAATTTAATTATTAATTCTACTTCCCCTTTACCAATATTTAAAACTTTAGCTATATCTGATACAGACATATTTTGTTTGTGAAGTTCTTTTATTTTATCAGCCATAGGGTGATTACTAATATATTTTGATTTTTTATTATTTTGCTTAATATCAACTTTATTTAATACATTTTCATCTATTTTTATATCTACTTTACTATTAGATATAGATTTTTTCTTTTCTATAGTTTCATATAAAAATAATAACTGTTTTTGTTTTTCATCAAATCTTTTAAATATTTGTTCAGACATTAAATTTAAATCATCTATGGCCAAATCTGCTTGGTCAATAGTATCTTTCATTTCTTTAATATAACTATCTACATTTGATATAGGTGTTGCATTATTATATTTATTAATTTTTAAAATAGATAATATAATTATCATAAAACCTAATACCATTATAAATATAAAAATCAAATTAAATATATCCATAAAAAAAATACCTCTATATACTTATATCTAAAAAACTTAAGCTATTATTATATTTTTTTTCATTTTTTTGTGTTTCTTTTTTATTTTTTCCCTGCTTTTTATACTGACCATTATTACCCTTTCCATCTTTATTAATATTTTGCCCTTCAGATTTATTAGATTCTAATGTTCTTTTATTTTCTGTTTCTACATTTTTTTTAAGGTGTTCTGAAAACATTAAATTTTCATCCATAGTTTTTTGATTATTATCTTCTGTTCTATTTATTTGTGAAGATTTATTTATAAACATTTGAACATCAACAGGTCTTATATCCATATGAAACACCCCTTTACTTAAATTTTATTTACATAAAAATTTCTATTTTTCCATCAATATTTCTTAAAGTACAACTTCTAAGGTCTTCTTTTATAAAAATAACTGCATTATTAATTACAACTTTTGTACCATTATATAAAGTATCTGTAACTTTTATCATACCTTTTTTAGAAGTAAAATATGGCATTAAACTTTTTAAATTTTTTTTATAAACTAAAATTAATTTTTTAATTTCTAACTTTTCTTTAACAGATTTTTCAAAAAGTATTCTTTTTTCTTTTGATAAACTATTAATATCTAAACTAGATAATTTTTTAACAATTCTTTCTAGTTTATTATATTTTTCTGACATTTCTTCTACTTTTTGAACTAATTCTTCATATTTGTTTAAAACCCTATAATTTATACCAACAGTTATATCTGTATGACTAGACATAGGAGCACCTATATATTTTGTTGATAAAACTCCACTTATTATAGATTTACCACCAGTAATAACCCCTTTATCACCTAATATATTAACATTACCTCCACACCACATATCTGAATGCATAATTGAACTTGCAGTTATATCTTTTTCACATATTATAGTAGCATTTTCAACAAAGTTTAAATTAATATTTTCAGAAGCAATTATTCTAGCTTTACCTCCACCTTGAACTCCTTTAGCAATTGATATATTACCATTTGCTATAATATTAGAATCTTCAACAACCCCTAAAATATCAATATCTCCTCCAGCACTTACAGTAAAACCACTTAAAACATTCCCTTTAATAAGAATACTTCCTATAAAGTCAATATTACCTATACTAGTATCTACATCTGATTCTATTTCTAATACTGGTAATATATTTACAGTTTTTCCTTTCATAGCCACGCAACCATCAATATTTGATAATAATAGTTTACCATCTTCAGATATTCTTGTATTTTTTCCTTGTGCTAAAGTTGGTGCTTCTTTAGGTAGTTTACTTGGAACAACTTCATCATATACATTTCTCCCATCAGCACCTTTTATAGCATCTACTCTAGTTACAAGAGTTTGATCTTTATGAACACTTTCAAACATATTAAGCTCTCTATAATCTAGTGTACCATCTTCTAAAACTTTAGGTTTTGTAGTCTTTTTAGATATATCTACATGATATTCTAAAAATCCATTTTTACTTTCTTCAGGTTGTATACCTTTAGCTATAACATATGATTTATTATAATCTCTATTACATATAAAATTCTCTATATCACTAAAATCTAATCCAAAAACTACATTTGACTCTGATATTTTATCCAAAATTTGTTGTTTTGATAATACATTACCATTTTTAAATGGTGCTTTAAATTTAACCTCTGCTAACATTCTATCTTTTGATACAATAATATCAAACTTTTCATCTATATTTATAGCATCTTTATCTTTAGTAATAAAAATATATTTACTACTTTCTTCTATTACTTTATCTATAGTAGAAGGGTCAAAATCTTTTATACTATATTTTTTTACTATCTCTACTATATCTTCTTTAGGATTAGATTTTTTATAATCTACTAAAAAATATACTCCATCTTCACGTGGTTCAATTCTATCTAAAATATTATTCATAAAAAAATTCCTACTTTCATAGCTAGATTATAAATACAATAAATTATAGTTATTACCTAATTTATTTTTTAATATTTTCATACAATTAGAATGTATCTGAGAAACTCTTGATTCAGATACACCCAATACCTTACTTATTTCTTTTAATGTGAGTTCTTCATAATAATATAATATAATTACTTGTTTTTGTTTTTCAGTTAAACTATTTATTGCATCTATTAGTATTTGCTTTTCTTCTTTATGTTGTAAAACTTTTTCTGGTATATTTTGTTCATTTTCTATTAAAGTATCAACTGGCTTTTCATGATTCTGCTCTAAATAGTTATCTAAAGATACCAAAGTATATAGTGAATAATTTTTTAAATAATCTTTTATTTGTTCTAAAGGTAAATTTAAAATTTTAGATAATTCTTCATCCGTAGGACTTCTATCATTTTCTATTTCAAATTTTTCTATAGCTTCTTCTATAACTTTATTTTTTTGTCTTAATGAGCGAGGTACCCAATCTAATTTTCTAATATTATCTATTATTTCTCCTCGTATTCTTAAAGAAGCATATGTTTCAAATTTATAACCTTTTTTATAGTCAAATTTTTCTATAGCATCAATAAGCCCAAAAATTCCATACCCTACTAAATCTTCATATTCTACTAAAGAATTAGTATATATATTCATTCTACCTGCTACAATTTTAACTAAATTAGCATATTTATTTATTATTTTTTCTCTTATTGTAATACTTTTTGTTTTTTCATATTCTTCCCATAGGCTAATATCTTCCAAAATCATTCACCACACTTTATAACTTGTTATAAATTACTTTCTTCTAAATTAACATTATTAGAATTATCTTCTTCTATATTTTCATTATTTTCACTTTTATCTAATGAATTATCTTCTTCTACTTTTTTATCTTCTTCTATTTTATTAAATTGATTTTGTAAAAATATTTCAATAAAACCACCTAAAAAATAAAATACAACAATAGTAATAACTATTGTATAACAAGTTCTTAACAAATCAACATTATAAAAATAAGCAAATGCTGTAGCTATTAAACTTGCTAGTATTGTTATTTTTATTCTAAGTTTTTCTAACATAAAGACCACCTTTTTATATAGTATATGTTCCATGTTCAATAGTTTTTATAATAAACTTTCCATCTGTTGAATGTAATTCTACAGTTCTACCAAAAGTTTTTCCAACATCTTTTGCTAAAACTTTTATACCAAGTCTTTTTAACATATGTTCTGCTGCTGCAACATTTCTGTCACCTATTCTCATACTTTGTTGTGTAGAACCAAAAGCAAACATTTGTGCACCACCAGCTAATTTAGCTACAATTCTACTTTGTTGTGCCCCTTGTCTTATCATATCTTTTGTAAGTTTTATAGTTGCTAAATCTACAAATTTAGCAATATTTGAATTATTTCTTATTTCTTTACTATCAGGTAACATACAATGAGCTAATCCTGCAATTTTAACTACTGGGTCATATAAAGCTATACCAACACAAGAGCCTAAACCTAAGGTTATCAAAACCCCTGTATTTTTAGCTATATTCATATCTGCCATACCAACTATTAAAGAACCAGAACTTATCATAACAAACTTCCCCTATCTTATAGTAAACCTAAATTTATCCCCTTTAAATTTTAAAAATACTTTTTATAAAATATCTATTTAATATTATATTTTAATGGTTAAACAATAGACATTAAATATGTATATTATTTATTAAATACACTCATTAATTTTTGCATAAAGTTTTTAATTCCACTATTATCAATTACTTGTTCCTCATTTATCAATCTATTTCCTATAGATTTTATAGCCATAGCAAAATCACTATTAGGAAAAGAAAGAATAGCAGGTTTTTGCTGTTTTATTGCTTTTATAAGAGCTATATCTGAAGGTATATAACCTAAATTTTTAATATTAATACCTAAAAATTTATTACAAACATGTGATATTTTAGTAAATATTCTATCTGCTTCATATTTATCATCAGCTTTATTTATAACAATATTTAATTTATCTATAGCTCTATTTTGTTCTTTTATTATTTTTATAAGTGTATAGGCATCTGTAAAAGATGTAGGTTCTGGAGTTGTAACAATTATATTTTCATCTGAAGCCATTAAAAAGTTAGTAACATTTGGTGATATTCCTGCACCTGTATCTACTATTATAATATCAGCAATTTTATCAAGGTATTCAAATTGTTCTATAAAGTATTTTATTTCTGTACTATTTACATTAGATAACTCTTTAAGTCCATTTCCACCTGATATAAATTTTATACCATAATTAGTATCTACAACAATTTCAGAAATATTTTTTTCACCTTTCAACATATGATAAAAGTTATATTTAGGTCTTATACCTAAAAGAACTTCTATATTAGCTAATCCAAAATCAGCATCAATTATTAATACTCGCTTTTTAAGACTTGCTAAATATATAGCTAAATTTACTGAAAAACTAGACTTCCCAACTCCACCTTTACCACTACTAATAGTTATAACTCTAGAATTAAGAGTATTTTTTAAATTTGTATTTTGTACATTATTTATTAAATTTCTGAGCTCCTTAGCTTGATCCATTATTTATACATACTCCCTAATAATACTTTAGCAATTTTTTCTCCAGAAAACTTTTCTATGTCAGATGGCACATTTTGACCAACTGTAACATAAGCTATCTTATATTTAGTTTTATATGCTATATTTAATATTGTTCCTATTGTATCTGTTTCATCTATTTTAGTAAAAATAATATTAAATTTTGTAAATCTAGAATAAGTATTTATTATATTTTCTATATCTTCAAAATTACTTGTAGAACTAATAACAAGATATACTTCTGGGTTTTCTATTTCCTTTAACAACTCTTTTATTTCTTCCATATTTTTCTCATTTTTATGAGACCTACCAGCAGTATCAAAGAAAATATAGTCATTAATAAGCTTTAACTTGTTAATTTTTTCTTTAACATCTTCTATAGTATATACAACTTCTACTTGACTACCTAATATTTCTGCATAAGTTTTTAATTGTTCAACAGCAGCTATTCTATAAGTATCTGAAGTTATAAAACCAACTTTAGCTCCTCTATTCATAATAAGCTCTGAAGACAACTTAGCTATAGTAGTAGTTTTCCCAACACCAGTTGTTCCTAAAAATACTATACTTTTTGCTTCTTTTTTGTTATCTGTTCTTTCTATGACTAAATCTCTACAAACTGCTTTTTCTAATATTTCTATTATTTTATTATATACTACTTTTACAATTAAATCAATATTTTGATTTTGTTCTTTATCAACAGGTTCTAATATATCACTACATACAGCTGGGTGAACCCCTTTTGATATTAGCATTTCATATATGAATTGTACAAGTTGATTTTTATATTTATTATTATTTGCATCTTTTTCTAAAGATAAACTTTTCATAGCTTTTTCAAGATAACTTTCTAACTCTACTATTCTTTTTTCTAATCTTTGTATAGTGTCATCTTTTTCTTTTAACTTATTTTCCATACTATTTGATGTAGATTTTGTAAAAAAGTTTTTAGATTTATCATTTGTAAGTTTAACTTTATTTTCATCATAAGATGCTGTAAGTTCTATATAAGGCTTTTTTATTATAGAAAATATTCCTGTAGGAGTAATTTTTTTAATACTAAGAACAATTGCATCATTTCCCAATTCATTCTTTGCCATTTCTATAACTTGTTCTTCTGTTTCGCCTTGATACTTCTTTATCTTCATTAAATTCCCACCATTCCAATAGATTGAATTTCTGAGCTAGGGTCTATTTCATTATAACTTATAACTACTAAATCTGGTGCCACTTGCTCTACTAGCTTTTTAAAATAAATCCTAACAACAGGAGATGTAAGGATTATTGGCTGTATACCAAGAGATGTAAGTTTAGATAATTGTGTATTTAAACTATTAAATATCATTTGAGTTTTATCTGGGTCTAAAGCTATAAATGAGCCTTGTTCAGAATGTTGTACACTTTCCATTATTTCTTGTTCTAACTGAGGGTCTAATGTAATAACTTTATTTTCACCATTTGCAAAATATTTTTGTGATATACTTCTTTTTAATGATTGTCTTACATATTCTGTAAGCATATCTGGGTCTCTAGTTACTTGAGCATAATCTGCTAATGTTTCTAATATAGTTACTAAATCTCTTATAGAAACACCTTCTTTAAGTAAATTAGCTAAAACTTTTTGTACCTCACCAATACCTAATAATTTAGGTACTAATTCATCTACAAGAACAGGGTGATGTTCTTTTACATTATCTATTAATGTTTGAACATCTTGTCTTGATAATAATTCATTTAAGCTATTTCTTATTACTTCTGTTAAATGTGTTGCTATTATTGCTGGAGGGTCTACAACTGTATAACCTAATGCCTCTGCACGCTCTCTTTGTGTTTCTGTAATCCATAAAGCTGGTAAGCCTAAATAAGGCTCTATAGTTTCAATACCATCTATTTCCTCCTCAACATAACCTGGGTTCATAGCCATATAATGATCAAATAAAATTTCTCCTTCAGCTACTTCAACACCTTTTATTAATATTTTATATTGATTTGGTGCAAGTTTTATATCATCTCTAAGTCTTATTATAGGTACTACTGCACCTAATTCTAATGCTATTTGTCTTCTAATCATAACTACCCTATCTAGTAAATCTCCCCCTTGATTACTATCTACAAGTGGTATAAGACCATATCCAAATATTAATAAAATAGGGTCTACATTCAATAAAGAAATAACATTTTCTGGACGTCTAATTTCTTCGACTTCTTCATCATCTGTGGAAATTTCTTCTGTAATAGCTTGTACTTTTTGCACTTTATCAAGTTGATATCCACAAAATACTAAAACTATACCAAATGGTACAAAGAACATAGTTGGTAATGGTGTAAAGCCTAATGCAATCATAACAACCCCTGCTATATATAAAGTTAAAGGAATACTAAATAATTGCTTTGTAAGAGATTGTGTAATTCCACCTTCTTCACTAGATTTAGTAACCAATATACCTGTCGCAGTTGATATTAAAATAGCTGGTATTTGTCCTACAAGACCATCACCAATAGTCATAAGTGTATAAACTTGTATAGCCTCTCCAAAAGGTAATTTAGTACCTGTTGAAAGACCTGTCATACCAAGTGTTACACCACCAACAATATTTATAACTGTAATTATAATACCTGCAATTGCATCACCTTTTACGAACTTAGATGCCCCATCCATTGCTCCATAAAAAGATGCTTCATCTTGAATTTCTTTTCTTCTTGCTTTAGCTTCTTCATCATTTATAAGACCTGTATTTAAATCAGCATCTATAGCCATTTGTTTACCTGGCATAGCATCAAGAGTAAATCTTGCTGTAACTTCAGATACCCTTTCAGAACCTTTAGTAATAACCATAAAGTTTACTAAAACAAGGATTAAGAATATAATTACACCTACAACCATATTACCACCAGCAACAAATTGCCCAAATGTTTCTATAACTTTACCTGCATCACCTTGTAAAAGTATTAACTTTGTAGATGATAAGTTTAATGCTATCCTAAATAATGTTGTTACAAGTAACATTGTAGGAAACATATTCATATCAAGTGCCTTTTTAGCATATATAGCATCTAAAAGAATTAATACTGCTAAAAATATATTTATCATAAGTAAAAAGTCAAGTAAAATTGATGGTAAGGGTATAATTAATACTAATACTATTAATATAATAAAAATACCTAAAAATGCTTCTTTTATTTTCATAAAAAATTCTCCATAAAATCTATATTAAAAGTTAAACCATATTTTTAAGCTTATATACAAAGGCAAGTACTTCTGCTACTGCTTGATATAACTCTGGTGGTATTTCTTTTCCAACCTCTACAGTATTGTATAAAGCCCTTGCTAATGGCTTATTTTCTACAATTTCAACTTTATTTTCCTTAGCTACATCTTTTATCTTTTGTGCTAAATGGTCTACACCTTTAGCTACTACAATCGGTGCACCTTCTTTTTCCCTATCATATTTTACAGCAACAGCAAAATGTGTTGGGTTTGTTATAACAACATCTGCACCTGGTACTTCTTGCATCATTCTTTTTAAAGCAGATTCTCTCATTTTCTGTCTAATTTGACTTTTAATAATAGGGTCCCCTTCTGTTTGTTTATATTCATCTTTTATATCTTGCTTACTCATTCTAAGTTTTTTATTATGTGAATATTTTTGATAAACAAAATCTAAAATAGCTATTATAATGAAAAAATAACCTACTTTCATACCTATATCAATACAAAGATTAAAAATATATAAACAAGCAGAAAACATATCCATATATACAATATTAACTATTTGATGTACTTCTCCCTTTATAGAATTAAATACCACTATACCTAAAAATATTATTTTTATAATAGATATAATTGCATCTACAAGTTGTTTAAAAGAAAATAATCTTTTAAAACCTGTTGCTGGATTAAATGCATCAAATTTTGGTTGTAAAGGTTTAGTTGTAGGATGCCAACCTACTTGTAATAAATTTGCAACTATACCTATTACCATTGATATCACACATATAGGACCTGCTATAATTATACATCTAAATATCATATATATAAAAAAATCTAAAATATAATCATCACTTACTATAGAATCTATATCTTGTATAAGTGTAAAATTAAAATTCATTACACTAGCTATTTGCTTATACATATATGTTCCTAATAATTTTATACTTAAAAACCCTAATATCAATGTTATAGCTGTAGCAATTTCTTTACTTATTGCTACTTGCCCTTCTTTTCTTGCTTTTTGCTTTTTCTTTGGTGTAGCTTTTTCTGTTTTTTCACCATTAAAAAAGCATAAGTCTATATCAATATAAAAACTATTTTTATCTTTTATTTTTGAAATTATCATGGAATCATAACCTTTATAGAGTTTAATATAAGCTCTGAAATTAAATTATATATTGTATAATACATTTCAGAAATAACTGGTATTATAATCCATAAAGCTGCTAAACCTGCTATAACTTTAAGAGGCATACCAACAGCAAAAACATTCATTTTAGGTACTGCTCTTACTAAAACTCCTAATGTTATATCCATAACTAATATAGTACCTATTATAGGCAAAGCAAATAAAAATCCTATTTTAAAAAACTCTACCATTATATTTATAATACCAAAAATTAAGCCATCATTACCTAATATATATGCTTTACCAATAGGTAAAGATTTATAACTATAAAATATGGTACTAATAACCATATGATGCCCTCTATTTATAATAAATAAAGCACATATCGCAAAATAATATAAATTACCTGTTATTGGTACTTGTGTATTAGTCATAGGGTCAAATATATTTGCCATAGAATAACCTATTTGTTGGTCTGTCATATGACCTGTAAAATAAACTGTATTAAATACAAAAAATACTATATAACTTATTATAGCACCTACAAAAAATTCTTTTAAAATTAACATAAAATAACCCATAATACTATTTACATATACAACTTCTGTAACATTACCAGAAGCAAATATTATACCTGATAAAGCCATAGCCAAACCAATTTTCACCATAGCAATACCATTATTACCACCTATAACAGGCATAAAAATTATAAAACCTATCATTCTAACAAATATTAACATATATAAATCTACATTATTAAATATATCAATTAAAATTTGAGCATTGTCTAGATTCATATTATCTCTCCTAACGTATAAATCTAGCAAGGTCTACATATAAAGCCATAAATAATTCTTTTATAACACTTATTATAAATGGTCCAAATATTATTAATGATAAAAAAACTGCTAAAATTTTAGGTATAAAAGCTAAAGTTTGTTCATTAATAGATGTAATTGTTTGAATTATACTAACAACTATACCAACTATAAGTCCTAATAACAAAGGTGGTGCAGAAGCAAGTATAACTGTCTTTATAGCCATTTGCATAATATTTATAACAGTATCTTCTGACATAAAAATCCCCCTTATCCTGTAAATGTTTTTATAATATTACCAATAATTAAATTCCAACCATCAATCATTATAAAAAATATAATTTTAAATGGGGCTGATATTAAAGCTGGTGGTAACATCATCATACCCATAGCCATAAGTACAGATGATACAACCATATCTATAACTATAAAAGGTATATATATAAGAAATCCTATTATAAAACCTTTTGTTACTTCACCTAATATAAATGAAGGTATAAGTACAGAACTTGGAACTTCATCAGGACTATTATAAGATTCTATACCTGCTAAATCTGTAAATAGTTTTAAATCCTTATCACTAACTTGTGTAAACATAAATTCTCTTATTGGTTTCATAGATTCATTTATAAATTGTTGTTGAGAAATTTTGCCCTCAGAATAGGGATTAAATCCATTTTCATTTATTTGTTTTATAGTTGGTGACATTATAAAAATAGTTAAAAATAGTGCTATACCTATTATTATTTGATTAGGTGGCATTTGTTGTGTACCTAAAGCATTTCTTAAAAAATGTAAAGATATTATAATTCTTGTAAAAGATGTAAGCATTATTATTAATGATGGTGCTAAAGTTAAAATAGTAAATAAAACTATTAATTGTACAGATGTGGCTACACCACCATTTGAATTTTCACCAACACTAATACTAACATCTGGTAAAATATTATTTGCAAAAACAGTATAAGAGGTAAATATTGTTGTAGAAAAAATAATAGTTATTAAACTTATAAGTTTTACTAAATTTTTTTTATTTTTCATATTTACCTCCTTTTTTATCTTTTATATTATTTATATATTGTTTTAGTTGTTTATCAAAAGGTAATTGATTAGGGTTATCTTGTATAATTAAATCATCACCATTTATTTCTGATAACATTCTAATACCTTCTTTTGAAGAACTTATTAAAAAATATTGTTTATTAACTTTTACAATATGAATATGATGCAAACCAATAGATATAGTTTCAATAACTTTCATATTGTTTTTAGACATAGTTTTTATTTTTGCACCTGCTATAAATTTTGTAGAATAATATGCTAAAAATACAACAACTACAAATATAAAAATAATAAATATAAGCTGAAAAGCCATTTCCAAAAAACTTGTACTTTGGCTTTTTTGCACTATATTAGATAGTATTATCATAAGTAAATTATCCTATTACTTTTTTTACAGCTTCTAAAACTCTATCTGGCTGGAAAGGTTTAACAATAAAGTCTTTAGCACCTGCTTGTATAGCTTCAATAACCATTGCTTGTTGTCCCATTGCTGAACACATAATAATTAAAGCATTAGCATCTGCAGCTTTTATAGCTTTAGCTGCTTGAATACCATCCATTTCTGGCATAGTAATATCCATAACAACTAAATTAGGTTTAAGTTCTTTATATTTTTCTACTGCTTGAGCACCATTTTCAGCTTCACCTACTACATTATACCCATTTTTTGTAAGTATATCCTTTAACATCATTCTCATAAAAGCAGCATCATCAACTAAAAGTATATTATTTGACATTTTTTTACACTCCTTATTAATTATAATTATATTTTATTTGTTATATTCTTTGTTCAGTACTTATAATATCTGTTACTCTTACACCAAAATTTTCATCTATAACAACAACTTCACCTTTTGCTATAAATTTTCCATTAACAAGTATATCAATAGGTTCACCTGCTATTTTATCAAGTTCAATAATTGTACCTGGATTAAACTCTAATATTTCCCTTATAGGCTTTCTTGTTCTACCAAGTTCAACTGTAACTTCTAAAGGTACATCTCTAATTATTGTAATATTTTCTTTTTGTTGTACAAGGTCATTCATATCAAAAGACTGAAATTGTGCTGATTGAACATTTACGTTATTATGCATAATATTGCTTGATTGTGAATACATTTGTTGTTGCATATTTGGAGGTGGCATCATAGGCTGTTGTTGTGGTTGCATCATAGGTTGCTGTGCCACTGTCTGTTGTGGTTGTTGCATTTGTGGTTGTACTGATGGCTGTTGAGTTTTATTTTGTGATGAGGAATTAGCCATTTCTTTCTCATTAGCTGTTAATTTATCAATAATACTTTCTGCAAATTCAATTGGTAATAATTGCATTATTTCACTATCTATTAAATCATGTACAACCATTCTAAAAGAATTACATACTAAATGTTCATCTATCATAGTAAAATCTTGAAAGAAAGTATCATCATCAAATCTTAAAATAAATGCTTGGGGTGTATCTATATCTATCTTATATCCTAACATAGAAGATAACGATGTAGAAGATGAACCAACCATTTGATTCATAGCTTCAGATATAGCACTTAAATCTAATTCTGTAAGTTCTTCATTTACATTTACATTTCCATCTCCACCCATCATAAGATTAGCTATTATTTTTACGTCTTCTTGTTTTAAAACAAGAAGGTTAGATCCTATAATACCCTCTTTATAGTTTATTCTAAGACCTACACAAGGTTTATCATAATTTGTAGATAATTCTTTTGGATATACTATACTAACAGTAGGTGTAGATATTTCTACTTTATGGTTTAATAAAGCGGATAATGTTGTTGCGGCTGTTCCCATACTAATATTACCTATTTCACCTAATATATCCTTATTTTGTTCAGTTAATAATTCATTTTCTAAATTGGAGTTATTATTTTCATTTGTAGCTACACTATCGCCTAGTAAAGCATTTATTTCTTCTTGCGAAAGCATATCGCTCATTTTTATTCCCCCTTCCTAATAATAGAAGTTATTTGTATAGCATTTTTGCCTTTATTTACACCAGGCTTAGCATAAAATTTTGTTAATTCTCCAACTTGTACTTTAAAATCAGAGTTAACATAAGAATCTAGTGGGATAACATCACCTACTTGAATATTTATAAATTCATCAACAGTAATATTAGTTTTACCAACTATAACAGATATAGGCACTTTTGCCTCTTCTAAACGTCTTTCTACAAGTGGTCTATACTGTTCATCATCAGCATCACTAGAGTTTCCAAACCAATGTTTAGTATTTAAATTACCAACTATAGGTTCTATGACAATATATGGTATACAGAAATTCATTAGTCCTTCTATATTACCAACTTTAATACTTAAAGTTATTAATGCAACCATTTCATTAGGTGACATTATTTGAGCAAATTGAGAGTTTGTTTCAATTTTTTCTAAATGTGGTCTTACTTCACAAACTTGTCTCCAAGGTTCTTCTAATCTTTCAACAAGCTTATCTATAATTTTACTTAATAATGTTACTTCTATTTCTGTAAAATCTCTAGTTTTACCAATAGTTTCACCAACACCACCAAGCATTCTATCTATCATAGCATAACCTACACTAGCAGATAAATCTAATATAATTGAGCCTTTAAAAGGATTAAAATTTATTATACTCAAAACAACAGGATTTAATAATGAATTATTAAATTCTCCATAAGTAACTTGTTCAGAGTTTCTAACTTCAATAGTTGTAGAAGTTCTTAAATAACCTGTTAAAAATGAAGATGATACCCTAGCAAAGTTATCAAATATAATTTCTAGTGTTCTAAGTTGCTCTTTACCAAATTTTGAAGGTCTAGCAAAGTTATATTCTTTAACTTTCTTTTCTTCTACTGGCGGTTGTTCTGCAATTTCATTACCACTTGCCATAGCACTAAGCAACTTGTCTATCTCATCTTGAGATAAAATTTCACTCATTTATATATCACCTACCTTTCTAAAGTATATATTATATTATTGAGTAAAGAAATCATCAATATATACGTCAACAATGAGATTTGTTGCAAAAATTTCTTGTAAACTTGCTAGTATTTCATCTTTAACAACAGTTTTGGCATTTGTCATTTCCATTTCTTCATATGTTTTATTTCTACAAATGTCAATTATTGTATCTTTTATTATTGTTTTCTGTAATTCTAAATTAGAAATTAGGTTTTCTGCTTCTTTAGAAGTTTCTTTACTTGTATTTATACCTAAATTGACACTTATTTTTATAACATGGTCTTTTTGGTCAGGTCCTTTTAACAAGTTTGTTATTATGGTTTCTCCTAATGGAAATACTGTTATATCTTCAATAGGTACAGTTTGTTGAACAACTATATTTGTATCTGTAGCATCATTAGTTTTATTCATAGCTTTATAAAGAAATCCAAAACCAACTGCAAATAAAACTAGTAATACTACTAATAGTAAGATTATTAATGTCATTCCCATTTTATTCTTACTCATTTTATTTGTCCTCCTTATATGTTATATTTCATTGTTATAATATTTGCTAATAACTTTTATTTCAACTCTTCTATTGATAGCTCTATTTTCAGGTGTGTCATTAGGAGCTTTTGGTCTATACTCACCATATCCTTCTGTAGATATTCTATCTGGTGAAAAGTTTTTATAGTCTGTAAAGTATGTAGCTACTGATATTGCTCTTGCAGCTGATAAATACCAGTTATTTGGATATTGAGTTGTATTAATAGGTAAATTATCTGTATGACCCTCTATTTTTATATCATTTTCTGGATATTTCAATAATTCATCAGCAACTAATGATAATATTTCAATAGCATCTGACTTTAAGTCTGCACTAGCACTTTCAAATAATATACCATCTTTAAAATTTAAAGTAATAAATCTATCATTTTGTTCAATTTCAACTTTATCTTGAAGATTATTTTCAGCAAAATAAGTTTTAAAGTTTTCAGCTAAATTATCAAGTTCTTCTTTACCTTTATTTTCAAATTCTTTATCTGAACTACCTTTTACTTCAGGCATTGAAACAATACCATTACCAAGTGCCTCCAAAACACCAGCTGATTGAGTTTGAGAAATAGATATTTGACTATTTGAAAATGATGCAGCAATTTGTGCAAATTTTTCAGCATCTTGAGTTGAACTTGCGAATAAAAGAACAAAGAAACATAATAACAAGGTAACCATATCCCCATAAGTCCCCATCCATTCAGCAAGACCTTGTTTTATTTCTATTTTTTTCTCTTTTTTTGCCATAAAATCAACTCCTATTCACCAGAACCTTCACCAAATGTTTCTCTAAGAGTTGGTGATATGAATACTTTAAGTTTTTCTTCTATTATACGAGGGTTCTCACCTGCTGCAACAGAAAGGATACCTTCAACAGTAATTTCCTTTACTAACATTTCTTGCTTACTAAAAAACTTTAACTTATTAGCAATAGGTGTTGATAACCAGTTAGCAAATAATGAACCATAAAACGTTGTTATTAAGGCAACAGCCATTTTAGGACCAATTGTAGAAGGGTCATCAAGATTTTGAAGCATCAGTACCAGACCAACTAATGTACCAATCATACCCCAAGCTGGGAATTGAGAAGCCATAAGTTCCCAAATTTCTATATTTTCTTTATGTCTATCTTCTATGTATCCCATTTCAGTTTCTAATACATTTCTAACAAGTTCTTGGTCTGTACCATCAACTACAAGCATTATACCTTTTCTTAAAAATATATCCATATTTACAGATTTATCATCAAGTGCTAATAAACCTTCTTTTCTAGCAACATTAGCAAGCTCTATTATATCTTTTATAGCTGCTATTGGGTCAACTGTATCTGGTTTAAATGCTTTTTTAGTACTTTTCATAGCATTTAAGAAAGTTGGTAATGGATAAGACGCTATAACGGCTGACATAGCACCACCAACTGTAATCATAAAAGATGGTGCATCAATAAAACTTTTTACAGCTGTTATTTGCATTTCTGCACCTAAAAGTATGGATATAAAGGTAAAAGCCATACCAGCAACTAAACCTATAATTAAACCTAATTCCATTATTATTTCTCCCCTTCTAGTTTATTTTAAGCTTTTTTTATATGTAATAATTTTATCTATAATATCATCAACTGCTTCTTTTACAATAATTTTTCTACCAGTAGTTAATGTTATAGTCGTATCTGGAGTTTCTTGCATAACTTCTATATAATCACAATTAATAACTATCTCTGTATCATTTAACTTTGTTACTATAATCATAACATAATCTCCTCATAAAAATTAAATGTCTTTTCTATCTTATTAATATACACTATTTTCTACAATTTCTCAAGTATTATTTTATATTTTTTTTTAACATTATAGTATATAGCTTTTAAAATTTTAAAAGCTATATACTATCTATATTTTATCTTTTTAAATTAACTAACTCTTGTATCATTTCATCACTTGTTGTTATTATTCTTGAATTTGCTTGGAAACCTCTTTGTGTAGTTATCATCTCACTAAATTCATAAGATAAATCTACATTAGACATTTCTAATGCACCACCTTGTAAAGTAGACCCTAAAGAACTAGCTTCTTGACCTATACCATCAAATTCACTAGAGTTACCCGTTTCTCTATAACGGTTACTACCAACTTTTTCTAAACCAGCTGGATTTTTAAAATTTGCTAAAGGTATTTGAGCTAATATTTTAGTTTTACCATTAGAATATGTACCTCTAATAATACCATTTGCATCTATATTAAATCCTGTCATATTACCTGCTGTATTACCATCTTTAGTTTCTGATGTAACTGTAACTTTTGAGTTAAATTGTGTTACTGTTTTAAAATCTACAATTAATTCATTTGGTACAGTACCATTCATACCAGCTCCAACTAATGCACCATTTTCTATTTTCTGTAAAGTAGTTAAATCTATCCCTGTTAATCTTATATCTGTTTTCCCACTATTTGCTGCATCTGTGCCAGTAAGTTTACCATCCCCATTAAAAAATAAACCTGTAGCATCTAATGTTATTGAACCCCCTGCTAAATATGCTTTATCTGTACCATTAACTGTAACCTCTATCATACCATTAGCTGCTGAATTTGGGTCATTTATTTGTGGGATACTAACTGTCCATTCATCTGGATTAGAATTTGGCACTTTATCAAATTGTATATTTATAGTATATTTATTACCTTGACTATCATAAAAAGATATTGTATTTTTTTGTGTAGGATTAGTTGTTTGATTAAAGTTACCTGTAAATTCTATATTTGTTGTCATTTCTGCTGGAGAATATAAATTATTTCCTTCATATATATTAATAGGTGTAATTGTATCTTGAACTATTTTTTGTTGTCCTGGATTATCTGGGTCATCTGTTGCTTTCCAACCACAAACATTAAAACCATTAGGGTCTACAAGATTACCTTTAGCATCTACTTCAAAAACACCTGCTCTAGTAAAAGAAAACCCTGTAGCATCTTTAACTATAAAGAAACCTTCTCCATCTATCATAAGGTCACTACCATAATCTGTTCTTTGAGCAGCACCTTGCCCCATAACAGTAACTATAGAACCTACATTTGCTCCTAAACCTATTTGTTGTGGATTTATACCACCTCTATCTTGGTTAGCTGAACTAGCTGAACTTAAAGTTTGGTTAAAGCTATCTTTAAAAGAAACAGAACTTCTTTTAAAACCTACTGTATTAATATTAGCTATATTATTAGATATAACATCCATTTTTGTTTGATGCACTCTCAAGCCAGAAACACCTGAGAACATACTTCTCATCATAATAAATTCCTCCTTAAATAAGGTGCTTTTTTCTTATCTGTCATTCAAAGAAAATAGACTTCCTAAAAAGGTCCAGCCTAAACTATAACAGCACCATCTATATTTGTATATACCTTTTCAGAGTTGTTATCAATAGCTGTAACAACTGTTTTATTTTTAATATTGACTAAAAGTGCAATATTATCAACTAATACAAGAGAGTCTTTTATTCCTTTTTCTTCAGCTCTTTTTATACCATTTTTTACTCTTTTTATTTGAGAATTAGATAATTGTAAGTTTCTAGAGCTAAGCCTCATTGATGCGTGTTTTGAAAAAGAAACATTTCTTTCTTCGGCTTTATTTTCTAAAATTTCTTTAAAAGTTTTATTATTTAAATTGTTACTACATAAAGGTTCAGATTTTTTAACTTTATTAACTAAATTAGGATTTGTTAAATTATTATTTATTATAGTCAAAAAATCACCACCTTTATTTAATATCTTTATAAGAAACTTCTTTATCTCCAACTTGTAAGTAAACTTTCTTATCTCTAATAATTACACCATCTACTTTACCACTAATATCACCAGCTGTAATTTCTTGACCTACAAGAGAAAGTGAACTTACTAAAGAACTTATGTCTTCTAATTCTACATCTTTTTCAACACCATCTATTTTAACAAATACTTTATCATCTTTTAATACAATATCTTGTATAGTACCACTTACTACATCTTTACCATCTTCACCAATAGCTGCACTAATATTAGAACCAATAAGAAGAGTATTTTCAGAAACAGCAACAACTTCTCCTAAGTATACATCTTTACCATTTACACTTAATACTGGTACACCATTTTCAAATTTTATAAACTCAACTTTACCTTCAATATATCCAATAGGTTTCATATTTTCATCAAGTTTAATACCTTGTATGGTTTTACCAATCATTGCCATAGCTTGAGAAACTGCTGCAGAACTATCTCCAAAATCAACATCTTGAACTTTTTCAATATCTTCATATGGAACTATTTTATTATCTCCAAAATTTAAATATGGTTTTCCATTTATTATATCAACAGATTGTACTATACCATAAACTTTTTCATATTGACCTGTTTGTTCATTTTTTGTATTAGCAATTACACCTTTACCAATAGTACTAAAAGCTTGAGCATTTGTCATAGTTTGATTTAAGTTTTGCATTTGTTCTAATGCTGTAAACTGTGCAGTTTGTGCAATAAATTCTGTATTATCCATAGGTTGTAAAGGGTCTTGATATTGAAGTTGTGTAACTAAAAGTTTTAAAAAATCATCTTTACCAAGTTGTGTTTTTACTTCTCTTACATTATTAGGGTTCTTAATACCTTCTTCTTTTTCTTCTTCATCTTCTGGTATACCTACTGTTGGTCCAGATGTATCTTTATCCTCATCTTTATCTTTAGCTCTTGAAGTTGTAGCTCTTTGAAAATTAGCCATATTATAGATATTAGTATTAGTATTTATTGTATTATCCATATTTTCACCTCCTTATAATTATATTGAATAATTAACTTGTGAATTTAAAATATTTTCTTCTTTTACTTCTACTATATTTTCTTTTTCAATAATTTCTTCTGTTAAATTATTTATCATTCTTTCATTTTTATTAGTAGATTGGTCAAACATATTGTATGTAGTTTCTTGGCTTTCATCACCAGAAACATTAACTTCTAATGCACCAACATCAATTCCCTGTTCATTTAACATATCTTTAAGTTGGTTAAAGTTTGATTCTATAATTTCTTTAACTTTTTGATTTTCTGCTATAAATTGTGCTGTAACAATTCCATTTTGAGTGGCTATTTTAAGAGAAACTTCTCCTAATTGTTCTGGTTTTAAAATCATTTTTACTTCAGATATTTCTGGTTTAATAGAAACTTTTATTTTTTCCATTATTTGATTTACAATATCTGTTGTATTAATATTTCTTAAAACTTGTGTTTTAGGTAAAGAAGTATTATATACTTTTGTTGAGTTATTAGCAACTTCTCCTATATTAAATAATTCTTGTTTAGAAGTTAATTCCAAATTATTTTGTTTTAACATTTCTACTAAAGATTGATTTTGGCTATTATTCATATTTTGATTATTTTCTTGATGATAACCTACTTTTCCATCAATAGCTTTAATATTTTTTACATCTTCAACATTAACTAATTGGTCTGTATTTTCTAAATTAATATCTTCTAAAACATTTGTTTCTTCTACAGAACCATTTAATTCTTCTAATAAAGCATCAATTTTTTTCTTAATATCTGTTGTAGAACTTAATAAGGTTACATCTTTTAAGTTATTTTTATTTATAATTTCAGTAATTTTACCTTTAGCATTTTCATCTAAAGAAATTAAATCTGTATAATCTATACTTTTTGCTATATCTGTAATATCTTTCATGATATCTTTAATATTATTAATAGCTAAAAGTTCAACTGGACTTTCTACATCAAATGCTGATTGTAAAAACTTAATTAAGTTTTGATTATCTTGTAACATAGAAATAGACATTGATAAACTTGATAAAATATCCATTACTTGTTCATTAGATATTCCTAATATTTCAGATAATTTATTTAAAATATCTTCTTCAACAATAATAGCTTTTTCTGTGTCATTATCAATTTTATCTATATTATTTTTTTCTTCTACTTTAGTACTTTCATTAGATTGTACTTTATCTTTTTGTTTTAAAGTAGTAGCTTCTTTGTCACTTAAATCTTTTGTCTTATTATTAACTTTGTTATTATCTTTATTATCTTTGTAACTTTTATTATTATTTATATTATTTGGTTTATTTTCTACTTTACTTTCTGCTTTATTTAAAAAGTCATTAAACCCTGTCCCTTTATTATTTGAATTTGCAGTATTGTTAATAGGTTTATTAGTTAATTGATTTAAAAGCATATTTACAAGTTCCATTTTCACATTTCACCTCCTTTCAAATATTTTATTGTGCCTGAACTGGTGATAGAAGTTTAGAGCAAGAAGCTGCATTTTTAGGGTCCATAGTACTTAAAATTTCACTCCTTTTTTCACTAGATAGATTTTGTAATATAGTAATAACTAAATCCATATCTGTAATAATTAATTCTTCTAAAATTTTTGTTGCTGCATCTTTTTTCATATTTTCAAAAGTTTGTATGTAATCTTTAAGTGCTTTATCTGTAACTTCTTTATTTACAGATTGTTTATATAATTCTTCTGCATTTTCAGGTGCAATAGATTCATAAAAACTTGAATATGCTTTAGGGTCATTTAAAGCTACCATTTTATCAAATTGTTCTTTGTCTGCTTTAAATTGTAATTGTGCATTTTCAAATTCTTTTAATCTATTTATTTCTTTGTTAAGGTCTTCTATTTCTTTTGTAAGTGCATCTATTCTTTCTTGATTTTCGTCTAATGGTTGTTCTTCTACATTAGCATCTGTTTCTGACTCTAGTGGTGGTAATAAGTTTTTAACAATAGGTATCTTTTCTAAAACTGGTCTAAGATAATTATCTCTAACACCACCTACATTAAGACTAACAAGTACAATAGGTAAAGCTATTATAATAATAGCTATTATAAGTTTTAATAGACAACCACCTTTTTTCCCACCATTATCTTCTATATCATCATCTTCATCATCTATATCTTCATCTATTAAATTAAGTTCATCTTTCTCATTTTTGGGTTTCTTATTTTTTTTAGCCATATTAAACCGTTGCCAAAAATCTATAAAAATATATAAATTTTATTTAATTTCCTATTCAATAAATACAATTTTAAAAAATTATTATTTTCTACTCTTGTTTGATATAGGGTTTAAGTTGGATACAAGGCCTCCTAAATATTTAACATATATTATTATAGCTTTTACTTTCACTCAATATATTTTTAGATTGGCTTACTCCTTTCTCTATTTAAAATATTAAATAGTATTTTATAATTTTAATTAATATTATAGATTAAAATATATTAAAAAATCAATATATTTTTACAAATTTACTTTAACTATTAATAGGTCTTTAATTTAAGCTTTATTATATTTATAACTAACTATTTCGTCTATCATTTTTTGTTCTTTTTTAAGTTCTTCTTTAAAATAGTTTTCTTTTTCTTTTTCCTTTAAAGCTTCAAGAACTTTTCTCTGTTTCATAGCCTCTAATAAAGCCAATCTTTTTTCTTCTACAAAATCTTTAGCTTTATTAACAATCACCTTTTGGTCTTCTATTTTTTTATCTATAAGGCTAGTATATTTATTAATACTATCAATATAGCCTGGCTTAACACCTTTACTAATACTTTCTCTAAAACTTATTATATTTTGTTGTTTTTTATTTTCAAAGTTTAAAAGTATATTTTTTTCTTCTTCTAATTTATTTAGTGCTTTACCATATTCTGTTTTACATTGTTCTTCTAGCTTTTCTTTAATATTTAAAAGCCCTTGCATATTAAATATAAATTTAGCCATAATATTAATCCTCTAAAATTTTATTCATTTGTTCATCTACTTCTTCTAAAGAAAAACATTCTTCTGTAGACTGTGTTACAAAATTTAAGATAGCTTTTCTTTTAGATATAGCCATATCTATATCTTCATTACTCCCTGAAACATATGCTCCTACATTGATAAGGTCTTCTGCTTCAGCATAAGTTCCCATAAGTTTTTTAATTTCAAAAGCATTACTTTTATGTTCTTTTGTAACAATATCACTCATAACACGGGATACACTAGCTAAAACATCTATTGCTGGATAATGATTTTTATTAGCTAATTTTCTAGATAAAACTATATGTCCATCTAATATACCCCTTGCCGTATCTGTAACTGGTTCTGTTAAATCATCACCATCTACAAGAACAGTATAAAGTCCTGTTATAGAACCTGCATCAGAATTACCAGCTCGTTCTAAAAGTTTTGGCATAATAGCAAAAACAGAAGGTGTATAACCTCTTGAAACTGGTGGTTCACCAATAGCAAGTCCTACTTCCCTTTGTGCCATTGCATATCTTGTTAAAGAGTCCATAAGCAACAAAACATCATTTCCTTGTTCTCTAAAATATTCTGCTATAGATGTTGCAACTTCAGCTGCTTTAAGTCTTACTAATGCTGGTTGGTCAGAAGTAGCTATAACTAGTACAGAACATTTAAGCCCTTCTTCCCCAAGGTCTTTTTCTATAAATTCTTTTACCTCTCTACCACGCTCACCTATTAATGCTATAACATTAATTGATGCACTTGTATTTCTAGCTATCATACCCATAAGTGTACTTTTACCAACCCCAGAACCAGCAAATATACCAACCCTTTGACCCTTACCAATAGATAAAAGTCCATCTATTGCTTTTACACCTAATGAAAGTTGTTCTTTTATACGTTTTCTATCTAAAGGGTCTGGTGGTACATTAGTAGTAGAAACTTCTTTTGTAGCATCAATAATAGGTCCTTTATGGTCCATAGGTTCACCTAATCCATTTAAAACTCTTCCTAAAAGATTATTTGATACTTTAACACTAAGTGGGTAATCAAAGCCTTCTACAATGCTTCCAAGACCAACCCCTTCTATATTACCATAAGGCATTAAAAGTATTTTTTTATCTTTAAATCCTACTACTTCAGCTAATACACTTTTACCATCTTTAGTATTTATTCTACAACAATTACCAATACTAACATCTGGTCCTTCTGATTCTATAGTAAGTCCAACTACTCTAGAAACTTTACCAAATTTTTTTACATAATTTTTATCTAATATATATCTATATTTATTTATATCTACATTAAACATATAATTCACCCTATTAATTTAATATATGATGTAAAGCTTCTTTTATAGAAGACATTTGCTCATCTATATTACAATTTATAGTTCCTATATCTGTTTCTATAATACAATCTGTATCTTTTAATGATATATCTTTTATTATTTCAATATTATTTTTATCTGTATCTACTTCTAAAATCTTAAACTTATTTTTTTCTACAAAATTATAATTTTTCTCAGATAAAAATATTTTTAAATTTTTTACTTCTTTAATAGAACATAACCCTTTTTTTATAAGTAAAGATATAACACTAGGATTAAATTGAAAAGAATCTGTTAAAATATTTTGAGTTGTGTCTATAATAAATTTTATTATTTCAGGTTCTAAATTATTAATAGTTGCTACTTTTTCTTCTTCAGCTTGTTCAACTATTTGTTGAGCCTCTTTCCTCATTTGTTCACAATCTAATTCAGCCTTTTCATAGCCTTCATTATATCCTTTATCAAAAGCTTCTTTATATAGTTCTTCTGCTTTTATATCCATTTCTTGCTGCATTTGCAATTTTAAATTTTGTAAATCTGCTTCAGCTTTAAGTTTAGCTTGTTCTATTATATCATTAGCTTGTTTATTAGCTTCTGCTATTATTGTTGCTCTTAAACCATCTATTTCTACCTGAAGTTCTTTTGAATATTTATCTACTTCATTATTTTGTTGTGTTTCATTTTTTTTTGATGAAGTAAATGTATTGTCTATAATAATATTATTATCAATATTTATATATGGTGCTTTTAATATCCTAGACAATTATATCATCTCCTCCACCTCTAGCAACAACAATTTGGTTAGTTTCTTGAAGTCTTCTAACAACATTAACAATTTTTTGTTGTGCTTCTTCAACATCTGTTCTTCTAACAGGTCCCATAAATTCCATATCTTCTTTTATCATAGCTGCTAGACGTTTTGATAAGTTGTTAAATATAAGATTTTGTAAATCTTCTGATGCACCTTTAAGTGCTGTTGCAATATCTTTTTGGTCAATGTCTTCTCTAAGAACAGTTTGAATAGACCTGTTATCAAGTGATAATAAATCTTCAAATACAAACATTTTCTTCTTAATTTCTTCAGAAAGTTCAACTTCTTCTGTTTCAAGAGTGTCCATAATATTTCTTTCTGTATTTCTATCAACAGAGTTAAGAATTTCTACGATAGCATCTATACCACCAACATCTGTAAACTCACCAGTCATAAGTGTAGCAATTTTATTTTCAAGAGCAGCTTCTATTTCTCTTATAACATCTGGATTTGTCCTATCCATTGTAGCTATTCTTTTTGCTACATCAGCTTGCTTTTCTGGTGCTAAAGAAGATAACACTTCTGCTGCTTGTACTGGTTTTAAATAAGATAATATTAATGCTATTGTTTGTGGATGCTCATTTTGTATAAAGTTTATAACTTGAGTAATATCATCTTTTTTAATAAAGTCAAAAGGTCTAACTTGTAATGAAACTGTAAGTTTAGATATAATTTCATTAGCTTTGTCATCACCAAAAGATTGTTCTAAAAGTTGTTTAGCATAACCTATACCACCTTCAACAATATATTTTTGGGCAATACAAACTTGATAAAACTCTTGTAAAACATCTTCTTTTACTTCTGGTAATATAGCATTAAGACTTGCTATTTCTAAGGTTAAAGTTTCTATTTCTTCTTCTTTAAGATGTTTAAATATTTTAGCAGATTTTTCTGGTCCTAAACATACTAATAACATAGCAGCTTTAGTTTTGCCACCATATTGTTCTAATAAGCTAGCCATTTTTTATCACTCCCATTCATCATTAAGCCAATTTCTAAGAAGTTGTGCTGCTGCTTCTGGATTTTCATCAATGAAATCTTCAATTTTAAGTTTAAATTCAGACTCTATTTCATTAATACCAGCAATTTTTTCTGCCACTTCTTCATCTTCTCTTTTATTAGTAGCAATAAGGTCTTCAATAGAAATTTCTGGTTCAATTTCTTCAATTTCAGCTGGTTGAGCTTTTTTAATAAGAGCAAATGCAAGTAAAGCTATTAACACAACTAATATAATTAAAATTATTATTTGTTGTACATTTATAGGATTTACAACTCTATCTACAAATATAGGTTTCTCATAACCTGTTAATGTAACATTTTCTATACCTGTACCTATTCTAATAGTATCTAACAATTGTTGATCCATATCTATTAAAGTTGGATTTCCATTTTGTTCTTTAAATTGCTCCCAACTTAACTCTTCATTTATTGTACCTTCTTTTCTTAAATCTTCTTCATTATAAAATCTATATCTATATACTGTAACAGCAACAGAAGATTGCTCTGGTACAAAAGTACCTCCTAATGCTTCTCTTACTTGCTCTACTTCATTATATGCATATTCAGTATCTTTTTTAGAACCATCATAACTTCCTGTATTTCCACCACCCATTGCATAATTAGTTGGTGTTTGGTCATTAGATTCAATTCCTGGTTCAGCTCCAACTTCACCATTAACAACACTTTCTGTTTGTTCTGTTTGTTTTTTAGGAACACCTACTGTTGCTTCATTAACTGGTGGTGTTAATACAAGACTTCTTTCTTGACTTTTATCCCAGTCAAATTTAACACTAGATATAACTTTAACTTCATCATATAAAGGATTTAAAGTATCTTGTATTTTTGTTTCTATTTCAGTTTTTTTGTTATTTTCAATTTCTTGCTGTTTATTATGACTCATATTTAAGTCTTCTTTTCCAGAGTATAATAATTTACCTTTTGTATCAGCAATAGTAACATTTTCAACTTTTACACCTTCAACACTACTCGCTATAAGATTAGCAATAATAGAACCTTGTTCTTCTGTAAAAGTATTATCAGTTGTAATAGTAACCCCTGCACTAGCTTCTTTTTTATTATTATTAAATACTACTGTATCTTCTGGTAAAGCTAGTTTAACTTTAGCTTCTTTTACATTTTCAAAGCTTTTTATTAATTGCTCCATTTCTGCTTCTTTTAATCTTTGATATTGTTCTTTTTTATCATTTTCAGTCATACCTATACTGATATTAGCAGAAACATCATCAAATGTTATTCCCTCTTTACCTATTTCACTACTGGCAATCAATATTTTAGCTCTACTTTCGTCTTTTTCTAAAACTTCTATACCAGTACCCCTATCAAGTAATTTATTTTTTACTTGATTATCATTTAATATTTTTTCTATTTCCCCTACTAATGAAGGGTCTGCATTAGATTTTAAAACAACCCATTGTGGTTTAAAGCTAATGTATAGTAAAAGACCTAAAATAACTACAAGACCTATTGCAATAATGATTATTTTATTTCTTAAACTTTTATCTATATTACTCCATTTTTCTGCTATTTTGGTCTTATAGCTTAATAGTTTTTCATGCATATTCACACCTCATATAAGTATTTTATATAAAATTAAATCTTAAATATTTTTGAATGTATAAACATATAAGCTATAGTTAATATAGTTTATACTGATATTCTCATAATTTCTTGATAAGCTGTCAATATTTTATTTGTAACTTGAGATGTAAACTGTATAGCTGAACTAGCTCTAGATTGTGCCATAGAGAGTGCTATCATATCATCAGATTTACCTGTTATAAAATCGATTTGTTTTTGTTCTACATCTTTTTGTATAGTATTTGTACTTTCATAAAGATTAACAGCTTCATTAAAAAACTTACTAAAAGGGTCTGTTTTTATGAAATTTTCAACACTATTTTGATTATTAAAGTTTAACCCTTTATTAAATTGTATATTTTTATCTATACTAAAAGGTTGTATATTATTATCTATAAACATAAATCATATTCCCCCTTAAATTTATTTTCCTATTTCTAAGGTCTTATTTATCATACCTTTAGTAATGTTAACAGCTGTTATATTTGCCTCATAAGCACGATTTGCAGATATCATATTTACCATTTCTTCAACAACATTTACATTAGGCTTTGTAACATATCCATTTTCATCAGCATCTGGATGATTAGGATTATACTCTTTAGGTCCTTCAGAATTATCAACTTCAATTTTTTCAACTTTAACACCAGAAAGACTATTAGTTGTTTCATTATTTAATGCTGTGTTAAACATTGAGCGAAATGAATTTTTATCATTTGATATTTCACTAAAAATAACTGTTTTTCTTTTGTAAGGCCCACCCTCTGCTGTTCTAGTCGTATCTATATTGGCCATATTTTGACTTATAATATCCATTCTTAAACTTTGTGCTGTAAGTGCTGTGCCACTTGTATTTAAACTACTAAAAAAAGACATAACTTACTTATCCTCCTAAATAATTATTTAAACGTAGAATAAACAGTGTTTGTTCTGTTAGAATTAGAAAGTACACTATTTACTATAAAATCATATTTTGTTGAATTTTTGTAAAACTCTATCATTTCAGTTTCTATATCAATACTATTGCCATCAATAGTTGTGCTATTAGGTTTCGTAGTAACCTTTATATTTGGTATAACACTGTTCATATGGTCGATACCTGTCCTTTTTGTTTCATCTATAGCATTAGCAAGAACTCTTTCAAATTCTACACTTTTACTTTTATAATTAGGTGTATCTATATTAGCCATATTATTTAAAAGAACTTGATTTTTATATTGTGTAGCCTGCATAGCAGTTTCTAATATTCTGTTTTGAGTAAATAATCTATCAAAAATCATAATCAACTCTCCTTTATCTTATATATTTTAACTTATTTTTTTGTAAATGTAAAGTTTTTTTATTTATTTATATTAGTTGTAATTTTTGTCTTTTTATGTTATCGACATTTTATATATTTTAATTAAGTAAAATATTAAATTTTTATTGTATTTTACTTAAAAATATTTATGTATATTATATTAATATATTTTATTTAATAAATATTTCATAATATGTATAATTTAAAAGTAATATTTTATTTTTTATAAAAAAGTATAGTTTTTTACTATACTTTTTTATAATTTAACTATATTCAATTAAAATAGGTTGTATTTGTTCACCTTTTAATGCACACTTAATAGTTTCTTGTATTTTATCAAAATGTGCTACAATAGATTTTGGTTTTTTTAAATAGTCATCTTGACCAAATGGTACAAAATATATATTTTTCTTATTCATCATACTTCCTATATTTTCCATATTAGCACCTAGAGCATCATTTGTGGAAATAGCTATTATAACTGGTTTATTATTTCTTATATGCGCTTTACTTGCCATTAAAACAGGGGTATCACATATACCATTATTCATTTTAGCAAGAGTATTTCCTGTACAAGGTGCTATAACAAAAACATCTAAAAAATTTTTAGGTCCAATAGGTTCTGCCTGTTCTATAGTTTTTATAATTTTATTTCCTGTTAGTTCTTCTACTTGTTCCATAAAATCTTTTGCCATACCAAATCTTGTATTTATATTTTGAGAATTAAAAGAAAAAACAGGATATACATTAGCTTTTAATTCTACTAATTTTTTAATTTGTTCTATAGTTTCTTTAAATGTACAAAAAGAACCAGTTAAAGCATACCCAATATTTACTCCTTGTAAATCCATTTTACCACCTCCATAATTAATAATATGAAAGTTATAAAAATAAGTTACAAATTTTTACTTTAATAATAATTAATAATTTAAAAAAGCTGTAGAAAATTCCTACAGCTTAAATATTTGCTAATGTTTATGAGAACTACAACCTGAACAGCCTCCCTCATTGTTACAACCACAACATTTTCCTTTTTTCTTATCTTTATATACTTTAACTACAGCAAATATAAATAATATAAATACTAAACTAGCAATAATATATGTTGCCATAAATTCACCTTCTTACAATTAATATTTACTTTTTCTAAACATCATATAAAGTACAAATATTATAACTAATATAGCTATTATAATACCAAAACTAAATCCTGCCCCTAAAAATATAACCTTACCTAATTGATATATAACAAGCGAAACAAGATAAGCTAATAAAGTTTGATAACCAATAGCTATTAAAGTCCATTTTATATTTCCCATTTCTCTTCTTATAGCACCAATCGCAGCAAAACAAGGAGCACATAACATATTAAATGCTACAAAAGAATATGCACTTACTGTTGTAAACATAGCTGATATTTGTGAAATTAAGTGTTCATCACCTTCTGTAATAGCATCACCTAATCCTAATAAAACACCATAAGAAGTAACTAAATTTTCTTTAGCTACAAGACCATTTATTGTAGCAACAGCTGCTTGCCAATTACCAAATCCTAAAGGAACAAATAAAGGTGCTATTAGTTTACCTATATTAGCAAGTATACTTTGTTCAACATCTTCTACCATAGTAAAACTAAAACTAAATCTACTTAAAAACCATAATATAACAGATGCTGCAAATATTACTGTACCTGCTTTAATAATAAATGATTTTGCTCTATCCCAAACATGTCTTAAAACAGTTTTAGTAGAAGGTAAATGATATTTAGGTAATTCCATAATAAATGGCGAAACATCACCACTAAAAGCTTTTAATTTTTTAAGTATTAAACCAGATACTAAAACCATAGCTATACCTAAAAAATATATTGAAGGTCCTATCAAAGAATTTTCGGGAAATAGAGCTGCCCCAAATAAAGCTATAATAGGTAATTTAGCACCACAAGGCATAAAAGTAGTTACCATTACTGTTATTTTTCTATCACGCTCATTTTCAATAGTTCTTGAAGCCATTATTCCTGGAACACCACAACCTGTACTTATAAGCATAGGTATAAAAGATTTACCAGATAAACCAACTTTTCTAAAAATTCTATCCATTACAAATGCAATTCTTGACATATAACCACAATCTTCTAGTAAAGATAAAAAGAAAAATAAAACAACCATTTGAGGAATAAACCCAAGTACAGCACCAACACCTGCAACTATACCGTCTATGATAAGGCTATATAACCAATCTGCTACATTTAAACTTTGTAAAATACCACCTATAAAATTAGTAACATATTCACCAAAAAATACATCATTAGTCCAACTTGTAAGCATATCCCCTAATGAAGTTACTGATATGTAATATATTAAATACATAACTCCAAAAAATATAGGTAATGCCAAATATCTATTTGTAAGTATATTATCTACTTTTGTAGATATATCTTCTTGAATAGGCTTTTTTGAAACTGTTTCATTTACAATTTTTGTAATGTAACTATATCTTTCATTTATAATTATACTTTCACTTTCATCATCAAAATTATTTTCTAATTCTTTCATAATATTATCTATTTTATTGTATAAATCATTTGATAAGTTTAATTTTTCTAAAACTTTACTATCCCTTTCAAATACTTTTATACTATACCATCTTTTATCTTCTTCAATGTTTATAATATTTTCTATTTCTCTTAAAGCACTTTCTACTTTTTCAGAAAAAATATCTAAAGTTTTATTTTTATTATTTACAACACTTAAAGCTTTATCTACAAGTATATTTAATCCATCACCTTTTAAAGCAGTTGTTTCAACTATAGGACAACCTATAATTTTCTCTAGTTTAGAAACATCTATACTTTCATCATTTTTTTTAACAATATCCATCATATTAAGAGCAATTATTGTAGGTATACCCATTTCTATAACTTGAGTTGTAAGATATAAATTTCTTTCTATATTAGATGCATCAACAATATTTATTATAACATCTGGTTTTTCATTCATAATATAATTTCTTGTTACAACTTCTTCCAATGTATAAGGAGATAAAGAATATATTCCTGGTAAATCTATAATATTTACATCTTTTCTATTTTTTACTACTCCTGATTTTTTTTCTACTGTAACACCAGGCCAGTTACCTACATATTGAAAACTACCTGTAAGTTTATTAAACATAGTTGTTTTACCACAATTTGGGTTACCAACTAACCCTATATTTATTGCCATTACTATTCACACTCCTCAACTAATATTATTTTTGCATCTTCTTTTCTAATAGTAAGTTCATAACCTCTTATAGATACTTCTATAGGGTCACCTAATGGTGCTGTTTTTCTAACAAAAATATTTGTATCTTTTGTTATACCCATATCCATAATACGTCTTTTCAAAGCACCTTCACCAATAACTTTTACTACTTTAGCATTTTTTCCAACTTTAACATTACTTAATTCTTTCATAAAATATACTCCTTTAAAGATATATCCTATATTAGTTATAAATTATATTTAAAAATAGTTATTATTAATAATAAAAGCTAATTTATATTAGCTTAAGCTAACTTAATTTTATATCTACTAATACCTTTTGTCAATAAAAATTTTAATTTATTATTATTTTCTATTGACAATTATTATTAATTGTATTATAATGAACTTTGTTCATAAAATAAATATTGGAGGTGTTTTATTTGTATGATACTATTCTCAATATGAGTAAAAAAATAGCTATAGAAAATGGTTTAAATTCAATAAATATGAGACTTATTGCTAAAAATTGTGATATTGCATTAGGTTCTATTTATAATTATTTTCCTTCAAAATCTGATTTACTTGTAGCTACTATACAATCTATTTGGCAAGATATTTTTAACCTAAATAGTAATTCTTTTAATAGTAAAAGTTTTATTGATAATATTATATATATTTTTGAAACAATAAATAAAAATTTACAAAAATATCCAGATTTTTTTACATTACATTCTTTAAGTTTTAATAATGAAAATAAACATAAAGGTAAAAAGTCAATGGATATATTTTTAAATAATATAAAAGTTCATTTAACTAATATTTTAGAAAATGATAAAAATGTTAGAAATAACGTTTTTAACGAATATCTTACCCCAACTATATTTGTTGATTATATTTTTAATTTATTGATATCTTTAATATTTGATAAAAAAGATAATTGTAAAAGTTTAATAAAATTAATTGAAAATAGTATTTATTAATTTAGGAGGTTTGTTTTATGAAAGTAAAAAAACATACATTACTATTAATAGCTAGTTTAGTTTGGATAATTGCTGGGTTTAATATATTACATATAGGTATTCAAACATACAGTAATTATGTAAATGTAATTAATATTCTTTTGTCTTTATTAGTATTTTTAATATTTTGGTTTATGATTTTTAGTAAATTAGTTTTCAAACATACTTATAGAATAAGAAATTTTAAAGAAGAATTTCACTTCTTTTTAAAATTTTTTGATAAAAAATCATTTATAATTATGGTTTGTATGATAACTTTTGGTGTTTTAATTAGAACATTACATTTAGCCCCAGATATATTTATTGCAGTTTTTTATACTGGTTTAGGTTCAGCATTATTTTTAGCTGGTTTATTATTTGGAATTAATTATTTAAAATTTTTTATAAATAAATAAATTTTACAAAGGAGAAAATTTTTATGAAAAAACTAATTAATATTTCTTTTATCTATTTTATTTTTGCTATGATAGGTGGTGTATTTTATAGAGAATTTACAAAATTATTTAATTTCACAGGTAAGACTACTTTAGCATTTATACATTTACATTTAATAGCATTAGGTACAATTTTATTTTTAATATTAGCTTTATTTTCTATAAATACAGATTTATTAAATCAAAAAAAGTTTAATACTTTTTTAAAATTTTATAATATATCATTACCTTTTATGGTTATTATAATGGGAATAAGAGGTATATTACAAGTTTTAAATGCTAATCTTTCATCAGGTTTAAATGCAGCTATTTCTGGTATATCTGGTATAAGTCATATATTAATGCTTATATCTTTTATATTACTATTTTCTATATTAAAAAATTTAAATGTTGATAAAAATAATATGAAATAAACTTGAAAATTTACATATTCTATGATATTATAATAATCAAATTATTATAAGTGAGGTGTTTTAATGAAAATTCAAGAATCTGGGGAAAATTATCTTGAAACTATTCTTATATTACAAAAAAGAAATGGTATAGCTCGTTCTGTTGATATAGCTAATGAACTAAACTTTTCAAGGGCTAGTGTTAGTAGAGCTATGTCCTTGTTAAAAGCCTCTGGATACATAGAAATAGGTAATATAAACCAAATTATATTAACTGAAAAAGGTAGAGAAATTGCAGAAAAAATATATGAAAAACATTGTATATTAAAAGATTTTTTAATAACTATTGGAGTAGATAGTGAAATAGCATCTGAAGATGCTTGTAAAATGGAACATATTATAAGTGAACAAACTTTTGACTGTTTAAAAAATACACTTGATAAAATAAAAAATAGTATGAAATAATTCATACTATTTTTTATTTTCATAACTTATTTATAAATTATAATTAAATAATATTTACTAATAAAAAAACCACCTTCAAAGGTGGTTATAACTTAATGCCCGAGACCGGAATCGAACCGGTACGGTATTTCTACCGCAGGATTTTAAGTCCTGTGCGTCTGCCAGTTCCGCCACTCGGGCAAGTGATGGGAACAACAGGGCTCGAACCTGTGACCCCTTGCTTGTAAGGCAAGTGCTCTCCCAGCTGAGCTATGCTCCCATATAGCGACCCAAAAGGGGCTCGAACCCTCGACCTCTGGCGTGACAGGCCAGCGCTCTAACCAACTGAGCTATTGGGCCTTAGCGTTAACTGCTAACGACAAAATAAATTATAATATATAACTTTAAAAATGTCAATACTTTTTTTAAAATTTTTTTAATTTTTTTATAGAAATTTTTTAAAAGTAAAATTTTCCTTGAAAATTCAATGTTTTTTTAATTAAAATTTTTTAAACTTTTTTATAAAAAATAGTGATTTATAAATTTTTTTATAAAATTTTTTATATAAAATTTTTAAGTTTGACAAATATTATTAAATTAGCTACTATAAGATTATATACTATAAAGGAAGTGATTATATGAAAAAAAGACTTTTTAAAATTTCTATCATTTTATTATTTGCTTTTTTATTATTTTTATTTTATTATATTTACTTACCTGTAATAAACATACATTCTTCAGATTTATGGATTTTTATTATAAGTTTATTATTTTTAGGTACTGGTGCATATAAAATTATAAAATTTAAAACAGCCAATCAAAAAATCATTAAAGGTATAATATTTTTAGGTATAACTCTTTTTTCTATTTATTTAATAGGTTACATACTTTCTTCACCTATTATAAATGCTAAAAAATATCAATCTTTAATAAATATTAAAAATAGTGATTTTAACAAAGATATAAAAGAAATATCTTATGATGAAATACCTATTTTAGATAAAGAAACAGCTATAAATTTAGGAGCAAGAAAAATGGGCAGTATAATTGATATGGTTTCTCAATTTGAAGTTGATAATCTATATACACAAATTAATTATAATGCTACACCTACAAGAGTTACACCTTTAAACTATGGTAATATATTTAAATGGATTACAAATCGTAAAAATGGTATTCCTGCATATATGAAAATAGATATGGCAACACAAGAAACAGAACTTATTAAATTAGATAATGGTATAAAATATTCTTTTTCTGAACCATTAAATAGAAATGTTAATCGTTATCTTAGATTTAATTACCCTACTTATATGTTTGATAAAATAAATTTTGAAATAGATGATAATGGTACACCTTATTGGATATGTCCTGTTAAAACTTATTCTATTGGTTTATTTGGTGGTCCTATTATAAAAAAAGTTATATTATTAAATGCAATAACTGGTAAACTTACTGAATATAATATAAAAGATGTTCCTATGTGGGTAGATTCTGTATATTCTGCTGAACTTTTAATATCTTATTATAATTATTATGGTATGTTAAAAAATGGTTACTTTAATAGTATATTAGGTCAAAAAGGCTGTCTTAAAACCACTGAAGGTTATAACTATATTGCTTTAAATGATGATGTTTATGTATATACTGGTGTAACCTCTGTAACTGGTGATAAATCTAATGTAGGTTTTGTACTTATGAACCAACGTACAGGTGAAGCTAATTACTATACTATATCTGGTGCTCAAGAAACTTCTGCTATGGCATCTGCTGAAGGCCAAGTACAACATTTAGGATATAAAGCTACATTTCCTATTTTATTAAATATTTCAAATCAACCTACTTACTTTATGTCTTTAAAAGATGAAGCTGGACTTGTTAAAAAATATGCTATGGTAAATGTAGAAAAATATCAAATTGTAGCTATTGGTGATACTGTTTCAGAATGTGAAACTAACTATATTAATTTAATGTCTGAAAGTAACATTGAAATAAATAAAAATCATAATAAGAAAAATATTAGTGGAACTATAACATATCTTAAAGAAGTAGTTATAGATGGTAATACACATATATTTATAAAAATTAATAATAATGATAAATATTTTGGTATTCCTATCAAAAATAATATAAATATATTAAATTATAGTTTAAATGATAATATTAATATAGAATATGAAGAACAATCAAGTTATAATATAATTACACAAATAAATTAAATATGAGGTGATTTTTTGAAAAAAATAGTTTTAACTGGTGGTGGTACTGCTGGACACGTTAATCCAAATATTGCACTTATACCATTTTTAAAAGAAAAAGGCTATCATATAAGTTATATAGGCAGTAAAGATGGTATAGAAAAAACATTAATTAAACCCTTAGGTATAGACTACTATGAAATATCTACTGGTAAACTTAGACGTTATTTAGATTTTAAAAATATAACTGATAGTTTTAGAGTGGTAAAAGGTGTTTCTGATGCAACTTCTATAATAAAAAAAATTAAACCTAATATTATATTTTCTAAAGGTGGTTTTGTTAGTGTACCTGTTGTTATAGGTGGTTACTTAAATAAAGTACCTATTATAATACACGAGTCAGATATATCTCCAGGGCTTGCTAATAAATTTTCTATACCTTTTGCTAAAAAAGTTTGTGCTACATTTCCAGAAGCTTTACAAAATATACCTAAAAATAAAGCTATATTAACTGGAACACCTATAAGACAAGAACTTTTTAAAGGTTCTAAAGAAAAAGGGAATAAAATATGCAACTTTAAAATTAATAAACCTATTATTTTAGTTATGGGTGGGTCTTTAGGCTCTGTTAAAATAAATACTATATTAAGAGAATGTTTAGACACTTTATTAAAAGATTTTAACATAATACATTTATGTGGTAAAAATAATTTAGAGACTAATATTAGCAAAGAAGGGTATTTTCAAATAGAATATGCTACAGAAGAATTAAAAGACTTATTAGCTATTAGTGACTTAGTTGTATCTAGGGCTGGTTCAAATGCTATATGTGAATTATTAGCCCTTAAAAAACCTAATCTTTTAATACCTCTTTCTAAAAATGCAAGTCGTGGTGACCAAATATTAAATGCTAATTCATTTAAAAAACAAGGCTTTAGTAATGTTTTATATGAAGAAGATTTGTCTAAAGATAGTTTAATAGAAAATATTTATACTTTATCAAAACAACAAACTATTTATATAAATACTATGAGTAATTCTTCGTTAAATAATTCTATTAACAAAGTTATAGAACAAATAGATAATTTGTGTAAATCTTGATTTTTTTATTAAAATATATATAATATAATTAATAAATTATTTTTTAAGGAGAAAAACCATGAATAAATTTTTAAATTTATTTTTAAAGGGTATATTTGTTGGTGTAGCAAATATTATACCTGGTGTTAGTGGAGGTACAATAGCCGTTGTACTTAGAATTTTTGACCAAATGATAGATGCTATTAACAACTTTTTTAAAAACCCTAAAAAACATATAAAATTTTTAATACCTTTATTATTAGGTGCTGTTGTTGGTATATTAATATTTAGTAAAATAATAGAAATTTGTCTTACTAAAGAATCTTTACCTACAAGTATGTTTTTTGTAGGACTTGTTATTGGTAGTATACCACTTATTTATAAACATGCAAAGTCAAAACCTGTTAAACCTATATATTATTTAGCTAGTTTAATAAGTTTTTCTATTGTTGTTATAATGTCTTTTATGAAAGAACCTACATCTACTAGTACAGACATTATTATAACTATTCCTTGGCTTATAAAAATATTTATATATTGTATGATTGCTAGTGCTGCTATGGTTGTACCTGGTATAAGTGGTTCATTTGTTATGGTATTACTTGGTATTTACAATATTATTTTAACTTCTATTAGTAAACTTGTGCCTACTATTATATCTGGTTTTGAACTTATGTCTACAAATGGATTTTTTGAAGGTATAAAATACATAGTAACATCTAATGTATTTATTACTTTATTTATTGGTGGTATAGGTATAGTTTTAGGTATTATATTAGTATCAAAACTTATAGCATTTTTATTAGAAAAAGCATTCTCTGTAACATATTTTTCTATTTTAGGTCTTATTTTCGGGTCTATATTTTCTATTTTTAAAGACCCTATGACTTATAGTAGTTATATTGTTAATACACCCGAATATAGTATTAATCAACTTGATATACCTATTTTAAGTATAATATTAGGTATTATAACAATTATTATAGGATTTATTATTGCTTTTAAATTAGGTGGAGAAGAATAAATATTATGAAATTAATCTATAATATTTTTAAATTTACTACTAACACCTTATACTATTTATTATTAGATTATATGTGATTTTTAGTGAAATATTAAAAGATAATATTTAAATTATTATCTTTTAATATTTCAAACAAAAATGGTATAGAAAATAAAAATTTCTATACCATTTTTTATTTGTTTAACTTTCTTTTAATTTAAATTCTGAAACAGATGAATAAAATATGTCAGCTTGAGTTGAAAGGTGTTCTGCTGCTGCTTCTGATTGCTCACTTGTAGCAGTATTTTCTTGTGTAACAGATGCTATTTGTTTAATACCTATTATTATTTGTTCAATAGATTTTTCTTGATTTTTAGAAGACACTGCACAAGAATTTATTAATGTTGATATTTCATCTATTTCAGTAATAATATTTGAAAGTGTCTCTGCTGTTAAATTTGTTATTTTTGAACCTTCTGCTACTTTTTCTACAGTACTTTTTATAAGTTCAGTAGTTTCTTTTGCTGCTTCTATTGCTGCATTAAGTGCAAGTATATTTGTTTGGAATGCTATATCATCTATTACTTTTATTATATTAGATATGCTATTAGATGCTATACTTATTTCTTCCATAGCTAATAACATATCATCCATTTGTTTATTACTTATTGCTGCACTTTCTTTTGTTTCTATTGCAAGTTTATTTGCTTTCTCTGAATTTTCTGTATTTATTGCAGATTGCTCAGAAATCATATTTATAATTGAATTTAATTCATCAACTGCACTTGCTTGCTGTGTTGCTCCATCTGCTAGTGATATACTTGAATGTGATATTTGCTTAGCTCCTGATGATACTTCCTCTGCTGATGAAATTATGTCTTTCACAAGTAAATTAAAGTTTTCAACTATAAAATTAACTGATTCTCTTATTGTTTTAAAATCTCCTAAATATTCTCTATCTATACTAACATTAAACTCTTTTTCTGCCATTTTGTTAAGTATTATTGATATTTCATTTATATATGAATATATATTTCCACTCATAAAATTAAGAGCTTTTTTAATATTATCAAACTCACCTTTATATTCATTAGTCATTTTATAGTCAAAATTACATGCTGCATATTGATTTATAGCATTTTGTGCATCTTTAATAGGAATAATAACATTTTCTGCAAATAAATTTAATCCATCTGTTATTTCTTTCCATTCTCCTATATATTTAGAAGTATCTAATCTAAACTCTAAATTTCCTTCATTTGCTACATTTATAAGGCTAGCTATATCATTTGAAACATTTTTTAAATATTTTTGTATCTCTTTTAACTTTGTACTAACTATTGACTTTTCACCAATAAATTCTTTAATTTCTTTATCAAATTCACCATTTTCAAAATCTTTTACTTTTTCTATTACATAAAACATATCTTGAGAAAAACTTTTAATAGTATTGTTAATTGCTTTTGCTGTATCTTTAAAAATACCATTATATTTATCTTCATCTATTTTATAAGTTATTTTACCATTATCAAACTCTTTAGATGATATTTGAATGTCCTCTAAAATATTACTTAATGTAATAATCATATTACTTACAAACTCAGATAATACCCCTATTTCATCTTTATAATTTACAGGTAAATTTACATTTATATTACCATTTAAAACTTCATTTGTAGCATCTTGTAGTTGCTTGATTGGTTTAGCAATATTTTTTGAAATACTTATAGCTAACCATATTATTAAAATTAATGTTATTACATATGATAATAAAAGTATAAATATTAAATTTTTTGTTCTATCTGTTAATTGATTATTTTGTTGTACAAATTTATCAAGACTTCTCTCTGGTGTTTCATAACATATTTTAAAAAATCTATCTCATATTTCTGTCATTTCTATATCTATTCTATTTAATGTTTCTAAATCACCTGCAAGTAAAGTTTTATAATAATCATTATTTAAATCATTATACCTTTTTAAATCTAAAATTGTATTATTTATAAGCTCAATTTCACTACTATTATTCAAATGTAAACTTTCATATATTTTTTTATAATTTTCTAAACTTTTGATAGCTTCATCTCTATATGTATTCATCTCACTTATAACTTCATTAAGATTTTCATTATTTACTCTTGCATCATTTTGAATAGCTTTAATTCTAAAATTAATTACACTTTCAAAACCTCTGATACTACTAGAAATAACTATTTTATTACTTTCTATTTCATCATTATATTTTTTTACAGTATTAAACAAATTAAAAATTGCAATGCCATATAAAATAGTTGTAATTAATATAGTAACCCCAAACCCTAAAAACATTTTTCTACTAATAGATAACTTTTTTAACAATTTTTCTTCCCCCTTAAAATTTATATTAAAATATATTTCTTAAATCAACAAGTTAAATATATCATAAAATTAATTCTATTTCAATAATTTAAATTTTTAATTATTTAAAAATAAAACAAGAAGTTGTACAAAATATACAACTTCTTTTTATTAAATATAAATAACCTATAAATTTAATTTTTATGTTAAAAAAATATATATTGTTTTAATATTAATTATATATATAAATTATAATAATTTATATTTTTTAATACAAATTATCTAAAAATAATTATATTAATTATCTTTTAATTTAAATTCTGATACAGAAGAATAGAATATATCTGCTTGACTTGAAAGTTGCTCTGCTGCTGCTGCTGATTGCTCACTTGTAGCAGTATTTCCTTGTGTAACAGATGCTATTTGTCTTATACCTATTGTTATTTGTTCAATAGATTTTTCTTGATTTCTAGAAGAAACAGCACAAGAATTTATTAGTGTTGATATTTCATCTATTTCAGTAATAATATTCGAAAGTGTTTCTGCTGTTAAATTTGTTATTTTTGAACCTTCTGCTACCTTTTCTACAGTACTTTTTATAAGTTCAGTAGTTTCTTTTGCTGCTTGTTGGCTTCTTCCAGCAAGACTTCTAACTTCTTCTGCTACCACTGCAAATCCTTTTCCATGTTCACCTGCTCTTGCTGCTTCTACTGCTGCATTAAGTGCAAGTATATTTGTTTGGAATGCTATATCATCTATTACTTTTATTATATTAGATATGCTATTAGATGCTATACTTATTTCTTCCATAGCTAATAACATATCATCCATTTGTTTATTACTTATTGCTGCACTTTCTTTTGTTTCTATTGCAAGTTTATTTGCTTTCTCTGAATTTTCTGTATTTATTGTAGATTGTTCAGATATTATTGCTATACTTGAATTTAATTCATCAACTGCACTTGCTTGTTCTGTTGCCCCTTCTGCTAATGACACACTTGACTGTGATATTTGTTTAGCTCCTGATGATACTTGTTCTGCTGATGAAATTATATCTTTTACAAGTACATTAAAGTCTTCAACTATAAAATTAACTGATTCTCTTATTGTTTTAAAGTTTCCTAAATATTCTCTATCTATACTAACATTAAAATCTTTTTGTGCCATTTTATTGAGTACTGTTGACATTTCATTTATATATGAATATATATTTCCACTCATAAAATTAAGTGCTTTTTTAATTTTATCAAATTCACCTTTGTACTCATTAGTCATTTTATACTCAAAATTACATACTGCATATTGATTTATAGCATCTTGTGCCTCTTTAATAGGAATAACAACATTTTCTGCAAATAAATTTAATCCATCTGTTATCTCTTTCCATTCTCCTATATATTTAGAAGTATCTAATCTAAATTCTAAATTTCCTTCATTTGCTACATTTATAAGTGTTACTATATCATCTGAAACACTTTTTAAAGATTTTTGTACTCCTATTAATTCATTATATATAATAATTTTTTCATTTGGAAATTCTTTAATCTCTTTATCAAATTCACCATTTCCAAATTCTTTTACTTTTTCTATTATATAACTAATATCATTTAATATATCATCATTTGTAATATTAATAGAATTTACTGCATCTTTAAATAAACCCTCATATTTTCCTTCATCTATTCTATAAGACATATATCCTTCTTTAAATTTATAAGAAACATCTTGTATATCTCCTAAAATATTATTTAATGTAGAAACCATATCTCCTATAAATTTAGCTAATGTACCTATCTCATCTTTAGAATTTGTAGGGAGGTTTACATTTGTATTACCTTTTGAAACTTGATATGTAGCATCTTGTAATTGTTTAATAGGCTTACTAATACTTTTAGAAATAACTATAGCTAATAAGATACTTAATAAAATAATAACTATAAATATAATATTAATAACTATAATCTTTTTATTAACTGATGCTGTTAATAATGCATTACTATCTGAAAAATTATCAAGACTTCTTTTTGGTGATTCATAAGCACTTGAAAATAACCTTCCAGTTATTTCTTTAAGTTGAGAATCTACTTGTGATATATTTTGTATATTTCCTGTAGCTTTCATAACTATAGATTCTAAATTTAACTTATGATATTCTTCTAAGTCTTTTATTTGTTGCTCAATTTTATTAACTTCATTTGTTATATTTAAATCTGAACAAACTTTTTTATAATTTTCTAATCCTTGTTTAGCTTCTTCATACAATTTCTCCATATCATTTTCTATTTCATTTAAATTTTCTATTGTTACTTTTTCAGGATTAGTATAAGAAATAGCTTTAATTCTAAAATTTATAATCTTCTCAAAAGATGTCATACTTTCAAGTATAACTGTTTTATTAATATCTAATTCTTTATTCTGTAAACTATTTGTAGACATTAGTGTTATTATTGTTATCCAATACAATATAATAGTGAAAAATATTGTAATACCAAAACCTAATATCATTTTTTTTGTAATAGATAATTTATTAAGCATTTAAAAATTTCCCCCTTGTATCATTTATATAAAAAAATAATATCATATATTTTGTACATTTTCAATATAACTATTTACTAAATAAAATAAATAATATCCATATATTTTGTTAAAAATTTTATATAAAATATATGAAATATTTATAATTAAATAGTTTGTATAATTTTTAAAATAGTATAAATATTATTTTAAATATAAAAAAAATAAGTGATATCTACTCACTTATTTTTTGTTAAATATAAAGCATTTAAAATATAATTTTTCCTATAAGATAACCTAATTGATAACAACCTATAACAGATAATGTTAAATAAAAAAAATTTTTCATAATATCTCCTCCCATATATTTAATCTTTCGTGTATTAATATTATATGAAAAGAAATATTGATTAATGCTAACTTTTTGAATAAAAATTATTACATTTATTTACAGTATTATAAATTCTTTTCTATTACTTTTGTAAGATTTGCAAAATCTTTTATAGTAAGACGTTCCCCTCTAATATTTATATCAAATCCAGCTTCTTCTAAAATTTTTCCTATTTGTTCTTTATCAAATTTAAAATTTTCAGCATTAAACATACAATTTAATAGAGTTTTTCTTCTTTGAGAAAATGCAACTTTTACAATATAATAAAACAACTCCAAATTTTCTACATCAACAGGTGGTTTATCAAGTGTAGTAAGTCTTATAACTGCTGAATCAACATTAGGTCTTGGCATAAAACAATTTCTAGGTACATTGGCTACTAAATATGGTTCACAAAAATATTGAACTACAACAGACAAAGAGCCATAATCTTTAGTACCTGGTTTTGCTTCCATTCTATAAGCAACTTCTTTTTGTATCATAACAGTTATACTATCTATAGGAAGTCTATTTTCCAATATATTCATTATAATAGGTGTTGTAATATAGTATGGTAAATTAGCTACAACTTTTATATTATAACCTTTATTTTCTTCTGCTATTTTATTGATATCTACTTTTAGTATATCTTCATTTATAATTTCTATATTATTAAAATTTGATAATGTATCTTCTAAAATAGGTATAAGTGTTTTATCTATTTCTACTGCTATAACTTTCTTAGCATTTTTAGCAAGACAAGCTGTAAGTGTACCTATACCAGGCCCTACTTCTATAACTATATCTTCATTAGATATATTAGCTGAATTTACTATTTTATCCAAAACTAATTGGTCAATTAAAAAATTTTGACCAAAATTCTTTTTAAATGCAAAATTATATTTATTTATAATTTCCTTTGTTTTAAATGCTAACGTTTTATTGTCTATATTATTAATATTAATCTCCCCAAACTTTAAAAATTTTTTATAATAAGCCACTTCTTAAGAAGTGGCTAAAATTAAATTTTAACTTTATTTTTTAATTATTACATTTTTTCTTTTATGAAATCTAAAGTAGATTTTATTGCTTCATCTATTTTAGTAGCGTCTTTGCCACCTGCTTGTGCCATATTAGGACGACCACCACCACCACCACCACAAATAGTAGCAGCTGTTTTAACTATATCACCAGCTTTTATATTAGCTTTTATAGCACTATCACTACACATAGATATAAAATTAACTTTACCATTATTATCACTAGCTAAAAGTATAGCATAATCTGTAAGTTTTTCTTTTATTTTATCACCCATATTTCTAAGAGTGTCCATATCAATATTAGAAACTTTAGCAAGTAAAATATCTATACCATTTATATTTTGTTTTTGTTCTAATATTTCATCTAATAAACCTGATGATAATTTAGATTTTAAACTTTCTATTTCTTTTAAAAGTTTTTTATTTTCTTCTATTAAAGATATTGATTTATCTACAACATTTTTATTATTAGCTTTTAATATTTCAAATACATTTCTAATTAAATATTCTCTTTCTTCATAGTAATTTAAAGCACCAAATCCTGTTACTGCCTCTATACGCCTAACACCAGCAGCTACACCACTTTCACTTACTATTTTAAAGCTACCTATTTGAGCAGAGTTTTTAAGATGTGTACCACCACAAAGTTCTATTGAATAGCCACCAATATTTATAACTCTAACAACATCGCCATATTTTTCACCAAAAAGTGCTGTTGCACCTTCTTTTTTAGCTGTTTCAATATCTGTTTCTTTAATAGAAACATCAAGACCTTTTAAAATGTGTGTATTAACTATTTTTTCAATTTTAGATAATTCTTCTTTAGTTAATGCTTCAAAATGAGTAAAGTCAAAACGTAAACGATTTTTAGATACTAAAGAACCTGCCTGCTCTATATGACTTCCTAAAACTTCTTTTAAAGCTTTGTGTAAAATATGAGTTGCAGTATGGTTTCTAGCAATAGACATTCTATCCTCTTCATCTATTTTTAAAACAACTGTATCATTTACTTTTATTTCACCTTTTTTAACAACTCCATGGTGTAAAATTTTATTTCCACCAAAATTTGTAGTATCATTTATTTCTATTAATACATTTTCATTTTCAATAGTACCTTTGTCACCAACTTGTCCACCCATTTCAGCATAAAAAGGTGTTTTATCTACAACAATTACTACCTTATCATTTTCTTTAGCACTATCTACAATATTGTCATTACATACAATAGCTAATACTTTACTATTTTCAATACTACTATTAGTATAACCTAAAAATTCACTCTTCATAGCTGGGTCTAATTTATGGAAAATTGTTTCTTCTGCTCCCATATAAGTATCTTCTTCTCTAGCAGAACGAGCTTTATTTTTTTGATTTTCCATTTCTTTTAAAAATGCTTCTTCATCAACAGACATATTTTCTTCTTCCAAAATTTCTTTCATAAGTTCAAAAGGAAAACCATAAGTATCATAAAGTTTAAAAGCATTTTCGCCTTTTAATATACTATCATTAGAAGCTTTTAATTCGTTTATTTTTTGTTTTAAAAGCTCCATACCAGTATCTATTGTAGCATAAAATCTTTCTTCTTCTACTGTTAAAATTTTATATATATATTCTTTCTTTTCTTCTAATTCTGGATAAGCATCTTTTGAAGTTTCTATAACAATTTTGCTTAAATTTGCTAAAAATAAATCATTTATACCTAATATTTTCCCATGTCTTGCCGCTCTTCTTAAAAGACGTCTTAAAACATACCCACGCCCTTCATTTGAAGGTAATACACCATCTGCTGTCATAAAAGTAACTGACCTAATATGGTCTGTTATAACTCTTATAGAAATATCTTTTTTACTATCTTCACCATATTTTAAATTAGATAATTCACATACTTTATCTCTAATAGCTTTTACTGTATCTACATCAAAAATAGAATTTACACCTTGCATAACAGTAGCTATTCTTTCAAGTCCCATACCTGTATCTATATTAGGATTTGCAAGATTAGAATATGTTCCATCTTCTTCTCTATTAAATTGAGTGAAAACTAAATTCCATATTTCCATATATCTATCACAATCACAACCAACATAACAATTAGGATTGTCACAGCCATATTGTTCACCTTTATCAAAATATATTTCTGAACAAGGACCACAAGGACCTGTACCATGTTCCCAAAAATTATCTTCTTTACCTAGTCTTACTATTTTATTTTCTGGTATACCTACTTTTTTATTCCATATTTCAAAAGCTTCATCATCATCTTGATATACTGATACATATAGCTTATCTTCTGGTAATTCTAATACCTTTGTGAAAAATTCCCAAGCCCAAGGAATAGCCTCTTCTTTAAAATAATCTCCAAAAGAGAAATTCCCAAGCATTTCAAAAAATGTTCCGTGTCTTGCAGTTTTACCTACATTTTCAATATCACCTGTTCTAATACATTTTTGACAAGTTGTAACTCTTTTATTTGGTGGTATTTGTTGTCCTGTAAAATATGGTTTTAAAGGAGCCATACCTGAATTTATAAGTAATAAACTTTTATCATTTTGCGGTACTAATGAGAAACTATTCATTTTTAAATGTCCTTTTTCTTGAAAAAAGTCTAAATATTTTTTTCTAATTTCATTTACACCTAAATTTTTCATATTATTCCTCCATAAAATTTTCATTAATATTAATTATATAAAATACGCTTTAATATGTCAACTTTTTGTAAATTTTATTGTATTTCTTCATCTAAAAAAGTTATTGTTATTGCTACACCTTTTTTACATTTTACATCTCTAAAATCTTTCATATTTTCATCTGGTTCTAAAGGTAATATTTTAGCTTTATATTGTTCAAGCTCTTTATAATTAGCTAATCTACCTATAATACTTTTTTGAAATCCATATTTACTGAAAAGTACTATTTCTTCATTAAGTTTTATTTTTGCAGAATTTTCCAAAAAATTAGTACTAATATTTTCTAAATTTTTATTAAATTTTACAATGCTTTCATATTCATATGGAATAATAGTTTTATCATTTAATGAATACAACTTATAAAAATTACTACTTGTATTTAAAGCTATATCAAATTTACCTTTGTTTATGTTATTATGTATTGTACCAAAATTTTCCCAATTTTCACCATTATTTTGCCAAAAATCAACTTTAACAGCTTTTACCTTTTTATTAGTTTTGTATTCAAAAAATTTAATTTCATTTTTAAATATATTTAAAACTTTTTTTGTTTCATCATTAAAATAAGTTTCTCTTATTTGCATACTTCTAGGATTGTTAAATTCACTTTTTATAGCATCATAATTTAATAAAATAATTATTATAATTATAGAAATAACTACAAATATCATATCCTTATTTTTTATTTCTTTTATTCTCATCTTTATAAGTTTCTCCTATATTTACATTTTCTGTTGTATCTAAAAAAGTTATTGTTATTACTAACTCTTTATCACATTTTGCTTTTTTAAAATCTTCATATATATTAAAATTAACTTCTTCTTGGTTATCATAGCCATATTTTTTAAATAAAACTATTTGTTTATTTAATTCTATTTTTTCTTTATTTAAAAAAATATGTCCTATTCCCATATTGGTAAAATTTACATTTATAGGATACTTTTTCGATTTTGATATATAATCTATTTCATATCCAAATTCAAGTGTATTATTAAGTATTTGAAAAAATATATTCATTTCAGAGTTTTTTTCTTCTATAAAATCACTTATTAAAGAAAAAATTTCATCTTTTTTCTTCCAATCTTCATCATCTTTTTCCCAAATTTCTATATTTATAGATTTTATACTATTGTCTATATTAGCTTTAAATTTTTGAATATTATTTTCTGAAATATTATTTTTTATATGTTATATATTAAGTTCATTACTTTTTATAGTTATTCTTTTTATTATACTTGGTAATATATCTAAAAACAATAATATAATTATACCTACTATTAACAATACAAATATTTTAATTATATTTTTTCTTTTTCATATTATCACCTTTTTCAAGTTAAATTTTATATTGCTATAAATATCAACATAATATTAAAGAATATCAACAGCAAAAGATGAAGCTCCAAGTAGTAAAACAATATTTAAAATAATAGTAATTAAAATACTTGGCATTAATAAAATACTATACCATATACAAAACTTTTTTTCTTTAAATATCTTTTTACTTTTTTTATATAAACTTTTATAACTTAAAAATAAAAATAGTATAGTCAATAAAATTAAACCAAAATTCATTATACCAGCGTTTAGCCCAAAAATAAAACCAAAAGTAATAAATGTAAAATTAATTATTCCTTGAAATAAAACTGGAAATAAAAATTTGTAAATAATACTATGTTTTAAAATTTCTAAAATAAATTCTTTGTTTGCTAATTCTTCATTATATTTATTTTTTAAATTTATAAGAATAGCTATTTTTATAATAAAAATAGGAAAAATAAATATAAAACTATAAAAAACTAAAGACATTAAAGTTATTAAACCAAAAAATATTCCATATAAAATAATGTAAATTATTTCATTCATAATATAACTTCTCTCCTTAAAATATATAAAAATAACCCTTATCTACATAAAGATAAAGGCAATTTTATAAGTCTTTATATATTCTTTCTAAGTTATCAAATTTAGTATATTGCCCAAGCCAGCTAAGATTTACTGTACCAACAGAACCATTTCTTTGTTTTGCAATAATTATTTCTGCTTGTCCTCTTTTATCAGTTTCAGGGTTATAATATTCATCTCTATATAAAAAACAAACAAGGTCAGCATCTTGTTCTATTGCTCCAGATTCTCTAAGGTCTGATAGCATAGGTTTTGGTGGTTTTCTTTGTTCAACAGCTCTACTAAGCTGTGATAAGGCAACAACTGGTATATTTAATTCTCTAGCTAAACCTTTTAAAGCTCGTGATATATTAGAAATTTCTTGTTGTCTATTTTCATTTTTTCCACTACCATTCATAAGTTGAAGATAATCTATAACAACAAGTCCCAAATCTTTTTCTTTTTTTAATCTTCTACATTTTGCCCTAAGCTCTGGTATAGTTATGGCAGATTTGTCATCTATATAAATAGGTGCTTCAGATAAAGCACTAACAGCTTCAGCTATTTTGTACCAATCATCAGACTGTATATCACCTGTTCTAAGTTTTTGTGCATCTACTAAAGCCTCTGTACAAATCATACGATTTACTAATTGTTCTTTAGACATTTCCAAACTAAAAATAGCAGTTGTTACATTATTATGTAATGCTGCATGTTGGGCTATATTAATAACAAAAGCAGTTTTACCCATAGAAGGCCTAGCTGCAATAAGTATAAAATCTGAATTTTGTAGTCCTGATGTTTTCATATCAAAATCTATAAAGCCCGTTTCTATACCTGTAACTTTTCTTTTATCTTTAAAAAGATTTTCTATTCTTTCAATAGAAGTTTGTAAAACTTGACTAATAGGAGAAAAATCATCAGAACTATCATTATTATCTATATTGGAAACTATTCTTTCAACTTTTTCTAAAATATTATCTATTGTTTGAGAGTTATCAAAACTCAAGTCATTTATATCTTTAGATGCCTTTAATATTTTTCTTCTTATAGATTTTTCTTTAACAATATCTGCATATTGTTTAGTTAAAGCACTTGTAGAAACTATACTATAAATTTGTACTATATATTCATAACCACCTATATTATTTAACATATTCATACTTTCTAACTTATTCTTTAATGTAATAATATCAATATGTTCATTTTTAGAATACATATCTACCATAGCTTCAAATAATATTTTGTGTTCAATACGGTAAAAATCTTCTGGTTTTAATATTTCATAAGCAGTAGAAATACCATCTATGTCAAATATCATACTACTAAGAACAGCTTGTTCTGCTTCAAAGTCATTAGGTGGTATTTCTGGATTAATATTAATATTGTTATCTGCCATATTTTTACCTATTTTTGCTCATTAATTGTAACTTTTAATGTTACAGTAACTTTTGGGTGTAGTTTTACAGTAGCTTCTTTTTCTCCTAAAGTTTTTATAGGGCTTGATAATACAATTTTCTTTTTATCAACTTCTATCCCTATTTGTTCTTTTAAAGCATTAGCTATCTCTTTATTTGTAACAGTTCCAAAAAGTTTACCATTACTACCAAGTTTAACATTTATTTGTAAAGTTTTAGCTTCTATTTGTTTACCAATAGCTACAGCATTATCATATTCTTCTTGTCTTTTTGCATCTTCTATTTTTTTAATATTGTCCATTTTTGTAAGATTATTTTTATCTGCTGGTACTGCTAACTTTTTAGGTAATAAAAAGTTTTTAGCATAACCATCATTGGCATTTATTATTTGGTCTTTTTTACCTACACCTTTTACATCTTCAAGTAATATAACTTTCATTTTATTCTTCCTCCTTAAAATATTCATCTATTGCTTTTTTAAGCATATCTATTGCTTCATCTATTGAAACATCTTTTATTTGAGTGGCAGATATAGACTGATGCCCACCTCCACCAAGTTTTTCCATTATAATTTGAACATTTACTTCACCAAAACTTCTAGCACTAATAGATATTTTATCATTTAATATACATAATACAAAACTAGCTACTATATTATCTATATTTAAAAGTTCATCACAAGCTTGTGCTACAACTAAAAGTGGATTATCTACTTTATCTTCTAAAACAGATATAGCTAAATTTTCTCTATATAATTTCATATTAGAAACAACATTAGCTCTAGCATTATAACAATCTAAACTATTTTTAAATAGCTTTTTTACACGTATAGTATCTGCACCTTTTTTCTTTAAAAATGCTGCTGCTTCAAAAGTTTTTATACCAGTTTTAAAAGCAAAATTTTTAGTATCTACAATTATACCCGCAAGTATAGAATCTGCTTCTACTTGTTTTATAGGTATAGGTTTATTAACATACATAAGCATTTCTGTTATAAGCTCACAAGTAGAAGATGCATAAGGCTCGTGATAAGTTAAAACAGCATTTTCTATATAGTCAACACCTTTTCTATGGTGGTCAAAAACTACTATTTTTTTTACCTTGTCTATTAATTCTGGACATTCACAAAGACCTTGTTTGTATACATCAACTATTATTAAAAGTGTTTTTCTATTAACAAGTTTTAAAGCTTGTTCAGAAGATATAAAAGTATCTTTGTATTTTTCATCTTTTATTATTCTATCATATAAATAAGAAACAGAAGATGTTACTTCATTTAATACTATTTTACATTTTTTATCTAATGCTGAAACAATAGAATAAACTCCTATGCCAGCACCCATACAGTCTAAATCTGTGTATCTATGCCCCATAATAATAACATTAGATGCATCTTCTATAAGCTCTGTTAACGCATATGCTTTTACCCTTGCTCTAACTCTGGAATTTCTATTTCCTTCTTTAGCGTGTCCACCAAAAAATTGATAATTTTCATTATCTTTTATAACAACTTGGTCACCACCTCTACTTAGTGCAAGGTCCATAGATACCCTAGCAAATTCCATATTTTCATCTAAATTTTCGCCATTAGTCCCTATACCTATTGACAATGTAACAGGTATTGTATTTCCCATATCTATTTCTCTTATACTATCTAATATTTCAAATCTTTCTTCTTTAAGTTGTTCCAGATTATCTTGTGATATAATAAGAATATATTTATCCTTTTCAAACTTTTTAACAACACCACCTAAATCTTTTGCCATTTTTTTAATTTTTCTATCTACAATAGCAAGTATAAGTGGGTGTCTAAACTCTTCTAAACAATCTAAAACTTCATCATAATTGTCAATTACAACTAAACCTACAGATGTTTTATATTTATCTAATATTTTTATTTCAGTAAAAAATAAAACATAGTTTTGTTCATATCTTTTCAAAAATATATTATAACCTTTTTGATTAATTATTATTTGTTGTTGCTCCTTATCAAAGCTAAAATCTTCTATCAAATCTTTTATATTTTCTACACTATCAATAAAAGGTAAAATATCTTTTTCAAAAATATTGTTATAAGAAATAAACATTCCATCTGGTGCTATTTTTAATACACTAAAAGGTATATTATCAAAATTTTTCATAGTAAATCCTCTCTATAAAACCTTTAAAAAAGATTAAGAAAACAGTTTTAACATTATAATTTATTAAAATATCTTAAAAGCTCTTTAACATCTTCATTAAAAATATCTGTTTCATCTAAAACACCTATTTTTAATTTTTTATTTATTTTTAAAAGTAAAGTTTCTGGGCTTATACCTATCTTTTTAGCAAGTATATAAATAAGTATAGTTAAATCTGCAAATATTTCTATTTTATCTGCTTCAGTACTATCAGGCTGTATAAAGCTATTGTGTAAATCAGACACTCCTGCTAATATTTGCCCTTTCAATATTTCTATCATTTTAATATTTTTTGTAATATCTAATTGATTATCAAAGTTTATCATAATATCTCCTCATAAAATATTATTTTATTCTTAATAATATTTTACTAGCTTATGTATATTTTATCAAATATTATAAAAAACAAAAAATATCAAATTTTTCCACTTTTAACTTTTTAATAGTATATTTTTTTATTTTAACACATTTTATTTATTTTTTCAACATTTATCTAGCTTTAAACATTTTTGTTTTTTCTAGTATAGCATTAATTTGTCCTCCCAATAAAAGAACTAAAGATATCATATTTATCCATATAACTAATACAAATATACTCCCTATACTTCCATATATTTTTGAATATTTAGAAAAGTTATTTATATATATATTAAAACCTTTTGAAAGTACAAGCCAAGCTAAAACAGATATAATAGCCCCTGGTAAAATACTTTTTAATGTAACTTTTCTTGATATAGATATTTTATATATAACTAATACCATTACTAGTAAAACCATACCTATAAAAATATATAAAAATACACTATTCAAAAAATATGGTATAAATTCTAATGGTGTATATTTTATTATAAGCTGTTCTATATAATCACTAAATATAAAAATAAGTAAAGAACAATTTACTAATATAGCAAATATAAAAACTAACATAACACTTGTACCTCTTTTTATAATAAAGTTTCTAGTGTCCTCTTGTTCATATGCTCTATTTAATCCTTGTATAATTGAATTAAAACCTGTTGATGCACTATAAATAGTAACTAAAAAACTGGTAGATAATAAACTAGCACTTTTTGTTTGTACAACTTCTTTTACAAATGTTATTAAAATACTTTCTATAGGTTTTGGTAATGTTTTACTAGCTTCTATTATATAAGGTTCTATATTAAGATTTGCAAAACCTAATAATGTCATAAGAAATATTATAAATGGGAATATTGCTATAAGTAGCTTATATGTTAATGCATTTGACATTAACATAAGCTCATTTTCTAATGTTTTTTTAATTAAAATTTTTATAAACTTAATAAAATCTAAAAATTTTTCCATAAACACCTCCTAAAATAAATTTTTTCCTTTTATGAGTAAAGTATTACAATTTTCATAATCCATATTGTTATTTTATTGTAATTATACCATATTTATAACAAAAATAAAAGTAAGTATAAGTTATACTCACTTTTATTTTATATTTTAAACTACCCAATCAATTATTAATTTTTTAAATATATCATTTAATGATGCCTTCTTAATATCTTCTTCTGCTAAAATATCTATTCTACCTATTTCTTTGCCTTCATAAGTATAAATAGCTTCTCCTATTTTAGTACCTTTAGTAATAGGAGCTTTTACACCTTCTATCATTTGTACATTTTTTTGTATATCTGTAGATACTCCTTTTTTTATAACAAAATTTGCATTTTCTTCTATAATACCATTTACAACTGGTTTTTCACCTTTATAAACATTAGTATAACCCATATTTTTACCTTCTTTATCTAATTCCACAACTTGATAATTTGCAAAACCATAATCAAGCATTTTAGCTACTTCTTGAAATCTAACTTTAGGGTCTGGTGATGCCATAACAACTGCTATAAGAGAAAGTCCATCTCTTTCTGCACTACCTGAAAGACAATATAAAGCCTTTTTAGTAGACCCTGTTTTAAGTCCTGTTGCTCCATCATACATTTTTAATAATTTGTTAGTATTAGTAAGACCAAATTCTGTTTCACCTTTTTTTGTTTTATGTGTAATAGTATCTTGCCATTTTGTTGTAAACTCTTTTATCTCTGGATATTTTGTCATAAGTTCTCTACTTATAATAGCAATATCCCTAGCACTCATATAATGATTTACTGTATCTGTATCTAAACCACAAGCATTTTCAAAATTTGTATTTTCCATACCTAGCTGTTTTGCTTTTTGGTTCATAAGTTTAACAAATTCTTCTTGACTTCCTGAAATATGTTCTGCCATTGCTACAGCTGCATCATTAGCTGATGCTATTGCTATTGATTTTGTAAGTGTTTTTACATCTTGTTTTTCCATAGGTTCTAAAAATATTTGAGAACCTCCCATACTTGCTGCATATTCACTAGTTGTTACAGTATCTTCCCATTTTATTTTACCATTCTCAATAGCTTCATATATTAAATAAAGTGTCATTAACTTTGTAACACTAGCTGGTAGTAATTTTTCATCTGGATTTTTTTCATATAAAACTTTTCCTGTTGTTGCCTCTATAAGTATTGCTGATTTTGCTAATATATCTAAATCTTGTTGTTTTGTTTGTTCTATTTGCTCTGTTTCTTCTTTTTCTTGTTGTTCATTTGCAAAAGTTATAAAATTATTAGTATTAAATATAAATATTGATAGCATTAAAAAGATTAGTATTTTCTTATTCATATAATAACCTCCCATAAATTTTACCTATAAATTTATATTTTACTAAAATTTTTATTTTATTCATAAAACTTTAATTAATATAAAAAAGGCATAGTATTTAACTATACTATACCTTTTACTAAAATTATTTTTATGTTTTTATTTTATTTCTTCTTGCAAAATCTACAAATACAAATTTATCTGGTCTATGTCTAGACTCTGTATATTGAAAAAGATTTGTGTCTTCTAAATAAGTATAACTTCTTACAACTACAACTGTATCATATTCATTTAAATCTAAATATTGTTTATCTTCTTCTGTAACTTTTTCAACAGTTATTTGTTTTTTTGCATAAGCTATTTTTAAATTAAGTTTACCTTCTATATATTCATAAAGAGAATTTTTACAAATATCATAAGTCAAATTATTTACAAACTTTTGCAAAATATAATCTTTATCTAATATAATATTTTCATTATCTATTTTTCTAGTTCTAAATACTTTCCATACCTTTTCATTTTTTTCTACATTTAACCCTTTATAAATATTTTTTTCTGGTATTACACATTCTAATATTTTCACATCTGTATCAAAACTTTTACCCAATCTTTTGCCTAACTCTTTAAAACTGACTACTCCAGAAACTGGAAATGCAAATCTATTTATATCTAAAACAAATGAGCCTTTGCCTTGTGCTTTTTGTATATATCCTTCTTGAGTTAATATATTTAATGATTTTCTTATAGTATCCCTTGATACATTATACATTTTCATAAGTTCATTTTCAGAAGGCAGTAAATCATTTGTTTTATAGTATCCATTTTTTATTTGTTCTGCTAAGTCATTATATATAGTTATATATTTATTATTCATAAAAAATCACCCTATAGTATTTTAACATATTTTAACAAATATTAAAATAACTAATTTTCTATAAGATACACTATAGATTCATAAGGTTTTATTTCCATATTTTCTTTTAAAATATTTTCTTCTTTATAGTTAGATATTAATACCTTATTATTTTTTATTAAATTTTTATCTAAAGTAATATTTACATTTTCACTATAAAAATTACTTATAACTAATAATATTTGATTTTTATATTCTCTAATATAAGCAAATATTTTATTGTTATCTTTTAAAATCATTTTAAATGTTCCATCTGATATAATATCATATTTTTTTCTTAAATTTATTAGTTTTTTATAATGATAAAATATAGAGTTTTCATCTTTTAAACAATTTTTAGCATTTATTTCTTTATAGTTATCTGCAACAGGTATCCAAGGTGTAGCTGTTGTAAATCCTGCATTTTCTTCATCATTCCATTGTATAGGAGTTCTCGAATTATCCCTAGATTTAGATTTTAATATATTTAATATAGTTTCTTCATCTGTTCCTTGTTCTTTTAAAATATTATAATAATTTATACTTTCTACATCTCTATATTTATCTATACTGTTAAAATATGGATTTGTCATTCCTATTTCTTCACCTTGATAAATATAAGGTGTACCTCTTAACATATGAATAGTAGTAGCTAACATTTTTGCACTTTCTTTATGATATTCTTTATCATTACCAAATCTTGATAATGCTCTTGGTTGGTCGTGATTACACATAAAAGTTGCGCTCCAGCCATTACCTTTTTGCATACCAACTTGCCAATCTTCAAAGATTTTTTTAAGCATCATAAAATCAAAATCCATCAAAGTCCATTTATCCCCATTTTGATAATCAACTTTTAAATGATGAAAATTAAATACCATTGACAATTCTTTTTCATTTGGATTAGAATATTTAATACAATTATCAATTGAAGTAGAAGACATTTCACCTACTGTAACTATATCTTCATATTTACCAAAAGCATTTTTATTAAGTTCTTTTAAATATCTGTGTATATTAACACCATCTGTATAAAATCTTCTACCATCTCCTATATTATCATCTTCAAATATTTTTGGTTTAGATATTAAATTTATAACATCTAATCTAAATCCTTTTACACCTTTTTCTAACCAAAAATTAGCAACTTTAAATATTTCTTGTCTAACTTCTTCATTATCCCAATTTAAATCCCCTTGAGTAACATCAAACAAATGTAAATAATATTCATCAAATTTTTCTATATATTCCCAAGCAGAACCACCAAATTTAGAAATCCAATTTGTAGGTGGGTTTTCATTTTTACCTTTTTTAAAAATATAAAAATTTTTATACTTTTCATCACCATTTATAGCATTTTTAAACCATTTATGCTCTGTTGATGTATGATTGAATACCATATCAAGCATAATATTTATATTTATATTTTTAGCCTCTTTTACTAAATTTTCAAAATCTTCCATTGTTCCAAAAAGTTCATCTATATTATAATAGTCTGCTATATCATAACCATTATCTTTTTGAGGAGACTTATAAAATGGCGTTAACCATATATAATCAACTCCTAACTCTTCTAAATAATCTAATTTTTCTATAATACCTTTTAAATCCCCTATACCATCTCCATTTGAATCATTAAAAGATTTAGGATATATTTGATAAACTACACTTTTTTTAAAATCACTCATTATAAGGCCTCCTTAATATACTATTTCTTATCTAATTTATATTTCTTTTTATAAGCTAATATTGTCAAAACAAATGGTACAACTATTGCAACAATCATAGCTATAGCAAACATTAACATACTTTTAGGTTGTATAGACAATATACCAGGTAACCCACCTATACCTATTGCATTAGCCATAACACCACTCATAACAGAAATTACAGCAGCTAAACCTGAACCTATCATACTACAAACAAAAGGTACACCATATTTTAAATTTACACCAAATAACGCTGGTTCTGTAACACCTAAATAAGCAGATATACAGGCTGGGATAGAAACTTGTTTTTCCTTTTCATTATTTTTTTGTAAAACTATCATTGCTAAAACAGATGAACCTTGAGCTATATTAGATAAAGCTATCATAGGCCAAAGCATAGTTCCTCCAAACTGTGCCATTAATTGTAAATCTATTGCATTTGTCATATGGTGTAACCCTGTTATAACAAGTGGTGCATATATAAACCCAAATAATCCAGCAAATAACCAGTTAAATGTAGATGTAAGCCCTGCATATACAACTTGTGCTATTATATCACCAATTTTCCAACCGATAGGCCCTAATATTGTATGTGCTATTAAAACTGCTGGTATTAATGAACAAAAAGGAACTATAATCATAGATATTGAAGCTGGTGATATTTTTCTAAAAAATCTTTCTAAGTAAACTAATACAAAACCTGCTAAAATAGCTGGTATAACTTGTGCTTGATAACCTATCATATCAACTTTTGCAAATCCAAAATCCCAAAAAGGAATTTCTGTTGCAGTAGCTACACTATAAGCATTTAAAAGTTGTGGTGATACTAAAGTTATACCTAAAACTATACCAAGTATTTGAGTTGTACCCATTTTTTTAGATATAGCCCAAGTTATACCTACTGGTAAAAAATGAAATATAGCTTCACCTATTAACCATAAAAAACTATGAAGTCCTGCCCAAAATTGAGAAATTTCTATTAAACTTTTTGTTCCATCTTCAAAAAATTTAACATCACCTATTATATTTCTAAAACCCAATATAAGACCTCCAACTATAATAGCTGGTATAAGTGGTGAAAATATTTCAGCCAAATTTGCCATTAACTTTTGCATAGGTTTCATATTAGATTTAGCTTCTTCTTTTACTTGTTCTTTATTTACACCCTCTATACCTGCAACAGTTGTAAAATCATTATAAAATTGTGCAACTGTATTGCCTATAATTATTTGAAATTGTCCTGCTTGTAAAAAAGTACCTTTAACACTTTCTAAACTTTCAATTTTTTCTTTATCTGCTTTTTCTGGTTCTTTTAAAACAAATCGCATTCTAGTCATACAATGTGTAACAGCAGATATATTTTCTTTACCCCCTACATACTCTAATAGCTTTTTTGAGTCTTCTACATACTTACTCATAAATACCCTTCCTTTCAAAATTTAACTTGTACGTATATGTTGATAATATATCATATTTTAATTATTGTCAATATATAATTATCAGTTTTGTATATATTTTTTTATAATTTATTTAACTTTAGTGATTTATTACTATTTTTTATGTTGTAAAATCAAATTTTTTATTTAATTTGTATTGCAATTTATTTTAAATTTAAATAAAAATAAAGAGTGTAGAAAAATTCTACACTCTTTATTTAACATTTTATTTTTCATCTTCTTTTTGTAAAAATTCATACTGTGACATATAAAGTTTATAATAAGCACCTTTTTTAGCTATAAGTTCTTCATGTGAACCTTTTTCTACTATTTGTCCTTTATCTACATAAAGTATACAAGTACTATTTTTTATAGTAGATAATCTATGTGCTATTATAAATGATGTTCTATTTTTAAGTAGTCCTTTAAGACCTTCTTGTAAAGCTATTTCTGTTTCTGTATCTATACTAGAAGTAGCTTCATCAAGTATTAATATTTTAGGATTTGCAAGTAAAGCTCTAGCAAAAGATATAAGTTGTTTTTGTCCTGCTGATAGCCCACTACCTCTTTCTTTAACAGTAGTATTATAACCATCTTCCATAGCCATTATAAAGTCATGAGCACATACAACTTTAGCTGCTTGAATAACTTCTTCATCTGTTGCATTTTGGTTACCATAACGTATGTTATCCATTATAGTGCCAGAGAATATAAAGCTTTCTTGCATCATAACACCCATTTGTGTTCTTAAAGATTTTATAGTTACACTTTCTATATCTATATCATCAATATATATATGACCAGAATTTATATTGTAAAATCTACTTAATAAATTTACTATTGTTGTTTTACCAGCACCAGTTGGACCAACTATAGCAAAACTTTCTCCTTGATTAGCTTTAAAACTAATACCATTTAATATATTTTGTCCTTCCTCATAAGCAAAACATACATTATCAAATTTAACTTCACCTTTTATTTCTGGCATTTCTATTGCATCATCTCTATCTTTTACATCTACAGGCTCATCTATTGTTTCAAAAATTCTTTCAAGATAAGATATAGAAGTAAGTATACTATTATAAAAACTTGCAATAGTGTTAATAGGTGTCCAAAAACGCCCTATATAAGATATAAATGCAACTACTGTACCTGCTGTTACTATGTCAGAACCACCTGTTACCCAATATACACTTAAAACATAAATAACAGCAGTTGTTATAGCAGATATATTTTCAATAGCTGGACCTAATAAAAAGTTATATTTAACAGCTTTCATCCAACTATCTCTATAATTATTACTAAGTCTACTAAATATTTGTCTATTTTCTTTTTCTCTAACAAAAGATTGTGTAATTTTAACACCATTTATACTTTCAGATATATAAGCATTAAGGTTTGATTGTTTATTACTTGCCTCTTGCCAAGCCTTTCTTTGTCTTGACTGTATATACCATATTAAACAAGATAATACAGGTAAGCCTAATAAACATATTATAGTAAATTTAACATCAACTGAAAACATAAATATTACTATAAAAAATAATGAACCTATTTCTGTTAAAACGTTTACAATACCAGTTGATAATAAATCACTTAAATTATTTACATAATTTACAACTCTTACTTGTATTTTCCCGTGTGGTCTATTATCAAAATAAGTAAAAGGTAATCTTTGTATATGTTCAAAAATATCTTTTCTTATTTCAAAAATAATATCTTGCCCCATTTTAGTCATTACTTGAGACCTTATTTTTAAAACAATAGATACATATAAAGATATTGCTAAAATATATATACTAAGTTTAATTATTTCATTCATATCTTTATTAGGTATTGAAACGTCTATAGCTTCCATAAAAATAATAGGTATAAACATAGTTAATATACTAGATGAAGCCATAAGAAATAAAATAAATACTATTGTCATTTTATATGGTGCTACATATTTTCCTATCCTTTTTAACTTCTCGGCGTCAAAAGGAGCTTCTAATTCCTCATCTATTTCATAAGTATTTCTAGCCATTATTATAACCTCCCTTCTCTAAAATCTCCATATTGATGATGAAATACTGAATAATAATAGCCTTTTTGAGCTAATAATTCTTCATGTGTTCCTTGTTCTACTATTCTTCCTTTATCTAATACAAGTATTAAATCTGCTTCCATAATAGAAGAAATTCTATAAGCTATTAATATTTTTGTGCATTCTTTATCAAGTGCTTTTAAATTTTCTTGTATCATATGTTCTGTTTCCATATCTAAAGCTGAAGTAGTATCATCTAATATAAGTATAGAAGGTTCTTTCAATAAAGCTCTTGCTAGTGATATTCTTTGTTTTTGTCCACCAGATAAACCTACTCCACGCTCACCTACTATTGTGTCATATCCTTCTGGCATTTTTTGTATAAATTCGTGTGCACCTGCTGTTTTAGCTGCCCATTCCACCTTTTCAAAAGGACAATTTGGGTCACCATAAGCTATATTCCCCTCTATTGTATCTGAAAATAAAAACACATCTTGCATAGCCATACCTATATTATCCCTAAGCCAATATATATCTATATCTTTTATAGGTATACCATCTATTGTTATTTCACCTTCTGTTGCATCATAAAATCTACATAAAAGATTTACAGCAGTAGATTTGCCAGCGCCAGTAGCACCTATTATACCTAAAGTTTGACCTTTTTTTATAGAAAAACTTACATTTTTTAATATATCAAAATTTTGGTCATCTTCTGGTTGATAAGATACATTTTTAAACTCTATATCACCATGTAAGTCTGGATTAGCTACAGCCTCTATAGGTCTTCTTATATTAGGTCTATCTTTTATAGTTTTATGTATTTTATCTAAAGAAGTTAAAAATCTTTGTGTATCATTAATATACCAACCTGACATTCTAAGAGGATAATTTAACATCCATAAATAGTTATATACTACAACTAAATCACCTGTTGTAATATTACCATCTATAGCCATTTTACCACCAACAAACATAAGTACAACAGTTAAGGCATTAGATAAAAATTCAAATATAGGTATATAATTACTCCATACTCTAGTAGCATCTAACTGACTTTTTCTATAAGCCTCATTTTCTTTATTAAATTTTTCTATTTCATAATCTTCTTTTGCAAAAGCTCTAACCATACGGTTACCACTAATATTTTCTTGAACAAAAGCATTTAAACTAGAAAAACAATCTCTAATTCTTGCAAAGCATTTTTCTACATGTTTAAATTGAAATAATGTTAAAATAAGTGTAAAAGGTAAAACTGTTAACATATAAAAACCTATTTTTACATTTACTGTAAAACACATTATAAGAGCTACAACAAAATATATAATTGCTTCATATATTGCAAAAAATGTAGCTGTAAAATGTCTAATCGCGTCCATATCACCTATTTGTCTAGACATTAAATCACCAGTTCTATTTCTGTTAAAAAATGCAAAATCTTGTCTCATAAATTTTCTATACACTTTATCTCTCATATTGTGTAGAATATCTTGAGAGCATTGTTCAAACAATACTAAATACTTCCATCTTATAGAAGTTTTTATTACTGTAGAACCTATTAAGCCTATTAATACATACTTAAGCATAATTATATTGCCTTCTGTCATTACATCATCTACAAATATACCTATTACATAAGGATTTACAAATGATAATAATGTAGCTAATGTAACTAAAAATAGCCCAAAAGCATACCTTTTTTTATAAGGTTTAAAAAATCCATAAAACCACTTAAAGGCTTCCATAACTTTCTCCTCCTATTATTTTAAAAATTATATTTTTAATTTTAATCTATCTCTACATTATAAACATATTTAACAAAAAAAAAATGTACATTCTTGCTTTAATAATGTAATATATTGTGTTTTATCTTTATATTATTTTAATATAACTTTATAAAATTTTAATATTATATTAATGTAGTTTTATTACAAAAATATTACTATTTTATTCTTCAATTGCTAATTATTTTTTTATATTGTATAATATAATTAGTAAAATATATTATTAGACTGAAGGTGAGTTCATGCACATAACCAATATAGATTTTAAAGACTTTAACCCTAATATGCTATTTTGTGTTAAAGGTATTAGACAAACTAAAGAATGTAGCCACAAACATAATCATATGGAAATTGCATATATTATGTCTGGTAAAGCTATTTTTAATATAAATAATTGTTCTTATGAAGTTGAAGAAGGTGATATCATTTTAATAAATCCAGAACACGAACATTATGGTATGCCTATTTCCGTTGAAAAACCTAGTTTAGAATTTTTTGTTGGGTTTTCTAATTTTAAATTTAATAATATGGAAGAAAATACATTATTTTTAAATGAATATCCTATTATAAAAACTACAGCCTCTTCAAGAAAAAAATTTATTGATTTAATAGAGGATATAATGAAAGAAAATAGTTCAAATCAAACAGGTAAAGATTTTATGTTAAAATCTTATCTTACACAATTTATCTTACTTTCCATTAGAGAAAAAAAACAAGAAAATACTACATTTTCAGAAACAAAGAAATCTACTATTAGCAAAGAAATTCAAAATTATTTTCATGAACATTTTGCTGAAAAAATATCACTTGAACAAATTGCTAAAAATTTATATTTAAGTCCTTTTTATATCTCTAAAGTTTTTAAAGAAGAAATAGGTGAAACTCCTATAAACTATCTTATAAAAATAAGGCTTGAAAATGCTAAAGATTTATTATTAAATCAACAAAATTTAAGTATAAAAGAAATATCTTCTATTGTAGGTTATGAAGATGCTTATCATTTTAGTAAAAGTTTTAAAAAATATTATGGACTTTCTCCAGCTGAATATAAAAAATTACATATTTCATAAAATTGAAAGGAACACTAATGAATAAAAAATATTTTTTCATTATAAATACTTTTTTATTTTTATTTATATTATTTTTAGCTCCTAGATTTAGTTACAAAATAAAAAATGATAATGAAATATATAAATATGTTAGTACAACAAAAGAAAATAATACATTTATAGATACATTTAAAAATAAATATAATGAAGTATTACAAATAAAATACAAAAGTAAATTTAATAGAAATTTAACTATACAATTTGAAAATGAACCCCCTATGACAACTTTTGTACAAATGGATAGAGGAGAAAAAAATACTAATTTTGATAGCAATATACATAAAAAATTAAATTGGTCTTTATATGAAATTATTAAAAAAGATTCTAGTGGTAGTTTTTTTATAATGTATATAAAAATTATAGTGATAAATATATTACTTTACTATATTTATCACTATTATATTAAAAGTAAAAATAAAAAATTTTTAATAATTTTTTTATGTCTATTTTTATTATTAATACTTTTCTCTTTTAGATTTATTTAAGGAGCATTTTATGAATATTGAAGAACTTATAAATAATATTGAAAAAGACCCTAAAGCATATATAGGTGAAAATATTAGTTTAAATAATATTTTTATGTATATTAATGGTTTTAGGTTTAGTAAATTACATACCTATGGTAACATAGATATAGAAGAATGTTTTACTCATAAGTTTTGTGATTATTGTATAAATTGGATTAATAAAGATAAAAATTTAAATATTTCTTTTTCTATTAGAGGATATGTTTTTTATATAGAAACTTATTATAAAAAAAATGAAAAAATTAATATATTTTTTAATATTTGTAATGACTTTTTTAAAGATTTTCATAGCAAAAATAAAAAATAGCAGCAATATAAAATATTGTTGCTATTTTTTGGCTTATGTATTAAGTCCCAAGCTAATTAACAATGCCTTGTCTACTTTACTCATTATAGTATCATCTAAATGACCTATTTTTTCTTTCATTCTTTTTTTATCAATAGTTCGTACTTGTTCAAGTAAAACTACTGAATCTTTTATTAATGGATATTTATTACAATCTATTTCTATATGAGTTGGCAATTTTGCTTTATTTATTTGAGACGTTATTGCTGCACAAATAACTGTAGGGCTATATCTATTTCCCACATCATTTTGTATTATTAAAATAGGTCTAACTCCACCCTGTTCGGAGCCTACAACAGGGCTTAAATCTGCATAAAAAATATCCCCTCTTTTCACAATCATTTTTTTTCACACTCCGCATCAAATCTAATCTGTATATATATGTTCATAATATCACCTACTAATTAATTTATTAATTTTATTATGAACATATTTAATAATATTTATACTTAAGTTACTTATATTATTTTGCGAGTGTATTTTTATATTATTTTTTTATTTTTAAAAATTGATTATTTTTTATATATACACGAGGAACTCTTTTTCCTATATTACAAACTATTTCATAATTTATTGTATTTTGTAACCTAGCTAATTCTTCAGCTGTTATATCTTCCCCCATAAGTGTAACTATATCCCCCTCTTTTATATTAGGTATATGTGTTACATCTATCATAAATTGATCCATACAAATATTACCTATAACATTTGCATAATATCCATTTACAAAAACTCTAGCTTTATTACTCAATATTCTTGCATATCCATCTGCATAACCAACAGGAATAGTAGCAATTTTTGTTTTCTTATCTGTAAAATATGTACGACAATAACTAACACTAACATTAGCATCTATTTCTTTTACATAACTTATATGAGTTTTCAAACTCATTGCTGGTTTTAAGTCTATATTTTTAATAACTTCACTTGAAGGATACATACCATAAAGTATAATACCTGCTCTAACCATATCTAACCTATATTCTTTTAAATCTAATATAGCACCACTATTTGAAATATGTTTTATAAAATTAGTAAATCCTTTTTCTTCTAATTTATTTATAACCCACATATATTTTTCAAACTGTTCTTTTGTAAAAGTTTTGTCTTGCATATCAGCTGTTGCAAAATGAGTAAATATACCTGTTATATTTATATATGGTAATTTTTGTATTTGTATTATTTCTTCAATAGTTTGTTCTATTGGTAAAAATCCAAGTCTTGACATTCCTGTATCTATCTTTATATGTATATCTACACTTTTTTTAATTTTTAAAGCCTCTTTAGATAATCTTTCAGCCATTTCATAAGAAAATATTGTTTGTGTAATATTATACTTTATAATTTGTAAAAGTTTATTTTCTATAGTATGACCTAAAATTAGTATAGGTTCAAAAATATTATTTTTTCTAAGTTCTATTGCTTCATCTATTATAGCTACTCCTAGCCAATTAGCACCATTATATAATGCTGTTTTTGCTACCTCAACTGCTCCATGTCCATAAGCATCAGCTTTTACAACTGCCATTATTTTTGTATGTTCATCTATATTTTTTCTAATATTTTTCATATTATAAGCTATATTATCTAAATTTATTTCTGCTACTACTCTTTCATAATCTATCATATATTATCACCTTTCTAAAAATCTATAATAATATATGATACTAATTTTTTTGTGGATTTGCAACATTTTCTATATTAAATTTACTATCTTCTATTTTAGGATTATAAATAAAATTATCATAAGTTACTAAAACTCTTTCTTTACCATCTATATCATAAATTACTAATTTTTCTGGTTGTTTTGTTTCATTATTTATCCATAATTTTTCAGTATCAAAATATTTATTTCCACCAGGTATTTTAGCTTCTAATACAGAATATATATTTTTATCTATATTTGCTGTTTCTAAAGCTATATCTTTACTTTTTAAATGATTTTCTAAAAATGTAAAAAGACAAATTTCTTTTCTAGCCATTTTTTCTTTATCCCCAACTGATACTTTACTATCTAGATTAGGATTATATTGCCAAAGTATATTGCCATCAAAAACAATTATATTTCCTTTAACATTTTCAGGTGATGTAGTTTCTATAAAATATCTACCATCATTTTTAGCTTGTTGACTTATAGTATATGTATTTTCTCCTTTATTAGAATAAAAAGTCACTTCTGCATTACAAGAATAAGATTGCATATTAACAAATTTATCTTGTATATTTACATAATCATCTGTATTAGCTTTTCCTTTTGAACAACCTACTAAAGCAAAAGTAAGTATAACAAAAAAAGATTTTTTCAGTAATTTCATATTATTCTCCTTATTTATTTTTATATAAATATACTAAAAAAATCTTTTTATATGCTTATTATTTTATAAATTTATAGTTCCTTTTTTATACATTTCATCAAATGCAAGTATTATACCAACTTTACTATGAAACCAAGTAAGTCCACCTTGCATATAAACAGTATAAGGAGGCTTTATAGGTGCATCTGCACTAAGTTCAATAGATGAACCTTGAACAAAAGCTCCTGCTGCCATTATAACAGGACAGTCATATCCTGGCATATCCCAAGGTTCTGGTACAACAAAACTATCAACAGGTGCTCCTTTTTGAATACCTTGACAAAAAGCTATAACTTTTTCAGCTTCTTTCATTTGTATAGCTTGTACTATATCACTTCTTTTATCTAATGGTTTAGGCTCTACTTCATATCCTAAATTTTCAAATATTTTTGCACAAAATACTGCCCCTTTTAAACTAGATGCTACAACTGTTGGTGCTAAAAATAACCCTTGAATTAAAGCTCCACTAACTCCCAACGAAGGCCCTACCTCTTTACCTAAACCTGGAGCAGTTAATCTATATGCACAATTATCTACATATTCTTTTTTTCCTACTATATATCCACCTACTGGTGCAAGTCCACCACCTGGATTTTTTATTAATGAACCTACTACTAAATCTGCTCCTACTTCTGTTGGCTCAATAATATCTACAAACTCACCATAACAATTATCAACCATACATATAATATCTTGTCTTACACTTTTTACTATTTCTATTATTTTTTTAATTTCTTCTAATGTAAGACTAGGACGATAACTATATCCTTTTGAACGTTGAATAGTTACCATTTTAGTTTTATTTGTTATATTTTTAGTTATATTTTCAAAATCTACTTTACCATTTTCTAATAAATCTAATTGTCTATAAGACACACCATGTTCTTTTAATGAACCTTTTTCTTCTCTAGTATGTCCTATAACACCCTCTAATGTATCATAAGGCTTACCTACTGGCGAAAAAAGTTCATCACCATATCTTAAATTTCCAAATAATGCAACTGTTAAAGCGTGTGTACCTGATATAATTTGAGGTCTTACTAAAGCATTTTCTGCCTTAAATACATCTTTATAAATTTCTTCTAAAGTATCTCTACCCAAATCATCATAGCCATAACCTGTTGTCATACCAAAATGACAATCACTAAGTTTATTTTTTTGCATAGCTTGTAATACTTTATATTGATTTATTTCTGCATTTTTATCTATACTATCAAATATATTTTTTATACTATTTTCTGCATTTTCACAAAAAGCTAAAACTTTTTCATCTACATTAAAATTTTCTTTTATATAGTTATATGCTATATCCATTTTTTTCTCCTTTGTTAATTTTTATTTATAAATATATCTTTCATATAATTAGCCAAGTTATTAGCATTATCAAATTTATTTGTATCTATCCAAATTGCATCTTCTGATTGATGTTTAAACCAAGTTAACTGTCTTTTAGCAAAATGTCTTGTATCTCTTTTTATTATTTCTATTGCATAGTCAAGGCTATATTCACCTTCTAAATATTTTACTATTTCTTTATATCCAAGTCCTTGCATAGAAACTAATTCTTTTTTATATCCTTTTTCTAATAAATTTTTTACTTCATCTACAAGCCCATTTTTTAACATTATATCTACTCTTAAATTTATTCTATTATAAAGTTTTTCTCTATCCATATTTAAAACAAAAAATGTAGTATCATATGCTTTTTCTTTTTGTTTTTCTCTTTCATTATGTGTAGATATTTTTTCACCTGTTAATTTATAATATTCTAAAGCCCTTATAACTTTTTTTACATTATTTTTGTGTATAGCTTCTGCTGATTGTTCATCTACTTCTTTTAACATATTATGTAAAAAATCATTACCTTTATTTACTGCTAGTTGTTCTAATTCTTTTCTATAAGTTTCATCTTTTTCAGTTTCTGTAAAATCATTATTATATATTACTGAATTTATGTAAAATCCTGTTCCACCTACTAAAATGGGTACTTTTCCTTTATTTTGTATTTCTTTTATATATTGTGTAGCTTTTTCTTTAAATATAGCAATAGAAAAATCTTCATCTGGATAAAACTCATCTATAAGATAATGTTTTATACTTTGTTTTTCTTCTTCAGTTATTTTTGCTGTTCCTATATTCATATATTTATATACTTGCATACTATCTGTTGATATTATTTCACCATTTATTTTTTTAGCTAATAAAACAGAACTTTCCGTTTTCCCACAAGCAGTAGGACCTGCAATAATTATAAGTGGTTTTTTCATTTTATCCCTCTTTTACATTATTATAAGTGAAAAGGCTTTTTGTCAAAAGTAAAAACAATCAACAAAAAGCCCTAAAAATATTATATCGCACGAGTAACTTTATTAGAACGTAAACATCTTGTACAAACATTGATAGATTTTACAGTTCCATTTTCAATTATTTTAGTTTTCTTAACATTAGGTTTCCAAGTTCTATTAGCACGACGAGAAACTTGGCTACGGTTAATGCTAATTCTATGACCAGTACGAACTGATTTTTCACAAATTTCACATTTAGCCATTGACTAACACCTCCTTAAATAGGTTAAAAACTCATCGCTTAAGATTATATCACATTTTATACTTAAAAGCAACCTTTATATTAAATTTTTTTACTATTTTTTATTACTAAAAATTTACTTTATATTATAATGGTTGATAAATATATAATATTTGGTGTATAATATAATAAAACTTTATATGGAGGTAAAAATTATGCAAAATGATTTAGGTATGATTAATATAGAATCTGAAGCTATTGCTAAAATAGCTGGTCTTGCTACAACTGAATGTTATGGTATTGTTGGTATGGCAAGTAAAAATATGAAAGATGGTATTGTTAAACTACTAAAAATAGAAAGTATTACAAAAGGTGTTAAAGTTCGCATTGAAGATAATAAACTTATATTAGATTTACATATAATTGTAAAATATGGTACTAATATAAAAGCAGTAGCTGAAACTATTATAAGTACAGTTAAATATAAGGTTGAAGAAGCTACAAGTATGGATGTTGCTTCTATAAATATATTTGTTGAAGGAATAAAAATAAATGATTAATTGGGAGGATATAAAAATTGAAATTGTTAATGATAGATGGACATAAATTAAAAAAATTTATTATATCAGGAGCTAACAGGCTTAATAAAAATAGAGAAACTGTTGATGCTTTAAATGTTTTTCCTGTTCCAGATGGTGATACTGGTACAAATATGTCTTTAACTGTTTTATCTGCTGCTAAAGAAGTATCTAAAGTAAATTCTCCTAATATACATGATATTGCTAAAGCTTTATCTTCTGGTTCTTTAAGAGGTGCTAGAGGTAATTCTGGTGTTATATTGTCACAACTTTTTAGAGGATTTTCTAAAGCTTTAGAAGGAAAAGATATTGCTAATGCTAAAGATATTGCTAATGCTTTTACTAGAGGTATGGAAACAGCTTATAAAGCTGTTATGAAACCTAAAGAAGGTACTATTCTTACTATATCTAAAGCTATAAGTGATAAATCTTTAGAAATGGCTAACAAAACTGAAGATATTATGGAAATGATGAAAGAAGTAATATGTTATGCTAATACTATTTTAGATAAAACTGTAAATATGTTACCAGAACTTAAACAAGCTGGTGTTGTAGATGCTGGTGGTAAAGGTCTTTTAACTATTTTAGAAGGTGGCTTATTTGATAATAATGAATATATAGAACTTGATTTAAATCAAAATAATGAAAATACTAATATAGCAAAAAATATAGAAAATGTTGAAATAAAATATGGTTATTGTACAGAGTTTTTTATTAATTTAAATAATAAGAATGAACAAATAGAAAAAGACTTAAAAACTTTTTTAGAAAGTATAGGTGATTCTATTGTAATAGCTAGTGATGATGATTTTATTAAAATACATGTTCATACAGATAACCCTGGTAAAGTTTTAGAACGTGCCTTACTTGTAGGTAGTCTTGATAATATAAAAATTGAAAATATGAGAACTCAACATACTAATCTTATAGATTTTAATGTTAAGCAAGAAGATAAAAAAGAAAAAGAATTTGGATTTGTTGCTGTTTCTATTGGTGAAGGTATAAATAATCTTTTTAAAGAATTTGGAGTAGATGAAATTATACAAGGTGGGCAAACTATGAACCCTAGTATAGAAGATATTTTACTTGCTGTTGAAAAAGTTAATGCTAAAAATGTATTTATATTACCTAATAATAAAAATATTATATTAGCAGCTAAACAAGCTAAAGAAGCATATAATAAAAAAAATATTTATGTTATTGAAACTATTAGTATAACTCAAGGATTTGCATCTTTAACAAGCTTTTTATCTACTGCTACTTTAGAAGAAAATATACAAAATATGCAAGATGCAATAGAAAATGTATGTACTGGTCAAGTTACATTTGCTGTTAGAGAAACTAAAATAGATAACTTTGATATAAAAGAAAATGATATTTTATGTATGCTTGAAGGCAAAATTAATAATGTATCAAAAGAAATTGAAGAAGGTACAAAACAACTTATTGATAATATGATAGAAAAAACAGAAGATGCTAGTATTATTACAATATATTTTGGCGAAGATATTGAAGAAAAACAGGCTTTAAAATTAAAAGAATATATTAGTGAAAAATATGATTATCTTGATATAGAAATTATATATGGTGGCCAACCTTTATACTATTATGTTATTTCCGTTGAATAAGAGGAGCTAAAAAGCTCCTTTTTTATAACTAAAATAAAAATAATATATATTAATTAAGGAGTTTAAAATGTTACTATCTGATAATATTATAAATATTAAAAATATAGGTGAAGAACGTTCAAAAAAACTACAAAAATTAGGAATAAATACTATAAATGACCTTATAGAATATTTTCCAAGAGATTATGATGATAGAAGTAATATTATAAAAATAAAGGATATACAATTAAATGAAGTAAATACTATAAAAGGAAAAGTAATATGTAGACCTGAAACTACTAAAATAAAAAATTTATCTATTACTAAAATAAAAATAACTGATGGTGATAAATTTTTAGATATAGTTTGGTTTAATCAACCATATTTAAAAAATACTATTAAATATAAATCTGAATATATATTTACTGGGAAAGTAATACAAAAGTATGGAAAAAATAAAATGGAATCACCAGATTATGAAATAATAGATGAAAGAGAACTACTTTCTAATGGACGTATAGTTCCTATATATGCATCTACATATAAATTTCCTCAAAAACTATTTAGAAGTTTAATAAATGAAACAATAAATAATATAAAAGAACAAATAACTGAATTTTTACCTGACGAAATATTAAAAAAACATAACCTTTGTTCTAGAAAATTTGCAATAGAAAATATACATTTTCCTAAAGATAATGATAGCTTTTTTTTAGCAAGACGAAGATTAGTTTTTGAAGAATTATTTCTTCTACAAAGCAAACTTTTACAAATAAAAGGTATTTTAGAAAATAAAGAATGTAATATAATTATAAAAGATATAAATATAAATCCCATTTTAAATATATTACCTTTTAATCTTACAGAGGCTCAAAATAATGTATTAAAAGATATAATAAATGACTTAAAACAAAATAAAGCTATGAATAGACTTATACAAGGTGATGTTGGTTCTGGAAAAACTGTTATTGCTCAAATATTATCATTTATAAGTGTAAATAATGGCTATCAAGTTGCTGTTATGGCTCCTACTGATGTTTTAGCTAGTCAACATTTTGAAGGGTTCAAAAATATATTTGATAAGTTAAATATTAAATGTGTCTTTCTTTCTGGAAATCAAAAAGCTAAAGAAAAAAAAGAAAACTATACTCTTATACAATCTGGAGAAGCTAAAATTATAATAGGTACTCATGCTATAATACAAGATAAAGTTATATTTAAAAATTTAGGTGTTGTTATAACTGATGAACAACATAGATTTGGCGTTAAACAAAGAGAAATTTTATCTAAAAAAGGTAAAAATCCTCATACACTTGTTATGACTGCAACTCCTATACCTAGAACTTTAGCTTTAATTTTATATGGTGATTTAGATATATCTATTATAGATAAATTGCCTCCAGGTAGACAAAAAATAGAAACTATATATGTAAACTCAACATATTATAATAGATTATATGATTTTATTAAAAAAAATGCTAATGAAAAAAGACAATCATATATTATATGTCCTATGATAGATGAAAATGAAAAGCTAGAACTAAAGTCAGTTTTATCTTATACAGAACAATTAAAAAATGAAATATTTAAAAATTATAGTGTAGAATGTATTCATGGAAAAATGAAAAATGTCGAAAAACAAAATATAATGAATAAATTTTATAATGGTGAAATAGATATTTTAATATCTACAACTGTTATAGAAGTTGGTATAAATGTACCTAATGCTACAATAATGATTATAGAAAATGCTGAAAGGTTTGGTATATCTCAATTACACCAACTTAGAGGACGTGTTGGGCGTGGTAGTGAAAAATCTTATTGTATTTTAGTTAGTGATAGTAAAAATAATCAATCTAAACAAAGACTTAATACAATGGTTAAATATAGTGATGGTTTTATATTAAGTGAAAAAGATTTAGAAATTAGAGGTACTGGTGATTTCTTTGGTACAAGACAACATGGTATACCTGATATGAAAATAGCTAATTTATATAAAGATATAGAAATCTTAAAAGAAGTACAAAAATCTTCAATAAAATTATTTAAAGATGACCCTATGCTTATAAAAGAAAATAATAAACTATTAAAAGAAAAAATTGAACAATTTTTTAATATACTTGACAATACTGTTTCTTTATAGGAATAATACCATAAATTAGTATTTATTATTATATTATTTTTTGTTAATTTTTTATAAAAATTATATATATTTTTATAAATTTTTCCTTTACTAACATACAAAAATTAGTTATAATTAAAAAGAACGCTTTAGTTATAATTTATATACTAAACGTATTATTTTATTTGAAAGGAAACTATATATGAGAGTTATTTCTGGCTCTGCTAGAGGGCTTAAACTTAAATCTCCTGAAGGTTTAAACACCAGACCAACTACAGATAGGATTAAAGAATCTTTATTTAATATTATTTCTCCATATTTATATAATTGTTCTTTTTTAGATTTATTTAGTGGTAGTGGTGCAATAGGTATAGAAGCCTTATCAAGAGGTGCAAAAGATGCTACTTTTGTAGAATTTAATAAAAATAGCATTGAAACAATAAAACAAAATATAAACTTATCTAAATTTAAAGAAAAATCTACTATATATAATTTAGATGTAGTTGAAGCAATTAATATTTTAGGTAATAATAATAAAAAATTTGATATAATATTTTTAGATCCACCATATGATAAAGGACTTTTATTACCTGCATTAAAAAAAATTGAAGAAAAAGATTTATTAAAAAATGATGGTTTTATTATTTGTGAACAACATATAAATGAACCTGAAATTATTTTAAATAATTTATATACATATAGAGTTAAAGAATATAAAATTACAAAAATGGTTTTTTTAGAATATAAAAATTAATAAAGTAAGGAGGTTATTTTTTGAAAGCAGTTTATCCTGGTAGTTTTGACCCACCTACAAATGGACATTTAGATATAATAACTAGGGCTAGTAAATTAACAGATACTCTTATTGTAGCAGTATTAAATAATCCATCAAAAAATCCTATGTTTTCTACTAATGAAAAATTAGAAATGTTAAAAGAACTTACTAAAAATATGCCTAATGTAAAAATAACTAGCTTTTCTGGATTATTAGTAGATTTTTGCAAACAAAATGATTGTAAAATAGTAATAAGAGGATTAAGAGCTTTAACTGATTTTGAATATGAGTTTCAAATAGCACTTACTAATAAAACAATGGATAAAGAAATAGAAACTCTTTTTATGCCAACAGATACTCAAAATCTTTGGTTAAGTTCTAGTGTTGTAAAAGAAATTGCTACATTTGGTGGAAAATATGATGGTATGGTTCCCAAAATCGTAAAAGATAGATTAGAAAAAAAAGTTAATAATAAAGGAGTGTGTTAATATGCAAGAATATACTAAAGTAGATGACTTAATAGATGAACTATTTACTTTAATAAGTGAAAGTAAGAGTGGAAGTCTTTTTGGTGGAAGGGGAATTGACAAAGATGAAGCTTTTAATATTCTAGAAGATATTAGATATAATCTTCCTAGAGAGTTAAAAGAAGCTAAAAAAATAATTGATAATGCTGATAAAATTTTACAAGATGCTAATTTAGAAGCTAATAAAATTATTAAAATGGCTGAAGAAGAAGCACAAGCTATGGTCAGTGAACATCATATTACTAAAATGGCTAAAATGATGGAAGAAAATAAAAGAAAAGAAATGAAAGAATATGTTACAGAAATGAGAGATGGTGCTATAAATTATGCTGATAGCTGTCTCTTAGATGTAGAAAAAATTCTACAAGATTCTTTAAATGAAATAAACTATATAACTAAAAATATGGAAGAACGTCTTTCTCAAGAATTAGAAAGAGTCTATAAAAATAGACAAGAAATAAAAATGGAAGATCTATATAATAATTAAAGTAGGAGCTTTTAAGAGTGATAAGAAATGGGTAAGTATATTAAAAATAATAAAAAAATATCAAAAATAGTTAGTGTAATATCAGTTTTAACTTCAGCATTACTACAAACTTTTGTAATACAAGCATTTATAAAACCTGCTGATTTACTTTCAAGTGGATTTACAGGTATTGCATTATTAATAGATAAAATATCAACAGTATTTTTTGGACATTCAATATCTATTTCATTTTTATTAATAGCATTAAATTTACCAGTTGCATTGTTATGTTATAGAGCAATTAGTAAACGATTTGTATTTTATTCTTTATTACAAGTATTTTTTAGTAGTATATTTTTAAAGATTTTTGAATTTGAACCTTTTTTTAATACAAATGATGATATTTTAAATGTTATATTTGGTGGTTTTCTATATGGTATAGGCATAGTATTAGCTTTAAAAGGACGTGCCTCAACAGGTGGTACAGACTTTATAGCATTATATGTATCTAATAAAAAGGGTAAGTCTATATGGAATCATGTTTTTATATTTAATGTAATACTTTTATGTATATTTGGAATTCTATTTGGTTGGACAGAAGCTGGATACTCTATATTATTTCAATATGTATCTACTAGGACTATTTCAACATTCCATCAAAGATATGTTCGAGTTACACTTCAAATGACAACTTCTAAACCTAATGAAGTTGTAGATTCTTATATTAGACATTTTAGACATGGTTTATCTTGTATAGATGCTATTGGTGGATATAGCAAAAAAAATGTTACTGTAATACATACCGTTGTATCTTCTTATGAAGTACCTGATATTGTAGAAACTATGAAAATGGTTGATCCATATATAATAATAAATAGTTTTAAAACAGAAGAGTTTTATGGTAGATTTTATCAAGCACCTATAGATGAATAAATTATTTAAAAGGCTATAGAATTATCTATAGCCTTTTAAAATAAAAAATATTAATTAAATTATAACTTATTACTTAATAAGAAAAAACCATATAACAATTATATGGCTTAAAAATAGTTGCGGGAGCCGGATTTGAACCGACGACCTTCGGGTTATGAGCCCGACGAGCTACCAGGCTGCTCCATCCCGCGTCATTATTAAATTGGATTTTAGTGATAAAGTGGGTGGAGAAGGATTCGAACCTTCGAAAGACTAGCTAACAGATTTACAGTCTGCCCCCTTTGGCCACTCGGGAATCCACCCTTATTTTTAATAATAATAAGCCGATGAAGGGACTCGAACCCCCAACCTGCTGATTACAAGTCAGCTGCTC